>BNJS01000725.1_pt1 | contig 201518 bp, 248 predicted proteins | sample 8540461 | NCBI WGS metagenome assembly BNJS01 (sample SAMD00202454, study PRJDB9452) | human saliva metagenome | isolation source: human saliva | place: Japan
TTATTTGGACTAGTATTTTTCCTGAGGGGATTCTTTTTGAATTTCTTTGACAATTGTTGTCTGGCTTGTCGTAGGTTCTTTTTTAGTATTTTTGTTATTATCCAAGGCGTTCATGATCGTGATACTCGCGGTAATCAAGCCAAGGATACTACCAATAGTAGCAACGGTTTTTTGGAAGACCGTAAAGCCTTTTTTGATGTGTTCTGTTTTTGGTTTTGAAGTTCTACGATAATTAGACATACATTCTCTCCTTTAATTAAAATTTATTATACCGCATTTCTTTAAAAAAATCTTAAAAAAAGAGGAATTGCCCTTTCTTGTCGCAGACTCTGTTTCATGATACAATAGAAGGAGTGATTTTAGAAAGCGTGAGAAAACATGATTTACTTTGATAATTCGGCGACGACCAAGCCTTATCCTGAAGCCCTTGAAACTTATATGCAGGTGGCTTCAAAAATTTTAGGAAATCCATCTAGTCTTCATCGTTTGGGAGACCAGGCAACACGAATCTTAAATGCTTCCCGCCAACAGATTGCCGATTTGATTGGCAAGAAAAGTGACGAAATCTTCTTTACCTCTGGTGGAACAGAAGGAGATAACTGGGTTATCAAGGGTGTGGCCTTTGAAAGCCCAGTTTGGCAAGCACATCATTGTATCAGCCATTGAACATCCAGCAGTCAAAGAGTCAGCCCTCTGGTTGAAATCTCAAGATTTTGAGATAGATTTTGCTCCAGTTGATGAGAAAGGATTTGTGGATGTAGAAGCTCTAGCAGATTTGATACGACCTGATACGACCCTTGTTTCCATCATGGCAGTAAACAATGAAATCGGCTCTATCCAGCCTATTAAGGCTATTTCAGAACTTTTGGAAGACAAGCCAACTATTTCCTTCCATGTTGATGCGGTTCAAGCACTTACCAAGATTCCAACTGAAAAATATTTGACAGAACGAGTGGATTTCGCGACCTTCTCGAGCCATAAGTTTCATGGTGTCCGTGGTGTTGGCTTTGTCTATATTAAGTCTGGCAAGAAGATTACGCCTCTTTTAACAGGTGGTGGCCAAGAGCGTGATTATCGTTCGACAACTGAAAATGTGGCAGGGATTGCAGCGACAGCTAAGGCCCTCCGTTTGTCTATGGAAAAGCTAGATATTTTTACAAGCAAAACTGAGCAGATGAAGGCAGTGATTCGCCAATCGCTTTTGGACTATCCGGATATATTTGTCTTCTCTGATGAGGAAGGCTTTACCCCTCATATCCTGACTTTTGGAATTAAGGGTGTTCGAGGTGAAGTCATCGTTCACGCCTTTGAAGACTATGATATTTTCATTTCCACAACCTCTGCTTGTTCGTCCAAGGCTGGTAAACCTGCAGGTACCTTGATTGCTATGGGAGTGGACAAAGATAAAGCCCAATCAGCTGTGCGTCTTAGCCTAGACCTTGAAAATGATATGAGTCAGGTCGAGCAGTTTTTGACCAAGTTAAAATTAATTTACAATCAAACTAGAAAAGTAAGATAGGAGCATTTATGCAGTATTCAGAAATTATGATTCGTTACGGAGAATTGTCAACCAAGCACAAAAATCGTATGCGTTTCATCAATAAACTTCGCAACAATATTTCAGACGTTTTGTCTATCTATCCCCAAGTAAAAGTAACAGCAGATCGTGATCGTGCCCATGCTTACCTCAATGGAGCTGATTATACAGCAGTAGCAGAATCGCTTAAGCAAGTCTTTGGAATTCAAAATTTTTCTCCCGTTTATAAAGTCGAAAAGTCTGTGGAAGTTCTTAAATCTGCTGTCCAAGAGATTATGAAAGAAACTTACAAGGAAGGGATGACCTTTAAAATCACTGGTAAGCGTAGCGACCACACCTTTGAACTTGATAGTCGTGAACTTAATCAAACTCTTGGTAGTGCTGTTTTCAAGGCTATTCCAAACGTACAAGCTCAGATGAAAAATCCTGATATCAATCTTCAGGTGGAGATTCGTGAGGAGGCTGCCTATATTTCCTATGAAACTTTTCGTGGAGCAGGAGGATTACCTGTGGGAAGTTCTGGTAAAGGCATGCTCATGTTATCAGGAGGAATTGATTCACCTGTGGCAGGTTATTTAGCTCTTAAACGAGGAGTAGATATTGAAGCCGTTCACTTTGCCAGCCCACCTTACACTAGTCCAGGTGCTCTCAAGAAAGCCCAAGATTTAACTCGTAAATTAACCAAGTTTGGGGGCAATATCCAGTTTATCGAAGTACCTTTCACAGAGATTCAAGAGGAAATCAAGGCTAAAGCTCCAGAAGCCTATCTTATGACCTTGACACGCCGTTTTATGATGCGGATTACTGATCGTATTCGTGAGGTGCGAAATGGTTTGGTTATCATCAATGGGGAAAGTCTTGGTCAAGTAGCCAGCCAGACCTTGGAAAGCATGCAGACTATCAACGCTGTGACCAGCACTCCAGTCATTCGTCCTGTGGTTACTATGGACAAATTGGAAATCATTGACATCGCTCAGGCAATCGATACCTTTGATATTTCTATCCAGCCTTTGAAGACTGCTGTACGATTTTTGCACCTGACCGTCCTAAGACCAATCCTAAGATTAAAAATGCAGAGCAGTATGAAAAACGGATGGATGTTAAGGGCTTAGTTGAGCGAGCGGTGGCAGGGATTATGATTACTGAGATTACACCTCAAACTGAAAAAGATGAAGTCGATGACTTGATTGACAATCTCCTCTAATCAGAAAATCCAAAAGAATTTAGAAAAATAAATGAAAAAGTTAGTTTTTAATCCAAAAATGGAAGCAAAACTAACTTTTTTTCTATTTTTATGATATAATGAGATAAAATTTTGAATATAGAGAGTTTTCTGACAATGAATCAATCCTACTTTTATTTAAAAATGAAAGAACACAAACTCAAGGTTCCTTACACTGGTAAGGAGCGCCGTGTACGTGTTCTTCTTCCTAAAGATTATGAGAAAGACACGAACCGTTCTTATCCTGTTGTTTACTTTCATGACGGGCAGAATGTTTTTTATAGCAAGGAGTCTTTCATTGGTCACTCATGGAAGATTATCCCAGCCATTAAACGAAATCCTGATATCAGTCGCATGATTGTCGTTGCCATTGACAATGATGGCATGGGGCGGATGAATGAGTATGCGGCTTGGAAGTTCCAAGAATCTCCTATCCCAGGACAGCAATTTGGTGGTAAGGGTGTGGAATATGCCGAGTTTGTCATGGAGGTGGTCAAACCTTTTATCGATGAGACCTACCGTACCAAAGCTGATCGCCAGCATACGGCTATGATTGGCTCGTCACTAGGAGGCAATATTACCCAGTTTATCGGACTAGAATACCAAGACCAAATTGGTTGTCTAGGTGTCTTTTCATCTGCTAACTGGCTTCACCAAGACGCCTTTAACCGTTATATCAAGCGCCAGAAACTGTCGCCTGAACAGCGCATCTTCATCTATGTAGGAACAGAAGAAGCAGATGATACAGATAAGACCTTGATGGCTGGTAATATCAAACAAGCCTATATCGACTCGTCGCTACGCTATTACCACGATTTGATAGCAGGGGGAGTTTATTTGGATAATCTAGTCTTGAAAGTTCAGTCTGGTGCCATCCATAGTGAGATTCCTTGGTCGGAAAAATTTACCAGATTGTCTTCTTTTTTTGCAGAGAAATGGTAAGTTAGGAAAGGAGAAAGCCAATGCATATTGAAAAACCTTAGCCACTGGAGTGGCCATCTCAACCGTGAAATGTATCTCAACCGTTATGGACATGCTGGGATTCCAGTTGTGGTTTTTTTGCTTCATCTGGTGGCAGTCACAATGAATACTATGATTTTTGGCATGATTGATGCCTGTGCTTCTTTTATCGAGGAAGGCCGTGTCCAGTTCTTTACCCTATCCAGTGTGGATAGTGAGAGCTGGTTGGCCACTTGGAAAAAAATAGTCATGACCAGGCGGAGATGCACCGTGCCTACGAACGCTATGTGATTGAGGAGGCTATTCCTTTTATCAAGCATAAGACAGGTTGGTTTGATGGTATGATGACGACAGGTTGCTCCATGGGCGCCTATCATGCTGTCAATTTCTTCCTCCAGCATCCAGATGTATTTACCAAAGTGATTGCTCTTAGTGGTGTCTACGACACACGTTTCTTTGTCGGCGATTACTACAATGATGATGCTATTTACCAAAACTCGCCAGTAGATTATATCTGGAACCAGAATGACGGCTGGTTTATTGACCGTTACCGTCAGGCGGAGATCGTGCTTTGTACGGGTCTTGGTGCCTGGGAACAAGACGGTTTACCGTCTTTCTACAAGCTCAAAGAAGCCTTTGACCAGAAACAAATTCCAGCCTGGTTTGCTGAATGGGGACATGATGTCGCTCACGACTGGGAATGGTGGCGCAAACAAATGCCTTATTTCCTTGGCAATCTCTATTTATAAAAGGAGTTACCTATGAATTACCTTGTTATTTCTCCCTACTATCCACAAAACTTTCAACAGTTTACAATTGAACTAGCTAATAAAGGCATCACAGTCTTGGGAATTGGTCAAGAACCTTACGAGCAATTGGATGAACCTTTACGCAATAGCCTGACCGAGTATTTCCGTGTAGATAACCTTGAGAACATAGATGAAGTCAAACGTGCAGCTGCTTTTCTATTTTATAAACACGGCCCAATTGATCGCATCGAGTCTCATAATGAATACTGGCTTGAGCTGGATGCAACACTCAGAGAACAATTCAATGTCTTTGGTGCCAAACCAGAGGATCTCAAAAAGACGAAATTTAAGTCTGAAATGAAGAAACTCTTCAAAAAAGCAGGTGTCCCTGTGGTACCTGGAGCTGTTATCAAGACGGAAGCAGATGTTGATCAAGCTGTGAAAGAAATCGGCCTTCCAATGATTGCCAAACCTGATAATGGAGTGGGCGCAGCGGCCACCTTCAAGCTTGAGACAGAGGACGATATCAATCACTTCAAGGCTGAGTGGGACCATTCAACTATTTATTTCTTTGAGAAATTTGTCACCTCTAGTGAAATCTGTACCTTTGATGGTCTTGTGGACAAGGATGGTAAAATCGTCTTTTCAACGACCTTTGACTACGCCTATACACCACTTGATCTCATGATTTACAAGATGGACAATTCCTACTATGTGCTCAAGGATATGGATCCTAAACTGCGCAAATATGGTGAAGCGATTGTTAAGGAATTTGGTATGAAAGAACGTTTCTTCCATATCGAGTTTTTCCGTGAAGGGGATGATTATATTGCCATCGAGTACAATAACCGCCCTGCAGGTGGTTTCACCATTGATGTTTATAACTTTGCCCATTCCTTGGACCTCTATCGTGGCTATGCAGCTATAGTCGCAGGAGAAGAGTTCCCAGCGTCAGATTTTGAACCTCAGTTTTGTTTGGCTACATCACGTCGTGCAAATGCTCACTATGTCTATTCTGAGGAGGATTTGTTTGCTAAATATAGCCAGCAGTTCAAGGTTAAAAAAATCATGCCAGAGGCCTTCGCGGAACTTCAAGGAGATTACCTGTATATGTTGACAACTCCGAGTCGACAAGAAATGGAGCAAATGATTGCAGATTTTGGACAACGTCAGGCTTAAGGGACTATAGGGTTAAGGAAAATGACTTTCTTAATCCTTTTGTTTTTTATGAGACACACAGCAGATTGAAACAAGAATAGGACGAAACAGCCTCGTAAAGAGGCTGGGACAAAAAGATTTTGATTTTAGGAATTCTTTATTATAAATTTTTAAAATCGATAGATTAGGAGAAAAAGCGAACAAGACAAAATTCTGAATGTCAGATAACTCATTTTGTTCGCTTTTTATATTTAAGGTTAGACTTTTTTCCCAAACTCTTTTGAGGTGCTTTTTGATATGAGCCCAGGTTTTCTCAGTAAGATTGTACTCAGGTGAGTGGGGAGGAATAAGAAATAAAGCTACTTTTTCTGGGGCTTGTTCATAGTAGGTATGATTCTTTTTTTCGAGTGTAGCCCATAGCTTTGAGAGCATAGTGGATTGAAATAAGATGTGAACAAAGTGATTGAGAAAGTCAATTTTTTCTAGAAATGTTTCAGCAACCGTAATGTACTACTCTAGATTCAATATGCTATAGTTGGATGACAGCCAAATTTAGAAGCTATTTCAGTCAAATAAGCGTCTGGATTTTCAGTAAGATAGTTTTTAAGTCTATCTCTATCAACTTTTCTTGGTTTTGTTCCTTTTACTTGATGGTTTAGATCACTTATTTTCTCTTTTAGATAATGGGATTGCGTGAGATTTGGGAAAACATGTGATGCTTCTGTTATACTACCTGTTCGCTTACAATAGGCGAGAGTTTTTTTACGTAAATCTATTGAATATGGCATAAGATGACTGCACAACATTGTGTACTATCTTTAGTTCATTTTGTCATATCTCTGTCGAAACAGATTACTAATATTAATGCACGGGCTCTATGTATGTCAAACAAGTTCAGTTATTGAACAGATTGCATCAAACGATATCAAACGATATAGAAGAATAATTTGAGTTTTTTATGTAATTTTTATATAGGATTCATTACGACAGATACCTTAGATTCTTTTTATTGAAGAAATTTTCTGAAAATTACAAAATATGCTTGCTATTTTAGAAAAATAGTGTAGAATAAAATAAATAGGTTTTTAGAATAAGGAGTGGAATATGACAGTAACGATTGATTGGGAAAATCTCGGTTTTTCCTATATGAAATTACCTTATCGCTATATTGCTCATTTTAAAAATGGACAATGGAATCAAGGAGAGCTTACAGAGGATGCAACTTTGCATATTTCAGAGTCTTCTCCAAGTCTTCACTATGGTCAACAAGCATTTGAAGGTTTGAAAGCTTATCGTACTAAGGATGGTAGTATTCAACTGTTCCGTCCTGACGAAAACTCCAAACGCCTGCAACGTACTTGTGATCGTCTCTTGATGCCACAGGTTCCAACAGAAATGTTTGTAGAAGCTTGTAAGGCAGTTGTCCGCGCCAATGAAGAATACGTACCACCATACGGAACAGGTGGAACCCTTTATCTTCGCCCTCTTTTGATTGGTGTTGGAGATATTATCGGGGTAAAACCAGCAGAGGAATACATTTTCACCATCTTTGCTATGCCAGTTGGTAATTACTTTAAGGGTGGTTTGGTCCCAACCAATTTCTTAATTCAGGATGAATACGACCGTGCCGCTCCAAATGGTACAGGTGCCGCTAAGGTTGGTGGAAACTATGCTGCCAGTCTCTTACCAGGGAAATTGGCTAAATCACGTCATTTCTCAGATGTTATCTACCTAGACCCTTCAACTCATACAAAGATTGAAGAAGTCGGTTCAGCTAACTTCTTTGGAATTACAGCTGATAATGAATTTGTAACACCATTGAGTCCATCTATCTTGCCATCTATTACCAAGTATTCTTTGCTTTTATTTGGCAGAACACCGCTTGGGCTTGACTCCTATTGAGGGAGATGTTCCAATTGATAACCTGGATCGTTTTTGTAGAGGCAGGTGCTTGTGGTACAGCAGCAGTGATTTCTCCAATTGGCGGGATTCAGCACGGTGATGATTTCCATGTATTCTATAGTGAGACAGAAGTTGGGCCTGTGACTCGTAAACTCTATGATGAATTGACAGGTATTCAGTTTGGTGATATTGAAGCGCCAGAAGGTTGGATTGTGAAAGTAGATTAAAATAAACAAAAGGAGATTTTTATGAAATCGAAAAAGTGGCTCTTAACAGCAGGAGTGGTCCTGAGCACGACAGCTCTTTTAGTAGCTTGTGGAAAAGCTGATAAAGAAGCAGATGCACCGACAACATTTTCATATGTCTATGCAGTAGATCCAGCATCTTTAGACTATAGTATAGCGACTCGTACATCGACGACAGATGTTATTGGAAATGTTATCGATGGTTTGATGGAAAATGACCAATACGGAAATGTTATTCCTTCTTTGGCTGAAGATTGGTCTGTGTCAAAAGATGGGTTGACTTATACTTATAAACTTCGTAAAGGAGTGAAATGGTACACTTCTGAGGGTGAAGAATATGCAGAAGTAACAGCTCATGACTTTGTGACAGGACTAAAACACGTGGCTGATGGCAAGTCAGACGGTGTCTCTCTTATCCAAAATTCAATCAAGGGCTTGGATGCCTACATGACTGGTGAGACTAATGATTTCTCTACAGTTGGTGTCAAGGCTTTGGATGATTACACAGTTGAATATACTCTAAACAAACCAGAAAGCTTCTGGAACTCTAAAGTTACAACAGCAACGATGTTGCCTGTAAATGAAGAGTTTTTGAAGGCATCAGGTAAAGATTATGGAGCAGTTACTCCAGCAGGGATTCTCTACAATGGTCCTTATATCTTGAAGACCTTGACTTCTAAATCGTTGATTGAATACGAGAAAAATCCAAATTACTGGGATAAAGAAAAGGTAAAAATTGAGAAGATTAAATTGACTTACTACGATGGTTCTGATCAGGAATCCTTGATTCGTAGTTTCTCTTCTGGTGCCTATACGACAGCTCGTCTCTTCCCAAGTAGCTCAAACTTTGCTTCTACTTTGGAACAATACGGAGATAAAATTACTTATAGCCCACAGGACTCAAGTAGCTATTACTTCACCTTTAACGTAAATCGTCAGTCATACAATAAAACTGCGAAAACAAGTGAAGAACAAAAGACTTCTACAAAAGAAGCTATGCTTAATAAGGACTTCCGTCAGGCTATCAACTTTGCCTTCAACCGCCATTCTTATGCTGCCCAGCTAAATGGTGAAGACGGTGCGGACAAGATTATTCGTAACAGCCTTGTTCCTGACAACTTTGTACAAGCAGGGGGTAAAAACTTTGGTCAAATTGCCCAAGCTGAGTTGGTGAACTATGGTGACCAATGGAAAGGCGTTGAGTTAGTGGATGGTAAGGATTCTATCTACAACCCTGACAAGGCTAAAGCTGCGTTCGAAAAAGCTAAGAAAGACTTGGAATCTAAAGGGGTAACTTTCCCAATTCACTTGGATGTCCCAGTTGAACAAACAGATACCATCGCCGTTCAACAAAGCAACTCTTTCAAACAGTCAATTGAATCAACTCTTGGTGCTGAAAATGTTGTTATCGACGTTCTTCAAATGACAGATAATGAAAAGGAAACAATCACTTCACAAGCGCGTGTTCCTTCTCAAAAAGACTATGATTTGAACAGTACAGGATGGGCTCCAAGTTATCAAGACCCAGCATCTTACTTGAATATCATGGATCCTAAATCAGGCTCTGCCATGAAACACCTTGGTATCACTAAAGGAAAAGATAAGGATGTTGTAGCTAAACTTGGTTTGGATCAGTATAAGAAATTATTGGATGATGCAGATTCAGAAACTACAAATCTTGAAGAACGCTATGAAAAATATGCTAAGGCTCAAGCTTGGTTGACAGATAGTTCATTATTGATGCCAACAGCCTCATCTGGTGGTTCTCCAGTTGTAAGTAATGTCGTGCCATTCTCAAAACCATACTCACAAGTTGGTATTAAGGGTGACCCATATATCTTTAAAGGTATGAAATTGCAAAAAGATATCGTTACAACAAAAGAATATGAAGAAGCACTGAAAAAATGGCAAAAAGAAAAATTGGAATCAAACGGTAAGTACCAAAAAGAACTAGAAAAACACATTAAATAAAGCAGAAAACTCTATATCAGACTTGGAATGATATAGAGTTTTTTCTTGCTAGTTTTAGGATTTTCTTGTAAAATAGAAAAAGTGAAGAGAGGTATGAAATGAGCAAGAAAGATAAAAAAATTGAAATTCAAGTAGCAGATGCCAAAGTCAATGTTGGTAAAGATAGTTTTGAAGGTTATACATTGACTATCGGTAAAAAAGTTATCGGAGAAATTGCCGAATTAGACGGACAATTTGCTATCATAAAGAATGGGAATGTCGATAGTTTTTATAAAAAATTGGAAAAAGCTGTGGAAATTTTGATTGAAAATTATAATTTAGCAAAATAAGTCTTGTTTTTTTGAAATTTTCATGATATAATAGTCCATGTTGATTGTAGGAGAGATAGCGAAGAGGCTAAACGCGGCGGACTGTAAATCCGCTCCTTCGGGTTCGGGGGTTCGAATCCCTCTCTCTCCATTTCATCAATGGGGTATAGCCAAGCGGTAAGGCAAGGGACTTTGACTCCCTCATGCGTTGGTTCGAATCCAGCTACCCCAGTTCTTAGGTAATGATCAAGATAAAAAGCAAAAATATCTTAGGGTATTTTTATTTTTTTATAATTGAAAGACGTGAACGATATGAACATGTTCTTGCGGGTGCTTAGGAAAAAAATTATAAGTATGTCAAGTTTAAGAAAAAACTTGATTGTTGGAGGATTTTTTAGATGAACGAATTTGAAGATTTGCTAAATAGCGTTAGCCAAGTTGAGACTGGTGATGTTGTTAGTGCTGAAGTATTGACAGTTGATGCGACTCAAGCTAACGTTGCAATCTCTGGAACTGGTGTTGAAGGTGTCTTGACTCTTCGCGAATTGACAAACGATCGCGATGCAGATATCAATGACTTTGTTAAAGTAGGAGAAGTATTGGATGTTCTTGTACTTCGTCAAGTAGTTGGTAAAGATACTGATACAGTTACATACCTTGTATCTAAAAAACGCCTTGAAGCTCGCAAAGCATGGGACAAACTTGTTGGTCGCGAAGAAGAAGTTGTTACTGTTAAAGGAACTCGTGCCGTTAAAGGTGGACTTTCAGTAGAATTTGAAGGTGTTCGTGGATTCATCCCAGCTTCAATGTTGGATACTCGTTTCGTACGTAACACTGAGCGTTTTGTAGGTCAAGAATTTGATGCTAAAATCAAAGAAGTTGACGCTAAAGAAAACCGCTTCATCCTTTCACGTCGTGAAGTTGTTGAAGCAGCTACAGCAGCAGCTCGTGCTGAAGTATTCGGTAAATTGGCTGTTGGTGATGTTGTAACTGGTAAAGTTGCTCGTATCACAAGCTTCGGTGCTTTCATCGACCTTGGTGGTGTTGACGGATTGGTTCACTTGACTGAATTGTCACATGAACGTAACGTATCACCAAATCAGTTGTAACTGCTGGTGAAGAAATTGAAGTGAAAATCCTTGATCTTAACGAAGAAGAAGGACGTGTATCACTTTCACTTAAAGCAACAACACCTGGACCATGGGATGGCGTTGAGCAAAAATTGGCTAAAGGTGATGTAGTAGAAGGAACAGTTAAACGTTTGACTGACTTCGGTGCATTTGTTGAAGTATTGCCAGGTATCGATGGACTTGTTCATGTATCACAAATTTCACATAAACGTATTGAAAATCCAAAAGAAGCTCTTAAAGTTGGTCAAGAAGTTCAAGTTAAAGTTCTTGAAGTTAACGCAGATGCAGAGCGCGTATCACTTTCTATCAAAGCTCTTGAAGAGCGTCCAGCTCAAGAAGAAGGACAAAAAGAAGAAAAACGTGCTGCTCGTCCACGTCGTCCAAAACGTCAAGAAAAACGTGATTTCGAACTTCCAGAAACACAAACAGGATTCTCAATGGCTGACTTGTTCGGTGATATCGAACTTTAATCAAATTGAAAATTCACAAAATCCTTTGTTTTTTAAACAAGGGATTTTTCTTTTGTCTGTAAGCCTTTTTTGATATAATAGTTCTATGTTAGAATCAGAAAAACAATCACGTTATCAAATGTTAAATGAAGAGCTCTCTTTTTTATTGGAAGGCGAAACCAATGTTTTGGCTAATCTTTCCAACGCCAGTGCTCTTCTAAAATCACGCTTTCCTAATACTGTATTTGCAGGCTTTTATCTGTTCGATGGAAAGGAATTGGTTTTAGGTCCCTTCCAAGGAGGTGTTTCCTGCATCCGTATCTCACTAGGCAAAGGTGTTTGTGGTGAGGCAGCCCGCTTTCAGGAAACTGTTCTGGTTGGTGATGTAACAACTTATCCCAACTATATTTCTTGTGATAGTCGAGCTAAAAGTGAAATTGTTGTGCCGATGGTAAAGAATGGTCAATTACTTGGAGTTCTGGATCTTGATTCTTCAGAGATTGATGATTATGATGCTATGGATCGAGATTATTTGGAACAATTTGTCGCTATTTTGCTTGAAAAGACAGAATGGGACTTTACAATGTTTAGGGGAGAAAGCCTAATGTATCAAGCACTTTATCGAAAATATAGAAGTCAAAACTTCTCCCAGTTGGTTGGACAGGAAGTTGTGGCTAAGACTCTTAAACAAGCAGTAGAGCAAGAGAAAATAAGTCATGCCTATCTTTTTTCTGGTCCTCGTGGAACGGGAAAAACCAGTGTGGCTAAGATTTTTGCCAAGGCTATGAACTGTCCCAATCAAGTTGGTGGTGAACCATGTAATAACTGCTATATTTGTCAGGCAGTGACGGACGGTAGTCTAGAAGATGTCATCGAAATGGATGCGGCCTCTAATAATGGGGTTGATGAAATTCGTGAAATCCGTGATAAATCTACTTACGCCCCTAGCCTTGCCCGTTATAAGGTTTATATCATAGATGAGGTTCACATGCTGTCTACAGGGGCTTTTAATGCCCTCTTAAAGACGCTGGAAGAACCAACACAGAATGTGGTCTTTATTTTAGCTACTACTGAATTGCACAAGATACCTGCAACTATTCTATCGCGTGTCCAACGTTTTGAGTTTAAATCAATTAAGACACAAGATATTAAGGAACATATCCACTATATCTTAGAAAAAGAAAATATTAGTTCTGAACCAGAGGCTGTGGAAATCATTGCTAGACGGGCTGAAGGTGGGATGCGGGATGCCTTGTCTATTTTGGATCAAGCCCTGAGTTTGACACAGGGAAATGAGTTGACGACTGCCATCTCTGAAGAAATTACAGGAACTATTAGTCTGTCAGCCTTGGATGATTATGTGGCTGCCTTTATCTCAGCAGGATGTTCCCAAAGCCTTAGCTTGCTTAAATCTTCTCTTTGAGAATGGTAAGAGCATGACTCGTTTTGTGACCGACCTTTTGCACTATTTAAGAGATTTGTTAATTGTTCAAACAGGGGGAGAAAACACTCATCATAGTCCAGTCTTTGTGGAGAATTTGGCAATTCATCAAGAAAATTTGTTTGAAATGATTCGTTTGGCGACAGTTAGTTTAGCAGATATTAAGTCTAGTTTGCAACCTAAGATTTATGCTGAGATGATGACTATTAGGTTGGCGGAGGTTAAGCCTGAACCAGCTCTTTCAGGGGCGGTTGAAAGTGAAATTTCTGCATTGAGACAGGAAGTTGCGCGTCTTAAGCAAGAACTAGCAAATGTAGGAACTATACCCAAGCCAACTAGTCTAGCACCTAGTCGCCTAGCAGCGGGCAAGACAGTCTATCGTGTGGATCGCAATAAAGTTCAATCTATCCTACAAGAGGCCGTCGAAAATCCTGATTTAGCACGTCAAAACCTGATTCGTTTGCAGAATGCCTGGGGAGAGGTTATTGAAAGTCTGGGAGGCCCTGATAAGGCTCTGTTGGTTGGATCTCAACCGGTTGCGGCCAATGAACACCATGCTATTCTTGCTTTTGAGTCTAACTTCAATGCTGGTCAAACCATGAAACGAGACAATCTTAACACCATGTTTGGCAACATCCTCAGTCAGGCAGCAGGTTTTTCACCCGAAATTTTAGCCATTTCCATGGAGGAATGGAAAGAAGTTCGCGCAGCCTTTTCAGCCAAAGCCAAATCTTCTCAAACTGAAAAAGAAACAGAAGAAAGCCTGATTCCAGAAGGATTTGAATTTTTAGCTGATAAAGTGAAGGTAGAGGAAGACTAAAGAAAGATTTCATGATACAATAAGTTTATGAATAGACAACAATTTATTATCATCGCGCTGTTTACAGCTGCTGAGACCTATTTTTTCAATGAAGCTTGGATGACTGGTCGCTATATTATGGCAGCCTTTTGGGCCATTTTGCTCTTTAGAAATTTTCGAGTTAGTTATTTGATGGGCAAGATTGTAGATGTCATTGACCAACATTTAAAAGGAAAAGACTAATCCTCAGCTTCTAGACAAAATCAAAGCCTTTTAGGCTTTTTTTTGTTATACTATAAAAGTATATTTATTGACCTTTTATACTCTTCGAAAATCTCTTCAAACCACATCAGCTTTATCTGCAATCTCAAAGCGGTGCTTTGAGTAACCTGCGGTTAGCTTCCTAGTTTGCTCTTTGATTTTTATTGAGTATTACTGTATTTTCTAGAGACAACTAGTATGTTTCTAGTAAGCACTGTAAAGGTCTTGAAAAAGAAAGGAACTATCATGTCAGTATTAGAGATCAAAGATCTTCACGTTGAGATTGAAGGAAAAGAAATTTTAAAAGGGGTTAACCTGACCCTGAAAACAGGCGAAATCGCCGCTATCATGGGGCCAAATGGTACTGGTAAATCGACTCTTTCTGCCGCTATTATGGGAAATCCAAACTATGAAGTTACTAAAGGTGAAGTCTTGTTTGACGGCGTAAACATCCTTGAATTGGAAGTTGACGAGCGTGCGCGTATGGGACTTTTCCTTGCTATGCAATACCCATCAGAGATCCCTGGAATTACCAATGCTGAGTTTCTTCGTGCAGCTATGAATGCTGGAAAAGAGGATGATGAAAAGATTTCAGTTCGCGAGTTTATTACTAAACTAGACGAGAAGATGGAATTGCTCAACATGAAAGAAGAAATGGCTGAGCGTTACCTCAATGAAGGTTTCTCTGGTGGTGAGAAAAAACGTAATGAAATTCTTCAACTCTTGATGTTGGAACCAACTTTTGCCCTTTTGGATGAGATTGACTCTGGTCTTGATATTGACGCTCTTAAGGTTGTGTCTAAAGGTGTCAATGCTATGCGTGGTGAAGGTTTTGGTGCTATGATTATCACTCACTACCAACGTCTTTTGAACTACATCACACCTGATGTGGTACACGTCATGATGGAAGGTCGTGTTGTCCTTTCAGGTGGTCCAGAATTGGCTGCGCGTTTGGAACGTGAAGGATACGCAAAACTAGCTGAAGAACTTGGCTACGACTACAAGGAAGAATTGTAATTCCCTCGTATCTTTTAGGAGAAGTAAATGACTAAAGAAAATATTCAACTTTTTTCAGAAATGCACGCTGAACCAAGCTGGTTGGCTGATCTCCGTCAAAAAGCTTTTGACAAGATTGAGACTTTGGAATTACCAGTTATTGAGCGTGTCAAATTCCACCGTTGGAATCTGGGTGATGGAACGATTACAGAAAGTGAGCCATCAGCAAATGTTCCAGATTTCACTGCACTAGATAACCACTTGAAGTTGGTGCAAGTAGGAACTCAAACTGTTTTTGAGCAAATTCCAGTTGAGTTGGCTCAACAGGGTGTTGTCTTTACAGACTTCCATTCAGCTTTAGAAGAAATTCCAGAACTCGTAGAAGAATTCTTCATGTCATCTGTCAAGTATGACGATGACAAGTTGGCAGCCTACCATACAGCTTATTTCAATAGTGGTGCTGTTCTCTACATTCCTGATAATGTTGAGATTAAAGAACCTATCGAAGGAATTTTTTACCAAGACAGCGATAGCGATGTGCCGTTTAACAAGCATATTATGATTATCGCTGGTAAAAACTCTAAGATTAGTTATCTAGAACGTTTAGAGTCACGCGGTGAAGGAAGTGCTAAAGCAACTGCAAACATTACTGTTGAAGTGATTGCGCGTTCTGGAGCTCAAGTGAAGTTTGCGGCTATTGACCGTCTAGGTGAAAACGTCACTGCCTACATTAGCCGTCGTGGTAAATTAGGCAACGATGCAAGTATTGACTGGGCAATCGGTGTCATGAACGAAGGAAATGTCGTTGCTGATTTTGATAGTGACTTGATTGGTAATGGTAGCCATGCAGATCTTAAAGTAGTAGCTCTTTCAAGTGGCCGTCAGGTACAAGGGATTGATACCCGAGTAACTAACTATGGTTGCAACTCAATCGGAAATATCCTGCAACATGGGGTTATTCTTGAAAGCAACTTTGACTTTCAATGGTATTGGACACATCATCAAAGGTGCTAAAGGAGCAGATGCGCAACAAGAAAGTCGTGTTCTCATGCTTTCAGACCAAGCTCGTTCAGATGCCAATCCAATTCTTTTGATTGATGAAAATGACGTAACTGCAGGGCACGCAGCTTCTATCGGTCAGGTAGATCCAGAAGACATGTACTACCTCATGAGCCGTGGCTTGGATAAGGCAACTGCAGAACGCTTGGTTGTCCGTGGTTTCCTTGGATCTGTTATAGTGGAGATTCCAGTCAAGGAAGTTCGTGATGAAATGATTGCGACTATCGAAGAAAAATTGTCAAAACGCTAAGGGGTAGCCTATGTTAGATGTAGAAGCTATTCGCAAGGATTTTCCAATTTTAGACCAGATTGTCAACGATGAACAATTGGTCTATTTGGACAATGCTGCGACGACACAAAAACCACTAGCAGTTCTGGAGACGATTAACCGCTACTATGAGAACGACAATGCCAATGTTCATCGTGGCGTTCATACCTTGGCTGAGAGAGCGACAGCATCTTATGAAGCTGCCCGTGAAACCATTCGTAAGTTTATCAATGCAGGCTCTACAAAGGAAGTTCTCTTTACCAGAGGAACGACAACCAGTCTTAACTGGGTGGCGCGCTTTGCAGAGGAAGTCTTGACTGAGGGAGACCAGGTTTTGATTTCTGTCATGGAACACCATTCTAACATCATTCCATGGCAGGAAGCCTGCCGTAAGACTGGGGCAGAGCTTGTCTATGTCTATCTTAAGGACGGAGCTCTGGATATGGATGATTTGCGAGCTAAATTGACTGATAGAGTCAAGTTTGTTTCGTTAGCTCACGCTTCAAATGTTCTTGGTGTGGTCAATCCAATCAAAGAAATCACTCAATTAGCCCACCAAGTTGGAGCTATTATGGTGGCGGATGGTGCTCAGTCTACGCCTCATATGAAGATTGATGTTCAGGACTTGGATGTGGACTTCTTTGCCTTTTCAGGTCACAAGATGGCTGGTCCAACTGGTATTGGTGTTCTTTACGGCAAAGAAAAGTATCTAGAACAAATGTCACCAGTTGAATTCGGCGGTGAAATGATTGATTTCGTCTATGAGCAGTCTGCTAGCTGGAAGGAATTGCCTTGGAAATTCGAGGCTGGAACTCCTAACATGGCAGGTGCTATCGGACTTGCTGCTGCAGTGGATTATCTAGAAAACATCGGTATGGATGCCATTGAATCTCATGAACAGGAATTAATCGCATACGTCTATCCAAAACTGCAGGCGATTGAAGGACTGACCATTTATGGTTCACAGGACTTGACTCAACGTTCAGGTGTCATTGCCTTTAACCTAGGCGACCTTCATCCTCACGACCTTGCGACTGCTTTGGATTATGAAGGAGTGGCTGTTCGAGCAGGTCACCACTGCGCCCAACCCTTGCTTCAGTATTTGGATGTCCCAGCAACAGCTCGCGCAAGTTTATATCTACAATACCAAGGCAGATTGCGACAAGCTAGTCGATGCTTTAAAAAAGACAAAGGAGTTTTTCAATGGCACTTTCTAAACTAGATAGCCTTTATATGGCAGTGGTAGCGGACCATTCGAAAAATCCACATCACCAAGGAAAGTTGGAAGATGCTGAGCAAATCAGTCTCAACAACCCAACCTGTGGAGATGTCATCAATCTCTCTGTCAAGTTTGATGCAGAAGATCGATTGGAGGATATCGCTTTTCTAAACTCAGGCTGTACCATCTCAACTGCCTCTGCTAGTATGATGACAGATGCAGTTTTGGGAAAGACCAAACAAGAAATCTTAGAACTTGCGATTATTTTTTCTGAGATGGTTCAAGGGCAAAAAGATGAACGCCAAGACAAACTAGGCGATGCAGCCTTCTTGTCAGGTGTTGCCAAATTTCCTCAACGAATCAAGTGTGCAACCCTAGCTTGGAATGCCCTGAAGAAAACAATTGAAAATCAAGAAAATAAGTAAGGCAAGTTTCTTTTGCCTTATGAATCAGTAGAAATGAAGAATGAAAGAAAGGATATTATGGCTGAAGAAAGAGTAGAACCAAAACCAATTGACCTTGGTGAGTATAAATTTGGTTTCCATGATGATGTAGAGCCTGTCCTATCGACAGGAAAAGGATTGAATGAAGATGTTATTCGTGAACTATCAGCTGCAAAGGGAGAACCTGAGTGGATGTTAGAATTCCGTTTGAAGTCTTATGAAACCTTCAAAAAAATGCCCATGCAAACTTGGGGAGCAGACTTGTCAGAGATTGATTTTGATGACTTGATTTACTACCAAAAACCATCTGATAAACCAGCTCGTTCATGGGATGACGTTCCTGAAAAAATCAAAGAAACCTTTGAACGTATCGGGATTCCAGAAGCTGAGCGTGCCTATCTAGCAGGTGCCTCTGCCCAGTATGAGTCAGAAGTGGTTTACCACAACATGAAGGAAGAGTTCCAGAAATTGGGGATTATCTTTACAGATACGGATTCTGCCCTCAAGGAATACCCAGACTTGTTTAAACAATACTTTGCTAAGTTGGTACCGCCAACAGATAACAAGTTGGCTGCCCTCAACTCAGCAGTGTGGTCTGGTGGAACCTTTATCTACGTACCAAAAGGGGTTAAGGTTGATATCCCACTTCAAACTTACTTCCGTATTAACAACGAAAATACAGGTCAGTTTGAACGTACCTTGATTATCGTTGATGAGGGAGCAAGTGTCCACTACGTAGAAGGATGTACTGCACCTACTTATTCAAGTAACAGTTTGCACGCTGCCATCGTAGAAATCTTTGCCTTGGATGGAGCTTATATGCGTTATACAACCATCCAAAACTGGTCTGATAACGTTTATAACTTAGTTACTAAGCGTGCTAAGGCTCAAAAAGATGCTACTGTTGAGTGGATTGATGGGAACTTGGGTGCAAAAACGACTATGAAATACCCATCTGTTTACCTAGATGGAGAAGGGGCGCGTGGTACTATGCTCTCTATCGCCTTTGCCAATGCAGGACAACACCAAGACACAGGTGCTAAGATGATCCACAATGCTCCACATACAAGCTCGTCTATCGTGTCTAAATCCATCGCTAAAGGCGGAGGAAAGGTTGACTACCGTGGACAGGTAACCTTTAATAAATTCTAAGAAATCTGTTTCTCACATCGAGTGTGATACCATTATTATGGATGACTTGTCAGCATCAGATACTATTCCATTTAATGAAATTCATAACTCGCAAGTAGCTTTGGAACACGAAGCTAAGGTATCTAAGATTTCTGAAGAACAACTTTATTACCTCATGAGCCGTGGATTGTCAGAATCTGAGGCAACTGAGATGATTGTCATGGGATTTGTTGAACCCTTCACTAAAGAACTTCCGATGGAGTATGCTGTTGAGCTCAACCGCTTGATTAGCTATGAAATGGAAGGGTCAGTTGGGTAAAATTTGTTTTTAGATTTACCCAAAATCAAGAACTGTGAAGATGAACTTGTAACAAAAAGAGACTGAGAAAAAATATTTTAAGAATAGAAAACGTATGATATCAGCTACCCCAAAAACTTGATATTATGCGTTTTATTGTGGGAAGATTTATTGTATTCTCTCATGAAATAGAGTTTTTTCCTAAGCGCTTTTGACTTTTGATATATTGTTGTGAGGACGAAGTAATACAATATATAAAGTAGTCAGTTCAAGGCAGGATACAATGTCTAAGGGGCTACTAATAGCAAGTATGTTCTTTATTTTGATATTTTTCTTAATCCAACAGACACTTGCACTTTGAAACCCGTTCTCTAATCAATTCAAACCCTATACTTATTCAAATATATTGTGGCGGATGTAGGTTATGGTAGCGAATAAAACTATGTTTTTATTTGTGAATGATGAAAGATACTTCTTATTCCCTATACCATGCATCAGAAGGAATTGACATAAAAGAATCAGATTAGCGCAGATAACCTAATGAATTGGGAATATCTTGAAAACAAAGATTAGTTTATAAGATTTGGAACCGTTTTCTGTCATAATCTTTCAGGAAAGTAGTTGCTAAAAGATGTAAAAATTGATAGAATAATGATTGTCTAAAAAATTTTAAGGAGAATCTATCAAATGGATTTCACATGGGCAATTAAATATGCCACTGAATTTTTGGCCACTGCTCTTTTGATCGTTCTTGGAAATGGTGCAGTTGCCAACGTTGAACTTAAAGGTACGAAAGGTCACCAAAGTGGCTGGATCGTTATCGCTGTTGGTTACGGTATGGGGGTTATGATTCCTGCCTTGATGTTTGGTAACGTATCTGGAAACCACATCAACCCAGCCTTCACTCTTGGACTTGCAGTCAGCGGTCTATTCCCTTGGGCACAAGTTGCGCCTTATATCGTCGCACAAGTTTTGGGTGCTATTTTTGGCCAAGCCTTGGTTGTGGTAACACACCGCCCATACTACTTGAAAACTGAAAATCCAAACAACATCTTGGGTACTTTCTCAACAATTTCAAGTTTGGATAATGGTTCAAAAGAATCACGCTTTGCAGCAACTGTTAATGGTTTTGTAAATGAGTTTGTTGGTTCATTTGTCCTTTTCTTTGCAGCGCTTGGTTTAACTAAACACTTCTTTGGTGCTGAACTAGTGTCAAAAGCGCAAGCAGCTATCAATTCTCAAGTTGCTCAAGCAACTACTCAAGGTCAAACAATTCCTCAAGAACAAGTAACAGCAGCACTTGAACAAGCTAAAGAACAAGTAGCGCCATTTATGACATCAGGTCTTGGAATTGCTCATTTGGCACTTGGTTTCCTCGTTATGGCCTTGGTAACATCACTTGGTGGACCTACAGGACCTGCCTTGAACCCAGCCCGTGACTTTGGTCCACGTCTCCTTCATGCTTTCCTTCCAAAATCAGTTCTTGGTGAGCACAAAGGTGATTCAAAATGGTGGTATTCTTGGGTACCAGTAGTAGCACCTATCGCAGCAGCAATTGCAGCAGTAGCTGTTTTCAAATTCCTTTACCTATAAGAAATTGAGTTCTTTATCCATTGTAATGGATTGAAGCAAAGATAAGATCTAGAAAGGGCAAATTTTGTCCTTTCTTTTTTTGATATTGCGAATTGTGAAAGCCTGTTTTTTGAAGTTGTCAAAGTTTCGAAAATCAAAGGCATTGCGTTTGATAAGTTTGATGAGATTATTGGTTGCTTCTAATTTGGCATTAGAATAGGGTAACTGAAGGGCATTGACGATTTTCTCTTTGTCCTTTAGAAATGTTTTAAAGACAGTCTTAAAAAGAGGATGAACTTTCTTTAGATTTTCCTCAATGAGTCCGAAAAATTTCTCCGGTTCCTTATTCTGAAAGTGAAAAAGCAAGAGTTGATAGACATTGTAGTGGTGTTTTAAGTCTTCTGAATAGCTCAAAAGCTTGTCTAGAATTTCTTTATTGGTTAAGTGTATGCGAAAAGTAGGGCGATAAAAACGTTTATCATTCAATTTATGACTATCCTGCTGGATGAGCTTCCAGTAGCGCTTGGTAGCCTTGTATTCATGGGATTTTCGTTCAAATTGATTCATGATTTGAACACGCACACGACTCATAGCACGGCTTAAGTGTTGGACAATGTGAAAGCGATCAAGAACGATTTTAGCACACGGAAAAAGCTGTTTAGCCAAGTCATAGTAAGGGCTAAACATATCCATAGTAATGATTTTGACGCGACATCGGACGGCTCTATCGTATCGAAGAAAGTGATTTCGGATGACAGCCTGTGTTCTACCTTCAAGAACAGTGATGATATTGAGATTGTCAAAATCTTGCGCAATGAAACTCATTTTTCCTTTTGTAAAGGCATATTCGTCCCAGGACATAATCTCAGGGAGGTAAGAAAAATCAGACTTAAAACGGAAGTCATTGAGTTTGCGAATAATAGTTGAAGTTGAAATAGACAGCTGATGAGCAATATCGGTCATAGAAGTCTTTTCAATCAGCTTCTGGGCAATCTTTTGGTTGATGATACGAGGGATTTGGTGATTCTTCTTGACGAGGGAGGTCTCGGAGACCGCTATTTCGAGCACTGATAGCACTTAAAACGGCGCTTTCTAAGAAGAATTCTAGTAGGCATACCAGTAGTTTCAAGGTAAGGAATTTTAGAAGGTTTTTGAAAATCATATTTCTTCATTTGACTTCCGCAATCAGGGCAAGACGGGGCGTCATAGTCCAGTTTAGCGAAGATTTCTTTGTGAGTATCCCTATTAACGATATCTACAATTTGGATATTTGGGTCTTTGATATCAAGAAGTTTTGTGATAAAATATAACTGTTCCATAGGATTCTTTCTAATGATGGTTTTGTCGCTTTTCATTATAGATCTTATGGGACTTTTTTTCTACACAAAAATAGGCTCCATAATATCCATAGGGCATTTATCCACTACAAATATTATAGAGCCTGTTTTTTGAAGTTGTCAAAGTTTTGAAAATCAAAGGTATTGCATTGGATAAGATTATTATTCTCTCCTAATTTTACGTTGGAATAAGGTAATTGAAGGGAGTAGATGCTTTCTTTAGAAAGATTCTAAAAAAAGCCTGAAAGCGAGGATTAGCTAGATCTAGATTCTTCTCAATGAGTACGCAAAACCTTACTCTAAAAGTAAAAATGTAGAATATTATAGTGGTGCTTTAATTCTTATTAGCAACTCAAGAGTGTCTCTATAATCTCTTTAGTAGTTCAGCACATACGAAAAGTCGGCGATACAATAGTTTACTGCTATGCTGTTAGTAGGGGTTGATGACCATGTACTAATAAATCTTTGATTAAATTGCTTCATGGTTTGGCATGATTTACAATTCGCCTTAAGTATTGAAGTAGAACAGTCTGATGGACTGTTTTAGCCGGAATTTAGGAATATAATAACAAATGGTAAAAAAGATTAAGAATGATTTTGGCGTTTAGGATTTAGTATGAGAAAAAGTTTTCAATATCAAGCAGTTGTGATAGAATGTAATTGTTCCATAGGATTCTTTCTAATGATGGTTTGGTCGCTTTTCACTATAGATTTTATGGGACTTTTTTCTACATCAAAATAGGCTCCATAATATCTATAAGGGATTTACCCACTATAAATATTATAGAGCCTTTTTGATTAGAATGGCAATTTCCCAGCGAAAGCACCCAGTTTTTTCTTGGTGGTTTCATCAATTTGTTCAAGAGCAGAGTTGATGGCTTGAACAGTCATATCTGAAAGAGTTTCAAGGTCTTCCGGGTCAATGACAGCTGGATTGAAGTCAATACTGACAACTTTCTTATCTCCAGTTAAGGTAGCTTGAACAAGGTCTTGAGCAGATTTGCCAACAAATTGCATAGCAGCAAGCTCAGCTTGACTTTGTTCCATTTGTTTTTGAAGTTTTTGTGCTTGACGCATCATATTTTGCATGTTCATCATGGTGATTTACAGTTTCCTTTTATCTTATTTTCTTTCCTATTTTATCAATTTTAGGTTTAAAAGTCTATTGTTAGTATGAATCTACTAACATTAAATTGTCTGAAAATTTATTGAAAAATGAGTGAAAACATGTTATAATGAAACGTAAAATTAATTCAGGTTTCCTGAACTAATAGGAGTAAACAATGAAAAAACTAGGTTTTGTCCTTTTATCCTCAGCTTTGCTATTGACAGCTTGTGCTGTTAGGTTTGAAAAATCAGCAGATACAACCGATTCGTCTAAGGTGACAGCCTTGTCTGAAGATAAGCAAAAAATGCTTGATAAGGCCACAGCTGACTATAAGACTTTTGTGCAAGAGCAAATTGATAAACTTTTGACAGATACGGAAGGCTTTGTCAAACTGTTGAAAGAAGGTAAGTTAGAAGAAGCCAAGAAGGTCTATCCATTGATTCGTATGTCTTATGAGCGTTCAGAACCAATTGCCGAAAGTTTTGGTGAGTCAGATGTCAAGATTGACTTCCGTTTGGCAGACTATATGGACGAAAACAAGACCGAGAAAGGTTGGTCAGGTTTCCATCGTATCGAGCGTATACTTTGGGAAGACAATACAACAAAAGGAACTGAAATCTACGGAGATCAGTTGGTTAATGATATCAAGGAATTGAAAGCTAAGATTGCAACTGTAGATGTGGATTACAAGGTTATGTTGACTGGAGCAGTTGACTTGCTTAACGAAGTAGCGACAAGCAAGATTACAGGTGAAGAGGAAATTTATTCTCATACAGACTTGTATGACTTCCGTGCCAATATTGAGGGAGCTGAGAAGATTTTCCAACTCTTTAAACCTTTACTTGAAAAATCAGACGCTAACCTAGTTAAAGAATTGGAAGCAGATTTCAAGTCTGTCAATAGCTTGTTGGACAAACACATGACCGACAAGGAACACTATAAGCTCTATACTGATTTGACAAAAGAAGATACCAAAGAATTGTCAGAAGCTGTGACAAAACTTGGTGAGCCTCTATCACAAATGGGTAAATTTCTTAGTGGAGAATAAGAGTCATGACTGAAAAAGACGAAAAGTTTTTTGAAAAGAAAATGGACCGTCGAGAATTTCTAAAAAAAGCAGGGATTGGAGGGGCTGGTTTAGCGCTAGGACTCTCTGGTGCTTCTGCTTTTTTCGCACCTAAGCTAGGAAGTCAGGAAAAAATCTCGTACGGAAATGAAAAAATTGCTTTTTATGGCAAGCATCAAGCAGGGATTAGTACGCCCATGCAAAAAAATATCTATTTTGTTGTCTTGGATTTGCATACGACGGATAAGGATAAGATTATTCAGTTGTTCAAGGATTGGACGGATTATAGTGCCAAGTTGGTCGAGGGGAAATTGGTCAAAAAAGATGGCCAGAATGCTCTCTTGCCTCCGAGCGATACTGGTGAAACAGTCGGGCTCAATCCTCATCGTTTGACGCTAACTTTTGGTGTTTCTGCGAGTTTCTTGAAAAAGATGAACTTGGAAAACAAGCGTCCACAACTGTTTAGGGATTTACCGCCTTTTCCTAAAGAGCAATTGCGTGAAAAATATACTGGTGGAGATATTGTGATTCAGGCTTGTGCCGATGATGAGCAAGTTGCCTTTCATGCTATTCGAAATCTCATCCGTAAGGGGAGAAATGCGGTGACCCTTCGTTGGAGTCAGTCTGGTTTTGCATCTATCGGAGATCGAATGGAGACTCCGCGTAACCTCTTTGGTTTTAAAGATGGGACAGCAAATCCAACCAAGGAGCAAGACTTTGACCGCGTCATCTGGGCTGATAGTAAGGACTGGATGGAAAATGGATCTTATATGGCAGTTCGTCGGATTCAGATGTTTTTAGAGACCTGGGACCGTACTAGTCTTGAAGAACAAGAAAATACCTTTGGTCGTTACAAGGAAAGTGGTGCCCCCTTTGGTAAGAAAAATGAGTTTGATGAAGTGGATTTGAGTCTCTTACCTGATGATTCGCATGTTCGTTTGGCTAAAGAAGTGGAGAAACCACTTTTACGTCGTTCTTACTCTTACTCAGATGGGATTGATGAAAAAACTGGCCAGTTTGATACGGGCTTGCTCTTCATTTCTTTCCAGAAGGATCCTGATAACTTTGTCAAGGTTCAAACCAATCTAGGTGCTACAGATAAGATGAATGAATACATCACTCATATCGGTAGTGGACTCTTTGCTTGCTTTGGTGGTGTGGAGAAAGGAGGCTACATTGGTCAGAAATTATTGGAAGGCTAAAAGCTGGTTACTAGTTTTAGCTTTGTTATTTTTAATTCTTTCCCCAGTAGGTGCTCAAGAAAGCTTGAGTTCTTACTTTGTAAAAATCACAGATGCTTCTAAAGCGGTCAAAAATGGCAATCAGTCTGAAGCACAGAAACTTGTTACAGAGATGGCAACAGACTTCGAAGGAGTAGAAAATAAGGATTCTGAGGCTGGTAAGGTTGTTAAGGAAAAGTTAGCTCAATCAGGCGAGATTACTGATGACAAACTCACCGAACTTTCTGCAGCCCTATTAGCCTTTGAAAAAGAACAAAATCCTGTTGACCTAGATGCGGAAAAGGAAAAGTTGGTAAACCGTCTAAGTCCTCGTTTTGAAGCCTTGGAACAAGCCATTTCCTCCAAAGATTTGGAAAAGGTTCGAGAAGCCTTTAAGAAAATGAATTCCACTTGGACCATCAATGAAAGTGTGGTTCGTGACAATAGTACAGCCCATTACGGCCGTGTTGAAACAGCTATTTCTTTCTTGCGTAGTAGTATGGAAACCGAGCCTACAGATTTCAACTCAATCCAGACTTCCTTTGAGAACTTAAAAAGGCTATTGATGATTTTGTAACTGGAAAAGAAATAGCAGCAACATCTTCGGATTTGACTCTCAAAGACGGCATTGCCCTTTTGAAGAAGGCTTTGGAACAATTTCAAGCTGGTGACCAATCAGCAGGAGCAGCTAGTATGAAGGAATTCATCACTATCTGGCCAACGATTGAGGGTTCTGTTAGCACGACCAATCCTTCCCTCTATACTCGAGTGGAAAGCGAAAGTCCTGTGATTATGGTCAAGGGAAGTGAGAAGGAATATCAAGAAAAATTAGAAAAACTGATTGCAGATTTATCACAAATTGATACCAGCGCACGTTACAATGCCTTTGATGCCATGCTGATTCTTCTAAGAGAAGGTGTAGAGGCTCTCTTAATCGTTATGGCCTTGATAACAACCTTAAAAGCAGCCAAGATGCGAAAAGGGCTCAAGTGGGTTTATGGTGGTGCTATCACTGGAATTATGGCAAGTCTGGTCATTGCTTTCATCCTGCAAATAGCTTTTCCAGCAGTAACATCAGGCTCCAATCGAGAAATCATCGAAGGAGCAGTGGGGATTTTTGCGGTAGCTATGATGATTTTGATTGGAATCTGGCTCCACAGCAAATCCTCGGTCAAAAAATGGAATACCTTTATGGAGTCACAAATGGAAACAGTGACTAAGACAGGCTCCTTTATTTCTATGTTTGCCCTCAGTTTTCTAGCTGTTTTCCGTGAGGGAGCAGAAACCATTCTCTTTTATGTTGGGATTTTACCAAGAATTTCCAGCTTTGAATTTGTTTTAGGAATATTACTTGCCTTGCTGATTCTGGTAGCTATTGCCATTGTGATGAACAAGGCCAGTCAATTCTTCCTGCCTCATAAGGTCTTCTTTATCCTGACTTGGATGATTTATGCCCTAGCCTTCAAGATGCTGGGAGTTAGTGTCCATGCTCTTCAGTTGACCAATATGGCTCCTAACCACTTGCTAACAGGATTTCCAACTATTGATTTGCTTGGAATTTATCCAAGTTGGGAAAGCTTAGTCAGTCAGCTAATCTTTGTTGTTATCGTTTTGATTGTCACTTTCAGACAGGGTGAAAAATAGATGGATAGAAAAGAATTGACAATCGTTGAACATTTGGTAGAATTTAGAAAGAGATTGTTGGCAGTGCTAATATGTTTCTTTTTGGTATTCTGTATTTCTCTGCTTTTTGCAGATCAGATTTACCAGTATGTGACCCAATCTTTTCAGCAAAAGTTGATTGTTTTAGGCCCTAATGATATTTTATGGATATACATACGCTTGGCTAGTCTGATGGCTTTTACCATCACCTTGCCTTATACAGTTTATCATATCTGGTCTTTCATCAAACCAGGTTTAAAGAAGGAAGAAGCGAGAGCAATTTTTGCCTATATTCCAGCTAGTTTCCTTTGTTTTCTAGTTGGACTGGCTTTTGGTTTTTACTTTGTAACACCAGCCTTACTTCAGGTTTTATTAGGGCTAGGAGAAGGGCTATTTGAAACGCAGTTAACCGCCCAAAATTATCTGTCCTTTGTTTTTCAAACGACCTTGCCCTTGGCATTGATTTTTGAATTGCCAGTTATCATTGCCTTTTTGACGTCGATTAGACTCATTGGACCAGAATTATTGATTGCTTATCGCCGATATGCTTATTTTATCTTATTGGTACTTGCAGTCATCTTGACACCAGCTGACTTTGTCAGCGATTTGGCAATGACTGCCCCCTTGATTTTACTCTATGAATTGAGTATTGCTATCAGCAAACACATTATGAAACGCAAGCAGAAAGGAGAGAGAAATGGGAATCTTACGTGATATCGGAGCACCAGGATTGATTATCATCGTTTTAGGAGCTCTCTTGATTTTTGGACCAAAACGATTGCCTGAACTAGGCGAATCAATCGGTAAAATGCTATCTGAATTTAAAAAAGCAGTTAAAGGACATGAAAATCAAGATAAGGAAGAGTAAATCTGCACTAATAAAAAAATTTTGTACTCTAGAAACCATCGTGTGGCTATCGAGAGTGCAAAGTTTTTTGAGTTTGGAACATAAAAATAGCAGTTGATTTGAAGAAACAAAAAAGAACAGCCGAAGCTGTCTTTTTATCATTATTTGAGACCGTATTTTTTGTTGAAACGATCCACGCGTCCATCTGCTTGAGTGAACTTTTGACGTCCAGTGTAGAATGGGTGTGAGTCTGATGAAATTTCCACACGGATCAATGGGTAAGTTTCGCCTTCGAACTCAACTGTTTCGTTAGAGCGTTTTGTTGAACCGCTAAGGAATTGGTAACCAGTAGTTGTGTCCATGAAGACAACTGGGCGATATTCTGGATGGATATCTTTTTTCATTTTGCAATATTTCCTTTCTGCCATGGTCTCTTTGCGAGCCATAGATTGTTACCATACTAGTCTATCAGATTCTAAAAAGTTTGGCAAGTATTTTATCAGTTTTTAAGTAAGTTTTTTAACTTTTGGTAGATGATTTCGTTTTCTTCTAGGCTATAGGAATTGGCGCCACTTGCTAGAGGGTGGCCTCCGCCATCATGTTCCTTGGCAATTTCATTGATAGGATGGATTTTACTGCGTAAGCGAACACGGTAGTGGCCATCAGCCTGCTCCACAAAAATTCCCCAGAGACTTACACTGTCAATACGTCCAGGTGCACCGACAATGGCTGCAGTTTCAGCATCGGTAACATTGAATTGTTTCAAGACTTCTTGACTCAGGATAACGCGTGCTGCACCATTTTCATCCACTTCCAGATGGTCGTAGATGTAGCCTTGAAGTTTAGCAATTTTGTAACTCATAGTGTCCATTTTGCGAGTGAGAGCCGCAAAGTCAAAGTTATGTTCTCTCAAATAAGCAGCTAGGCGAAGAGTCCGTGCAGTGGTAGAAGGGTAGAGGAAGCGACCTGTATCACCGACAATTCCTGCAAAAAGCAACTCAGCAGCGCGATCTGACAAGGCCAGCTGGGTGGTTTGGGCAAATAGGGTAATCATCTCGCTAGCGCTACTTGAACTAGTATCCACCCAAGATAGGTCACCGTATACATCGTCATTTGGATGGTGGTCAATCTTAATGAGAAAATCACCTTGACGATAGCGCTTATCATCGATACGAGCAGTATTAGCCGTATCACAGACGATAACAAGGGCTCCTTGGTAGGCACTATCTTCAACAAGATCCATCTCAGCCATCCAAGTAAGAGTTGGTTCATCATAACCTATGGCTTTGATGGTTTTTTCTGGGAAATGATGTTCTGAGCAAGAGCTTTCAATCCCACCTGACTTCCCAAGGCATCAGGGTCTGGTTTCATATGACGATGAATGATAATCGTATCGTATTCTTTGATTTTTTCTAAAATTTGATGGCAAATTTCCATAGATAACCTCAATTCTTTCTCATTTCATTGTAGCACAAGAATTTTTATTTTTAAAATGAAAAAGATGTGATATAATGGAGAAAGATAAATTGAGGAGGACGATATGGCATTAGCAAAAATTGTATTTGCCAGTATGACCGGTAATACCGAAGAAATTGCAGATATTGTAGCAGACAAATTACGTGACCTGGGCTTGGATGTCGATGTTGATGAATGTACAACTGTTGACGCTTCAGACTTCTTGGAAGCAGACATCGCTATCGTTGCGACCTATACTTATGGTGATGGTGAATTGCCAGATGAGATGATGGACTTCTACGAAGACCTAGCAGATCTCAACTTGAATGGCAAAATCTACGGAGTGGTCGGCTCAGGAGATACCTTCTACGATGAATTCTGTAAGGCGGTAGATGACTTTGACCGTGTTTTTGTAGCGACAGGGGCAGAAAAAGGTTCAGAATGTGTCAAAGTTGATCTTTCTGCTGAGGAAGAAGACATTGAACGCTTGGAACAATTCGCAGAAGAATTGGCTGCTAAAGTAGGATAAGCATAAACGTGCGCTGATACAATCAATCAGTGCATTTTTCTTATCGTGAGTTGGGATTTTACTAGCCTATTTGATGGCTTTTTGATACAATAATTCAAATAAAGGAGGAGAGTGTATGGATTTAGATAGTATTCGTCAAGAAATTGATCAAATCGACGACCAAATTGTCAAACTGTTAGAAGAACGAATGCATTTAGTTGAGGGTGTAGTTACCTATAAGAAAGCTTCAGGTAAATCGATTTTAGATACCAAGAGAGAAGCAATTATTTTTGAAAAGGTTAGAAATCGTGTAGAGGACAAGCGCTATCAGGAGACTATTGTCGCGACTTTTTCGGACATACTCAAACGTTCGCGTGATTATCAGGATAAAAATATCAAATGAAAAAAGAACAATTTTTTCCGCTAGGGATTTTTCTAGCTGCTATGTTGGGCGGACTTGTGCGCTACCTTGTTTCTACTTGGTTACCAGCCAGTCCAGATTTCCCTTGGGGCACCCTTCTTGTTAACTATCTAGGCATTTTCTGCTTGGTTTATCTTGTAAAGGGCTATCTGGTCTATAAGGGAACTAGTAAAGGTGTTATTTTAGCACTAGGGACGGGCTTTTGTGGAGGTTTAACAACCTTTTCCAGTCTCATGCTTGATGCTGTGAAACTGCTTGATACAGGGCGTTATCTTAGTTTGGTCCTGTATTTGCTTTTGAGTATCGGTGGAGGCCTGCTTTTAGCTTACTATTTGGGAAGGAAGAAATGGTAATCGTTTATCTTGCAATTGCTTGTGGCTTGGGAGCTATAGTACGGTATTTATTTTCCCGCTATAATCAAGCTTCTAAATTGCCACTCGGAACGCTCATAGCCAATCTTCTAGGTTGTTTTTTGATTGGATTATTCTATAATCATGTGGAATCCAAGGAAGTCTATGCTATTCTAGCAACAGGATTTTGTGGAGGGTTAACAACCTTCTCGACCTTGAATGATGAACTGCAAAGACTGCTAAGTGATAAGAAGGTATTTTATTCTTATTTAGCTTTAACCTACCTAGGTGGTTTTATTGCGATTTTTTTAGGAATTCTGCTATGTAAGTGTCTATTCTTTTGAGGTAAATAGAAAATATTGAGTTAACGGAAAATTCCGTTAGCTCTTTTTTGTATTTTAGGAGGAGAAATTATGAGACGAAAAAGTAAGGAGAGAATTTCAAGAGAGATGATAATCCAGTTTTTGATGAAAGAAACAGGCTCAACACGAAAAGAAATAATAGCAAGTATAGGAGAACTTGAGGCCTTTGGGTTGATAGGATTTACCATTAATGGTGACTTTAAACTGAAAGAGGTATAATTTATGAAACAAATTCAGTTTATTAGTGCTAGCCATTATCAGACATCTGACCGCTTTTATGCCTTACCAAAGGTTTTGTTTGAAAATCCTATTTATGAGGATATGAGGTTAGATGCGAAAGTCGCTTATGCCATGCTTAAAGATAGACTAGATCTTTCTTTCAAGAATAATTGGATTGATGAGAATGGAAATATTTATCTGGTTTATTCCAACTCTAATTTGATGAAGATACTAAGTTGCTCGAAATCTACCCTATTAAGAATTAAGAAGCAACTCACAGAGTATGGATTAATTCATGAGGTTCAACAATCTACAAGTAAATCAGGAAATCTAGCTAACCGAATTTACCTTGGTCTCTTGCAAGATGACACCGTTGCTAGAATGGTTGATAAATCAGGTGATTCCAAATCTGATACTAGGGGGGTGTCAGATTTAGACCAGGGGGGTGTCAAAAAAACACCAAGGGGGTGTCAGATTTATACGGGGCTGGTGTCAAATTTAGACACTAACGATACTGAATATAGTGAGACTAATAATAAAGACACTGAATTAGTTATTTCTGAGGAGGACGAGGAGAGGTTCCCTAGAAATTCCCAAAATAATAAACAAGACAGACTTTCCAGAAAAGTTGATAAAGCTAGCAAGTATGATAAGGATTATATTTATGATTTAGTTTATTCTCAACTTTTAGAAGAAAATTACTCAGATACGATGGCAGCCTATATCATGATGCCATTTGAAGAACGCTATCGATATGCTTTAGAAAATATGCGATTTGCCCGTTCATCAGAAGTAATTGCTGAATATGTTTTTAACGGGTTACTTGCGATTTACAATAGTAACGCTCGAAAGTGTATTGAAAATCATTAAAAAAAAATTATTCAGAAAGTAATTTTTATATGTGATATCTGACCTGAGCAAGTCCTAAAACTACTCTTGTTCTTTGAAAATTGAATATCCCCACTGTCCCGATTAGCGCAGTCTAGGCATAAAAAGAAGAATAGGGGCGGTGTGTATCTAGAAAGTATATCTAGTGCTGACTGCATTATGTAAAGTCACGGTTGACTTGTCCCGTAAGACGAAAGAGTTTGCGATTTCTAAACTATAAATCGTGCGTAAAAAACACAGTAGAGATGTACGGCATCAACTCGGCATGGCTGTAAATCAGCCTTTGATTCAAAAAGGAGGACAATATGAATCAAATAAAATCAACTAGTGAGGTTACACTCACTGACTTAAGACGACTAGGTTTGCAAGGTGATGTAACCGCACGGCTTGCAAGTGGTGAAGAAATGAAATTAACTAGTAAGTATGGTCTTATTCCTAAAACAGGATATGTGGCAGGAAAACTTCAAACCGTTGAAATGATTGCAGAATACTCTAAAATCTATAGAGATATACGCACCATTAAACGTGGAGATATTTTAGTTGCCAGACGAATTAAGCAAGGTAATAAAACTATCTTACAACTAACCGGTAAAGGTTATCACCGACCTAGCGGTAAAATTTAACAGATAGAGTCCTCATCTATCTGTTTTGGGGAGCAAGGAACTGTTTCTTTGTTTCTGAAAGCAGATAGGTGATGTTATGAAAAGGTGAAGAAATGAGTATTATACAGATCATAGTTACAGCTATTCTTTTATCATCAGGGATTCTTGTATCTATGACTTTTATACCAAATAAATTGTCTGATAAAATCTTACGAGAGATTAAAGAATATTCAAATAAACATTGTTTTAAATAATATCAAAAAGGAGAAATCAAATGGAAATCATGAATGAAGTTAAGAAAGTTTTATTGGCTAGTGTTATCGCAACTGCAAGTGTTGGAGTAACGACGCAAGTTACTGCAGAAGAGGTAAAACCTGCAGACCAAATTTCAGAGAACCAACAAAAGACAGTAACTCAAAAAACAGTTACAGAAACTGATGTAGCACTCTCTCAAGCAAATGTGGAACAGGTAAACGTAGTTGTAAAAAACCAGGAGGAGATTGTAAAATCTAATCAAAACGAGGTAAACGATGCAGAGAAAGTAGTTGGAGAAGCTACAGAAGCTGTTGCTCAAGCGGAGAAAGCTGTCCAGGAAGCTACTCCTAAAAATATCCAGGATGCAAAAGAAGATGTTTCTGTAAAAGAGGCTGCTGAGAAGAAGGCTAAAGAAGAACTATCCACTTCTAAAGAGCAACAAAAGCTAGCTGAAAAGAATGTTACTGTTCAGGAAGCAAATGTCATAGAAGCTACTAGAAAACTTGTTGACAAAACAAAAGAAGTTACAGATGCAAAACAAATTGTAGCTGAAAAACAAGCTATTTTAGACGGCACTGGAGTTTCAAGCATTGTTGCCAATGCTGAAGCAGCTAAGCGAAACTTAGAAATGAGCGAAGAAGCTGAATCACAAGCTCGACAAGATTTGGTGACTGCTAAAAAAGTGGATGATCAACGTGCTTCTAAACTGAAACAGGCAGAAGCAGAGGTAACGAGTACTGAAGGAACTAGGTTGGTGAAAGCGAAGGAGCTAGATCAAGCAACCACTCAAGCTATTAACGCTGAAAATCAGTATCAAGTAGCTAAAGAGAATCTATCTAAGGCTCAAAGTATCCTGGATAGTCTGACAACGACCTCTATCACTTATCCTGCTGGCTATGTAGAAGCTTTAAAGGCTTACTTCAATAACCCCACTGAAGAAAATTCGAATAAGTTACAAGAAATTGCCAAGAAAGGAATGACTGCTGCTGGATTTAGCTCGCCAGATGGTGGTGAGACTTATTACGGTAATCCAAACTCTCCATTTAAGCAGAGTGAAGCAGATAAAAAGACTGTGATTGCTGATGTCAATCATTTATCTGCTGAAGTTCAAGATGAACTTGCCATTTTCAATGCACATTTGATTAATGATTTCCGTCGATTGATGGGAACAGATGATATTCCAGTCTTAGTGAATCGAGATATGCAGAAAGTGGCACAGAAAGCAACTCAACTATCTACTAATCAGTACGGCCATGACCTAGATGCTTTGAACACTGTTGCGAAAGAAGTTGGTTTAAATCAAGGTAATCAAGGTCTGCTTGCTGAAAACATTGGCTTTCAAAATGCAGGTGATGTAGTAACATTAGCTGATCTGAAACAACAGGCATACAATAACGTGATTATGATGCTGTTTTATGATAAGCACGCTGATTGGGGCCATGCTTTAAACTTTGCAGGACTTGATCGTAAGTCAGTCACGCTACAGTATATCGGTGTAGCAACCCGAAAGATAGATCTTGGGTTGATTGCGATGCACTATGTTGGAACAGATTCTAAAACAATTGATTTGCTGAAAAATGGTTTCCATCAAAATGTAAAAGTTGATACTAAGAACAATTTAGCTAGTCTTCAGGAAAGAATTCAAGTAGCTAGAAATTCTGTGGCACAGGCTCAGGATACTTATGATACTGCGAAAACGAATCGTAAGGATGCGCAAGCTAGAAAAGAACAAGCACAGACAGAATATACTCAAGCAGAAGTTACTGCGCAAAATGCAGTGACTAATCGTAATGACATTCAGAATATTGCATTAAAAACTCCTGAAGTTGAAGCTAAGTTGAAGCAGGCAGAAGCAAACCTTAAAAAAGCTGGTTTAGAAAATAAACAAGCGCAAGATGCTTTGGAACAGTTGAATGCAGACGTACAAAACAAACGTGAAGCACTTGCGTTAGCTAAAGATAAACTAGCTGAAAAACAAACTGAATGGAAATCACTGAATGAAGCTTTGACTGCCGAGAAAGAGGCTTTGATTGCTAAACAAGGTGAACTTGCTCGAATTAAAGAGCTTGTCCTCAGTCGTCAAGCCTTACTTTCAGCATCAACGGAAGTCTTGAAAGCATCAAAAGAGCGAGTGGAAGTTTTGAAGAATGCTCCTCAGCTCTTAGAAAAGGCAAAAGCTAATCTTGAAGCTGCTCAAGAAGTTTTTAAAGAAAAGAAATCAGTTCTAGAATTAGCACTAGCAAAACTAGAAACTGCGAAAGCAGAACAAAGAAAGGTATTAGAGGCTCATGAAGAGTTGTTGGTGGCTTATCGTGATTATCTGGAAGCACAGCAAGAAATTAAGCATCAAAAAGAGTTAGAGGCTCAGAAGGCAAGTATTGAGCAAGCTGGAGGTCATCCGATTCCAGTGATTCAAAATGGCAAGATTGTAAAGTATGTGCAAGATCAAGTTAATAATCAAGTTGCAAAAGTCAAAGATCCAGTCTATCAAGCCCCTGCTACAAGAAATGAATTACCTAAGACAGGAGAAAAATCATCTAGTCTTTGGTTCTTTGGAATGGTAACTATTTCACTTTTAAGTTTGTTGAAAATCAAACGAGAATCTAAGGAAAATTAAATTAAGTAAAGTCATCAAGGTTTCTTGGTGACTTTTTTGTTGGAGAAAGAAATGGAAATTATATATTTTAGGGCGAGAGCTCCTTCAAATTATGTCGAAAGTGAATAATATTAAATACTATATTAAAAATTAAGGAGAAAAAATGAAATTTAATAATGAGACACGAGCTTACGGCTCAATCCGAAAAACAAGACGATGGGGAACGTGTGGAGTAATTCTTGGTCTAGCTGCCTTAGGTTTGATGACTAGTCCAGTTAGAGCAGATGAACGAGTAAATCCAAATCCTGCTACAAATGCGAAAAGTTTACAAGGCTCCCCAACGGTGGATTCTACAAAAGACCAAGGTAGTGCAGAAAAATCAACAGGTTCTGTTGAAGTTACTGTGGGTAGAGAAAAAGTAGAATCTGCGGTATCTGCTGCAAAAGAAGCAGGTCTAATTGTAAAAGAAACTGAAGTTGATGGTGGTTTGGTGACTAATTCTGATGAGTTAGCTAAGAAAACTGCTGAGATTGAGTCTAGTTACGACAAGCAAGCAACTACTATTGTAGACGAGTCTGAGAAGTACAAAAAGGAAGTAGAAACTCGTAAAGAAGAGATTAAAACGATTACTACTGAGAACAAGGAACAACAAGACTCTTATGAGAAAGCAAAAGCGCAGTATGAAAAAGATTTAGCAGAAGCTACAACTAAAAATGCTCAGATTGATAAAGCAAATCAAGAAAAGAATGAGCGTTTAAAAGTTGAGCGAGAGCGTGTAGCAAAAGAGAATGAGCGTATCAAACAAGAAAACGCTCTTGCTAAGTCTACTTATGAAAAAGCAGTAGAAGAAAAAGCTAAGAAAGATGCTGCTATTGATAAAGAAAACGCAGACGCTAAGAAGAAGTATGAAGAATCTTTAAAAACTTGGACTACTAAAAAGGGCAAGGTTGAAGCTGATTTAACAAAATACAAAGAGCAATTAGCTAAATATGAAAAAGACTTAGCTGAGTACAATCGTAAGTTAGCTGAGCTAAGAGGTCAGAGAGTTCAAGGTAGTACAAATGGTGTTAAACTATATGGAGAATTCGATCAGTCTAAACGTGGCTCATTAGATTATTATTCTAAGTTGACTGCGGTATTTGATTCAAGTATTCCAAATCTTGAGACTGTAGAAGGTGCTTTAGGTGCGAATAAAAACACAACTCTTACTTTGGATAAAGATTTGCAACATGATCGCTTAGAGAATAAAGACTTTTATGGACATTCTGATTCTAAAGGAACTTATGGTGGTTCTGTAATCACAGGAATCAAACAAGGTTCAACATTCACCTTACACAACATCGGTAAAACTAAAACAGGCAAAACAATTTCTGCTAAGTTTGTAGCGCGCAACACTCCTATCCCTGAGCATAAAATTGCAGGTAATCCTTCAACATATACTCGTTTGAATGTTTGGTGGAATAAGGTTACAAACGACAAGGATGTTTCATCTGTAAATTTTAATCCTTATAATTATCTTAATGTTGAATGGGATATTCATTACTTTGATGAGAAGTCAGGTAAAGCTATTGATTTAGGGCTTATTACTATTTACTCTGATTTAGATTACGCACAGGCAGTGCGACATACTTATGGGGACAATGGGGTAGGTGTTGTAATCAACCCAACGGATTCTCTGGTTAAGGAAACTACAGTCAATGGACAAACACATTGGATGGGTGTAAAAACTGATGGGGTTTACAAACATAATGATCCAAGTGGGTTGGAACGTTATAAAATTGGCGATCCTGATTATATCGATGTAGATGATTACAGAGCAACTCCAGAAGGCACAATTATAAGTGCAGGTCACGGTTCTATTCAACACTTAACTTACTTAGCGCGCGGAGATAAATCTTTACATACATACACAGAATCACAATCAGCTTCTTACCGTAAGTATTGGAATGATGATCGTAGAGCTAACGGGCGACAAGATGATAACGATGATGAAATCTTCGCAGCTGGTTACACCTTCCAGGTTTGGGGTGGTCGTTCTGTCATTAATCAACTAGAGGAACCAAAACCACCACTTAACCAAGTGAGTCTACAACACCAAGACCTTTAGAATATAAATATAAGGAGAAGGATAAGACTCCATTGACACCTCCTACGGAGAAACCTTTATTAGCCTCACCAAAAGATGAACCAGATAAACCTCACGTTCCTATTCCGAGTGAACCCCCAAAACCAGGCTTAAAGCCTGTGCCAAATGAGGTCCCACCAAGAGAAATTGAGGTTACCTACACTCGCTTGAGAACTACCCCGACCGTAGAAAAGTTAGTTAAGAACTCTGGGGGTACAAATGTAAATAATTCATCTGTACCTAAACTCTCTGAGGTTGTTTGGGAACTTGAAACTAAACCTCTCGCAGCGAACCGTAAAGAAACTACGATTTATGAATTAACAGACAACCTACCTCAAGGTTATCGTTTAGATTTAGCAAAAACTGTAGCTCAAAATCAAGACTTTACTGTGACCTACGATAAAGATAAGCATCAGTTGAAGGGTTCACTTAAAGCTGAAGGTTTAGTGAAAGTAAATACTGATTTAAGTAAAGCCTATAAAACTCCAGTTCTTAAGGTTTATGGTACAGTAACAAATGATGGTGCAACCTATAAGAACAACTTCCGTTTGAACTTAAACAATGAGTTTGAGTCTTATTCAAATATTGTTAAGGTGACAACCCCAGGTAAACCGAATGATCCAGACAATCCGAATAACAACTTAATCAAACCTCTCAAACACAATCATAACAAGGATGGTGTTATTATTGATGGCAAAACAGTTCTAGCTGGTTCAACGAATTACTACCATATAACCTTGGATTATGATCAGTATAAAGGGATAAAGGCAGATCCATCTGCTATTCTAAAAGGATTTGGTGCGATTGATGATTATCCAGAAGAGGCAGTGACTATTAATAAATCAGATATTCGTTATATTGATAGCGAAGGAAAAGAAGTTTCTGGTATTTCAGTGTATCAGTACGATTCTATTGAAGCTGTTGATAATGATAAGGTTAAAGCCTTTTTAGATAGTTCTGAGATTAAGCCTAAGGGAGCTTTCCAAGTATTTTTAGCGGATGATCCAGAAGCCTATTTTAACCAATATATCAAGGCAGGAAAATCTGTTACAATTATTGATCCGATGGTAACCAAGAAAGAATTGCGAAATACAGGAAAATCATTTGAGAATACGGCTTACCAAGTTGATTTCGGTAACGGATATCAAACTGATACAGTTGTAAATAATGTTCCTACTGTTAAACCAACCAAAAAGAATCTGAACAAGGCAGGTGTGAACATCGGTGGCAAACAGGTCTTAGCAGGCTCAGTCAACTACTACAAGGTAACGGCAGATTATAGTCAATACAAGGGCATTGAAGCAGATAAAGACCGTATTGGTAAGGGGTTCTATATCGTTGATGATTACCCAGAAGAAGCTGTTACCATTAATCAAGACGGTGTACAAGTGACGGATTCTAAAGGTCAAGTAGTTAAAGGTTTGAAAATGGCTCTTTATGAGAGTCTGGATAAGGCACCAACAAGTGTCCAAGAAGCCCTCAAGTCTAGTCATTTCACTCCGAAAGGAGCGATTCAAGTATTCGAGGCAGAGAATCCAGAGGAGTTCTACAAGACCTACGTGCAAGCTGGAGAAGTTCTGACCATTACCAATCCAATGACTGTTAAGAAGGAATTGGGTCAAACAGGTGGTACGTATGAGAATACAGCTTATCAATTAGACTTCGGTAGTGGCTACCAGACAGATAAGGTAGAGAACAATGTTCCTACTGCTAAACCAGGTAAGAAGAATCTGAACAAGGCAGGTGTAGACATCGATGGGAAACAAGTCTTGGCAGGCTCTGTCAACTACTACAAGGTAACGGCAGATTATAGCCAATACAAGGGCATTGAAGCGGATAAAGATCGTATTGCCAAAGGGTTCTATATCGTTGATGATTACCCCGAAGAAGCTGTTACGATCAATCAAGATGGTGTTCAAGTGACGGATTCTAAAGGGCAAGTGGTTAAAGGGTTGAAAATGGCTCTTTATGAGAGTTTGGCTAAGGCACCATCAGGTGTCCAAGAAGCCTTGAAGTCTAGCAATTTCACTCCGAAAGGAGCGATTCAAGTATTCGAGGCAGAGAATCCAGAAGAGTTCTACAAGACCTATGTTCAAACTGGAGAAGTTCTGACCATTACTAATCCAATGACTGTTAAGAAGGAATTGGGTCAAACAGGTGGTAAGTATGAGAATACAGCTTATCAAGTTGATTTTGGTATGGCTTATGTAACTGAAACTGTAGTCAATAATGTTCCGAAGATTGAACCTAAGAAAGATGTGGTGATTGACCATCTAAGTAAAGAAAGTTTAGATGGCAAAGATGTCAAGCTGAATCAAACATTTAATTATAAATTAGTTGGTTCCTTGATTCCAAAAGATCGCTCAGAACAGTTATTTGAGTATAAATTTAGCGATGACTACGATGAAACACATGATGATTATCAAAGTGTTTACAAGGTATTTGCTACTGTAGATTTTGAAACAAGTGATGGTCAAAAATTCAAAACTGGTGATGAATTAACTAAGTTCACAAGTCAAGTAGTAGATAAGGCTAAAGGTAAAGTAGATATTAGCTTTGATGATACTTTCTTGAAGTCAATTTTAGAGACATCAGAGTTTCAAGCAGAAGTATATCTACAAATGACACGCATTCAGTCAGGAACAGTAGAAAATACTTACTATCATACAGTTAACGGTGTGGAAGTTGTTTCCAATACGGTTGTGACTCATACTCCAGAAGAGCCAAACTCCTGAAGAACATCCGCAACAACCAGAACGAAGCTTGCCATCTACAGGTGAGCAGGCTTCTGCAGAATTGCTGTTAGCTGGTCTGGCAATAGGAAGCTTTGCTACAGGCTTGCTCTACAGCAAGCGCAAGAAAAAAGAGGCTTAGAATACTCTAGGAACCTTTGAAATAAGCTATTTTTATGGTATAATATCGGTAAATCGTGGAGGAGTAGGATTATGAAATTTGGGAATGATTTTTCCTGGTTATGGGTAGCTATCACTAGGATTTTTACAGCTCCCTTTTATATCGTTCTTTGGTGTATTAATGTTGTAAAATCCACTATTGGTATGTTTATTCTGTGGGTTATAGCTAAAATATGTATAACAATCGTATTGATTGGGGGAATGGCAATCATTCATCATCTATTCAATTTCCCAAGCGAAAACATAATTGATAATATTTTTGGATGGTATACACCGCATATTTTAGGAATGTCCCATGATTCACTTATTACTGCTGGTCAAGTGGTTGATGCACCAAAAGGAGGAGGGTTATTTTTCCCATATCCGAATTTTGAAGTTCCAATTATTATTGGCCTTAGTATTCTAGTAGCTACTGTTCGGACGATTTATCGTGAAGAATTTGAAGAATTATAAAAATAGTATTGTGTTCGGCACTGTAGAAATCTCTGCAGTGCCTTTTGTTATAAAAAATGAAATTAAAAGAGGTAAAACAAAATGGAAATTATTACAAAAATTATTACTGGTCTAGGTGTAGTTGGAACAATCACAGGTCTTATCTGGATCTGGAATGGTGCTGTTGATTATGTTCAAGGAAGAAAGAATAAAGATAAGCAAAGACAAGATGATGGGTCTGATTCTATGATTAATGGTGCATTTTTGGCTGTTGCTTCTGCAGGGATTGCGGCCGCAGTTGTTGCATCACTGTCTCAGCTAAAATTTTAGGAGTAGCCTATGAATTTAGATATTAGAGAGCTAACTAGCTCTCTTTCCAGTTACAGCTCTGCGACAAACCAAGCTGTAACTATGATGGCTGATGCAGTCAGACCTATTGGGTATATCCTTTTAGGTCTTTTTTTCTGGTTTGAAATGGCATCGTGGTCACAAATGGTCAAGTCGAGAGGGGGAGCGTTAACACAGAAGATTTGGTTAGAGGCTTTAATGAAATATTTATTTGCCTTAGTCATGATCTCTGCTTCATCTCAAATTTGTGATGCTATTCTGGAATTACTTAATATTATTGTAAAGGTAATTGCTCATGTAACACCTACTGTTAAAGCAACCATTGATTCTAATATTTCTGGTGGAAAAGGAATATTTGAAAAAACTATCATTACTTTAGTAGGGAAAGCTGTAAGTGGAATAGCTAACATTATTTTAGGGATTATTGTTTTCTTACGTTACTTAGATTTGTATATGCTTAAAGCCCTAGCTCCATTATTAGTAGCGTTCTTTATGATGGATTCGTTGCGATCTGTTACGATTAACTTCTTAAAATACTTTGCAGCCTCTGCCCTTATTGGTGTCATCCTAATTATTGTTTCTGTTGTATACGATTCGATTGTGGCAACAGATCTTCTCAAGGTTACGACTGGTTCCAGTGATTCATGGGGAACAGCCTTTGCTTCAATTGTCAAAGGAGTAATCTATATCTTTGTAATGGTTGGATCTAGTCGAAAAGCCAAGCAACTTTTAGGAGTGTAATATATGTGTAGGCAATTAGAATTAATTGATGTTATTTTGTATGAGAGGAAACTAATTGAAAAAAATTGGATCAGAATTTTTAAGAGAATTTGAAAACGAGGACAAGCCAATTCTATTTGGTCTAACTACTAGAATGCTTGTTCTATACGTGTGTTTGATAATAGCTGTCTCAGGGACAATTGCTATTTACTTCTTTGGTCTACCTGATTGGTACATCTATCTTTGGGATGCTCTATTTGTCGTTCCTGGAGGAATGTACGGTACGGGAATGACTAAGCGAATGCGGATTAAAGAAAAAATCAATTTCTTTTTCCGAATCCAACAACGAACCTATGAGACAGAATTTGGAAAGGTAGGAATGTATACAAAAGATGAGTTTATTCAAAAGCAAAAGAGAAAAACTAGAAAAAGCAGAAAAGAAAAAAATTGATCGTTTGCGTCGCCAGATGAAACCTACAACGCAAAACACGATCAATTATACACTGCTCCATGAAGATGGATTAATGCACATTGCACGTGAGAAGTACTCTCGTAGTTTTATACTGGGGGATGCTTCTTACTCAACTGCTCAACAAGATGAAAAAGAGAGCATCATCGATACAACGATGGATGCTCTTAATTCACTGGATGAGGGCAGTAACTATCAGCTCCTAGTCATTAACCGTCGAGTATCGGATAACTCCTTGCAGAATATCTTGTTTGAAGAAACAAACGATGGCTACGATGACTATCGTGAAGAATTGAACGAGATGATCAAGGAGCGATTTACGACACATGCTAACAACTTCGAGGTACATAAGTATGTGACCATTTCAACGAATGCGGATGACCGAAAACAGGCTCAGTTGATCCTACAAGATATTGGAGTTTCCCTAGGAACTCAATTTCAGGAATCTGATATTACATTCAGGGATATGAATGGTTTGGATCGCCTAAAAGTCTTTTCTGAGTTACTACGAGGTAATCCGTATGTCAATTTCGATTACAAAGAAATTGCTTTGACAGGTTTATCTACTAAATCATTTATTGCGCCAAACAGGATTGAATTTCAAGAAAAACGCATGATTATAGATGATAGCTGGGTCAAAGTACTCTATGCACATCGCTATCCAAACTGGATGTCTGATCGTCTCATTCGGGATTTAACAACACTAGGATTTGAACTAGCTATTACTATCCATGCAGAACCCTATGAGAATATTGAAATTTTAGAGAAGATTGACGATGCAGAAACAGATGCTGAAATTGGGAAGCTACGTTCTAAACGTAAGGCTGCTCAATCTGGTATCTTTGATGATGCAGTGGTTGCTGGTCGTGACCAAGAAATCTCAGAAGCTACCAAGAAGTGGCGAGATGAGATTACTGAGTATGATCAGAAAATCTTTTCTGGTTTGATTGCAGTGTATTTTAAGGCAGATAGCCAGGAGGAACTACAACGTAATGAGCAGAAGATTAAGCGTGCTGGACGGAAGCTAGGGGTAGAATTTGAAGATCTTTATTATTACCAGGAAGAGGCTCTAAATACGATTCTACCTATCGGAGAGTGCTTCGTAAATGTGAAGAAGAATTTCATGAGAAAGATGACAACAGCTAATATTGCTACGCAAGTTCCTTTTACTAACGTGGATTTGAAGTCTGACAGCTCACTTGCCCGCTACTATGGCCAAAATCAGTTATCAAACAATATCATTACACTAGATCGAAAACGTGATCTGAATACGGGCTCAGGTGTTGTACTTGGATCCTCTGGTTCTGGTAAATCTACTACGATTAAGGGTGGAGAAGTCATTCCGACTTTGCTGAAATATCCAGAAGACCGAGTAATCATTGTGGATCCTGAAGATGAATATTCTGATATTGGCCGTGCTTTCGGTGCTCAGATGGTGGATATTTCGATTGGATCTAAAACACATATCAATCTCTTAGATCTACCGGATCTAGATCGTTTGGATGATGAGGATGACGATCCGATCGGAGACAAGGCAAATTTGTTGATGGGATTATTTGAATCGATTCTATCTGAGGTAACAGATGCCCAGATTGGGATTATTGACCGAGTGACAGGTGTGACTTATGAGCGCTATTTGACAGAGAATTTTACTCCAACATTAAAAGAGTGGCACCAGGTCTTGAAAGAACAACCAGAGCCAGAAGCTCAAGATTTAGCTTTGGCAGTGGAAACCTATACAACTGGTTCTCAAGATATTTTTGCCCACAATACCAACGTGGATCTTAATTATCGCTTTGTTATCTTTAATCTGAAGAAGTTGTCGCACAAGTTGAAGCCGTTTGCTTTGATGGTTATTCAGGATTATATCTGGAATCAGATTGTAGAGAATCAAGGAAAATGTACTACATGGGTTTACTTTGACGAGATGCAGATTCTATTTAAAAATAAGGCTCAAGCAGACTTCTTCACTACGTTGTATTCACGGATTCGGAAATATGGTGCGATTCCAACAGGAATTACCCAGAACGTAGAAACTCTAGCTGCTGTTGAAGAAGGTCGAAAATTGCTCTCAAACAGCGAGTTCATGATTTTGCTTAAACAAAAACCCCAGGATTTGGCTATCTTAAAAGAGATTGTTAACTTGACTGACAAACAGATTCGCTACTTAGCACGGCCAAAAGCTAAAGGTACTGGCTTAATCGTAGCTGGGCCAGTTGTAGTGCCATTTGAAAATCCAATACCAAAGAATACTAAGTTGTATAACTTAGTCGCAACAGACGCTTAGGAGTCTCACTATGGATCAGGAGAAAGGCAGACTAAAAACAATAGGTCATAGGTTAGATCGAAAGCTAGAAAAAGTTCGTAAGAATTACCGAACGGTTCAACAAGATAGCGCAAAACAACTTACGAAGTTACAATCTCAGACTCACTCTAAACGTCAGTTGGTAAAGAAGAGTCGAAGCCAATTTCGAGCTTCTAAGAACAAGGTCAAGAAAATACAAAAAGAGTATAAGAGAATCCAAAAAGAGTACAAGAATATCCAGAAACAAGGAAGAAATCTTGGAAAAGAAGGAAAGGCACTTCGTCCAGAGGAAATTAAAAAGCAGGTCTTCCTTAAGCAGGAATTAGATAGAAACAATAAAAAGCAGGTCTTCCTTAAGCAGGAATTAGATAAGGCGAAACTGGAGAAAAAAACTTCTAAAAGAACTTTTAAAGTCGCTCAAGAGGCTAATGGTGGTTCACGCAAGAAGAAGTTTCTTCGTGCGGCAAAACAATCTGTAGAACGAGTTGCTAATCAACAGGCTAGCTCTGTTGCGCATCAGGATGATACACTGTCAGATATAGCACGAGCTAAGTATCGGTATCAGGATATTCAGATTCAAGGGAAACGGATTAAAACGATTGGGAAGTACAGCGGTAAACTTGGCCAAGGAATGGTTAAATCGAGCTATAGCCTTGGAAATAGAGTCTACAATAAGGCTAAGGGTAGGGGCTTCACTCGAACTCCAAGAGAATTTTCTTGGGAAGGAAAACTCTCTCGTCGTATTCAGGATTATAAGAAACGCTTGGCTGCTTCTAAAACAGGGAAAGTTGCTAAGAAAGCGAGGAAGTTCTACCGTGTAGGTTCTAAACCGCTTCAAGCTATTATCAAAAATCCATTTAGCTTAAAGGCTTATCTGATTGCTTTTGGTCTGCTTTTGTTTCTGGCTATACTTGGTATCGGTAGTTCAGGAATTACCCGTCAAGATGAATTTGATATGAATGATACCTGGTTGTATCTTTCAAAATTGGATCGTGAAAAATCGAATGACAAGGTAGATTATTGGACAAAAATTGACGATCCACTTTTGTACTTGAATTATAAGTATGATGATATTTCAGATAAGCTTCGTATAGACGGAAATAAGTATTTTTCGCAAAATAATCGAGGGAAACTTTACTTAGATACCTTATGGAAGAATTTGAATGGGGATAAAGACAATCTTAAAACGATGGAAGATCTTTATACTAAAAATGACCTTTACAAGTTGAGTGAGGACGAGCTAGAAGAGTATAAACAACTCTTAGAAATTGCTCGAGATAGCGGAAAATATATGTTGCTTCAAGAGCTAGATAATCCATTTTATACAGAAGAACAACCTGAATCACAAGCACCTCTTCAGATTATTGAGCGCTTTGGATATAAAACTACGAAGGAAATCTTTAATGGTTCTGTTTTGCAGGCCACAGGTGGACAAACTCTATTAGCTGTTTTAGATGGGAAAGTCGAAGTAAATGGTAATGATCTAGAAATCAGTGATGAGAATTCCAAGTTTCTGTATAAGAACGTAGATACGATTCGCTATAAAACAGGTGATCATGTTAAATCTGGAGATATCATCGGGAAAGTAGCACCTGAAGGAAATCAAACTGTTTATTATCAAAAGCTAGAACCTGATCGTGCAAACAAGAAAGATAAAGATGGGAATATCAAGAAGAGCTGGACTTATGTCAATGTCGGTTTTTACTTCCAGCGTGTAGAATATACCCAAGCAACATCTGTTGTCAGTAATATTGAAACATCTGGAGATAAAGGAAGACGTGCAAGAGCTTTTGCGGATGCGATTAAAAAGAATATACCGGAGGCAACTGATGAAGGGATTGCAGCCGTTTTGGGAGGATTTGATATTGAGAGTTCCATCACCTTTAAACGCTATGAAACAGACTTTCTAACCAATAATCAGTTCGATAAAGTCGCTAAAGAACCAACTGCAGAAAATCTAGTTGGTAACTGGAATGCTTTCCAGGCTATGTATCCGAATCTACGTTTAAATAAAGGAGAATACATGGTAAATGGTTTACACTATATCGGGATTGGGATTGGTCAATTTACTGGTCCTCGTGCTCTTGCATTGTGGAATTTTGCAAAATCTGTGAATGGAGATATTTGGTCTGCAGAAGTCCAAACAAAATTTCTTCTGGAGGAAGATGGTCCAACTAGACGTGCAGCGTTCAGAAGAATTGTAACCTCAACTGGCTCCGTAGAAACTCTTGCGGAGGACTTCTTGAACGCTTGGTTAGGAGTTCCAGGAAACAAGCTCTTGGAACGGCAATCTGCAGCCCGTCAATGGTTGAATTTCTTAAAAAATAAAGGAGGAGGTTCGACAGGTGTTTCTAGCAAGCAAGTTCCAGCAGAATATAAAGATAAGCTACCTTATGGACTACCTACAGATCAAGCAATTCTGGAGGGTCAAGGTTATCCAGGTAATGCCTATGCACTAGGAAATTGTACTTGGTATGTCTATAACCGTTTTGCTCAGATTGGAATAGGAATTTATCCGTATTTAGGAAATGCCAATCAATGGGTTGATAGCGGTCAAGCTCAAGGATATGAAATTTCAACAACCCCTAAACCAGGTTCTGCAGTTGTATTCATGAATGGTGTAGCTGGAGCATCACCAATCTATGGTCACCTTGGATTCTGTGAGTACGTCAATAGTGATGGTAGCTTCTTAATATCAGAAATGAACGCTGCTGGTTTATACCTAACGACTTGGCGAACCTTGACACCACAATCGGGTATCTATTTTGTTACCCCTAAATAAGAAAGGAAAAGAATGTATAATCAAAAGTTAATCAAAATGGTAAAGGGACTCTTTATGGGATTCATTGCCGTTTTATGTATTGTCTTGGGTTATTCTATTGCTCAAGTACAACAGAATTTGAGACAGACTAGTCAAAGGCAGGAAGAGGCTAAGCAGAAACCAGAAGAGAAACAGCAGGAACAACTTTCTCTTTCTGAGCAACAGGTTGAAGATTTTTTGATTGCTTACTATACGAAGAAGGATTTAGAAGAGAATCGACCACGATATAAGCCTTTTATGACAGATTCCATGTATCAGGAAACTATTCAAGAAGAACAGAAAGCAGTTAATCAGACCTATAAGGGGTATGTGGTTGACCAAGCTTTTGAATCAGGATCTATATACATTGATAAACAACATAAAATTGCTTTAGCTCAGGTTCAATATACTAGTACCACCCTAACAGAGAAAGATAATCGGGCTTCTAAGGGGCTTACTGGTAGTACTAAGGCTACAATTCGGTTGACCTATGTAGAAAAATCAGGGAAACTATTGATCAATAAAATAGAGCCTATTGTATTGACTGAAGCGAGAGGACAAAGTATAGGAACCTATACAGATACTAGCAGTTCAAGCTCGACTCCAGTTTCCTCTACATCAACGGCAACACCTACATCTTCTGAACCAACAACCGCAACTAGTAGTAACCAATAAGGAGAACGGAATGAATAAAAAAATAGAACAACTTGAAGGTAAGCTTGAGAAAGTGAGGAAAGATAAGGAAAAAGCGCAACGACAAAAAGAAGAAGCAGATACAAAAATCAAGAATTACATAAATCAAGAAAAAGATTTGGAAGCACAACTTTTCGTCGCTATATCAGAAGAGAGTGGCTTATCCTATCAGGAAATGAAGGAACTCATTCTTCCAGCACAATCAAGTAACTAAGGAGTGAATCATGTATAAAATTATCAATCAACTGACTAATCAAGAGGAAACATTTGAGCATCGAGATGATTTGTTTTCAAAGTTAGAAATCATTAATGAGAGAATGAAGAGTAATAGAATAACCGGAACCTATCGGCTTTATTCTCTTAATTCTGAAGGTGAAATCTTACAAGAAGAAAGTCTTGAAATACCTTTTATTGGAATCATTGATCAGTTGCTGGAAAATTTTGGTACGAGTGTTGGGGAAAAAAAGAGAGGTTTTCTTCATTTTTTAGCAAAACATAAAGAAAATACCTCCTTACCAGCCGAACGAGAATCCCAATCTCAACCAGAGCCTGAACTAGGAGAACTAACGTTAAAGAAAGAAGCAGACAGAAATCGACAAAGGATTGCAGAGCTGGTGGCTAAAAAGCCACAGAATGATATTGGAGAGGAAAAACCTTTGGGAGAAAAGGATACTTTCTCATCCGATGAGTGGACTACAGAACACTTCAGTAGACTGGATGAAACAGAGGCGGTAAAGGAAGAACGAGTAGACCCTACACAAGATATGCCTACACAAGAAGTAGTTTCTAGTGTTGAAAAATCAAGTCAGGAAGAAAATAGATCTCTTCCTGTTAAACAAGAAGATAAGGGCAACGTTGAGCCTTCCTTCTCTCTTTCTCATGCGACGACAGTAGAATTGCCTTCAGAGGTCATTGATAGTTTTGAGGCTCAGACCATCACTTATAAGCAGTCTATTAAACATAAAATTCAGTCTAACGAAGAGTTCATCAAGGAAGCAAACGAGGAAATTATTGAGTGTCAAAATAAAATCAATGAGTTTCGACAACAGATTCTTGCCAAAGAGAAACAAGCTAGTCAACTGAAGGATCTTTATTTCAAAATTGAAGAGGTGAGCTAAAATGGAACAAGAACAAGTGGTAGCCCAATTAGGACGGGCAACTCTTGTGACAGGAGAAGTCATCTTAAAGGGACTCTTCTTGGTGAGCTCTAAAGCAGTTGAAATGTATCAAGCCAGAGGGGAGAATGTAGTCTTTACTGGTGATACAGATTGGAATAAATTCATGGCAACAGCAGATGCTAAAGAAGTCCAGCAATTACTACATAATGAAGTCAATCTCGAGGCAGTTCGAAAAGAACTGGGCCAATACGGGATTGGCTTTTCTTTTTATACTCATCCAGATGGAAAGACAACCCTTGCTTTTAATGCAAAAGATAAAGGTGTTGTTGAACAAGCCTTTAAGAATGTCCTAGAAGGCATCACAAGAGATCCTAAAGGATTCAATGAGCGAAACCTTAAAAATGGGAAAACGACTTCTTTTGAGGAGAAATTGCAACATTTCAAAGCAGTGGAACAAGAGAAAATCAATTCCCTCCAGGTAAACATTCATACCAAGGAGTTTGTTCTTCCGGCAAATATCGAACCACAGATTGGAGGAAAAATGAAGTGATTACAGAAAAGAAGAAACGAAGACTTAGACCGTATTTGTTGTTAGGCATTGGTCTATTCTATCTCTTTCATTGGCTCTTTAAACTATGGCTGTTAGCACCAGATACCGATTCAGTAACAGATGTATTTGGACTTGGGAAGTTTAACTGGATGAGCGATCATCTGAGCGATAAATCTTGGTTTGATTTTCAATTCACACCAACTTCTTTATTGATTGGTATGAGTGGGTTTTTGATTGCTTTTCTGTTGTATTTGAGAGTAACAGATACAGGTACATACAGGTATGGGGAGGAACATGGATCAGCTCGCTTTGCAACGAAAGAAGAGTTGATGAGATTCCGAGATGAAGATCCTGAAAAGAATATGATTTTCACTCAAAATAGCCAGATGGGACTGTTTAATAACCGATTGAGCTTTGAAAATCAGATTAATAAAAATATTTTGGTGTATGGTGGTACAGGGGATTCAAAGACACGTAGTGCTGTAAAACCGAATATATTACAAGCTAACTCTAGTTTTGTAACTACAGATACTAAAGGGATTTTGATTCATGAAACAGGGAAATCACTTGTAGAAAAAGGCTATAAGATGAAGATTTTTGATTTGATTACTTTCCTGAATTCAGATGCCTTCAACGTTTTTAAATATATTCATAATGAAATGGATATAGACCGTGTAGCTGAAGCGATCACGGAATCTCTTAATAAAAATGGTCATGAGGGAGATCCTTTTTGGCCTGCAGCAAATAAACTCTTGATGCGTTCTCTAATTGGCTATCTTTATTTTGATGGTCAGATCGATCACTATCTACCTAATTTAGGGCAGGTCACAGATATGATTCGAGAATTGAGACGGAATCATCCAGAGGCGGAGAGTCCAGTTGAATTGATGTTTGAAGACTTGGAGAGAAGGAGCCCAGGGAATTATGCCTGCAGGCAGTGGGAACTATTTAATAAAAACTTTGATGGTCAGACACGAGCTTCTGTTTATGCCATTTTTGCGACAACCTTCTCAGTGTTTGACCATGAGCAACTAAGAAAGATTATTGAAAAGGATACACTGGAGATAGAAAAATGGAATATTGAGAAAACAGCAGTTTTTATTCATATTCCAGAAGTGGATCCAGCTTATCAGTTCTTATCTGCCCTTCTTTTTAGTACCATTTTTGATGTTTTGATAAAGACTGCAGATGCAGTTATATTAGGTGAGTATCCAACAAAGGCCAAGGAAGACTTATTGCATCTACAGGTTTGGGCGGATGAGTTTGGTCAGATTGGGAAGATTCCTAATTTACCGCCAATTATCTCTGTTATTCGTTCACGAGAGATTTCTATCAAGATGATGGTGCAATCTCAAAGTCAGATTGAAGTATTGTACGGTAAAGAAAATACAAAGACGATTATCAATAACTGTGGTGCTATTCTTTATTTAGGCTCCAATGACTTAGATACGCTTAAGTACCTATCTGAGCGATCAGGTAAGCAAACTTTGAATGATCAGAATTATAGTGAGAGCAGAGGAAGAAATGCTAGCAGTTCTAAGCAGAACTCTAAAATTGGTCGAGAGCTGTTGACACCGCATGAGGTTGCCACAATTGGAACAACAGAAGCCCTACTCTTTCTATCCAAACAAAATGTCTTTCGAGATCAAAAATTTAACCTGGACACGCATCCAAGAGCTTACCTCTTAAGTAATGGCCCGAATGATGACAACTGGTATCGATACAAGCGCTATCTGAGCGATATTGATGAGTGGAAAGCCCAGGTTGGGGAAGAAAATGTTATTCATATTGGGATTAAGGAAGTTGAGGAAGTTCCTCTCAGAGTGAGTTAGAAAGGATAAAGAATGAATACATTACCACAAAAACAATTTAAACGAATGAAGCGTGAAGTTGAGGAGGAGACTGCACGAGGGATTGGTTATTTTGAGGGGATTTTAGAACATATCCCTTCTTACCCCCTATCTGAAGCAGTAAAAGAATTGGCTTTAGCCGGCTGGATTACACCCCATACAGATGTCGTTGATGTCCAAAATATGATTGTTACAGAATCCATAAAATGGATGAATTATCAAGATTTCAAAGAAGTTGCTCCCTATTTATTTTCATATCCTCGAGAGCAACGAGAGAAAGATTTATTGGTTCAACCAGTGAAGATCTCCAGAGAGTATTTTGAGGAATTACAAGCTAATGCAGAAGAATTATTTCACTTGAAACAAGACTTGCTTCAGGTTAATAATCAATTAGATGCTAGGATTCAGGAATTGGAGATGGATCAGCTACCGAATGGCGATCAAGTTATTGGAGTTGATCTGGAAGCTGAGGAGGTATTGTTACTACGAACTCCAGAAAATGCTCATATTGAGGAATGGGAGGTTCGTAAAGATGGCTTGATTTCCGATTATCGTTCCAATCTTTCAGAAATGCTCAAATTGTAGATGCTTTGTTTGAAATGAAGAATCCAGAGATTGATATGATTCTCTACGAAGAAGTAATCAACTATTCTAAGAAAACTTGGCCAGATTCAGAACCCATTCAACTTCCAGAAAATATCAAGGAACTGTTGAATCAAGAGGGCAAGCTTGATCCTTCATATTATCAAATAGCTCAGTTTGAAACATTAAAACAAGCTTATATTTATGGGATGATTTCACCTAGTTTTCAGGAGCGTTTCCCTCATTATTCAGATTTCGTTAGGAACTATGTAGAAGATAGAGAACAATATGAGTTTTTCAACTATCGTACAGAAGCCGTCTCACTAGCTCAGGAAATTCTAGTACCACGTTTAGGAGATATTAACCAGATTTTAGGAACGAATAATCAGGAGTTAATCGTTCAAGAGGTTACTGGATATTCTCAGGGTGAAAGCTGGGAACTAGCTTATTTACGGGATACAAAGACGGAAGATAGAGAATCCGTTCGGTTCTATCTTGAAAGTGAGATTGGAGCTTGGTATAAGGGAAGTTTGACAGAGTTGGCTGTTATCCGCTTTGATGATATTGATCTAGAGAAAGGATTTAATGGTCATCAGGAAGCCGTCTATCATATCGACGAGAACTTGTTAGTTCATGATAAGCTAGAACAAGCCCAACTCCATTTTCCTGATTTAAACCGTTTTGTAGTAGCCGAAGAACTTGAGAAAGAACAGACACAAGATATAGTAGCAGAAAAAGAAGGGCCAGAATTTTCATTGTAGGGAGGTAACAGATGGCATTAAGCAAAGAGGAAGCCAAAAGATTATCTATTATTTCTGTTGCAGAGCAACTAGGCATAGAGTTAAAGCGTACAGGAAGCTATAGTTATACCTGGACAGAGCACGATTCATTTGTAATCGATACAAGGAAAAATGAATTTCACTGGAATTCAAGAACTGAATTTGGGGATGTCATTCAGTTAGTTCAATCCATAAAAGGAGTTTCTTACAAAGAAGCGATGCATTTTTGGAAACTGGAGAATTTAAACAAGTTAATTCAGAAGCTCAGATGGCTCCAAAAGAGCCATTTCACTATAATTTGGAAAGATATGAGAATAAGGATTTTAGCGCCTCTAGAAGCTATTTGAAGGCTCAGAGAGGCCTTTCAGATGATACGATTAATTTCTTTATTAGCCAGGGGAGTATGGCGGAGGCAACCCGAAAAAAAGGAGACTATTTTGAGCCTGTGATTGTCTTTAAATATAAAGACAACACGGGCTTTTTAGCTGGCGCTAGTCTCCAGGGGATAGTAGAGAATCGAGTGCACTATCCAGAACGTGGTCGCTTAAAACAAATTATGAGAAATTCAGACGGACAACTAGGATTTTCAATTGATATTGGTATCCCTAAACGTTTGGTATTTGCGGAAGCTCCAATCGATCTAATGAGCTACTATGAGCTTCATAAGGATACTCTTCAGGATGTCCGCTTAGTAGCTATGGATGGAATCAAAGATGGTATCATTAGTCGAAGATTTATGGAATTATATGCCGAGATGAACGGTAAATCCTATCAAGTGGATCAGAATGTTGGAAAAGCACTAGAAACTGTCGCTAGAACAACAAATTATTTTAAAGATGGTCAGAATCAAGACATGATTACCTTGGCTGTAGATAATGATGCCGCCGGGCATAATTTTATCACTCGATTGCAGGAGAAGGGGATTCCTGTAAATATTGCGATTCCCCCTATTGTTCAGGCAGACCAGGAGAAGGAAGATTGGAATGATTTCCTAAAGAGAGATAATGAAGCTCCTAAGGATCTGGCGCACGTTTACATAGCAGATGAAAAGTCCTGGCATTACCAGGGCTTTTTTGAGAAGGAAATAGCTCTTGCAAAAGCGCAAGAGCTAACTGCAGATGATGTAAAAGCCTTTGTGTCAGATAGGCAATTGACAAGGGAAGAAGTCCGTCAAGAATATCAAACAATTATTAATCAAGAGAGAGGGAGAAAAAATAGTATGTCGAAATTGCATGAGAATAGCAGTGAACATGAAGAAGATTTAGTAAACAATCCTCAACAAGCTGATAGAGTCCTTATTCAACCGGAAACACAAGCTATAATTGATTCTGGAGAGGTTAAACAATTGGCTAAACATCCAAATATTTACTTTGTAAAAGGGCTACGTTTTGTAGCTCTAGAACTGACAGAAGAAGGAAAATTTGAACAATCATCTCAATATCTCCCTAAAACGGAGGAGGAAAAAGAGGTGGTAAATAAGTTACTGGCTAAACAAAAAAAGCAAGATGAAGTAGTTCTAGAAGAAATTCAGAGTACAGAAAAAGCTCCTGAGAGTTCTCAGGAGCAAATGAATGATAGGGCCAGTGGTGGAGAGGGCTATTCACAGCCTGATGCTGTAGGCAGTGCCGAACCTGAAGCTGAATCATCAGCAACCTTTGAGCAAACTGTTACCAGTCACCCGACATCACCCTATCGTTACTTACAGTTTAGCACAAATTTTGAAGAAGTGCAACGAAGATATTCAAAATATCATCCAATTACACAAGATGATTTAAAAAAAATGAATCAGTATGCAGGCTCTATTCAGAGGTCTTCTCAATGGTATTTAGAAGAGTTGGCAAATAGTAAAGTCTATTATTTCTACTCAAATAATGGAGAAGTAAATTTGTTAGATGTTAGTTTTAAACAAGAAAACTTTTTACACTTAACAGGAATCAGACCTATTGTGGAAGGGAAAAAAGCTTCAGATTTTGTAGTTGATTTTGCAGAAGGAAGAGGAAACTATAACCAAATAATGGTTAGTAATAGTCTAAAAGAAAAATTACAAGTCATTCCCATGTTGGAGGATATTCTTGATTCTAAATCGTTTGTATTGGATAACTTAGATGAGGTAAGAATAGCACAACGGCTTAATTTTTCAGAAGCTATTAAGAGTAAAGATGAAGACTTCCTACTTCTTTTCAAAGATATAGGAGAAGAACGTGTCCCTGCATCTCTTATGAAAATTAAGAAAGATTTAAAAGTTGATGTGGAGAAAACCGATGGAAAAGTTATTCTTGGTATCTTCCGTGAACGTAATGGCCACATTGAACAGCTATCAATCAATGAGGACTATATTAAGGATGGAGGTAAAGAATTGCAATCCATTATGGAAAATGGCTTGTTTGAGGCAATACAACCAAATGAGATTGACAAAAATAACTACAATGTCCGCCTTCAATGGGCAGAAAAGCATAAAGATGGGCCAATTTTACCTTTTAGCGAAACAGCGTTGATTGATTATCAGTCTTTTGCAACAGAGCTATATAAGCAGAATAATATCTATTACGACAAACATCATGCGAGTGTAAGTGATCGAATGAACCAGGTAGAAGGTGCTTCCTATACACCTATTACAAAGGTTCAATTTACTTTATACAGCCCTGATGGTGAACTGATTCAGGATGGTATCCGTTACAATATTGGTGAGGAGATTAACCCAATCGCTCATAAAGAAAGACTTGGTACACGAGAAATGAGAGAGCATCCAGAACTGATGAAGATAGATGGGGCATTATTCAATCAATATCATCTGGAGAGATTGGCGAGTGAACTAGATATTTCTCAGTTCAGTTACACTTTGGAAGATACTCCTTATGCAGATCAACTATTATCTCAACTCTCTTATGGAGATTTAAAAAACAGTCCCATCGGATTTACAGATAGTAGTTACGATAGCCGTCTTGGTTTTATCTCTTTTGATGGAATGGATAGTGTTGAGGTAGACAATTTATCTGCTTGGTTTGAGAAGTTGGGAGTTAGAGATTCGCCTCAAGAACAAGTAGCTCTTGTAGAAATGGCAAAATGAAATTAAAGAGTTATCGGAAAAAGTTGAACAAACTATTGCCAATGTTCGAGAAGAATTTGAAAAATTACAAGTCAAAGATTCGCAAGAGACACTAGATAATCGATACGAAAAAATTTATCAGTATAACCGAAAAGATGAGAGGGATCGTGATTTGGATGGTGATGGTATTTCCAATTCTGATGAGATGTTGCAGGGAACAGCTCCATACAACGGTGCTTCTAACCTTCATAAAAAACAGGAAGATAGAGAAAGAAGGACAGATGTTGAAGCTGAAACTGGAGCTATTATAACCGATGCAATTGCTGCTAAAAGTTCAGAACAAACCATTTCCCAGTTAGTCGCAAATAAAGATACAAAAGCTTTAGCTGAACACTTGAAAGAAGGAATGAAGAACTACTTGGATTCAGAACAGTTTAAATCATTCTTGGATACGATGAGTAAGTTTCACAACTACTCACTCAATAATATTCATTTGCTGAAGATGCAAAATCCTAATGTTTTCCGTGTTGCAAGTTTTAATAAATGGAAAGCGGATTTTGACAGGACAATTAAAAAGGGCTCAAAAGCTCTGAAGATTTGGGTTCCGTATCAAGTGAAAACAAGCATCCCTGTTCATCAAAAAGAGTTGAGTTTTTCTCCGTCTGAGAATGAAATGGAAGAGAAGGAAGTCACAGTTACTCGATTCAAGTTAGGGAATGTCTTTGATGTTTCTCAAACAGAAGGAAAAGAATTGCCAAAAGCAATTAATGAATTGACTGGTTCTGTCAAAGATTATGAAGATTTATATCGAGCAGCCAAAGCAGTTTCGATGGATAATCAGGTTCCTATCAGTTTTGAAGAAATTAAAAGAGAGGGTGCAAATGGTTATTACTCTCCAAACGAAAATCGAATAGTCATTTCAAAAGGATTAAAGGGGCAAGAACATATTCTAAAAACAATTTTTCATGAAATGGCTCACTCAGATTTACACAGAGGAAGCAATGCCCAATATGGGGACGACCAATATCGTAAGCAAGAATTACAAGCTGAAAGTGTCGCTTATGTCGTAGCTAATCATTTTGGTTTTGATACTAGTAGCTACAGTTTTGGCTATTTGGCTATTTGGGCAAAAGATAAAAATGGTTTTGAAGATATGGTTGAACAACTACAGATTGTTCAGAAGGAAGCAAAAAGTTTGATTGATCGGATGGATGCAAAGTTAGAACTGGTGAAAAATAAAAGCGTAAAGAAAGATAAATTTGCAGATAAACTTCAACAAGCGAAAGAAAAATCTGAGCAGTTAGGTAGTCAAAAGGCTGAGGCTGTAAAGCAGGTGGAAGAAAAAAAGTCCCTGAGCAGCCCTCAATAATGGAGGCGATAACCCGCAGAAAGAAAAACAAAAAAGGAGAAACAGAAGATGATTGAAAATCTGAGACAAGAAACTTTTGATCTTTTAATGGAGATATTTTTTGAGGATGAGGCTACAGATTCGCCAAAGGTGAATGAAGTTAACCAGCACATTTCACGTAAAGAATGTCTCTACATTCTTCGTAGGGATATGCGAATTAAAACAAGCTATGAACTAGAAGAAGCAGAAATGTATCCAGTTGCACTGAAAGAAATAGAGGAAATGAATGACGAAAGATTTGAGCAACTTAGAGATGAAATATTAAAAATGAAGTTGCTTGATGGGATGGACTTTCTATTAGAAACTTTAAAAGTTTAATCAAACTTTTCTCCTCGGAATAAATAAATTCCTGCTTGCAGGGATTAGGGGATTGGGGATTTCCCCAAAAATTTTAAAAGTCAAGAATAGTCAGGTGAGACACCCTGACTATCTTTGACCTTTTTAAAAACAGCATTTGGGTACCCAAGTGCTATGCTTGCCAGAAGAAAAGGGGCTGAGCCCCTCAATCAAGAAATAGCAGAACAGAGGTGATGATTTTTGAAAAATGGAGAAAAACGAAAACGAATGATTCAGAAAAAGATCCGCTTGACGGAGGAGGAAGCTCGGTTCATTTCGACCAAGGTTTCAGAATCTGGAATGGCAAACTTTAATTCTTTTGCCCGAATTATGTTGATTATGGGTGAAGTCAAAATTTTAAAATTTGATGAATTAAAAGAATTGCGTCAAGCCATTCATCGAATAGGTGTTAATGTCAATCAGATTGCAAAAAAGGTCAATGAAGATGACCAGGTTAGTTTAAAGGAGCTGAGTCAAATTCTTGAGTTGCAAAAAGATTTGAAAGATACAGTCAATCAATTTATTCAAAAACAAGAAAATCAAACAAAGGAACAAGACAGATGGTTGTAACAAAAGTCCTGCAGATAAAAGGAGTGGCTTCTTTGGGTCGCTCTACAAAATATATTGAGGATGAAGCAAAGACGGTCGAGCTGACTGATACAAAAAGTTTAAATAATGCTTTACGCTATATCGAGAATCCATCTAAAACGAGTTTCTTAGGACAAGATGAACAGCTTGAATTTCCAGCAGTGGTTAAAGATGGCCGAGTAGTCAAGCAACTTGTATCTACTTATGGAATTACAGATGCCAGCACAGCGACAGAAGAATTTCTTTTGACCAAAAAGAATGCGGCTCAACGAGCAGGAACAAAGGAATTATCGGATATTCAAAATCCGAATCGAGTTTTGGCTCATCATATCATCCAATCATTTTCGCCTGAAGATGACTTGACTCCACAAGAAATTCATGAGATTGGTCGTAAAACAATTTTAGAATTGACTGGTGGTCAACATGAATTTGTCATTGCAACACACATGGATAAGGGGCACATTCATAACCATATCATTTTCAATTCTACTAATTCTGTAACCTTAAATAAATTTCGCTGGCAGAAAGGAACGAAAAAAAGTTTAGAGAATATTTCAGATAAGTATGCGGATTTAGCTGGAGCTAAAATTCTCAAAGAGAGATTATGGACTAATCGAAAAACCTATCATGCCTATCGCAAAAAAAATTCTTTTCGCTATGAGATTAAATCTCGTTTAGATTTCCTTTTAAAACATTCAACCTCATTAGAAGATTTCAAATCGAAGGCTCAAGCATTAAATCTTGTAGTTGATACTTCAGGAAAGGAAATAAAATATCGTTTAACTGATCAGGAACAAACAAGAAATGTTAGGGATCGTACACTGTCCAAAAAAGGAAATTATTCTTTAGAGAAAATTTCTGAGAGAGTGGTTGCTAACGAGGTGACTTTTTCTGTCGATGAAATTAAATCCGAATATGAAAAAATGGTAGCAGAACGAGAAGATGATTTTGAAATGAGAATCACAGTTGAAGAATGGCAGGTGATGGAAGAAACAAAAAATGGAATCTATCTTGAAATGGAATTTGGGATTAGAAATAAGGGAACCATTCTCATTCCAGCTCATCAGATTGAAAAAGCAGAAGATGGCTCTTATGAAATTTTTATCAGAAAAAATGACTTCTACTATTTTGTTAATCCTGAACACGCTGATAAGAATCGGTACATGAAGGGAGAAACAGTCGCTTCTCAGTTGTCGTATGATAACGGAGAAATAATTGTCCGGAAAAATCCGAAAATCTCCAGTTTGGATCAGCTTGTTCGTGAATATAATTATCTATCTGCTCATGGAGTGACAGAAGGACAACAATTTGATGAATTGTTAAATCGTTTTGAAGAAGAACTAGAAGAAGTAGATAACTTGCTTGATAAATTAGATCAACGCTTGGGTGAACTTAATAAAATTCAGTCTGCATTTCTTGCATTGGAATCAAGCGATCCTCAGGAAGTGAAACTAGCTGTTTCTATTCTGAAAGACTTGAGAGTAGATCCTAGCACTCGCAAAGCTGAGATTGATAAACTTGTTAAGGAGGCGACTTTTGAGCGTCAGGCTTTGTATCAACGAGTAGAAGCAATTACAAAAGATTATAAGCTACATCAAGACATTGAGAAAAATGTGGAGCAGCGTAAGGATAGAGAAACTTCATTGTAAAAAAATAATTATAAATATAATTATAAACATATTGACAAATATAATTATAATGGTATAATAGAAGTATAGAAAATAACAAGGAGATAGGTAGATGGCAGAAAAATCTCATTGCAAAATTTGCGGTTGCACTTGGAACAATGCTTGCTATACTTCTGACAAAGGAGCTTGTTGGTGGATAGATGAAGAAGAAACAATGTGTAGCCATTGCTACTACGGATGGAATGGAGAAATAGAATGAAAATTATTACTTTTGCTGCTATTAAAGGCGGTGTTGGAAAAACAACTTTAACATTTAATTATGGGGAATGGTTGGCTAAGAAAGGTCATAAGGTTCTCTTTATAGACTTAGACCATCAATGTAATTTGACTCAGTGTTATAATATCTATGAGAGCAAGAATACAATTGCTAATGCTTTTAAAGGAGGCGATGTGGATATAAAGCAAGTCAAGGAAAATATCAGTCTAATTCCAGGTTCAGTTCAACTTGACACGGTGGAACGAGATCTGGAGAACAGCGATAAGAAAAATATGTTACTTTATCTTTGGCTAGAGGATAACTACGAAAAGAAAAAGTTGGATCAATTTGACTATATCTTGATTGATTGTAGACCAGACTTTGCTACAGCTACTAAAAATGCTGTTGCTGTCAGTCACGCTATTATTAGTCCCTTGACTCCTTCAGAGTTTGGTTATAATGCCAAATTCAATCTATCAACTCGGTTAGAAGCATTCAGAAAAGATGTAATTGACTTTCGCACAAGAGAATCATACATTACTGCTGAGTTATATTTCTTAGCAAATATGATTCGACCAAACTATGGATCATCAAGAGAATTACTGGAAGCCCTGGGACTTGAAGCTAAAGAAAAAGGAACAGATAACCTTCTAGGAATTGTACCAGCAAAAGAGTTATTCAATCATTCCACGATTGATAAGATCTCTATTGCAGATATGAAGGAGAATTCTGAGCTTTATCAAAAACACAAAAAGTTTTTCACTGAGCTGGAGCAGACTTTTTCAAAAATTTATGATACAATATAATTATATTTATAAACACAAATACAATTATAAATATAATTAGAAGGAGATTATCATGGCATTTACCCCTAAGGAAAAAGAAATATCACAGATCATTGAAGCGAGCAGCCAACTTGATCGGACTCCAAATGAAGTCGCAGTTGAGTTTGAAAGCTTTGAACGTAAGAAACAATTTCAGTTTACTTTGAAACCAAGCAATCGGAAAAAAATTGGATGAAATTGCTAAAAGCAGCCGGCGCAAAGTCTGCATCAGATTACCTTGATAAACTGATTGAAAACCTATCAATATAAATACAAATATAATTGTAATTATAATTTTAATCAAAAAAACCTTTCCTTATAGGGAAGGTTTTTTTATCTTTGCTGACAAAAAAACATTTGAACTCTTGAACTAAAAATCTTTATACTTTTTTTATTATGATTTTTAGTTGGGAGTGTTTTTAATTTGGATACAAAAATTATTGATGAAAGAGAATTTGTAGAGAAATTTAAAGAGAAAAATCTACAAGGATTTCATAAATTTGTAAGTGACTATGACAACTATATTGCTCCCACAATGAGAGCTAGAGGCTACAAATTTGTAAACTATGCTGAGAGAACCGTTACTTTTACGTTTGGCCAGGTAACTTTTTCAAGAAGGCGCTGGTATAAGAATGGGAAATGTAGGATTCCAGTAGATGAGAAGTTAGGTTTGGAGAAACGTATTGCCTATTCCAAAGAACTGCTGTATCAAATCACTAAACTAGCTACAATGTTACCGTATCGGAAAGTAGTGGAAGTTATTGAACTGATGTACCAGGTTTATATTACTAAAGACACGGTGTTAAAAGCGATAAAACTAGCAAGTCAATTATTAAATGAAAAAGAAAATTATCGTTTCTATAGCGATGAAGTACCTGTCAAAAAAATTGAGGCTCCTGTTATTTATCTTGAAGGGGACGGTGTCTGGATAAAGGTCAGTGGACGTGAAAAAGAACAACAGAATAAAGAATTATCTCATTTTGTCATCCATACTGGAACGGAGGAATACGGAAAGAGGAAAATTTTAAAAAATAAGGTGGAAATTGTGTCATCCAATAATCGAATAGCAAGGAAAAAAGTAGTAGATTATATTTATAATCACTTTAAAATTACATCAGATACTCTACTTGTGACAAATTCAGATATGGGTCATGGATATACTCCACATTTATTTAAAGAGATATCAAATGATCTAGGAATTAAGCATCATCAACATTTTTGGGATAGATACCATCTAAACAAAGAAATAAAAAAGTTGGTCAAGCCGTATTCAGAAGAGCTACTAGATCAATTTATGAAAGCTATAGATAGCCATTGCAAGCAGAAATTGAAAACAGCTATTGATACTCTAGAATCATTAGTCCTGCTTAATCGGAACGAAAAAAAGATTGATACCTTTACGGTTTTTAAGAATAGAATTCTTGGAAATTTTAAATATACGCAGCCACCTGAACAGAGGAATCTAGATACAGCAAGTTTAGGAATCATGGAAAGTCAGCATCGCAAAATAAGTTATCGGATGAAAAATAGAGGGATGTATTGGTCATTAAACCATGCCGATGCGATGTCCCATCTTATTTTGCTGTCTTACAATCAAGAACTCCGAGATTTATTTTTTGGTAATTGGAGAAATGAATATGAAAAATACCACTCAGAAGGAATGAGCAGTGCAAAAGTACGAAAAAAGATTAATCAAGCTCCAAGGAGTTTAGGAACGATTGTAAATGCTTCTTGGAAGGGGCGAAAGCAGAGAGATAAACAACGTTTTGTAGGGAAAAAAATAAATAGATAGTATGCTTCAAAACGGTTTAAACTCTTGACTTATAGTAATAAATATTGTATAATAATCTTATCAATAAAAAAGAGGCACGCAGCAACGTACCTCTCATAAAGATAAACAATTGGGTCTTGTTTATCAGTAAGATTAATACTATCAGAAATTTTAGTAGATGTCAAGGCTGAGCAAGTAAAATTGTTTAGCCTTGTTTTTACATTTCCGTTTTTGATGTATTTTTTTACTACCTCAAAAGAATAGACACAAACTTCTGCTATAAATTTCTTTACTTTTTTGTGGAAATTTGGTAAACTGTATCTTGTGTGTAATGGACGCACAAAAATACAGTTTATCCGCTGAGGAAGGTTCCTCAAGATTGACAAAGATAGGAGAATAAAATGAATCCATTAATCCAAAGCTTGACTGAAGGTCAACTTCGTACTGATATTCCATCATTCCGTCCTGGTGACACTGTTCGTGTACACGCGAAAGTTGTCGAAGGTACCGTGAACGTATCCAGATTTTTGAAGGTGTTGTTATCGCACGTAAAGGTGCTGGCATCTCAGAAAACTACACAGTTCGTAAAATCTCTAACGGTGTAGGTGTTGAGCGTATCTTCCCAATCCACACTCCACGTGTTGAAAAGATCGAAGTTGTTCGTTACGGTAAAGTACGTCGTGCGAAATTGTACTACTTGCGTGCTCTTCAAGGTAAAGCAGCTCGTATCAAAGAAATCCGTCGTTAATTCGACTAAAAAACTCTGCTTTTCAGCAGAGTTTTTATCTAGCTCCCTTAGTTCAATGGATATAACAACTCCCTCCTAAGGAGTAGTTGCAGGTTCGATTCCTGCAGGGGGCATAGAAACTATTGATTTTACTGGGTGTTTGAGGTGTTTCGCCCCAAATTCGCTCCTAAATTACAAGAATTATATAAAGTGTTGACATAGGTTTGATAAGCAACCCCTAGAATTACTTTGACAAATTATCATGCATTATAAAATTTGGAGTACTAATGGTCGATAAAGATTTTTCTTTTGATAAGATAGAATCTATCTTAAACGGAACTAGCAATTTTTATATTTCTTCAAAAGAAGAATTGAATAAATGCTTAGATCATGTTGTTCAGTTGATTTCGGATTCATATGTTTTATATATAAATAATTCATATACCTCCTCCTCTTTTTTAGCTATTAGTGTGCTAGAAGAGGTCGGAAAAATTCAAATGGGAATATTTATTAAAGGTTCAGATTCCTATGTGAGAAAAGATAAATTAAGAGATCATAAGTCTAAACAAATTGTTGGAGCGAGCTACACTATTTGTATGGGAGAAAGGATTAACAATACAATTTCTAATGAAAATTTGGAAAAAGATATTTTCAATTTATTTATTCTGGTGAATTAAAAGATTTAAGAGAAAAAGCAATTTATTGTGATAGAAAGAATAATAATATTGTGACACCAAAAGATTTAATTACTCAAGAACTTGCAAGAAATCTACTTTTATTTGCGATAGAATCATTTGATGATAATCTGTTGGGATGGACAGATTACTCAATCGAGTTATCAAAGAAAACTGATTTATTTTTTGAAACTATTGTTAATTCTAAGATGAAATAGACAAAAAACCGCTCAGCTAAGCGGTTTTCGTCTATTCTTTCCTTTTACAATACCCATGTACGGATGGCATGGGCAACGCCAGATTCGTCATTTGTTTTAGTGATGTATTTGGCTATTTTTTTGATTTCTGGATTTCCATTTTCCATGACAACGGGGCTACCAACGACTTCCAGCATAGCACGGTCATTTTCTTCGTCACCGATAGCCATGGTTTCATCTTTGGTCAATCCTAGTTTTTCAGCTAAGTGAGTGATGGCTGAACCTTTGTCCACATTCTTTTTAAGGAGTTCGAGGTAGAAAGGAGCAGATTTGTTGATAGAGTAGCGTTTGTAAAATTCGGCTGGTATCTTTTCAATCGCAGCATCGAGGATTTCTGGTTCATCGATGAACATACACTTGACGATTTCCTTGCCAGCCATTTCTTCAGGTGTACGGTAGAAGATGGGCATGCTGACGAGGGTTGATTCGTGCACTGTGTATTTTCCGATATTGCGATTGGCAGTATAGATACCGTCCTTGGTAATAGCATGCATGTGGACACCGAGCTTGCGACTGAGGAATTCCATATCTAGATAATCCTCATAAGTCAAGGATTCGCTGATAATCTCATGGCTAGTAGCAGTTTCTTGGACAAGGGCACCGTTGAAGGTCACAACATAGTCACCCTCGTCTCTCAACTGCAAGTCGTCTAGAAGTTTGGCAACACCTGCGATAGGGCGGCCAGTTGCAATCACGACTTTGACACCAGCTTCTTTGGCATCTTGGATAGCAGAAAAGACTTCAGGAGTGATTTCCTTTTGGCTGTTGACTAAGGTTCCGTCAATATCGACGGCGATTAGTTTAATACTCATAAATTTCCTCTTCTAGTTTTTATTTGGGGTAAAATGATCGTTCTCAATCAAGTGTAAAAATTGCTGGGTAATGCTAGCAAAGATACTGTTTTGGTCCAACATTTCTTTTGGAAAATAAAAGCGATTATCTCCGTGGCGACTACCTGCAAGGGATTGGACGATAGGAGACAGGCTAGAGAGTTCGGCCAGTTGACAATTCTTTTGTAAAATCTCAATCTGTGTCCGTGGATTTTCAGATTCGGGACGATAGATATCATAAGGGAGGTCAAAGTTCTTATGAATGGCAGTATAGTAATCTGGATCAAAGCCGATATCCTCAACCAATTTTCTCATGCTAGCAAGTTTGTCTTGGTCCTCTTGTGAAAAGGTAATGGATTTAAAGACCTTGCGATTGACAAAACGCTGCGACAAGTCTGCTAGTATCTTGTCAGGACTGGTTATCCAGAGCTGGAAGTAGGTATTCATAACTCCATCATCGAGCGCCAGATAGTCAGTCAAGCTAACATTTTTTTCGAAAAATGGCAGTAGATGAGGAGAAGTTCGAGCAAAGAAATCTTTTTCTTCAGGATAGAGTTCCTTGGCGCGTTTGAGGAGATTCTGTAGGAGAACTTCCATGGCACGTGTTGCTGGGTGGAAATAGACCTGCATATACATCTGGTAGCGACTGAGGACGTAGTCTTCGATGGCGTGCATGCCATTGCGCTGAAAGGCAATCCCATTTTCGACAGGACGAATGACTCGGAGGATTCGAGTCAGATCAAATTCCCCATAGGAAGCTCCCGTAAAATAGGAGTCACGCAAGAGATAGTCCATGCGGTCCGCATCAATCTGACTGGAAATGAGTTGCACGACCTGCTTGTTAGGATAGGTATGGTCGATGACACTGGCTACTTTTTCTGGGAAATCGGGCGCTACTTGTAGTAAGACTTGGTGAATCTCTGTCTCAGGACTTTGAATAATCTCCTGAGTAATGGCTTCATGGTCTGTATCAAAGAGATGTTCAAAAGTATGGGAGTAAGCACCATGCCCAAGGTCATGTAGGAGAGCAGCTGTCATGGTCAAGAGGGACTCGGCAGGATTCCATTCTTCAGGATATTTTTCTTCAAAAATCTCCGTGATACGTCGTGCAATTTCATAGACTCCTAGACAGTGAGAGAAGCGGCTGTGCTCCCCACCGTGGAAGGTATAACTGGAAGTTCCCAGTTGCTTGATCCGGCGCAAACGCTGAAATTCTTTTGTATTGATCAAGTCATAGATGATTTGATTATTAACATGGATGTAGTTGTGAACTGGGTCACGGAATACTTTTTCGTTCATATGACCATTATAGCAAAAAGCTAGAGTTTTTGGTAAAATAGTAGGACAAGAGACAAGAAAGAGGACTTGATGTGAAAATTCGGATGCGAAATACGATTCAGTTTGATGAGCAGTTGGAAGTGATTGACCAGCTTTATGATGTTGAAGTGCATGAAAAGGGAGATTATAGCTATCTGCTTTTTTATAATGAGGAAAAAGAAAAAGTAGTGATTAAATTTCATGGTCAGGAACTGGTGATGACCCGTTTTTCCACTCCGAAAACTATTATGCGCTTTCTAAAGGATAGTGATAGTTTAGCCTATATCCCCACACCCATGGGGATGCAGGAGTTTATCATCCAAACGAATCGTTATCAAGTGGATGGACAAAAGATCTATTTAGACTATCAACTACAAAATCAAGAGGGACATCCCTTTGCCAGCTATCAATTGGAAATTGCTTGGGGCTAGTCTCTTGTCTTTTTCAAATTTAGCTTGCTATCTTCTCGGATGAGCTTGCTAATGTGGTAGATTAGGCTATTTTTTGGTATAATAAAAGTTATGGAAATTGAAAAAACCAATCGTATGAATGCGCTCTTTGAATTTTATGCGGCGCTTTTGACAGATAAGCAAATGAATTATATAGAGCTCTACTACGCTGATGATTACAGCCTTGCTGAGATTGCTGAAGAGTTCGGTGTCAGTCGTCAGGCTGTTTACGACAATATCAAGCGGACAGAAAAGATTCTGGAAGATTATGAGATGAAATTGCACATGTACTCGGACTACATTGTCCGTAGTCAGATTTTTGACCAGATTTTGGAGCGCTATCCCAAGGATGACTTTCTGCAGGAGCAGATAGAAATTTTAACAAGCATTGATAATAGAGAATAAGAGGAAGAAACATGGCATTTGAAAGTTTAACAGAACGTTTGCAGAACGTCTTTAAATCTACGTAAAAAAGGAAAAATCTCTGAAGCTGACGTCCAAGAAGCAACCAAAGAAATTCGCTTGGCCTTGCTTGAGGCCGACGTTGCCTTGCCTGTTGTAAAGGAATTTATCAAGAAGGTTCGTGAGCGTGCAGTCGGACATGAGGTCATTGATACCCTTAATCCTGCGCAACAGATTATTAAAATCGTTAATGAGGAATTGACTGCTGTTTTAGGTTCTGATACAGCGGAGATTATCAAGTCACCTAAGATTCCTACAATCATTATGATGGTTGGTTTGCAGGGGGCTGGTAAAACAACCTTTGCTGGTAAATTGGCCAACAAACTCAAGAAAGAAGAAAATGCCCGTCCTTTGATGATTGCGGCGGACATCTATCGTCCTGCGGCTATTGACCAGTTGAAAACTCTGGGGCAACAGATTGATGTGCCTGTCTTTGCACTTGGAACAGAAGTACCAGCTGTTGAGATTGTTCGTCAAGGTTTGGAACAAGCTCAAGCCAATCATAACGACTATGTCTTGATTGATACGGCAGGGCGTTTGCAGATTGATGAGCTTTTGATGAATGAGCTTCGTGACGTGAAAGCCTTGGCTCAGCCAAATGAAATCCTGCTTGTCGTTGATGCCATGATTGGTCAGGAAGCGGCCAATGTTGCGCGTGAGTTCAATGCTCAGTTAGAAGTAACTGGGGTTATCCTTACCAAGATTGATGGGGACACTCGTGGTGGTGCTGCCCTATCTGTTCGTCACATTACTGGAAAACCAATCAAGTTCACTGGTACAGGTGAAAAGATTACGGACATTGAGACCTTCCACCCAGACCGTATGTCTAGTCGTATCCTTGGCATGGGGGATATGCTTACTTTGATTGAGAAAGCTTCTCAAGAATACGATGAGCAAAAAGCCCTTGAAATGGCTGAGAAGATGCGTGAAAATACCTTTGATTTCAATGATTTCATTGATCAATTGGATCAGGTACAAAACATGGGACCAATGGAAGACTTGCTCAAGATGATTCCAGGTATGGCTAACAATCCAGCCCTTCAAAACATGAAAGTGGATGAGCGCCAGATTGCGCGCAAACGTGCCATCGTGTCTTCAATGACACCTGAAGAGCGTGAAATCCAGATTTGTTAAATCCGAGCCGTCGCCGTCGTATCGCTGCTGGTTCTGGAAATACCTTCGTCGAAGTCAACAAATTCATCAAAGACTTTAACCAGGCTAAACAACTCATGCAAGGTGTTATGTCTGGAGATATGAACAAGATGATGAAGCAGATGGGAATTAATCCAAACAATCTTCCAAAAAATATGCCAAATATGGGAGGGATGGATATGTCTGCCCTTGAAGGAATGATGGGACAAGGTGGAATGCCTGACTTGTCAGCTCTTGGAGGAGCAGGAATACCTGATATGAGCCAGATGTTTGGTGGTGGACTCAAAGGTAAAATCGGTGAATTTGCCATGAAACAGTCTATGAAACGCATGGCGAATAAAATGAAGAAAGCGAAGAAGAAACGTAAGTAAGACAAGGGAAGGCCGCAGGGCTTTCCTTTTTTAGAAAGAAGAAAAAGGTCTATTTTGAATTTGCAAAGAATGATATAATAGTAGAAATAGTCTAACAGGGAGGAATTATGGAAATTGATAATCGATCAATTCGTCTTGGCGATGAATTAAAGAAAGAGTTAAAATCAGAAAGCCGAGTCAAGATTGCAGCAGCAACCTTTTCTATGTTTGCTTATCAGCAGTTGAAAGAGGAATTGGAAAATATAGAAGAGTTAAAATTTATTTTTACAAATCCGACTTTTATAACAGATGAAACCAAAACAGATTTCCGTGAGTATACGATACCCAAAAAAGAACGAGAACAATCGATTTTTGGTGGAAAGTATGAACTGAAATTGATGAATGAGCTGATCCAAAAAGCGATTGCTCGTGAATGTGCTGATTGGATCCGAAGAAAAGCGCAATTTAAGTCTATTAATATTGAAACAGATGAAATGCCAAATGGTATTCGAATTGAAAATTCGGATGATGTAGTGGCAGTAGATCGTTTGAAAAACTTTGATCGCAAAGAATTAGGATATGAAGCTTCTCTATTTAAAACGAGTAGAAACCTCTATCATGCACCACTTAGTTTAAATTATTTAGATGAATTTGATAATCTCTGGGAAGAAGATGATTATTTTCGTGATGTTACAGAAGAGTTTTTGGAGAATTTAAACCTAGCTCACAAAGAACATTCACCTGAGTTCATTTACTATGTGATGCTATATAATTTATTCAATGAATTTTTTTAGAAGATATCAATGAAGACTTTTTACCAAATGAAGGGGTTGGTTATAAAGAAAGTAAGATTTGGGGGTGTTATATGATTTCCAAAAGGATGCAGTGAAATCGATCATTTCTAAATTAGAAAAATTTAATGGATGTATTCTAGCGGATTCGGTTGGTCTAGGGAAGACTTATACAGCTTTAGCGGTCATGACTTATTATGCTTATCGAGGCAAACGTATTTTAGTACTTTGTCCTAAAAAGTTAGAAAATAACTGGAATATGTATCGTCATGATTATGTAAATAATCCAATTTATGATAGACATTTGCTTTATGATGTCCTTTATCATACAGACCTCAGTAGAGATAAAGGACACTCTAATGGAATTGATTTGTCCTTAAATAATTGGCATACTTATGATCTGGTTGTCATTGATGAGTCCCATAATTTTAGAAATGGAGGTTCTAGCGAAAATGACTTATCTGAGGGGAGAGAAAATCGATACAGCCGTTTAATGAATCGTATCATAAAGTCTGGTGTCCCTACAAAGGTACTCATGCTATCAGCCACACCTGTTAATAATCGTTTTAATGATTTGAAAAATCAAATTGCTCTAGCCTATGAAGGAGATACGGATCAAATTGATAATAAATTAGAAACAAAATCATCTATAAATGATATTTTCAGAAACGCTCAATCTGCTTATAATAAGTGGGCTGACCTTCCTGCAGAAGAGAGAACAACAGATAAACTGTTATCTACATTAGACTTCGATTTCTTTAAAGTATTAGATAGTGTAACGATAGCCAGAAGTAGAAAACATATTCGGGAATTTTATGATAGAGAAGCTATTGGAGAATTTCCACAGCGCTTAAAACCACTTAATTTTGAACCCGATTTAACAGTTTCAAATCTCGGAATTACCTATAAAAAATTATATCACTTACTTGATAAACTGCAGTTGACTATCTATCAACCTTCGATACATATTTACCCATCAAAGAGAGCTAAATACGATAAAAGTAAAGAAGGAGTAATGGGGAATTTAACTCAGTTTGGTCGTGAATCAGGTATCAAAAAACTGATGATGATTAACCTGCTCAAACGTTTAGAAAGTTCTGTTGCAGCTTTTCGATATACTTTAATAGATGTTGTTAAAGATTATGTAGAAAAGACTTTAAAGGCTATCGAGAAATATGAATTGACAGGCTTGGATCATTTATCTCTTAATCCTCATCTTGATGAAGATGATTTTGATTTGGAAGATAGTAATTTCGAGTTTTCTATTGGTAAGAAAAGTCGTATTGCTCTACAAGATATGGATTATCGTAGTTGGAAGGTCGAGTTAGAACAAGATTTTGCAGTATTGACAGAGCTAGAAAATCTAATCAGTAAAATAACGCCACAAGAAGACCAAAAACTGCAGACTCTTTTTTCATTGATAGATGAGAAACTAACAAATCCTATCAATGCTGGTAATAAAAAGTTGATTATTTTCTCCGCATTTGCGACAACAACGAATTACCTTTATAAACATATTAGTCAGTATGTCTTGGATAAGTATGGTCTTTACACTGCTCAGATTTCAGGCACAAAAGGTTTTGCTACAACTTTGGAAACTAAAAATAAAGACCTCAATTCTTTATTAACTTATTTCTCTCCTAAATCAAAATCTCGTGATGTTCTGTTTCCTGGTGATGAGAGTGAGATTGATCTTTTAATTGCAACAGATGTGATTTCCGAAGGTCAAAACTTGCAAGATGCAGACATGATGGTTAATTACGATATCCACTGGAATCCCGTTCGTATTGTTCAACGATTTGGTCGTGTGGATCGAATTGGTAGTCAAAATAAATACATTCAATTGGTTAACTTTTGGCCAAATCTTGAGTTAGATGAGTATATCGATCTTAAGTCTAGGGTTGAATCTAGGATGAAAATTTCTGTTTTGACTTCAACAGCAGATGATAATGTTTTATCTAGTGAAGAAATAGAGGATAATAATTATCGAAGAAAACAATTAGAACGTCTTAGAGATGAAGTAGTCGATTTAGAGGAGATGAATGATGGTATTTCCATTATGGATTTAGGATTAGAAGATTATCGCATAGACCTTCTCAAGTATTTGGAAGAACATCCTGAGTTAGAAAAGGTTCCGAGGGGCTTGCAAGCTATTTTATCTGCTTCCAATAAAGAATCAGAAGGTGTCATTTTTGTCCTAAAAAATAAAGATCAGATAAAAGGAAAAAATAATCAAAATCAGCTTCATCCATATTATATCCTCTACATCAATAGAAATGGAGAACTACTGTTATCTCCGTCTGAAAGTAAGAAAATATTGGAGCACCTCAGTAGCATTTGTCGGGGTCAAAGTAAGCCATTAAGTCAAGTAGTAGACAAGTTTAATCGTCAAACAAAAGACGGTAAAGAAATGGTTGTTTATTCCGAATTGCTTCAAGAGGCAATCAATCAACTAATGGAACATGATCAGATTTCAACGATGGATGCCCTATTTAACTTTGGATCTGTTGACTTGATGAATACTAGCATCGAGGGAATGGATGATTTTGAGTTAATTTGTTTCTTCATATTGATGAAAGGAGATTCTGATGATTAAATTTCCATCCTATACAGCCTTATCAAAAGCTCACGTTCTATATCGGCCTCATAAAAAAGGAAATAGTGATTTTTTTGATAATCTTAATGTTTCTGTAAAAGAAAAGAAAGAATTAAGAGAACAGATTAGAGCAATTCAAATTACTCATCAGATTGATACAAGTACCACTAATATTCCTGCTGGAAAAAAGGTGAAGCAAATCATGGTTTTAGAAATAGAAGTCGAACAAATGGATGTTTCGTTCACTTTATTAGAACAGCTAGATATAAGATTAGGGATTTACACAGCTTTTGTATTAAAATATCCACAAGGTCAAGAAGAACTTCTTATTCATTATAAAGAGCCTTTAAGTCAAGAAAAGGATGGTAAGCACTTTAAGATTGTCCGTCGCTTTCAGACGTGTGATGATGTAAGCATTGACTTTGAGGGAAATGATTTAGATGATGTTTATGATAGTCTTGTAAAAGAAACTGGTAAGAAAGAGCTACAAGTTTTAGAATCAAGTAATCTTAGAAACTCTATTGATCTCAGTGACCAATTAGATAAATTATATAAAAAGGCTCAACAGTTAAAGAAAAAGATGTACTCTGAAAAATCAATGAGAAAACAAATAGAAATAAAAAGAGAATATCAGGCTACATTGAAAGAAATAGAAGCTTTAAAGAAGCAAAAATTGATTGTAAGTTTTGACAAAGGAAAAATCAGAAATTGAGATTAGGGAACTTTTTTGATTTCAAAATCTATTTTTTTGATAAAATGAAGCTGTAATTTATTAAAAAAATTAAGCACTACAAAAAAATAGAATAAGCCAACTTAAATTTTTTTATAAAATTAAAATTACAAAAGCTTGACAAAGCTAAGAAAGGATACTACCATGAGCACAGCACAGCACAGCACAGCACAGCACAGCACAGCACAGCACAGCACAGCACAGCACAGCACAGCACACAGGTGAAAACTCTGGACTTGAGAAATTAAATCTCACTTCAAAAGATGTTTTTACAGATAATATTTCAAAAATTGGTCAACTTTTTCCTGAAGTTCTGACGGAAAAAAGGGATGAATACGGCAGATTAGGTCCTGCGATTGACTTTGAGAAGCTTAAACAGTTTTTATCAGAGGAAATTGTGGATGGTCGAGAATCCTATGAGTTTACTTGGGTTGGAAAGCGTGAAGCTATCGCAGAAGCTGGGCGACCAACTACCAAAACCCTAAGACCAGATCTTGATGAAAGTGTTGACTTTGAAAACAGTGAAAATGTCTTTATTACTGGAGATAATTTAGAAGTCTTAAAAATCTTACAAGAATCCTATCTAGGAAAAATCGATATGATTTATATCGATCCACCCTATAATACAGGGAAAGACTTTGTATATTCAGATAAGTTCCAAAAAACAGATGAAGAGTTGAAGGAAGATATGGAACTTTTGGATGAAGAAGGACGCCAGGTAATTGGGCTTACAAAAAATGAAAAGACTTCGGCTCGTTACCACTCAGACTGGCTCAATATGATGTATCCACGCCTCCGTCTAGCGCGTAATCTCCTCAAGGATTCAGGTGTTATCTTTATCTCTATCGATGATAATGAACAAACTAATCTTAAAGCCATTTGTGATGAGATATTTGGGGAGGAGAATTTTGTAGCTAATTTTATTTGGGAAAAGACACAACATTTTGGACGTCAAAAGTTAAATAGTTACAACAATGTTGATTATATACTTTGTTATAGTAAAAATCTTTATCAAGATAGCCAGTTGAAAGAACGATTAGTCGAAGTCGTTAAAGATGAATTTGAAGATGCTCCACTATATAACAGTAGTAATAACGTGAGTATATTAAGCTTCCCTGCTAAAACGGTTAAGTTTAATTTGGCAGATGGTGAATACAAACAAACTTTAGATGAAAAATATTATTTACTATCACCAGTAGTAGTGAGAGATGGATGGAATGAAAATGAATTTCAATTAAAATTCAAATCTAGATGGTCTGATAGTACTGTTCAGGATGAAATTAAAAAAGGTACTATTTTCTGGGTTAAGACAGAGAATTTTTCTATCAGGGCAATTTATGCTGATGGAAAATCTGCAACAGAAGCTCCAAGACAATTAATTTTAACTAACCAAAATAATGCTTCTAAAACGCTGTCTCGATTTAATCATAGAGTGGACACTTCAGAAAATGCTACAAGAGAATTAAAAAAATTATTAAATGGAGACTATTTTTCATTTCCAAAGCCAGTTTCTTTAATTAAATATTTAATTAGTTTAATATACAAGAATGGTTCACATATTAATTCAGGATATTTCCTCGACTTCTTCGGTGGTTCTGGTACTACGGCGGATGCAGTCATGCAATTGAATGCTGAAGATGGTGGAAATCGTAAGTTTATCCTGTGTACCTTGGATGAGGAAGTGGCCGAAAAGTCTGCTGCTAAAGATGCAGGTTATGAAACTATTGACCAAATTTCACGTGAGCGGATTCGTCGTGCTGTTTCCAAGATTCAGGAGGAGCATCCAGAGTTGGTTGGCAAGCAGGACTTTGGATTTAAGGCTTACAAACTAGATTCTTCTAATTTCAAAGATGTATCTGCCCGTCCAGATCAATTTGTTCAAACAGATCTTTTCGATAGTATATCCAATATCAAGGAAGGACGTACTGGCCTCGACTTACTTTTCCAAGTTATGCTGACATGGGGGATGGAACTGTCACTAACCATTGATTTGGAGAAAGTAGCAGGAGCAGAAGTGTATGACGTGGATCAGGGATCACTCATGGCTTGTTTTGAAGATGAAATATCAGAAGAAGTAATCCGTCACATCGCTCAAGCACAACCACTCCGTGCCGTTTTCCGTGATAGCTCATTTGCCAATTCAGCAGATAAGATTAACGTAAGTGAAATCTTTAAAGAATTATCATCTCATACAAAAGTGAAGGTGGTGTAGGCGATGTTCTATCAGCTGACAACTGATAATTGGATAAGTATCGGAGGGATTATAGTAGATTCGATTGCGATTATTGTTTCTATCAGTATTGCAATCTGGGTTACTAGACATGCTTTTAAAGATAACTTAAAACAAAATTTATTTGAAAAAAGGATGATATTGTATAGTGATCTTATTCTACCTTTGGAGTACTTACTTGCAAATCATACAGTTTCTAATCTAAAAAAAGCAACATATAGGCAATTGATGAAAATATAACTAAATTATATTTTTTTATCTAATAAGGAAATGTATAGTTTAGCCATAGAATTCATTCAAGAACTTGAAGATACTATCAAGAAAGTTGAAGACGGAAAGATACAAGAAGATAATCAAAGACTTATTTCTATTTGTCTTGTACTTAGTGATGCAATGAAGTGGGAAAAAAAGAGTATTTTTAACGATATTACATCATCAAAAAAATGAAAGAAATTAAAAAGAAATATAATATGGCGTAACTATTAAATATAGTTATAGATGTGAAATAGTTTATGTGAATTTAATAAAAAGAATATAGAATTATGAAACTACAATTTAAAAAACAACAATTTCAGTTGGATGCGGTGAGTGCCATTGCAGATTTATTTCAAGGGCAAGCTAAACATACTGGAGTTCAGTATATGGCGGATCCAGGTCGTCTCAAGTCAGATGAGGTGGATTTGGTTTTGGACGCCTATCGAAATGCACCGATTCAATTGAGTCAAGCAAGTATACGAGAAAATGTCCATACTATGCAAACTCGTTATGGTTTGCGTCCTTCTGATAAACTATCGATTGATATGATTGCTGGACGAGAAGCTTATAATTTTTCAATAGAGATGGAAACGGGAACAGGGAAGACCTACACGTATATCCGTACAATTATGGAGTTGAATAAACGCTATGGCTGGCTCAAGTTCATCATTGTCGTTCCAAGTGTAGCCATTCGTGAAGGGGTTCTCAAGTCTCTTCAGATCATGTCAAGCCACTTTCAGATGGAGTATGGCAAACAACCACGCTATTTTGTTTACGATTCTTCACGTTTAGGTGATTTGGATAGTTTTGCCAATTCATCAGACCTTCAAATCATGGTCATCAATTCTCAAGCCTTTAATGCAAAAGGTAAAGATGCGCGACGGATTCATTCTGAACAGGAAAGTTTCCGTTGGCGTCGTCCGATTGATGTATTGGCAGCTATGAATCCGATTATGATTATCGATGAGCCTCAGTCTGTTGAAGGGAAACAAACCAAGGAAAGACTAAAAGATTTCAAGCCATTGTTTACGCTACGTTATTCGGCTACCCATAAAGAAAAGCATGATATGGTTTATAGATTGGATGCCATGGACGCTTACAATCAAAAATTAGTGAAGAAGATTGCGGTTAAGGCTATTGAGCAAACTGGGACGACTGGAACACAAGGCTATCTATATCTACAAGAAATCATTCCACAAAAAACAGGCGCCCCCAAAGCAAAAATTGAGTTTGAAGTAAAAATGCAGTCAGGTGTCAAAAGGAAATTGAAGGTAGTGGAAGAACCCTTTGATTTGTACGCTGAATCAGGGAATTTATCTGCTTATCAAGGAATGACCCTTAGTCACTTTGATGCAAGGGAAAACAAACTTCAAGTTGGTGTGACTCAGGAACTCCATGTCGGTGAAGTGATTGGGGAAGTGGATGAGTCTAGTATTAGAAGAATTCAAATCCGAGAGACCATAAAAAGTCATATTGAAAAGGAAGTAAACTTTACAATCGAAGAATTAAAGTATTATCCCTATTTTTCATCGATGAAGTGGCCAAGTATAAGCAATATGATGAACATAATGATGCCTATAATGGTGAATACGCTCAGATTTTTGAAGAGGAATACCGAAATCAAGTAAATCAGTTTATCCAAACACAGGAACCAACTCCTTATCGTAGATATTTGGAGGCTAATTTTGAAGGAAATTCAGTTCATGCTGGTTACTTTTCGGTAGATAAAGTGAAGAAGTCAGATAAGACCATTTTTGTGGACTATAAATCTGCCAGTGAAAAGAAGAACAATCTTTCAAATGACACCGATGCCTATGACTTGATTATGAAGGACAAGGAGCGTTTGTTGAGCTTTGAGGAGCCAGTTCGTTTCCTCTTTTCTCACTCAGCTCTAAAAGAGGGATGGGATAATCCTAATGTCTTTCAAATCTGTACGCTGAAGCAATCTTCAGCAGAGACTCGTAAACGTCAAGAAATTGGTCGTGGTATGCGTTTGGCAGTTGATCAAAACGGAATTCGTCAGGATTTTGAACTCTTAGGAAGTGACGTTCATGAAATCAATAAACTGACAGTAATTGCAAATGAAAGTTATGATCAATTTGCTCGAAGTCTACAAGAAGAAATCAAAGAACTCTTAGCAGATCGTCCTGTAAAAGTGGACGCTACTCTTTTTGCGAATAAAGTTCTAACAAATCAAGAAGGTCAAACAATACGTATTACGAAGGAACAAGCAGATTCGATTCACTTTGATTTGATTCGACAAGGCTATATAGACCGTGAAGGACAATTGACTACAGAATATTTTACTGCAAAAGAAAATCATCAGTTACAGCTGTCTGAAACACTAGCAGGTTATGAGGATAAGCTGGTAGAGATATTGGAGAGCGTTTATCATGCTGGACAGTATGAAATTGAAAATGCCAATCATTCAGTCATTCAGTTCTCAAATGAGGTCAATCAAGAAAATATTGCTCGAAAAGAATTCTTAAATCTCTGGAAGCAAATCAATCGTAAGACGAGTTACCAAGTAGAGTTTGATGATGCGGAATTGGTAAAACATTCGGTTGACTATATCAATGAGAAATTAGTCGTTAGTAAACCAAGCTTCCAAATAACTCAGGCAAGTGCAGCAGATATGAGTAAAGAAGAGGGACTGAACTTTACGGTAGCTGAAAATGATCGCCAACAAGAATATCTAACGGATTCGCAGATTATGACCAAATATGATTTACTAGGGGAGATTGCTGATCAGACTGGTTTAACTCGTAAGCTGGTTGCGGAAATATTAAGTAAAATCTACGTCTACCAATTTGACAAGTTTAAACAGAATCCAGAAGAGTTTATTCTTAAGGTTTCAAAACTCATTAATGAACAAAAAGCAAGTCAAATTATCAAGCATATTCAGTATAATGTGTTAAATGAAGAGTATGATATGGACTTGTTTTATGACAATCCTGAAACTGCTAACAGATCAGATGATCACTTACTTGAATCCAAAAAAGGGATTTACAATTTTGTTAAAGTTGATTCAAATACGGAGAAGACCTTTAAAGAATCGTTGGAACAATACGAGGATGTTCGTGTTTATGTGAAGTTACCAGGGAAGTTCAGTATTGTGACTCCACTTGGAAACTATAACCCTGACTGGGCAATCGCCTTCCGTGAAGGAAGTGTCAAGCATATCTATTTTGTTGCAGAAACAAAAGGCTCTATGTCTAGTCTTCAATTAAAACAAGCTGAGCAAGCAAAAATTGCCTGTGCGCGTGCTCACTTTAAAGCATTAGCACAAGCTGGATTGATTAATGACCAGCACATCTATGATGTGGTTTCAAGTTATGAGGAATTATTAAATATTGTAAGATAGGGAGGAAAAAGAAATGGAATTTGTTGTATATCGTAAGGGAAGAGAAGTAGCTGTTTTTCAACGTAGGAGCGATGCAGAGAGATATGTGCGCTCTAAAACTGGATTTTTTGGTGAACCAGATGCTTACTATCAGATTGAACAAAGAGGTTGTTACCTGACAGAAGCAACTGTAACTTACAAGGGATTAGCAGATAACTGTGATGAATTGATGACTTTGCGAAAATTCAGGGATTCTTATCTAGCTTTCAAGATGGTGGTCAGGAGGAAATTGAATCCTACTATAAGATGGCTCCTCAGATTGTTGCCAAGTTAGAAGAACATCCAAATCGAGAGGAAATACTAGATTCTATCTGGTCAGAACTTGTCTTACCTTGTGTTGCCTTGATTAAAACAGGAGAGAACCATGCTTGCCATCAATTATATAAAACATATACACTAGAACTATCTCAAAAAGTGGTCCAATAAAACGAGTAGAGTATAGGAAAAGAGTTCAGGGTCTCGCTAACTTGTATAGTGAAGAGGCCCCCCTTGGGATTTAAAGAAACACAAAAGAGAAAGAAAAGGAATATACAAACATGGAAAACAATAATAAAAACTATAAAATCTTTAAATTCTTGGGAATTTCTGTGGTGCTATTTTATGCTTTTATCTTTATTGGTAGTAGTTTTTCAACTGTTGGGGTAAAGGATGCACCACAAATTGAGTATACAAGCGATTATTTAAATCAGAAAATGGATTTAGAAGACGCTGAGGTATTGGCAAAGTTTTGGAATGATAAAGGGCACTTTCTTGTAGTGTATGATGAGACCACAAAAGCCGCAGAAATCATCGAGATTACTTTTTCTGAGTGGAAGCTTATAAGTGTAGGGGATACATATTAAACAGCGCTGGAGGGAACCCACTCACTTCTAAGTATCAAAAAAACGAGCACTTCCGTAGTTGGAAATGCTCGGTTTTTTGATATGTTTAGACTTTTAGTCTTTATTTTCGTATGGCAAGATCAAGTTCAAGATGATTCCTGTCATGGCTGATAGGGCAGTACCTGAAAGGGTAACTGGACCAAGTTTAAGGATAGCTCCTCCAAGTCCAAGGACCAACATAGCACTTGCGATGATGAGGTTACGCATTTGAGCGAAGTCAACACGTTCTTTAATCAAGACTTTCAAACCGTTGCTGGCGATAACTCCATAGAGAAGGATAGACATACCACCAAGTACAGCATTTGGAATGGTTGAAATCAAGGCAGTGAATTTACCAAGGAAGCTAAGGGCAATCGCGATAAAGGCAGCGTTACGGATAACTGAGACAGAAGCAATACGAGTCATACCGATAACCCCTGTATTTTCTCCGTAAGTTGTATTGGCTGGTCCACCAAGGAAGGCAGAAACAGAAGTTGCGATACCGTCACCAAGAAGAGTACGGTGAAGACCTGGTTCTTTCAAGAATTGACGGCCACAGATTTGCCCCAAAACAGTATGGTCTCCGATATGTTCAGAAATTGTTACGATAGCGATTGGTAAGATGGCGATGGTTTCTGGACCAAAGTAAAGATTGTATTCTTTAAAGGCACCACCTGTGCTAAATGGTAAGTAGAAACCAGGAATCTCAAACCAGTTGGCTTTAAGAACTGGTGTAAAGTCAACCAATCCAAGGGTTAGTGCGAAGAGGTAACCACCGATAATGGCAAAGAGGAATGGAATGATTCGTAGGAAGCCTTTTCCTTTTGTGTTGATAAAGGCAGCAATCAAGAAAGTAACAACTGCTACAAGAGCATTTTTCCAATTTCCATCCGCTACAAGACCAGCGTTAGTAACAGCTGAACCTGCAAGTCCAAGACCGATAACGATGATCATAGGTCCGATGATGATTGGTGGCAAGAGTTTATCAATCCATTTTGTACCCGCAAAACGAACACTTGCAGCCACAAGCACATAGATAAAACCTGTAAGGATAACCCCTGTTTGTGCAGCTGATACATCCCCTCCTAGTTCCTTCATAGCTAGGGACATAGCTGTGATAAAGGCAAATGAAGAACCTAGATAAACTGGAACTTTAAAACCCAGTTGAAATCATGTAGATGAGTGTTCCAACACCTGAAGCAAAAAGGGCAACAGATACAGGCATTCCCAAAATCAAGGGTACCAAGATGGTCGCACCAAACATGGCGAAAACGTGTTGGAAGCTAAGGAGAATTCCTTTTCCAGCCGAAGGACGTTGGTCAACGTCTAGTAACAAATCAACAGTTGATTCTTGTTTCATATAAACCTCACTTTTGGGCATCAAAAAAGAGCCCATTATTTTACAGCAATAGGCCCTCAGAGTAAGACTTCTCTAAAATCTAGACTTTAAAGAGTTTTCAAATATTTCTGCGTCTTCGTCACCTCACGGGATGACATTAAAAACCTTTGCTTGTGATAGTATAGCAGAAATTACGAACTTTGTAAATATTTTTTTACTAAAAAATTTAAAGCGGGCGTTTAGTTGGCATGCCAGCCTTTCTTGGGTATTTGTTGGGCGTTTCTTTTTTCTTTTCTACCACTGTGATATAACGCGGATCTCCATTTGGTAGGGCGTAGCTGAGATTGTCTTCGACTTTACTGAAGAGGAGGTTGAGGGCATTCTTTGCTTCAAATAACTCCTCAGGCGCATTGCTGGCCTTGAGTGCCAATAGTTTTCCGCCAACCTTAAGGTAGGGAATTGTCAATTCAGATAGGACTTGCATACGGGCAACCGCACGAGCTGTTACAAAATCATATTGAGCACGGAAGTTTTTGTCTTGGGCAAAATCTTCGGCACGTCCATGGTAGAAATGAACACCGTCTAAATCCAGTTCTTGAGCCAACAGTTGGAGGAAGTTGATGCGCTTGTTGAGAGAATCAATGATGGTCACATCTAACTGAGGATAGAGGATTTTCATTGGTAGACTAGGAAATCCTGCCCCAGCACCGATGTCAAGAAGTTTGATAGTTTCATTGGGAATCAAGCCTTGCAGAATAGATGCAATCGAATCGTAAAAATGTTTGAGATAAACTTCTTCCTTGTCCGTAATGGCTGTTAAATTAATCTTTTCATTCCACTCGACCAAGAGCTCAAAATAACGTTCAAATTGTTTTTTTTGCTGGTCCGAAAGTGGAAGGTTCTGCACGGCAAGCAAGTTGTAAAATGTTTCTGGTTTCATAGTTATTTCCTTCTTTAGTATCATCTTATTTTACCACAATCATAAAAAATTTGATATACTGGTACTAATCTAAAAACAGAAAGGAATTATAAAAATGACTTGGATTATTCTTGGAGTTATCGCTCTTATTGTTATTTTTGTGATTGTTAGCTATAACGGTTTGGTTAAGAATCGTATGCAAACAAAGGAGGCTTGGAGTCAGATTGATGTTCAGTTGAAACGTCGAAATGATCTCTTGCCAAACTTGATTGAAACTGTAAAAGGTTATGCCAAATATGAAGGTTCTACCCTTGAAAAGGTAGCAGAACTGCGTAACCAAGTGGCGGCAGCGACTTCACCAGCAGAAGCTATGAAAGCTAGTGATGCCCTTACTCGTCAGGTTTCAGGTATTTTTGCAGTTGCAGAAAGCTATCCAGATTTGAAAGCTAGTGCTAACTTTGTTAAATTGCAAGAGGAGTTGACAAACACAGAAAATAAATTTCTTACTCTCGTCAACTCTATAACAGTGTTGTCAGCAACTATAATGTAAAATTAGAAACTTTCCCAAGTAATATCATCGCTGGAATGTTTGGATTTAAAGCAGCAGATTTCCTTCAAACACCTGAAGAGGAAAAGGCAGTTCCTAAAGTTGATTTTAGCGGTTTAGGTGACTAAGATGTTGTTTGATCAAATTGCAAGCAATAAACGAAAAACCTGGATTTTGTTGCTGGTATTTTTCCTACTCTTAGCTCTGGTTGGCTATGCAGTTGGTTACCTCTTTATGCGGTCTGGGCTTGGCGGTTTGGTTATTGCACTGATTATAGGATTTATCTATGCCATGTCTATGATTTTTCAATCAACAGAGATTGTCATGTCCATGAATGGGGCGCGTGAAGTTGATGAGCAAACGGCACCAGATCTCTACCATGTAGTGGAAGATATGGCTATGGTCGCTCAGATTCCCATGCCACGTGTTTTCATCATTGATGATCCAGCCTTAAATGCCTTTGCGACAGGTTCTAACCCTCAAAACGCGGCTGTTGCTGCGACGTCAGGTCTCCTAGCTATCATGAATCGCGAGGAACTAGAAGCTGTTATGGGACATGAAGTCAGTCATATTCGTAATTACGATATCCGTATTTCGACTATTGCTGTTGCCCTTGCCAGTGCCATTACCATGCTTTCTAGTATGGCTGGTCGTATGATGTGGTGGGGTGGGGCAGGTCGCAGACGAAGTGACGATGACCGAGATGGAAATGGCTTAGAAATCATTATGCTTGTGGTTTCTCTACTAGCTATTGTGCTGGCACCTCTTGCTGCAACCTTGGTGCAACTAGCTATTTCTCGCCAGAGGGAATTCCTAGCTGATGCTTCCAGTGTCGAGTTGACGCGCAATCCTCAAGGAATGATCAATGCCCTACGTAAGTTGGACAATAGCGAGCCGATGCATCACCACGTTGATGATGCCAGCAGCGCACTTTATATCAATGATCCCAAGAAAGGGGGAGGGTTCCAAAAACTCTTTTATACCCACCCACCTATCTCGGAACGGATTGAACGTTTAAAACAGATGTAAAAATGTGCCTATACAATAAAAAATGAGCATTCTCATAGTTGGAGATGCTCATTTTCTTATATAATTGAACTCAAAAATCAATTTGTTACGATACAACTTAGAATTTCTTTAGGAAACTTCATTCAGAACACATGATATATTGAAGAAAAAATCTAGAATCTATGCAAAATGTAAGATGGCAACTGATCTCGTTTTTCGTAAATTAGAGAATATTTTTGGCGTGCTCAGAGTGTGTGTTAGAGACAAGTAGGCCAGCGTATTAGAGATAGAACTCATTTTAATGAGCATGTATTTTTACAAAAATTGTTCATGAATTCAATCTACAAATTAGCTATTCAAAAAAACGCACAGTGACTTCAGCCTGATTGTGAGAGAAGCTGGAATCACTGTGTGCTTTTAATTAGAAGTTGGTTTTTGTCCAACCTCTTTTATAGTCTATTTCGGAAAACTTCATACATAAGAATGGCTGCAGCAACACTGGCATTGAGGCTTTGAACATGTCCATTCATCGGAATGGTAATCATTTCATCGACCTGTTTTTTAATGTTGCTAGAGATGCCTTTCCCTTCATTTCCGATGATGAGGGCAATTTTCCCTTTTGTATTCCACTTGTGGCAAGGAGTACCGTTCATATCCGTTCCAAAGGTCCAGAAGCCTTCATCCTTGAGTTTGTCTAGAGTTTGACTGAGATTGGTTACTCGGGCAATCGGTACGTGCTCAATAGCACCTGTGGCCGTTTGGCAACGACAGGAGTAACTCCGACAGCACGGTGCTTGGGAATGATGACACCTGAAACATTGGTCGCATCGGCCGTTCTCAAGATTGAACCCAAATTATGGGGGTCGGTTAACCCGTCCAGAATCAATAGAAGTGGATTTTCTTCTTGACGTGTTTTTGCTAGGATGTGTTCTAATTCGCTATAGGCAAATTCAGACACTCGTAGAACAAAACCTTGGTGGACAGCACCTTCAGTCATCTCAGAGAGGGATTTTTTTGAAGTCCAAGAAATGGACACCTTCTTTTCTGCAGCCAGTTCCTTGACTTTCTCAAGATTCTTACCTCGGAGATCTTCCTGGAGGTAGAGTTTGTTTCCAGTATTTGCAAGGAGGGCTTCGGTAACGGCGTGGACGCCATAGACAATATCATTTGTTTTCATGCCTCTATTATAACACAAAACCCCGTCTTGCAACGGGATTTTCTTTATTCAAGAATTAGTAAACCATCTTTAACTTCAAATGGGTCTTTTTCATTGATACGATCGTAAAACATGATTCCGTTGATGTGGTCAATTTCATGCTGAACAACGATGGAGTTGTAACCTTTGAGCTTAATACGGTGTTTTTCGCCGTTCTTGTCAAAGTAGTCAACAGTAACGCGGGCATGGCGCACCACATAGCCAGGCACGTTGCGGTCAACAGAGAGGCAACCTTCTCCTTCACCAAGAGCAGCGTCTTGAACAGAGTGAGAGACGATTTTTGGATTGTACATAATGGCTTGCAAATCGTAGGCTTCCTCTGGAGTTTCTCCTTCTTCAACAATATTTGGCACTAAAACAGCGATAATGCGTTTGGAGATATCCAATTGAGGAGCAGCCAGTCCAACCCCACCGCGTAGCCCCATCTTTTCAGCCATGACAGGATCTTGGGAATGTTTGAGGAATTGCATCATCTTTTCACCGAGAATGATTTCCTGGTCAGATAGAGGGAAAGTAACTTCCTCAGCAACCGCGCGTAGAGTCGGGTTCCCTTCGCGGATAATATCGTTCATATCAATTAAGTGAGCAGCTTTTGTAATACGTTCTATAGCAGACATTTTCTCTCCTTTCATTACCTCTACATGATATCACAAAATGACAAGGATTGAAAGCATTACAGTCTTTAGGATTTACAGAAAATAGATAGGAAGTTCAATTCAATTGTGAAAGAAATACTTATCTGTGATATAATAAAAAGAAAAGGCTTGCATAAGAAAGTAGGGAGAATAAAGATGCAAAGAAGACAAGAGAGACATAAACGTGGACCAGTTTTTCGTTTTGTAAAAGGTTTAGTCAACTTTTTTAGACGTTATCGTAAGTGGAGCAACAAGGGATTTGTGGCGGTACTCTTGCTAGCAGTTGCTTTATCAATGGGTTTGGTCTTGTTGTTTGAAAGTTTCCAAGGAGTCCCTTTGACTAGTCAAAAACGAGATACTATTTCTCAAGAAGGAACTAAGAAAAAGTCTCAGGAGCAGGAAGAGGAAAAAACTGCTAGAATTATGGCTCACGGTGATTTGCTTTATCATGATATTCTTTACTTTTCAGCAAAAAAAGATGATGGAACGTATGATTTTCATGAGAATTTTGAGTATGTGACACCTTGGCTTAAGCAAGCCGACTTAGCTATTGGTGACTTTGAAGGAACCATTAATAAGGATCATTATTTAGCAGGTTATCCTCTCTTTAATGCTCCTGCTGAAGTTATGGATGCCATTAAGGATGCAGGTTATCATGTGCTAGATTTGGCTCATAATCATATTTTGGATTCGCAAATTGAGGGAGTTATTTCAACGGCAAATGCTATCGAAAAAGCAGGAATAACACCAATTGGAGTTTATACGCATGAGCCACGTGATCAGGCTCCGCTGGTCATTAAGGAAGTGAATGGTATCAAGGTTGCACTTTTGGCTTATTCTTATGGATTTAATGGAATTGAGCAAAATATTTCTCAAGAGGATTATAATCACTATCTTTCAGATTTAGATGAGAATAAAATGAAGTCTGAAATTGAACGGGCGGAAAAGGAAGCAGATATCACCATTATCATGCCGCAAATGGGTGTTGAGTATCGCATAGAACCGACTGAAGAGCAAAAAGTTTGTATCACAAGATGATTGATTGGGGAGCAGATATTATCTTTGGAGGTCATCCACACGTAGTTGAACCGTCTGAAATTGTTGAAAAAGATGGGGATAAGAAACTCATTATCTATTCAATGGGGAACTTCATTTCAAATCAACGAATTGAGACCATGGAAGGTGTGGAAAATGCTAAGTGGACTGAACGTGGTGTTCTTATGGACGTGACTATTAAGAAGAAGGATGGAAAAACAATTATCGGAACAGCTAAAGCTCATCCTACTTGGGTCAATCGTACACTAAAGGGAACCTTTTCACCAGAAGGCTATCCTTTATATCATTATCAAACCTATATCTTAGAAGATTTTATCGAGGGTGGTAGTCATCGTGACCAGTTAGATGAAGCGACTAAGGAACGAATTGATACAGCCTATAAAGAAATGAACGAACATGTGGGATTGAAGTGGGACTAGCTTGAATCCAGAGGAAAGAAAATGATGATTAAAGTAATTGCGACAGATATGGATGGGACCTTGCTGGATGCTAGAGGCCAGCTTGATCTCCCACGATTGGAAAAGATTTTAGATCAGTTGGATCAAAGGGGTATTCGTTTTGTCATCGCGACGGGCAATGAAATTCACCGCATGAGGCAACTACTGAAGCACTTGGTCAATCGAGTGGTTCTGGTTGTTGCCAATGGTGCTCGTATTTTTGAAAATAATGAACTGATTCAGGCTCAGACTTGGGATGATGCCATTGTCGATAAGGCTTTGGCTCATTTTGAGTCTCGAGCGTGTCAGGACCAGTTTGTTGTAACGGGGATGAAGGGTGGTTTCGTCAAGAAAGGTACGATTTTTACAGATCTTGAAAGTTTTATGACTCCAGAAATGATTGAAAAATTCTACCAACGGATGCAGTTTGTGGATGAGTTAACCTCTGACCTCTTTGGTGGGGTTCTCAAGATGAGTATGGTTGTTGGTGAGGAGCGTTTGAGTTCGGTCTTGGCAGAGATTAATGACCTCTTTGATGGCCGTGTTCGGGCTGTTTCGAGTGGCTATGGTTGTATTGATATTCTCCAAGCTGGGATTCATAAAGCATGGGGCTTGGAAGAATTACTCAAGCGTTGGGACTTGAACTCCCAACAAATCATTGCTTTTGGTGACAGTGAAAATGATGTTGAAATGCTTGAAATGGCTGGAATTGCTTATGCGATGGAAAATGCTGATGACAAGGCCAAAGCTGTGGCGACTGCTCTAGCACCAGCCAACAGCCAAGGAGGAGTTTACCAAGTCTTGGAAAACTGGTTAGAAAAAGGAGAATGAAGTGGCAGTACAGTTATTAGAAAATTGGCTCCTAAAGGAACAAGAAAAAATCCAAACCAAGTATCGTCACTTAAATCAAGTTTCAGTTGTAGAGCCAGATATTCTTTTTATAGGGGATTCTATTGTCGAATATTATCCTCTGCAGGAGTTGTTTGGGACGGCAAAGACTATTGTTAATCGTGGAATTCGAGGATATCAGACAGGGCTGTTACTAGAGAATCTAGATGCGCATCTGTACGGTGGAGCAGTAGATAAAATTTTCCTTTTGATTGGGACAAATGATATCGGAAAAGATGTGCCTGTGAATGAGGCTCTCAATAATCTCGAAGCTATCATACAATCCATTGCTCGCGATTATCCATTGACTGAGATTAAAGTGCTTTCCATTTTGCCTGTCAATGAGGGAGAGGAGTACAAGCAGACAGTCTATATCCGCACGAATGAAAAGATACAGGAGTGGAATCAAGCCTATAAAGAGCTTGCTTCTGCCTATATGCAGGTAGAATTTGTGCCAGTATTTGATTGTTTGACAGACCAAGCAGGCCAACTCAAAAAAGACTATACTACTGATGGATTGCACCTCAGTGTTGCCGGTTATCAGGTTTTGACAAAATCCTTGAAAGACTATCTTTTTTAGTTAGTTGATTTCCCTTTTGCATTTTTGAGTTAGATAAGGTATAATGGTTTTATTGTCTTTTGGGGTCGTTACGGATTCGACAGGCATTATGAGGCATATTTTGCGACTCGTGTGGCGACGTAAACGCTCAGTTAAATATAACTGCAAAAAATAACACTTCTTACGCTCTAGCTGCCTAAAAACCAGCAGGCGTGACCCGATTTGGATTGCTCGTGTTCAATGACAGGTCTTATTATTAGCGAGATACGATCAAGTCTTGTCTAGCGACTTGATAAGAGATTGATAGACTCGCAGTTTCTAGGCTTGAGTTATGTGTCGAGGGACTGTTAAACTAATACATAACCTATGGTTGTAGACAAATATGTTGGCAGGTGTTTGGACGTGGGTTCGACTCCCACCGGCTCCATTATTCCTTTGCATTCTTTTGCATTCCTTGGTAAAACGTTGTTAAATCAACGTTTTTTATTTTTATCTTTGGTATTCCTTGGTATTCTTTTGCGAAAAAGGCAGACCCTAAAACAGACCCTCTTTTTGAAGAAGGTCTGTCGTGTTTAAAAATCAATATAATTGGCAAAGCGTTCTCCGATGTCATCCTTTGCTTGCTTAGTTATGTGAGTATAGACGTTCATGGTCGTTTTCAAATCGGAATGTCCTAACCGATGTTGGACTTGCTTCAAAGTCATACCAGCGTCAAAACAAAGGCTGGCATGTGTATGTCTGAATCCATGGATTTTAATTGGACGCAAGTCGCTGCCTTCCACAATTTTGATAAGCCACTTTCTGGGCAGAGTGCTTGGAATTGGCTTTTTAAATTCATTTTCAAAAATGTATTTGGTATTTGGATTCTGCTTTTTCCATTTTTTTAAAATGCTTTTTGTTTTCTTGTCCAGACTGATTAGTCGATTACTGCTTACCGTTTTGGTGTTGCCTATCTCTTCGCCTGCAAAACCTCTTGTAATGGCCTTATTTATGTCAATAGTATTATCTGTCCAGTCATTCCATTCAAGGGCTAAAATCTCCCCTTTTCGTGCCCCTGTGAAGGCCAGAAGACGGAATAGAGTTATCTTCTCTAGATCCTTTGTTTTGGAGACAAGTTTTAAAAATTTTTGAAGTTCGTCTTTGCTATAGAAGTCGCTCTTGTTATCTGATTTTTTTCTTATTGATGTAATCACACTGTCTACTGGATTGGTATCAATGTAACCATGCCTGATTGCATACTTAAAAACATTATTCATCAACCCCTTTAACTTACGACCATAGACTAGTTTCTTGGACCACTCGTTGGCTTGTTCCTGCATTTGAAGCGGTGTTATCGTGGCTATCTTTCTATTGCCGAAAGCTGGATAGATGTGATTCTTGAAATTCCTAGATGTCTTGATATAGGTGCTTTCTTGTACGGTTTCAGAATAATCTTTGAGCCATTTTTTTGCGATTTCCTCAACCGTGATTTCTTTCCTGCTTTGCTCACCACTCTCAATATCATCCTGAAGTTGAAGTAGTGCTGCCCTTGCTTAGCCTTTGTAGTAAATCCTCTTCGTTTTATATACTTGTCTTTTCCGTTTTCTTTTCCGACGTAGATTCTAAAACCATAAGCCGTCTCGCCGTTTTTCTTTTTATAAGACTTTATTTCCATTGATTTTTACCTCATTTCTTGATAAAATGGGTATAAGAAAACGACCTTTTTAATGGTTGTTTCTTATAACGCTAATCCTCACACTCAAAGTTTGGCGATGGAGAGTGTGGGGATTTTTTTGAGTTGTTTCCAAAATGGAAACAGTTGATTTTTACTATTGTTCGTTGTAAAATAGTGATGAAAGGTGGTGCGATAATATGTTTTCTTTTTTTACTCACATCAATCAACAGCGTCAAAAGATGGAGCATTCTAAAAAAGAGATGGAATTGCGCCACAGGGAGTTTGCTGATAGAGTCCGCATGGATATTAAAACAGGCGAGGAAGAACTCACTTTAAAAAAAGAGTTCTTTAATCAGCGTTATGGACATCTATTTCGTCCTCGAAATAAATAGCAATAGGTCTTACGAGGTGATCATCTTTGTTTACCATCCCAAAAGAACCAAGCATAATATTCAAGATTGTTGTTGGAGCGTACCTCAACATCAAGTTACTATCTTTCATATGTGAGAAATCGCTAGGTATTTGTTCGTCAAAAATTGAAGAGCAGATACCTAGCATTTTTATTTTCCTTTTTCCTAGTTGCATAAAACTAAGCTGAACACTCTGAACTCGAAGAAATTCAAGCGGAAGTATGCTGAAGGTATTACTAATTTTGATTAGATTTGTGTCAGGCAATAACTTTGTTAAGTAAGAAGACACATGCTTCATCATCTCAAAGTTATTCCAACTGTTCCTGGAAAGTTCTTTTTGGATTTGTTTATTCTTAGGTAGGTGTTTGTCTTTGCTCTTTATTTTCCTCAATTCTGATTGTAGCGATTTAAATTCATCGTATCCAGGAAGTAAAAATTCTATTTCTTCTAAATCGCTTGTATTTGCTAATTGTTCAAAATTAAACACCGTCAACTCTCCAGATACAGAAATTAAGTCACCATCTTGGTAATCGCTATGTTTATAAGTTCTTTCGCCTCAAGACCAGTGATAAGCAAATCTAACGAATAATCATCAAGAGCAGTTTCTACTAGATTTTTATTTGACTTAGAAAATACAAAGTTGTAACTATCAACATTAGTATTAGAATAGCTTCCTGCTGCTTTTAATAGGGCAGAGAGGCCGACGTCACTAGATGTGGTTGTTTGCTCGGTAGTTCCTTCGGTCCTAGAATCACTCTCAGCATCCTCGTTCACTAACTTAGTTATCAGACCTGAGTTTTGCTGAGCTAACAATGAATTGACTAGTTTTGTATCTAAATAAATTATTTCTTTCATTGTTTTCACCTTCTTATTTTTCTCTATACAAATCTACAACTTCGCCGATAATTCGGAAGTCTGTCTCTGGTGTGATTGGCATGTCCTTGTATTCTGGGTTTAAACTGTGTAAGTAAGCTTGGTCTTCATCAATGACAAGCTGCTTGATATATGCCTCTCCATTGTAGTTAAACACTCCGATAACACCATCATTCAAATCAACACTTGTCTGGATAAACACTAGGTCTCCATCTTGATAGTCAGGCTCCATGGAGTCACCTTTAATCGGAATAACAAAGTCGGCATCAACATCCACTGGCAACTCAATCCGCTCCACTCGTACATCGTTCAAATACTGCCCAGTACCAGCAGAAGTAGCGTGGTCGTAGTAGTCGTAACCATAGAATTGAACAACTTTCTCCGATACTTCGTTTATCTTCGTTTCTTCTTCGTTTTTCTGCTCTTTCAGTTGGCTCTCGGCATAGGTCAGGACTTTGCCCTGCCTAGGTGGTTCTAGTTGGTCGTAGATGGATTGGATGGGGGAAGTAGTAGGGGTAATTTCAATAGATGAAGGTTTGGCTAGGTCAAATAGATATTGAGGAGAAACTTCTAAAGCCTGAGCGTATATTCTAATATCCTTTTCATCTAACTGTCTATTTCCGTTTTCATGGTTAGAAATTGTATTTTGTTTAAAACCTGTCAGTTCGGCAAGTTTTTTTTGAGTTAATTTCTTGGATTTTCTTACTTCTTTAATTGAGCTACCTAGTATATTCATATTAAACAACTCCTTTCATTTCTTATTATATACTAACGTGACAAAAAAATAAATAAAAAAATCTCAAAAAGTGATAAAAAATTATTGGCAAATATCTCAAAATGAGATATAATTAAATCAAGCTTAAGGAAAAGGAGGTAAGGCGAATGATGGAACACATCATAAAAAGCCTAGCAACCAAGGACACTGCAACCGTCATCTTGGTACTAGGCTTAGTTAGAGAAGCACGTTTGTGGCACAAACAAATATTAGAACACAAACGTAGACTTCAAAACAAAAAGTAGAGAAAGGGGCGACGCCCCAACCTCTACTTGATAGTGTACCATCATTTGCCGTGAAAAGCAATGAGTGAAGAAACTGGATTGATAATCCTAGCAGGATTTGTGATTGTATCTTTCACTATTCGTAAGATAGTGGAATACCGATGTGATAAAAAAGATAAGGAGTAGTGGAATGAATGAACTAGAAAGAACAGCCCTCAACGAGATATTGAGGACCGTGACCTATATTGCTGAGAAAGTGGACGAGATTGACTCTAAATTGTCTCAGTCAGAAGAAGATGTAAAAAGTAATGCTTCATCTGCATCGTAATCAGCAGCAATAAATTGAGCCGCCGAGAGAATGAACTTCTTTAAATCATCGATATCTTTACCATCGTGTCTGCGGACATAATGAGTCTCATCATTACCTATCCAGGCAACAGATTTTGCCAAGGCTTGAATTTTTGGAAAATCGTTTAAGTATGTAGAAATTACTTGTCCAAGCATAATTGTTTTGATTTTCTCTTCATCGTCTTTATTTTTAGCGATTGCGTAATCTTTTATGAGAAATTCTGCTGCTTTACGATAGCCGACACCTGCTATTTGGTCTAACGTCTCTCTTTCTGCAATTGTAGCTTGAGAATAAATTTCAACAAAAACAGGAGAAACTTTCTCTATATTTTCAGGGAGTTTAACCTTGATAGGTGGGCGATAGCTGTATTCAGCAATAGAACAAGGTTTAGATATAGAATCAAAAATATACTCAACAGCAAAGTATTTTTTACAAGTTGAACGTGAGCAGCGAAAAGTAACAACAAATCGAGCATTTCCTCTAGAGTAGCTGTCCTCACTGTCTGAAACATGTATTCTTTCAGGCGAGATGCTTTTTCCGCAATGTGGGCAATGTTCAGGATATTCAAATTTTACTGGCTGGTTAAATGCACCATGGAATGAAATGTTAGCAGTCTTCATATTTATTCTCTCCAATCGTTTTATTTTGATTATACCACATTTGAAAGGGGGTGAGGAAATGAGACCAAGACGATATCCGTATAGTGGGAAAAGAAAAAAGCAATCCGACGAACAGATTGCTAAGTTGAAAAGAGATATCGATGTAAATCGTACAAATATATCATCTTTAAAATCCGCTATAGAAACTCTAAATAACCATCAGAATTATCGATAACTTGATAACCTTGAGCAGTTGCTTCTTCGATAATTTCAGCTTTAGACATTTCAAAATCAGATAACTGAATTACTGCGCTAGGTTTATCAGTAGTCGACTCTGAAAAATAAGATAATAGAATATTATCGAGATTTTCCCAGGTTAGTTTCTTAACAACGTGGTTTGGCTTATGGCTAAGCTTACTCATTTTTTGAACCTCCTTTCTGCTGAAGTTTTGACTAAAACGGGAGAGGTCTTAGTCAAGATATATTATATGATAAAAGACAATGTTTGTCAATATATAGTGTAATAAAGGAGTGAAAATCAATAACTAACACAATATATAGTGCAATGGCATATATAAGCGTAAAAACTATAAAAATAAAGTTAGATAAGGAGAAAAACAGATATGCTTTGGGAAAAAATATCTGAAAAACTTTCAGAGAAAAATTGGACAGTTTATAAACTTTGTTTAAAAGCTGGTATTGGTACAGCTGGAATCTATCGTTTAAGAGATGGAGAGGTGAAAGATTTATATTTTGACACGGTCAAGAAAATTGCTGATGCACTGGAAGTCAGCTTGGAGGAATTAAGATAAGGGGGTGAGTGCGTGCAGGAACTTACAAAAAAACAAAAGTTAAAAAAGCAAGAATTGAAGCCGAAAATAAAACTTAGAAAAGAGAGAAAGAAGCATGAACTTACGACAGTTTTTATGGCAGATTTAATTGGTTTGAAAAATCGCAGACAATATGAATTAAAAGAAAATGGCAAAGCTCCATTCCATGATTATGAGATATCTATTATTTCTAATTATTTTCACAAATCAGAGAGTGAATTATTTTTTTAAAACAAAATATCTCAATTTGAGATTAAAAAGAAAGGAGAATTTATGACAGATTTTAAAAACTTGAATCTTCAATTAATCTTTCAGAAATGCGACGGATGATTACACTGCAGTCAAAAATGATTTTCTGAGAGATCCAAAGCTTGAGCCAGCAACAATTGGGATATTGATGGTCGTTCTCAGCAATAAAGAGAATTGGCTTGTATATCCAGAGGAAATAGCCAGACGGTTGAATATTAGCCGCGAAATGGTTTTAAGGCATTTCAAAAAGATTGAAAAAGCTGGATATTTACGGACTGTCAAAAAAAGCCTCGGCAGAGGGAGAGGAGTTCAGACTTTCAGATTCTTCTCAGATACAAAAATAACTGATTTTCAATTTGAAATTATGTTGCAACGTCTTGATGAAGCGATAGCTGTGAAGAAGTCTGAGTTATCCACAATTACTTAATACAAAGTTGCATTTTACAACATTGCATTTTACAACATTGCATTTTACAACATTGCATTTTACAACATTGTAAAATAAGGCACTAATAAATATTAACTAACAACAAGTATTAAATAACAATAAATATTAACTAACAACAAGTCCTACTTCTCTAAATAAATAAAAGAGAGAGTAGAAAAAATATATACAAAGGAGAAGAAATGAGACCAAGACGATATCCGTATAGTGGGAAAAAAGAGTCCGACTTTGTAAAGGCAGACAATAAAATAGTTCTGGATAGCAATAAGATTGTTTGTGGGAATATAAAAGCAATAAATCTATTTGGAATCATTTAGATAAAGAAAGTAGGTAAGAAGAATGAGTATCAATTCAATGACTGTTGAAGTTAAAGTAAATGTTACGAATATAGATCAATTTAATGATCTTGTCAAAGAGTTTAATAAAAAAGCTCATGAGCTTGAAGAACTTGCTCATAAGCTGAATATGTTTCGTTTTGAAGCAGATATCCTATCAAGTGATGGCAACTAATTCAAAATTAGCATTTTCTGGGAACAAATAAATTGGATATGATTCCTTTGTTTCGAGATTACGGAACTGGTAACCAAAATAATCTTTTTTGGCATTTGGATTTTTTTCAGTGAGTGTTTCAAGATTAGCTTGTGATAGCAACTTAAAAATTTGAATACGAGCTTGTTCCAGATCAGACATTCTGTTCAACGCTCTTAGTTCGTGTTCATTAGGGAATGCACTTATCAAATCTACTCTATCATCTAAATAGGTTATAGAATCATCTAGAAAATCATATTTTAATTTGAAATCGATAAATGATAAATTCCTGTACTCTTGATATGTTACAAATATAATATTTTTATCTTGGAATCGGTAGACGAGGGAATCATTTTGTAATTTTTCCTCAAATTCCGTAAGACCAATTAAAAATTTATGGCAAGCTTCTAAAATACGGATTTGATTTAGATTCATTTTCTTTTCCTCCTTTCTATTGGAATTTTGACTAAAACGTGAGAGGTCTTAGTCAAGAATATTATAGCATAATCTAAATTAAATAACAATATGTAGCGTTTTTATATGTTTAAAACACAATATATTGGGAAAGGAGCAATGTATGTGGAAGAAGTTTAAGCATTTGTTGATTGAAAAAGGGATGACACAGAAGGCATTAGCTGAAAAAGCTGGTATCAGTCCAAATACAATCAGAAATATCAAAACCGAGCGTATTTCTTTTAAGAATATGTGCAAAATAGCTGATGCACTGGAAGTTAGCATAGATGAACTAAGATAAAACAAAAAAACACCTGACGGCAATCAGGCGTATATCAAAAATATTCAACATGATTATAACACGAAAGAGAGGAAATTGCCAATGGCTTTGGAATTGTTTGGAGAAGATTTTAAAAATGAACTGTTGGAAGAACTTGTCCAGTTGAATGTGAAAGCTATGACTGAAGCTAAACTACGAGTATCAAGAGGTACGAACTGGGCTTCAATCAAAGATGTCCAAGAGAAGACGGGCTGGGGTCGCAAGAAATCGAGGATTTCAGAGACGCAGGGAAATTCCGCTACCAGCAAAATGCTAAAGGCGGTAAGTATTTATATGACTTGAACGACGTACTACGGTTTCAAAGTCAGTTAGCGAAATAAAGGAGAGAGAAGAAATGTTTGAACCACCATTAATTAGTCAGCTTTTAGGAACCGGCGTAGTGATTTTGGGATTTATTAGCGCAGGGATTCTAGCTCATCAGTTAGAAAAACAAAAAGAGGAAGAAAAACGACTTCAAGAAGAGTATGATACGCAAGTGATTAGAACTTGTAATGAATTGCTTGAAATGGGTCGTGAGATTGAAAGAGAACAAATCCGCAAGAATATCCGTCGGGAGTTCAAGGGCTTCACATTTGACAACGAACCGCCTCAAGGATTGCGACCTGAGCCATTAGCCTTACCAGAACCACGAAGAGCACGCTGTGCAAAGTATTTGGGATAGAGCAAAGGAGATGCTCATGACTAGAATTGAACTTGAAAACCGTGTATGGCTTTTGGCCAATCATGAAGAAAAAAATGAATTGCTGGATCTTGGGTTAACATCCAAAGCCAGATATGTGAAGCGAGTGCTGGAACTTGGAAAGGTGTATGCTCATGTTTGATTATGACAGAGATATGATGCAACCGCCTGAGGAGCAAGAGGAACTTGACCCTAGCCAGTACATCTATGTTGGATGTGGGCAGTATCGATATTTGGGTGATGAAATATGATCCAGGAGCTACACGAAGAAATCGATAACTGGCGAGCTGAGTATATGCATCTTGGAATTGAGCTCGGAGAAATCATCAACAACCAACAAAATATTATTTTTAAATTACAAAACGAAAATAGACGTATAAAACGTGAGAATTGGAACCTTAGGAAGACGAAAGGTAGAAGGAAATAATGGCAAATGAAATAGCTAAATTCGACACATTAACACCGCAACAAGCATTCAAAAGTCCAGCGGCGTTAGAAAAATTTAAGTCGGTATTGGACGGAAGTGAGACACAGTTCGTTGCAAGTCTGTTGTCGATTATAAACAATAATAGTCACCTAGCTAAAGCTACAAATACAAGCATCATGAACGCTGCCATGAAAGCAGCGACTTTAAAACTACCGATTGAGCCAAGCCTTGGAATGGCATACGTAGTACCGTATAACAGAAACGAGAAGCATGGGAACACTTGGGTAAAAATAAACGAAGCGCAATTCCAAATGGGTTACAGAGGTTTTATCCAATTGGCGCAACGTAGTGGACAAATCAGAAACATAAACTGCGACATCGTTTACAAAGAGGAATTTTTGCGATACGACAAAGTTTATGGCACGTTACACCTCAAAGAAGAGCAAGTTGATAGCGGAGAGGTTGAGGGATATTTTGCAAGTTTGGAATTAATCAATGGATTTCGAAAGATGATTTTCTGGAAAAAAGAAAAAGTCATAGCACATGCTCAGAAATATTCTAAAACCTACGACAAGCAGACTGGAGATTTTAAACCAGGAACTCCTTGGAAGACCGAATTTGATGCCATGGCTCAAAAAACACTTATCAAGGAACTTCTAAGTAAGTATGCTCCTCTCTCAATTGAGTTACAGGAAGCTATTATGGCCGATAACGAAGATTCCAATGTAAACGAAGTGAAGAGAGCAAAGGATGTCACACCTCCAGAATCCGACAATCTATCTGATTTGTTAGGTGCTCCAGAAGAAACGGGCGAAGTAATTGATAAGGAGCCAGAAAATGGTCAAATGGACATGCTGGAAGGGGAGGATTTCTAAAATGACTGAAGAATTGAAAGATGTAACGGATAGTCTAGAACTCGTTCCAGTAACAGATTTAGAAGTCGGCTTTGTCCTGAAAGCGGCTGAAATCGAAATCCAAGGCAAAGAAGTTTTGGAGCAAGCTTTAGAGTCTTACAAAAAGAAATATGCTGGCTATGTCGTTACAGAAGAAACTTTATCAGATGACATTAAAGTCAAAGACGAGTTGGGACGAGTACAGCGTCAAATTGAACAAGAACTTAAAAACCAGCTTTCAGAATACTCTAAACCTCTTGACGAAGCAAAGGCGTGGGTTGATAGCATATTAGACCCTATCAAAACTTTGCAGACAGACATTAAAAATCAAATCAGGGAGTTTGAGGAGAGAGAAACAGAAGCCCGAAAGGAGACAGTCAGAGAAGCTTTTGAATCTGCAATAGCAGAAAGTGGTACAGAACTTGACATCAAATTATTTGCTATTTACTTTGATGATTTCAGCAAGAAGAAGTGTTTTATGGCCGATAATGTGCGAATCAATCAAGCTACTTCTAAGATGATTGTCGGTTTGGTTGCAGAAGAAGCTACTAAGAAGCAACAACGTGAAGCTGGACTTATCCAGATTACAGAAGCAGCAGCTAAAGCTGGTTTCGGACCTACTGTCTACATTCGCAGATATGACGAGGGAGCGAAACTTGTTGATATTTTGCAAGCAATTCTTGATGATAAGGCATTAGCTGAACGAGCTAAAGCGGAAACTGAGCTAAAAAAGCGTATTGATGAAATGACTGCTATCGCGGTGGCTAAAGGTTTGAACCCTGAAAAGTACGTTGATTTGCTAAGAGAGGGTCGCTCTGCTTTGGATACTATCGATATCTTACATGCAGACGCAGATGAGCTTAGACGGACTAAAGCAGAAGCGGAACAAGATACTCAGGGCCGATTCTGTGCCCAAAATCAGCCTGAATTTGGGTCAGAAAGCAGTTCAGAGGGTAATCATACCATCGAGCAAGAAACAGGCCGAAAATCGCAAAATATGGCTTCTGAGGATGGTGTTAAAAAATATGGTTACAAATTTACTGTAGATTTAATTTTCCCAGCAGAAAACGCAAAGGAAACAAAGGAGCAATTTAAAGAATGGCTCAATGCTCACGGCGTTCAATTTGAGCCACAAACAAAATCAGTAAAGGTAGAGATGAAATGACAATGGATTTACTTGGAGAAGATTACTACTCAGCAGCTTCCGCACGTCAATACTGGTCTATCTCGCAATACAAGCGATTTAGAGAGTGCGAAGCACGAGCGTTAGCGGAGCTGGAAGGAGAATGGGAGGACCAGAGAGACAACACGGCTCTCTTGGTCGGTAATATGGTTCACAGCTATTTTGAAAGTCCAGAAGCACATAAGAAGTTCATGGGTGAAAATGCAGATGCCATGATTTCAAAAGCCGGGAAAACCAAAGGTCAGTTGAAATCCGACTTCTTGGTTGGCCAGCGCATGATTGAGCGATTGGAAGCTGACAAGCAATTTATGGAGTACTATGTCGGTCAGAAAGAGGTTGCTGTCACAGGCGAAATCGAAGGAGTGGAATTTAAAGGCAAGATTGACTGCCTCAATGTCGAAAAGGGCTATTTCGTAGACATTAAGACCACAAAATCAGACATTGACAGCATGGTATGGGTTCAGGATGAAGCAAGCGGACGAAATATTCAAGTCCGCTGGTTCGAAGCTTGGGGATATATCTTGCAGATGGCAGTGTATAAGAAAATGCTAGAAGAGAAGTATGGCAAGAAGTTTACCCCTATTATCTATGCCGTGACTAAAGAATCTACTCCTGATACCCGAGCGATTGTTTTTCAATCTCAGGAAAAACTTGATTACGAGTTATCTGAGTTATCTATGCTTATTAAGCGTCTTGACGATGTTAAAAAAGGTAAAGAATGGGTAACACCATGTGGTCATTGTGAATACTGCAAAACAAAGGCTTTGAGCCAGCGTGTGGAGGTGATTTGATGAGTAAACAAGTAAAAGACATACTAGAAACTCACGACACAGGTTGTCCTCATGGCATCACATTTGCAATACATCAAGATAAAGACGAGTGTATTGCTTTGTTTGGTCGTTCTGGATGGCCTGGTCTCAAACCTCGATTTATTCGTTGGAATGAAAGTGTTGAAAACCAAACAACATACAAAACTGAGGAATCCTTACTTAATGCCTATGTTTGTGATGTTGAAAAAATATCGGAAGATTTTATTATCATTCAATTATTGCCCTTTTAAGAGGGGAAAAATAATCAAAAACCAACTATTTCCATTTTGGAAACAACTCAAAAAGCTAACAAGCCGTGCATTCTTGTAAAACTGCGAACTAGAAAATGCGTCAGTAGAGGTCATGTGACTTTGGACGAATGACGCAAAGAATTTCACTCACGCTTGCCTTGCTCACAATTTGGCAGGCGTGGGGGTTTGGTCAGAAATATGAAACTTGAAAGGCGATTACGTGAAAGTTTTAAAAAATGGAGAATTTTTTAAAATCGTACAAATTAAAAATATTTACAGTGACTGTATCGAAACCAGCCACGGCATTTACAATCGAACCACACTTGCTAGCAGGTTGGATAAAGAGTGTCTAATCTCTGGCACGGTATCGTGGGAGGATAAAAATGGAATGGATCAACTGGACAGAAATCTGTCCTGAAACAAAATCTGAAATCATCGAAAAAATAGAAAATGATGGCTACACTTATCCACACTATGACAAGAAAAATAACGGTGTCAAGTACGTCATCTCTACACTGGACATCAAACGAGACTGTCTAAGGCTTGGGGTTCCATTTGAAGATGTGTACCCTTTGCAAACAACACTTTTTTAAAAGGAGAAAATAAATGCTAAACAAAATCGATATTCCAGGAACAGCTATCACACTTGAAATCGTGGACAAGACCATCACGATCACCAATAAAATTGAATATGATATGCAGATGCATTTTAGAAATACAGATGCAGATGCTTCTCTCGATACAAGTGGCGACGTGTTTGAGCCTCTCTACTGGTTAGATATTAAGGCGACACCTAAAATGCCGACAGAGTATCATACGAGCCTTGGAATCAAGAGAGAAAAGCGCCACTTGGCCGAACTTCAGAAGTTCTTTGAGTTTATTGAGAGTAATAAACGAAACTTATTTGATCTCTGTGGATTCAAGGGAGAACTGCAATGAAATCTCTGACATTATCGTTAGACATTTCAACTACTGCGACAGGATGGGCCGTATTTCACGGCTCTGACCTTGTCCACAGTGGTGTCTTAAAGCATAAAAGCAAATCGTTCTTTGAACGTGGGCGCTTCATGGCTAGCGAATTGCGAGCCATTCAATCAAGGGCGCTTCAGAAGTATGACTGCCATTTTGAATCGATTGTGGTCGAGAAGAACTCAGTCATGGGGCCAAATCAGCAGTCTATGATCAGTATTGGAATTGTGACAGGTATCATTCTTGGCCGACTGATTGCTGACAATGTGTACTTTGTCAACGTGTCGACCTGGCGCAAGTATTGGAAGTTCAGCTACAAAGACCGAAGTAAAAAATCAATGAAGCTGCAGGCCGTTGCTAAGGTGTCCGAAACGTTTGACCTTAACGTTAAAGATGACGAAGCAGATGCAATCCTGATTGGTTCGTATTTTGTAAGCTGCGGTCAAGAATTCGGAGACCTGGAAAGCCACAAGATAAGTTGAGAGGTAGAAATATGAGTTATACTGTAACATTATATTTTGACAATATGGTAGACGAGACCCACTTTTTTAAGAAAGAGGGAGATGCTGCTAAATGCAAGGCTCAGCTTGAGAGTAAGTATCGAGGAGAGCGATTGTATCGAGTCAAACTCGAAAAGGTGGAATGATGAGTTTAAAACAGACGTTACTCGAAGGCTACAAGCAATCGATCGAGAGAAACGAAGAAAAGATAATCGAGTATTCTAAGCCGTGCGATTCACGCAAGAGACGGATTAGAGCGCTTGAGCGCGATTTGTTGAAGAAAAAGAATAAAGAGCTAGAAGAGAAGATAAAGGAGTCAGAAGATGAATAAGCAGGAATTGATTGAGAAATATAAAGAGCTGGAGCATAGTTCATTTGATATTGCAGCAATTTTAGTTTGTGAGCTAGTTTTAAAAGACTTGGAACAACTAGACGAACCCGAGAAAGTCACAATACCGCAGTTTGTGGCGGATTGGATAACGCATTCAAAAAATATAGGGCGTTCTCTATTTGGAGCAATGAGTATCTTTGAAGAAAATTTCGAGATTAAAAAGTGGATGCAATGGGCAGAAAACCAAGAAACATTCGCACTAGCTTGGATTTTCGGCTACGAGGTCGAGGAAGAGAAGCGGTATTTTGTGAAGATTAAAGGGAATATTAAAGAAAATGTGTTGGTTTATGGAGAACTTTTGGAAAGGTATTTCTTTACAAAAAGCCTTAACTTAGACAACGCTATATATTCCCATACCCGCAAAGAACTAGAAGAAGCGGGCTTCGGATGGGTTTTCAATTGTGAAGGGATTGAGATTGAGGAGGTGGAGTGATGAGGAAAATTATAGTTAATTTGCCAGATGATCTTTTCGCACACCTCCAAGCATTAAAACTATACTATGGGTATTCCACTAGATATGAAGTTATTGAGAAAGCACTAGACGAATTGATTGGAAAATGCGCTGGTAATATTGTTTTTCAACATTATCTAAGCGAAGTAAGAAATGATCTGAAAGAGGTGGAGTGATGGAAGAAATTATTATGGATAAATACTTCATTACTGAACTGATTGAAGATGAAGATATTATCTTCAACAAAGATAGCGATTATCTCAAGCAGAAGAAAAAAGAAAAGAAGAATCCTATATTCAAAAGAAATAAGTCCAAAAAAGGCTGGGCGCTTTGAGGAGGTTACAGATTGAAACGATTTATAGCTATCTGGATTCTTCTATCTGCTGGACTAAACATCTGGCAGAGTATCCATATTAAAAATTAGAAGAGAAGAAGCCCATGGTTATCTATAAGGCAGATAACGCAGGCGCTGAGATATTCGGTAAGGTCGTCGAGAAAGGACGACATGGGAAGCTATACACGCTTACTATTCGTGACTACGGAGTGTTCGTGGTTACGAAGGAAGTGTATGACAAGGTTAGATTAGGAGATGAGGTGATGTTATAATGGACGATATTTTACAAGCTTTAGCAAAGATGCTAAATATGACAGTTGATGAAGTGAGTTCTTTGCTTACAACATTTAAAGGGAATGCACCGCAGGTTTACGAAGCAATCGTTAAAGAAAAGATGTTTTATGATATCTTCAGTCTTTTTCAAACTATTTCGATTGCAATACTGGTTGTCTCATCAGTGGTTTTAGCAGTTTTAACTATCATATATTTCACTTATGATGGTGGTTTTGTCTACACGTACGAATGTAAAGGTAAAAGTGAAGAAGAAGTTAAATTAGAACGCATTGAACGAAAAAGAAAGGATTTAAAATTACCGATAAAAATTAGTTGCATTTCATCGAGCGCAAGCTTGATAACATTAGTTGTTGCAATTATTTTAAAAGTAACTCTTGCACCAAATTATATATTCATCGTGAATGAAATTTTACCAAGATTAACGAAAAGATAGGAGTTAGCATGAACACACTAGAAAAAGTCAAACAATGGTTTATAGACCGTGATCTTGAAAACGGTGGACGACTGGATAAGCAGTCTTTGAAATTAAGCGAAGAGTTCGGTGAGTTATGCGCAGGCTATCTCAAGAAGAATGAGAATCTGACAAAGGACAGCATCGGAGATTGTGCGGTCGTGATTGTCGGTCTTGCCTTGCTAGTTAAAGCTGATGTGCAGGAGATTTTTGATGAAGTTTTTAGCGACGGATGCCATGTTATAGAATGTCTGGTCTTTTTGAATAGGACAATCAGCAATATTCAGTTATCAAATGGATTCACGGATAAAGATCTATACATAGTCGATTTAACTCGTTCAATTTATTGGTTAAAATCAATCAGTAAATCGCTAGGTTATAGCTTCGAAGAATGTTTTGAACTGGCATACCAAGAAATCAAAGACCGCAAGGGTCGTTGGATTGATGGCTCGTTCGTCAAAGAGGAGGATTTATAAAATGAAAAACTAGGAATTATTTTAGGAGCAGTATTTGTAATCGTTGTATCGCCATTTGTGGTTCAGTATGGATGGAATGAGATTATCACAACGATTGTTCCAGTTGGTAAAATTACAGTCTGGCAAGCTTTAGGGATGGATGCCCTACTATCTTTCATCTGGCCTGTGTTATCCAGCAAAAAAGAATCTGAAGAGGATTATTCGTATGCTGTAAAGAGCAGTATTTCGAAAATCATTACATGTGCATTCTTGATATGGTTAGCTAGCTTGTTTATTTAAGGAGGATTTAACATGACACCAAAATTTAGAGCGTGGGATAGTTGGCGAAAGAGAATGTCGGTGGTTGATAGGATTTATATAGACACTGAAGGAGTTCGCTTATATGATGATTTTGGAGAGTATTGGAGAGATTTTAGAGATGCCAAACTCATGCAATCAACAGGACTCAAAGACAAGAACGGCAAGGAAATATTTGAGGGGGATATAGTACAATTTGAAGATTGTTATGAAGTGTCCGATTTTCTGTATATAAACACAGGTATTATAGAATGGTGTCAAGGCGGCTTTCATGTTACCAATAGAGACTCTGTGTTAATGGAAGATTTGCTTGATGGAGACTCATTAGATGTTACAATCTTCGGCAACATCTACGAAAATAAGGAGTTACTAGATGCCTGATGTAGAATGGATTATGGAAAATTGTCATATGATGCGTGATAACGGTTGTTGGGCAGGAGAGAAGCAGATTTCCCTATGCTAGCCCAGATGGTCAATACACATATTACATCAACAAGCGGAAAGATGGAACGTATTACTTACATGGAGCATGTAAGCATTATGGAAGAAATTGAGGTGAATAAATGACAGATAACATAAATAACCCAAGCCACTACCAAGGACGGTTCGGCATGGAATCAATCGATGCTTTAAGGAACTTCATGACACCAGAACAGCTGAAAGGCTTTTATCTTGGAAATGCCTTGAAGTATCAATTGCGATTTCAGAAGAAAAACGGTCTTGAAGACCTGAAGAAAGCACGCAAGAACCTTGATTGGTTGATTGAAGAAATGGAGAACAAGAATGAGACCTAAAAAATATCCGTACACAGGGAGCCGAATAAATAAAGCGACTACAACAGGAATAGGAGCTCGAGAGCTTGTAGTTTTCCCTAATGTAGCTTTTAGAAAAAGCTTGCTCAAGCACATTTTCTCAGTTGTCAAACAACATGACAACGCTACAGTCATTTACTTCAGAATTCCCAAAGTATTCGGATACGAGGAGGAAAGAGCAAAAGTATATCTAAGCTATGAAAAGACGATGAGCATACTCAATAGCTACTAAAACAAAAAAGCCAAGACACTCTCTGCCTCAGCTAAATTCTCAATAAGATTATTATATCACAAAAAGGAGATAGAGAGTGAATAAGGCTAAAGAGCTATTGAAAGAATTACAAGACCTTGACATGGACATCCAAAGCCGTATAGATGAAATCAACGAGCTTGAGGCAGGTTTGCTCTCAAGTCCTAAGTGGTCAGATGTTAAAGTCAAAGGTGGTCAAGCTAGAAAAGTTGATGATGTCTATACTCAGCTGGTAGTGATGAAAGAGGCTATAGAACAGGATACCAAGGAAGTTATTGACAGGAAACTTGAATTGGGCAGAATGATCAACAGGCTTAAAAATCCCAAGCACAGGGCGGTATTAAGAATGACTTATATCAACAAAGGCACCGCTGATAGCGTTTGTTATGATTTGAAGATGAGTCGTACAACCTACTACAGGTTAAAAAATGAGGCAGTCTTAGCTTTGGAAGAAGTCATCTAACCTCATAGTGATCGTATGGGACTTTTTGGAACAGCACGGTTCTAAAAATCTGATAGAATGGTAGTATCAAGAATTGAAAAGAGAGGTCTCAGAATTGGTAGATGGTTACCTGTAATATCAGGGGGCTGTAATGGCCTTGGAGGTTCAAATCCCACACTCTCCTTTGAGTGTTTGTGTCCCAGAATGGGGTAGGCAGTAGGCTTAGCATTCATATATCACTCATTAACTTAAAAATGGTTGCAGCAGCGACCAAATCTCGCATGGTTGCGTAGCTAATTATATCCTAGGTAAGTTATAAGCTAGGCGGTTTGATTCCGCTAGAGGTTGTAAAGACTACAAAAAAATAAAAATAGAAAATCAAAAAGATTGTACACATGCAAGGTTGTAGTCGCCTTGCAGAAAGGTCGCACATCGTGTGGCTTTTTTTTAATTTTCGAATGGAGGTGATGGTCATGAATGAACGCGAAAAATTAGCAATTGAAGAATTGAAAACAGTAGCCAATAATTTGATGTCAGATTGGCCATCTTCTCGAAGCAGGCAGAAGTCTTTCGTACTCAATTACATGGCTAACGGGTTTCAGAATGCTACACAAGCAGCTAAAGAAGCTGGTTTTAGCGAGAAAACAGCTCGTAAACAGGCAAACAACATGCTTTCGAATATGGACATTTATGGACACATTCCACCAGTCGTTGAAAAGCTTAAAAACGCCTTTGACGAGCGCAGGACGGAGCTTTCTTTGCTAAATTCTGTGGACATTCAACAGTTTTGGGCAAAAATTATCAGACGCGAAATCAAAGATGTCAAGCTTGTCGGCGATGGGGAAGGTTATCAGTCTGTCAAGGAAGTCCCTCCTGATTTGTCTGTAATGTTGTCAGCATCAGACAAATACGCTAAAACGCTAGGCATGTATCAAAACAACATTGATATCACTCAACGAACTATCGAAATTAAGGTAGGTGATTGGGATGCTGACGAAGACTAGACCAAAAATCAATATTGTCATTCAATATCCTAGCAGAGTTTTTAATAAGCATATCTATGACAAGCTCAATGACTATTCTATTTTTACTGAAGTTCACTACGGCGGAGCTTCATCAGGAAAAAGTCACGGTGTAATTCAGAAGGTAGTATACAAGGCTTGCCAAGATTGGAAGCATCCACGTAAAATACTCTTTTTGCGTAAAGTGGGGTCAACGGTTCACGATTCAATCTTTGAGGATGTAAAACAGTGCTTGGATAGTTGGCAGTTACTAGATAAGTGCAAGGTTAACAATTCGGCTTATCGAATTGAGTTACCAAACGGCGCACAATTTATTTTCAAAGGGCTGGACAACCCAGAGAAAATAAAGTCAATCAAGGGTGTGTCTGATGTCGTTATGGAAGAAGCCTCTGAGTTCACATTAGATGATTACACGCAGTTGACTTTGCGTTTAAGGGATAAGAAACACAAAGATAAGCAGATATTCTTGATGTTTAACCCTGTATCGAAAGTAAACTGGACGTATAACGCTTTTTTTGTTAAGAAGCCAAAAAATACGGTTGTTTATCATACGTCATACAAGGATAATCGTTTTTTAGACCAGGTAACGATTGAGAATATTGAAGAACTAGCTAACAGAAACGAAGCGTACTACAAGATTTACGCTCTGGGTGAGTTCGCAACTCTGGACAAGCTAGTCTTTCCAAAGTATGAGAAACGATTACTTAATAAAGACGAGCTGGCGCATCTACCAGCTTATTTTGGTCTTGACTATGGTTTTATCAATGACCCGTCAGCCTTGCTTCATGTAAGGATAGACGATGCTAACAAGCGTTTGTATATAGTCGAAGAGTTTGTAAGAAAAGGATTGACAAATGACAAGATTGCAGAAAGTATCAAGGCCCTTGGGTATGCAAAAGAGCAAATCAGAGCGGATAGCGCTGAAAAGAAATCGAACCAAGAATTGCGAAATCTTGGAATCCCTCGGGTTATTGATGTGCAGAAAGGTCCTGGATCAGTCATGCAAGGAATACAGTATCTCTTACAGTACGACTGGATAGTCGATGAACGGTGTGTGAAGTTGATTGAAGAACTCGAAAACTACACTTGGAAGAAAGACAAGAAGACAAACGAGTACATCAACGAGCCAGTAGATAGCTATAATCACTGCATCGATGCGATTAGATATGCTTTGCAAGATAGGATATATAAAACAAAAATCAAACTATTCAAAGGAGGTTTTTTAAAAATTGGCAAAAGTTTTTTTGTGAATAAACGAAAAGTCATTACGACATCAAGCGATGAAGTGACTGAAGAAGTCGTTACTGAAGCGATTAGGCTTCACATGAGCAAGCTAGTCAAGAACTATGTTGAGAGCGAGGATATGTATCTCTCACAACATGAAGTCTTGAAGATGACTAAAAAAGATACTTGGAAGCCAGATAATCGTCTGGTTTTTAATTACGCAAAATATATTGTCGATACGTTTACAGGTTATCAAATCGGTGTGCCTGTTAAAATCAAGCACGAAGACGAAAACGTGAACGAGTTCGTTGCTGATTTTCGTAAGATTAACGATATGGAAGATTCGGAGTTTGAACTTGCTAAGATGTCTAGTGTGTTCGGTCATGCGTTCATTTATGTTTATCAAGACGAGGATATGCAGACAAGAGCGACTTATAATAGTCCAATCAATATGTTTATCGTGCATGATAACAGCATTGAAGAACGCCCGTTGTTCGCAGTTAGATACACGTTTAACGAGAATAGCCAAAAAGGTATTGGACAAGTCATCACGAATGATGAGGTGATTGACGCTACGTTTTCAACTGGTGGCTCAGTAAGATTTGGTGAGCGTACTCAACACATCTATAGTTCCATTCCAGTTGTGGAATTGATTGAGAATGAAGAGCGACAAAGTGTTTTTGAAAGTGTTAAGACCTTAATTAACGCTTTAAATAAGGCAGCAAGTGAGAAAGCGAATGATGTAGATTATTTCGCAGATGCTTATTTGAAAGTGTTGGGTGTTGAACTACAAGATGAAGATGCTAGTCAAATCAGAGAGAACAGGATTTTCAATCTTTGGAAGAATGGCGACGGACCTTTGCCTGAGGTTAGCTTTTTGGAGAAACCAAGTTCAGACACGACACAAGAGAATCTAATCAGCTTACTGAAAGAGTCTATCTTTGCCATTTCAATGGTTGCCAACATGTCTGAGGCTGAGTTTGGAAATTCATCTGGTACTGCTCTTGCTTTAAACTGCAGGCGATGGACAACCTTGCTCGCATGAAAGACAGAAAGCTACAATCTGCATTCAATCGCTTGTATCAGATCGTGTTCAGTGTCCCTTTGACAACTGTCTATGAGGATGCGTGGTCAGGCTTGACTTATACATTTACTAGAAATGTGCCGAGAAATATTCTTGAAGAAGCGCAGATTGTCGGACAGTTATCTGGACAAGTTTCAGAAGAAACCAAGCTATCTGTTCTGTCTATTATCGATGATCCAAAGACGGAAATCGAAAGAATGGAAAAAGAAGAGGAAGCTATGGGCGACCTTGAGACACGTTTGGAAAAACAAAAAATCTACTCAGACGCTGAAATAGATGAAAGCCAGAAAGTTATAGCAGATGTTGACCAGTAAGTATTGGGAAGATAGGTATCGTGCCGAAGAAAAGGCTAGGGAACTAGCAGATAAGAGAGTAGCTTATCAACTGCAGGGTGTCTATCAGCAACACACTAACAACATTCAAAAGGAAATAGATAGTTTTTGGCAAAGGTACGCTGATAAAGAAGGTATCACGAAACTAGAAGCTAAGCAACGAGCAGACAGGCTTGATATGGTCAATGTTGAGTTTAAAGCTAAACAACTGGTCGAACGTGCTAATCGCTTGAGACAACGAGGTCAAAAAGTAACGAGCAAGGATTTCACGAAGGCAGAAAACGACTTAATGAGATTGTATAACTTGAAGATGAAAACAAGTCGTTTAGAAGTGCTTCAAGCAAATATCAAGCTACATCAGTATGATTTGGCTTTGAGTGAGCTTGAAATCATTGATAAGCATTTAACTGAATCTGTCAGACGTGAGAATCTGTTTAGTGCTGGTGTTTTGAATATGACACTCGGAAGTTTTGAAAGCTCTAAAATCTCAGCAGATACGATTGTATACGCTAATTTTAGCGGGTCTAAATGGTCGAGCAGGATTTGGGAGAGACAAAGCGAACTAAGAGATATTGTCAAAAAAGGTGTTGCTGATACTGTTTTGAGAGGGAAAGGCACAAATCTTTTAATCAACCAGCTGCGTAAAGAGTTCGATGTGTCTTATAGTTATGCTAGACGGTTAGCAGTGACAGAATCAGCAAGGGTATACTCAGAAGCACAGAAAGCGAACTATGAAGTGAATGGTGTTGGATTGTTTGAAGTCATGAGTGAATTAAAAGCGTGTCAGATTTGCCAACCGTTCAACGGGAAAATCTTCAAAGTATCAGAGTTGGTTCCAGCTTTAAACGCACCGCCTTTTCATCCCAACTGTCGATGTACGACGGTTCCGCATTTTAATCATAAAAAATAACCGCATCGAAATCGAGGCGGTTTTCTTATGCCCTAACCGTATGGAATCCCGTACGGTTTTTAATTTGTCCGAACTTTGACGACATTAAAAGCCAAGGATATCAGTCCACTCGGACTTAAAAGGAGGGCCTGAAATGGCAGAAGATATTAAAGAACCTGTAGTTGAACCTGAACTTGGACAAGCCAGCATCCAAGAAGAAGAAAAAGCTACAGAAAAAACATTCACACAATCTCAGCTTGATGAAATCATTCAGAAAGAAAAAGCTAAGGCCAAGCGTTCTGCTGAAAAAGAGTATCAAGCTAAGATGGATGAAGCCGAAAAACTACGTCAGATGAACGAAGCCCAGAAAGCAGAGTATGAGCAGGAAAAACAAGAAGCATACATTGCTGAACTGGAAGCTAAAATCAATCGTAGCGTACTAGAGCGAGAAGCCTCTAAAATGCTCTCTGAGGGCGGTATTGCAGTTGATGATAAAATCCTAGGTCTTGTCGTTAAAGATACCGCAGAGAGCACGCAGGAGTCTGTAGAAAGCTTTGTAGCTTTGGTGAATGATTTAGCCGATAAGAAAGTCGGTGAGAAACTAAAAGGTAAGACGCCTAAGAAGATGGAAGATGTTTCAGCCGGTGAGATTACCAAAGAACAATTTAACAGAATGGGTTATCAAAGTAGAAATGAACTACTTCAAAATAACCCAGAACTTTATCATAAACTGAAAGGATAATAGATAATGACACAAACTAAACTTGCACAGATGGTCAACCCTGAAGTAATGGCTGACATGGTATCGGCTAAACTGCCTAAAATGATTAAATTCACACCGCTTGCTTACGTTGAGCGTGAGCTTGTAGGACAACCTGGAAATACTATCACGGTTCCTAAGTGGGAATATTCTGGAGATGCCAAAGATATTGCTGAGGGTACAGCTATTGAACCTGACCAACTCACTACTAAAAAATCAACCATGGAAATCAAGAAAGCTGGTAAAGGTATTGAGTTGACAGACGAAGCGGTTCTTTCTGGATACGGAGATCCAATTGGTCAAGCTACACATCAAATCGCCTTGGCAATTGCTAACAAAGTAGATAATGATTTGATTGAAGAAGCTAAGAAAGCGACTCAACATGTCGAAGATGCCCCTACAACTGTCGATGCACTTGATAAAGCCTTGGCAGTATTCGCAGATGAAGAAGATGCACGTTATGTTGCTCTTATCAATCCAGAAGATGCTATTGCTTTGCGTAAAGATACCGCTAAAGAGTGGGTTCGCGGTTCAGAAATCGGCGCTAACATCGTTGTTTCTGGAACTTTTGGCGAAGCACATGGCGTTCAAATCGTACGTTCTAAGAAAGTTGAAAGGTAAAGGTTTCCTTGTTAAAGTTTCAGCTGTTGACACAGATACAGATGATGTCGCTAAATACGGAGCGTTTGTAATCAATCTTAAACGTGATGTAGCTATTGAAACAGATCGTGATATTCTCAAGAAAACAACTGTAATTACTGGTGATGAACACTACGGTGTTTACTTGTACGACCCTTCTAAAGTCGTTAAATTCGGAGGTGCTTAATGGGTATGATGTTGCGACGACATCATCCTAAAAAGCCTGCTGAAACTGAAGCTATCAATTATAGCGAGTTAACGGTTAAAGATCTAAAAGATATTGCCAAAGAGCGCAATATTGAAGGTTATTCAATATTGAACAAAGAGGACCTTATCGCAGTATTGGAGGGATAATATGGTAAATATCACTCAAGCAAAGATATTGCTAGGGATTGAGGATAATCTTCAAGATAAGTTATTGACAACCATAGCAATGTTAACGACTGCTAATTTTTTAGCCTACGCAGGCGTGGATGATGTCCCAGAAGGCCTTGAGTATATCATTACCGAGGTCATTATCAAACGATTTAACAGGATAGGTGCTGAAGGGATGAGTAATCATTCCTTGGAAGGTACATCTATGACATTTAACTCTGATGATTTCAAAGAATACGATAGTGTGATAAAGCGTGTTTGCTCAAAAACTTTTAATGCGGGGTTTAAGATGCTATGAGATATAACGATAGAGTGGAAATTATCACTAAGCAACCAGAAGAGTATGATCCAGAAATAGGCGAATATATTTCTAGTGAAGATAAAGGTTTGATTGTTCCAGTTCATGTTATGGATTTGGGTATCGACAAGCAAGTCGCAGTTTGGTGAATATAAACGTGGGTCAAAAGTGGTTTATTTCCAAAATGCTCCTAAAATCGCATTCACTTATCTCAATTATCGAAAAGAACGCTATAAATGCAGGGCAGATAAGCAGTCTGGAAGAGTATTCTATTTAGAAAAGGATAATTCTATTGGGTAATATACGCTTTGAATTAAAAGGCCTTGATAAACTTCAAGCTAAGTTACAGAGAGTGGCTAAAATGGAAGAAGTGGAGCGCATTGTTGAAAAAAATGGTGTAGCTATGCAGAAAAAAGCAGTTAACAACGCTTCCAAGTTTAGAGGTCACTATGAAGGCAGAGGTCAAAATAGGCGATTTGTCAAACCAACAGGAGCGACTAAACGCTCTATCTCTGTCAATAGTAGCAAGATAGATAGGTTTAAGTATAGAGTAGCACCAGGGACTGATTATGCTGCTTACGTTGAATTAGGAACTCGCAAAATGAGCGCACAACCGTTTATCAAGCCAGCTTTTGATGATCAGAAAAAACTTTTTAAAAATGATTTAGAAAGGTTGGTTAAATGAAATCAAGAGAGCAAGCAGTTTTTGACAGCGTATTTAAACGTTGTCTTTTTTTGGGTTACAAAACATACGATTACAAGCCAGACGACAACGTTCCTTATCCGGTTGTTGAGTTGGAAGATACTACTTCCATACTCGTACCGAATAAAACGGACGTGAAAGGTACAGTAGAGTTGGTTTTGTCGGTGTGGAGTACCCGTAAAAAACGCAAACAAGTATCAGATATGTGTTCGAGTATCTTAGCTGAAGCGATGAAGATTAGCGAGGCAGATGGCTATCATCTAGCTTTAAATATCTCGCAGTCTACGATATCGCTATTTGATGATAACACGACAGTCGAACCGCTGAAACGTGGTCGTGTTCGTTTAGTATTTACAATTTTATAAAAGAAAGAGGATAAAAAATGCCAATTGCAAAAAAAGGGATTGACAGTATTCTATTGTTCCGTTTGCTAAGCGAAGCAAGCAAAGCGGACGGTGCTAAATTAGCATTCCAGACTGAACACTCATCCGAGAAGAGCCGTGACGCTAACTCGGTTAAGACAAAAGACGGTGTTCTTCAATCTGTCGGTGGTATTGAGGTTTCAATCACTGCTACAACGATCATGGCAGAAGACGATGAACTTGTCGCTAAACTTGAAAAAGCAATGGACAAGGGTGAACTTGTCGAAGTTTGGGAAATTGAGAAGAATGCCAAGAAACAAGGTGACAAATACGAGTCAGTGTACTACCAAGGTTATTTGACATCGTTCAAGAAACTAAGAACGCTGAAGATTTGATTGAGTTGGAACTTGAAATCGCAGTAAATGGAACTGGTGTTAAGGGATATGCTACTCTTAACGCTAGCCAAGCTGAAGTCGTTCAGTATGAGTTTGCTGATACTACTAAAACAACATCTGGCTCACCAAGTTCCGTAACTTCAGTTTCTGGAGTGCCTGGTATCGGTGGGTAGAAATTAAGAGAGGTTCATGCCTCTCTTTTTTATTGTATTTTTAGAAAAAAGGAGAAACAACAATGCAATTAGTAATCAAAGATAAAACTTACAACGTTAAATTCGGTGTTAAATTCGTACGTTCACTAGATAAGGCTTATCCAATTGAACAACAAGGTTTGAAATTCGGCATGGCTCTATCTGCTAAAATTCCTGAATTGTACGCTAAAAATATTGCTTCATTAGCCGATGTTATCTATCACGGAACAGTTACAGAAAGCCCACGACCTTCTTTGGTTGATGTTGAAACATTCGTTGAAGAACATGAAGATTTAGAGCAATTGTTTGATGATGTACTTCAAGAATTGAGTGAGTCAAATGCGGGTAAGTCTTTGATGTCGGAGATGAACCAAGGCCTCAAGAAATAATTGAGAAATCATCTCTTGAAACGTTTGAGGAAATCATTATAAATTGCGTTCGATTTTTGAATATCACAGACATGAACGAGATTGGTCGTATGACAATGTATGAGTATGACTTGTTAATGACTGGGGTGTTATTGAGAAAGCAAGATGAAGATGAACTCTTACATCGTTCTGCTTGGTTATCTAGACAGGTAGAAGCTACTAAATCGGACGGTAAAACTCCTTTGTATCGAAAATACAGTGATTTTTACAAGAAAAAAGATACTAACAAGCAAAAGTATCAACTCTCAGATAAAGAGAAACAACTCTTACTGAGAGCAAATATGTAATGAAAGGAGGTATATAATGGCAGAAACTTATTCAGTCGAAGCGGTATTAACTGCGGTCGATAAAGGAATGAGTTCTACTTTGAACGGTTTACAAAAAGCAATCAACGGACTTCAAAAGACATCATCCGCATTTGATACTATTTCAAATAAGAGTGGTTCAATGTTTAAATCGATGTTGGGCGCTAACTTGGTTAGTTCAGCAGTTACTTCGGCTTTTGGAAGTATCAGGAGTTCTTTGGGTGAAATGGTCGGTGAGTTGAATAGTTCCAAGAAAGCATGGGACACGTTTGACGGAAACCTTAGTAAGCTAGGTTGGGGCAAAGACCAAATCAACCAAGCTAAGGAAGCCATGCAGGACTATGCGACTAAAACCATCTACTCAGCTTCAGATATGGCTAGCACGTTCTCACAGATGGCTGCAATCGGTCGTCAAGATAGCGGTGAACTAGTTGAGGCTATGGGTGGGCTTGCTGCATCTGCTGAAAATCCGAAGCAAGCGATGAAATCACTGTCTCAACAAATGGTTCAGGCTTTGGCTAAACCAAAAATCACTTGGCAGGATTTCCGGATCATGATGGAACAGGCACCAGCAGGTATGAGCGCTGTGGCCAAAGAAATGGGGTTATCACTCAATGAATTGATTACCAAAATCCAAGCAGGTCAGGTTAAAACTGAGGATTTCGCTGAAGCCTTTAAACGTGCCGGGATGTCTATGCAGGACATGGCCACGAGCTATAAGACGATAGACCAGGCACTTGACGGTTTGAAAGAGACGTTAGCTAACAAACTAAAACCAGCTTTTGATGCCTTATCTAAAGCAGGTATCAAGGCTCTTGAAGCGATCATGAATCAGCTTGATAAGATTGATTTTAATAAGTTAGCTACAAGTCTTGAAGAGGTTCTAAATAAGATTGACTTCAATGCAATAGCTGAGAAGATAGCTTCATTCGTGAGTACATCTGTTGCTAAAATCAAGGAATTTGGCAAGGTTTCTCAAATACAAGCGCAATTGCTGACTTCAAGAAAGCGTTGAGTGAAGTTTGGGAAGCTATCAAGAAAGTAGCATCAGCCCTTTCTGGTGGTGATATGGCTTCTTTTGGTGAAAAGATTGGTAAAGCTTTAAGCATAGCTTCACAAGCTATCCAGTCATTCGCTAAAGTAGTTCAAAGTCTAAGTCCTGATCAGATAAGAGCAATAGCATCTGCATTTCTTGCATTTAAGACTGCACAAAGAACTACTAAATTAGCAACGGATGCTTTAATCGGACTAAGTAGTGCAGTAAGTACCACTAAGAATATTTTTGGTGGAATGCAAAGCGCTACAAGAGTAGGAACTGCCTTATTTGGAATTGCTAGAGGTTCTAAGGCTGCTAGTTCGGCATTGTATTTCATGTCTGAGACTTCAACACTTGCTAAGGTTGCAGTGGGGAGTCTGAATATCTTTAGTAAGGTGGGCGGATGGATTGGTTCGGCGATTACTGCAATCGTTGGTTTTCTTGGTCCTGTCGGTTTGGTGATTGCTGCAATTGTGGCAATTGGTGCAGCGTTCGTCGTTCTTTGGAATAAAAGCGAGGGCTTCAGGAACTTCTTCATCGGATTGTGGAACGGTATTGTTAATGTTGCTTCAAACGCTTGGCAAGGCATCCAGAATGCATGGAATGGCGTTGTTGAATGGTTCTCTAATATTTGGAACAGCGTCAAAGAAACGGCTTCAAATGCTTGGAATAGTTTCATAGAGAAGGCTCAGCCGGTTATCGATGCTATTAAGAATGCGTGGAATAGCATTACTGAGTTCTTTTCTGGACTTTGGGAAGGTATTAAACAGATAGCTTCAGATGTCTGGAATAGCTTCTTAGAAGGCGCTCGTCCTATTGTCGAAGGCTTGATGAACGTCTGGAATGCTTTAAAAGATTTCTTTTCAGCATTGTGGGACGGGATTGTTTCAGTGGCTACAACTGTTTGGAATGGTATTGTTGAAGTAGTGACGCCAATCATTGAAGCTATTAAGACCGCTTGGAACAGTCTAGTTGATTTCTTCACTAATCTTTGGAATAGCATTACAGAAGGTTCTACTGCTGCATGGAATGGCTTTGTAGAGTTTCTGACGCCGATTGTCGAAACAATCAAAGGTTTGTGGTCTGGTTTCTCTGAGTTCATGTCTACTATTTGGACTGGTATCGTAGATGTTGCGACGACAGCGTGGAATATGCTTCAGCCAGTTGTTGAAGCAGTTTGGACAGCTATTCAGCAATTCATCACAAGCGCTATCCAAGTTATCCAAAACGTGATTACGACAGGAATGCAGATTGTTCAGGAGGTATGGAATGCAGTTTGGACTGTATTCACTACAATTGTTCAGACTGTTTGGACAGTCATTTCAACAATCATTTCAACGGTATTGAATGTAATAGCAGGTATTATCAACACAGTTACATCTATTATCAAAGGCGACTGGAGAGATGCTTGGGAGAATATTAAAGGTATAGCGCAGACTGTTTGGGAAGGTATTAAGTCTGTTATCTCAACAGTAATCAATGCTATTAGTACTATTATTGGTACGGTTTTGGGAACAATTAAATACTGTAACAACGATCTGGAATGGTATTAAAGATTTTATTTCAAATACTATCAATAATATCAAAGGCACTGTTATCAATGTAGCTAATTCATTAAAAGATGGATTCCTAAATGTGTTGGATTCGTTAAAAAATGGAGTCTCTAACGCTATTGAAGCAGTTAAAAGCTTCTTTAACAGGTTGTGGAACATTGATTTAAGTGGTGCAGGTCGTGCTATCATGGAAGGTTTCTTGGGCGGTTTGAAATCGATGTGGGGTGCGGTCACTGATTTCGTCGGTGGTATCGCTAGCTGGATCGCGGCACACAAAGGTCCTATCTCTTATGACCGTAGATTGCTGATACCAGCTGGTCAAGCTATCATGGGTGGTTTCAATACTGCTTTAATGGGTGGTTTTGAAGATGTCAAACAATGTATCTGGAATGGCAGACGGCATTCGTTCGATGTTTGACGATGCAGGTTCTAGAGTTTCAGCAATGTCAAATGCTTTGCAGGGTGATTTTTCAAATAACGTATCTGGTACATTATCAGCTACTTATGAAGTCAATCAGACGAAAGAACCGGCTATTATTAACCTCGCTCTTGGATCAAATGACTTCAGAGCCTTTGTTTCTGACATTTCGAATATCCAAAGTAAAGAAGAAAGGATAAGATTGAAGGCTCAAAGCCTTTAATGGTGTTTTAAATGTATACTTTTAACGACACAATCAGAGGCACGCCAACATTTAACTCTGGCCTAGAAGTTCGATTTGGTGATGTGAGCCTCAATCGAGAAATGAATAACGAGGACGGAACGTTCTTTGTGGCCAATACCACAGGACGCGATGTCCTTAATTTTCATCATGAAACTGCAACTATCAAAGGCCGAGACGGTCAATATCTCTATGGTGCTACTTATAAAGAGCGTGAGATAGAAATACAGGTCAAGTTAACAGGCTTCACTGATTCAGGCATGCGGAAACAGTACGAGCGATTAAATCGCTTGTTGTTTTCTCGTAAAGCTAAGAAATTAGTATTTGGTGATGATTCAGGGCGGTATTATAAAGCTATCTTTTCAAAAGTTAAGAAACCAGAGTTGGAAGATGCGAATGATACAGTTATTAAACTGCATTTTATTTGCCATGACCCGTTCAAGTATACCGTGCCTAAAACTGCAACAACTAACAAGATAACCTACAATGGAGATTTTCCAACAGAGCCTATTTTGAGGTTAACAACGCAAGCAGGTTCTGAAATTCGTATCTTACATCTTGAAACTCAGAAATATATTCGACTAAAGGCCACTTACATTCAAGGTTCAAATCTACTTGTTAATTGTGAGACTAGAGAAATCAAGTTAAACGATAGAAACGAGTTGATGAACTTTGATATGGTTAATAGTCGATATTTAAACTTCAAAAAGGTGTGAATACATTTCAAGTTGTAGGCGCTCTGTTGAATAGCATTGAGTATAAAGAGGTGTTCGCATGATCTATTTATTTAATCAAACAGAAGAATTGATTGATGTCATCGATGAAGCGAGCCTTGCAGATTTCACTCATACGATTGAATTAAATCAGTTTGATAGAGCGAACTTTGAAATTCCTGTAGATTACAAGCCTAACATTATCAAAGAGGCCCAGTTTTTCGGATTTCAATCACGAGACAGGGCTTTTTGTTTGTTCAGGATTTCGGAAAAATCTTACGACATCGGTTTGACTATCCAGGGGATAGACAGAGCGGAAAGCGACTTACATTCATTTATCATCGAGGATAAGCGACCAGGTGGAACTGCCAGCGATGTTTTAAGAGAGATTTTGAAGGGCACTGGCTACCATCTAGGAAATGTTGATGGTTTGACAATCAATGGCAATATGTCTTTCTACTATATTTCTGTCAGACAGGCACTTGTTAAATTGATTGAATCGTACGCTTGCGAGTTCAAAATTAGATATACCTTTGTCGAAAACAAGATAATCGGGCGATACATTGACCTAAATCAGCGTTTTGGACGCAAAACAGGGCATCAATTTGAGTATGGCTCTAACATCCTGAATGTAACCTATGAAGAATCGTCTGACGATGTTGTGACGGCGCTGATTGGCCGTGGTAAGGGCGAAGAGAGCTCGAATGAATCTGGAGAGGCTACTGGTGGTTATGGTCGTAGAATTCAATTTAAGGATGTTTCGTGGTCCGTTTCTAAAGGAGACCCTGTTGACAAGCCTGCAGGGCAGAATTATGTAGCGAATGAGACTGCTAGAAACATCTACGGTTTGCATCAAAACGGTGTTATCAAGCACCGCTTTGGTGTCTATACGAACGAAGATATTGAAGACCCGGTCGAGTTGTTAAAAGCAACTTACAAGGAATTGAAACGTTTATCTGTTCCTATCGTCACATTCAAAGCCAATCTTTTGGATTTGGCCAATGCGATTGAGCAAGATATCTGGATTGGTGATAGCGTTGGAATTGTAAGAGACCAAATCGGAATAGCTTTGAAGCCAGAATCCACAAGCTAATCATCGACAAGCTAGATGATAACCGCTCAGTCGTTGAATTGGGCGATTACCAAACTCTCCAAGCCAAAGACCGTTCTACTCGTCAACAAGCTATCAAAGACGCAGTAAGTGGTTTTAGTGAGGGTTTGATTGAGGAAGCTATTGCAAACGAGGTAGACCGTCAAAATAAGGAATTTGACGAGAAAATTCGTGTTAATAAGCTAGAGTTTGATAATGAACTGCAACGTGCGAAGGAAAGAGCCGAAGAAATCAAACGTCAAATCTCAAGCGAAATCGACAAGAAGTTTCAATCGTTCGACAATGCAGCAATCAATGAAGCTAGACGAAAAGCAGAAGAGGCCCTACGAAGTGCTGGCGCAAGTAGCTTACTCGCTCAAGAAGCCAAGCGGATTAGTCTAGATTCGATTGCTAGACTTGAAGCATTCAAGTCGCAGACTACGAGCGCCCAGGCGGCTCTATCGGGTGATTTGGATGTCTTGAAACTAACCATCGCGAACGATATTCGACCGAAGCAGGCGCAGGCTGAAGCTGAGATTGCCAAGCAAGTTGAAGCACTTAACAAGACCAAGAATGAATTGGCTGGTGTGAAGTCAGCGCAAGCGACGTATGAAGAGACGACGACGCGTAGACTGGCTGAGCTGACCAACTTGGCCAACGGTAAGGCTAGCAAGTCAGAACTCACACAGACAGCCGAGGAGCTAGCTAGTAAGATAGCGAGTGTTGAAGTTGGTGGCAGAAACTACTATCGAGATTCTGAGAAGATTCGAACAAGTACGCGTTTCTTTTCGTTTCCTTTGCATCCATATCTTTCACAAGAAAATGTAGGGGAGACTTGGACTTTATCATTTGACATAAAAATTAATGAAGGTGGCGAAATTCGCCCTCTACATTTTTATCATTACCAAACAAATCGATTCGGTCTGAAAGCTAGTGCTGACATCACTCCAAGTAAAGAGTGGAAACGGTTCACGTTCACAGGTCCAGTTATCTTCCCAAACGATGACACTCGTTATTCTAGGGGAGAAATGGCCTTATACGATTACGCTGGAAACAATAGCTATTCTGTGCGCAGGATTAAACTTGAAAAAGGTACTCTAGCGACAGACTGGAGTCCGGCAATTGAAGATACTGACGGTCAGATTTAACAGTTGAATCTAACTTCAGACAGCGTGCAGATGCACTTGATGCTGGTGTGAGCCGTCTGACTGAAGGTTTAAGAACCAAAGCGGATATCAGCTCGCTCAATGTGACTGCTGAAAATATTAGGCAGTCCGTGAAGAGTCTTGAAACAAACACGCAGAACAAGCTAAATCAGATGTTGAGCCTGGCTGAATTTGAGGTGCGAGCTGGTTCTATCCGTCAAGAAATCTTGAACGCAACCAAAGATAAAGCAGATAAGACTCTGGTCGTGGCTGAAGCCGGGAAATTGAGAGAAGAATTTTCAAACTTAAGAGTCGGTGGTCGGAACTATTATCAAGACTCTGAAAAAGTTCAAACAAAAATTCGTTTCTTCGCCTTTCCTCTGCATCCCTACCTTTCACAAGAAAATGTCGGGGAAATTTGGACTCTCTCGTTTGATTTAAAAATCAATGAAGGTGGCGAGATTCGTCCTCTACATTTTTATCATTATCAAAATAACCGCTTCGGTCTGAAAGCTAGTGCAGACATCACTCCAAGCAAGGACTGGCAACGGTTCACGTTCACAGGTCCAGTTATCTTTCCAAACGATGACCCCCGCTATGCAAGAGGTGAGATGGCCTTGTACGATTTTGCTGGAAATAATAGCTATTCGGTTCGCAAAATTAAATTTGAAAAAGGTACTCTAGCGACAGATTGGAGTCCAGCGCCTGAAGACACTGATGGTCTTATCACTGAAGCTAAGGCTACTTTTGAGCGGACGGCTCAGGGATTGCGAACTGACTTATCAGCTATTCAGGAATATGTCAATAAAGACGGTCAGCGACAGGAAGCTTTACAGCGTTATACTCGCGAGGAGAGTGCGAAACAAGCGACGGCTGTACGTGAGCTAGTTGAGAAGGACTATGTAGGCAAAGCGACTTATCAAGAAACTGTAAAAGCTATTGAACACAAGTTCGAAGCTATCACGAACCCACAAAATGGCTCGATTGCCACTCAGATTGCGACTACAAAAATGCAGTAGATGGCCGATTTGCAGACATCACTTCATTGATTGCTGGTAAGGTTAATCAGACGGACTTCCAGCGTGTGAAGGAAACTAGCCAACTCTATGAGCGTATCATTGGTAGCAATGAAAATGACATCTCTAACAAGGTCGCACGTATGGCCATGACCAATCAGCTATTCCAGGTTGAAGTTGGGAAGGCCTTTGCGGAACATCAGAATTTATTCTTAACCTCAACGCTCACTAAAGGATTTTTAGGGAATAATGGAATCATTAGCGTAGCGAATGCTACACAAAAGGAGGTTACATCCGATTTCATTTCAGTAGATCCAAATGAAAAAATTATCTTCCAGCACTGGGTAACTCTGCCTGAGAATGGAATGGCTTGGACCGCTTGGCAATTTTTCGATAAAAACAAAAATCCTATTGATAATCGCAAACCAGGATTAAATGCTTATAAAACAACTGTAGGCAAACAACACAACATCAATCAAATCACTGTACCAACGAATGCTTATTTCGTCAGATTCTCAGCTCGTATGTATGATGATGGTTTGATAAAAGTAGAACACGGTTCGGTTCCATCTGATTACTCAGTAGCACCAAATGATGCTCTTGAAGCTGTGAAAACCGTTCAAAGACAGTTGGCTGGCTCGTGGGCAGTTCAGAACATCAACGGTGTAGGTTCAATCGTTTCGCAAATCAATGCGACTAACAATCAAATTTTGATTGAAGCTGAAAAGATTCGATTAAAGGGTAAGACCTTACTTGATGAATTGACGGCTATTCAGGGTTACTTCAAGCGATTATTTGTCGGCGAAGGTGCATTTGCGAAGCTGAATGCTGAAATTATTGGTTCTAAGACTATCACTGCAGATAAGCTCATCATGGACCAGGCCATGGCTCGGTTGTTCGTTTCAAGTAACATCTTCACAGATGCGCTCGCTGCTAAAGAAGCTTTCATCAACAAGCTTAGGTCTGTTGTAGTTACTGCGACCTTGCTTGAAGGATTCCAAGGTCTGATAGGAGGGTTCAGATTTGGTCAATATCCAAATAGGAATGGATATTTTATCACAGGAATTTCCTCTGTTAGTGTTGGGATGGGTAACGGAACGAACGCTGGTGCGAACAGGAACGCATTTTGGGCAAATTGGGGTGAAAGTTTAGACACTCCTGGCCCAAAGCTTGGTACGTCAATACAGACGGGAAGATGTACTGTAGAAATGAAGCGACCTTCCATTCAAAAGTGGATTTTTCAAGCATATCAAACCCTAATTTTTACTCTAAAATTAAGGCTCACAAAGGCGTTTGGGTTGGCACTGACGATGTGAACGGAGAAGGGGATAATCCAGACGGTGGATACAATAGAGTTGTCTGGTGGAGTCAAATTGTTACCGGAAAATGGAGACAATACGCTGGAATCACAACTGCATCAGATAAAAAATTAAAAGAGAACATTGAATCGACACCGGTCAGAGCTCTCGATAAAATAAACGCTTTAAATTTAGTGGCCTTTGACTACATTAAGGATAAGACCCATGAAGAAATTGGTCTGATTGCGCAAGAAGTGCAGGATATAATTCCTTCGGCGGTTCTTGATGATGGAAATGACTCTTATCTCTCAATTCAATACTCAAAATTTGTACCGTACTTAATTAAAGCGGTACAAGAACTACATAAAAAAATAGAAAAATTGGAGAAAATAGCATGAATGAACAAGACAAACAAATCAGCAGCCTGACAATCAAATCGTTAGGTGAAAAAGTCGGTAATGAGGCTACTCAATCAGCTACGCTCGAAGCCCTCTATACAGTAACTGCTATAGAGCTTGAGCAGATGAAACGAATCATTGAATCTGACGAAGAACTCAAAGCAAAATTTGAAGAAGTGAAAGGAAAAATGACAAATGGCAATTAACAATTATGAGCTAGCAAGCAAGCCTTATACACGAGGTTTGGGCGACAAGACTGTGACGGTCGTTGAAGTCAAGCTTGCCGATGGAAGTCGCTACAGTACGAACATGCGTGAACTTTCAGGAGATCGTACAAATGATTCAGAGGATGTCTTGATTCAAGCGGTTCTTGATATTTTAAAAGCTGAACTAGATCCAGGAGCAGCAATCGTCAAAGCACAAGCGCAGCTTGAACAGGCTAATCAGAAGATTGCGCAAAACGAGAGTGAACAGAACAAGCTTGCAGCTCTTATTAAGCAGACTGAAGAAAATTCGAAGGTGAATCAGAAGGTCATCCATGTTCTTGTTTTGAACTCTGTCATGAGCAAGAATATTGGCTATGGAACGACTTACAAAGAGCTGGTTGAGTTGATTCCACTAGCTGAAGTTGGTAAGACCTACTTACCACACGACCTGATTACCATTGAAGACCCGAGCCATGTTGAAGTAAACGGTGAAGGGAAACGTATCCTGGTTCAACTTAATAAGGAATTCACATACAACGGTGAGCCTGTCAGCGCATTTGTGACAAATGGTAGCTTGGAACAAAACGGAACGGGTGTCGCTTGGAAATTTGAAGGGAAAGAATAGGGGGTGTCTATGCCAGGATACGAACGATTTCTCGTACAGATCTTCATCACCCTTATCCCTGTGATTGGTCTTTATTTTTCAATGAAAGATAAGGCTACCAAACAAGAGAATCGTCTTACGATTTTAGAGAAAGATATCGAAAATCTGAACGAATTCAAGACATCAGCAAATAAACGACTAGATAATCACGATGAACAGAACAAGGCAATCTTGGTTTTGGCTGAGCAGGTTAAATCGCTAGGTGAGGACGTAAGAGAGCTTAAAAATTTAATTCAAAATAAACGATAAAGGAGAATAAACATGATTAACTGGAAAGTACGATTTAGCTTTAAAAATAAAACATTCTTATTGCGAGTGGCATTCGCACTAGCTTTGCCAATTCTCGCATATTTCAATCTCAAAATGGAAGATTTGGTTAGTTGGGGAGTTATCTTTGACTTGCTTGGTAAATTCTTTGCGAACCCTTATCTTCTTGGTTTGACGATTGTAAATATCCTAAATATCATTCCAGACCCCACAACATCAGGAATCTCTGATAGCAAACGTGCTCTTGACTATAAAGAACCAAGCGAAGACTAGGAGAGAACAATGAAGAAAAACGACTTATTCATCGACGTATCGAGCCACAATGGATACGATATTACAGGTATTTTGGCTGACATGGGTACACAGAATACTATTATCAAAATTTCTGAAAGTACAAGCTATATCAACCCTTGCTTATCCGCACAAGTGGAACAATCAAATCCTATCGGGTTTTATCACTTTGCTTGGTTTGGTGGAGACGTAGACGAGGCAGAAAGAGAGGCACGCTACTTCCTTGATAATGTACCTCAAAAAGTAAAATACTTGTGTCTTGATTACGAAGATCACGCTAGCGGAGATAAACAGGCAAATACAGATGCATGTATTCGCTTTATGGAAATCCTCAAAGAAAATGGCTATGAGCCAATCTATTACAGCTACAAGCCATTCACGCTCAATAATATCTATTATGAGCAGATTCTTGCGAAATTCCCAAACAGCCTTTGGATTGCAGGGTATGGCTTGAATGATGGAAACGCTGATTTTGAATACTTCCCATCTATGGACGGCATTCGCTGGTGGCAATACTCAAGCAATCCGTTTGACAAGAATATTGTCCTGTTAGATGATGAGGAAGATAATTCAATCAGTAAAAACGATCTAAAAAGCCTTAATACCATAGCCAATGAGGTCGTGCAAGGCCTTTGGGGTAATGGGCAAGAACGTTTTAATAACCTATCAAATGCTGGTTATGACGCACAAGCCGTTCAAGATAGAGTTAACGCTATTTTAAATGACGAAACACCAATCAATAGCGCTAGTTCAGACCTTGACAGCGTAGCGCAAGAAGTATTACAGGGTTTGTGGGGTAACGGTCAAGAGCGTTTCAACAGACTAACTGATGCAGGTTATGATGCCGAAGAGGTTCAAGACAAAGTAAATAGCCTTTTAGGTGGTGGAAACACCGTAGATCTTAATACCGTAGCCAATGAGGTCATTCAAGGCCTTTGGGGTAACGGTCAAGAACGTTTCGACAACTTAACAACCGCTGGATACGATGCGCAAGCAGTTCAAGATAGAGTCAACGAATTGCTTTCTTAAAGATCTGACTAAAAAACCGGTATAAAATTAAAATATAGTACACTAGACCGCAGGCTCAGGCTTGCGGTTTTTTTGTTTGCTCTGAATCAAGAAAACATCTAACCAACCGACATCAATGTCGGTAGCAAAATAAATGGTTTGCCTGAAAAATTGACTTGTTGACATCAATAAATAGCTTTATAAAGCGCTTGGTTGCCAATTTTGTTGACGTCAACAAAATTAGAGTTTGTATTTCTATTTTGCAAAAACGTGCATTTTGAACGATTAGAAACAGAAATTACAATCCTATTGTTCAAAAAGGCGTTTTCTTGAAGAATAGAGAGGGAGAATCGTGGTGTATTATTGTCAAAAACGGTGTTTTGTTAAAATCAATATTTTACTGAAGATTTTTTGAAATATAAATAGAAAATTGTGGTATAATGCAAGTAGATTTCAATATAGGATTGAGCCGTGATTTACGCGATTTTTTGGGAAAACATGACTTAAAACAGACCCTAAAATCGCTATGAGTTGATTTAATAATCTTTTCGAGACTCCCACCGGCTCCATTATTCCTTTGCATTCCTTGGTAAAACGTTGTTAAATCAACGTTTTTTGTTATGCGACTTTCAGTTCGTCTCGCTTCTTTAGGTGCGAGACAAAAAAATACCCTCTATGCGGATGTGCGTCGAAGGTTATATCCAAAAAACTCCAAACGCGATACAATAAAGGTCTTCAAGTCAATTGTAAAGCGATATGAGGATTTTCAAAATTATTTAGCACTCAATCAACTAGACTCTTGGCTGGAAATGGACATAGTTATGGGCATAACTGGAGGTAAAGTTCTACTCACCTTCAATCTCTCTTTATGTAACTTTATCTTCGCTAGGCTTCTGGATAATAAAACTGCCCTTGAGGTTACCAAGCACCTCTATAAGCTCCAGAACACTCTTCATCAAGCAGACAAAGATTTCTGTCAACTTTTTCCTGTCATCCTAACAGATAGTGGTGGAGAGTTTGCCAGAGTTGATGATATCGAAATGGATTTGCGAGGGGAGAGTAAACTCTTCTTTTGTGCCCCTAATCGCTCTGATCAGAAAGAGAGAATTGAGAAAAATCACACACTGATTCGCGACATTATACCTAAGGGAACTTCCTTTGATAACTTAACTCAAGAGAACATCAATCTTGTCCGCTATCATGTCAATAGTGTCAAACGCGCTTCTTTGATCAATATTACTTGGAATCTCTAAGGTACTTGATTTATGCCATATAGCATTATCCATGACAAGTAACATATAGTCATCTGGATAAGCTTGTGAGACTTGCCGTAGAAATTCATTGGTCCACTCAGTATTGCATCCTCCAGCAATAAGGAAGAAGGAATCTCCTGTCTGAGCATCTACTGCCCCATAACAATAGCGATATTCTCACATATAATGACTAGTATTGCTAGGTCGGATTCCTTTAGGATCTCCAAAAGAACTCATCTTACTGATTCTTCCGAAACCAGCTTCATCTTGGTACATCAAGCGTACTTTCTTATAAGTCCCCTCCTCTTTAAATCACTTACTTAAGGTCTCGAATGTAGATTTTATTTTTAGACGTCTCAATTGTTTGAGCGTCTGCCTTCTTGAGATGTTCAGGTCGAGGAGTGACCGCTCGCCAACCATGGCGTTTCAGGAGATAATAGAAACCATCACGTGTGGAAGTGCGATCAATCTCTTTTTGATATGCTTCAAATAACTGATTGACAGTTACAAATTTCTCAGCCTGAGCAGCTTCTATATGACGTTTTAGAAATACTTGTTCCTCTTCGTAAGTCGTAAGTCATATATTCTCGATGACGTCCACCACGGGCCTCTTGCAGAAGAGCTTCTAAACTAAACTCCTTATATTTTTTCAAATTCCTCCAAACAGTTGTTTTATCGCAATCTAGCAGATCCATGATTTCCTTATAACTCTTTTCTCTTGAGCGAAAATAAATAATCTGTAGACGTTTGTGATATTTGGCGTACGATGAATCTCTTAGGAGTTTCAATTTTTTGTGTTTCTTCGTTTGTAAGTTTCATAACTACTATTATAAGATGTTTTTTTAATTTTAGTCTAGTATAAAAACTAATCTTCAACCACATTCAAAAGTCTCACACTAACTTCCACCATAGCGGAACTTACCCTGACACGGATTTCCACTGGTTTTTACGATTTTTATCAGACTAACTTTCACTTGGATTAGCGGTGGAACTTAGTTTGGGAATTTAGGCTTCAAAAAGTCAATGCATTCAAGCGATCACTTTGAAGTCTCAAAGTTTTATTTTAAGTTTTATTTAAGGAAAGTATATTATTCTGAAGAACTCTAAAATTTCACAGCTATTTATTAGTAATTGCTACAGAATTCTTAGTTATTACTAGAAATGGACTAGTTTTTTTGAATAATAGAACTCCTTAATCCTCCTATTCTAGAAGGGGAGGTCCGGTATTTCTTTCATGATAGGACTAGATTGTGGTATAATAGAGAGAATAAGTTTTTTTAGTAAGACAAAGGAGAAAATAGATGATTTATGCAGGAATTCTTGCTGGTGGAACTGGCACACGCATGGGGATCAGTAACTTGCCAAAACAATTTTTAGAGCTAGGTGATCGACCTATTTTGATTCATACAATTGAAAAATTTGTCTTGGAACCAAGTATTGAAAAAATTGTAGTTGGGGTTCATGGAGACTGGGTTTCTCATGCAGAAGATCTTGTAGATAAATATCTTCCTCTTCATAAGGAACGTATCATCATTACAAAAGGTGGTGCTGATCGTAATACGAGTATTGAGAAAATCATTGAAGCTATCGATGCTTATCGTCCGCTTACTCCAGAGGATATCGTTGTTACCCACGATTCTGTTCGTCCATTTATTACGCTTCGCATGATTCAGGACAATATTCAACTTGCCCAAAATCATGATGCAGTGGACACAGTGGTAGAAGCTGTTGATACTATCGTTGAAAGCACTAACGGTCAATTTATTACAGATATTCCAAATCGTGCTCACCTCTATCAAGGACAAACACCTCAAACATTCCGTTGTAAGGACTTCATGGACCTTTACGGTTCTCTCTCTGCCGAAGAGAAAGAAATCTTAACAGATGCATGTAAAATCTTTGTGATCAAAGGAAAAGATGTGGCCTTGGCTAAGGGGGAATACTCAAATCTAAAAATCACAACAGTGACAGATCTGAAGATTGCAAAAAGTATGATTGAGAAAGACTAGTGATATGATTAATCAAATTTATCAACTGACTAAACCTAAGTTTATCAACGTCAAATACCAGGAAGAGGATATTGACCAAGAGAATCATATCCTCATCCGCCCTAATTATATGGCGGTCTGTCATGCGGATCAGCGTTACTATCAAGGAAAACGTGATCCAAAGATTTTGAATAAAAAACTTCCAATGGCAATGATTCACGAGTCATGTGGAACCGTTATTTCTGATCCGACAGGAACCTATGAGGTTGGGCAAAAAGTTGTCATGATTCCCAATCAGCCTCCTATGCAGAGCGATGAAGAATTCTATGAGAACTACATGACAGGGACCCATTTCTTGTCTAGTGGATTTGATGGCTTTATGAGAGAGTTTGTTTCTCTCTCCCTAAAGACCGTGTGGTGGCTTATGATGCTATTGAAGACACGGTTGCAGCCATTACAGAGTTTGTCAGTGTTGGCATGCATGCCATGAATCGCTTATTGACCCTTGCTCATAGCAAGCGGGACCGAATCGCCGTTATCGGAGATGGAAGTTTAGCTTTTGTGGCTGCCAATATTATTAACTATACTCTACCAGAAGCAGAGATTGTGGTTATTGGTCGTCACTGGGAAAAATTGGAACTCTTCTCTTTTGCCAAAGAATGTTATATTACTGATAATATTCCTGAAGATTTGGCCTTTGACCATGCTTTTGAGTGTTGTGGTGGTGATGGTACTGGACCAGCTATTAATGATGTGATTCGCTACATTCGTCCTCAGGGAACGATTCTCATGATGGGTGTTAGCGAGTATAAAGTCAATCTCAATACACGCGATGCCTTAGAAAAAGGCTTGCTCTTGGTTGGTTCCTCTCGTTCTGGTCGCATTGATTTTGAAAATGCAATCCAAATGATGGAAGTCAAGAAATTCGCCAATCGTCTTAAAAATATCCTTTATCTAGAAGAACCTGTAAGAGAAATTAAAGATATTCACCGTGTCTTTGCTACCGATTTAAATACAGCCTTTAAAACCGTGTTTAAGTGGGAAGTATAAGTGCTGGAGGTTAATTGTGGAGAAAATCATTAAAGAAAAAATTTCTTCCCTACTTAGTCAAGAAGAGGAAGTCCTCAGTGTTGAACAACTGGGGGGAATGACCAATCAAAACTATTTGGCCATAACAACAAATAAGCAATACATTGTTAAGTTCTTTGGTAAAGGGACAGAAAAACTGATCAATCGTCAAGATGAAAAGTACAATCTTGAACTACTAAAGGATTTAGACTTAGATGTAAAAAATTATCTTTTTGATATTGAAGCTGGTATCAAAGTAAATGAGTATATCGAATCTGCGATTACGCTTGATTCAACTACAATCAAAACTAAATTTGATAAAATTGCTCCAATTTTACAAACCATTCATGCTTCTGGCAAGGAATTAAGAGGAGAATTTGCTCCTTTTGAAGAAATCAAAAATACGAATCCTTAATTGAAGAAAAAATCCCTTATGCCAACTATGAAACTGTTCGAGAAGAAGTCTTCTCTTTAGAGAAAAGACTGGCTGACTTAGGTGTTGACAGAAAATCTTGTCACATCGATTTGGTGCCTGAAAACTTTATCGAATCACCTCAAGGACGTCTCTATCTGATTGACTGGGAATATTCATCAATGAATGATCCAATGTGGGATTTGGCTGCCCTCTTTTTAGAGTCTGAATTCACTCGTCAAGAGGAAGAAACTTTCTTATCTTCACTATGAGAGTGAGCAAACACCTGTCTCTCGTGAAAAGATTGCCATTTATAAAATTTTACAAGATGCTATTTGGAGTCTATGGACAGTCTACAAAGAAGAGCAAGGTGCAGATTTTGGTGACTATGGTGTGAGTCGTTACCAAAGAGCTGTTAAAGGTTTGGCTTATTATGGAGGTTCAGATGAAAAATAAAAATGGAGTTTCTTTTGGTCTACTCTCAGGTATTTTCTGGGGTTTAGGTCTAACAATTAGTGCTTATATCTTTTCGATTTTTACAGATTTGTCGCCCTTTGTGGTGGCTGCTGCTCACGATTTCTTGAGTATCTTTATCTTACTAGCTTTTCTCTTGGTAAAAGAAGGAAAAGTTCGTCTCTCAATTTTCTTAAATATTCGCAATGTTAGTGTTATCATCGGAGCCTTGCTAGCAGGTCCTATCGGAATGCAGGCTAATCTTTATGCGGTTAAGTATATCGGAAGTTCCTTAGCTTCATCAGTATCGGCTATTTATCCTGCGATTTCAGTTTATGGCTCTTTGTCAACTGTAGTGGGTTGAAGAAAAGCTATGATCGAGAAAGGACGAAATTTGTCCTTTCTTTTTTGGCTCTTTGTCAACTGTAGTGGGTTGAAGAAAAGCTAAGCTCGAGAAAGGACAAATTTCGTCCTTTCTTTTTTGATATTCAGAGCGATAAAAATCCGTTTTTTGAAGTTTTCAAAGTTCCGAAAACCAAAGGCATTGCGTTTGATAAGTTTGATGAGATTATTGGTTGCTTCTAATTTGGCATTAGAATAGGGTAACTGAAGGGCATTGACGATTTTCTCTTTGTCCTTTAGAAAGGTTTTAAAGACAGTCTTAAAAAGAGGATGAACTTTCTTTAGATTTTCCTCAATGAGTCCGAAAAATTTCTCCGGTTCCTTATTCTGAAAGTGAAAAAGCAAGAGTTGATAGAGATGATAGTGGTGTTTCAAGTCTTCTGAATAGCTCAAAAGCTTGTCAATAATCTCTTTATTGGTTAAGTGCATGCGAAAAGTAGGGCGATAAAATCGCTTATCACTCAGTTTACGGCTATCCTGTTGAATGAGTTTCCAGTAGCGCTTGATAGCCTTATATTCATGAGATTTTTCGCTCAAATTGCTTCATGATTTGGACACGAACACGACTCATAGCACGGCTAAGATGTTGTACAATGTGGAAAGCGATCTCAGAACGATTTTTGGCATACGGAAAAAGATGTTTAGCCAAGTCATAGTAAGGACTAAACATATCCATAGTAATGATTTTCACCTGACAACGAACAGAGCGATTGTAGCGCAGAAAATGATTTCTTATGATAGTTTGTGTTCTACCCTCAAGAACAGTGATAATATTGAGCTTATCAAAATCTTGAGCAATGAAACTCATCTTTCCCTTTAGTGAAGGCATATTCGTCCCAGGACATAATCTCAGGGAGGTAAGAAAAATCAGACTTAAAACAGAAGTCATTGAGCTTGCGAATAACAGTTGAAGTTGAAATAGACAGCTGACGGGCAATATCGGTCATAGAAGTCTTCTCAATTAGCTTCTGGGCAATCTTTTGGTTGATGATACGAGGGATTTGGTGATTCTTCTTGACGAGAGAAGTCTCAGCTACCATCATTTTTCGAGCAATGATAGCACTTGAATCGACGTTTTCTAAGGAGAATTCTAGTAGGCATACCAGTCGTTTCAAGGTAAGGAACCTTAGACGGTTTTTGGAAGTCATATTTCTTCATTTGACTTCCACACTCAGGACAAGATGGAGCGTCGTAGTCCAGTTTAGCGATGATTTCCTTGTGGGTATTCCTATTAATGACATCCATAATTTGGATATTTGGGTCTTTAATGTCTAGTAATTTTGTGATAAAATGTAATTGTTCCATAGGATTCTTTCTAATGATGGTTTGGTTGCTTTTCATTATAGATCTTATGGGACTTTTTTTCTACAACAAAATAGGCTCCATAATATCCATAGGGGATTTACCCACTACAAATATTATAGAGCCTCTTTTTTGATGTTCAGAGCGATAAAAATCCGTTTTTTGAAGTTTTCAAAGTTCCGAAAACCAAAGGCATTGCGTTTGATAAGTTTGATGAGATTATTGGTCGCTTCTAATTTAGCATTAGAATAGGGTAACTGAAGGGCATTGACGATTTTCTCTTTGTCCTTGAGAAAGGTTTTAAAAACAGTCTGAAAAAGAGGATGAACCAGCTTAAGATTGTCCTCAATGAGTCCAAAGAATTTCTCATACTCCTTATTCTGAAAGTGAAAAAGCAAGAGTTGATAGACATTGTAGTGGTGTTTTAAGTCTTCTTAATAGCTCAAAAGCTTGTCTAGAATCTCTTTATTGGTTAAGTGCATGCGAAAAGTAGGGCGATAAAAACGTTTATCGCTGAGTTTACGACTATCCTGTTGAATGAGTTTCCAGTAGCGCTTGATAGCCTTGTATTCATGGGATTTTCGCTCAAACTGATTCATAATTTGGACACGAACACGACTCATAGCACGGCTAAGATGTTGTACAATGTGGAAGCGATCTAGAACGATTTTGGCATACGGAAAAAGATGTTTAGCCAAGTCATAGTAAGGGCTAAACATATCCATAGTAATGATTTTCACCTGACAACGAACGGATCTATCGTAGCGCAGAAAGTGATTTCGAATGATAGCTTGTGTTCTGCCCTCAAGAATAGTGATAATATTGAGATTTTCAAAATTTTGTGCAATGAAACTCATCTTTCCCTTGGTGAAGGCATACTCATCCCAGGACATAATCTCAGGGAGGTAAGAAAAATCAGACTTAAAACGGAAGTCATTGAGTTTGCGAATAATAGTTGAAGTTGAAATAGACAGCTGATGAGCAATATCGGTCATAGAAGTCTTTTCAATCAGCTTCTGGGCAATCTTTTGGTTGATGATACGAGGGATTTGGTGATTCTTCTTGACGAGGGAGGTCTCGGAGACCGCTATTTTCGAGCACTGATAGCACTTAAAACGGCGCTTTCTAAGAAGAATTCTAGTAGGCATACCAGTAGTTTCAAGGTAAGGAATTTTAGAAGGTTTTTGAAAATCATATTTCTTCATTTGACTTCCGCAATCAGGGCAAGACGGGGCGTCATAGTCCAGTTTAGCGAAGATTTCTTTGTGAGTATCCCTATTAACGATATCTACAATTTGGATATTTGGGTCTTTGATATCAAGAAGTTTTGTGATAAAATATAACTGTTCCATAGGATTCTTTCTAATGATGGTTTTGTCGCTTTTCATTATAGATCTTATGGGACTTTTTTTCTACACAAAAATAGGCTCCATAATATCCATAGGGGATTTACCCACTACAAATATTATAGAGCCAGTTTTATTGGCTTTCTTCTTTTTGAAGCACAAGATTTCGAAAATACTGTGTTTGGTATTGTCTTGATTATTGCAGGGATTATTGCTCAGACCTATAAGGTTGAACAGGTCAATTCCTTCTACATTGGTATTCTCTGTGCTTTGGTTTGTGCTATTGCATGGGGAAGTGAGAGTGTTCTTAGCTCTTTTGCTATGGAAAGTGAACTGAGTGAAATCGAAGCCCTCTTGATTCGTCAAGTGACTTCATTCTTATCTTATCTTGTGATTGTGCTCTTCTCTCATCAGTCATTTGCAGAAGTGGCCAATGGACAATTGCTAGGTCTCATGATTGTCTTTGCTGCCTTTGATATGATTTCCTACTTGGCTTATTATATCGCTATCAATCGCTTGCAACCAGCCAAGGCTACAGGTTTGAACGTGAGTTATGTAGTTTGGACAGTCTTGTTTGCAGTTGTTTTCTTGGGTGCACCGCTAGATATGCTGACAATTATTACGTCACTTGTCGTCATTGCTGGAGTTTATATTATTATTAAAGAATAAAGGAGATTCGTGTGAAAGCCATTATCTTAGCAGCGGGATTGGGAACTCGCTTGCGTCCTATGACTGAAAATACCCCTAAAGCCTTGGTTCAGGTTAATCAAAAACCCTTGATTGAATACCAAATTGAGTTTCTAAAAGAAAAAGGTATCCATGACATCATCATCATTGTTGGTTACCTTAAAGAACAATTCGATTATTTAAAAGAGAAATACGGTGTTCGCCTCGTTTTCAATGATAAATACGCTGACTACAATAACTTTTACTCTCTCTATCTTGTAAAAGAAGAATTAGCTAACAGTTATGTTATCGATGCTGACAATTATCTCTTTAAAAATATGTTCCGCAATGATTTGACACGTTCTACTTATTTTAGTGTTTATCGTGAAGATTGTACCAACGAATGGTTCTTGGTCTATGGAGATGACTACAAGGTCCAAGACATTATTGTTGATAGCAAAGCTGGTCGTATTCTTAGTGGGGTATCCTTCTGGGATTCTCCAACAGCAGCAAAAATTGTTAGCTTTATTGACAAGGCCTATGCAAGTGGTGAATTTGTCGATCTCTATTGGGACAATATGGTTAAGGATAATATCAAAGAGCTAGATGTCTATGTTGAAGAATTAGAAGGCAACAGCATCTATGAGATCGATAGTGTCCAAGACTATCATAAATTAGAAGAAATTCTTAAAAACGAAAATTAAAGATTCCAACATCTGGCTGAAATAGTCGGATGTTTTTTGATTTTTTACGAATAGAATAGATGAGTAGAAAAAGAAATGGAGATATTTATGAAAATCACAAACTATGAAATCTATAAGTTAAAAAAATCAGGTTTGACCAATCAACAGATTTTGAACGTTCTAGAATACGGTGAAAATGTCGATCAGGAACTTTTATTGGGTGATATTGCAGATATATCAGGTTGCAGAAATCCAGCTGTTTTTATGGAACGTTATTTTCAGATAGACGATGCGCATTTGGAGAAAGAATTTCAAAAATTTCCATCTTTCTCTATTTTAGATGACTGTTACCCTTGGGATTTGAGTGAAATATATGATGCGCCTGTACTTTTATTTTACAAGGGAAATCTTGACCTCTTGAAATTCCCGAAGGTAGCAGTCGTGGGCAGTCGTGCTTGTAGCAAACAGGGAGCTAAGTCAGTTGAAAAAGTCATTCAATGCTTGGAAAATGAACTGGTTATCGTCAGTGGATTAGCCAAGGGGATTGATACAGCAGCTCATATGGCAGCTCTGCAGAATGGTGGAAAAACCATTGCAGTGATTGGAACAGGTCTGGATGTGTTTTATCCTAAAGCAAATAAACGCTTGCAAGACTACATCGGCAATGACCATCTGGTTCTTAGTGAATATGGACCTGGCGAACAACCTCTGAAATTTCATTTTCCTGCCCGTAATCGCATCATTGCTGGACTTTGTCGTGGTGTGATTGTAGCAGAGGCTAAGATGCGCTCAGGTAGCCTTATTACCTGTGAGCGAGCAATGGAAGAAGGACGTGACGTCTTTGCTATTCCTGGTAGTATTTTAGATGGACTATCAGATGGTTGCCATCATTTGATTCAGGAAGGTGCAAAATTGGTCACCAGTGGGAAGGATGTTCTTGCGGAATTTGAATTTAATACTCTTCGAAAACCTCTTCAAACCACGTCAGCTTCCATCTGCAACCTCAAAACAGTGTTTTGAGCAGCCTGCGGCTAGCTTCCTAGTTTGTTCTTTGATTTTCATTGAGTATAAGAAGAAAGTCCGCTTACTAGACAAACTTTTCTTCTATTATAGTAGCTAAGTCTTGACAGGGTTCAAAAAATGGTTTACACTTTATAAAGTTTATTACTTTGAAAAGGTGTGATACTGTGGCTACGGCAACAAAAAAGAAAAAATCAACAGTTAAAAAAAATCTAGTAATCGTGGAGTCGCCTGCTAAGGCCAAGACGATTGAAAAATATCTAGGCAGAAACTACAAGGTTTTAGCCAGTGTCGGGCATATCCGTGACTTGAAGAAATCCAGTATGTCAGTCGATATTGAAAATAATTATGAACCGCAATATATCAATATCAGAGGAAAAGGTCCTCTTATCAATGACTTGAAAAAAGAAGCCAAAAAAGCTAATAAAGTCTTTCTGGCGAGTGACCCGGACCGTGAAGGAGAAGCGATTTCTTGGCATTTGGCTCATATTCTCAACTTGGATGAAAATGATGCCAACCGTGTGGTCTTTAATGAAATCACCAAGGATGCGGTCAAAAATGCTTTTAAAGAACCACGCAAGATTGATATGGACTTGGTCGATGCCCAACAGGCTCGTCGTGTCCTAGACCGCTTGGTAGGATATTCGATTTCGCCTATTTTTGTGGAAGAAGGTTAAGAAGGGCTTGTCAGCAGGTCGTGTTCAGTCTATTGCGCTTAAGTTAATCATTGATCGTGAGAATGAAATCAATGCCTTTCCAGCCAGAAGAATACTGGACAATTGATGGTGTCTTTAAAAAGGGAACCAAGCAATTCCAGGCTTCCTTCTATGGAGTAGATGGTAAAAAGATGAAACTGACTAGCAATGATGAGGTCAAGGAAGTCTTGTCTCGTCTGACTAGCAAAGATTTTTCAGTGGATCAGGTGGATAAGAAAGAGCGCAAACGCAATGCTCCATTACCCTATACCACTTCATCTATGCAGATGGATGCTGCTAATAAAATCAATTTCCGTACTCGAAAGACCATGATGGTTGCCCAACAGCTCTATGAAGGGATTAATATCGGTTCTGGTGTCCAAGGTTTGATTACCTATATGCGTACCGATTCAACTCGTATCAGTCCAGTAGCGCAGAACGAAGCAGCAAGCTTCATTAGTAACCGTTTTGGTAGCAAGTATTCTAAGCATGGTAGCAAGGTCAAAAATGCTTCAGGAGCTCAGGATGCCCATGAGGCTATTCGTCCGTCAAGTGTCTTTAATACACCGGAAAGCATCGCTAAGTATCTGGACAAGGATCAGCTCAAGCTTTATACTCTTATTTGGAATCGTTTTGTAGCGAGTCAGATGACAGCTGCTGTCTTTGATACCATGGCTGTTAAATTGTCTCAAAATGGGGTTCAATTTGCTGCCAATGGTAGTCAGGTTAAGTTTGATGGTTATCTTGCCATTTATAATGATTCTGATAAGAATAAGATGTTACCAGATATGGCTGTTGGAGATGTGCTTAAGCAGGTGAATAGCAAACCAGAGCAACATTTCACTCAACCGCCTGCTCGTTATTCTGAAGCGACACTGATCAAGACCTTGGAGGAAAATGGGGTTGGACGTCCGTCAACCTACGCGCCAACCATTGAAACCATTCAGAAACGTTATTATGTTCGCCTTGCAGCCAAACGTTTTGAACCAACAGAGTTGGGAGAAATTGTTAACAAGCTCATCGTTGAATATTTCCCAGATATCGTAAACGTGACCTTTACAGCGGAAATGGAAGGCAAACTGGATGACGTCGAAGTCGGAAAAGAGCAGTGGCAACGTGTCATTGATGCCTTTTACAAACCATTCTCTAAAGAGGTCTCCAAGGCTGAAGAAGAAATGGAAAAAATCCAGATCAAGGATGAACCAGCTGGATTTGACTGTGAAGTGTGTGGCAGTCCAATGGTCATTAAACTTGGTCGTTTTGGTAAGTTCTACGCTTGTAGCAATTTCCCAGATTGCCGTCATACCCAAGCAATTGTGAAAGAGATTGGTGTTGAGTGTCCAAGTTGTCATCAGGGACAAATCATTGAGCGTAAAACCAAACGTAATCGTCTCTTCTATGGTTGCAATCGCTATCCAGACTGTGAATTTACCTCTTGGGATAAGCCTGTTGGTCGTGACTGTCCAAAATGTGGCAACTTCCTCATGGAGAAAAAAGTCCGTGGTGGTGGTAAGCAGGTTGTTTGTAGCAAGGGTGACTACGAGGAAGAAAAGATTAAATAAGAGGAGAGTCCTGAAGGTGAATTTCAGGCTCTTTTGGGTTAGAACTTGACAAAATTCATCATTGTATGCGAAACTAGAAGAAGATTATTTTATACTCAATGAAAATCAAAGAGCAAACTAGGAAACTAGCCGCAGGCTGTACTTGGGTACGTCAAGGCGACGTTGACGCGGTTTGAATTTGATTTTCGAAGAGTATTAACTAGGAGAAGTTATGCGTATTGTTTATCTTATAATTGGTTTTTTATCACTGGCCTTGGCTATTGTTGGGGTTGTTTTACCTTTGTTACCTACAACACCTTTTCTTTTACTATCTATTGCTTGTTTCTCCAGAAGTTCCAAGCGTTTCGAAGATTGGCTTTATCATACCAAGCTCTATCAGGCATATGTAGCTGATTTTCGCGAGACTAAGTCTATTGCGCGTGAACGAAAGAAAAAAATCATCGTATCTATCTACATCTTGATGGGAATTTCTATTTATTTTGCCCCTCTCTTACCAGTCAAAATCGGTCTGGGAGCTTTGACCATCTTTATCACCTATTATCTCTTCAAGGTCATTCCAGACAAAGAATAAAAAATAGTATCTGTTTTCCTTGATATAAATGAAAGCATATTCACAATAATATGATATAATAAATTTAAAGTAATCTTCAAGGAGAATCAAATGATTTACGAATTTTGTGCTGAAAATGTGACCTTGCTTGAAAAAGCGATGCAGGCTGGAGCTCGTCGAATCGAACTTTGTGACAATCTAGCAGTTGGTGGGACAACTCCCAGCTATGGAGTGACCAAGGCAGCGGTTGAATTGGCAGCTAACTACGATACGACCATCATGACCATGATTCGTCCACGTGGTGGCGACTTTGTCTATAATGACCTAGAAATTACTATTATGCTAGAAGACATTCGGTTGACTGCTCAGGCTGGAAGTCAAGGGGTTGTATTTGGGGCTTTAACTGCTGATAAAAAGTTGGATAAGCCTAATCTTGAAAAGTTAATTACTGCATCAAAAGGAATGGAAATTGTCTTTCACATGGCCTTTGATGAATTGAGTGATGATGATCAACTGGAAGCTATTGACTGGCTCAGTCAAGCTGGAGTCACTCGTATCCTAACTCGTGCTGGTGTGTCTGGCGACTCCTTAGAAAAACGTTTTGCTCACTATCACAGAATTTTGGAGCATGCTAAAGGTAAGATTGAAATTCTACCAGGTGGAGGGATTGACCTTGACAACCGTCAAACCTTTATCGACCAGCTAGGAGTGACACAACTACATGGTACTAAGGTTGTCTTTTAAAAAATAGAAAGGAACTGCTAGCTTTGGGTAGCAGTTTTCACTTATGTTTGAAATTTTTAAATCCTATCAATTTAATCAAGAAAAAGCTCATGCTTATGGTTTTGTAGAAAATAGGGAAGTCTGGACCTATAGTTGCCAAATTTTGCAGGGTGACTTTATCATGACAGTCTCCATCACTGTTGATAATGTGAGTTTTCAGGTCTTTGATCAGGAAATGGGCGACCTCTATCCTCAAGTTCATATGGAAAGTATGACAGGAAGTTTTGTTGCAAGTGTCCGTAAGGCTTGTCTGGAGATTCTCTACCAGATTCGGAAGGCTTGTTTTGAGGTACAGGATTATATCTGTCCTCAGACTAAGAGTATCATGGATCAAGTTCAGGAAAAGTATGGTAATCAGTTGGAGTACTTGTGGGAGAAATCGCCTGATACGGCAGTCTTAAGACATGAAGGGAACCAAAAGTGGTATGCCGTCTTGATGAAAATCTCTTGGGATAAGTTGGAAAAGGGAAGAGAAGGTCAAGTGGAAGCACTCAATCTCAAACATGACCAAGTAGCTGATTTGCTTTCAAAAAAGGGCATTTATCCAGCTTTTCATATGAATAAACGCTACTGGATTAGTGTGGCGCTTGATGATACTTTATCAGATGAAGAAGTACTGGAATTGATAGAAAGAAGCTGGAACTTAACCTCTAAAAAATGAAACATTTCAATAATTTTCAAGAACTTTCAATTAGCAAAATATTCTATACTGAAGAAATTTTCAGAAAATATTGGATTTTTTCTTGACAACTACTTTTGCCTATGCTAAAATACTAAACAAGATATCAAACGAAGGAGAAAGTCAAACATGAAAACAGCTAAGTTTAATCAATTTGCTTTGTTGTTGAGGTACTCGGGCTAGTGCAAAATGCATTAGTCCTGTTTGGCTTACCAAGCGGGAGTAAATCAACATCTCGCTTGGGTTTCTGAGCGAGATGTTTTTTTAAAACCACATTTGGAAAAGGGGAAATCTTATGCGAACAGTTGAATTTCTAGATACCAGCCTTCGGGATGGAGAGCAGACGCCGGGTGTTAACTTTTCAATCAAAGAAAAAATTGCCATTGCAAGACAGCTGGAGAAATGGGGTATTTCAGCCATTGAAGCCGGTTTTCCGGCGGCCAGTCCTGATTCATTCACAGCAGTGCAGGAAATCGCCAAGGTCTTGAAGAAAACAGCGGTGACTGGTTTGGCTCGCTCTGTCAAGTCTGATATTGATGCTTGTTATGAAGCCCTCAAGGATGCCAAGTATCCACAGGTTCACGTTTTTATTGCTACCAGTCCAATTCACCGAAAGTATAAGCTAAATAAGAGCAAGGAAGAGATTCTAGAAGCTATTAAGGAGCATGTTTCCTATGCCCGTTCTAAGTTTGAAGTGGTCGAATTTTCTCCTGAGGATGCGACTAGAACAGAGTTGGATTTCCTCTTGCAAGTTGTTCAAACAGCGGTAGATGCAGGTGCGACTTATATCAATATTCTGATACAGTTGGTTTTACCACACCAGAAGAATACGGGGCTATTTTTAAATACTTGATTGAGAATGTTAAGACGGATCGTCAGATTATCTATTCGCCTCACTGTCACGATGACCTTGGCATGGCAGTAGCTAATAGCCTTGCTGCCGTCAAGAATGGGGCAGGCCGTGTCGAAGGGACTATCAACGGTATTGGGGAGCGAGCTGGAAATGCTGCTTTGGAAGAAATTGCAGTAGCCCTCAATATTCGCCAAGATTATTATCAAGCAGAGAGCAGTATTGTCCTAAATGAGACCATCAATACGTCAGAAATGGTTTCTCGCTTCTCAGGTATTCCAGTTCCTAAAAACAAGGCCGTCGTTGGTGGCAATGCCTTCTCTCACGAATCTGGTATTCATCAAGACGGAGTCCTTAAAAATCCTCTTACTTATGAGATCATCACCCCTGAATTGGTCGGTGTCAAGAGTAACAGTCTTCCGCTTGGAAAATTATCAGGTCGTCATGCCTTTGTAGAAAAACTGAGAGACTTAGCCCTAGATTTTACAGATGAGGATATCAAGCCACTCTTTGCTAAGTTCAAGGCATTGGCCGACAAGAAACAAGAAATCACAGATGCAGATATTCGTGCTCTGGTAGCTGGAACCATGGTTGAAAATCCAGAAGGATTCCACTTTGATGATTTACAACTTCAAACTCATGCAGATAATGATATTGAAGCGCTCGTAAGCCTAGTCAATATGGATGATGAGAAAGTTGAATTTAATGCGACAGGGCAAGGTTCCGTTGAAGCAATCTTTAACGCTATCGATAAGTTCTTTAACCAATCCGTCCGCTTGGTGTCCTATACTATTGACGCTGTGACAGATGGAATTGATGCCCAGGCTCGGGTCTTGGTCACTGTTGAAAATAGAGATACAGAAACCATCTTTAACGCAGCAGGTCTGGATTTCGATGTGTTGAAGGCTTCTGCTATTGCCTATATCAATGCTAATACTTTTGTTCAAAAAGAGAATGCTGGTGAGATGGGACGCAGTGTTTCCTATCGTGACATGCCTAGTGTGTAAAGGAGAATGCTATGACAAAAAAAATAGTAGCTCTAGCAGGGGATGAAATTGGCCCAGAAATCATGGAGGCTGGTTTAGAGGTTCTGGAGGCTCTAGCTAAAAAAACAGGTTTTGACTATGAGATTGACAGACGACCCTTCGGAGGTGCAGGTATCGATGCTACAGGGCATCCCTTACCTGATGAAACCCTCAAGGTATGTCGTGAAGCAGATGCCATTCTCCTAGCGGCTATCGGAAGTCCTCAGTATGATGGAGCATCGGTTAGGCCTGAACAAGGCTTGCTGGCTCTGCGTAAGGAACTCAATCTTTACGCTAATATTCGCCCTGTAAAAATCTTTGACAGTCTTAAGCATCTGTCACCACTCAAACTGGAACGAATTGTTGGTGTGGACTTTGTTGTGGTACGGGAGTTGACTGGCGGGATTTACTTTGGAGATCATATTCTTGAAGAGCGCAAAGCGCGTGATATCAACGACTACAGCTATGAGGAAGTGGAGCGGATTATTCGCAAGGCCTTTGAAATCGCAAGAAGTCGGAGAAAAATTGTTACCAGCATCGATAAGCAAAATGTTCTAGCGACCTCAAAACTCTGGCGGAAAGTAGCTGAGGAGGTTGCACAGGATTTCCCAGATGTGACCTTGGAACACCAGCTGGTGGATTCAGCTGCTATGCTTATGATTACCAATCCTGCCAAGTTTGATGTCATCGTGACGGAGAATCTTTTCGGAGATATTCTATCTGATGAATCAAGCGTTCTATCTGGTACACTTGGGGTTATGCCATCAGCCAGTCATTCTGAAAATGGACCAAGTCTCTATGAACCTATTCACGGTTCAGCGCCTGATATTGCAGGCCAAGGAATTGCCAATCCTATCTCCATGATATTATCTGTTGCTATGATGTTGAGAGATAGTTTCGGACGTTATGAGGATGCAGAGCGTATCGAGTGTGCTGTTGAGGCAAGTTTGGCAGCTGGCATTTTAACAAGAGATATAGGAGGACAGGCTTCGACCAAGGAAATGACAGAAGCCATTATTGCAAGGTTATGAAGTTAGATGAAAAAATTACTCTAGTCTTTTTGATTTGGAATGTCATCATTTTCTTGATTTATGGCATTGACAAATCCAAGGCAAGGAGAAGAACTTGGCGTATCCCAGAGAAAATCTTACTCATTTTAGCTCTTTCTTGTGGTGGTTTTGGTGCTTGGTTAGCAGGAATCAGCTTTCACCACAAGACTCGAAAATGGTACTTTAAAACAGTTTGGTTTCTTGGGATGGTGACCACACTATTAGCCTTATATGTTATTTGGAGGTAATGGATGGCAGGAAAATCGATTTTTGATAAATTATGGGACCGTCATGTCATCACAGGAGAAGAGGGGCAACCCCAGCTCATGTATGTGGATCAGCACTACATCCACGAGGTGACCAGTCCTCAGGCTTTTCAAGGACTGCGAGACGCAGGACGAAGATTGAGACGACCAGACTTGACATTTGGAACTTTTGACCACAATGTCCCGACGGTCAATATCTACGATATTAGAGATGTCATTTCCAAGGCTCAAATTGATAAGCTAGCTGAAAATGTTGAGGAGTTTGGGATTGAACATGCGGCCCACGGTTCCGAAAAGCAAGGAATCGTTCATATGGTGGGGCCAGAGACAGGACGGACCCAACCAGGAAAATTCATCGTCTGTGGAGACAGCCATACGGCAACTCACGGAGCTTTTGGAGCAATCGCCTTTGGAATTGAACCAGTGAGGTCGAACATGTCTTTGCGACACAGACCCTCTGGCAGGTCAAACCTAAGAAAATGTTGGTTGAATTCACTGGTGTTCCTCAAAAGGGAGTCTATTCCAAGGACTTCATTTTAGCCTTGATTGCAAAGTACGGCGTTGCTTGCGGCGTTGGCTATGTGGTGGAATATCGGGGACAAGCGATTGATGCACTGAGCATGGAAGAGCGAATGACCATCTGCAACATGTCCATCGAGTTTGGTTCTAAGATGGGAATCATGAATCCGGACCAAACCACCTATGATTATATAAAAGGACGGGAATGTGTTCCAGAGAACTTTGAAGAGGCAGTGGCAGATTGGAAAACAATTGTCAGTGATGAGGATGCCGTTTATGATAAGGTTATCCAGATGGATGTCTCAGACTTGGCTCCCATGGTGACCTGGGGGACCAATCCTGCTATGGGTGTTGACTTTGACAGTAGCTTCCCAGAAATTAAGGATATGAATGATGAGCGAGCCTACAACTACATGAACTTGGAACCAGGTCAAAAGCCAGCAGATATTGAACTGGGCTATATCTTTATCGGTTCTTGTACCAATGCTCGTCTCAGCGACTTGCAACTTGCTGCGCGATTTGTCAAAGGGAAGAAAATTGCTCCCAACTTAACGGCTATCGTAGTCCCAGGCTCTCGTCCTGTCAAACGAGCTGCTGAGAAGTTGGGCTTGGATAAAGTTTTCTTAGATGCTGGATTTGAGTGGAGAGACCCAGGTTGCTCTATGTGCCTAGGGATGAATCCTGACAAGGTACCCGATGGTATCCACTGCGCTTCAACCAGCAACCGTAACTTTGAAGACAGACAAGGCTTTGGTGCTAAGACTCATCTTTGCAGTCCAGCTATGGCAGCTGCGGCAGCTATCGCAGGGCGATTCGTAGATGTTCGGCAAATGCCAGAAGCCCAGTAAGGAGAGGATATGGAGAAATTTACCGTTTATACGGGAACGACCGTTCCTCTTATGAATGATAACATCGACACCGACCAAATCCTACCCAAGCAGTTTCTCAAGTTGATTGATAAAAAAGGCTTTGGTAAGTACCTCATGTATGCTTGGCGTTATCTGGATGACAAGTATACTGAGGACCCAGACTTTGTCTTTAACCGACCTGAATATCGCAAAGCCAGTATTCTCATATCAGGGGATAACTTTGGCGCAGGATCGTCCAGAGAACACGCAGCTTGGGCTCTAGCGGACTATGGTTTTAAAGTCGTGATTGCAGGGTCTTTCGGTGATATTCATTACAATAATGAACTCAATAATGGCATGTTGCCTATTGTACAGCCTAGAGAGGTTAGAGAGAAACTAGCCCAGCTACAACCAAGTGACCAGGTAACCGTGGACTTGGAACAACAAAAAATCATCTCACCAGTTGGAGAATTCACTTTTGAAATCGATAGCGAGTGGAAACACAAGCTCTTAAATGGTTTGGATGATATCGGTATTACCTTGCAGTATGAAGATTTGATTGCTGTTTATGAAAAACAACGACCAGCCTACTGGCAGGATTAGAAGAAAAATAGAAAAGGAAATAGAACTATGACAAAACACATTCAATGGAACGGAACACTTTCACAAGAAGGCTATGATATTTTAAAAGGTGAGGGCGGATGTATTGTTTGTCCAACAAAAGTTGGTTACATCATCATGACTAGTGATAAGGCAGGACTTGAACGCAAGTTTGAAGCTAAAGAACGTAACCGTAACAAACCAGGTGTCGTTCTCTGTGGTAGCATGGATGAGCTTCGCGCTATAGCACAACTTAATCCAGAAATTGAAGCCTTCTACCAAAAACATTGGGACGAAGATATTCTTCTAGGTTGTATCCTTCCTTGGAAACCAGAAGCCTTTGAAAAACTCAAAGCGTATGAGGATGGCCGTGAAGAACTTATGACTGACGTGCGTGGCACTAGCTGCTTTGTTATCAAGTTTGGGAAAGCTGGTGAACAATTGGCTGCCAAACTTTGGGAAGAAGGAAAGATGGTCTACGCCTCATCAGCTAACCCATCTGGAAAAGGAAACCGCGGTAAGGTAGAAGGAATTGGAGAACGCATCGAAGGAGCAGTGGATCTTGTCATCGAGGCAGACGACTATGTGGAATCAATCCAACCTGACAAAACGATTGAAACGCGCTACGAGCAAGGTGTGATGGTATCTATGGTTGATAAAGACGGCAAACTCATCCCAGAACAAGGAGGAGCCCGTTCAACTTCACCAGCACCAGTTGTGATCCGCAAAGGGCTTGACATTGATAAAATCATGATGCACCTGTCAGATACCTTTAACTCATGGGACTACAGACAGGGTGAGTATTATTAGAATGTAGAAGAAGTGGGGAGAAAATAATCTCTCCTCTTTCTTTTGTTGTTTATGCAACAAAATCCGAACAATATAATTTAATTTATAAAATAATTTGACAAAAACTGTACTTTGGTTTATAATAAATTAAGGAAACGTCGGAAAAGACGTAGAGATGCGCAAGCATAGGTAGGTCATTATAAAAGAAACGAGACATCGATATGTTAAATGAATTTCCAATTTTTGATTACGAAGATATTCAATTGATTCCAAATAAATGTGTGATTAAAAGTCGTGCAGAAGCGGATACAAGTGTCACTCTAGGAAATCACACCTTTAAACTACCTGTTGTGCCGGCTAATATGCAGACGATTTTGGATGAAAATGTAGCAGAGCAACTAGCTAAAGGTGGTTACTTCTACATTATGCACCGTTTTGATGAGGCAGGACGCATTCCTTTTATCAAACGTATGCACGATCAAGGGCTCATTGCTTCTATCTCTGTCGGTGTTAAGGACTATGAGTATGATTTCGTTAGCCAGCTCAAGGCTGACGCTCCAGAATACATTACGATTGACATTGCCCATGGTCATGCGGATAGCGTGATTTCTATGATTCAACACATCAAGAAAGAACTGCCAGATACCTTTGTTATTGCTGGAAATGTGGGAACACCAGAAGCTGTACGAGAATTGGAAAATGCTGGTGCGGATGCTACTAAGGTCGGAATCGGTCCTGGTAAGGTTTGTATCACCAAGGTCAAGACTGGTTTTGGGACAGGTGGTTGGCAGTTGGCTGCCCTTCGTTGGTGTGCCAAGGCTGCACGTAAACCGATTATTGCTGATGGTGGGATTCGTACTCACGGCGATATTGCCAAGTCTATTCGTTTCGGTGCTAGCATGGTCATGATTGGTTCCCTCTTTGCAGGACACATAGAAAGTCCAGGTAAAACGATTGAAGTAGATGGTGAACAGTTCAAAGAATACTACGGTTCAGCTTCACAATACCAAAAAGGTGCTTACAAAAATGTGGAAGGCAAACGTATCTTGCTTCCTGCTAAAGGTCATCTGCAAGACACTTTAACTGAGATGGAACAAGACCTTCAAAGTGCTGTTTCTTATGCAGGCGGACGTCAGGTTGCTGACCTTAAACACGTTGATTATGTTATCGTGAAAAACTCTATCTGGAATGGGGATGCTTCCCACTAAGACGGGCTATTTGGCCAGAAAAAACTTGTTATTAGAGCAAATTTTTGTTATAATGAAACAAGTTTCCACCCTTAGTGTAATGGATATCACGTAAGATTCCGGTTCTTGAGATGGGGGTTCGATTCCCTCAGGGTGGATGTAAAGATCCTAAGAAAGCCTTTAATAGGGCTTTTTTCTTTATTCTGCCCTAAGTTTAACCTAAAAACTGAAAATCTTATTCTATAGAGTGCCCAAATCCCCTCCAGTCCCGTTTTAAAGTGACTCAGAGGGCTTTTTTTGATATAATAAAAAGGACTGTTATCAGTTAGAAAGAGGTTGGTATGAAAGAATTACAAACTGTGCTTAAGAACCATTTTGCAATCGAATTTGCAGACAAAAACTTACTGGAAACTGCCTTTACTCATACGAGTTATGCCAATGAGCACCGCCTCTTAAAAATTTCACACAATGAACGCTTGGAATTTTTAGGAGACGCTGTTCTACAGTTATTGATTTCAGAATATCTGTATAAAAAATATCCTAAAAAGCCTGAGGGTGACTTGTCTAAACTCCGTGCCATGATTGTCCGCGAGGAGAGTTTGGCTGGTTTTGCGCGTGATTGTCAGTTTGACCAGTTTATCAAGCTGGGTAAAGGGGAAGAAATCTGGTGGTCGCAATCGTGATACCATTCTTGGTGATGCCTTTGAAGCCTTTCTTGGTGCCCTCCTTTTGGACAAGGATGTGGCCAAGGTCAAGGAATTTATCTATCAAGTCATGATTCCTAAGGTTGAAGCAGGCGAGTTTGAGATGATTACAGACTACAAAACCCATCTCCAAGAGTTACTTCAGGTCAATGGGGATGTGGCTATTCGTTATCAGGTCATTTCTGAAACGGGTCCTGCCCACGATAAGGTTTTTGAAGTAGAAGTTCTGGTTGAAGGTAAGAGTATTGGTCAAGGACAAGGTCGTTCTAAGAAATTAGCAGAGCAGGAAGCTGCCAAAAATGCCGTTGAGAAAGGGCTGGATTCATGTATTTAAAGGAAATCGAAATTCAGGGATTCAAGTCTTTTGCTGATAAGACCAAGGTCGTCTTTGACCAAGGTGTGACGGCAGTTGTTGGACCCAATGGATCTGGAAAGTCGAATATTACAGAAAGTCTGCGTTGGGCCTTGGGGGAGTCAAGTGTTAAGAGTCTCCGTGGTGGCAAGATGCCAGATGTCATCTTTGCCGGAACTGAAAGTCGCAAACCGCTCAATTATGCTTCTGTAGTTGTGACTCTGGATAATCATGACGGATTTATCAAGGATGCAGGTCAAGAAATTAGGGTAGAACGCCATATCTATCGTAGTGGTGATAGCGAATACAAGATTGACGGCAAGAAAGTTCGTCTTCGTGATGTTCATGATCTTTTCTTGGATACAGGTTTGGGACGAGATTCCTTCTCTATTATTTCCCAAGGGAAGGTTGAGGAGATTTTTAATTCTAAGCCTGAGGAACGCCGAGCTATTTTTGAAGAAGCTGCAGGGGTTTTGAAATACAAGACTCGTAGAAAAGAGACGGAGAGCAAATTGCAACAAACTCAGGATAATCTAGACCGCTTAGAGGACATTATCTACGAGTTGGATAATCAAATCAAGCCTCTTGAGAAGCAAGCTGAAAATGCTCGTAAGTTTTTAGATTTGGAAGGTCAACGCAAGGCTATTTACTTGGATGTCCTTGTTGCTCAAATCAAGGATAATAAAGCTGAACTAGAGTCGACAGAAGAAGAGTTGGCACAGGTTCAGGAACTCTTGACTAGTTATTACCAAAAGCGTGAAAAATTAGAGGAAGAAAATCATACTCTTAAAAAGCAACGCCAAGATTTACAGGCTGAAATGGCCAAAGATCAGGGCAGTTTGATGGACTTGACCAGTCTGATTAGTGATTTAGAGAGAAAATTAGCCCTATCGAAATTAGAATCTGAGCAAGTAGCCCTGAATCAACAGGAAGCACAAGCTCGTTTGGCTGCTTTGGAAGATAAGAGAAAATCACTCAGCAAAGAAAAATCTGATAAGGAAAGCTCTTTAGCCCTTTTAGAAGAAAATCTAATCCAAAATAATCAAAAACTCAACCGTTTAGAAGCTGAATTGCTGGCTTTTTCAGATGATCCTGATCAGATGATTGAGCTTTTGCGTGAACGCTTTGTAGCTCTTTTACAAGAAGAAGCAGATGTCTCAAACCAACTGATCCGCATTGAAAATGAGTTGGAAAATAGTCGTCAACTTTCTCAAAAACAAGCAGATCAACTAGAAAAGCTCAAAGAACAATTGGCTACAGCTAAAGAAAAGGCAAGTCAGCAAAAGGCTGAGCTTGAAACTGCCAAGGAGCAAGTTCAAAAATTATTGGCCGACTATCAAGCTATTGCCAAGGAGCAAGAGGAGCAGAAAGCTTCCTATCAAGCTCAACAAAGTCAACTATTTGATCGTCTGGACAGTCTTAAACAAGCAGGCCAGAGCCCAAAGTTTGGAAAATATCCTGAGAAATCATAGTAACTTTTATGCAGGTGTTAAGAGTGTTCTCCAAGAAAAAGACCGTCTAGGTGGGATTATTGGTGCAGTCAGTGAGCATCTGACCTTTGATGTGCATTATCAAACTGCTCTAGAGATTGCGCTTGGAGCGAGTAGCCAGCATATCATTGTAGAAGATGAAAATGCGGCAACCAAGGCTATTGATTTCCTTAAACGGAATAGAGCTGGTCGTGCGACCTTCCTTCCGTTGACAACGATCAAGGCGCGTACGATTTCTAGTCAGAACCAAGATGCTATCGCTGCAAGCCCAGGTTTCCTTGGGATGGCAGATGAGTTGGTGACCTTTGATAAGAGACTGGAAGCCATTTTCAAGAACTTGCTAGCCACGACAGCGATTTTTGATACAGTAGAACATGCGCGTGTAGCTGCTCGACAAGTTCGTTATCAGGTTCGCATAGTGACATTGGATGGGACAGAGTTGCGCACAGGTGGTTCCTATGCAGGTGGAGCCAATCGTCAGAATAACAGTATTTTCATCAAGCCAGAACTGGAGCAATTACAAAAAGAAATTGCTGAAGAAGAAGCAAGCTTGCGTACAGATGAAGCGAGTTTGAAGAACTTGCAAGATGAGATGGTTTTATTGACAGAAAAGTTAGAAGCCATCAAATCTCAGGGAGAGCAGGCTCGTATTCAGGAGCAAGGCTTGTCCCTCGCTTATCAGCAGACCAGTCAGCAAGTTGATGAACTGGAAACTCTTTGGAAACTCCAAGAAGAGGAATTCAATCGTCTTTCTGAGGGGGATTGGCAAGCGGATAAGGAAAAATGTCAAGAGCGCCTTACTACTATCGCCAGTGACAAGCAAAATCTGGAAGCTGAGATTGAAGAGATTAAGTCTAACAAAAATGCTATCCAAGAACGCTATCAAAACTTGCAGGAAGAGGTAGCTCAAGCTCGCTTGCTTAAGACAGAACTGCAAGGGCAAAAACGTTATGAAGTAGCTGATATTGAGCGCTTAGGCAAGGAATTGGACAATTTAGATATCGAACAAGAGGAAATCCAGCGCCTTCTTCAAGAAAAGGTTGACAATCTTGAAAAGGTTGATACGGAGCTTCTAGCCCAACAGGCTGAAGAATCTAAAACTCAGAAAGCAAACCTTCAACAAGCTTTGATTCGTAAGCAGTTTGAGTTGGATGATATCGAGGGTCAACTGGATGATATTGCTAGTCATTTGGATCAGGCTCGCCAGCAGAATGAGGAGTGGATCCGCAAGCAAACACGTGCTGAAGCAAAGAAAGAAAAGGTCAGCGAGCGCTTGCGCCATTTACAAAGTCAATTAACAGACCAGTATCAGATTAGCTATACAGAAGCTTTAGAAAAGTCTCATGAGTTGGAAAATCTCAATCTGGCAGAGCAAGAGGTTAAAGATTTAGAGAAGGCTATTCGCTCGCTGGGTCCTGTCAACTTGGATGCTATTGAACAGTACGAAGAAGTGCACAACCGTCTGGACTTTCTAAATAGTCAGCGAGATGATATTTTGTCAGCGAAAAATCTGCTCCTTGAGACAATTACAGAGATGAATGATGAGGTTAAGGAACGCTTTAAATCCACCTTTGAGGCTATTCGTGAGTCCTTTAAAGTGACCTTCAAGCAGATGTTTGGCGGAGGTCAGGCGGACCTCATTTTGACTGAGGGAGACTTGCTGACAGCTGGTGTTGATATTTCTGTTCAACCTCCAGGTAAGAAAATCCAGTCGCTTAACCTGATGAGTGGTGGTGAAAAAGCCTTATCAGCTCTTGCTTTGCTCTTCTCTATCATTCGAGTTAAGACTATCCCGTTTGTTATCTTGGATGAGGTGGAAGCTGCGCTGGATGAAGCCAATGTTAAACGTTTTGGGGATTACCTCAATCGATTTGACAAGGACAGCCAGTTTATCGTTGTGACTCACCGTAAGGGAACCATGGCAGCGGCTGATTCCATCTATGGAGTGACCATGCAAGAATCAGGTGTCTCAAAAATTGTTTCGGTGAAGTTAAAAGATTTAGAAAGTATTGAAGGATGACAATTAAACTAGTAGCAACGGATATGGACGGAACCTTCCTAGATGGGAATGGGCGCTTTAATATGGACCGCCTCAAGTCTCTCTTGGTTTCCTACAAGGAAAAAGGGATTTACTTTGCAGTGGCTTCGGGGCGCGGATTTCTATCTTTAGAAAAATTATTTGCAGATGTTCGTGATGATATTATTTTCATTGCGGAAAATGGCAGTTTAGTCGAATATCAAGGTCAAGACTTGTATGAAGCGACCATGTCTCGTGAGTTTTATTTGACGACTTTTGAAAAGCTGAAAACGTCACCTTATGTAGATATCAATAAATTGCTCTTGACGGGAAAAAAAGGCTCTTATGTGCTAGATACGGTTGATGAGACCTATTTAAAAGTGAGTCAGCACTATAATGAAAATATTCAAAAAGTAGCGAGTTTGGAAGATATCACAGATGACATTTTCAAATTTACAACCAACTTCACAGAAGAAACGCTAGAAGCTGGGGAAGCTTGGGTTAATGAAAATGTCCCTAGTGTTAAGGCCATGACAACTGGCTTTGAATCTATTGATATTGTTCTGGACTATGTCGATAAGGGAGTGGCTATTGTTGAATTGGCTAAAAAACTTGGTATCACAATGGATCAGGTTATGGCTTTTGGAGACAATCTAAATGATTTGCATATGATGCAGGTTGTGGGACATCCTGTAGCTCCTGAAAATGCACGACCAGAAATTTTAGAATTAGCAGAGACTGTGATTGGTAACCATAAGGATCAGTCGGTTATCGCTTATATGGAGGGCTTATAATGGCAGATATAAAATTGATTGCATTGGACTTGGACGGCACCTTGCTTACTAGTGATAAAAGGCTGACGGATCGTACCAAGGCAACCTTGAAAGCTGCGCGTGATCGTGGTATCAAGGTCGTATTGACAACTGGTCGTCCCTTAAAAGCCATGGATTTCTTTCTCCATGAGCTAGGGACTGACGGTCAGGAAGATGAGTATACCATTACTTTTAATGGTGGTTTGGTTCAGAAAAATACAGGTGAAATCCTTGATAAGACAGTCTTTTCATATGATGATGTGGTACGCTTGTATGAAGAAACAGAGAAATTATCACTTCCTCTTGACGCCATCTCAGAAGGAACTGTTTATCAAATCCAATCGGACCAAGAAAGTCTTTATGCCAAATTCAATCCAGCTTTGACTTTTGTACCAGTTGACTTTGAAAACCTGTCTAGTCAAATGACCTACAATAAGTGTGTGACTGCCTTTGCTCAAGAACCCTTGGATGCAGCCATTCAGAAGATTTCTCCAGAATTGTTTGACCAATATGAAATCTTTAAATCACGTGAAATGTTGCTAGAGTGGTCACCAAAGAATGTTCACAAAGCAACAGGTTTAGCCAAACTAATCAGCCATCTTGGAATTGACCAAAGCCAAGTTATGGCATGTGGTGACGAGGCCAATGATTTGTCTATGATTGAGTGGGCAGGGCTTGGTGTTGCCATGCAAAATGCTGTTCCTGAAGTCAAGGCAGTCGCAAATGTGGTAACTCCAATGACCAATGATGAAGAGGCTGTTGCCTGGGCTATCGAAGAATATGTGCTAAAGGAGAATTAGGATATGGGATTATTTGACCGTCTATTCGGAAAAAAGAAGAACCTAAAATCGAAGAAGTTGTAAAAGAAGCTCTAGAAAATCTTGATTTGTCTGAAGATACTGAGCCTGCCCTTACAGAAGCTAAAGAAGTTTCTCAAGAAGAAGCAGAAGTTGAAAGTTCTGAAGAAGTTGCGCTCCAAGAAGAGGAAAATCAAGAGACAGTTGAAGAAAGTCAGGATTCAGAGCTAGTTGTAGAAGTTCAACAAGAAGAAGTCGCAGAGAAAGAGAATCCTGAACTTGAAGAATCTGTAGAAGAAAATAATTCTGAAGTTCTTGAGGCAGAAAGGCCTCAAGCAGAAGAAACTGTTCAGGAAAAATATGACCGCAGTCTTAAGAAAACTCGTACAGGTTTCGGTGCTCGCTTGAACGCCTTCTTTGCCAACTTCCGCTCCGTTGACGAAGAATTCTTCGAGGAACTGGAAGAACTGCTGATCATGAGTGATGTTGGTGTTCAAGTCGCTTCTAACTTAACAGAGGAGCTTCGTTACGAAGCCAAGCTTGAAAACGCCAAGAAACCGGACGCACTTCGTCGTGTCATCATTGAGAAATTGGTTGAGCTTTATGAAAAGGATGGCAACTATGATGAAAGTATCCACTTCCAAGATGGCTTGACAGTCATGCTATTTGTTGGTGTTAATGGTGTTGGGAAAACAACTTCTATCGGGAAACTAGCCCACCGCTACAAACAAGCAGGTAAGAAGGTTATGCTAGTTGCGGCAGATACTTTCCGTGCAGGTGCAGTTGCACAGCTAGCTGAATGGGGCCGTCGTGTAGATGTTCCAGTTGTAACTGGACCTGAAAAAGCTGACCCAGCCAGTGTCGTATTTGATGGCATGGAACGTGCCGTGTCTGAAGGTATCGATATTCTTATGATTGATACCGCTGGTCGTCTGCAAAACAAGGATAACCTCATGGCTGAGTTGGAGAAGATTGGTCGTATCATCAAACGTGTTGTGCCAGAAGCTCCGCATGAAACCTTCTTGGCACTTGATGCATCGACAGGTCAGAATGCCTTGGTACAGGCCAAAGAATTTTTCACAAAAATTACCCCTTTGACAGGAATAGTTTTGACCAAGATTGATGGAACTGCTCGAGGTGGTGTTGTTCTAGCTATTCGAGAAGAACTCAATATTCCTGTAAAATTGATTGGATTTGGTGAAAAAAATCGATGATATTGGAGAGTTTAACTCAGAAAACTTTATGAAGGGTCTCTTGGAAGGCTTAATCTAATCAGAAACAAAAAAATCCTGCAAGGAACAAACTTGCAGGAATTTTTTTTATTCTAAACGACCATCTTGACGATAGGCGATATCTGGTTGCCAAGTCCATTTGGCACCGAATTTTTTTCAAGTAAGTCAAAAGCTGGCTTGAGGTCCCATGCTTCCAGCTTTATAGTCATGAAGTGGGGCACCATTTTCAGCCCAGAGTTCTTCGATACGGTCAATCAATTTCATGACGCACCAACTTCATCCCAGTGGCTAAAGTTAGTTGAGTTGTTATTTAGGACATCATAAATCAATTTTTTTCGTATGGTTCTGGAGAAGCACCAGTTGCGGTCGCATCTGTACGATAATCAAGTGAGTTCGGAGCTAAGTTAAATTCTTCTCCTACTTGCTTCCCATTTAGGCTAAGAGAGAAACCTTCTGTTGGTTGGATATAGATGGTCAAAATGTTTGGAGCAAGTGGTTCTCCAAAGATAGAATCCATTTGTTTAAAGACGATGTTGACATGAGTTCCTTTTTCAGTTAGACGTTTACCAGTACGGAAGAAGAAAGGAACACCACGGAATCGATCGCTGTCTACAAAGAAAGCACCAGATGCAAAGGTTTCAGTTGTTGATTCTGGATTCACATTTGGTTCGCTACGATAAGAGATATATTTCATACCATCAATCTTACCTGAACGGTATTGACCACGGATAAAGTGTTCTTTAAGTTCTTCATCAGTTGGATGATAGAGGTTTTTAAAGACCTTAATCTTCTCAGCACGAATCTCGTCTTTTGTGAAGCTTGCTGGCTTGTCCATAGCAAGGAGAGAAAGCAGTTGTAGTGTATGGTTTTGTACCATGTCACGGAGGGCACCAGATTCATCATAGTAGCCACCACGTTCTTCTACACCCAAGCGCTCCGCAAAGGTAATTTGAACATTGTCGATAAAATCCTTGTTCCAAACGTTTTCAAAAATCAAGTTTGCAAAGCGAACTGCAAAGATACTTTGGATCATTTCCTTACCAAGATAATGGTCAATACGGAAAATTTGTTCTTCGTCAAATGTTGCTAGGAGCTCGTCATTCAACTTGCTTGCGCTTGCGTAATCTGTGCCAAATGGTTTTTCAACGATTAAACGTTCAAAACCTTTACCGTCTACGATGTTTTCAGACTTGAGGTGTTTGGCAATAGTTCCAAAGAACTGAGGTGCCATAGACAAGAAGAAGAGCTTGTTGTCTTCAGCTTGGTACTTGTCATTGAGTTCAGCCTGCAATTGACGTAAAGCAATGTAGTGCTCTGTATCATTGACATCATGACTTTGATAGTAGAAGTGGCTAGCGAATTCTTGAGCCTGTTCGGTACTATCTGCCAAATCAAGGATAGATTCGACAACAACAGATTCAAAATATTCTTTGCTCCAAGGACGACGAGCAGTTCCAATAACGGCAAAGTGTTCGGAAAGATTGCCGGATTTATAAAGTCTAAAAAGGGAAGGGTAGAGCTTGCGTTTAGCCAGGTCTCCACTCGCACCGAAAATTGTAACAATAACCTTAGATGACATCTAGCTACCTAATTTCTATTTTTATTCCTAGTCTTGCTAGGTATGAGGAAATCTCATTTCATAAACTTAATTCTAACATAATTTTCCGAAAAATCAAAAAATCCAATACGAGATAGAAAAAAACTGCAAGGAAATCCTTACAGTTTGAGTTTAGACGTTTAAGACCTTGTCCAAGAACTCTTTCAGACGTGGGTGTTGAGGGTTATCAAAGATTTGATCAGGTGTTCCGTCTTCAAGGAATTCACCATCTGCAGTAAAGATAACGCGGTTGGCAACCTGACGGGCAAATCCCATCTCATGGGTTACGATAATCATGGTCATGCCTTGTTCAGCCAATTCCTTCATAACGTTTAGTACGTCTCCGACCATCTCAGGGTCAAGGGCAGAAGTTGGTTCATCAAAGAGCATGATGTCTGGATTCATTGCTAGTCCACGAGCGATGGCCACACGTTGTTTTTGTCCTCCTGATAGGCTATCTGGGTTAGCATTAGCTTTATCTGCTAGCCCAACCTTGTCAAGCAACTCCATTCCCAATTTCTCAGCTTCTTCCTTAGTCATCAACTTGTGCTCAATTGGAGCAAAAGTAATGTTGTCCAATACAGACATGTGAGGGAAGAGATTGAAGTGTTGGAATACCATTCCGATATTTTCACGGACGTGGTCAACGTTGGTTGTTTTTTCAGTTAAGTCATAACCGTTCACAGTGATGTGACCGCTCGTAACTTCTTCTAGAAGATTAAGGCTACGAAGGAAGGTTGACTTACCAGAACCTGAAGGACCGATGATACAGACAACGTCTCCTTCGTAGAATTTAGTTGTAATCCCTTTTAGAACCTTATTTTTTCCATATTGCTTATGTAAGTCATTTACATCAATTTTTAATTTTGCCATTAACGAATCCTCTTTTCTAAGCGTTTCGCTAGTCTAGTCAAAAGTGTGATAATTACAAGATAGAAGATAGCAAGGATTGCATACATCTTGAAACTTTGGTAGTTACGGGCGATGATAATCTTACCAGTTTGGAAGAGTTCAACCAAACCGATAGCAGATACAATAGTTGTATCTTTAAGAGCGATAACGAATTGGTTAACAAAGTTTGGCAACATCAATTTAGTTGCTTGTGGCAAGATAATCTTACGCATGGTTTTTCCATAAGAGATACCCAAGCTTCGGCTGGCTTCCATTTGGCCAACTGGAACGGCCTGAATACCACCACGAACGATTTCAGCGATATAAGCCGCTGCATTGAGTGAGAGGGCAATAGTACCGGCTACGAAGTCGTTAATTGGACTTTGTTGGCCTGTAATAGACTCGATGAAGTTTGGAATTCCCCAGAAGATGAAGGCTGCAAGAATCATCAATGGAATACCACGGATAATGTCAACGAAAATCTCAGAGATCACACGAAGAGATTTGTAGGGGCTAACGCTAAACATACCGAAGATAATCCCGATAACAATGGCAATAGCAAATGAGATAAGAGCTAGAGCAAGAGTGATACCAAGACCGCTAAGGAGTTGTTTGTAGTTGTTTTGAAGCAAGCCCCAGATAGTTGTCTCATCAATAGTGCTTGTTGAGACAGATGAAGATTCGCTAGCTAGGTATTTATCAAGAATCTTTTGGAATTCTCCGTTTGCTTTAAGGTTTGCAAGTCCGTTATTGAACATTTCAATCAATTCTGGATTTGCTCCTTTTTTAACGGCAAAGGCTGTTTCACCGATTGGAGTTCCAGCGATTGGTGTTTTCAATTTTTGTCCTTGGCTGATAGAATATTTGAGAACAGGCTCATCATCCATAACGGCATCGATGGCACCAGTGTTTAAACTGTCATACATTGATGAACCGTCAGCGAAGGTTTTGATTTTGTAACCGTATTTGCTTTGGTTTTCAGTTAGGAAGGTTTGAGAAGCAGTTCCGTTTTTAACACCGACTGTCTTTCCTTTCAAATCTTCATAAGAAGCAATGGTACTTGATTCTTTGACACCAAGGATAGTATTGGCAGTGTAGTATGATTCTGAGAAGTCAAAAGTTGCCTTACGAGCATCTGTAACAGACATACCAGCAATGATACCATCTGCTTGACCAGCTTGGACAGCGCTGATAGCTGCATCAAAACCAGGGTTGGTAATTTCAATTTCAAAACCTTGGTCTTTAGCGATTGCCTTAATCAATTCCATATCAATACCAGTAAATTGGTTACTTGAGTTTTGGAAAACAAAAGGTGCAAAAGAAGAATCACTGGCAATGATATATTTAGCTTTAACAGGAATGGCTTTTAATCCCGCTAGAGTAGTTGTAGTTGGCACTGTTGAAGATGATGAAGCAGTCCATTTCTTGATGATTTTATCAAGACTACCATCTTTTTTCATTTCAGCCAAGGCTTGGTTAAATTCAGTAACCAGGTGCTCGTATTTACTTCCTTTTTTCACACCGAAAGCAAAACTTCCTACAGCTTCCCCATCCATTTCAATATGGAGATCTTGACCTTGATTAATCGCATACTCGATAACTGGTTTGTCATCCATCATAGCATCGATGGCACCAGCAGCTAAGCTGTTGTTCATCAAATCACCAGTGTCAAATGTTTTAATAGTAAAGCCGTATTTATCCTTGATACTTTCAAGAAAACGTTGAGCGGCAGTTCCGTTTTTAACACCAACAGTTTTACCTTTTAATTGGTCATACTGACTAATCTTATGTGACTTTGTAGTTGCAATGACAACTTTTGTATCATAGTAAGTATCAGACATGGTGAAAACTTTTTCACGTTCTGCAGTCTTTGTCATTCCTGCCATGATAGCGTCAGCTTGACCAGCTTGAACTGCATTCACTGCTGCGTCAAATCCAGGATAGGTCATCTGAATGTTCCATCCTTTGATCTCAGCGACTTTGTTGATAATGTCAACATCAATTCCTTTATAAGTTTGATCTGAATCTTTAAACTCAAACGGTGCATAGGCGGTATCAGAAACAATCTTAATTGTTTCTGCTTTCGCAATACCTAATGAGAAAATTGGGAATAAAATTAGCAAAAATGCTAGAAATTTTTTCTTCATTTTTAGTCTCCTTTTCCGAATATTTTCTCATTATATCAGAAAAATTAAAAAAATGCAAATTTAGGGGCTTTTATGTTAGAAGATATAACATAGATTCTTTCTTGAATTGCTACTATAAAGTGCTATAATAATAGTATATAATGGAAGAAAAGAGGACAGGAATATGAAGAACAAAAGAATATTTAAAGACTTCCAAGCTTCAAAAATGAGTTTAAATATTTACACAAGTCCCTTGTTAGCTTTTATTTTTGTCTTTATAGGAGAGTTTGTGGCTTTTACTTTGTATGGTATTAGCTTGTTAGCTCTCATAGGACTTGCTAGAAATTTTGGAGAGGCTGGTCAAAATCTTGCAACCTATTTGCAGACCTTGCAGCAGAGCTTGATGGATAAAACAAGTGATTTTCATTTAATTTTAGATTTGCTGGCCTTTGGTTTCGTTCTCAACACTGTGTTCAGATGGACTAGAAAAGTTGAGAAAAGACCTATTCGAACTTTAGGATTTTATAAAGAAAATTTCCTCAGTAATCTTCTTAAGGGATTTGGTTTAGGTCTGGCACTTTTTCTTCTGACCTTGTTAGGTTTAGTAGCACTAGGGCAATACCGTTTTGAGTCTATTCGCTTGAATCCTTATTCGCTTTTCTTTGTTGTCTTTACTATCCCATTTTGGATTTTACAGGGGACAGCAGAAGAAGTGGTGTCCCGTGCTTGGCTCCTTCCTCAATTGGCTTCAAGAACCAATTTAAAACTTGCTGTTCTTATATCTAGCCTACTTTTTACTCTGCTTCATATGGGCAATTCTGGTCTAACACCACTATCTCTAGTAAATCTCTTTTTATTCGGAGTTGCCATGTCACTTTACCTTCTCAAAACAGATACAGTTTGGGGTGTAGCAGGTATTCATGGCGCCTGGAATTTTGCTCAGGGAAATCTCTTTGGGATTTTAGTTAGTGGTCAGTCTTCAGGAACCTCAATCATGAAATTTACTCCACAAGGTAATCAAGACTGGCTATCTGGTGGTTCTTTTGGGATTGAAGGTTCTGTCATGACAAGTCTAGTCTTGCTACTGCTGATTGTCTATCTTGGCTATAAATTAAAGAAAGAAAATGAAAGGATGTGACTTCGGTCCGTCCTTTTCTTCGTGAAAATGTTACAAGTATGCTAAAATAGGAATAGCACATGGAGAGAGGATTCTTATGATTAACCGCATTACAGACAATCAATTTAAACTAGTATCAAAGTATCAACCATCAGGAGATCAACCCCAAGCTATCGAGCAGTTGGTGGATAATATCGAGGGGGGCGAAAAAGCTCAGATTCTGATGGGGGCGACCGGAACAGGGAAGACCTATACAATGAGTCAGGTCATTTCCAAAGTCAATAAACCCACTCTGGTCATTGCCCACAATAAAACGCTAGCAGGACAGCTCTATGGAGAATTTAAGGAATTTTTCCCTGAAAATGCAGTTGAGTACTTTGTGTCTTACTATGACTATTACCAGCCAGAGGCCTATGTCCCTTCTAGCGATACCTATATTGAAAAGGACAGCTCTGTCAATGACGAGATTGACAAGCTTCGTCACTCAGCGACTTCAGCTCTTTTGGAGCGCAATGATGTTATTGTCGTTGCCTCGGTCTCTTGTATCTATGGTTTGGGTTCGCCCAAGGAATACGCTGATAGTGTCGTGAGTCTCCGTCCAGGTCTTGAAATTTCTCGTGATAAACTCTTGAATGACTTGGTTGATATCCAGTTTGAACGTAATGATATTGATTTCCAACGGGGAAGATTTCGTGTGCGTGGGGATGTGGTGGAGATTTCCCAGCATCTCGTGATGAACACGCTTTTCGAGTAGAGTTTTTTGGAGACAAAATTGACCGTATTCGTGAGGTTGAGGCCCTGACTGGTCAGGTATTGGGAGAAGTGGATCATTTGGCGATTTTCCCTGCGACTCACTTTGTGACCAATGATGATCACATGGAAGTTGCCATTGACAAGATTCAGGCCGAGTTGGAGGAGCAGTTAGCTATCTTTGAGAAGGAAGGCAAATTGCTAGAAGCTCAACGTTTGAAACAGCGAACAGAGTATGATATTGAAATGCTGCGTGAGATGGGCTATACCAATGGTGTCGAAAACTACTCACGTCACATGGATGGACGTAGCGAAGGTGAGCCTCCTTATACGCTTCTCGACTTCTTCCCAGATGATTTCTTGATTATGATTGACGAGAGTCACATGACCATGGGGCAGATCAAGGGCATGTACAATGGAGACCGCTCTCGTAAAGAAATGCTGGTTAATTATGGTTTCCGTTTGCCGTCAGCCTTGGACAATCGACCTCTCCGTCGGGAGGAGTTTGAAAGCCATGTTCATCAGATTGTTTACGTTTCAGCTACACCAGGTGACTATGAGAGTGAACAGACCGAGACAGTGATTGAGCAAATCATTCGTCCGACAGGGCTTTTGGATCCTGAGGTGGAAGTCCGTCCGACTATGGGACAGATTGATGATCTCTTAGGTGAAATTAATGCCCGTGTTGAAAAGAACGAGCGAACCTTTATCACAACTTTGACCAAGAAAATGGCAGAAGATTTGACCGACTACTTCAAGGAAATGGGTATTAAGGTTAAGTACATGCACTCGGATATCAAGACTTTAGAGCGGACAGAGATTATCCGTGACCTGCGTTTGGGTGTCTTTGATGTCTTGGTCGGAATCAACCTGCTCCGTGAAGGAATTGACGTTCCTGAGGTTAGCTTGGTTGCCATTCTCGATGCTGACAAGGAAGGTTTCCTTCGTAACGAACGTGGCCTCATCCAGACCATTGGACGTGCCGCCCGTAACAGTGAAGGGCATGTCATTATGTATGCGGACACTTTGACTCAGTCTATGCAACGTGCCATTGATGAAACTGCTCGCCGTCGGAAAATCCAGATGGCTTATAATGAAGAGCATGGTATCGTACCACAAACAATCAAGAAAGAAATCCGTGACTTGATTGCCGTAACCAAGACCATTGCAAAGGAAGAAGACAAGGAAGTTGATATCAATAGTCTTAATAAACAAGAGCGCAAAGAACTAGTCAAGAAACTAGAGAAACAAATGCAAGAAGCCGTCGAAGTGCTTGACTTTGAACTCGCTGCCCAGATCCGTGATATGATGTTGGAAGTAAAGGCGTTAGGGTAGGTTTTGGAAGGAGATGAAATGGAAATGCCAAACTATTTTACAGATGAATTTAGTACATCTGGATTAGAGAATTATTTTGATTCCTTGAATGAAGAAAAACTGGAATACGAACTTGAAAATTTTATTAATCAATATCTAGATTTATCTGAAGAAGAACAATTGAAATATACTGAAACTATTCTTTATCTATGTAGTAATTTTTTTAGAGAAAATTGATAAAACTATTCAGAAGAAGATTTTTAGAAACAATAAATAAAAATACTATCAACAAAAAAATACTATCAACAAAAAAATACAAATATATAGTTGGGCTGATATATCTTATTATTTAGATACTCTTAATTTATATTTATTTAAAAATCGAAAGATATGAAGAATATTCTAAACTGTTTGAAAATGATAGTTATTTCTTTAAAATCCTTGATTTAATATTAAAAAGAAAATTTAGAGGAAGGAGAATTCTTTTTCTTCAGAATTACTTTCAGTTTTTTTTGTTCAACTATTTAGACAAAAATAGTTTACCAGAAGAAAGAAGAAACTATTTTTAAGAGGGAATTAGAATCATTCATTAACTTCATATTTAAAGATAATTTTTCAAGATAATGATTTTGGACACATTGTATATTGGTATTTTTAGATTAGATGAGCTTGTTTCAATTTTTTTCAATTTGAGCACTTAAAGATAATAAATAACTATTTCATGGAGAATCCTCAATCTGAAGATATTGATGACTACCTAGATTTTATATCAAGGCATTTTGATGATATAATTGAAGATTCAATAGAAGTTATTCGAAAGATAGCAGAAGAAAATGATTCGGATATCATCCGAAATCAAGCTATTAAGATAATTGAGAAATATGATAACGATTATTTAAATGAGAAAAGTGATCCAGAATCTATCTCAGCATTTGATGCTGAACAACTTTTAGAACAAGCGGACAAGATTATATACTATATTCGTTCTAAATTGACTGTTGATGCAAATGAGTTGAAAGAAATAGGTTCCTTTGGACATTATACTAAGATTGACACATTAACAAATTATCTTATAAAAGCAGACTGGAAAAATGAAAATAATTCTGAAATTCAACCTCCATTTTTACGACTTACTAATCTAAAACAGTTAAATGACCCGATGGAAGGAAGAGTAGCATATGATTATTTGGGTATAGATAATACGTTTTTCAAACAATATCAAACTTCTAATGTTTTTATATCTTCTCTAACCACGGTATCTGATAGTTTACCTATGTGGAAGGAATATGCAGATTCCTCTCAGGGAGCATTTCTTGAATATGATCTGTCTTATCTTGAAGATATAGTTGCTCATAAATCTATAGAGTTTGTTAAAGTTCATTATTTAGATTTAATATCAGAAAATAAAGACGAAACAGAGGTTGGTAAATTTCTTGATAATTTAAAACAAATTTTTTTGAAAAAAATTACAAGAGCTGGAAGCTGAAAAAGAATTAATAGATTTTGCTGAGAAATTAAAGAAGATTTCTTACCTTTTTCAAAGTTAAAGACTATGAGTATGAAATGGAGTATCGTATTTTTAATTAATTTAGATGATACAGCGATACAAAATATTATTAAAAGAGATGCTAATGATTCATCAAATGAGAAGTACTTTAAGAAAGAAGAAATTGGGTTAGAAGTTTGATAAAGTTAACTATAAAGATTTTAGGAAGTATATCGTCTTGAACCCAAAAGATAATGGCAGATTTGATTTATTTGTATATATCAATCTGGCACCTTTGAAATACTCAAAAGTAATTCTAGGTCCAAAGGTTACGGATGCAGACTATATTGCTCCTTATCTTAAACTTGCCAATCCTGATATAGAGATAGAAAGTTCGAAAATTCCTTATCGTTAAGTTGAGAACGATTTAGAGCAGAAGGTGGAATGGCAGAATTTATTTCAAACAGATAGATAATTCAGAGATACCAGATTCCTTACTACTATTGTGCTAAAGGATGGCGTTCAGGTAGTAGTGTCTTTTTAAAGTTTCAGAGTTATAAGGTAATTAAGTTTAAAGTGAAAGATAATTCAAAATTAGAAAGTGAGTAAATTTATGTCCCGTTCCCAATTAACGATTTTAACAAACATTTGTCTGATTGAAGACCTCGAAACTCAGCGCGTGGTGATGCAGTATCGCTCTCCTGAAACCAATCGCTGGTCTGGTTATGCCTTTCCAGGAGGTCATGTAGAAAATGGCGAAGCTTTTGCGGAGTCTGTCATTCGTGAAATCTATGAAGAAACAGGGTTGACTATCCAAAATCCTCAACTTGTCGGTATTAAAAATTGGCCTCTGGATACAGGTGGGCGCTATATCGTCTTTTGTTATAAGGCGACTGAGTTTACTGGAACTCTTCAATCTTCAGAAGAGGGAGAAGTTTCTTGGGTACAAAAAGACCAGATTCCAAACTTGGATCTGGCTTATGATATGTTACCCTTAATGGAAATGATGGAAGCTCCTGACAAATCGGAGTTTTTCTACCGCCACCGTACAGAAGATGGCTGGGACAAAAAAATCTTCTAGTCTTTTACTAAATATCCTAGCTGGTCCAAGGCCTCCTCAATATAGTGGAGGTCTTGTTGTGTTTCGGCTTCGATTAGGTGGTAATGAATGCCATCTGTCAATTCAGATAGAGGTCTAAAGTCAGAATGCTCGACTTGTTCTAGAAATGTTGAACATCTCTGCGACAAGAAAGTTTGAGTAGAGTTTCAATTTCTCCGTAAACAGGATGATCAATCAAGGTATTTTGAACACGCCCTCCATTATCTACGATAGCAAGAAGTTCCTGACCGATTTCTTCAACTTCATGTTTCACTTTGAAAAGTTTGTGGACGTATGGATTGGTATCAATCTGTTTATAGATGTAGCCACGATTAGTGGATAGGATAGGAGCGCCATCGGCTCTTAAAATTGCAATGTCCTGTACAATGATCTGACGTGTGACATGAAAATGTTCCGCCAAACTTTGGCCATTAAGGGCTTTAGGAGCTTCTTTCAAGAGTTGGAGAAGAGCATGTTTGCGATCTTTTGTCATAGCTTTTCCTTTTTAACGGCGTTTTCGAAGCACTTTATAGACAGCTAGTGCTAATGTATAGTCTACCATACTATGGATAATTGTACCAAATCCAACTAGTACAAATAGAACATAAAACATATTTTCTACATTGGTACCAGAAGTTGCGTAAAAAACGACACAGGCCAATACTTCAGCAAGGGCATGGACAAGTGCTAACACAAAGTTGAAAATCCAGGAAGCTTTTGGTTTATCTAGGGTATCGGGGAATTTTTGTAGGTAAAGAGCTCCCAAAGTCCCAAAAAAGATATGGGAAAAAGCTCGAAAAACGATAACCATGGGATAGCCAGCCATCAAAAATCCAAAACTTGAGGCTAGGATAACAAAAATTGCCATCAAGGGCGACAAGAACATAGCGATAAAAATAGCGATGTGGCTCCCCAAAGTGTAAGAAGCAGGTGGAATGACAATCTTAAAGGGCATAACAATTGGAATCAAAATCGCAATAGCCGTTAAAAGGGCTGTCATTGTCATAAATTGTGTCTTTTTCCGTGTATTCATATGAATCTCCTTTTTAACTGTATATACACTAGTATAGTACTATAAACAAGACAATAAAGCAAGGATTTACTTAGGTTTATAGGTCGTTTTTTAGTTAATACTCTTCGAAAACCTCTTCAAACCACGTCAGCTTCCGTCTGCAACCTCAAAACTGTGTTTTGAGCAACCTGCGGCCAGCTTCTTAGTTTGCTTTTTGATTTTCATTGAGTATAAATATTGGTAAAGAGTTCATTAAAAAGAAACTACTTCAAACAAAATCTCCACCTTCAAGCTTGAAAGCGGAGATTATTTTTATTTCTTCAAAGTTTGTAGTCTTGGAACAATGGCTAGGGTTAGAACTGAGGAAATGACTAATTCGGCAATCGAATTTGTTGAGATAACAGTTGCTAGGAGTTTTTGGATATTACCATCAAAGACATTTCCAAAAAGGTAGAAAATTCCACCAAGTACAAAGACTGTGTTGGTAAGTGAACCAAGGGCACCAGCTAAAATCAGACCAGTTTTATTTTTCATCAGTTTATAGACCAGATAAGGAGTTAAACCAATCAAAATACGTGGAACGATGGCAATGATAGCTGAGTAGATATTTCCGTTTGGTACAAAAGGTGAGAAGAGGTAGCTTGTCGGCAGAATTGTAATCGTGTTAACTGTCAAGCTAAGTAGTCCCATTAAAAATCCAAGTGTAACCCCAACGCGTGGACCGTAAATAATGCTGGCAATAATGACAGGAATATGAACAATGGTCGGTTTGATTGGGAATGGAAAAAGGTTAAAGATAAGTGAGCTCAGAAAGTGTATCACGAGCATAGTTGCAAAAAAGATAGCAATGGGTGCAATATTAGAGCGTTTTTTCATCGATAGTTTCCTCTATTCTTTCTAAAATAATGGTGAGGTCAACTAAAGCTCCTCGTCCGTGGTCTCCACAAGCTAGTAGGGATTCCTTAGGAGCAATCAGCTGATAGCCGTAGCTTTCTAATGTTTTCAGATTAGCCTGAGTTGCCGGATGGTCATACATTTTTGTATTCATTGCTGGTGCGATGAGTTTGGGAATATGACTGGGCAGGGCTAGAGCTGTACTGGTTACCATGTTGTCCGCAAAGCCGTGGGCTAGTTTTGCAATAGTGTTAGCTGTTGCAGGTACCACGATAAATAAATCCGTTTCTTTACCAAGTTCGATATGATTAACTTGATCTGGATAGGGTTCCTTCATGACATCCAGGTGGACAGGATTCTGTGATAAGACCTGTAGAGTCAAAGGTTGGATAAACTCTGTAGCAGCCTGGGTCATTAAGACAGTGACTTGATGGCCTTGTTTTTTAAGCGAACTAACTAAATCTGCCGACTTGTAAGAGGCGATTGACCCCGTTACAGCCAAGAGAATATGTGCCATAGTTTTCCTTTCTATGAATGATAGGCTTGAATTTTTTCAAGGAGGAGTTCTGCAATTTCTTCTTTAGTCTGGACTGTTTGAAGCTGATCTTTCTCAACAAAGATAGCTCGGTGCTGACCTGTTGAGATTTGAGTCAGGTCATTGGCGATGATTAAATCTGCTTGATTCTTGATAAGACTTTTTCGGGCAATCTCGATGAGATAATCCTCAGAGACATCAACAAGCAGTTTGAAACCAATCAGATGAATAGCAGGATTCCATTCCTTGACTAGAGAGATGATTTTGGGTGTTTTTTTCAGGAACAAAACCTGAACCTCATCAGTTGAAGAAATCTTAGTCTGATGATTTTGCTTGCTTAAAAACTCTTCTATATTGGAGCTAGCTTGGACTTCCTCAAGCCCCGTCATATAGACAGGAGTGTAGTCAGAAACAGCCATTGAGTGGATTAAGATCTGATAATCCTGAACACGTTCTTGCATTTCCAGAAGAAGGTCCTTGGTATTGGTAATTTCTAGAATGTTTAGATTAGGGTGAGCTTCTGGCTTCAGAGCTCGTTTTGTCGTCATTAAACAAACTTCATGCCCAGCAGCAAGCAAGGTTTCTGTGATGATTTTCCCCAAGCGACCAGTAGAATGGTTAGTGATAGAGCGGACGCTATCAATAGCTTCACTGGTACCGCCCGATGTAACTAAAATTTTCATAGCACTATTGTACACAAAAATAAACGGTAAGTAAAATGAAAGCGATAAATTTTTGGTAAAAGAAAAGAGTATAGTTTCAAACTATAAAGCCATATAAAAATTAAGAAAGAAGGCTAAAATCCTTTAAAAACGCAAATTTTACGAACGTTAACAGAGTTCCTTTCTATTAAAAATCTGTTTTTTGTGTTATAATGAATTATCATATAAGAGGTTAGAGGAGTTTTGAATGAAAACAGATATTGAAATCGCACAGAGTATTGAGTTGAAGCCAATTGTTGATGTTGTAGAGAAACTTGGTATTTCTTACGACGATTTGGAGTTGTATGGAAAATACAAGGCTAAGCTCAGCTTTGATAAAATTCGTGCAGTTGAGAGCAATCCAGTTGGGAAATTGATTCTGGTTACTGCCATCAACCCAACACCTGCAGGTGAAGGGAAATCAACCATTACCATTGGTCTGGCGGATGCCTTGAACAAGATTGGCAAGAAAACGATGATTGCTATCCGCGAACCATCTCTTGGTCCAGTAATGGGGATTAAGGGTGGTGCAGCTGGTGGTGGTTATGCTCAAGTTCTACCAATGGAAGACATCAATCTCCACTTTACTGGAGACATGCATGCTATTACAACTGCCAACAATGCTCTTTCTGCCTTGATTGACAACCACTTGCACCAAGGAAATGAGTTGGGAATTGACCAACGTCGTATCCTCTGGAAACGTGTAGTGGACTTGAACGACCGTGCTCTTCGCCATGTGACCGTTGGACTTGGTGGCCCTCTAAATGGTATTCCACGTGAGGATGGCTTTGACATTACCGTCGCTTCCGAAATTATGGCAATTCTTTGCTTAGCTACGGACATCGAGGACTTGAAACGCCGTTTGGCTAATATTGTTATCGGTTATCGCTATGACCGAACACCTGTTTCTGTAGGTGATTTGCAGGTTGAGGGTGCTTTAGCATTGATTTTGAAGGATGCTATTAAGCCAAACTTGGTTCAGACAATTTACGGAACACCTGCCTTTGTACATGGTGGTCCATTTGCCAATATTGCTCATGGATGTAATTCAGTCTTAGCAACAAGCACAGCCCTTCACTTGGCTGATTACACAGTTACTGAAGCTGGTTTTGGTGCAGACCTTGGTGCCGAGAAATTCCTTGATATTAAGACACCAAACTTGCCAACATCTCCAGATGCAGTAGTTATTGTTGCAACCCTTCGTGCCCTTAAGATGAATGGTGGTGTGGCTAAAGACGCTTTGACAGAGGAAAATGTAGAAGCAGTTAGAGCAGGTTTTGCCAACTTGAAACGCCACGTTGAAAATATCCGTAAATTTGGAGTACCTGCAGTTGTAGCAATCAATGAATTTGTCTCTGATACTGAAGCTGAAATTGCAGCCTTGAAAGAACTTTGTGCCTCAATCGATGTACCAGTTGAATTGGCTAGTGTCTGGGCTGATGGTGCAGAAGGTGGAGTAGCACTTGCTGAAACGGTTGTCAAGACTATTGCTGAAACTCCAGCTAACTATAAACGTTTGTATGACAATGACCTTTCTGTTCAAGAAAAGATTGAAAAGATTGTTACTGAAATCTACCGTGGTAGCAAAGTAAACTTTGAGAAGAAAGCTCAAACACAAATCGCTCAAATTGTTCAAAACGGATGGGACAAATTGCCAATCTGTATGGCTAAAACTCAATATAGTTTCTCAGACAATCCGAATGCACTTGGAGCACCTGAAAACTTTGAAATTACCATTCGTGAATTAGTACCAAAATTAGGTGCCGGCTTTATCGTTGCCTTAACTGGTGATGTCATGACCATGCCAGGCCTACCAAAACGTCCAGCAGCTCTCAACATGGATGTTGAAAGCGATGGAACCGTTCTAGGCTTGTTCTAGTATATTGAAATTGACTTTATACTCTTCGAAAATCTCTTCAAACCACGTCAGCTTCACCTTGCCGTATATATGGTTACTGACTTCGTCAGTTCTATCCACAACCTCAAAGCAGTGCTTTGAGCAACCTGCGACTAGCTTCCTAGTTTGCACTTCGATTTTCATTGAGTAAAAAATGAGTTTGGAAATACTATCCAAGCTCATTTTTTATCTAAGATATAAGGAGTTTTCTTCTACACGTAACCAGTTTAGGTAAAGATATTTTCCCTGAATTCTGATATAATAGAAATATTGACTTCAAGAGTAAGGAAGAGAAGATGAACGCATTATTAAATGGAATGAATGACCGTCAGGCTGAGGCGGTGCAAACGACAGAAGGTCCCTTGTTAATCATGGCGGGGGCAGGGTCTGGAAAGACCCGTGTTTTGACCCACCGTATCGCTTATTTGATTGATGAAAAGCTGGTCAATCCTTGGAATATCTTGGCCATTACCTTTACTAATAAGGCTGCGCGTGAGATGAAAGAGCGTGCTTATAGCCTCAATCCAGCCACTCAGGACTGTCTGATTGCGACCTTCCACTCCATGTGTGTTCGTATTTTGCGTCGGGATGCGGACCATATTGGATACAACCGAAATTTCACTATTGTAGATCCTGGAGAGCAGCGAACGCTCATGAAACGCATTCTCAAGCAGTTGAACTTGGATCCTAAAAAATGGAATGAACGAAGCATCTTAGGGACCATTTCCAATGCCAAGAATGACCTGATTGATGATGTAGCTTATGCTGCCCAAGCTGGCGATATGTACACGCAAATCGTGGCCCAGTGTTATACTGCTTATCAAAAAGAGCTTCGTCAGTCGGAGTCGGTTGACTTTGATGATTTGATTATGCTGACCCTGCGTCTCTTTGATCAAAATCCTGATGTTTTGACCTACTACCAGCAGAAGTTTCAATACATCCACGTTGATGAGTACCAAGATACCAACCATGCCCAGTACCAATTGGTCAAACTCTTGGCTTCCCGTTTTAAAAATATCTGTGTGGTTGGGGATGCGGATCAGTCTATCTACGGTTGGCGTGGTGCTGATATGCAGAATATCTTGGACTTCGAAAAGGATTATCCCCAAGCCAAGGTTGTTTTGTTGGAGGAGAATTACCGCTCAACTAAAACCATTCTCCAAGCGGCCAACGAGGTCATTAAAAACAACAAAAATCGCCGTCCTAAGAATCTCTGGACCCAAAACGCTGATGGGGAACAAATCGTTTACTATCGTGCCGATGATGAGCTGGATGAGGCTGTATTTGTAGCTAGAACCATCGATGAACTTAGTCGCAGTCAAAACTTCCTTCACAAGGATTTTGCAGTTCTCTATCGGACTAATGCGCAGTCCCGTACAATTGAGGAAGCCTTGCTCAAGTCAAATATCCCTTATACCATGGTTGGCGGAACCAAGTTCTACAGCCGTAAGGAAATCCGAGATATTATCGCTTACCTCAATCTTATTGCCAATTTGAGTGACAATATCAGTTTTGAGCGCATTATCAACGAACCGAAACGTGGAATTGGGCCAGGTACAGTTGAGAAAATCCGTGACTTTGCGAATATGCAAAACATGTCTATGCTAGATGCTTCAGCAAATATCATGTTATCTGGTATCAAGGGTAAGGCAGCTCAGTCTATCTGGGATTTTGCCAATATGATTCTAGATTTACGAGAGCAGCTAGACCACTTAACTATTACAGAGTTGGTTGAGGCCGTACTAGAAAAAACAGGTTATGTCGATATTCTTAATGCCCAAGCAACTCTGGAAAGTAAGGCTCGGGTTGAAAATATCGAAGAGTTTCTTTCTGTTACGAAAAACTTTGATGACACCTCTGATGGGCCAGAAGAAGAAACTGGTCTGGATAAACTGAGTCGTTTCTTAAATGACTTGGCCTTGATTGCAGACACAGATTCAGGTAGTCAGGAGACATCAGAAGTGACCTTGATGACCCTGCACGCTGCCAAAGGTCTCGAGTTTCCAGTTGTCTTTTTGATTGGGATGGAAGAAAATGTCTTCCCGCTTAGCCGTGCAGCTGAGGATCCAGATGAATTGGAAGAAGAGCGTCGTCTAGCCTATGTAGGAATTACGCGTGCAGAGAAAATTCTCTATCTGACCAATGCCAACTCACGCCTGCTTTTTGGTCGTACCAACTACAACCGTCCCACTCGTTTTATTAACGAAATCAGTTCAGACTTGCTTGAGTATCAAGGTCTGGCTCGTCCAGCAAATACAAGCTTTAAGGCATCATATAGCAGTGGTGGCCTTGCCTTCGGTCAAGGTATGAGTCTTGCGCAAGCTCTTCAAGACCGTAAACGCAGTGCTGCCCCAAAATCTATCCAGTCAAGCGGTCTTCCATTTGGTCAATTTACAGCTGGCACAAAATCAGCGTCTAGTGAGACAAATTGGTCCATTGGTGAAATTGCTCTCCACAAGAAATGGGGAGAGGGAACCGTTCTGGAAGTTTCAGGTAGCGGTGCTACGCAGGAATTGAAAATCAATTTCCCAGAAGTAGGTTTGAAAAAACTTTTGGCTAGTGTAGCCCCAATTGAGAAAAAAATCTAATTTTCCATCCTTCTCACGAATAATAAAGTGAGGAGGATTTTTATGTACAGTATTTCATTTCAAGAAGATTCATTATTGCCAAGAGAAAGACTGACCCAAGAAGGAGTAGAAGCTCTCAGTAATCAAGAGTTGCTAGCTATTTTACTCAGGACAGGAACACGTCAGGCTAGTGTTTTTGAAATTGCCCAGAAAGTCTTGAGCAATCTTTCAAGCCTAACGGATTTGAAAAAAATGACCCTGCAGGAATTGCAGAGTCTGTCTGGTATCGGGCGAGTTAAAGCTATAGAATTGCAAGCCATGATTGAACTGGGGCATCGTATCCACAAACACGAGACCCTTGAAATGGAAAGTATTCTCAGCAGTCAAAAGTTAGCCAAGAAGATGCAACAGGAGTTGGGACATAAAAAACAAGAGCACCTGGTGGCGCTCTATCTCAATACTCAAAATCAAATCATCCATCAACAGACCATTTTTATAGGCTCAGCTACTCGTAGTATTGCTGAACCACGTGAGATTCTTCACTATGCTATCAAGCATATGGCAACCTCTCTCATCTTGGTCCACAATCATCCTTCAGGAGCAGTAGCCCCTAGTCGTAATGATGATCATGTCACTAAACTTGTCAAAGAAGCCTGCGACCTGATGGGTATTGTTCTCTTGGACCATTTGATTGTCTCACATTCTAATTACTTTAGTTATCGTGAAAAGACAGATTTAATCTAAAGTTCATTAACAACATAGTCAAAGAGTTTTTTATCCTTGGGACGATTTTCAAATAGAAATTCTGGGTGCCATTGGACACCGAGAAAGGGAACATTATCCGTACTTATGACAGCTTCAATGATACCATCTTTAGGATCATGAGCCGCAATCTTTAAATTTGGTGCTAAATCTTTTATACTCTGGTGGTGGAAGGAGTTGATATGGGAAATTTCTCCATAGATTTCTCGAAGAACAGTATCTGGTTCTGTCACCAAGCGTTGGGTTGTGTACTCAGCAGAAGAATCCTGCCAGTGGTCTTCGATATCTTGATACAGAGTGCCACCCATAGCAACGTTAAAGAGTTGAGTACCACGACAGATGGAGAAAATTGGCTTTTTCTGTTTGATAGCTTCCTTAATGAGGGCCAGTTCGAAGATATCTCTTTGAAGGTGATAGTCATCGCTATCAATGGTTTTCGGTTCGCCATAGAATTTTGGATCAACATTTTGCCCACCTGTTAAGATGAGCTTGTCAATCATACTGATATAGTGGCAGGCCATTTCTTGATCACCAATCGGTAGGATGATGGGAATCCCTCCAGCGTCTTTAACGCCTTCAACAAAGCCTTTTGCTACGTAGCTCATCATGATGTTATCATCTGGATGAGTTTTTTCGTTTCCTGTAATCCCAATAACTGGTTTTTTCATAAAATGATTTTCGCTTTCTAATCCTCTTTTCGCATGAAATAGAGAAGGGTTTGGAGTTCACTTGTCAAATCGACATATTGAACGACCACGTCTTTTGGTAAATGAAGATGAACTGGTGAAAAACTGAGAATTCCTTTCACGCCAGCATCAACCAAGAGATTAGCGACCTCTTGTGACTTAACGCTGGGAACGGTCAGGATAGCAGTCTTAACATCAGCATCCTTGATTTTTTCTTTGATTTGAGAAATCCCGTAAATAGGAATTCCATCAGGAGTTTGCGTACCGACTTCAGGATGCTCATCTAGGTCAAAGGCCATGATGATTTTCATCTTGTTACGCTCGTGGAAGCGGTAGTGTAGCAGGGCATGCCCCATATTTCCAATACCAACCAGCATGACATTGGTAATAGAGTTATCATTGAGCAAATCGGCAAAAAATGTCATCAGTTTTTTGACATCATAGCCAAAACCACGACGACCAAGTTCACCAAAATAGGAAAAATCCCGACGTACGGTCGCAGAATCAATACCGATGGCCTCTGCAATTTGTTTAGAGTTGGCACGTTCAATCTTTTCTGCATGAAATCTCTTAAAAATTCGATAGTAGAGAGAGAGTCTTTTTGCTGTAGCTTTTGGAATAGCGGACTGTTTATCTTTCACAAAATCACAACCTTTCTATTCTTCTATTTTATAGAAACATTGTGAAAAAATCAACAAAAATAAGAGAAAACTAAGAAAAATCTTAGTTTTGATGTAAAAAATCTGCATGTGATAGAAAACGGTAGAGGTCTCCGACCAGTCCTTGGTAAACTTTCTGTCCCTCAAAAGTCAAAGAAGTCACATAAAGTGTATCTGGTAGGGTCACACATCCTGACAAAGCCAGCATGAGAGCCTCATAATCTTCATACTTGAGAGTACGCTCTACATGATAGCTGTCTTTATAGGTCAGTTTAAACATATAGGACATATAGGACCTATCTTTTAGATTTTGTAAAGACACCACGTTCTACCAAACTATCCATGAGGAAGTAGAATTTTTCCTGATGAATATGGTGGTCTTCTGATTTGAAAATATCAACCAGACGAAGGCCCAAACTTGTCAGTGATATTGATTTTAGCCCCTGTTAGTTCTTTATTGATAATGATTTTGAGTTGGAAGCCTTCACCACTGTTTCGGAACTTTTTTCAAGTAAGGCGAGTCAGTTCATAGTTACCAACCTTTGTCTCAAAAAAAGTGTTGTCCTTGAGGGTAAACTTTTTAACAGAAGGGCTAAGAGTGTAGTCGTAACGACAATTTTTTAACTGAATGGTTTTTTCAAATGCCATATGGCTAACCTCCGATAATTTCTTTTAAGGTCTTTGCGAGGGTATGTAGGTCTTCGACAGTATTTTCTGGCGAGAGACTGATACGAACGGATTCCTTCAAGCGTTCTGAATTTGCTCCCGTACATAGCTTCAAGAACATGGCTGGATTGGACAATACCTGCGGTACAGGCTGAGCCAGTAGAGATTGAAATTCCAGCTAAATCTAGACGAAGGAGTAAGAGATCATTTTTCTGACCAGGAAATCCAATATTGAGAACATAAGGGAGATGATGGTCTCCTCTATTCAAGTAATATTGAACTCCCTCTAGCTCTGCAAGAAAGGAAGTTTCTAAATTTTGTACATGTTGAAAATTGTCTTCTTGCTTTTCTAGGTCTTCTTTTAGGGCTGCAACCATGCCTACGATAGCAGCTAGATTTTCAGTACCAGCACGTTTTTTCTGTTCTTGGTCACCACCATGTAGATAGGAATCAAAATCCATGCTAGAAGCGTAGAGAAAACCGACACCCTTGGGACCATGGAATTTATGGGCAGAAGCGGTGAGAAAATCAATGCCCAATTCATCTGGGTGAATTGGGATTTTGCCAATAGCTTGAACTGCATCGACATGATAGGCAGCAGGGTGTTGCTTGAGTATTTGGCCAATTTCAGCAATGGGCAATAGGTTTCCTGTCTCATTATTAGCAAACATGGTAGAAACCAAAATCGTATCGTCACGCAAAGCCTTTTGAATTTGCTGGGCAGTGATTTCTTGGTTTTCTGGTTGGATAATGGTTACTTCAAAACCAAAGTGTTGAACCAAGTAATCAATGGTTTCAAGGACAGCATGATGCTCAATGGCAGTTGTGATGATATGTTTTCCTTGTTCTTGGTGACGAAGGCAGTAGCCAATGATGGCAGTATTGTTGCCTTCAGTCCCACCAGAAGTGAAAAAGATATGTTGAGGTTTTGTCCCCAATAACGAAGCTAGTTCCTGACGGGCTTCTCGCAAGAGTTTGCCCAGCTTGACGACCATGTCCATGGATACTAGATGGATTGCCATGGGTTTCTTGTAAAACCTTGGTCATAGCTGAAATAGCAACTGCTGACATAGGAGTCGTTGCAGCATTGTCCAAATAAATCAAAGAATCACCTTATTTCTTTTTGTTGTAGGCAAAGAGTGGGCTGACTGGTTTTCTTTCGTGGATACGGACGATAGCATCACCAATTAACTCACTAGCAGTGATGTAGCATACGTTTTTAGGAGTTTTTTCTTTTGTTGCTACTGAATCAGTCACAAGAATTTCTTTAATACTAGTATTGTCAAGAAGTTCAGCAGCTCCTTCGACGAAGAGACCGTGGCTAGAAACAGCATAAATTTCTGTAGCCCCTTCACGTTCAACGATTTTAGCTGCTTCAGAGAAGGTACGTCCAGTATTTAAAATATCATCAATCAAGATGGCTTTTTTACCTTCAACATCACCAATGATATAACCTTCGTTGCGAGTTGCATCGTCTTGAGGATAATCGATAATGGCGATAGGAGCATCAAGATACTCAGCCAAGCTACGAGCACGTTTTACACCTGAATTTAGGGCTGACGACAACAACATCTGATCCAAGTAGTCCCTTATCGCAGTAATGTTTTGCAAATAGGGGAACTGTGAAGAGGTTATCGACAGGGATATCAAAGAAGCCTTGAACCTGAACAGCATGCAAATCAAGAGTAAGGATACGATCAACACCAGCCTTAACCAGCATATTGGCAACTAGTTTAGCTGTAAGTGGCTCACGTGGTGAAGCAATGCGGTCTTGACGTGCATAGCCAAAATATGGAAGGACAACGTTGATACTGTGGGCACTTGCGCGAACACAAGCATCGACCATGATTAGTAATTCCATTAGGTGGTTGTTAACAGGGAAACTTGTTGATTGGATGATGTAAACATCATAACCACGGACACTTTCTTCGATATTTACTTGGATTTCTCCGTCTGAAAATTGACGTGATGACAGTTTTCCAAGTGGGACACCAACAGCTTGAGCAATTTTTTGTGCAATCTCTTGGTTAGAGTTGAGTGCGAAAAGTTTCATATTTTTTCTATCTGACATTATAGACCGTCCTCTGTAAACTTCATAAATCCTAGTTATATATGTTTTGCATATATGAACTAGGATTCGTGTATTTTTATCTCTTCTATTTTACCAAAAAATGGAGATTATTTCAGCTATTTTTCATGCTTTTGACAAATCGGACTAATTTTGAGGGAGCTTTTTGGTAGGAAATTTGATTTTTCTCTAAAAATTGTTGGAAATCCTGTCTGCCTTGCTCATGATCTTCCACTTCAAGCTCTATTTCGTAGTCTGTCATATCAAAGTATTGACTTTCATCCAGTGCCATGAGACCAATATCTGTTTTCATTTCATAGCGAAGCGTTGTTAGACAACCTAGGACCTGCCATTTCTTGTTTTGTATACCATGTTTAGCCAATTCATTAAGAACCAGCCCCTGAGGAAGTTCTTCCTTACCCAGATAATCTTCAGCATCTTTTAGTTGCAATGTTTGATTGTATTCCATGTTTCCAACACTTTGCGGGACTTTGAGTGTCAATTCCGCCCAGTCTTCAAAGGTTCGAATACGCATAGCGACTTTCTTTTCTCGTAGTTCAAAATCAGGCGTGTCAATGTAGTAATTTTTTTGAAGAATAGGAGTGATACCAGTGAACTGGTTTTTTAGACGATTATATTCATCTTTTTTCAATAGTGTTTTCAATTCAATTTCTAAATGTTTCATTTTTCTTACCTTTTCTTTATCGTTGAAAGCGGATTTATGATATAATAGCTTTGTATTTATTGTATATAAATCTGGAGAAAATCAAAGATATTTTTGAAGGATAATATGAGAACAAGGGAGAATATATGACCTTAGAATGGGAAGAATTTCTAGATCCTTACATTCAAGCTGTTGGTGAGTTAAAAATTAAACTACGTGGTATTCGTAAGCAATATCGCAAGCAAAATAAGCATTCTCCGATTGAGTTTGTGACTGGTCGAGTCAAGCCAATTGAGAGTATAAAAGAAAAAATGGCCCGTCGAGGCATTACTTATGCGACCTTGGAACACGATTTACAGGATATAGCTGGTTTGCGTGTGATGGTCCAGTTTGTAGATGATGTCCAAGAAGTTGTGGCTATTTTGCGCAAGCGTCAGGATATGCGTATCATACAGGAGCGAGATTACATTACTCATCGAAAGGCTTCAGGCTACCGTTCCTATCACGTGGTAGTAGAATATACGGTTGATACTATCAATGGAGCCAAGACTATTTTGGCAGAAATTCAAATTCGTACCTTGGCTATGAATTTCTGGGCAACAATAGAACATTCTCTCAACTACAAGTACCAAGGGGATTTCCCAGAGGAGATTAAGAAGCGACTGGAAATTACATCTAAGATTGCCCATCAGCTAGATGAAGAAATGGGTAAAATTCGTGATGATATTCAAGAAGCTCAGGCACTTTTTGATCCTTTGAGCAGAAAATTAAATGATGGTGTAGGAAACAGTGACGATACAGATGAAGAATACAGGTAAACGAATTGACCTGATAGCTAATAGAAAACCACAGAGTCAAAGGGTTTTGTATGAATTGCGAGATCGTTTGAAGAGAAATCAGTTTATACTCAATGATACCAATCCAGATATCGTTATTTCCATTGGTGGGGATGGCATGCTCTTGTCGGCCTTTCATAAGTACGAAAATCAGCTTGACAAGGTACGCTTTATCGGTGTTCATACGGGACATTTGGGCTTCTATACGGACTATCGTGATTTGAGTTGGACAAGCTAGTAACTAATTTGCAGCTAGATACAGGAGCAAGAGTCTCTTACCCTGTTCTAAATGTGAAGATCTTTCTTGAAAATGGTGAAGTGAAGATTTTTAGAGCACTAAATGAAGCCAGCATCCGCAGATCTGATCGAACCATGGTGGCGGATGTTGTGATTAACGGTGTCCACTTTGAACGTTTTCGTGGAGATGGACTAACAGTTTCGACACCGACTGGTAGTACAGCCTATAACAAGTCACTTGGCGGAGCTGTTTTACACTCTACCATTGAAGCTTTGCAATTAACGGAAATTGCCAGCCTTAATAATCGTGTCTATCGAACGCTGGGCTCTTCCATTATTGTTCCTAAGAAGGATAAGATTGAACTTATTCCAACGAGAAACGATTATCATACTATTTCGGTTGACAATAGCGTTTATTCCTTCCGAAATATTGAGCGTATTGAGTATCAAATCGACCATCATAAGATTCACTTTGTCGCATCACCTAGCCACACCAGTTTCTGGAATCGTGTTAAGGATGCTTTCATCGGCGAGGTGGATGAATGAGGTTTGAATTTATCGCAGATGAACATGTCAAGGTTAAGACCTTCTTGAAAAAACACGAGGTTTCTAAGGGGCTGCTGGCTAAGATTAAGTTTCGAGGTGGAGCTATTCTGGTAAATGACCAACCGCAAAATGCAACGTATCTATTGGATATTGGAGACCGAGTTACCATTGATATTCCCGCTGAGGAAGGCTTTGAAACTCTAGAAGCTATCGAGCGTCCACTGGATATTCTCTATGAGGATGACCATTTTCTAGTCTTGAACAAACCCTATGGAGTGGCCTCTATTCCTAGTGTTAATCACTCCAATACCATTGCCAATTTTATCAAGGGTTACTACGTCAAGCAAATTATGAAAATCAACAGGTTCACATTGTGACCAGACTTGATAGAGATACTTCTGGCTTGATGCTCTTTGCAAAACACGGCTATGCCCATGCACGATTAGACAAGCAGTTGCAGAAAAAGTCTATCGAGAAACGCTATTTTGCTTTGGTTAAAGGTGAGGGATACTTGGAGCCAGAGGGGGAAATTATTGCTCCTATTGCGCGTGATGAAGACTCTATTATCACCAGACGGGTGGCTAAAGGTGGAAAGTATGCCCATACATCCTACAAGATTGTAGCTTCTTATGGAAATATTCACCTGGTAGATATTCGTTTGCACACTGGACGAACCCACCAAATTCGAGTCCATTTTTCTCATATTGGTTTTCCTTTGTTGGGAGATGATTTGTACGGAGGTAGTCTGGACGACGGCATTCAACGTCAGGCCTTGCATTGCCATTACCTATCCTTCTATCATCCATTTTTAGAACAGGACTTGCAGTTAGAAAGTCCCTTGCCGGATGATTTCAGTAACCTTATTACTCAGTTATCAACTAATACTCTATAAAAACTGTTTCAGAGTATAATTATTATCTTAAAGGAGAAAACTCATGGAAGTTTTTGAAAGTCTCAAAGCCAACCTAGTTGGTAAAAATGCTCGTATCGTTCTCCCTGAAGGGGAAGAGCCTCGTATTCTCCAAGCAACTAAACGTTTGGTAAAAGAAACAGAAGTGATTCCTGTTTTGCTTGGGAATCCTGAAAAAATTAAAATTTATCTTGAAATCGAAGGAATTGAAGATGGTTACGAAGTCATTGACCCTCAACATTATCCTCAATTTGAAGAAATGGTTGCTGCCTTGGTAGAGCGTCGTAAAGGCAAAATGTCTGAAGAAGATGCACGCAAGATTTTGGTTGAAGATGTCAATTACTTTGGTGTTATGTTGGTTTACTTGGGCTTGGTTGATGGAATGGTATCTGGAGCTATTCACTCAACAGCTTCAACAGTTCGCCCAGCCCTACAAATCATCAAAACTCGCCCAAATGTAACGCGTACTTCAGGTGCCTTCCTCATGGTTCGTGGTACGGAACGTTACCTATTTGGAGACTGTGCTATCAATATCAATCCTGATGCAGAAGCCTTGGCTGAAATTGCCATCAACTCAGCAATCACAGCTAAGATGTTTGGCATCGAGCCTAAAATTGCTATGCTAAGTTATTCTACTAAAGGTTCAGGATTTGGTGAGAGCGTCGATAAGGTTGTAGAAGCAACTAAAATTGCTCACGACTTGCGTCCTGACCTTGAAATCGATGGTGAGTTGCAATTTGATGCAGCCTTTGTTCCAGAAACTGCAGCTCTGAAAGCTCCTGGAAGTACGGTAGCTGGTCAAGCAAATGTTTTCATCTTCCCAGGTATCGAAGCAGGAAATATTGGCTACAAGATGGCTGAACGTCTTGGTGGCTTTGCGGCTGTAGGACCTGTTTTGCAAGGTTTGAACAAGCCAGTTAACGACCTCTCTCGTGGATGTAATGCTGATGATGTGTACAAGTTGACCCTTATCACAGCAGCTCAAGCAGTTCATCAATAAAGAGAAGTTGTACTAAATAATTCGTATTTATAATCAAAAACGCATAGTATCAAGTGCTGAGTCCTTGATATTATGCGTTTTATTATGAAAAATGTTTATTAGCTCTTATACTCGTATTGGATGTTGTCATTCAGACTCTGTTTTGATTGGATTATGATTGAAACTAGTTTCAAATAATTTAGAATTTTTAACTATTTTTGAAAGTAGAATCTATTGTCTACTGTGAAGTCTAAAACTGAAAATATTTATTATATAATAAGGTTAAGATAAAATATGAAAGGAGTAAAATGTCTTTCATGACGTATTGCAAAGTTGAACTGTACGCTATGCAAGATTGTTTAAATTAAAAATAATGGAAATTTCCATTAAATAGTTTAGTTTCTTTTGGAATTGTCTAGTCCTAGTGGCTAAAAATTTTAAGTCAAAAAGAAAGCGCTTTACCGAATTAGAAAATGAGAGGTAAAATATGAATCAGAGACATTTTGATAGAAAACAACGGTACGGAATTCGGAAATTTACAGTTGGAGCAGCTTCAGTAGTGATTGGAGCGGTTGTTTTTGGTGTTGCCCCTGCTTTGGCTCAAGAGGCACCATCAACGAATAGTGAAACAGCGGGGCAATCTTTGCCAGAATTGCCTAAGGAAGTAGAGACAGGAAATCTGACGAATCTCGATAAGAAACTCGCAGACAAATTGGTAACAGCAACGAATAAGGGAACTGAAGTGAGCCGTGAAGAGTTGCAAGCAAACCCAGGGTCTGAAAAAGCAGCAGAAACAGAAGCATCAAACGAAACTCCAGGAACAGATAGTGAAGACGAAGAAGAAGTTGGAAACATTCCTCGTGACTTTTATGCAAGAGAGTTAGAAAACGTCAATACTGTAGTAGAAAAAGAAGATGTTGAAACCAATCCTTCAAACGGTCAAAGAGTTGATATGAAGGAGGAACTTGACAAGCTTAAAAAACTTCAAAATGCGACCATTCATATGGAATTTAAGCCAGATGCGTCTGCTCCACGTTTTTATAACCTTTTTTCAGTTTCTAGTGATACCAAAGTAAATGAGTATTTCACCATGGCCATCCTTGATAATACAGCAATCGTTGAAGGTCGTGATGCAAATGGAAACCAATTCTATGGTGATTATAAAACTGCTCCTTTGAAGATTAAGCCAGGTGAGTGGAACTCTGTAACCTTTACAGTTGAAAGACCAAATGCAGATCAGCCAAAAGGTCAGGTTCGCGTCTATGTAAATGGTGTCTTGTCGCGCACAAGTCCTCAGTCTGGTCGTTTCATCAAAGATATGCCAGATGTCAACCAGGTGCAAATTGGGACAACCAAACGTACAGGCAAAAACTTCTGGGGCGCTAATCTTAAAGTCCGTAATCTAACGGTTTATGATCGTACCCTTTCACCAGAAGAAGTAAAAAAACGTAGTCAGCTCTTTGAAAGAGGAGAGTTGGAGAAGAAACTTCCTGAAGGAGCAGAAGTTACTGATAAACTGGATGTTTTTGAAGGTGGTGAGAACCGCAAGCCAAATAAAGATGGTATCGCAAGCTACCGTATTCCAGCTCTGCTGAAAACGGATAAGGGAACTTTGATTGCTGGTAGCTGACGAGACGTCGCTTGCATCACTCTGACTGGGGCGACATCGGTATGGTTGTCCGTCGTAGTGATGATAAGGGCAAAAACATGGGGAGATAAAATCGTCATCTCAAATCCCTCGTGATAATGAGAATGCTAGAAGAGCTCATGCGGGATCACCAGTCAATATTGACATGGCCCTAGTCCAAGATCCGAAAACTAAGCGAATCTTCTCTATTTTTGATATGTTTGTAGAAGGTGAAGCAGTTAGAGATTTGCCAGGAAAAGCACCGCAAGCCTATGAGCAAATTGGGGATAAGGTTTACCAAGTTCTGTACAAAAAAGGTGAAGCAGGACATTATACAATCCGTGAAAATGGTGAGGTTTTTGATCCTGAAAATCGAAAGACCGAATACCGAGTTGTAGTGGATCCTAAGAAGCCAGCATACAGTGATAAGGGAGACCTTTACAAAGGTGAAGAACTTATCGGTAATGTCTACTTTGATTACAGCGACAAGAATATCTTAGGGTTTCAAACACCAACTATCTCTGGATGTCTTATAGTGATGACGATGGTAAAACTTGGTCTGCACCTAAAGATATTACGTACGGTATTCGTAAGGACTGGATGCACTTCTTAGGTACTGGGCCTGGTACAGGTATTGCTTTGCATTCAGGTCCTCACAAAGGGCGACTTGTTATCCCTGCTTATACGACAAATAACGTATCCTATCTAGGTGGTTCTCAGTCTTCACGCGTCATTTACTCAGATGACCATGGTGAAACTTGGAATGCAGGTGAGGCAGTCAATGATAATCGTCTAGTAGGCAACCAAACGATTCATTCTTCAACTATGAATAATCCAAGTGCTCAAAATACGGAGTCAACTGTTGTTCAGTTGAATAATGGAGATCTCAAACTCTTCATGCGCGGATTGACAGGTGATCTTCAAGTTGCTACAAGTAAAGATGGTGGAGCCACTTGGGAAAAAGATGTGAAGCGCTATGCGGATGTCAAAGATGTCTATGTTCAAATGTCAGCTATTCATACTGTGCAAAATGGTAAGGAATATATTGTCCTCAGCAATGCAGGTGGTCCAGGACGTTACAATGGTTTGGTGCATGTTGCACGAGTGGAAGCGAATGGAGATTTAACTTGGCTTAAGCATAACCCTATTCAAAGTGGTAAATTTGCTTATAACTCCTTGCAAGATCTTGGAAATGGTGAATTTGGTTTGCTTTATGAGCATGCGGATAGTAAACAAAATGAATATACCTTGTCTTATAAGAAATTCAATTGGGATTTCTTAAGTAAGGATGGGATTTCTCCAACGAAAGCAATCGTGAAGAATGCTGTAGAGATGAGCAAAAATGTCATCGCTTTAGAATTTGATTCTGAAGTGTTGGTGAATCAGCCACCCGTTCTTAAATTGGCAAATGGAAATTTTGCGACCTTCTTGACTCAATACGATTCAAAAACATTGCTATTTGCAGCTAGTAAGGAAGATATTGGTCAGGAAATTACAGAAATCATTGATGGTGCAATTGAGAGCATGCATAATTTGCCTGTAAGTCTTGAAGGTGCAGGAGTTCCTGGTGGAAAAAATGGAGCAAAAGCAGCAATCCATGAAGTTCCAGAATTTACAGGTGGTATCAACGGCGAAGAAGCAGCGGTTCAGGAACTTCCATCCTATGAGGGAGGCGCTAATGCAGTGGAAGCAGCCAAATCAGAACTTCCATCCTATGAAGGAGGTGCTAATGCAGTGGAAGCAGCCAAATCAGAACTTCCATCCTATGAGGGAGGCGCTAATGCGGTAGAAGCAGCCAAATCAGAAGTTCCATCCTATGAGGGAGGCGCTAATGCAGTAGAAGCAGCCAAATCAGAACTTCCATCCTATGAGGGAGGTGCTAATGCGGTGGAAGCAGCAAGCTCAGAACTTCCATCTTATGAAGGAGGATTCCATGAAGCCCAGCCTGCTAGTTCGGATTTACCAACTCTTGCAGATGGTGTCAACGAGGCCGAAGTAGCAGTGCATAAGGTGACAGAATATAAGGCTGACCAGTCTACTGCAGTGCAGGCCATGCCACAAGAACATACTTATCAAGTGCCTGCGGCGCAGCAACATCTCCTGCCTAAAACAGGAAGTGAGGATAAGTCTAGTATTGCAATTGTAGGATTTGTAGGGATGTTTCTTGGCTTGTTGATGATAGGGAAAAAGAGAGAATAATAGAGAAGTTGAGAACTTAATTTTTTAAAAATAAAAAGAGGTAATGGAAATAAAATTAGGTGCCGACTTGTAAAAGTTAGATTTTTTCTGTCTAATTTTTTAGGTACATATCATAAATCCTATCTCTTTTTATATTAATGGAACTTTATACTCGTCTGTCCTTAGCCATAGACTATCACAAAAATATAAAGTAAAAAGTAGTAAATACCATAAAAAAACTTTGTGTTTTTATTGTAATACAGTATACTTAATATGATAAAAAATTGGCTATTAAAAGCATTATTTTATCCAAGATAATGTAAGCGATTTCTAGATGTTTGTAATTGTCTAAATAAAGTGCTTATGGGAAGGAGTTTTTGAAAAGTAAATAAACATAAGACTGTTACCAGTTAAAACTGGGCTCGGGCAGTAGCTGACTGCTCTAGAAGATTAGGAGTATTTGATGAAACAATATTTTTTAGAAAAATGTAGAATCTTTAGTATTCGTAAACTGACTGTTGGTGTTGCTTCTGTAGCAGTCGGTCTTGCTTTTTTTGCATCTGGGAATGTTGCGGCTAGTGAACTTGTGACAGAACCGAAACTTGAAGTGGACGGTCAAGCAAAAGATACAGCAGATGTAGATCATGAAAAAGTAGAAGCGATAAAAGAAGAAGTAACTGAAAAAACAGAACCTGACGTCGAGAAAGTGGCTAAGGAAGCCAAAACTACTGAAGTGGCTGGTGATGTACTCCCTGAAGAAATCTCTGATCGTGCTTATCCTGATACCTCAGTGAAACAAGTAGATACTTCAGCTATTGTTTCAGAAAGAGAAAGTCCACAAGTAGAGACTAAGAGTATATTGAAACCTACGGAAGTAGCTCCAACTGAAGGCGAAAAAGAAAATAGAGCCGTTATCAACGGTGGCCAAGACATTAAACATATCAATTATGAAGGCCAGCCAGCTACCTCAGCTGCTATGGTTTATACAATTTTCAGTTCACCTTTAGCAGGTGGAGGTAGCCAACGTTATCTCAATTCTGGATCTGGAATCTTTGTAGCTCCAAATATTATGTTGACAGTAGCTCATAATTTTTTAGTCAAGGATGCAGATACCAATGCAGGTTCTATTCGTGGTGGTGATACTACTAAGTTTATTACAATGTAGGTTCAAATACTGCTAAGAACAATTCTTTGCCAACTTCAGGAAATACGGTTTTGTTTAAGGAAAAGGATATTCATTTTTGGAATAAAGAAAAGTTTGGTGAAGGAATTAAGAATGATCTAGCTTTAGTAGTAGCACCAGTTCCACTTTCGATTGCAAGTCCAAATAAGGCTGCGACCTTCACTCCTCTAGCAGAACATCGAGAATACAAAGCCGGAGAACCTGTTAGCACAATTGGTTACCCTACAGATTCAAGCTCTCCAGAATTGAAGGAACCAATCGTACCTGGTCAATTGTATAAGGCTGATGGTGTTGTTAAAGGTACTGAAAAATATGATGATAAGGGAACAGTTGGTGTCACTTATCGTTTGACTTCTGTATCAGGTCTTTCAGGTGGTGGAATTATCAACGGTGAAGGAAAAGTTATCGGAATTCACCAACGTGGTACTGTTGATAATGCTAACATTGCTGAAAAAGATCGCTTTGGAGGAGGGCTTGTCCTCTCGCCAGAACAATTGGCATGGGTCAAAGAAATCATTGACAAATACGGTGTTAAAGGTTGGTATCAAGGCGATAACGGCAATCGTTATTACTTCACTCCAGAGGGAGAGATGCTTCGAAATAAGACAGCTGTTATTGGCAAAAATAAATACTCTTTCGATCAAAATGGTATTGCAACGCTTCTTGAAGGTGTTGACTATGGACGAGTTGTTGTAGAACATCTAGACCAAAAAGATAATCCAGTCAAAGAAAACGATACTTTTGTTGAAAAGACGGAAGTTGGAACTCAGTTTGACTATAACTATAAAACAGAAATTGAGAAAACTGACTTCTACAAGAAGAATAAAGAAAAATATGAGATTGTATCGATTGACGGCCAAGCTGTCAACAAGCAACTGAAAGATTCCTGGGGAGATGATTATAGCGTTGTGAGCAAGGCTCCTGCAGGAACTCGTGTCATTAAGGTTGTTTATAAAGTCAATAAAGGTTCCTTCGACCTTCGTTACCGCTTGAAAGGCACAGATCAAGAATTAGCGCCTGCAACTGGTGACAATAACGATGGTAAAGAATACGAAGTTTCCTTTGTTCACAGATTCCAAGCCAAAGAAATTGCAGGCTACCGTGCAGTCAATGCAAGCCAAGAAGCAACAATCCAACATAAAGGAGTGAACCAAGTTATTTTTGAATACGAAAAAATAGAAGATCCAAAACCAGCAACTCCTGCAACTCCAGTAGTGGATCCAAAAGACGAAGAAACAGAAATTGGAAACTATGGACCACTACCAAGTAAGGCTCAATTGGACTACCACAAGGAAGAATTGGCTGCCTTCATCCACTATGGTATGAATACCTACACTAACTCTGAATGGGGGAACGGTAGAGAAAATCCCCAAAACTTTAACCCAACTAATCTTGATACAGACCAGTGGATTAAGACTTTGAAGGATGCAGGATTCAAGCGAACAATCATGGTTGTCAAACACCATGATGGATTTGTAATCTATCCTTCTCAATATACAAAACATACCGTAGCGGCAAGTCCATGGAAAGACGGTAAGGGTGACCTTCTCGAAGAAATCTCTAAATCAGCAACGAAATATGACATGAATATGGGTGTTTACCTATCACCATGGGATGCCAATAACCCTAAATATCATGTTTCAACTGAAAAAGAGTACAACGAATACTACCTCAACCAGCTCAAGGAAATCCTTGGCAATCCTAAATACGGAAATAAGGGTAAATTTATCGAAGTGTGGATGGATGGTGCGCGTGGTAGCGGAGCTCAAAAAGTAACCTACACCTTTGACGAGTGGTTCAAGTACATCAAGAAAGCTGAAGGAGATATCGCTATCTTCTCTGCTCAACCAACAAGCGTCCGTTGGATCGGTAATGAACGTGGTATCGCTGGAGATCCAGTTTGGCATAAGGTTAAGAAAGCTAAGATCACTGACGATGTGAAGAATGAATATCTCAACCATGGAGATCCAGAAGGAGATATGTACTCTGTCGGTGAAGCAGACGTTTCTATCCGTTCAGGTTGGTTCTACCATGACAATCAACAGCCAAAATCAATCAAAGATTTGATGGATATCTACTTCAAATCTGTTGGTCGTGGAACGCCACTTCTCCTCAATATTCCACCAAATAAAGAAGGTAAATTTGCAGATGCAGATGTGGCTCGCTTGAAAGAATTCCGAGCAACCTTGGATCAAATGTATGCGACTGACTTCGCCAAGGGAGCAACTGTAACTGCAAGCTCTACTCGTAAGAATCACTTGTATCAAGCAAGCCACTAACAGATGGTAAGGATGATACTAGCTGGGCATTGTCAAATGATGCGAAGACAGGTGAATTTACAGTCGATCTTGGTCAAAAGAGACGCTTTGACGTAGTCGAACTCAAAGAAGATATTGCTAAAGGTCAACGTATCTCAGGGTTTAAGGTTGAAGTGGAGCTAAATGGTCGCTGGGTACCATACGGTGAAGGATCAACTGTTGGTTATCGTCGCCTTATCCAAGGTCAACCAGTAGAAGCGCAAAAGATTCGTGTAACCATTACTGGTGCACAAGCGACTCCTATTTTGACAAACTTATCTGTTTATAAGACACCAAGCAGTATCGAAAAAACAGATGGTTATCCTCTTGGATTGGACTACCATTCAAATACAACAGCCGATAAAGCTAATACAATCTGGTATGATGAATCTGAAGGTATTCGTGGTACATCCATGTGGACCAATAAAAAAGATGCTAGCGTAACCTACCGTTTCAACGGAACTAAGGCTTATGTCGTATCTACAGTGGATCCACATCATGGTGAAATGTCTGTTTATGTAGATGGTCAAAAGGTTGCAGATGTGCAAACTAAGAATACAGCTCGTAAACGTAGCCAGATGGTTTATGAAACAGATGACTTGGCTCCAGGCGAACACACGATCAAAATCGTTAATAAAACAGGCGAAGCTATTGCAACTGAAGGTATCTATACGCTTAATAATGCTGGTAAGGGTATGTTTGAGTTGAAAGAAACTACCTATGAAGTTCAAAAAGGCCAACCTGTCACTGTAACCATTAAACGTGTTGGTGGTAGCAAAGGAGCTGCAACAGTCCATGTCGTGACTGAACCAGGAACAGGGGTTCACGGTAAGGTTTACAAGGATACAACAGCTGATTTGACCTTCCAAGATGGTGAAACAGAAAAGACTTTGACAATTCCGACAATTGACTTTACGGAGCAAGCTGATTCAATCTTTGACTTTAAAGTGAAAATGACAAGCGCATCAGATAATGCCTTGCTTGGATTTGCTTCAGAAGCAACTGTTCGAGTAATGAAGGCTGACTTACTTCAAAAAGACCAAGTCAGTCATGATGACCAGGCCAGTCAACTTGATTATAGCCCAGGTTGGCATCATGAAACCAATTCGGCAGGTAAATACCAAAATACTGAGTCTTGGGCATCATTTGGTCGTTTGAATGAAGAGCAGAAGAAAAATGCTAGCGTAACAGCCTATTTCTATGGCACAGGTATTGAAGTTAAAGGTTTTGTTGACCCTAGTCATGGTGTCTATAAAGTTACTCTAGATGGTAAAGAACTTGAGTATCAAGATGGTCAAGGAAATGCTTCTCTTGTAGATGGTAAGAAATACTTCAGTGGTACAGCAACTACACGTCAAGGTGATCAGACTCTTGTTCGTTTGACTGGACTCGAAGAAGGTTGGCATGCTGTAACCTTGCAATTGGATCCAAAACGAAATGATACCTCTAGAAATATTGGTATTCAAGTTGATAAGTTCATCACTCGTGGAGCAGAAAGCGCTCTTTATACCAAAGAAGAATTAGTTCAGGCTATGAAGAACTGGAAGGAGGAGTTAGATAAATTTGATCAGACAAGCTTAAAGGACACTCCAGAGGCTCGTGAAGCTTTCAAATCAAACTTAGATAAATTATCTGAGCAACTTTCAGCAAGTCCTTCCAATGCTCAAGAAATTCTGAAAACAGCCACAGCCTTACAAGCTATCCTTGATAAGGAAGAAAACTATGGAAAAGAAGATACTTCGCCATCAGAGCAGCCAGAAGAGCCTAACTACGACCAGGCCATGGCAAGCTTGGCAGAGGCCATTCAAAACAAGAGCAAGGAACTGGGTAGTGATAAAGAAGCTAAGAAGCATCTCGTCGAGTTATCAGAACAAGCTCTTACAGCTATACAAGAAGCTAAGACACAAGATGCAGTAGACAAAGCCTTGCAAGCAGCTCTAACTTCTATCAACCAACTTCAAGCGACTCCGAAAGAGGAACCAAAACCATCTCAGCCAGAAGAGCCTAACTACGACAAGGCCATGGCAAGTTTGGCAGAGGCCATTCAAAACAAGAGCAAGGAACTGGGTAGTGATAAAGAAGCTAAGAAACATCTCGTTGAGTTATCAGAGCAGGCTCTTACAGCTATCCAAGAAGCCAAGACACAAGATGCAGTAGATAAAGCCTTGCAAGCAGCACTGACTTCTATTAACCAACTTCATGCGACTCCGAAAGAGGAAGAAACACCATCCCAGCCAGAAGAGCCTAATTACGACAAGGCTATGGCAAGCTTGGCAGAGGCTATCCAAAACAAGAGTAAGGAACTAGGTAGCGATAAAGAAGCTAAGAAGAAACTAGTTGAGTTATCAGAACAAGCACTTACAGCTATCCAAGAAGCTAAGACACAAGATGCAGTAGACCAAGCCTTACAAGCAGCTCTAACTTCTATCAACCAACTTCAAGCGACTCCGAAAGAGGAAGCAAAACCATCCCAGCCAGAAGAGCCTAACTACGACAAGGCTATGGCAAGCTTGGCAGAGGCTATCCAAAACAAGAGCAAGGAACTAGGTAGCGATAAAGAAGCTAAGAAGCATCTCGTCGAGTTATCAGAACAGGCACTTACAGCTATCCAAGAAGCCAAGACACAAGATGCAGTAGACAAAGCCTTGCAAGCAGCTCTAACTTCTATCAACCAGCTTCAAGCGACTCCGAAAGAGGAAGTGAAATATTCCATAGTTCCAACGGATGGAGATAAGGAACTAGTTCAACCTCAACCAAGTCTTGAAGTAGTAGAAGAAGTAATTAACTTCAAGACAGTTAAACAAGAAGATTCAAGTCTTCCAAAAGGTGAAACTCGAGTGAGTCAGGTAGGTCGTGCAGGCAAGGAACGTATCTTGACTGAAGTAGCACCAGATGGAAGCCGTACTATAAAACTTCGTGAAGTTATTGAAGTTGCGCAAGATGAAATTGTGTTGGTTGGAACTAAGAAAGAAGAATCAGCTAAAATCGTATCAGCTGACCATAAGGTACCAGAATTTACTGGTGGTGTGTCTGATTCTGAAGCAGCTATTCACAACTTACCAGAGTTTACTGGTGGTGTGTCGGGTTCTGAAGCAGCTATTCACAACTTACCAGAGTTTACTGGTGGTGTGTCTGATTCTGAAGCAGCTATTCACAACTTACCAGAGTTTACTGGTGGTGTGTCGGGTTCTGAAGCAGCTATTCATAACTTACCAGAGTTTACTGGTAGTATGACTGGTTCTGAAGGAGTTACTCATGGAGTTTCGAACGTTGAGGAAGGAGTTCCTAGTGGAGAAGCTGCAAGTCATCAAGAATCAGGATTTACTAGTGATGTAACTGCCTCTGAAAAAACTATGAATCAAATCGTAGATAAAAATGATGATAAGTCATATGTAGTTCCGCCTATGTTAGAAGATAAGACTTATCAGGCACCTGCAAATCGTCAAGAAGTTCTACCTAAAACAGGAAGTGAAGATGGTTCTGCTTTTGCATCTGTAGGAATTATGGGCATGTTCTTAGGAATGATTGGAATGGTCAAAAGAAAAAAAGACTAATTAATGTAAAATGCCCTTAAATAGTGTATTCGAATTGGATGCAAGAAGGTTGTAACAATTAGTTTTAGATTGTTTTCCTTGTATTAAGTGAAATACAATCAAGTAGACGAGAAAATTGGGAGATAACTAAAGGGGCAGGGAAAGATGTCACTTTTAATACTTAATGAAAATCAAAGAGCAAACTAGGATACTAGCCGCAGGCTGTACTTGAGTACAGCAAGACGATGTTGACGTGGTTTGACGAGATTTTCGACGAGTATAAAATACTAAAACCGAGCATTTCCGTAGTTGGATATGCTCGGTTTTTTATCAATTATTTATAAGCTACGATACCAATGATGGTATCAACTGCACGTTCCATAGTCTGAAGGCTAACATATTCAAAACGTCCATGCATGTTTTCGCCACCAGCAAAGATATTTGGAGTTGGGATTCCCATAAAGGAAATTTTAGAGCCGTCTGTCCCGCCGCGAATTGGTTCAATAATAGGTGTGATACCTAAATCTTCCATAACGGCCTTAGCAATGGTAATTGGAGTCATATCTTTTTCAATGACTTCTTTCATATTGTAGTACTGGTCTGTCAAGTTTAGGGTGACACGGTCGCTGCCAAGTTCTTGATTCATTTTATCAGCGATAGACTGCATAGCTGCTTTACGCGCTTCAAAGGCATCTTTTTCAAAAATCACGAATGATGTAGCTTGCACGCGCTTCCTCGACACTACCTGTCACATCCATAAGATGATAGAAACCCTTGGTAACCATCCGTTAACTCAGGGACGTTCATTCTCTGGAAGTTGATTGTGAAAAATCAATTGCTAACTGAAGGGCGTTGACCATTTGCCCTTTTGCAGTACCAGGGATGGACATTACGACCTTGAAATGCAATTCAGCACCAGCTGCTGAGAAAGGTTTCGTACTGAAGTTCTCCTAGTGGTCCTCCATCAACAGTGTAGGCAAAAATCAACATCAAAATCTTCTGCATCAAATTTATTAGCACCAACACCGATTTCTTCATCTGGACCAAAACCAACACGAATCTCACAGTGTTTGATTTCAGGATGAGCATTTAGATATTCAATGGCTGTCATAATTTCAGCAATTCCTGACTTATCATCGGCACCTAGCAAGGTTGTTCCATCGGTTGTGATAAGCGTTTGTCCTGGATATTTCTCAAGACTCTTGAAGTCGGATGGATCTAGTTTAAAACCAGAATTTCCAAGTTCAATCACACCCCCATCGTAGTTTTCAATTACCTGTGGATTGACTCCTTCGGCATTAAAATCAGCAGTATCCATGTGGGAGATGAAGCCAATTTTACGTGTTAAAGATGGATCATTGGCTGGCAAGGTTCCAATAGCAAAACCATTTGGTAGATAATAAACATTTTGTAATCCAACACGTTTCATTTCAGGAATGAGGACATTTGTCGCAAAGTCAACCTGACTCTGTGTACTTGGAGTAGTAGTAGAGTGTTCATCAGAGCGCGTGTTGACCTTAACGTAGGTTAAGAAGCGGTCCAAGAGATTGGGGTAAGTCATAAAAAACTCCTTTTGAATTCATTTTTTCCATTGTATCATAGAAAGAAGAGAAAAACAAAAGACAGAAGTTAGGGAAATTCTCTATGTTAGCGTTTACTTATCAGTGGATTCATGATAAAATAAATTTGATAAAAACATCACAAGGAAGCAGTTATGAAAAAAGCAATTTTAATGATGACTTTCGGTTCGCCAGAAGAGATTACCTTTGAAGGTGTAGCTGATTTTTTCACAAATATTCGTCGCGGAGTGAGACCTCAAGACCACGAGATTCAAACACTCTATGATAATTATGTACTTATTGGAGGCACGCCTCTGCAAAGAATTACCCGTGAAGAAGTTGCCTTAGTAGAAGCTAGACTGGGGAATGAGTATAGTGTCTATTTTGCCAATAAATTTTCCAGACCTTTTATTCCAGATGTGATTGGTCAGATGGAAGCAGACGGCATTGAACAGTGTATTTGCCTGATTTTGGAGCCCCATTATTCTTTTTACTCTGTCATGGGTTATGAGAAATTTTTAGAAAGCAAGCAAATTCAATTTTTGGTCATTAAGGACTGGTATCAAGAAGAGGACTTGCTAAACTATTGGGCAGATGAAATTGGTAATATTTTAAAAGAAGAAGTAAAGCAGGATAGCTTTAAAGTCATCTTTTCAGCCCATAGTGTACCCATTTTTGCCTTGGATTTTGGTGACCCCTATATCGACCAAATTTTTGAAAATAGCAAGCTAGTCGCTGAAAAACTAGGCTTGAGTTCAGAACAATATACCAATACCTGGCAGAGTGAGAGTGATATCGGTATTCCATGGATTAAACCAGATGTTCTGGAGTATCTCAGAGAACAGACAGAACATCCAGACCATTATATTTTTGTTCCTATCAGCTTCATTAGCGAGCATATTGAAGTTTTATTTGATAATGATGTGGAATGTTATGACTTGTGTCAAGAATTGGGTGTGACCTACCATCGACCACCAATGCCCAATACGGATTCTCGTTTGATTGATGCTTTGGTTAATACAGTCAGAACTAATGAACATCAAGAATTTAAGGAATTTCTCCCAGAAGAAGAAACCTTTGATGAGTTAGTTCCTTCAGATGAGACTAAAAATATTTTGGCCGAATCTCAAGATTTACAAATGCCAGAATTTGTGAAAAAACTGATTGAGAAAAAAGGTCGGGAAAATGTTAAGATGCCTTATTTGATCAAGAAAATGCTAGAGAAAGCAGGTAAGTTGCCGAAAGAGTAAAGAAAAAGGATTTAGCTTTGTGCTAGATCCTTTTAAACGATTATTTTTTCTCAAGAAGAGCTTTGATTTCTTGAAGTACTTCCAATTCAGTTGGAGCAGCTGGAGCTTCCTCAGCAGCTTCTTCTTTTTTAGTAAGGCTTTGAGCTTTTTCCATAGCTTTAATAACGAAGAAGAGAACAGTACCTACAACAAGGAAGTTGATAATAGCACTCAAGAATTTACCATATGTAACACCATTCCATGCAAGTTCAGCGATGTTTTGTACTTTCGCAGCTTCCAAGGCTGGATTCAATAGAAGTGGAGTGATGATATCGTTAACGAATGAAGTTACGATTGCACCAAAAGCAGAGGCAATGATCACACCGACAGCAAGGTCTACGACATTACCACGAAGCAAAAATGCTTTAAGATCTTTTAACATTTTCATAGTTCCTTTCCAAAGTTTTTGCTCTTTATTATATATTAATTAAGAAAAGCTTGCAAGATATATGCTCAAAATTTTTTATTTTTTAAAAACATATAGCTTACTTAAAATATAATTAAGAATAATTATTGATATTTGTGCAAGAACTGTTTCGATTGCATTGATTTTGTCAAGATTTTCATTTACGAATTGTCCTATGATGTGAGGAAACTGAGTTACAAACAGAAAAGTAAGGAGCAAAGTCTAACAGAAAAGTAGAAAGGCGGGCAAGAGAAAATTTCACTAAACGTCTTAGTCAATTCTGCCTAGCTTGCTTAAACACAATCGTATCATTTGTGATAAAGGCAAAGAGGATACCGATAATATTTGCTAGGGCAGTAGCAAGGAGTTCTTTATGAGTTAGTTGATAAATGACTAGTCGTGAGAGAATAGAAACTAGAGTTGTTGCAAAGGCCCAAAGAAGAGATAGGCTAAGATCTCATTGTTAAAAAATTTTTGAATACGATTTTTTCATGTTTTAAGTATAGCATAAAGCAGGCTATTGTGCTATACTAGTAAGGTTGAATGAATCAACCCTTGGTGCTTAGCTTCTTTCACCAAGCATATTACACGTGGACAACCCGCCAAAGGAGAAAAGATGAAAAAATTAACTATTCGTGATGTAGCAGATATTGCAATCGTCGCTGCTATCTATGTCGTTTTGACTGTCACACCGCCCCTAAATGCCATCAGCTATGGTGCTTATCAGTTCCGTATTTCAGAAATGATGAACTTTATGGCTTTTTACAATCCTAAGTACATCATCGGAGTTACCATCGGTTGTATGATTGCTAATTTCTTTAGCTTCGGACTGCTAGATGTCTTTGTTGGTGGTGGATCAACCTTGGTATTCCTCAGTCTAGGTGTTTGGCTTTTTGCAAAATACAGCAAAGGATTACCTCTTTAATGGATTAATTCGAAAAGATCATTTCTTCTTTTCAATCCTCTTTTCAATTTCCATGTTTACTATCGCTGCCGAGTTGAATATCGTAGCGCAATTACCATTTTTTTCCTTACTTGGTTTCACAACAGGAATTGGTGAATTTGCCTCATTGATTATTGGAGCGATTATCATCGGTAAAATTGGTCGTCGAATCGATTTAAGCAAATAGAAGAAGACAAGCTAGGTAGCTCTTACCTGGCTTTTTCTTATGGAAAATTTCTAAGGAAACTTGACAAGTTTTTCTAACTGTAGTATACTTTTTAGGTAAGCTGATTTAGCTCAGTTGGCAGAGCGCATCCATGGTAAGGATGAGGTCGCCGGTTCAATCCCGGCAATTAGCATGAAATAAACAGAAAAGCCCTTGATTTACAAGGGTTTTTGTTATGTTTGCCCCAAATTTTTCAAAGATGTTTCTTATGCACCTGTGTAAATAAAATTAAAGAGTTTTGTCTGTTGACAAAAGTCATTCTCTTTAGTAGAATAGAAGATGCGATGAGTCGATAGGTAGTCTTTGGACTACTATTGAGCATAAGGAGGTCATAACGCAGGAGCGGACCTTGATGAGTTGTGTGAACCTGCTCATCACATGAAGATGCCTCTTAGTCCCTGGTCTAGCGACTGGGGATTTTTATTTTCCAAAAAATGATGAAAAAGCTTTGCAATTCATGGAAAAAGTAGTATAATACATCTATTATAGAAATTTTTAGAAAATTCCGAAAGAGGTTACTTATGGGATATACAGTTGCTGTAGTCGGCGCGACAGGTGCTGTCGGAGCTCAGATGATAAAAATGTTGGAAGAATCAACACTTCCAATCGATAAAATCCGTTTACTTGCTTCTGCACGTTCAGCAGGCAAGACTTTGAAATTTAAAGATCAAGATATTACGATTGAAGAAACGACTGAAACAGCTTTTGAAGGAGTTGACATTGCTCTCTTTTCAGCAGGAGGTTCTACATCAGCTAAGTATGCACCATACGCAGTTAAAGCTGGAGCGGTAGTAGTTGATAACACATCTTATTTCCGTCAAAATCCAGATGTTCCTTTGGTTGTTCCAGAGGTCAATGCTCATGCACTTGATGCCCACAACGGGATTATTGCCTGCCCTAACTGTTCAACAATCCAAATGATGGTAGCTCTTGAGCCAGTTCGTCAAAAATGGGGCTTGGATCGTATCATTGTTTCAACTTACCAAGCAGTTTCAGGTGCTGGTATGGGAGCAATTCTTGAAACACAACGTGAACTTCGTGAAGTCTTGAATGATGGAGTGAAACCACGTGATTTGCATGCGGAAATCTTACCATCAGGCGGTGACAAGAAACATTATCCTATCGCCTTCAATGCTCTTCCACAAATTGATGTCTTCACTGACAATGATTACACTTACGAAGAGATGAAGATGACTAAGGAAACTAAGAAAATCATGGAAGATGATAGCATTGCAGTATCTGCAACATGTGTGCGTATTCCAGTCTTGTCAGCTCACTCTGAGTCTGTTTACATCGAAACAAAAGAAGTGGCTCCAATCGAAGAAGTGCAAAGCAGCTATCGCAGCCTTCCCAGGTGCTGTTCTTGAAGATGATGTAGCTCATCAAATCTATCCGCAAGCCATCAATGCAGTGGGTTCACGTGATACCTTTGTTGGTCGTATCCGTAAAGACTTGGATGCAGAAAAAGGAATTCACATGTGGGTTGTTTCAGATAACCTTCTTAAAGGTGCTGCTTGGAATTCAGTTCAGATTGCTGAAACTCTTCATGAACGTGGATTGGTTCGTCCAACAGCTGAATTGAAATTTGAATTAAAATAGTCATATAATTTAGGAGTTCAGATGAACTCCTTCTTTGAAATAGAGAGGTGTTTCTCATGTCTTATCAAGATTTAAAAGAGTGTAAAATTATCACAGCCTTTATTACCCCCTTTCACGAGGATGGTTCTATCAATTTTGATGCTATTCCAGCCTTGATTGAGCATTTGCTGGCTCATCACACGGATGGAATTCTTCTTGCTGGTACGACAGCTGAAAGTCCTACCTTGACTCACGATGAAGAGTTGGAGATTTTTACTGCTGTACAAAAAGTTGTTAATGGTCGGGTACCGCTTATTGCTGGTATCGGTACCAATGATACACGTGACTCTATCGAGTTTGTCAAAGAAGTAGCGGAATTTGGTGGTTTCGCAGCTGGGCTTGCTATCGTACCTTACTACAACAAACCTTCTCAAGAAGGGATGTACCAGCACTTTAAGGCCATTGCAGACGCTTCGGACCTACCAATTATCATTTATAACATTCCAGGTCGTGTGGTTGTCGAATTGACTCCAGAAACTATGCTTCGTTTGGCTGACCATCCAAATATCATTGGTGTCAAAGAATGTACTAGCTTGGCAAATATGGCTTACTTGATTGAGCACAAACCAGAAGAGTTCTTGGTCTATACTGGTGAGGATGGAGATGCTTTCCATGCCATGAACCTTGGTGCTGACGGGGTTATTTCTGTTGCCTCTCATACAAATGGGGATGAAATGCACGAGATGTTTACTGCCATTGCAGAAAGCGATATGAAGAAAGCCGCAGCTATTCAACGTAAATTCATTCCTAAGGTTAATGCTCTCTTCTCTTATCCAAGTCCTGCACCTGTTAAGGCAGTTCTTAACTATATGGGATTTGAAGCTGGCCCAACTCGTCTACCTCTTGTTCCAGCACCAGAAGAAGATGCCAAACGCATTATCAAGGTTGTTGTAGATGGCGACTACGAAGCAACTAAGGCAACTGTAACGGGTGTCTTAAGACCAGATTATTAATGAAGACAATAAAATCCATGACCGCAAGAACGATCATGGATTTTTCTTATTTTCTTAT
>BNJS01000677.1_pt1 | contig 201109 bp, 367 predicted proteins | sample 8540461 | NCBI WGS metagenome assembly BNJS01 (sample SAMD00202454, study PRJDB9452) | human saliva metagenome | isolation source: human saliva | place: Japan
ACAATCCGCACGTAAAAACATGCGGTTTTTAGGCTACCCTATCAGGGCCTATACTTCAAAAGCCCCTCAAGAGGCCTGTGAAAGGCTGACAACCACAGCTAATTATTTCCTTGTTTCCCCCTTAAAGGGGTCAACATGTTCTTTCGTTGATAAATTATCTTGAACCATATCTTCTTTTTCTTGGTTTCTTATATAACTCTCTACCACTTTTTGTATTTAACCTACTGTACTTACAAAAATCTTTTCGTTCAGAAATACCTATTTCCATATCTATATTTTTAAGTTCGCGTGTCTTTCAAAAATCATCAGCGCTGACTTCCCCTTCAGATAGCCCATAAAACTTGATACTGATATTTTAGGTGGGGTTTTTAAGAGCATATGGATATGGTCTGGCATTGCATGCGCTTCTATTATCTCCACATTTTTATAGTCACATGACTGCCCTCAATATTTGACCTATATCTGCTCTTAACTTTCCATAAATTGCTTTTCTTCTGTACTTCAGGGATAAATACAATGTGATACTTACCGTTCTATTTTGTGTGTGATAGACTTGAATCGTCACTGGTTTTACTTACCATGATAATCCTCCTATATGTTAAATTTTGGTTTGTCAGCCTTGTTAATTATATAGCGAGATTTTTCTATTCATAGCTTAAGCTATTTGGTTCCATACGCATAGCATATGATTATTATAGCCAGACTTTTGTCTGGCTATAATAAAAAGCTCATATAAAGTGAGCTTTTTGAATTGATTTTTATTCCTCAGTAGCTGCTTCAGCAACTTCTGGGCGATCAACTAACTCAATGTATGCCATTGGTGCATTATCGCCTGCACGGAAACCACATTTCAAAAATGCGAGTGTAACCACCTGCACGTTGAGCAAAACGTGGACCTAATTCATTAAATAATTTTGCAACAGTTTCAACGTTGCGAGTACGAGCGAATGCTAAACGACGGTTTGCAACGCTATCTACTTTTGCTAATGTAATTAACGGTTCAACTACACGGCGTAATTCTTTAGCTTTAGGCAAAGTAGTCTTAATGATTTCATGACTAACTAAAGCACTTGCTGTTACGAAACATCGCTTGGCGATGGCTGCTATTACGGTTTAGTTGACGACCACTCTTACGATGGCGCATGATCTTATCCTTCTCAGAAAAAAATCTTAACCTATGACCAAACTAGTCTTCAGCAATACTTGCTGGTGGCCAATTTTTCAAGGCGCATACCAAGTGACAAGCCACGTGAAGCGAGCACATCCTTTAATTTCAGTAAGAGATTTCTTACCAAGATTAGGGGTTTTTAATAATTCAACTTCTGTACGTTGTACTAAATCACCGATATAATGAATTGTTTCTGCTTTCAAACAGTTAGCAGAACGAACTGTCAACTCTAAGTCATCAACAGGACGTAATAAAATCGGATCGAATTCCGGTTTTTCTTCCTTGATCTCAGGTTGACGAACATCACGCAAATCAACGAATGCATCGAGTTGCTCTGCTAAGATTGTTGCAGCACGACGAATTGCTTCTTCAGGCTCAAGCGTACCATTAGTTTCTAACTCGATAACAAGTTTATCTAGGTCAGTACGTTGTTCAACACGAGCTGCTTCAACATTATATGCAATGCGATCAACTGGGCTGTAACAAGCATCAACAAGTAAGCGACCAATTGGACGCTCCTCTGCTTGACTATGAGTGCGAGCTGATGCAGGTACATATCCTCTACCACGCTGAACACGAATACGCATATTAATAGATGCATTTTCGTCTGTTAAGTGACAGATTACATGTAATGGATTAACAATCTCAACATCACCGTCATGGGTGATATCAGCTGCAACAACAGGGCCAATTCCAGATTTATTTAGTGTCAGAATAACATCATCTTTATTCTGTACTTTAAACCGCTAGACCTTTAAGGTTTAAAAGAACTTCAAGAATATCTTCTTGAACACCTTCCCTTACTACTATATTCGTGCAATACGCCATCAATTTCCACTTCAGTTACAGCATAACCTGGCATTGAAGACAGAAGGATACGACGTAATGCATTACCTAGAGTATGGCCAAAACCACGCTCTAACGGCTCTAAGATCACTTTAGCATGAGTTGAACTAATTTGTTCAATATCTACTAAACGTGGTTTTAAAAATTCTGTAACAGAACCCTGCATTTTATCCTCTCTTTGCTTTTAAAGCTTAACTATTATTTAGAGTAAAGCTCAACGATCAGATGTTCGTTAATATCTGCTGATAAATCAGAACGTTCAGGAACACGTTTGAACACACCTTCCATTTTTGCAGAATCAACTTCTAACCATGTTGGTTTTTCTCTTTGTTCTGCTAATTCTAATGATGCTTTAATACGTGCTTGTTTTTTAGATTTCTCACGAACAGCAACAACATCATTTACAGAAACTTGGAAAGATGGAATGTTAACAACACGACCATTTACAACAATCGCTTTATGGCTCACTAATTGGCGAGCTTCTGCACGAGTTGCAGCAAACTCCCATGCGATAAACAACGTTATCCAATCTACCTTCTAATAACACTAATAAATTTTCACCAGTGTTACCTTTTAAACGGTTTGCTTCTTTATAGTAGTTACGGAATTGACGTTCTAAAAATACCATAGATACGACGAACTTTTTGTTTTTCACGTAATTGACTACCATAGTCAGACAAACGCGGTTTTACGAGCACCATGTTGACCAGGTGCTGTATCAATTTTACATTTTGAATCAATCGCACGCACGCCTGATTTAAGAAATAAATCAGTACCTTCACGACAGCTGAGCTTTGAGTTTTGGACCCAAATATCTTGCCATTTTCTTTCTCAACTATCCTATATACGTCTTAAACGCGACGTCGGTGGACGACAACCGTTATGAGGAATCGGAGTCACATCAGTAATATTCGTGATACGGAAACCCGCTGCGTTTAACGCGCGAATTGTAGATTCACTGACCTGGACCCCGGACCTTTAACCATAACTTCCAAGTTCTTTAAGCCGAATTCTTTAACAATTTCAGCACAACGTTCAGCAGCAACTTGCGCAGCGAACGGGGTAGATTTACGAGAACCGCGGAAACCTGAACCACCTGCAGTCGCCCATGCTAGAGCGTTACCTTGACGGTCAGTAATAGTAACGATTGTATTATTGAAAGATGCGTGAATATGTGCTACGCCATCTACGACTTGTTTTTACACGTTTACGTGCACGAACTGGTGTTTTAGCCATTCTTTATTTACCCCGACTATTTTTGATCGGCTTTACGTGGACCCTTACGGGTACGCGCATTAGTTTTAGTACGTTGACCACGTACCGGTAAACTACGACGGTGACGTAAAACCACGGTAACAACCTAAGTCTAAAAGACGTTTGATGTTTAGTGTTACTTCACGACGTAAATCACCTTCAACGGTAAATTTACCAACTTCGTCACGCAGTTTGTCAATCTGCTCTTCAGACAATTCTCGATCTTAACATCCTCCAGCAATACCCGCTGCAGCACTAAACAGCTTTAGAGCGAGTCTTACCAATACCGTAAATTGCAGTTAAAGCGATTACAGCGTGTTTGTGATCAGGAAATGTTAATGCCTGCAATACGGGCCACTATGCACTCCATTATTTTAACTAATTTGGTATTCTGATCTTGAAAAGCCCGTTTTCAGGATACTCAAACAGAATACCAAGGACATAAATGAGTTGAGCAGTATAACTGCTCAACTGGTTCTTTGCAAGAAAAATATGAATTAACCTTGACGTTGTTTATGTTTAGGGATCGCTGCACAATACTCGTACAACACCTTCACGTTTAACAATTTTACAGTTACGACACATTTTCTTTACGGAAGCTACGAACTTTCATTGCTTATCCTTTTCTACTAAATGAACAATTATTGTCCAAAACCTTTAAGGTTTGCTCAACGCAGATTCATACTGAGACGACATTAAGTGACTCTGAACCTGCACGATGAAATCCATAATTACAACGACTACAATTAAAAAGAGATGTTCCACCGAAGTAAAATTTAACATCCCAAGCCGATGTCATAATATAAAGGAACTAAACACACAAACGTTACATAAAGACCGCCAATCAGTGTAAGACGAGTCATAACTTTATCAATATAACGAGAGGTTTGTTCCCCTGGTCTAATTCCTGGAATAAATGCACCAGATAGATTATCTGCTGTATCTCGCGGATTATACTGCATTGCTGTGTAAAAGAAGCTAAAGAAAATAATTGCTACAGCATAAACAAGTAAATAAAAGAGGCTGACCAGGATTCAACAACATAGATAAGTTATTTAACCACTCAAACTTATCATTTTATCCAAACCATTGATTAAGGTTGCTGGAAATAAAATAATACTTGAGGCAAAAGTGCCCGGCACTACGTTTGCCATATTTACTTTCAATGGTAAATGTCGAATGACCACCTAAAATTTGACGACCTTGTTGACGCTTTGCATATTCAGCATCAATTCTGCACTGTCCTCTTTCAACAAAAACAACGAAATAAGTTACTGCAAATACAATAGCTGCGATCACAAGAAGCACTAATGGATGCATTTGTCCTTGACGAGCCTGCTCAATAGTTTGAAGTATAGCTGATGGTAAACCAGCTACGATACCGCCAAAAACAAGAATTGAAATACGTTACCAATACCTCTTTCAGTAATTTGTTCACCTAATCACATGAGGAACATAGTTCCAGTGACTAAGCTAACAACTGAAGTAAAGTAAAAAACCAAATCCAACATTTGGCACTAAGCCAGGTAACATATTTGGTAAACCTGTTGAAATAGCTACTGCCTGAATGGTTGCAAAAACAACTGTCGCATACCGAGTATACTTTAGAAAATTTTTACGTTGACCCGAGCACCTTCTTTCTTTAATTCTGCTAAAGCAGGGAGAAACCGTTGCAAGCAACTGAATTACAATAGATGCCGAGATATACGACATAATACCTAATGCTAATATAGATGCACGGCTAATGCACCACCAGAGAACATATTAAACATGTCAATGATGGTGCCTTTTTTGTTGTTCAACTAATTGAGCTAGCACAGCCGCATCAATACCAGGAACCGGAATGAAAGAACCAATTCGGTAAACGATAAGCGCACCTAAAACGAAAAAGTAATCGGCTTTTTAATTCACCTTTACCGCTATTAGTACTTCTTGCTTGATAACCTGGTTGTTTAGCCATTTGCTAATTATTCCTCAACTGAACCGCCAGCAGCTTCAATTGCTGCTTTTTGCACCCTTTAGTTACACGCAAACCACGAACTGTTACTGCAGATTTCACTTCACCCGCTAAAAACTACTTTAGCGAATTGGATATCTTTAGTTAAGATATTTGCTGCTTTTAATGTTTCTAAGGTTACTACATTACCTTCAACTTTGGTTAACTCATTCAAACGAACTTCTGCAGTTACTGCAGCTTTCATTGAAGTAAAACCAAAATTTTGGTAAACGACGGTATAACGGCATTTGACCACCTTCGAAACCGCGACGAACACCGCCACCAGTACGAGATTTTTGACCTTTATGACCACGGCCACCAGTCTTGCCTAAACCTGAACCAATACCACGACCGAGGCGTTTAGCGCTATGCTTTGCACCTTCAGCCGGAGATAGAGTATTTAAACGCATCTCTTACTCCTCCACTTTAACCATGTATGAAACTTGGTTAATCATACCACGTACTGCAGGCGTATCAATTAACTCAACAGTGTGGTGCATATGGCGAAGACCAAGACCACGCAAGGTAGCTTTATGCTTCGGTAAACGAGCAATTGAGCTACGAACTTGTGTTACTTTAATAGTTTTAGCCATTATTCATTACCCCAAGATTTCATCAACAGTTTTACCGCGTTTTGCAGCAACCATTTCTGGTGATTTCATGTTTGCTAATGCATCAATAGTTGCACGAACAACGTTAATTGGGTTGGTAGAACCATACGCTTTAGAAAGAACATTGCGTACACCTGCAACTTCTAATACTGCACGCATTGCACCACCAGCGATGATACCTGTACCTTCGCTTGCTGGTTGCATAAATACACGTGAACCAGTATGAACACCTTTAACTGGATGCTGTAATGTACCTTCATTCAAAGCAACGTTAATCATATTACGACGTGCTTTTTCCATTGCTTTTTTTGGATCGCTGCTGGAACTTCTCGTGCTTTACCATAACCAAAACCTACTCGGCCATTACCATCGCCCACCACAGTTAATGCGGTGAAACTCATAATACGACCACCTTTACAGTTTTTGATACACGGTTTACTGCGATTAGCTTCTCTTGCAGTTCACCAACTTGTTTTTCGATGTTTGACATCTCAATTTACCTCATTAGAACTGTAGACCAGCTTCACGTGCAGCGTCCGCTAAAGTTTGGACACGACCATGATATTTAAAACCGGAACGATCAAAAGCAACAGCTTGAACGCCTTTTGCTAATGCGCGTTCTGCAACAGCTTTACCCTACTGCAGCAGCAGCATCTTTATTACCGGTGTATTTTACTTGCTCACGAATTGCTTTCTCAACAGTTGAAGCAGCGGCAAGCACTTCTGAACCGTTTGGTGCAATAACTTGTGCATAAATATGACGTGGAGTGCGGTGAATAACTAAACGAGTTACACCTTGCTCTCTCATCATATGACGTGCACGAGCTGCACGACGGATACGAGCTGATTTTCTTATCCATAGTGTTACCTTAATTATTTCTTCTTAGCCTCTTTTGATACGTACCACTTCATCAGCGTAACGTACCCCTTTACCTTTATAAGGCTCAGGACGGCGATAAGCACGAATATCTGCTGCAATTTGACCGATCAACTGTTTGTCTGCACCTTTCAACACGATTTCGGTTTGAGATGGACATTCTGCAGTAATACCTGCCGGCAAAGTGTGCTCTATTGGGTGAGAATAGCCTAAACTTAATGCAATTGCATTGCCTTTAAGTTGAGCTCTGTAACCAACACCCACCAATACTAATTTTTTAGTGAAACCTTCAGTAACACCGATAACCATTGCATTAACCAATGCACGTGCAGTACCCGATTGAGCATTTGCTTTCAACAAAACCTTCACGTGGAGTGAACGTAAATTGTCCGTTATCTTGTTTTACTTCAACTGATTCATGAATTTTGCGAGATAACTCGCCATTTTTACCTTTTACTGTTAATAGCTGACCGTCGAGTTTAACTTCAACGCCGGCAGGAATATTAACAGGTGCCTTTGCAACACGAGACATTTTTCCTACCTCTCTATTAAGCTACATAACAGATGATCTCACCGCCTAAAACCCTGCTTGACGAGCAGCGCGGTCAGTCATAACACCTTTAGATGTAGAAATAACTGCAACACCTAAACCGCCCATAACTTTTGGTAATTCATCTTTACGTTTGTAAATACGAAGACCAGGACGACTTACACGTTGGATGCTTTCTACAACTGGTTTGCCTTGGAAATATTTTAAAGTAATTTCCAATTCAGGTTTAGCACCTTCTAAAACTTTTTACGCTTTCGATATAACCTTCAGCAGCTAATACGTTGGCAATTGCCACTTTTAGCTTGGAAGAAGGCATATTGATTGCAACTTTGTTCGCAGCTTGACCGTTACGAATACGGGTCAGCATATCTGCGATTGGATCTTGCATACTCATTGTACTTTTTCTCCGATTCCAAAAATAAAGTGGTATATTACCAGCTCGCTTTTTTAAGGCCTGGGATTTCACCGCGCATTGCAGCTTCACGAACCTTAATTCGGCTTAAACCAAACTTACGTAAAACGCCATGAGGACGTCCAGTTTGGCGGCAACGAGTTACGTTGACGAGATGGGCTAGAATCACGTGGTAAAGTTTGTAACTTTAACACTGCATCCCAACGATCTTCATCAGAGGCATTGACATCAGAAATGATTTTCTTTAATTCAACACGTTTTGCGTAGAATTTTTCAGCCAATTTAACGCGTTTTACATCGCGTGCTTTCATTGATTGTTTTAGCCATTATAACCCGCCTTATTTACGGAATGGGAAATTAAAGGCAGGCAAGTAGTGCTTGACCTTCTTCATCATTCTTAGCAGTAGTTGTGATAGTGATATCTAAACCACGTACACGATCTCACTTTATCGTAATCGATTTTCAGGAAGATGATTTGTTCACGCACACCATGCTATAGTTACCACGACCATCGAATGATTTCGCGCTTAAACCGCGGAAGTCACGAATACGTGGAACAGCAATTGTAATTAAACGTTCAAAGAACTCCCACATACGCTCACCGCGCAGTGTTACTTTACAACCGATTGGATATCCCTGACGGATTTTAAAGCCAGCAACAGATTTACGAGCTTTAGTTACTAAAGGTTTTTGACCGCTGATTGCTGCTAAGTCCGCTACTGCGTTGTCTAGCAATTTTTTGTCGGTCAATGCTTCACCCACACCCATATTCAGGGTAATCTTTTCGATTCGTGGGACTTGCATGACAGATTTGTAGCCGAATTTATTTTTTAATTCGCTTACTACTTGATCTCTGTAGTAATCATGCAGTTTCGCCATCGCATTACTCCAGTTTGTTAGATAATTTCATTGTTAGATTTGAAGAAACGTACTTTTTGCCGTCTTCGAATCTAAAACCTACACGGTCAGCTTTATTTGTTTTAGGATTGAAAATCGCAACATTTGAAGCGTCAATTGCAGCTTCTTTTTCACTAAACCACCAGCTTTTCCTAATGCAGGAACTGGTTTTTCATGTTTAGTAATAATGTTGATACCTTCAACAAACACTTTACCGTTTGGTAACACTTTTAGTTACCTTGCCACGTTTGCCCTTATCTTTACCAGTAAGAACAATTACTTCATCATTTTGACGGATTTTAGCAGCCATTACATTCCCCTTACAGTACTTCTGGAGCTAAAGAAATGATCTTCATGAATTTCTCAGAACGAAGTTCACGAGTCACCGGTCCAAAAATACGAGTACCGATTGGTTGCTCAGTGTTATTATTTAAAATTACACAAGCGTTACCATCGAAACGAATAACTGAGCCATCTGGGCGACGAACACCCTTCTTGGTGCGCACAACAACTGCTTTTAATACATCACCTTTTTACTTTACCGCGTGGAATTGCTTCTTTTACAGTAATTTTTGATGATGTCACCAATCGCAGCATAACGACGGTGCGATCCACCTAGAACCTTGATACACATTACGCTGCGAGCGCCTGAATTATCAGCAACATCCAGCATAGTCTGTTCTTGGATCATATTAGTGCTCCGTTAAGATTAAAAAAACACCCTTTCGGGACGAACCCATCCACACTATTCAGATAGAATGGCGGATAGGTGGCGGATTCTATCAAAAAGAAAAGAGAAAGGCAATGATAATTTACCTTTCTCCTCTTAACCTATTTACTAAATAATCCAGTTAAAATTTACTGCACTTTAGACAAATTAAAAACCAATGAGGTTTCTATTCATTAATATAAACTAAAAATTTATCTAAATTGGTTATCCTTTCCTAATTTCATGTATCCTAGCTGAAAACCGTACATATCAATTATTTTTTTGCTTTTTGAATATTTGTCAATAGTTGGTAGAAGGCTATATCATAAAAGACTAGTATTATTAAATAAAATAAAACCCCAACCGCTTATGCGGCTGGGGTTTTAATTTAATATTGTTAATTAAGCAATAACTGCTTTCTCAACAACACGAACTAAAGTCCAAGATTTGGTTTTTGATAGAGGGCGACATTCGCGAATCTCTACGGTATCACCAACTTTTGGCTTCATTGTTCTCATCGTGTACGTGTAATTTAGTTGTACGACGGATAAATTTACCATATAAAGGGTGTTTTACCTTACGTTCAATAGCAACAACGAAAGATTTTTCCATTTTGTCGCTAACAACTTTACCTTGTACGCTACGAATTTTATCAGTCATTACTCACCCGCCTTTTCGGTTAATACAGTTTTTACACGTGCAATATCACGACGCACTTGTTTAGCCTGATGGGTTTTGTTGAAGCTGACCGGTGGCTGTCTGCATACGCAACTTGAATTGTTCACCTAAGGTTTACTAATTCAGCATTCAGCTCTTTCAACACTTTTTGTACGTAAATCTTGAGCTTTCATTACATCACCGTCTTAGTTACGAAAGTGGTCTTAACTGGCAATTTAGCAGCTGCTAGTGCAAATGCGTTTCTTGCTACTTCTTCAGACACACCATCCATTTTCATAAAGCACTTTTACCGGTTGGATTAAGGCTGCCCAGTACTCAACGTTACCTTTACCTTTACCCATACGGACTTCTAATGGTTTTTCAGTAATTGGTTTTATCTGGGAATACACGAATCCAGATTTTTACCTTGACGTTTTACTGCACGTGACATTGCACGACGTGCCGCTTCGATTTGACGAGCGGTTAAACGACAACGACCAACTGCTTTTAAACCGTGAGTACCGAAACTAACTTCAGTACCGCCCGCGATACCACGGTTACGGCCTTTGTGAACTTTTACGGAATTTTTGTACGTTTTGGTTGCAACATTTAGCGTTTCTCCTTACTTACGACCTTTACCGCGAGGAGCCTTTTTAGGGCTTTGTCGGCGGGTTGTTGTTCTGATTGCGCAACGGCAGCCATTCCACCCAGAATTTCACCCTTTGAAGATCCACACTTTAACGCCGATTACGCCGTAAGTTGTGTGAGCTTCTGCAGTGTTATAATCGATGTCCGCACGAAGAGTATGTAGAGGGTACGACCTTCACGATACCATTCTGAACGTGCGATTTCTGCACCACCCTAAACGACCGCTAACCTCAACTTTGATACCTTTAGCACCTAAACGCATTGCGCTTTTGTACCGCACGTTTCATTGCGACGACGGAACATTACACGACGTTCTAATTGAGAAGCGATGCTATCTGCAACTAATTTTCGCATCTAATTCAGGTTTTTCACTTCAGCAATGTTGATTTGAGCAGGAACGCCAGCGATTTTAGACACTGCGTTACGTAATTTTTCAACATCTTCGCCTTTTTTTACCGATTACGATACCAGGACGAGCTGTGTGAATAGTTACACGAATACTTTTAGCTGGACGCTCAATAGTAATACGTGAAACTGAAGCATTTGCTAATTCTTTATTTAAGAATTTGCGTACTTTGAAGTCACCGTCAAGATTGTCGGCGAAATCTTGTGTATTCGCGAACCAAGTAGAGCTCCAAGGTTTAACAATACCTAGGCGAATACCATGTGGATGTACTTTTTGACCCATTGCTATTCCTCTACTTATTAACGATCTGACACAACCACAGTAATGTGGCTAGTACGTTTTAAAATACGATCTGCACGACCTTTAGCACGTGGCATAACACGTTTCATGCTAGGACCTTCATCAACGAAGATTTTAGCAACTTTAAGATCATCGATATCTGCACCGTCATTGTGCTCTGCGTTTGCAATAGCTGACTCTAAAACTTTCTTCACTAAAGCTGCTGCTTTTTTGTTAGTGAAAGTTAAGATTTCTAATGCTTGCGCAACTTTTTTACCACGAATTAAATCGGCAACTAAGCGAGCTTTTTGGGCAGAAGTGCGAGCGTAACGATGTTTTGCGATAGTTTCCATCTATTTACCTCTTATTTCTTAGCTTTCTTATCTGCCGCGTGACCGCGGTATGTACGAGTCGGTGCAAATTCACCAAGCTTATGACCGATCATTTCATCAGATACATAAACAGGAACGTGCTGACGACCATTATGGACTGCGATGGTCAATCCGATCATTGATGGAATGATCATTGAACGACGGGACCAAGTTTTGATTGGTTTTTTATCCCCGCTTTCCACCGCCTTCTCTACCTTCTTCAACAAGTGTAGGTCAAGGAAAGGACCCTTCTTGAGAGAACGTGGCATGGCTAATCCTCTTTAATTTAATCTATTATTTGCCACGACGACGTACGATATATTTATCAGTACGTTTGTTGTGACGAGTTTTCTTACCTTTGGTTTGAACGCCCCAAGGAGTTACTGGGTGTTTACCAAAGTTACGACCTTCACCACCACCGTGTGGGTGATCTACTGGGTTCATTGCAGTACCACGAACTGTAGGGCGAATGCCTCTCCAGCGGTTAGCACCAGCTTTACCCAATACGCGAAGCATATGTTCTGAGTTACCAACTTCACCGATTGTTTGCAACTACATTCAGCTAATACTTTACGCATTTCGCCAGAACGTAAAACGTAAAGTTACATAGTTGCCTTCACGTGCGATGATTTGTACATAAGCACCAGCAGAACGAGCGATTTGACCGCCTTTACCTGGTTTTAATTCAACGTTATGTACTGTTGAACCAACTGGGATATTACGCATTGGTAATGAGTTACCCACTTTAATTGGTGAGTTTACGCCAGCTTGGATTTGATCGCCTACTGACAAGCCTTTAGGTGCTAAGATATAACGGCGTTCACCATCTTTATAAAGCACTAAAGCAATGTTAGCAGAACGGTTTTGGATCATATTCTAAACGCTCAACAACCGCTGGGATGTCTAACTTGTTACGTTTGAAATCGATTAAACGGTAGTGTTGTTTGTGACCGCCACCAATGTGACGAGTAGTAATACGACCATAGTTGTTACGACCACCAGTTTTAGATTTAGTATCTAGAAGAGGTGCGTAAGGTTTACCCTTGTGTAATTCAGGGTTCACGATTTTAACAACGTGACGACGACCAGCGGAGGTCGGCTTACATTTAACGATAGCCATTCTCTAATTTCCTCCGATTACTCTGCACTGTCCACGAAGTCCAAGTTTTTGGCCTTCGGCTAAAGTTACATAAGCTTTTTCCAGTCGCTGCGACGACCCATTTTGCTACCACGGCGTTTGGTTTTTACCTTTAACAACCACGGTACGAACAGAGTCAACTTTTACTTCAAATAATTGAGCAACAGCAGCAGCAATTTCAGCTTTGTTCGCATCTAAAGCAACTTTAAGTACAACAGTGTTAGATTTTTCAGCATTGTTAGTTGCTTTTTCAGAGATGTGCGGTGCACGTAGCACGCTTAGCAAACGTTCTTGACTCATGCTAGGGATCTCCTCAATTTGTTTCACAGCATCAACAGTAACAATCACTTTATCGAAAAGCGATTAAGCTAACTGGATCGATACCTTGAACATCACGTACGTCAACTTTATATAAGTTACGCGCTGCTAAGAATAGATTTTCATCTAAAGCTTGCTGTGATAATTAACGCATCTTCAACGGCTAAATCTTTTTAATTTTTGTACTAAAACTTTAGTTTTTTTGGTGCATCTAATTCGAATTTTTCAACAACAACCAAACGGTCTTGACGAACTAATTCAGAAAAGAATGCTTTTGATAGCACCACGGTACATTTTCTTGTTCACTTTTTGACTGTGATCTTGTGGTTTAGCCGCGAAGGTTATGCCACCAGAACGCCAGATTGGTGATTTGATATCACCAGCACGAGCACGACCTGTACCTTTTTGACGCCAAGGTTTTTTTACCTGAACCAGACACTTCAGCACGAGTTTTTGCGCACGAGTACCTTGACGCGCACCTGCTGCATAAGCAACAACAACTTGGTGGATCAACGCTTCGTTAAACTCACGTCCGAAGGTAGTTTTCAGAAACAGTTAGTGCGTTTGCACCTCACAACTTGTAATTCCATCTCTATCTCCTAGACTTATGCTTTAACTGCTGGCTTAACGATAACATCGCCATTGATAGCACCAGGTACAGAACCTTTTACTAATAGCAATTTACGCTCAGCATCTACATGAACAACTTCAAGTGATTGAACAGTTACACGTTCAGCACCCTAAATGTCCTGCCATTTTTACCTTTTAAACACACGACCTGGAGTTTGGTTTTGACCAATAGAACCAAGTACACGATGTGATAAAGAGTTACCATGAGTCGCATCTTGAGTACGGAAGTTCCAACGTTTAACACCACCTTGGAAACCTTTACCTTTAGAAGTACCGGTAACATCTACTTTTTAACATCTGCAAAAGATGTCAACATTGATTTCTTGACCTAAAGTGAATTCTTCACCTTCAGTACGAAATTCCCATAAACCGCGACCAGCTTCAACACCTGCTTTCACGAAATGGCCTGCTTCAGGGTTTTAGTTACACGATTCGCTTTTTAGAACCAGTAGTAGCTTGAACTGCAGTATAGCCATCGTTTTCAAGAGTTTTAACTTGAGTTATGCGGTTGGCTTCGATTTCGATAACGGTAACTGGTACAGAAACACCGTCTTCATTGAAGATACGGGTCATACCAACTTTACGACCGACTAAACCAATCATTGTAATAACCTCTTAATTAACCTAGGCTGATCTGCACGTCCACGCCGGCAGCCAAATCTAAACGCATTAATGCATCAACAGTTTTTCTGTTGGCTCTACGATATCTACTAAACGTTTGTGAGTACGAATTTCGTATTGGTCACGTGCGTCTTTGTTTACGTGTGGAGAAATCAACACGGTGAAACGCTCTTTACGAGTTGGTAAAGGAATTGGACCACGAACTTGTGCACCAGTACGTTTAGCTGTTTCTACGATCTCCGCTGTAGATTGATCGATCAAACGGTGATCGAAAGCTTTTTAAGCGGATACGGATTCTTTGGTTCTGCATTAGACCAGAGCTCCAATAAAATTTAGCTAATAAAAACTAACACCAATCACAATTCTAACTTCAAAATAGAAAAAGGAGGTGCAAGTTACCTGTTATATAGTCTCCAAATCGGAAACATTGTTTAGCGTGACATATCGTCATGCTCGTTTAATAAATGATTACATTAAACGGCTTTCATATTGAAAGCTCGCAAATACTACACAAAAGTTAAACAAATTGCAAGGGATTTATTCAAAGCAAATAAAAAGTGCGGTCATTTATCGCCGTATTTTTCTCATCGAAAAACACCCTAGAAAAATCACCGCACTTAGCATATTAGAGTATTGATGGTTATCTAATAGCGTAATATGTCGTTTTGCTACAATCCACGCACCAACATATCCCATAATTAAACAGCACACTAATAAGAATACAAATTCCCCAACGCCTAATCCATTCAAACTGAATTGAACGGCAAAAATATCCGTTACATATTTCACGGCAGAAGTAAAATAGGTGATAATAAAGCTACTAAAAATTGCTGCAACTAATCCACCTAATACAGCATAAATCATCCCTGTATAAAGGTAAGGACGAAGAATAAATTGATCGGTTGCACAAGCAATTTCATCACATCAATACTTGCTCGGCTACTATACACATCAGAGCGAATACTGTTACCAATAACTAAAAATACCGCTATCGTCATTAATACAGTGCAGAAAATTGCCACATGGGCGATTAACCAAGAAAGTGCGGTTAATTTTTCCATCCAATCGTTATCCAAGCGAACTTCTTGCACGCCTTTAATTTTTATTTAAATTCGTACGTAACTCATCACGTTTTTCTGAAACATTAAATTCGCTTGTAGGTTTTACCATAACGACAGCAGGTAATGGATTATCATCTAAAATTTCTAATTCTTCGCCAAAAGCCAGACCAGCTTTTTAAATTCCTTTAAACTTTCTTGGCGAGAAACATAATTCAGTGATTCCACCCCTTCTTGCTGACGGATTTTCTCTACCACTAAATTCGCATCTTCTTCACTTAAATTCTTATGAAGATAAATCGTCAATTCACTTTCTGGATAAAAATTGAGTGGTCGCTAAATGTAAATTTTTCCACATTAAATAGCTTACGGTTGGGATCGTCAGAGATACAGCAATAACCAAAATCGTGAGTAGCGTGCCAAATTTACGTTGCCATAAATCCGTCCATACTGCACGCAAAGTATAGGCTGTTTGAACAAAAAAGGATGCATCCGTTGGTCGGCTCATGATTATTCCTTAATAACGTAAATAACCTTGTTCAAGTACAAGACAAGGTTTTTGGTTTTTGTTGAATTAAATTAATGTCGTGAGTAGCAATTAACACAGTCATTCCGAGACGATTAAATTCTTCAAATAAATTAAAAATGCCTAAAGAAAAGTTCATCATCTAGGTTACCCGTTGGTTCATCTGCTAGTAAGAGCTGAGGTTTATGCACAATCGCACGCGCAATATCAACACGTTGCTGCTCCCCTCCAGAAATTTGTGGTGGCAAATAGTGTGCTTTATTACGCAATCCTACACGATCTAAAGATGCCATTGCTCGAGTATGCGCATCTTTTGGATGCATACCTGCAATAATCAATGGCAATGCCACATTTTCCGCCACTGTACGATCTGTTAATAAACGATAATCTTGGTGAACCATGCCAATTTGGCGACGCAGAAACGGAATTTCATATTTTGACAAGCGAGTAATATCGTGTCCGTTAAACCAAATTTGACCAGCATTGGCTTTTTCCATCCCCATAATAAGCTTGAGTAATGTACTCTTCCCTGCGCCTGAATGCCCAACTAAGTAAGTCATACTTCCCTACGGGAAGATGAAAATTCAAAGCCTTGTAACGCTGGCTGCGTTGCACCATGATGAGGCTTTCGAAACATTTGAGAACTTAATCACGATTTTTTTCCTTATTCTTCTTCATGAACGAATAATGCCTCAATAAATTCTTTGGCATTAAACTCACGTAAATCTTCAATTTTCTCGCCTACACCGATATAGCGAATAGGTAACTTAAACTGATCGGCTATAGCAAAAATCACGCCACCTTTTGCCGTGCCATCTAATTTTGTTAGAGAGATTCCTGTTAAAACCCACAGCTTCATTAAATAATTTCGCTGGCTAATAGCATTTTTGTCCCGTTCCAGCATCCAGCGTAAGCATAATTTCATGTGGTGCAGTTTCGTCATATTTTTTTCATAACACGAACAATTTTTCAGTTCGTCCATTAAGTTATTTTTTTATTTTTGTAAACGACCCGCCGTATCCGCAATAAGAATATCAATATTGCGTGCAGCCGCTGATTGCATCGCATCAAAAATCACCGATGCAGAATCAGAACCAGTGCTTTGCGCAACAACTGGAATGTGATTGCGTTCTCCCCAAACTTGAAGCTGCTCAACGGCCGCCGCACGGAAAGTATCGCCCGCAGCAAGCATCACCGATTTTCCTTCAGCCTGAAATTTACGTGCGAGCTTACCAATTGTCGTCGTTTTACCTACGCCATTTACACCCACCATTAAAATCACATAAGGTTTTCTTCGTAGTATCAATCACAAGAGGCTGCGCCACTGGCTCAAGAATATCCGCCATTTCTACTTTTAATTGTTGATATAAAAGCTCGGCATCTTGTAATTCTTTGCGAGTTGCATGTTCAGTCAAATTTTTTGATGATTTTACTTGTTGTCGGCACGCCAATATCCGCAATCAAAAGTTGTTCTTCTAATTCTTCAAACAGCTCATCATCAATTTTTCTTTCCTAAGAAAAAAACTACGAAAACCCTGCGCCAATATTTTTGTTTAGTTTTCAGTAATCCCTTAACTAAACGACTAAAAAAGCCCCCTTCACTTGGCTTTTCGCGAGTTTCAATTTCAACAACAGGCTGAAGCTCATCTTTAATATCTTCAACAATTTCAGATTCAACCAAGGTTTCTGTAATTGGAAGATTATCTTCTAAATTTTTCGCTTCGATGATTTCTTCGACTGGCTCAAATGCGGTTGAAATTTCCTGTATTTTTTTCTTCTTCAACTATTTCATTCGTCTCAATACTTTCAGCTAAAAACGGCTTAGAATCCACCGCACTTTCTACTGTCTCTGATTCAGACGGCTCTTCAACTAAATCATAAGTTTCAAGTTTTTTCAATAGATGGCTTGATATCTTTAATCTTTTCTTCAATTGTCGGCTCAATTTTAGGTTCATCTTGCTTTTTATTACGCCCAAATAACGATGCCCAAAATCCGCCTTTTTATTTTCTTCAGCCATAAAATGCTCTCTTTAACTGCAATCCGATAAAAAAATGTCGTTTATTCTAGCAAAAATCGTCTAAACTAAGCACAATTTTCAATAAAAAAATCGAATCTTTATGAAAAAAATACAAACGCTAAAAATGCAAAGGGCGAGGTTCGCATTATTGCAGGGATATGGCGAGGGCGAAAAACTTCCAGTATTAAATTCAGAAGGCTTACGCCCAACTGGCGATAGAGTGAAAGAAACGCTTTTTAATTGGTTAATGCCTTATATCCACCAATCTGAATGTTTAGATGGCTTTGCGGGGAGTGGTTCATTAGGTTTTGAGGCACTTTCTCGCCAAGCGAAAAAGGTGACTTTTTTAGAATTAGATAAAACCGTCGCCAATCAATTAAAAAGAATTTACAAACGCTCAAATGCTCATCAGAACAGGCCGAAGTGATTAATCAAAGTAGTTTGGATTTTTCTAAAACAGCCACAAAATCAACCGCACTTTGATGTCGTGTTTTTTAGATCCTCCCTTTCATTTTAATTTGGCAGAACAAGCAATTAACTTGCTTTGTGAAAATAATTGGCTAAAAACCCAATGCATTAATTTATGTAGAAACAGAAAGACAAACTGCTCATCACTCCTGAAAACTGGACGTTATTGAAAGAAAAACAACAGGAATGGTGAGTTATCGTTTTATATCAAAATTAGAGAAAAAATTATGTTAGATATCGTTTTATATGAACCAGAGATCCCACAAAATACTGGTAACATTATTCGCCTTTTGCGCCAATACAGGATTTCGCTTGCACTTAATTGAACCGCTAGGGTTTACTTGGGATGATAAACGCTTACGCCGCTCAGGTTTGGATTATCACGAATTTGCGGAAATCAAACGCCACAAGACTTTTGAAACCTTTTTAGAAAGCGAAAAACCCAAACGTCTCTTTTGCACTTACAACAAAAGGCAGTCCAGCACATAGCCAGGTTAAGTTTGAACTTGAGGGATTATTTAATGTTTGGCCCCGAAACTCGCGGCATTCCAATGTCAATTTTTAAATGAAATGCCGATGGAACAAAAATCCGCATTCCAATGACAGCCAATAGTCGCAGTATGAACTTGTCTAATTCTGTCGCAGTAACGGTTTATGAAGCTTGGCGACAATTAGGCTATGAAGGTGCAGTAAATTTGTCAAAAAGCAAAATAAACGAAAAAAGAGCGATTAAAATTCAATGAGATTTTTAACCGCTCTTTTGTTATTTAAATGGAACTTGTTTTTCCAAACATTTTTATTTTTACTCGTCCAAATTCATTTTTTTATTTTTCTAAAATAGAGAACTTACGTTGATTTCCGTGGACTCTATCTCTCCCTCTTTTTAAACTGCTTTCAAAAAGGATGATCTGGATGTAATACAAAATCTTGAACGCAAATACCCGGTGAAAAGTTGTACTATTTTATAATTTTTAAAATGTAAAAAGTCCTCGAAAAACAAAGGGAATCAACTGCCACATCAAGTGGTTTTATTTTTACTAATTCAAGTAAATATTTAGCCCCTTTCGCTGTAACAGCATACCCAGCACACCCTGATTGTTTTTGCCGTAATAGGGATAAAGATTTCTATCACATTTTACAGATTGTGGTTTTTAAAGAACATTTTGCCATTTGCTTCTAACTTTAAAACATGAATATCATCAGAAATATAATCAATTTCTAATAATTCTTTAGCATTTTCTCCCAGGTGAATGTCATCTTCAAAAATATTGATATAGTTTAAATTGTTCTCTAAGGCTAAATTCCACAAGACAATATGACTTAATGCACAACCAATTTCCCCATCCGACAACTTGGCTTTAGGAGAGCGATCTAATGTAATATTAAATTTTTTTAGCTGTTTCTTCAATAAGCTCAGGCGTGATAGCATCAAAAATGCGAAAGGAATATTCTGCTTACCAAATTCTTCTGTAATATGTTTTTCGGCGTTTTTGTTCAGTAGTTAAACTAATGACATAATTGTGCTGTGCTGTGCTGTGCTGTGCTGTGCTGTGCTGTGCTGTGCTGTGCTGTGCTGTGCTGTGCTGTGCTGTGCTGTGCTGTGCTGTGCTGTGCTGTGCTGTGCTGTGCTGTGCTGTGCTGTGCATAAAAAGTTACCAAAATAAATAAAAAGATGGAACGATATAATATAAAAGTGCGGTGAAAAATCATAGAAATTTTCACCGCACTTCTTCGTTTTAAATATTATGTGCTAAACGGTATTCAACCAAATCTTCAATGGTTAGCACTGGAATAACCAGATTTTTTCGCAAATTTTTACAATCTCGGGGCGCGAGCCATTGTGCCGTCGTCATTCGTGATTTCACAAATAACGCCTGCTTCTTTAAATCCTGCCAGACGTGCTAAATCAACAGAAGCTTCAGTATGTCCGCGGCGGGTAAGTACGCCACCATTTGCTGCACGAAGTGGAAAATACATGACCGGGACGATGTAAATCTGTTGGAACTGCATTATCAGAAATCGCCGTTTGAATGGTTGTGACTCGGTCTGCGGCAGATACGCCTGTCGACACTCCTTTCGCGGCTTCAATCGTCACAGTAAAAAGCGGTTTTGTTTACACTATTATTATGTTCTACCATTGGTGGCAAAATCGAGTTGTTGGCAACGTTCATCGGTAATGCATAAACAAACAATTCCACTTCCATAACGAATTAATTTTGCCATTTGTTCTGGTGTGATTGTTTCAGCTGGGAAAATTAAATCGCCTTCATTTTCACGATCTTCATCATCTAAAACTAATACGCCACTTTCCATTTTTGAAGGCATTAGTGCGTTAAGTACTCGTTCTTCAGCGGTATTGCCGAATGGAGATAAAATTGACTGATTCATAGTAATTTCCTAATTTGAGATTTCAATTAAATACCAGAATCAGGGCTGAGAAATGCAAATAAAATGAACGATTTGGGGAACCCAACTCGTTTTTACTCTCTTTCATCCAGACTTTACTGTCGGCTTTGGAATTTCACCAAATCTGCTGACTTTAAAAGTGAAAATCAGGACAATTTAGCAGGGAAAAATTTGCCAAAAATTGACCGCACTTTTTAAACGCTCGTGGGCTTTACCACCGGTGAGAATTTCACCCTGCCCTGAGAATGCGCGATAAGTATAACGCAAAAATACCTAGGCACTAAATCAGAACGTGAAAAATATTTTTCATTTAGCCTACAATAAACACACTCAATTCCTACGCTATCAAGAGCGGATTATGTCAAAAAGCAAAAGAGAAAAAAAGTCGGTGTCATTTTCGGGAAAATTTTATCCCTGTACACACAGGCCATATAAATATGATTTATGAAGCGTTCAGTAAAGTAGATGAATTGCACGTTATCGTGTGTAGTGATACAGAGCGCGATTTGAAAATTGTTTTACGATAGTAAAATGAAACGTATGCCAACCGTGCAAGATCGTTTGCGTTGGATGCAGCAAATTTTCAAATATCAAAAATCAGATTTTTTTATTCATCATTTTGGTTGAAGACGGTATTCCGAGTTATCCAAATGGCTGGCAATCTTGGAGCGAAGCAGTTAAAAACGCTATTTCATGAAAAACATTTTGAACCTTCAATCGTATTTAGTAGCGAACCCTCAAGATAAAGCGCCTTACGAGAAATACTTAGGTTTGGAAGTATCGTTAGTCGATCCTGACCGCACTTTCTTTTAATGTGTCCGCAACCAAAAATTCGTACCACACCATTCCAATATTGGAAATTTATTCCGAAAGAAGTTCGTCCTTTCTTTGCCAAAACGGTGGCGATTTTAGGGGAGAAAGCAGTGGTAAAAAGCGTGCTGGTTAATAAGTTAGCTGCCGTATTTAATACCACTTCTGCATGGGAATATGGACGTGAATTTGTATTTGAAAAGCTCGGTGGCGATGAGCAAGCGATGCAATATTCTGACTATCCGCAAATGGCTCTTGGTCATCAACGATACATTGATTATGCCGTACGCCACGCACATAAAATTGCATTTATTGATACGGATTTCATCACCACGCAAGCAGTTCTGCATTCAATATGAAGGAAAAAGCCCATCCATTTTTTAGACTCGATGATTAAAGAATATCCCTTCGATGTCACTATTTTGCTTAAAAATAATACTGAATGGGTGGATGATGGCTTGCGCAGTTTAGGGTTCACAAAAGCAACGCCAGCAATTTCAACAACTACTCAAAAAACTGTTAGATAAATATAAAGTCCCTTATATAGAGATTGAATCACCAAGTTATCTTGATCGCTATAACCAAGTGAAAGCAGTCATTGAGAAAGTGCTAAATGAAGAAGAAATCAGTGAATTGCAAAATAGTCCATTTGTTATAAAAAGGAAAACATCAATGATCTTATTTGCCGGTGATCCACACGGAAAGCTACGATCATATTTACCCTTTTGTGAGCGAACAGGAGAATGTCGCACTCATAATTTTTAGGCGATTTACAGCTCACCACAACGGATGAGTTGGATAAACTTGCTCAACATTGTGATATTTGGTTTATTCATGGAAATCATGATAGCAAAACAATTAGTGCTTTTGATGCGATTTGGGGCTCTGAATGGCAATCACGCAATTTACACAATCGCGTAGTTGATATTCAAAGGAACCCGCATTGCAGGATTAGGCGGTGTATTCCGCGGGCAAATCTGGATGCCACCAAATCGCCCCATGTTTTTTTGATCCTATTCATTATTGTCAATATAGCCCACAAGAGAAAAATCTGGCGAGGCGGTGTGCCTTTTGCGTCATCGCACGTCAATTTTTCCCATCAGATATTGAAATCTTAGAAAACCAACAAGCGGATGTGTTGATTTGTCACGAAGCCCCTAAACCACATCCGATGGGTTTCCAAGTAATCAATGATTTGGCAATGAAGATGGGGGTTAAGCAAGTATTCCACGGACATCATCACGAAAACTTTACTTATCGAACAAAGTATCCCTACAAAATCACGAATGTAGGTTTCCGCAGTCTTGCTGATGCAGAGGGAAATTATTTGCTGCAAACCATCGACGATCGTGAAAAATAAATCTAGTCAAAAATAAAAGCCGACTCATCCGAATCGGCTTTTTTTACATTCAAAAGTGCGGTATTATTCCGCATTGTTTTTCGATTTAATAATGGCGTAAACCACACCTGTTGATAAAGCACCAATCGCAATTGCACCAAGATATTTCAACGCTCAGATACAAATGGAATGACAAATAACCCGCCGTGTGGAGCTTGTAATGTAATATTTAATCCCATTGAAATCGCACCAGCCACGCACCACCAATCACAGAGCTAATAATGACTCGAATTGGATCTGCTGCCACAAATGGTAATGCACCTTCAGAAATAAAACATAAAACCAAGAACAAATGACGCTTTCCCCGCATCGCGTTGGCTAACGGGTGAATTTATTGCGAGCAATCCAAGTCGCAACTGTCATACCAATTGGTGGAACCATACCCGCGGCCATTGCCGCAGCCATTGGCGTATAAACTTGGGATGCAATCAATCCAACCGAAAAAGGTGTACGCTGCTTTATTTACCGGTCCGCCCATATCGATACACATCATTGCACCAATAATTGCGCCTAACACAATCGCATTCACTTCGCCCATTGAAGTAAGCCAATTACTTAGCTCTTTCATAATTTCAGCAACTGGTGGATTGATGAGGTAAATCATCGTCAAACCAACGATCATTGAACCTAAGAGCGGTAAAATTAAAATCGGTTTTAATGAAGTCAGGCTTGCTGGCAATCGAATAATCACATTCAGCCCTTTCACCACATAGCCCGCTAAGAAACCAGCAATAATACCGCCAAGAATCCCTGCACCCGCTTCACTTGCCAGCATCCCCGCAATCAAACCAACTGCAAGTCCTGGACGATCCGCGATAGAAAATGCAACGTAACCGGCAAACACGGCAATCATTAACTTAAACGCCACGCCACTACCGATATTCATCAACATATTTGGAAGATCCTGTAAAACTCCTGTATTTTTCAATTACATTAAAACTGAACATAAAAGGAAATCGCGATCAATAACCCACCCGCAACCACTAACGGTAACATATGAGAAACGCCCGTCATTAAGTGTTTGTACACACCTTTTTTCTCACGACTTTCTTCTTTCGATCTCCGCATTATTTCCACCATCAAAAATTTTAGCTTCTTTAAATGCTTTGATCAAATTCTTGCTCGGTTTTCTTCAAAGGCTAATCCTGTTGAAGTGCGGTACATTGGTTTACCTTTAAATTTATCTAAAGGCACATCAATATCTGCTGCAACAAATACCAAATCAGCCGCCGAGACTTCTTCTGCAGTAATTTCATTGCCCACCCCAACTTGACCACGGGTTTCAACTTTTACATTCCAACCTTGTTTTTCGCATAGGCTTCAATCGCTTCGGCTGACATAAACGTATGTGCAACGCCCAGTTGGACAAGCAGTTACCGCAACAATATTTTTTTACACTAGAAACACCTGTAAAACTCACCGCACTTTTTCGGTGCAACATAATCTGCTCCATTGGCTAAGGCATTTGCCAGCGTGACTTCAGGAGAAATCATGGCGATAGCTTCGCCGATAATAAAAAACTTTTTACCGACTAAAGCGGGGTTATTTGGTAATACAGAACCAAATACGAGAACAAGATCTGCTTCGGCTGGTGTTTCTACAATAGAAACATTCGCTTTTTGCGCAGCCGCTCGAAAAACTTCATGTAATAAATAGGCTTTCGCATCGCCTACATTATCTGATTGGGTTAAAAATAACTTCATACTATCCTTCAATCATCGTTATTTGTACTTTTTCTAAAATGGGGTCAAGTAAACTCAAATCACTCACACCGACATTACTTTGAGACACCGCAAAAGCGGACACAGCCGTAGCAAAAAGCTAAGGTTTCTGCTTTCGATAAACCTTTTTCAAAACCATAGATTAAACCTGCTACCATTGAATCCCCAGCTCCAACGGTACTCACTACATTTTTCACATTTTTGGTGGTTCGGCTTTGAGCACGCCTTTCATTATTAATCCATAAAGAACCTTTTGCGCCCATTGAAATAATCACGTTTTCAATGCCTTTCCGCTTTGAGTTGCTGTGCAGCGGCAATAATTTCTTCAAGACGATTTAATGGATGACCAATCCCAAGCCTCAAGTTCTCGATGATTGGGTTTTTACTAGCCAAGGTTTCGCTTTTCAATCCAGCGGTGAGCGCAGCATTGCTACTATCAAGCACAACTTTTACGCCAGCTTGGTGAAGCTGACTCAACCAATCAGCAAATAATTCAGGAGATACACCTCGAGGTAAACTGCCACAAACTGCGACAATGTCATAATCTAAACAATAAGCCAAAAGAATCAGTCACAAATTGTTGCCAAACTTGTGGGTTTATTTGATATCCCAAGAAATTTAAATCTGTCACATCCGCTTCAGTTTCGGTAATTTTTACATTGATGCGAGTTTTGCCATCCACACGGTGGAATTTATCTTCCAAACCATGCTTATTAAACATTTGCTCGAAATCAGCTGAATTATCCTCGCCCAAGAAACCGCCTACTGCAACATCAACGCCTAAATCTTTTTAGCACTTTTTGCGACATTAATGCCTTTCCCTAGCAGGAAATAAGCCGAGAGTTTCTACGGTATTTACTTCACCAAGTTGGATACGATTTAAACGCCCGACTAAATCATAGGCGGCATTTAAGGTAATTGTTACGACGCTTGCCATACTATTCACCTAAACCTGATTTCGATCACTGCACCGATTCCGTCAATAGCCTGTTGCGCTTCATCGCCCGTCGCAACAAAACGTAAACGAGTCCCTTTCACCACGCCTAATGCCACAATTTTCATCAAGCTTTTAGCGCTCTACTAATTGAGAATTACGATCAAGATTTTGAACCGCCACAGAAGCATTATATTTTTTTCACTTCGTTTACCAACACTGCACTTGGGCGAGCGTGCAAACCGTGTTCGTTCTTAATCACAAACACGGCTTCAATAGCATTTGCTGGCAAAGTTATGATCTTCGCTTACCGCTGGTGCGTGAATTTGTTCCCCCATAATCTCAATGGTATCTGGTTCAGATGGTGGCACCGCAGAAACATTCTCGCCCAAGCCATCAGCAATCGCTTTGCCCAATGCTTCAATAGCTTGTTTTGCATCTTCCCCTCTGCCACAAAAACGTAAACGATGACCTTGTGTTACACCAAGCGCAACAATCTTCATCAAGCTTTTTGCACTGACGACTTCACTTTCACGAGTAAGATTTTGCACAGTAATTTTCGAAGTGAATTTTTTTCACTTCATTAACCAAATTTGCACTTGGGACGCGCATGTAAACCGTGTTCATTACGAATCGTAAAAGTTCCCACAACGGCACCTTCTACGGATTGAGTTTCAACATCACTCGATGAACCCAAAAGTGCGGTCAAAATTTCTGTTGAATTACCATTGAGCAAGGTTGTTTGAACCTCATCATCTAATAAACGCGCTAAAGTTGGATTAATTTGATCACTGATAGCTGAAACGGTTATCACGCCTTTTACGGCTTTGCCATTGTGACTAAAAAAATCGTTTTGGCACGACTAAATGCCAAGGCATTTTTTTCACATTTCCTACGACAGAATCCGTTACCCATAACCCTTTGCCAAGCGGTAATGCCGCATTATTAATCACCTCAGAAATAAAGCGATTTTCTACCGCACTTTGCACCTGTAATTGCCCCGCATTAATCGCGACTAAAGTTAATAAACTTTGGGTATCTACGTCTACACTGATATTGGCAGTAGGAATTTCAAATGGCTCAATTGTCTCGCCCATTAAAATCGCACGAAATTCAGCAACATCAGTTATTTTTTTGCTAATTTCGCTGCGGTATCTTCATCACTCAAAACGTGAGTAAGTTGACGTAATAAGGACAAATGCTCATCAGATCGCGCCGCAATACCAATCACAACATAAGCAATATTTCCTTCGCCCCATTCTATGCCTTGAGGAAATTGAAACACTTGCACACCCGTTTTCTTTACCATCGAACGAGTATCCAAGGTGCCATGAGGAATAGCGATGCCATTGCCTAAAAAGGTTGAGGTTTGCTGTTCGCGCGCTAGCATTCCTTGTAAGTAACCGTTTTTCCACATTGTCTGCTTGAACTAATGCGGACGCTGCCATTTCAATCGCTTGTTGTTTATCAGCTGCGTTAGCATTTAAATGAATGTTGCTTTCCGAAAGTTCTAACATTCTTGCTCCTTAATAATTTAAAAATAAAGCTGCTGGTGAAATAAATCGACCAGCAGCTTGTTGAAAAACAATTATTTAGATGTACAGGCTTTTCAGCAGTGCTTCACTACCTTGCGCAATATATTCATCATTTTCACCGCGCTCTTTTGCCTTTTTGCAAAATCACGCATCGCATCATAAATACCTTGAGTCATGCTTTTGCGAATCCACTTTTTCCCAACAATTTGCGTTCAAACGTTTAATATTAGCTTGCAATGCTTCCGCATGTAACACGCCGCTATAATAAGCATATACATCAGAATCATGGCCGCCTGTATAAAGTTTATCCTGAATTTGTTTAACAGGAACTAAAATACGGCCTAAATACCAGTCATTCGCACCACTTGCAAAATTATCTACAAAAGAAATTTTTCATTCACGCGACCTTTATATGTCGCCACAGTCGCTTCATAAGCAGCCGCATAGGATTTCTGATCGATTTTATCTTTATCTAAATCAATCACTTTTTTTATCGTTCCCCATAAATGGAATATAGTTGGTAACCGATGACCAAGAAGAACAACCTGCCAACATTAACGTAAAAAAATAAAACAGAGATTTTTAAACATAGTCATACCTGATTAAAGTTAATAAAACGCCGCCATTATACTGGCTGAAGGGGATTAAAGAAAGGGCGGTAATTATTCCGCCTCTTTTACTAAAGACACCAAAAATCTGATCGATTTTTAAAAGTTTTCCGTATCAATCACTTCAAACTTGTATTTTCCGTAAACCACAGAATCGGTTTTTCGGGATTTTACGTAACATATACATCATAAAGCCACTGATGGTTTCGTAATTTTTCTTCATCTGGGAAAGATTCAATATCTAACACTCGTGTCACATCTTCTAATGGCGTTGCGCCATCAATAAGCCACGAATTTTTCATCACGGCTCACAATATATTCTTCTTCGTTAGAAACCAATTCCCCCATGACAATACTCATTACATCATTTAGCGTAACAATACCTACTACAAGGGCATATTCATTCACAATAATCGCAAAAATCTTCACCGGTAGATTTAAACAATTCCAACACTTCGTAAAGAGAAAGCGTATCAGGCACAAATAATGCTTTGCGGAGTAGTTTAGGATCTGTGAGTACCACATTTTCATTCTGCAAATACATGGTGAGCAACGTATGGGATTCTACATAACCTAAGATTTTGTCGAGGCTATTATCACAAATCACAATTTTGGAATGAGAATCACGAGAAAGCGTATCCATGACTTCTTGGCGAGAAAAAGTGCGGTCTAAATACACGATATTTTCACGGGTTGTCATGGTGGAAGTCACTGTACGCGCTTGCATATCGAAAAATATTTTCGATGAGATAATGCTCTTGAGTTTTTCAATACACCAGCTTCTGCGCCTGCTTCTACTACGGCGAAAATATCTTCAGATGTCATACCATCTTCACGCACAGTGGAAATACGAAATAAGCGGAAAAATACATTAGCAAGCGTATCAAAAAACCACACAAGTGGCTTAAACACAAACATACTGAAATTCATAATGCCGACAACACGCAACGCCACCATTTTCAGGATAAGTAATGGCAATACGTTTTGGAATAAGATCAGCAAATAAGATAAAGAAACAAGTAACCAATACAAACGCAATGGTAGAAGCAGTTGGCTCAATCCAATCGCCCACAAAAAGAGCGACTTAAAATTTCCGCGATATAAGGGCTTTAGTGCGCTTTCACCAATTCCCCCGCCAAGAATCGCCACCATATTCAAAACCGATTTGAACCACGGTAATAAAACGACCTGGATGCTCTTGTAATTTAAGCACTTGAAGCGCGCACATCCCCTTCATTCGCAAGGGTTTGTAGTTTCAATTTACGCGAACCCGCCAGTGAAATTTCTGCAGAAGAAACAACCGCACTAATTAGAATTAAGGCAATAATCGCCAAAATAGTATGAAATAATTCCACAATCATTACTCAAAAATATGAAAGAAAACGACCGCACTTTGCGGTCGTTCAGGATATTACTCTTCGCTGTCAAACCAGCCGCGAACAAATTGAATAGACAAGAATAAAGTAGCTAACAGGAATGCATAGAAAATCCAAGAAACGATTGGATGACTTGGTGTGTCATCTGCAGTAATTTCTTTAATTGAGGTTGCATTGCGATATTCATCCATCATCGTAATACGCCAACCATAGTATTTAATTTGCACAAGTTTGTTGTCATTACCCAAAGCCTGCGCTTCAGCCTGTAAATTGGCTGAGCCAAATTTGAAGTAGAACGGGAAACCCCAACGTGTATCTTCATTGCGATACACCATAATTTTTGCCATCGTCATTTTGCGTATTGATGTAATACACATCACGTGTTGGGCCATCAGCTGGATTCGATTTTGTGATGGGCCCATCTTTATCAACACGTTTTAACTTCTACGCCAGTAACACGCGTCACATCGTAATGAGGAAATACATAATTCACCACAGAAAACATAAAAACCGTGGAATAAAAAAACAACAATAAATAAGAAATATTTAAAAAAACTTTCGCATACTTTTCCCTTGTCAGAACTGTGCATTTATTCTACACGAATTTTTAAATAAACGCTCGAAATTTTTGCGTGGTGATTCTAGCAAACGTCTCAGCCAGAAACACCCTTTAAGGTTGCCACGTATTCACATACTTCTCTCGTATAAGCCGGTTGATTTTCTTTTCCTCGATAAGGCACTGGCGCAAGATAAGGCGAATCCGTTTCACCAATAATCGATCCATTGGCACATAACGAATAACCTCACGAATCGCTTCGGCATTTTTAAAGGTGACAATGCCAGAACAAGAAATGTAAAAACCTAAATCCAACGCTTTTTCGCAAATTCCATAGTTTCCGTAAAACAATGAATAACGCCACCGCACTTCTCAGCATGGTGTTCGCGTAACATTGCAATAGTATCATCGCCCGCAGAACGTGTATGAATAATCACAGGCTTATCTAACTGGTTTGCAATATCGATTTGGCTACCAAACACCGCTTGTTGCTCCGCTTTATTGTCCGCGCTGTAATAATAATCTAAGCCAATTTCGCCAATAGCAATCACTTTTCGGATCTTGCGCCAAACGCAATAAACGTTCTGCGTCATAAGTTCTTCTTCAAAATCCAGTGGGTGAACACCACAAGCAAGCGAGACATTATTAAATTCACGTAAAGAGTCATAAGCCTGCTCAAAACGGCTTAGGTTACACCAATCGCGAGCAAATGTTTCACATCACTCGCGCGCGCTTTTTCCACCACATCTGCGATATTTTTTTATGTAAATTTTCATAATCCAAAGCATCTAAATGGCAGTGGGAGTCAACAATGAACATAATTATTTTTTTCCTTATACCTAAGGCTTGAACGCCATAGACGATATATCTTTAATTTATTGCGTTTCAAATACTTCTGTGACTAATCGCGTCAAACCATCTAATAGCATCAATTCAACATTCACACCATTAATTGTAATCAAATCTGACCGCACTTTTTGCATAATTTTAATGGCTTGTAATAAACCAAGAGCGGTTTGCTCATCGCTGAATTGTTCGATACCACGCCCGAGATCAGCCACTTGTCGATAGCTATCAATTTCAAGTTTATGCTTTTAAACAATCAGAAAGAAAAGCCAAAAATCCAATCCACTTGCTGAACATAGCGTTCTTTATCAAACAACGGAAGCAATTCCAATGGCGAACGTCGGCGATAGAACACCCAAAAATTGACGTAAGAAGTTTTTACGCTGTTCAATCAGCCCTTGTTGTAACGTTTCTAAGGCTAAAAGCGGTCGCCCAAGATTCATCGCAAGTGCGGTCAAAATTTCCTGATTTTCTGCCGCACTTTCTGATTTCAACCAATCAACAGCCATCTGTTCATTAGGCACGGACAGATTCCACACTTGGCATCGACTGTAAATAGTTGCCAACAAACTTGCTGAACTATCCGTTTGAAGCAAAAATAAGTATTTGGACGAGGCTCTTCCAATGTTTTCAATAACGCATTGGCAGCTGCTTCCGTTAAACGTTCCGCTCCTTGCACATACACCACTTTATTGCCGTTTTGTTGTGCGTGCTGCGCGACAATTTCATTAATGTCGCGTACTTGATCGACGCCAATATCCTTACCGTCAATCGGGCTTAACTCGTGATAATCTGGGATGGCTATGGGCTTGCATTAAATGACAAGAATGGCATTGACCACAAGGTTTATCGCCTTGAGCCACACATTATTTTTCTGTGCAAAGTGCATCAAATAAACGTTTCTACACCTAAACCAGAATCCGCTTTAATCAGCACAGCATGATGCCCCAAACCTTCGTCAAAGGTTTGAGCAAATTTGATGATAAATTGGCATTAACCAAGGATAAAGTGCGGTCATTTTTCGTTTGATTTCCACCAATTTTTACCGCTCTTTCGATATCAGCTTGAACAAAGTTCAATACTCTGCTCTGCATTAATCACCACTGCTTTTTGGATTATCTTTTACTAACTCTAAATAGCGTGCTCGAGTACGATGAAAAAAATCTAAATCCATTTGCTCAATACGGTCTAACTCGCCACGTCCACGAGCTCGCGCTAAACCGACGCTCGGATCTATATCCAAATAAATCGTGAGATCTGGCTCAAAAATTGCCTAATACTGTTTCTTTCTAAGGTGAGCATAAAATGCGGATCTAATTGACGTCCGCCACCTTGATACGCCTGAGATGACATATCGTGGCGATCACCTACCACCCATTTTCCTTGCATTAAAGCAGGTTTAATTACGTTATCCACCAATTGAATACGTGCTGCATAAAAGCATTAATAACTCTGCTTTCTCTGTCACAGGGTTCTTCAGTTTCATGTTTAATTAGATGACGTAATTTCTCTGCCAACGGGGTTCCACCAGGCTCGCGTGTAAACACGACATCTTGAATACCAAGTTCATGCAAAACTTGCACAACAGATTGATGAGCGGAGCTTTTTTCCCCGCACCTTCCAAGCCTTCAATGACAATAAATTTTTCCTTTCATATTTTTCTTCCGCACTTTTTATTTGGCATTTTTCTGGCTGCGATACCAACGTAAATATTCTTGTACCGCTTTATTATGTTCATTCAGATTTACGGGTAAATTTATGCCCACCAGAACCATCTGCCACAAAATAATAAAAAGTCTGTTTTTCGCTGGATCGCAACAGCCTGTAACGAACTTTCACTCGGCATAGCAATCGGTGTTGGTGGCAATCCCCATCAATCATATACGTATTATAAGGAGTTGATCGTTTCTAAATCTTTCTTACGAATATTACCGGTATAGTCTCACCCATTCCATAAATCACCGTTGGATCCGTTTGTAATTTCATTTTTAGCTTTTAAACGGTTGATAAATACAGAAGCCACTTTTGGACGCTCCTCAGCAACGCCCGTTTCTTTCTCCACGATAGAAGCCAAAATCAACATTTCATACGGATCCGCTAAAGGTAAATTTCTCATCGCGCTCGTTCCACGCCTTTATCTAACGCCTTTTTGTCATTCGCGTCAGCTGATCGTCTTTAAGTAACTCTAAGTCTGTCGAGTTTAGGCGTGTAGTTATAGGTATCAGGATAAAGCCAACCCTTCCATGTTATTCCAGTTCGTAAAAGACTTTTTGACAACATCTGGCATATCCAAGTAACGCGAAAATTTCTTTCATCACTTTTATCTTTCAAGGTTTGTTTTCAAGTGCGGTGCATTTTCAAGATCTTTTTCGCCAATCCTTGAAGGTTTTTTCCTTCAATCCATTTTACATTGAACTGAACTTCCTTTACCTGAATTAGAGCAAATCGAGTAAATCTTTGCATAGTTTTAACATTCTCAAGGAATAAGTGCCTGCTTTTTATTTTATTTAGCTCAGGTTTCAACTTCAGCAAATAAGGTAATAATTTCCCATCATCAATTAACTTTTTCTTGCTCAAAAAGTGCGGCTAATTTTTGAACCTGTTGTACCACGTTCAATAGTTAAAAGTTGATCTGCCTGCACATTTACCGGTGTTTTTACAAATTCAGTAATTTTGTAATAACCAAAACTCGTCACGCCCGCTAAAATCAAAATTAAAAGTAAAATCGCAATTAAAAATTTCTTCATAAGGTATAAGAAAGAAAATAAAAAACAACAAAAGGGGCAATTAAGCCCCTTTCTTTTTAAACATTAAATCATTTATTAAAATATTGAATATCCGCAGTTTTTACGTAATGCTTTTACCCAATCTTTATTTGCATCTTGTAACTGACTGTTCACCAAATGTTCATAGGCTTTTTGCGTATAAGCATCCGCCGTGCGGTCACCATCGCGAGTGCCTGTCACTTCCAAAATATGCCAACCGAACTCGGTTTTAAATGGTGCAGAAATTACACCTTGTTTACTTTGTGCAACAGTCTGTGCAAATTGTGGTGCGTAACTTTCTGGGAACGCATAACCTAAACTACCGCCATTCGCACCGGATAAATAATCTTTCGAATATTTTAAAGCCGCGTCTGCAAAAGTCATTTTTCCCTCAATAATATCAGAGCGAATTCTTGTTAATTCAGCTTTGGCCTGTGCATCATTTAACATCGGGTTAAGTTTTAACAAAATATGACGAACTTCGTATTCTTTACCCGTTACTTTTTTGTGCAGTGCCTTGCGATTTTGCCTCATCTAACATTTTTTTGACCAAGCGCAACAACTTCTTCACGCGTCACCGCAACGCTTTCATTGATCGCCTTATTACGCACTGCACCCATCATCATTTGATTGGCAATTTGTTGGCGAAATGTATTTAATGAAATGCCTTGGTAATCTAACGCATCCAAAAATTGACCATAAGTTAAACCATTTCTTGCCGCAGTATCTTCCCACAACACGATCGATTTCGCGAGGATCAATTTTCACACCAGATTCTTGAATCGCTTTTTGCACCAAAAGATCATCAATAATTTTATCAAGTGCACTTTGGCGATCGCCTTTTTTACCCATATTTGCACGAACTTGGCTTTCTAAAATAGGAATACCATCTACCGTTGCTACAACACGTTCCCCTGCTTGAGCCATAGAAGTAAAAGCAACACAACCTAAAGTAGCCAATAAAAAAGATTTTAGAATAAATTTTTTCATTTTCATCTCATCAAAAAAGAGTCAATAACGTTGGTTAGAGTAACAATTCTATTGAAGGTTCACAATAGATAAGATTTATTTCCCTAGGATAGCAACTTCGTAACAGCCATCTTGTTTTTCAGTGCGAACTTGCACTAGTTCATCGCGGCTTGTTGGCACATTTTTACCTACGTAATCAGCACGAATTGGTAATTCACGATGACCACGATCAACAAAAATCACTAATTCAATTTTTGCAGCACGACCAAAATCGGTGAGTGCATCCATTGCCGCTCGAATGGTTCGACCAGTAAACAATACATCATCAACCAAAATGACAGTTTTATCTTGAATATTCAAATATTGTGATGAACCGCTATAAACTGGCATTTTATCTTCCTGATCAACCAAAGTTAAATCATCGCGATAAAGAGTGATATCCAGTTCCATTGAAGGTAAATTTATACCACTTAACTCTTCAACTCGACGTTGTAATAATTCTGCAATTTCCGCGCCACGGCGTTTAATCCCAACAATCACAAGATCATCTAACGTTTGATGTTTTTCAATAATTTCGTGAGAAATACGCGAAATCGTGCGAAGAAAACGATCGTGGTCGATAATAATTTTTCCATTTTTCCCAGCTTTATCAATAGTATTTCAATGCGCAAAGTATAAAGAAAATACGCCCTAAAAAGCGACGGTATTTGCACCATTTTTTTCTTGTTCGTTATACTATCCAAAACATTCCATCAAAAGGAAATAAAATTATGCGCTACTCTATTCAAGATTTTTATTCAACTCATTGCCCAACTTCGTAATCCAAATGGCGGATGCCCTTGGGATTTAAAACAAAATTATGAATCGATGATTCCTTGCTTAACGGAAGAAACTTACGAAGTAATCGAAGCAATTGAGAAAAAGACATTCCAAATTTACGCGAAGAATTAGGGGATTTATTGTTACAAGTCGTTTTCTTCAGCCAGCTTGCTACAGAAGATAAAACACTTTACTTTTTGACGATGTATTGCACGATGTTGCTGAAAAATTGTGCGCCGTCATCCTCATGTGTTTGGTGATGCAAAAGCGGGGGATGAAACAGAAGCCCTTTTCCCGTTGGAACGAAATGAAAGCCAAAGAAAAACAAGGTAAAAGTGCAGAAACCTCTATTTTAGATAATATACCTCGTGCTTTGCCTTCTCTTACGCGAGCGGCAAAATTACAAAAACGTTGTTCAAAAGTAGGGTTTGATTGGGAAGAAATTTCCCCCGTATTTGACAAAGTGCAGGAAGAATTAGAAGAAGTTCAAGCTGAAATTAACCGCACTTCGATTGCGCAAAATAAAGTGGAAGAGAAATCGGTGATTTATTGTTCGCAACAGTCAATCTTGCTCGCCATTTAAAATGTGATCCTGAAGACGCATTGCGAAAAGCAAATTTAAAATTTGAACGTCGTTTTCGAGCAGTAGAACAAGCGGTTCAACAACAAGGTAAGCAAGTTAATGATGTGCCACTTATTGAGTTAGATTTGTTGTGGGATGAAGTGAAAAAACAAGAAAACTAATTGAAAAGTGCGGTAAAAATTTCTCTCACTTTTTACCGCACTTTCTTCGTTAAAGTTGCTGAATATCCAATGCCATTTGGTCTAACATTTCATAACGTTTACGATACATAGAACGTTTTTTACTTGCAATATCTTCTAACTGTTTGCGTTCAATATCCAAAGGTAATTGCCAATAATTATTGCGATATTCCCTTGATTCTCTTGCCAGAACTCATCGTAATTAAACAAAATCTTACTGCGCGCAGAAAGACGATATTTTCCTTGCGCTTTATGCGGAATGCCCACTAACTCACATTGCCATTTTTCAGCAAGCATTTTGAACGCATTGACTAACAGAAACATTGGACGCATACCGTGCAATGCCTTTCGTAACCTGTTTCACAAGCTCTTGAGCATTGTCACTGAGGGGCCTTGAATTGAGGGCGATAAAGCAATTTATTCGGGCTCAAAAAAAGTGAAAGATGCATCATATACTCGCTCATTATGTTGATTACGAATATTAATAGAAAAATACCCTTCAAAGGGATCGATATGATTGATACTCAAAGATAAACGCAAATCATCAGTTAATTGTGTTAACACGATATTTTTGTTGATCTAATAATTGTTGGCAAAGCGAACGACCCATTTTTCTTCTGCCAAACGTAAATTATCCGTAATCGCCGTTAAACGTTCTGAAGCAGAAAAGCGTTTATCGCATAAAAAGTAGTCAGAACAGTATTGATACGATAATAATCTTGTGTAAATAAAGGCTGCCATTGAGTTTCTGTATTAAGAAAAATCCACTAATTGGCTACATTGCTTTTTGATACAACCATTTATAGCCATAATAGCGTAATTTTTTTCCCGCACTTGTTTGAGAAAAAGGGCGATCCTTTGGAATAAGGATACATTTGAACGTAAGTGGGGAAAATAAAATTATTTTTTTCGTGGACATAACTCAATATTTTTGTGAAATTTAATAAAATTATCAGTCATTTTAGCGATTATCACTTCATTTGCCAAAAATTCTTTTTTTGTTTTAAAACCCACTTTATAACTCAGATTTTGTTATAATCTTTTTCCTTGAATTCCTTTTTCCCTACCCCAATATTTACCCAAATTATCGGAAAAGAATTAAGAGATAAATTATGGCGAAGAATACCCAACGTACGATGCCCGTATTACCATTACGCGATGTCGTCGTTTTTCCCTTATATGGTGATGCCACTTTTTTTGTAGGGGCGTGCAAAATCAATTAATGCCCTTGAAGAAGCGATGAACGATGATAAGCAGCTTCTTTTTGGTATCTCAAAGAGAAGCAGATTTGGAAGAGCCAACCCCTGAAGATTTATTTGATGTGGGTACCATTGCTAATATTATTCAGTTACTAAAATTACCTGATGGCACAGTGAAAGTGCTAGTTGAAGGTCAAAATCGCGCGAAAATTAACAGCCTTGAAGATGGCGAAAAGTGCTTTTCTGCCAAAAATTACCCCTATCGAAACCACTTATGGTGATGAAAAAGAGTTAGATGTTGCGAAAAAAAGCGGTACTTTCTGAATTCGAAAATTATCTCACTTTAAATAAAAATCCCTGCAGATGTATTAAATGCACTTCATCGTCTTGGTGATGCGAGATCGTTTATCAGACACAATGGCTGCTCATTTGCCGGTAAGTGTTCGCCATAAACAAAGCATCTTGGAACTTGCCAACGTGCAAGACCGCTTAGAATATCTGCTTGGTATGATGGAATCAGAAGCAGACATTCTTCAAGTTGAAAAACGCATTCGCGGTCGTGTAAAAACAAATGGAGAAAAAGCCAGCGTAACTATTATCTAAGCGAACAAATTAAAGCCATTCGCAAAAGAAATGGATAATGGCGAAAATGAAGATACGATTGATGAAGTTGAACAACTTCGTCAAAAAGTAGAAGCAGCGAGGCATGCCTGCGGACGTACGCGATAAAGTGGAAAATGAGCTACAAAAACTCAAAATGATGTCAGCCATGTCTTCTGAAGCGACCGTTGTTCGTAGCTACATTGAATGGATGATCCAAGTGCCTTGGCATCAACGTTCTAAAGTGAAAAAAAGACATTTCGAAAAGCACAACAAGTATTAGATGCCGATCACTATGGTTTAGAACGAGTGAAAGAACGTATTCTTGAATATCTTGCAGTACAAGCACGTTTAAACAAAGTGAAAAGGACCTATTCTTTGCTTAGTGGGGCCCTCCAGGCGTAGGTAAAAACCTCTCTTGGTCAGTCTATTGCCAATGCAACTGGTCGTAAATATGTACGTATGGCATTAGGCGGTGTTCGTGATGAGGCAGAAATCCGTGGTCACCGTAAAAACCTATATTGGTGCATTGCCGGGTAAATTAATTCAAAAAAATGGCAAAAAGTGGGGGTGAAAAATCCATTATTCTTGCTTGATGAAATCGACAAAATGGCATCCGATATGCGAGGCGATCCAGCCTCAGCATTACTTGAGGTACTCGACCCTGAGCAAAACACCACGTTTAACGATCACTATTTAGAAGTGGATTATGATCTTTCTGATGTGATGTTTGTGGCGACATCAAACTCCATGAACATTCCAGGCCCATTATTGAATCGTATGGAAGTTATTCGTCTTTCTGGTTATACAGAAGATGAAAAAAACTTAATATCGCGATGCGTCATTTGTTAGCGAAACAAATTGAACGTAATGGTTTGAAAGAAAAGGCGAACTTACCGTCGAAGAAAGTGCAATTTTAGATATTATCCGCTATTACACTCGTGAAGCGGGCGTTCGTGGATTAGAACGTGAAATTTCAAAAAAATCTGCCGTAAAAGCAGTGAAAAAAATTTATTGGTAAATCCAAAACTTAAATCTATCACCGTAAATTCAGATAATCTGCACGATTATCTTGGTGTCAAACGCTTTGAATTTGGCAAAGCCGACACGCAAAACCGCATTGGTGAAGTGACAGGCCTAGCTTGGACAGAAGTGGGCGGTGACTTTACTCACGATTGAAACCGCCTCCGTTGTCGGTAAAGGAAAACTCACATTTACCGGTTCATTAGGGTGATGTAATGAAAGAATCCATCAAGCAGCCATGACTGTTGTGCGCGCTCGTGCTGAAAAAAATTGGGTATCAATTCTGAATTCCATGAGAAACGCGATATTCACATTCATGTGCCAGATGGTGCGACACCAAAAAGATGGCCCGAGTGCTGGTATTGCAATGTGTACGGCATTAGTTTCTTGTTTAACAGGTAATCCTGTACGTGCTGATGTAGCCATGACAGGTGAAATCAGTTTACGCGGTAAAAGTATTACCAATCGGTGGATTAAAAGAAAAAAACTTCTTGCGGCACATCGTGGTGGAATTAAAAACCGTATTAATTCCAAAAAGAGAACGTTAAAGATCTCGAAGAAATTCCAGAAAACGTAAAACAAAATCTTGCGATTCATGCGGTAGAAACCATTGATGAAGTTCTTGGTCTTGCGTTGGAAAACCCGCCTGAAGGCATTGAGTTTGTCAAAATTAAAGCTAAAGCGGCAAAATCCCCCCGCCGTAAAGCGACCAGTAAGACAACAAGAGCGGTCAATTAATTGAACGTTTTAGGGCTTGTGAAAACAGGCCCTTTTTATCAACATTCACTGCGTCAGCTAAGGTTTCATATTGACACAACGTTAATTTGGACTTTTTCTAACTGTTCTCACATTTAAAAACTTGTTAATAACAGCATGCTCAAACTTCCTCCACTTTCCCTTTATGTACACATTCCATGGTGCGTTCAAAAATGCCCTTATTGTGATTTTAATTCTCACGCACAAAAAGGCGATATACCAGAACAAGACTATATTCACCACCTTCTGCAAGATCTGAGGGCTGATTTACAGCGCTTTAAAGATTCTATTCAACAACGAAAAACTCCATTCGATTTTTTTATTGGTGGCGGTACGCCAAGTTTATTCTCGGCAGAAAGCATTGCGTATCTCTTAAAAAGAAATAAAAAAGCAGATTGATTTTGAAGATAATATTGAAATCACATTAGAGGCTAATCCAGGCACAGTAGAAGCTGAACGCTTTTAAAGGTTATGTTTCAGCAGGCATTACGCGAATTTCTATGGGAATTCAAAGTTTCAATGATGATAAATTGCAGCGTCTTGGGAGGATTCATAATGCAGCAGAAGCAAAAAAAGTGCGGTCAATTTAGCGAAAGTTTCTGGACTAAAAAGTTTCAATTTGGATTTAATGCACGGTTTGCCAAACCAAACGTTGGAAGAAGCCTTAGATGATCTTCGCCAAGCTATTGAGCTATCCCCTCCTCACCTTTCTTGGTATCAGCTCACTATTGAGCCAAATACGATGTTTGCCTACCGCCCACCTAAATTACCAGATGACGATGAGCTTTGGGATATTTTTTTGAGCAAGGTCACCAACTTTTAACCGCAGCAGGCTATCAGCAATATGAAACATCCGCCTATGCAAAAAGCGGGTTTTCAATGTAAACATAATTTGAATTATTGGCGGTTTGGGGATTATTTAGCCATTGGCTGTGGCGCACATGGGAAATTGACGTTTCCGAATGGTGAGATTACCCGCTTTTTCTAAAACCAAGCACCCGAAAGGTTATTTGCGTGGAGAATATCTTTACGAAGAAAAAAACGTGCCAGAAATTGACCGCCCTTTTGAGTTTTTCATGAATCGCTTTCGTTTGTTAGAAGCGGTGCCCAAACAAGAATTTGAAGATTGCACGGGTTTATCGCAAAGTGCGGTGAAAAATCAAATTGATTTTGCCATTCAACAAAAACTATATTGTGGAAAAACGCTGATTCTTGGCAAATCACTGAGCATGGCAAATTATTTCTCAATGAACTATTGGAATTATTTTTAACGGAATCGTAGCTCATCTGTTAAGCCTGCTCATTGCTGAAAAAAAATTACACTTGTTTATTAAATACTCTCGTAATAAAAGTAAAGCAATCGTTTACTTATTTAAAATAAGGAAAAGAAATGAATCAATTAGAAATGAAAAACTCGCCGCACAAGCCGCATTACAATATGTAAAAGCTGACACAATTGTTGGCGTGGGAAGTGGCTCCACGGTGAACTGCTTTATTGAGGCTTTAGGTACAATCAAAGATAAAATTCAAGGCGCAGTTGCAGCTTCAAAAAGCATCAGAAGAATTATTACGTAAACAAGGTATCGAAGTATTTAATGCAAATGATGTCTCTAGCTTGAGATATTTATGTGGATGGTGCGGATGAAATCAATCCACAAAAAAATGATGATTAAAAGGCGGTGGCGCAGCGCTCACTCGTGAAAAATCGTCGCTGCATTGGCGAAAAAATTTATTTGTATTGTAGATTCGAGTAAACAAGTGGATGTGTTAGGGTTCTACCTTCCCATTACCAGTTGAAATTATTCCAATGGCTCGTTCACAAAGTAGGCAGAAAATTAGCCGCACTTGGTGGCGCACCTGAATATCGTGAAGGCGTTGTGACAGACAACGGCAATGTGATTTTTAGATGTACACAACTTTCACTATTTTAAATCCAGTTGAAATGGAAAAGAATTAAACAACGTTGCGGGTGTCGTCACTAACGGGATATTCGCGTTACGTGGCGCAGACGTTGTGATCGTCGGGACGCCTGAAGGCGCTAAAAATTATTGACTAATTCATAATAAAAATCATAAGGAAGCAAACATGACAAACAAAGTCTCTCAGACAAATCAAAAATCAAATTTGTATTGTTTGAAGGTGTGCATCAAAGCGCACTTGATACGCTCCATGCAGGCGAGGCTATACCAATATTGATTACTATAAAAAAAGCGCTAGATGGTGATGAATTAAAAGAAGCCATTAAAGATGCACACTTTATCGGCTTTGCGTTCTCGCACCCATTTAACGGCAGAAATGATTGAGGCCGCACCCAAATTAATCGCAGTGGGATGTTTCTGTATTGGTACCAACCAAGTGGATTTAAACGCAGCAAAAGCGCGTGGAATCCCTGTATTTAATGCCCCATTCTCAAACACTCGCTCCGTTGCAGAACTTGTATTAGGTGAGATTTTATTACTTATGCGCAATGTGCCACAGGCTAATGCCGAAGTACATCGTGGCATCTGGAATAAATCAGCGACTGGATCTCATGAAGTGCGGGGTAAAAAAATTAGGAATTATTGGTTACGGCCACATTGGTTCACAATTAAGTATTATTGCGGAATCATTAGGCATGGATGTACATTTCTACGATATCGAAAATAAACTTCCGCTAGGTAATGCCAAACAGGTTCGTAGCCTTGAAGAATTACTCAGTTCTTGCGATGTGGTTTCATTACATGTTCCAGAGCTGCCATCTACCAAAAACTTAATGAACGCTGAGCGTATCGCTACAATTAAAACAAGGGGCAATTTTGATCAATGCTGCGCGTGGCACAGTGGTAGATATTGATGCTCTCGCTCAAGCCTTAAAAAGACGGGAAAAATTCACGGTGCCGCAATTGATGTATTCCCAATTGAACCTGCGTCAATTAATGAAGAATTTGTCTCACCGTTACGCGAGTTTGATAATGTGATTTTAACTCCACATATCGGTGGCTCAACAGCAGAAGCACAGGAAAATATCGGTTTTTGAAGTGGCTGGCAAATTTGTTAAATATTCAGACAATGGCTCAACGCTTTCTTCGGTAAACTTCCCCAGAGGTCTCTTTACCAGAACACGAGGGAACAAAACGCTTATTACATATTCACGAAAAATCGTCCCGGTGTATTGAATAAACTGAACCAAATTTTCGTCGAAGCTAACCTCAATATTGCCGCGCAATATTTACAAACTGATCCCGAAAATTGGTTATGTTGTCGTTGATGTAGAAACAAATGATGCATCGCCATTACTGACGAAATTGAAAGAAATCGATGGCACAATTCGTGCGCGTGTACTGTACTAAATAGAAAAAGATCAGGTTAATGCCTGATCTTTTTTTGCTTTATTATTCAGTAATCGAATAAGGTAACTGAACTCGCTCTAACAGTACTTCACTATTTGGCAATCTAAATTGTTGTTTCCGAATCAATGTCGTTATTTATCACAACTTGCAACCATAAAACACCGTCTAAATTGACCGCACTTGTAATCGTGCCTGTTTTTCGCCAATTAGATTCAATCTGCATTTCGATTTCACTGCCAATTTCCGCTTCCTGCTGGGTTTGTGCTTTAAAGACAAACATTGCGCGTTTATTCGCACCACGATATTTCGCACGAGCCACGGTTTCTTGCCCAATATAGCAACCTTTGGTAAAAAGAAATGGCTTGGTCAATAGCCTGTAAATTTAACGCTTGTGGGATAAATTCATTTTTGCGTTTTTCGGGCTTAAATTTGGCAATCCCGCTTGAATATCGGCTACATCCCAAATTTTTTTCATCGCCACTAAAATTCACTGGCAATTCGATTTCATTCAATAAAATTGAACGTTGCCCATCAATTTCCCATAGAAAGTGCGGTGTAATTTTTCCACATTTTTCACCTATTGAACCGATGATTTGCCAATCACGTAAATCAAAACTAACTTTTGAAAACACCGCATATTTTTTTCAAGGCATCCAGCCCGCTTGGCAATAGATCTTTCTTAATCAGCAAAAAGAATTGTTCGCTACTTACTTTAAACAAACGGTAAATTGCATTCATTTTTACCTTTTTGGATCGCAGTGAGCAGTAAGTGTTGTTGCTCCACTTGCTAATCGCACAACATCCGTGGTTAACTGCCCTTGCAAATATTTTTTCTGCATCTGCACCATGTGCCTCAATCAGTTGATATTGAGTAAGAGAAATAAATTGAGACATTCTGCTTTCCTATTCTAAATTCTGGATTTGCTCACGCATTTTGTTCAATAAGTACTTTTAGCTCAACCGCAGAAGCCGTGATATCGGCATTAATGGATTTGGACGCAAGGGTATTGGATTCACGATTCAACTCTTGCATCATAAAATCTAATTTACGACCAACTGCGCCGCCTTTTTTCAAAATATTCGTGGTTTCTTTCACGTGCATTTGTAAACGATCAGGTTCTTCCGCCACATCAACGCGTTGAGCCAATAAAATCATTTTCTTGTTCCACACGTTGCGGATCAAGATTAATTTGAGCATCTTCAAAACGTTGCAATAAACGTTCACGCTGCCATTGCAAAACTGCCGGCATTTGTGACCGCACTTTATCGGCTTCACAGCAATGGCATCTAAGCGTTGTTGAATAATGTCGTTAAGTTTTTCCCCTTCACGACCACGCATTGCAATAAAATCTGTCAGTAAATCATCAAAGGCTGTCAACAAATCTTGACTAATCGCATCTAAGTCTTGCTCTTGCGCTTCCACCACACCAGGGTAACGCAACACGTCCGTCAAATTAATTTCACCTTCTCCAGCCTGGCTTTTAATCCATTGCAAAGATTGAATCACTTGATTCGCAAGCTCTTTATTTAAATTTAATTCAGCATTTGTTTGTTTTTTTGTTTCAATGCGCAAAGAACATTCAATTTTACCGCAGTAAGACTTTGACGAAGTTTCTCACGCAACGTGTTTTCTAATCCGCGGAATTGCTCTGGCAAACGGAAAAAAAGTTTTTCTAAATAACGTTGATTAACGGAACGAATTTCCCATACTGCATCGCCCCAATCTTTTTTTCACTTCAAGGCGTGCAAAAGGCGGTCATACTGTAAATCATAAGCTCTCCTATTTTTGTCTTAGCTTTGTCTTAGTTGATTCGCTAAGTATTGTAACGAGATGAACACAGAAAGGGAAAAAGAAAAGTGCGGTAAATAATAAAGATATTTTTGTATTCTGTTGTTTACACACTGTAAATTTTTAAAAATACAATCACCGTAAATTTATTATTACACAATAAGGAAGCAAACATGAACAAAACTGTAGGCAGCACACTTCTCGTTGCCGGTACGATGATTGGCGCGGGAATGTTGGCAATGCCACTCACTTCCGCTGGTATCGGATTCGGCTTTACTTTAGTCTTATTATTAGGGGCTTTGGGCATTATTAACTTTTTAGCGCTCTTTTTATTCGTTGAACTCTATCAAACTGCGGAAAGTGATGCGGGCATCAGCACACTCGCTGAGCAATATTTTGGTAAAAGCAGGACGTATTATTGCCACGGCAGTGCTCATTATTTTCTTATACGCATTAATTGCCGCTTATATCAGCGGTGGCGGTTCATTACTAAAAGATTTATTACCAGAAAGTTTTGGCGATAAAGTTAGCATCTTATTATTTACCGTAATTTTCGGTTCATTTATCGTCATCGGTACACATAGCGTAGATAAAATTAATCGTGTGTTATTTTTTGTGATGCTTGCGGCCTTTGCCGTGGTGTTAAGCTTAATGTTGCCAGAAATCAAATTTGATAACTTAATGGCGACGCCAATTGATAACGCTTTAATTATCTCTGCAAGCCCTGTCTTTTTCACGGCATTTGGTTTCCACGGTTCCATTCCAAGTTTAAATAAATACTTAGGCGGTAACGTAAAAGCATTACGCATTTCTATTTTGGCGGGTTCAGCAATTACCCTTTGCGCTTATATTTTGTGGCAAATGTCGACGCACGGCTTGCTCACACAAAATGAGTTCTTACAAATCTTAAAAGAAGATGCCACCTTAAATGGCTTAGTAAAAGCAACGCTTGCTATCACTGGCAGTAATGTCATTGCTGGGGCAGTAAAATTATTCTCGACTTTAGCACTTGTTACTTCTTTCTTAGGCGTAGGGCTTGGATTGTTGGAATGTATCGAAGATTTATTAAAACGATCCTTTAATATTTCTGCGGGGCGCATCTCACTTGGCTTAATGACGTTCATTCCACCACTCGTCTTTGCGCTTTTCTATCCTGAAGGTTTTATTTTAGCGCTAGGCTACGCAGGTCAAATGTTTGCATTCTATGCCGTAGTATTACCAGTTAGCCTTGTTTGGAAAGCTCGTCGAGCTCACACCAATTTGCCATACAAAGTATGGGAGGAAATCTGACTTTAATTATCGTATTGGTATTAGGCGTAATCATTACATCCATTCCATTTTGCGATTCGTGCGGGTTACTTGCCATTTGTTGTGGGTTAATAATATAAATATCAAAAACATCATTCAATTAATCTGTACCCCAAAAAAATTAGGCTAAATAACTAATTGAGGTACAGATTTTTATAATCTTGGACTGAAAAAGAAGAATATTTTTTTATGGCAAGGAATTTGAATAAATAAACGAAATCATCAAACTTTATATTAGCTATTAAAACGAAGAACAAATAAAAATTACACCATAAGCTGTTACTTATCTTTATAAAAACTAAATCATTGATTTTTCTTTTTAATTTTCTTAATAACGCAATTTCTCTTTCTAACCCATTTATAATTTTTATCTTTTTTGAACCAATAATTCATCTTTATGGCTTAATATTAATTGTAATTGTTGAATAGTTTTTCTAAATTTTCATTTCCAATTGCAAACAAAAATTATTTGAGTTGCTTGATTCAGTTACTGTATTATTAAAATACACTTTTTCAGCTCCCCCATGAGAGCAACTCACAAATATCCATATTAAATACTTCAGAGATCTGTTCTAAACGAGATAGATTTGAACGCACTTCACCTCGTTCAATTTTTCCCATATCCGTTACTGACATCCCTAATTTATCCGCCATATTTTCTTGCTATAACTGGTGTTGTTCGCGTAACTGACGGATTTTCTCATTAATTTTTTCATACATTGCCCTCTCAAGGTAAACTGTTATCTTAATTAGGTAACTAACTGTAACTGTTGGTTTATTGTACATAATTTTTGCCAAATTATAATGGTTTTGGATTTTTCTCCTACTTTTTATTTATTGAGGCTCTATGAAATTAAAAATGTAACTATTGCAGCAGCACTTTTTAGCTGTATTAACAGGCTGTGGAAGTAGTGGTGGCAATTCAAGCACACTAAACACCAATCAACCAACCGCTCAAAATGAACAAAGTCGTCAGCAAGTAAATGATGCTAAGAAAGCTGAAGAAACTCGCAAAGCCGAAGAAGCCAGCAAAGCTGAAGAAACTCGTAAATCCGAAGAAACAAAAACCACACAATCTAAAGCTGAATTTGCTGAATGGCTGAAACAATACGATATCCATAATCCTGATTATGATTTTATCGACAAAAATTTTGATAAATCTAAAGATGAAAAACTTGTTGCTGTCATAAATTACAAAACAATTCTTTAATTCGTGAATTTGACTTAAATGAGCTTGCTCAAAATGAAATTGTTAATAAAACATTCCCGCAAATAGAAAACTCTGGCCCGAAAACTGATCGAAGTGCGAAAGTATATAATCAAAAGTATTCTATTATATATGACTTATATGTGAAAAATACGTATGATAGTTATAGTCGAGGCATTGATGAGTCTTTTTGGTGCAGGAACTTCTACAGACATTGATGATTATAGTTACGGATTACGTACAAAAGAAACAGGATTACCAACAGAAGGACAAGCTACTTATACAGGTAAAGCCTTTTAATCATGAAAGCAATGGCGATGTAATTTATCATGTTGATTTTTGAGAAAAGAAAAAGGCTCAGGAAAAAAATCACAGGTATTCAAAATTATGGTGATATAACCTTATCTGAAGCTGATATTAAGGTAAAAAGCCAAACTAGAAGTTGGCATACCAAGTGGTGTAGCTTCTTCAGCTATTGCAAATGAACAATACGGTAGCTATACCGTTAATTTCTATGGACCGCAAGCCGAAGAAATAAATGGAAATGTATATTTTTGGATTTAGTCATGGTTCATCAAAACCTAGTTTGGGACAATTCAACTCAACGACAATCGGCTTCGGCGGCACTCGCGGTGAAATCACCAAAATAACCGATCTGTAGGGGCGAATTACATTCGCCCTGATATTCCACCGATGTTTTAGAGCAAATGCGATTTACCCTACAAGAAAATGCCGTTTTAAAGTAGATTTAAACGGCATTTAACTATTAGAAAATTTCCGAATATGAACCGATACGAATGAGCTTTTAGTTCTTCGTCATCAATAATTTGGTAAATCAGCACAAGATCGTTAAAAATATGGCAGTCACGATAACCTTGCATTTCGCCTTGTAGTGCGTGGTCTAAATATTTTTCTTGGAGGCGGTCGATTTCTTTGTAAAAGATACAAAACCTCGGTCATTTCTACTGAGAATTGTTGCTTAGCCGTGAGCTTTTTAATATCTCGTTGAAATGTTTTTAGTTGCGAGTTACTTTTAATGTTTTAATTGATTCCATACCTATTATTTCACTGATTTTTAATAGATTTTTCCATAATGTTGGCTTCGAAATTTGCTTCACTAATGATATCAACATCACCATTTTCAGCTTCTTGCATAGCACGTAATGTTTCAGCATTTGGTTTCAGATAAGAAAGGTTTAGTGGAATCGTTTTCGTATTCGCAATTTCTGTTAAGAATAAATTAAACACTTGCGAAGGGGTGAAACCGTAATTTTTCAATTACATTAAATGCCTCTTGTTTTTAAATTTTCTGATAAACGAAAGCTAAAAGATGCATTTTTGTGTTATTGCCATAATTATCTCCTTTGTCTAACAATGCAGTACAAATTATTATAGATAGAATGTCTTGCATTGTAAAACAATGTTTACTTATGAATAAATTTACTATGAAAAACTCGCAAATTTCCTTATTTTTTCTACCACTTGCAACACAAGCGGAAACCTTTCATGCTCCTCAACCTGTTTTTCTTTGAGAATAATACTTTACCAAAACTGGCGGAGCCGCAAATAAAAACGCAGTCTAAAGCAAAAAGTGTACCCACATCTTCATTTGCCCTTTCTGATGCAGACAGCACCAAAAACCAAGCTCGAGAAGTTGATTAACTATGGTGTAGTAAAGCAACAATGGCATTTGTTGAAGCAGCTACTGCCGTTGTATCAACAGCAGGCGAATTATGATGAAACGCTTTATCGTTACGCAATGGGGGCGATGTTGCGGGCGAAAAAGAATACCCACAGGCAATTTCGCTTTATCAGAAGATTTTTAGCTGATAAGCCAGAGTTAGCTTATCCGCGTTTTTGATTTAGGTGTGATGTTGTTTGAAAACAAAGCAATATCGCCAAGCGAAAAGCAGAGTTGGAACGTGCTAAGCCAGAACTTTCACCACAAATGCAGCAGCTTACCGAACGTTATATTCAGGCAATGGCGGAGCGGCAAAGCTGGCAGCCTGATATGGAGCTACAATATACCCAAACCGATAACGTAAATAACGCCTCTTCTCAGCAAGATATTATATTGGGAGGATTGAGATTTAAAAAGATGCGGAATCTTTACCACAAAAGGCACACGGCTTCCGTTATAGTGTTGGGATGAACCGTGAATTGAATGTAGGTGGCAACCATTTTGTTACCGCAAACGGTCGCTTTAGTGAGGTGCATTATTGGGACAACCAAGATTACAGCGAAAAATCGCTGTATGCCTCGCTCGGCTATCGATACCGTTCAGCCTTGCAAACGGTCGGTTTTACGCCATTTTTTGAACATAACTGGCTCAGGTTCACCACGTTATAGCAAAAATTACGGGGCAGTTACAGATTTTCGTCGAGAATTGACCTCTTACTGGGCAATTTCAGGATCTTTTTCGCATACGCAAAAACGCTATGCCGATGCTTCTGTCGCTCGTCGTCATAATGGTTATCTGAACGGTGTTTCACTTACGTTAAGTTATCAAGCTAAGCCGAATTGGTTGCTTTTTTTAGTGGTGTGGAAGGCAGTGTTGATCGTAGCAAAAGATAAAAGCAGAATCTTCGCTTCGCCGTGGGATGAATATCGGTTCGGTGTGGGAGCTTAAAGAGTTTGTCAGCCGTATTAGCTTACGTTATGTGAAGCGAGATTTTTCGTGCGGAGAATTTTTATTTTTCCAACCAAAAACGCCAAGATAAAGAATATAGCTTGAATGTGTCGATTTGGAATAACCGTTTGCAATGGTTGAGGTTTTGTACCGAAGTTGAATTATCGTTATCGTAAAATTGATAGCAATATTCCAGAATTTTATTCAAGAAAAAGTGGGGAATGGTTTTATTTCTGTGGAAAAAGATTTTTTTAAGTTCAGAATACCAATAACCGTTTACAGATTGATCTGCACCTAAATGTTGGACTAAATAACCATTCAGGTGTAGATTTTTATAATTAAACAGATGAATTTTGAATAATGTTATCACATGATAAATTTTTTTAATGCGTTTTATGGCTCGTGCTATACAAAATTTTTGTCTGTATAAGCCAAAGCAATTGCCGACACCAAAAAGCCCAAGTGCAACAGCAATTGCCACATCATGGTTTTTCTGGTGTATTGCTTGCGTTCACAAAGGTTTGCAACATATGGATAGATGAAATGCCGATAATAGACATAGAAAGTTTAACTTTCAATACCGTCGCATTTACATGGCTCATCCATTCCGGCTGATCGGGGTGATTACGCGTACGCAATTTGGAAACAAAAATTTCACTAACCACCGATAGTCACCATCACAAGCAAGTTTTGCGATCATCACGACATCAATCAAATTGAGCACCCCCAACATAATCGTGTTGGAATCCATCTCATTGACATTAATCACCAATGCCCACAAGCCTTTAATAAACTTATAAGAGTGAGATCGCAAGGGTGACAATCAACCCCAAATAAATCGGTACTTGCAACCAGCGACTAGCAAAAATTATTTTTCGCGATAATATTCGATTGTTCGTTATATTTCGCATAAGGATCAACAGGTTTGTTTTTCTTCCATTAGATTTTTATTCCTAAATTAAATAGTGAGGTTAAATAAACAAAAAAACCGCAAGAAAATAGCAGTTTTTGAAAATAGCAATAAAGAAATCGAGTTATTCTTATTTAGATGTCACATCAAATAGCAGGGTGATCCTATTTTTTATTCATCTCCCAGCTCTAATGTCGTCAACCTAGCCAAATCCAACTGATTATTCAATAACTCCACTTCTGGCATCGTTTTATTCGCTTTTGCGGAAAGGGTTTTAAATCGTTCTACTTTTGCCCTACCAAGCCTTGCTGTCCCACAAGTGCGGTGACCGTGCTGTTGTATTGGTTGCTGACGGTGGAAAGCGTATTGCCGAGCTTACTTAAACGTTCTGCGACCAAGCAAATTTGGTTGTAGATTTCGCCTGCTTTTTCAGCGATTTCTTTTGCCTCTGCATTACCGCGTTCGATGCGCCACAGGTTTGCTACGGTGCGTAAAATCGGCATTAACGTAGTGTGAGAGACCATAATGACATTACGTTCATAACCGTAATTAAATAAGGCAGGATCAGATTTTTAAAGCCTCAATATATGCGGGCTCCACCGCAATAAACATAAGAACAAAAATTCGGGCTACGCATACCAATAAGATTGCTGTAATCTTTTTTTATGCAGATCATTAATATGGCTTTTTCAATGCGGATATATGTTCTTTTAGTAAACGCTCACGTTCAAAATCATCGTCAGAATTCACCGCACTTTCGTAAGCCACCAATGACATTTTTGCTGTCAATAATTAAGTGTTTTTCATCAGGTAAATTCAACACAAAAATCAGGATAATTGCGTCCACCTTGCTCGTCCTTAAAATGCGCTTGCGCGCGGTAATGCACATTTTCTTCAAGTCCAGCCAGTTGCAAAGCTCGTTCTAATTGCACTTCGCCCCAGTTACCTAAAGTTTTTCTTTTCGCCTTTCAGTGCAGAAGTTAAATTACTCGCCTCTTGCGACATATTTAGACCGATTTCTAATACTTTTTAATTTCCGCTTCCAAGTCTGCATTACCCTTTACGGATTCGGAGTGAATTTCATTAACACGTTTTTGGAAACCTTCAATTTGCTCACGGAAAGGCTTGAGCAACGTTTCCAATGCAGTTTGATTTGATTGACTAAATGAGCGACTTTTTTTCATCCAAAATCCGATTGGATAGATTTTTGAAATTCCACGCTTAACTGCTGCTTGGATAGTTCAAAAGTTCTGTTGTTGCTCTGAAAAATGTTTTTTTCTTTCTCTGCTAACGTTGTTTTTAATCCTGTTAACTCTTGGGAAAGTGCGGTCAATTTTTCAGTTAAATGTTGTTGCTCCTGTTCTTTACGAGATAGCTGGCTTTGGCTATGTTGCAACTGGGCATTTAAACTTTCCGCTTGCGCAGAAGCGATCTCGAAGCGTTCTTTTAATGCGGTAATTTGCTCCGCTATGGCGGAATGGCGAGATTGTTCTTCATCCAGTTCTTGAGTGAGATAATGAATTTTTTCATCACGCTCATTGAGTCGAACTAACAAGCCTTGGCTTTCTGTTTGAGCTTTAATGGTTTGCTGCTCTAGCTGATTTTTGATACTACTAAGCTCATCAAATTTACTAGCAAGCTGATTATAATCTTGAGTCTTTTTCGATAATTCTTGATGAAGATGTATATATTTTTGCTGGCGTAGAATAAGTAATAAAATCAATAGAACAACGATTGCTAACAAGCTAAAAAGCCACAAATTCTCTGACATATATCCCCCTTAAAATGATGCTATAAATTGTAACATAGAAATGTGAGTTAAATTTTAGCTTTAAGTGCGGTGAAATTATCTCACTCACCGCCTTTATCATAGGCAGCATCAGTCAGCGTTTTTAAAAACGCTTCCAACGCATCAATTTCTGCATCAGTAAGCGGTTTACCTTTAAGATCATTATGGCTTATCGTTGGAGCATATTCCGCTGCAGACCAAGGTTTACCCGTTTCAGGATTTATCTTACGCTCAGGATTGTTATGGCTATCCAAAAATAATAATACGGTACGCAACTCTTTAAATACACCGTTATGCATATAAGGTGCGGTAACGGCGACATTACGCAATGTAGGCACTTTAAATTTGCCTTTTTGAGCGATATCACCTTTCACCATTGGATTATCTAACAATCCATTATCCACCCAATCTTCGCCTAATTTATTGTGAGCAATCAATGCTTCATTTCTCGGTACGCCGAGATTGAAATAACGATAATTTGTAAAAAGTTTCTTCACGGTGATCTTTATCATTCAGCTGATGACAATTACTGCAAGTTGTTTTTTCTTTATCAAAAAATAACGCCTTGCCTAATGCTTCTTGCTCAGTAAATTTATCTTGCCCTGCCAAAGTGCGGTCATATTTAGAACTGAATTGAGCAAACAAATCTAATTGCTGAAATGCAGCAAGTGCCTGTTCCATAATGGCATAAATTTTTCTCATCATTTTGCCAAATTTCCTCGCCCCAATGCTTGGTAATGTAATCTTTCACTGCCTGATTTTTCGGCAATACGTTTTACCACGCTGGCTTTGTCTTTCATGCCCATTTCAACAGGATTGAGTGGAGGCCCCCGCCTGCTCAGCTAAATGTTTTTGCTCGACCATCCCAAAATTGGCCGCCAACATAATCCTTAATTTTTTCATCAAAATGAAAAATCAGGGGAATATTTTTGCATAAATTGCCGTTGGTGTATTGCGATTACCAAATTTTGTCGGATCATCACCTTGTGAAACCATTTTACCTATATCATTTTTCGCGCAAATCCGCAAAAAGCTGCAGCAGGCATATGGCAAGTAGAGCAACTCTGTGTTTTATTGTGAGAAAGTGATTTATCAAAAAGAAAGCCTGACCCAATCCAAGCAATGCAGGGATTTATGGGTTCTTCTTGAGCAAAACAAAAAAATAGGTAAGACAAATAACGACAAGAAATATTTTTCATTCTAACTCCATGGGTATAAAAAAATAACTGCACTTAGTCAAAGTAAATCCACTATTATAAATTTAGACTGTACATAAATTAACTTAAAACATTGATATCTTACACCAAACTCAAATTTTTAAACCTTTTCTTACATACTTAAATTAACTACTACTTCTAGTAGAAAGGCAATACTTTTGGGAATTGAAAAACTGTTAAAACATTTTTTTAACTGCGCTTTTTTTGATGACCTCAATCAAAAAAATAACCTACTAATTTAGTCAATTACTTTATTTGAGGTATTATTCTGATGCCAAAATACCCGATATACTTAGTCAAGTATTTTGCTTTGTGTAAAATATTTACCTATGATTTTTAAATAGGAAGTCAATTTTTCAATAACCTAGGAGTGATAAAATGGGACAGTATAAAAAGTTCTGGTACCTATTAGTCGCCGTATTGATTGGAGCATTCTCCATTCTCGGTTACTATGGGTTTTGAAGTTTATCGTGAAGCACCACCAATTCCACAACAATATGTTTCAGAATCAGGTGAAAAAAAGTGATTACTCACGATGAAATTTTACATGGTCAAACTGCTTGGCAAACTACTGGCGGTATGCAAGTGGGTTCTGTTTGGGGGCACGGTGCATATCAAGCACCAGACTGGACTGCAGATTGGCTTCACCGTGAATTAACTAATTGGTTGGATATTACAGCGAATCAAGAGTTTAGTAAAAAAACTTTGCAGATTTAAATGATGAACAACAAACTTTATTAAAAAGCGCGTTTAACCAAAGAATATCGCGGCAGCAAAGTTGAAAACGGCACCGTTGTGCTTTCTAACACCCGTTTAGCGGCAATGGAAAAAACTGCACAATACTACATTTCTTTATACGGCGATGATCCTACTACCAAAGTCACTCGTGAACACTTCGCCATGAAGGATAATACCCTTCCTGACTTACAAGCGCGTAAAGACTTAACAAAATTCTTCTTCTGGACAGCATGGACTGCTTCAGCTGAACGTCCAAATACAAATGCAAGCTATACCAATAACTGGCCACATGAACCATTAATCAATAATGTGCCAACACCAGAAAAACGTGATTTGGTCTATTGCAAGTGTCGTATTCCTCATTGCAGGTATTGGTTTCGTGGTATGGATTTGGTCATTCAAAAAACGTGAAGATGAAAAAGAACCACCAACACCTGAGTTCGATCCACTTACAAAATTACAACTTACCCCCTCTCAACGCGCATTAGGCAAATATCTCTTTACTGTACTTGCATTATTCTTACTGCAAGTAAACTTAGGGGCGATTGTTGCTCACTATACCGTTGAAGGTCAAGAATTCTATGGTATTGATATTTCCCAATATTTTCCTTATTCATTAATACGTACTTGGCATATTCAATCAGCCTTATTCTGGATTGCGATGGCCTTCCTTGCTGGTGGTTTATTCCTTGCACCAATCATTAATGGTGGTAAAGATCCAAAATTCCAGAAATTAGGCGTAGATGTTCTATACTGGGCATTAGTAGTATTAGTAATAGGTTCATTCACTGGTAGCTACTTAGCGATTGCTCATATTCTTCCTGAAGAATGGAGCTTCATGTTCGGCCATCAAGGTTACGAATTCATTGACTTAGGTCGTTTCTGGCAAGCGGTGAAATTTGCAGGTATCTTATTCTGGTTAGTCTTAATGCTTCGCGGTACAGTGAGCGCATTCAAACAACCGGGTGATAAAAACTTATTAGCGTTATTCTTCGCTTCTGTTATTGCAATCGGCTTATTCTATGGCCCTGCATTATTCTACGGCGAGCACACTCACATTTCTGTGATGGAATACTGGCGCTGGTGGGTAGTTCACCTATGGGTAGAAGGCTTCTTTGAGGTATTCTCTGTAGCTGCCCTTTCATTCATCTTCGTAAGTTTAGGTTTAGTTTCACGTCGTACTGCGACTGTAGCAACTATTACTGAAGCGGCATTATTCTTAATCGGCGGTATTCCTGGTACGTTCCACCACCTATACTTCGCAGGTGCAACCACACCAATTATCGCAGTAGGTGCATCATTCTCAGCACTTGAAGTGGTTCCATTAGTGTTATTAGGTCATGAAGCTTGGGAACACTGGGCAATGCAACAAAAAACACCTTGGATGGATCGTTTAAAATGGCCTCTTTACTGCTTCGTAGCCGTCGCATTCTGGAATATGTTAGGTGCGGGTGTATTTGGTTTCTTAATCAACCCACCGATTTCACTCTACTATGTTCAAGGCTTGAACACGACTGCCGTTCACGCTCACGCTGCATTATTCGGTGTGTATGGCTTCTTAGCATTAGGCTTTGTATTCTTAATCGCGCGTTATTTACGTCCGGATACACCATTTAATGATAAATTAATGAAATGGGGCTTTTTGGTTTATTAAACGGTGGTTTAGTACTCATGATCGTGTCGAGCTTACTACCTATCGGCGTTATCCAGGATATGCAAGTATCTCAGAAGGCTTATGGTATGCACGTAGTGAAGAATTTATGCAACAACCATTATTCGATACCTTACGTTGGGTTCGTTTAGGTGGTGATGTGGTATTCATCTTCGGTGCACTAGCTTTCTTCTGGCAAATCTTTTACGATGATTTTCTTCAGACCTAAACATACTTAGTTAGATTATCCCCAAAAAGCGACTTGTGTGAAAGTAAGTCGCTTTTTATTCTTATCTACCATATCTTATATATAAAGCTTTACAATGCTTTTTATATAAAATTAGCATTAATATTAGATAAACATTAAAAATATTAGAGGCTGAAGTAGATTAGCAATTATGTTAATCTGCTTCAGCCCCTTAAATAATATCGAATAATGTTTGTTAATAATCTACACCTTAATCAATTGGTTATTTAGCCAAAAATTTTTGGGGACAGATCAAAGTGCGGTCAGATTTATGATTATTCTTCTTTTGGTAATCGAATTAGGGCGTAAACCAATCCACCCCATACCAAAGCGAGAGACACGATCATCATAATAATTGCACCAGTACTCATTTTTATTCTCCTTTAGTTTCATCAATGGTTAACTTGGTGTCGCTTTTTCCATTTTAAGCGAGAAAGGAAGAATGCTACGACAAGTAAGCTAATAGACATCCCCCAACCAAAAGGTGTTTACGAACCAATTTGGGTAACCTTCGTAACCTTCAGAGAAGACTTTTGCCCTTCGCTGAAAAAGCATGAATGCTAAAACACCACTCGTTAATACAATACATAAACGCCAGAAGAAACCAACTTTGAAAGATGAAGTTTCGTTTAAGTGATTGCCCAATAAACCGAGGTTTTTCATTTGCCACAATCGCAATTAAAGAAGCAAATGCTACTGCAACAATACCGAAATAGTTTACGAATTTATCGAACACATCTAACATTGGTAAGCCAGTTGTCGTGCCGAATAAAATGACAGAAACGAACATCATTGGTACGCCCACGATAAACGTTACTTTCCCACGACTAATACGAATTTTATCTTGAATTGCAGAGATAATTACTTCAATTACAGAGATGAATGAAGTTAATGCCGCAAAGGTTAATGATCCAAAGAACAATACGCCTAGCACTTCACCAAATGGTGCTTTATTGATGATGATTGGGAACGCAAAAAATGCTAAACCAATTCCGCCTTTTGCCACTTCGCTGACTTCTTGACCTTGCGCTGTTGCAATAAAGCCTAATGCTGCAAATACGCCGATACCCGCTAACACTTCAAAGCTACTGTTAGCAAAACCTACAACCAAGCCGCTTCCAGTCAAATCAGATTCTTTTTAAGATAAGAGGCGTAAGTCACCATAATCCCAAAGCCGATAGAAAGAGAGAAGAAGATTTGCCCATAGGCCGCAATCCACACACTTGGATTAGAAAGTTTCGACCAATCTGGCGTAAATAATGCATCTAAAACCTTTTGCCGCACCTGGTAAGAATAAGGAATAAATCACAAGGGCCATAAACATTACAACGAGCACTGGCATTAATACAGAAGATGCTTTAGCAATCCCTTTTTTGAACACCCATAGAAAGCACGCCTAACGCAACAATCCACATCGCAATTAATGGGCTAGTTACCATACCGACAAATTCAAAACTCACACCGTTTTTAATGTCGCCCATTTTTAAGAATTCACCGATGAAGAAATCAATTGGTTTATCTCCCCATGCGCCAGTGAAAGAAAAATAGGTGTAGCTTGCCGCCCAGCCTAATACCACAGCGTAATATAATCCAATGATGACATTCACCATCATTTGCCACCAACCAAATACTTCAAAGTGCGGGCTAACACGGCGATAAGAAAGAGGGCACCACCACGATTACGGTGACCAATTGCATAATCTAAAAAAATAAAAGAGGTATCCCCTGCAGTTAACAACGCGATAAGGTAAAGGGATGATAAATGCCCCACCACCATTTTCATAAGTGGTATAAGGGAAACGCCAAATATTACCAAGACCGACGGCCGAACCAATCGCGGCCATAATAAATGCACGACGACCAGAAAAAGTCTCACGCTTTTGCGCTTTTTGGGCTGAGTGCGCCATAAACTATCCTATGTAAAAATGAAAAGAGTTTCAATATAATGAAATCTAATCATCAGTCAATAAATAAGCACAAAGAGCGGTAAAAATTCACGATTTTTAATAAAAAGGACATAAACATTCAAAACAAGCCAATTTTTCACCGCACTTTTTTTCGTTTTTCGCCCTAAACCCTACCAATGACTCGAAATTTCGCTACAATGCTGAACTTATCCCAAAATAAAAAAACAACAGGAACCAAACACAATGACAGGTGCACAACTCATCATGGAGTGCCTGAAAGCACACCACGTCACGACTCTTTTTCGGCTATCCAGGTGGCGCAATCATGCCAACCTACGATGCCCCTTTATGATGCAGGCTTAGATCACTTACTTTGTCGTAATGAACAAGGAGCTGCCATCGCAGCGATCGGTTATGCTCGCTCCACAGGAAAAGTGGGCGTCTGTATTGCAACATCAGGTCCTGGCGCAACCAATTTAGTTACTGGATTAGGCGATGCCATGATGGACTCCATTCCAGTTGTAGCCATTACCGGTCAAGTTTCCTCGCCATTAATCGGCACAGATGCGTTCCAAGAAGCCGATGTTCTTGGTCTTTCCCTTGCTTGCACTAAACACAGCTTTATCGTACAAAGTGCGGATGAATTAGCCGATGTTTTTGCGGAAGCCTTTGAAATTGCCCAAAGCGGACGCCCCGGACCAGTTCTTATTGATGTGCCTCGCGATATCCAAATCGGTGAAGTGCCTGCGAATGTAAAAAGCCTACGTTAAAAACACCAGAAAAACCAACCGCACTTTCAGTAGATAAACTTGCTGAAGCAAAAAGAATTATTAAAAAAATGCTAGAAAACCCTGTGCTTTATGTTGGGGCGGCGTTGGTATGGCGAAGGCTGTTCCTGCCTTACGCGAATTTTTAGCCCAGACACAAATACCATCAGTCTCAACTTTAAAAGGTTTAGGTGCAATTGATCCAAATGATGATGTGTATATGGGAATGATTGGTATGCATGGTACAAAAGCTGCTAATTTTGCCGTGCAAGAAAGCGATTTATTACTCGTATGCGGTGCCTCGTTTTGACGACCGTGTAACAGGTAAACTCGATACTTTTTGCGCCTCATGCCAAAGTGATTCATTGTGATATTGATGCAGCGGAAATTCATAAATTACGCCGTGCAGATGTTGCACTACAAAGGGATTTAATCCAAGCACTTAATGCACTCAAACAAGAGCTTGATATTGAACCTTGGCGTGAGCAAATCAGAAATTTCAAAAGCAAAATTAGATTTCACTTATGTTGAAAATCAAGGCAATCGCCCGATTGATCCTTGGGCATTGCTCAACACCCTCTCTAATCGCAAACCAAATAATGCAGTAATTTGTACCGATGTAGGGGCAGCATCAAATGTGGTCAGCGCAACACATGAAGCATTTTGCTCCAGAGAACTACATTACTTCGGCAGGTTTCGGCACCATGGGCTTTGGCTTACCCGCTGCAGTGGGAGCAAAAAGCACGCCCGCAAGATGAAGTCATTTTTTGGTTACGGGTGATGGTTCATTAATGATGAACATTCAAGAATTAGGTTCAATCAAACGTGGCAATTTACCAGTAAAAAAATTTTGCTGCTGGATAACCAACGCTTAGGGTATGGTTCGCCAATGGCAGGATTTATTCTGGAATAAACGTCGCAGTGAAACGATTTTTAGACGACAACCCAGATTTTTGTGATGCTTGCTAATGCGTTCGGTATTCCTGCAGAACGTATTGAGTCAGCCGATGATGTGGATGCAGCACTCAACCGATTATTAAACAGCAAAACAGCCTATTTATTACAAGTATGTATTCCACCTGATGAATGTGTATGGCCACTTGTGCCACCGGGCGCATGTAACGCGGATATGGTAGAGGAGATGAACTAATGAATGAATATAAACTGGAACTCGTCGCTCGCCATCGTCCTGAAGTACTAGAACGCATTTTGCGTGTAGCACGTCACCGCGGGTTTGCCGTTACAACGATGGACATGACACTGATTGAAAGCTAAGTGCGGTTAAAATTCACCGTAAAATCCGACCGCACTTTGGATTTGTTGGTGAGTCAGTTGGAGAAATTGCCTGATATCTTCAATATAGATAGAGTATTAAACTAATGGATAAATATTTACGATGTATTACCCAAGCGTTAGGGCTTATGATAATACTTGGCGGCTTTTTAATAATGAGCCTATTTATTTGTTTATAGGGACACTCGTTGTAGTAGTGTTTGAAATATTATCTATTTATTATAAAGAAAAACAGATTTATGTGGGCGACCTTATACGGTTTCGCAGTTGCAGTATTTTTTTATTTCTTATTTTTGCTCTTACATCTTGTTCAGATAACCTAATACAAGAAGTATTAGGTTATGAACCAGAGTTATTTCAAAAACCCAAAAAGCCCTAACTATACTACTTATCTATGAATACGTTTTATATTTTTAGGGATTATCTTTTCAATTCAGACTCTATTCTGTGGCCTTGACCTATTACCAGTATTATATGATAGATATAAATTAGGAATAAAAAGAGTTGTGAAGAAATGACCATTAAGCTAATGAACGTCTTTTATCCATTTATTTCTTTTGTTTGCTCTTTATAGCTTATACATAAGTCTATTTCCTACACAAATTATAAAAAAATGAAAGTTTCTCGTATCTATCTTATCAGGAGCCAGAGACTAAAAATTTCCTTGCTTAAAACAAAGGTTTATTTAATTTCAAAATATTTTTGATTTATTAACATTTGATAAAAAAATAATGAAAGATGTCAAAACCTTACTCAATCAAAAGAAATAGGCAGACTTTTTGGCAAGTCATTTATCTATACTAACAATAATGATGAAATTAGTATTGATAAAAACAAATTAGATATACCTGATGGATTTAAAGAAAAGTTTGATTTTTGTAAATTTTGGAAAGTTAGATAATAACCTCCCATTTAGGATTAGAACTTATGGAACATATAAGCCTAACTGGGAGAAATATAAATGTAATTCTATTTAAAACTCGGAGAGATTATTTATGCCAAAACTACGTTCAGCGACCAGTACACAAGGTCGAAATATGGCAGGCGCACGTGCCTTATGGCGTGCGACAGGAATGAAAGAAAATGACTTTGGTAAACCGATTATTGCGGTAGTGAACTCTTTCACCCAATTCGTACCAGGGCATGTGCATTTAAAAGATATGGGTCAGCTTGTTGCCGCAGAAATTGAAAAAGCGGGCGGCGTAGCAAAAGAATTTAACACTATCGCGGTGGATGATGGTATCGCGATGGGACACGGTGGAATGCTTTATTCCTTACCAAGCCGTGATTTAATCGCTGACAGCGTGGAATATATGGTTAATGCGCACTGTGCTGATGCGATGGTGTGTATTTCCAACTGTGACAAAATCACCCCAGGAATGTTAATGGCAGCAATGCGTTTAAATATTCCAACTATCTTCGTTTCAGGCGGCCCAATGGAAGCAGGCAAAACTAAACTTTCTGATCAATTAATCCGCTTAGATTTGGTTGATGCGATGATTGAGGCAGCCGATCCGAATGTGTCAGATGAACGCATTGATGCCATTGAACGTAGCGCTTGCCCAACTTGTGGTTCTTGCTCTGGTATGTTTACCGCAAACTCAATGAACTGCTTAACTGAAGCCTTAGGGTTTATCTTTACCTGGCAACGGTTCCATGTTAGCCACTCACGCAGACCGCAAAAGAATTATTCTTAAAAGCTGGTCGTCAAATTGTTGAGCTGTGCAAAACGTTATTACGAACAAGATGATGCAAGCGTATTGCCTCGTTCAATCGGTACCTTTGATGCCTTTGAAAATGCAATGAGCCCTCGATATCGCAATGGGTGGTTCAAGCAATACTGTTTTTACACTTATTAGCGGCAGCACAAGAAGCAGGCGTAGATTTTTAAAATGGAAGATATTGACCGTTTATCGCGCAAAGTACCTTGTTTAAGCAAAATTGCACCAAACACCAATAAATACCACATGGAAGACGTACACCGTGCAGGCGGTATTATGGGATTGTTAGGTGAATTAGATCGCGCTGGATTAATTCATAAAAATACACACACCGTGCTTGGAACGAGCATGGGAGAACAACTAGACCAATACGATATTATTCGCAATCAAGATGAAGAATTACATAAATTCTTCCGTGCAGGCCCTGCAGGCATCCGCACAACTCAAGCATTCTCACAAGATTGCCGCTGGGATACCGTCGATAATGATCGTGTAAACGGTTGTATTCGCAATAAAAGAAAATGCGATTTCACAAGAAGGTGGCTTAGCCGTATTATTCGGTAATCTCGCGGAAGACGGATGTATCGTTAAAACCGCGGGCGTAGATGAGTCTATTTGGAAATTCACCGGCACTGCTATCGTATTTGAAAGCCAAGAAGATGCAGTTGCAGGTATTTTTGGGTGGCAAAAGTCAAAGAAGGTCATGTTGTTGTTATCCGTTACGAAGGCCCTAAAAGGCGGACCTGGTATGCAAGAAATGTTATACCCAACCAGTTACTTAAAATCGATGGGCTTGGGCAAAAATGCGCTTTATTAACGGATGGCCGTTTCTCTGGTGGTACATCAGGCTTGTCTATTGACACGCATCACCAGAAGCTGCTTCTGGCGGTGCAATAGGCTTAGTACGCGATGGCGATATTATCAACATTGATATTCCAAACCGTGCAATTAACTTAGAAATCAGTAATGAAGAACTCGCAGCACGCAGAGCTGAACAAGATCAAAAAGGTTGGCAGCCTGCTAACCGTGAACGTGAAGTCTCTTTTTGCATTGAAAGTATTCGGTCACTTTGCCACCTCTGCAGACAAAGGTGCGGTACGCGATAAAAACATTGTTAAAATAATTTAACAAGATGGCGCGCGTTTCTAACGCGTGCCTTTTTGTTATAGGCAAAAGTGCGGTCATTTTTTTCTACGTGTTTTTGAAATAAATATAGGAAGATTCTAATGGGATTTCTCGATTTTTAAGAAAAAGAAATAGTTGGGATTGGTACATCATCTTATAACAAAAAAAGTTAATTGATGTTTGGAAAAGATAGCATTAATGGAAATGAGAAGTCTTGGGTGCTGTTTGAAAAATGGAACTTGCGTTATTTTACTTGAACCCTGAAGAAGATTTAGCAAAAACAAGCTAAAAAAATTATTAAGTGAATGGGGAAAAAGTTCAAGTAGCTACATCGTCAGCAGATTTTGGTGTTATCCATTTGGATAATGGCAAAAGGATATGCTGTTTCATGCCATCATCCCGAAATTTTTTACGTTAGTTTTAAAACAAGATGGATTAGATGAAGATTTCAAAATAGGTATTGAAGGTCGCTCTAACCGAAATTATGATGCCGAAGGGCTCAATATCATTCATATCGAAGATAAACGAATAAAAGAAATACTATGAAAAAACCTACTCACCAATCCTCAACCTTCTCAATCAGATTATATCAATGCCATTGTTAAACTTGGTTCGCGCGTATATGAAGCTGCGCAAGTGACCCCTTTACAAAAAAATGGGAAAACTTTCTGAACGACTGCACAATAATATCTGGATTAAACGTGAAGACCGTCAGCCAGTAAATAGTTTTAAACTACGCGGTGCTTACGCAATGATTTCTAGCCTTTCAGCAGAACAAAAAGCAGCTGGCGTAATAGCGGCATCTGCGGGTAACCATGCGCAAGGCGTGGCATTATCAGCGAAACAATTAGGGCTTAAAAAGCATTGATCGTCATGCCACAAAACACCCCAAGCATTAAAGTGGATGCAGTGCGTAGTTTTTGGTGGTGAGGTGTTGTTGCATGGTGCTAATTTCGATGAAGCCAAAGCAAAAGCGATTGAGCTTTCAAAAGAAAAAAACATGACATTTATTCCACCATTCGATCATCCATTAGTGATCGCAGGACAAGGCACGTTAGCGATGGAAATGCTACAACAAGTGGCAGATTTGGATTATGTGTTTGTACAAGTCGGCGGGGGTGGCTTAGCTGCAGGTGTAGCAATTTTGCTTAGCAATTTATGCCAGAAATTAAAAATCATCGGTGTAGAATCAAAGGATTCAGCATGCTTAAAAGCCGCTCTCGATAAAAGGCGAGCCAACAGATTTAACGCATGTTGGATTATTTGCGGATGGCGTTGCCGTAAAACGCATTGGTGACGAAACATTCCGTCTATGCCAACAATATCTTGATGATATGGTATTGGTCGATAGTGATGAAGTGTGCGCAGCAATGAAAGATTTATTTGAGAACGTTCGTGCGGTTGCAGAACCATCAGGTGCGTTAGGTTTAGCTGGTTTGAAAAATATGCCAAAACAAAAACCATATTGAAGGCAAAAATATGGCGGCAATTTTGTCTGGTGCAAACTTGAATTTCCACGTTACGTTATGTATCTGAACGTTGTGAAATTGGTGAAAATCGAGAAGCTTTATTAGCCGTGACCATGTCTGAACAACCCGGTAGTTTCTTAAAATTTGCTTATGTATTAGGTAACCGAGCAGTAACAGAATTCAGTTACCGTTATGCAGATGATAAACGTGCTTGCGTGTTTGTCGGGGTAAGAACGACAAATGAGCAAGAAAAAAAGCAGACATTATTGCAGACCTCACTAAAAAAATGGTTTTGATGTTGAGGATATGTCTGATGATGATATTGCGAAAAACGCATGTTCGCTATTTAATGGGTGGTCGTGCAGCCAATGATAATGAACGCTTATATACGTTCGAATTCCCAGAGCAAAAAGGTGCGTTATTGAAATTCTTGGAAACGTTACAAAATCGTTGGAATATTTCATTATTCCACTATCGTGCCCACGGCGCGGACTATGGAAATATCCTTGCTGGTTTCCAAATTGAAGAAGGCGAACAATCAGAATTTGAACAGGCACTTGCTCAACTCAATTATGTTTTTGAAGATGTAACAGAAAGCAAATCTTATCGTTATTTCTTACGTTAATCTTATAAAAAGGCGTGATATTTTTCACGCCTTTGTATTATTCAAACTCTAATTCCACCGCACTTTCGCTAAGTAAATTCACCAATTCCGTCAGAATTTCATCTGTTGGAATGATCGACCATTGCACGCCCAAACGTAACAACGCGACCTTTCGGACTTTGATAATAGACGTTAATCGGCAACGTTCCACCACTAACAGGCTCAAGTAATGCTTTAAGTTGTTTAATGAAACTTGGTGTAATTTGATGCTCAGAAAGGCTGATAGCTAAGGATTTGACATAACGAGAACGTGCCTCATCTAAGGTCATTAACTCTCGTACCGTCATTTTTCAAGCCACCTGAGAAATCATCAAAGCTCACCTGCCCAGAAGCAACAATCACTGTATCTTTTTGTAATTTCTCACCAAATTGTTCTAGACTTTCACCAAATAATGTTAAATCTAAGCGACCTGAACGGTCGTCCAATGTTGCAATACCCTAGCCGATTGCCTTTTTTCGTCATCGCAATTCTCGATGCCACCACTAGCCCCTGCCACAGTGCTAATTTGTCCACGGCGATTTGGTGCAAGATCTTTTAAGCGAGTTGAAGTGTAATGAGAAAGTTCTTTCAAATAACGGCTAACAGGATGGCTACTTAAATAAAAGCCCCAAGGTTTCTCGTTCACCATCAAGGATTTGTTTTTTTCGGTATAAGGTGGTGTATTGGCGTAGGCATTTTTCCACTTCTTCATGGGTTTCAGTCAGCACACCGAACATATCCGTTTGACCCATTGCTTCATCTTTCGCATGCTGATCAGAAGCTCTAAGCGCATCTTCTAAATTCTTAGAAAGTGCGGCGCGATGTGGGCCTAATTTATCAAAAGGCACCCGACATAATTAGGGCTTTTCAAAAGGTACGGCGGTTAATTTTTCAAATCTACACGAGCGCATAAATCAAATAAATCTTTGAATATCCCCCTTCATTTCTTGCCGTAACAAAGTGCTTCAATCGGGCCTTCCCCACACCTTTAATCGCACCAATACCATACACAATTTCGCCTTGTTCATTGACGCTAAAATGGTGTTTGCCGATATTAATATCGGGAGGTGTCACTTTTAAGCCCATACGCAAACATTCATCGTACAAACCTACGATTTTATCCGTATTATCCATTTCAGATGTCATCACCGCTGCCATAAACTCTGCAGGGAAATGGGTTTTTGAGCCAAAAGGGTTTGGTAAGACACCAAGGCATAAGCGGCGGAGTGAGATTTATTAAAACCATAGCCAGCAAATTTTTTTCCACCAAGTCGAAAAATCTTCATGGATAGCTCGCCATCTACGCCGTTTTTTCCGCACCTTCTTTAAATACAGAACGCTGTTTTGCCATTTCCTCTGGCTTTTTCTTACCCATTGCACGACGCAATAAATCAGCCCCACCCAAGGTATAGCCAGCCAGCACCTGCGCAATTTGCATCACTTGTTCTTGATACAAAATAATACCGTAGGTTGGCTCAAGAATAGGTTTCAAGCTTTCATGTTGATATTCTGCATCTGGGTAAGACACTTCTTCTCGCCCATGTTTACGGTCAATAAAGTTATCTACCATGCCTGATTGTAGCGGACCAGGACGGAACAATGCCACCAACGCAATGATATCTTCAAAACAGTCTGGCTGCAGGCGCTTAATCAAATCCTTCATACCACGCGATTCCAGCTGGAACACGGCTGTAGTTTCGGAACGTTTAAGTAATTCAAAAGATTCAGGATCATCAAGTGGAATGGCAGCAATATCTACTCGAGGCTTGCCTTCACGCACCATACGAGCATTAATCATATCTAATGCCCATTTAATGATAGTGAGAGTACGCAAGCCCTAAGAAGTCGAATTTCACAAGCCCTGCATATTCCATCATTTTTATCAAAGTGAGTAACGGGATGTAAGCCTTCATTATCACAATAGAGCGGTGCAAAATCAGTAATTAAGGTTGGCGAAATGACCACGCCACCAGCATGTTTACCGGCATTACGCGTCACACCTTCCAGCTTACGCGCCATATCAATCAATGCTTGCACTTCTTCATCGCTATCGTAGGCAGCCCTGTAATTGCGGCTCGGCCTCAAACGCTTTGGCAAGCGTCATACCTGGATCTGGCGGAATTAATTTCGAAATACGATCAACGAAACCATACGGATGCCCCAATACGCGCCCCACATCACGAATCACCGCTTTTCGCCGCCATCGTACCAAAGGTGATAATTTGTGATACCGCGCCACGGCCATAGGTTTCAGCAACATGCTCAATCACTCGGTCTCGACCATCCATACAGAAATCCACGTCGAAATCGGGCATAGACACACGTTCTGGATTTAAGAAACGTTCAAAAAGCAAATCAAACTCTAGCGGATCTAAATCCGTGATTTTTAATGCGTAAGCTACTAATGAACCCGCACCAGAACCACGACCCGGCCCAACAGGAATGTCGTTATCTTTCGACCACTGAATAAATTCCATTACGATCAAAAATAACCTGGGAATCCCATTTGGTTAATCACATCCAGCTCAACTTGCAAGCGTTCATCATATTTTGGTCTTTTTTCTAACCGCACTTTTTCATCGGGGAATAAAAAAGCTAAACGTTCTTCCAAACCTTCTTTTGCTTTTTGTACCAAGAAATCTTCTGTACTTAAATCGCCAGTTGGAAATTGAGGTAAGAAATATTGACCAAGGCGCAAAGTGACACTACAACGCTGCGCAATTAATAAGGTATTTTCGAGAGCGGAAGGAATGTCAGCGAATAACTTGCACATTTCATCTTCGCTGCGGAAATATTGTTGTGGGGTATAACGTTTTGGACGTTTAGGATCATCTAATGTATAGCCATCACGAATCGCAACACGAATTTCATGGGCTTCAAAATCATCAGATTTCAAAAACATCACATCGTTCGTCGCCACCAAAGGCAATCCATGACTTTTAGCTAATTTTAATGCGGCTTGGATATAACGTTCTTCATCAGGTCTGCCAGTGCGCGTAAGTGCAAGATAAAAATGATCAGCAAAAAATTCTTGGTAAAAAGCAACCGCACTTTCAATTTCTGCAGCGTTTTCTTTCAACAATTTTTTACCCACATCGCCTTGCGTCCCTCCTGATAAAATAATCACCCCTTCTCGGTGTTCAATTAACCAATTTTGATCGATATAAGGATAGTCATCGTAACCGCGCTGATAGGCTTTTTGAGAGCAATAATGTAATGTTTTTATAACCTTCATTGTTCTTTGCCAAAAGTGTCAAATCAAACATTTCATTACCGCATAGTGCACTTTTCACTTTAACATCGGCACCAATAATGGGCTTCATACCCGAAGAAAGCATTTCGCCATAAAAACGAACCACACCACAAAAATTAGTAAAATCCGTTAATCCCATTGCGACCATTTCATTGGCAGCACAAGCTTTCACGAGAGGTTTCGCTTTGACGATACTATCAATCATCGAAAAAAATCTGTGTGCGTGCGAAGATGGACGAAACGAGGCTGGGATGACATTGAAAAATCCTTAAAGTGCGGTTAAATTTTTGCCGTAAATATTAAGGCGGTATTATAGCGGATTTTTCAAACGAATGCCTATGCAACAAACGGCTTTCCTAATTCGCTCGGATAACCGATTGCGTGAACAAAAAAATGTTAAGTAGATCAAAATTTTGATAATTATCCGTTCCCATTTTGGGGGATTTCGGCTAGTCTAGCAGCGATTTATTTATTTCAAGAGAATAAGGATGATCCTATGACAACTCTTTTTCATTTAGCGCAAAATTGGTTAAACCAAGATCCTGACGCAGAAACTCGTGCAGAATTAACCGCACTTTTTGGAGGCGGCAAAAGGCGGAGATAAAGCGGCAGAAGCAGAATTGCACGCACGTTTTAATGGTCGTTTACAATTTGGTACGGCAGGTTTACGTGGCCGTTTACAAGCTGGCTCAATGGGGATGAACCGAGTTTTAGTTTCTCAGCTGCTGGCGGTTTAGCGGAATATTTGAAAGGTTACGACAAAGAACCTTCTATCGTGATTGGTTATGATGGTCGTAAAAATTCTGATGTTTTTGCCCGTGACACCGCTGAAATTATGGCGGGTGCAGGCGTAAAAGCTTATTTATTACCACGCAAATTACCGACTCCAGTTTTAGCTTATGCGATCCAATATTTTTGATACCACTGCAGGTGTAATGGTAACAGCAAGCCATAACCCACCTGAAGATAACGGCTATAAAGTATATTTGGGCAAAGCAAATGGTGGCGGTCAAATCGTTTCACCGGCAGATAAAGACATCGCAGCATTAATTGATAAAGTTGCAGCAGGCAATATCCAAGATTTACCACGTAGCGATAATTATGTGGTGTTAAATGATGAAGTAGTAGATGCGTACATTGCAAAAACAGCATCATTAGCTAAAGAGCCAGCTTGTGACATTAACTATGTTTATACTGCTATGCACGGTGTTGGCTATGAAGTTTTAAGTAAAACGCTAGCAAAAGCAGGCTTACCACAACCACACGTAGTGGCAGATCAAGTTTGGCCAGATGGTACATTCCCAACCGTGAACTTCCCAAATCCAGAAGAAAAAGGTGCGTTAGATTTAGCAATTAAAGTGGCAAAAAGAAAAGAATGCTGAATTTATCATTGCTAATGACCCAGATGCAGACCGTTTAGCCGTTGCTGTACCTGATGCGCAAGGCAACTGGAAATCACTACACGGCAACGTATGGGCTGTTTCTTGGGTTGGTACTTAGCAAAACAATATCAAGGCAAACAAGGCACATTGGCTTGCTCGCTTGTTTCTTCTCCTGCGCTCGCTGAAATTGCGAAAAAATACGGTTTCCAATCAGAAGAAACCTTAACCGGTTTCAAATATATCGGTAAAGTATCTGGCTTATTGTTCGGTTTTGAAGAAGCATTGGGCTATTTAGTTGACCCAGACAAAGTACGCGATAAAGACGGTATTTCTGCGGCAATCGTGTTCTTAGATCTTGTGCGTAACTTGAAAAACAAGGCAAAAACTTTAGCGAATTATGCTGATGAATTTACCAAGGAATTTGGTGCTTATGTAAGTGGACAAATCTCTATTCGAGTCAGCGATCTTTCAGAAATTGGAAAATTAATGACTGCACTTCGTAACAATCCACCAGCAGAAATCGCTGGCGTGAAAGTGGCACAATTTATCGATCATACTAAAACAGATCGTCAAAGCGATATCCTTGTATTTAACTTGGAAAATGGCGGACGCTTAATTGCTCGTCCTTCAGGCACTGGAACCAAAAAATTAAATTCTACTTGGATGCGCGCGGTAAAGATCCAAAAGATGCAGATCGCGTATTAGCAGAATTTGATGAAGGTGTTCGTCACATTCTTCGCCAAGATGCTTATGGCAAAACAAGCTTGCTAATTAATCGCTTCTAAAAATAAAACGCACTTGTAGAAAGTGCGTTTTTATGAACCTAATATCTCTAAAAATCGATTGTTAGTCATTTAATAAAATGCGATAAATTTTTACCGCACTTTCGAGTTTTATAAACTAATTTCTAGCTGTTCATAAGCTTGTTTTACTTTTTCCAATGCTTTTTTCAACGGATACATCACGCGCAACTAAAACGCCTAAGCGTCGATGACCATTCACTTCACCTTTACCAAATAATCGAATATTAGTATGAGGTTGTGCCAGTGCTTTTTCGATTCCACCAAATTGCACATTTTTGTGATTTGCCTTCCACAACAATAGCCTTAGATGCCGATGGGCTAATCAACGTAATTTCAGGGATTGGTAAACCTAAGATCGTACGAGCATGTAAAGCGAATTCAGAAAGCTCTTGAGAAATCAGCGTTACCATTCCTGTATCATGAGGACGAGGTGATACTTCATTGAAAAATCACCTCATCACCACACACAAACATCTCTACACCGAAAAATACCGAATCCACCCAATGCACTGGTAATCTTCTCAGCAATCGATTGTGCTTTTGATAATGCAATATCCGACATAGCTTGAGGGCTGCCAAGATTCCCGATAATCGCCATCTTCTTGACGATGACCTATTGGCGCAAGGAAACTTGTACCATTGATATGGCGTACTGTCAGTAACGTGATTTCATAATCAACTTTGACAAAACCTTCAACAATTACTCGACCTGCTCCCGCACGCCCACCTTCTTGCGCGTAATCCCAAGCTTTTTGAATGTCATCTTTAGACTTTTAAAATGCTTTGCCCATGTCCAGAAGAAGACATAATCGGTTCTCACCACGCAAGGAATACCAATTTTTTCGACCGCACTTTGAAAGTCCGAAAAATTATCCACAAATTGGTAAGCGAAGTTGGTAACCCTAACTCTTCTGAAGCTAGACGACGAATCCCTTCACGATTCATCGTAAGTTGAGTTGCTTTTGCAGTCGGCACAACATTAAAGCCGGCTTGTTCTAATTCAACCAAAGTGGCAGTCGAAATAGCTTCAACTTCAGGAACAATGTAGTCAGGCTTTTTCTTTCTCAACAAGCGCTTTCAATGCATTACCATCTAACATAGAAATGGTGTGTGCACGATGTGCTACTTGTTGTGCTGGGGCATTTTCATAGCGATCAACTGCAATAACTTCAACGCCTAAACGTTGCAATTCAATCACTACTTCTTTACCCAGTTCACCAGAACCCAACATCATTACTTTGGTTGCATTAGGGGTTAATGCTGTGCCAAGTGTTGTCATGATTTCTCCTATTTTAATAACGAATCATCGAGTGCCAAATCTTTCATTTTTTTATTCACGCCTATACCGCGTGCAATAACATTTGTTGCAATTTCGTGTGCTTCTTCCAAAAGAATGTTCCGTATAAGTGCCGCATTGATAGATATTTAATTCAGGGATAGTTGTTTGATCTTGCACACCTAAAATATCTTGCATTGAAGCTAACCAAGCTTGTGCTACTTGCTGTTCATTTGGCGTACCAATTAGGACATATAAAATCCCGTGCGACATCCCATCGGAGAAATATCAATAATTTCAACGCTATCGCTATTTAAATGATCACGCATAAAACCCGCAAACAAATGTTCAAGCGTATGAATACCTTTTGGGAGGAAGAATTTCTTTATTTGGAATACAAAAACGTAAATCAAAAATGGTAATGTCGTCACCTTTTGGCGTGCGCATCGTTTTTGCAACACGTACTGCTGGCGCATTCATTTTGGTATGATCCACTTTAAAACTATCAAGTAATGGCATAAAGTTTTCCTTATAAATCAGTAAATTAAAAATAAATTTGAATAAATGTTCATTTTTTGAAAATTCTAATGAACTTTATGGCAAGGCTCATTGTCTCATGTAACAAGCAACTTGCAGTTGTTTTAATAAAAATTGGTTCCTTAGGTTATTTGCCCCACATTCATTGTGGGGCTTTTTATCCCTGAATTTTTATTTAAAAAAATTTTTCAGAAAAAAATTTGAACTTTCTTATAAAAGTGCTAGTCTCATAGAACAAGCAACTTGCAGTTGTTTTAATAAAAATTGGTTCCTTAGGTTATTTGCCCCGCATTCATTGTGGGGCTTTTTTTCTTGCGCATTTTATAATAAGAATGGTGCACTAAAAAAATAATAAAGCAACATAACGAACCAGTTTTTCCAAGAAAGATAAAGACGCTACTTGCCACAAAATTTAATCTTAACCAACCAGCTATAGCACAAAATAAATCACCAACGACAGGTAGCCAGCTTAAAAGTAAAGTAATCGCCCCATAACGCTTTATCTGATTCGTGACCCATAAAAGTGCGGTGATTTTTTGGATCAAATTTTGGCATCCATCGCCCAATCCCATAAGTAGTTAAACTCCCCAATCCGTTGCCAAGCGTGGCGAAAAAAACGAGTGCCAATATATCCGTACTAAATAAAGATCCCAGCGCCAATTTAGGGACTGCAAGAGCAACAAACACAACTTCTGAATTACCTGGTAATACTGTTGCACTCAAGAATGCACTGACAAACATAAGGCATAACGCATGAGTTTGCCAAAAATCAGCGCTAAAAAAATGAAAAAAACATCCATTATCTTGGCGAAATGATTTCTCGTGTACGCACATCAAACACGTCCATTCCCGCATTTAATCCCGCTTGCACGCCTAAATCAGCATCCTCAAATACGATACAACGACTTGGATTTGCTTTGAATTAACTCCGCACAGCGTAAAAAGGTTTCTGGGTGTGGTTTATGTTCTTTTTACATCATCTGCACTGACAATTGCATTAAAAGTAAGGTGCGATAGCCAGTTTATCCATCAACATATCAATAATTTTTACGGTGTGAGCCTGAACCTAGAGCAATCGGCTTTTTCTGATGGAAGGATTTAACAATTTCAAAGGTTGGCAATAGCTTTGATTGAGTCGGAATAAGTTGATAAGACAACTCACGTTTTTGCAGCCAGAACATCCTCAATTCGATCAAGTGGCATATTCGCCGCTTTCATCATTTCTCCGGCAATGGTTCGAACCGTCGCCCCGCCGAAGTTATACATAATTTGGCAATCAAATTCATAGCCAAATCGCTCTCCCACCATCGTCCAAGCCTGTGCATGCACGGGCATGGTATCGATTAAAAGTGCCATCCATATCAAAAATCAATCCTTCATATGGATTGAACATCTCATAATCTAACATTTTTTTACATCCTTACAAATTTTTTTACCATTTTGCTACAAAACTGTGATCTGTGCACTGTTTTATTTCAGTAAAGTGCGGTAAATTAATGAACAAATTTTGCACTAATTAAAACAAATGCGGTTATTTAAGCAACTAGAACGTTGGAAAATTCGCAGGCAAATAAATCAATCTATTATTGATGTGGTATTTCGTTTACGAGATCGATTAGCTCATTACTGGCAAGCTGATGTGAATACGCCTCAAGTGGATTTTTATGTTGCTGCACATTGCTTGTAGCTTAGGTCGAATAGAACGAGGAGGTTGCGTTTCTCCACTTTTATCCAGAAATGCTCGAAGAAATTCAAAGTGCGGTTATTTTTTTCCACAAGTTTTTAGCCATCCATCAAGATTTACTCAACTTGATGCCGTTTTCCATTCCTGAAGCAGAACAAACTTATTTTTTTAGCGAACATTCATTCTTTTGGTTCTAGAACAGAAGCAATTAAAACATGTGATGTAATATCAATAAGTCCACTTATAAAAAAATGACCTAGCTTTTTAAACTAGGTCATTTTGATATCTTAACGATATTTATCTAGAAATTTGTAATACTGCACACCAATCTTTGTCGCAAGATCTTTGATAATTCGACCACCATAAACAGAAGGGACTTTCAGTCCTTCAAAAATAGATAAACGTTCATCGTCACCCAAAAATCGCCTCAGTTACAATTCGTCCCGCAAGACCAGTCAAAGCAACACCGTGACCAGAATAACCCATGAGCAAAATAAATGTGCGGAGAAATACGACCAAAATGTGGCGTTGAGTTTAACGTCATATCAATCGGGCCAGTCCAGCCATAATCGATTTTTTACATTTTTCAAGTTGCGGGAATACGCGCAACATATTTTTTTCCGCATAATCGCGACCATATCTTTTTCTGAGCTAGAATCACTACCAAAAAGCAGACGGTTGTCAGCACTCAAACGATAATAGTCCAATAATAAATTGTTATCGCACACCGACATGCCGTTATTAATGACAGAATCAGCAACCGCTTGGCTTAACGGCTCTGTGGCGATAATAAAACTTTCTACTGGTAATATTTTACGATTAATTCCGTGGTGAATAGATTTCGGAAGAGCATCAATATAAGCATTGGTGGCTAAAAATAACGTCTTGAGAAATCACCGCACTTTTAGCTGTTTTAACCTCAACGCAACCATTTTTTCTCAACCATATCCACTACGGGAGATTGTTCAAAAATCTGAACACCCAGATCGACACAAGCTTTCGCTAAACCTAAACAATAATTAAGTGGATGCAAATGCCCTGAGTTACTATCAAATAAGCCCCCACATAAATATCACTGCCTAAGTGCTGTTTTTAATTTAGCCTTATCCCAAAGCTGCATATTCTGATAGCCAAAATTCTCATGACTTTCTTTTTTTCAATTTCAATTAAGTCATCCATTCGGCGTTCATTTAATGCCAATGTTGCATAGCCTTTTTTTCCAATCGCATTGAATGCCATATTTTTCAATACGTTCATCAATAATATCAATGGCCTCTAATGACATATTCCAAAGTTTATGCGCTTTATCTTCGCCAACTTGTTTAACGTATTCATCAATGCCTTCTTCAAAGCCATTAATTGCCTGCCCACCACTACGACCAGAAGCACCAAAAGCCTACTCGAGCACCCTCTAATACAATGACTTTTTTCCTTTTCTCCGCCAGTTCTAATGCCGCAGATAAACCAAAAATCCAGCCCCAATCACACATACATCAGCATAGTTCAATTTGAGTTAACGGCGGGAATTGAAAATCTTGGTTACGAGAGTCGAAATAATAAGAGCGAACGTGTTCTTGATAGGCAAAATTAAGCATAAAAAAAATCTCTTAGGAAAAAAACTGGCAAAAATCTTACCCTGAAAGGGAAATATGTCAAACCTTTTACGAAAAAAATGCTATACTGCGCGCGCGCAAAATTTGTGCGTTTTATGATGAACGATAACCCTCGGAGGTCAATAAATTGAAAAAAATTCTTTGCTCACTCACTCAAAAATCTTTTCCTTTCCACCACCGCACTTTTTCGCAGCTTCCGCTTTTGCCAATAACAAACTTTACGTCTATAACTGGACAGACTATGTGCCTTCTGATTTAGTCGCACAGTTCTCTAAAGAAACAGGTATCGAGGTAATTTATTCTACCTTTGAAAGCAACGAAGAAAATGTATGCGAAACTTAAACTTACTCAGAATACTGGCTCTGGCTATGATTTGGTGTTTCCATCAAGTTACTACGTAAATAAAATGATTAAGGAAAAGATGCTTCAAACCGATTGATCAAAAGTAAATTGACCAATATTCATCAAATTCCTAAACATTTATTAAATAAAGAATTCGACCCAGAAAAATAAAATATTCATTACCTTATGTTTACGGACTTACCGGTATTGAAGTTAATGCGGATGAGATTGATCCTAAAACAATCACCAGCTGGGCAGATTTATGGAAACCTGAATTTAAAGGCAAAGTTCTTATGACCAGTGATGCGCGTGAAGTGTTCCACGTAGCATTATTGCTTGATGGTAAATCGCCAAATACCACCAATGAAGAAGACATCAAAACAGCTTATGAGCGTTTAGAAAAACTTTTACCAAATATAGCGACCTTTAACTCTGATTCGCCAGAAGTCCCTTATGTACAAGGTGAAGCAGCAATTGGTATGATTTGGAATGGTTCTGCTTATTTAGCACATAAAGAAAATCCATCTCTTCAATTTGTGTATCCCAAAGAAGGCGCAATTTTCTGGATGGATAACTATGCGATTCCAACTACAGCAAAAATGTTGAAGGTGCGCATAAGTTCATTGACTTCTTACTTCGTCCAGAAAATGCCAAAGTTGTGGTAGAACGCATGGGCTTTTCTATGCCAAATGAAGGAGTTAAAGCATTACTCAGCCCAGAAGTTGCCAACGATCCCTAAAACTATTTCCACCAGCATCAGAAGTTGAAAAAGGATTATGCAAGGTGATGTAGGTGAAGCTGTCGATATTTATGAAAAATATTGGAGCAAATTAAAAACCAATTAATTTCTCAATTCAAAAAAACGAAAAAGTGCAGTGAAAATTGATCTGCCCCAAAAAGTTAGACTGTTATTTAAAGGATTGTTTTCTACATTGTATCGTACTCAGTCCTTTTTAATTTTAGTTGAATCCGTCGGTGGTTATAGTAATCCAAATAATCCCTGACGGCATCAACTATCTCCTCTCTACTGTTAAATTCCCGCTTGTAAAAAAACATTCTGTTTTTAATCGCCCAAAGAAACTTTCCATCGCGGAATTAGCCAAGCAATTCTCTTTTTCTCGACATACTTTGAATGATGCCATGTTCAGCCAAGATTCGACAATAACATGTCAATAGCCATAATCAGGATGTTTCGCTTTAATATCTTTAATAGCCGCTTTAAGAGCCTTGTCTTTATCTGGCTTCATTTGAAGTTGGAAAAAGAACTTACTACATGCTAATCGTGCAAAAACTTAATAGTCATTTTAAGAGATAATGCGTTCTGAACCTTTGATAATTTCTGTTGCTTGGCTTCGCCCCTGAAGTCTGAGCCTTCTCAACTCCTTTAGGTAGGTTACCTCCGCTTCAAGCTGTAAAATTCTCAGACGTAAACGGTCTTCTTCAGTTTTTGGGTGGCGGTAGCATTTTTACATATTTGGGTTTCATCGGAAGTCGTCCTGAGGATTTACGAGGAATCAGCCCATTTATGCCATCAACGCGTTTCAACCAGGTTCCGACTAAGGCATTGGAAGGAATATTGTAAAAACGCGCAGCTTCTCTAATACTCATTTTTCGATTCAAAAATATTGGAGAACCTGTAATTTAAATTGATTGTGTAGTGTTTTACCCATAAAAATCTACACCTCAATTGTTGATTTGGTTAGTCCAACTTTTGGGGGGCAGATCAAATTCCCACCGCACTTTTTGACCACAATTTATTGATCCATGTTATGGAATCGATACCTATTTGTTGCTATATTAAGCGCTGTTTTTAACAAATAAAAACAAAGATGTTTTTTTAATTAACTTAGGGGCAGTATGTCTGCAATGTTCTTACTACAATTTGCCATCGTATTATTGTGTATCTTTTGTGGGTGCACGTGTAGGTGGTATCGGGTTAGGTGTATTTGGTGGTTTAGGCCTTGCTATTCTTTCTTTTTGGCTTTGGTCTAAAACCAGCAGGTTTACCTATTGATGTTATGTTTATGATTATGGCTGTAGTGGCAGCGGCAGCAGCAATGCAAGCAGCTGGCGGTTTAGACTACATGATCAAAATCGCAACTAAAAATCTTACGTCGTAATCCCAAACACATTACGTTTATCGCTCCAGCAGTAACTTGGTTATTCACTTTCTTAGCGGGTACTGGTCACGTAGCATATTCTGTATTACCAGTTATCGCTGAAGTGAGCCGTCAAAACGGTATACGTCCAGAACGTCCAATGTCAATGGCGGTAATCGCATCACAATTTGCTATCGTAGCAAGCCCCTATTGCGGCAGCTGTTGTAGCAGTCGTTGCTTACCTTGAACCTCAAGGCATCCATCTTGGCGACGTATTAATGGTAACTATTCCTTCAACCATCTTAGGTATTTTTTTATTGCTTGTTTATTTGTAAACAAAATGGGTAAAGAATTAAAAGATGATCCGGAATATCAACGTCGTTTAAAATGATCCAAAATATGCAGATACTTTTTGCTTCTACCACTTCAGTCAAAGAAGTAGAAGTGAGCAAAACAGCTAAAATTTCTGTTTCTTTATTCTTATTTGGTTCATTACTTGTTGTAATCATGGGTGCGGTTCCATCTTTTACGTCCAGTATTTGATGGTAAAACCAATGGGGATGGCACACACTATCGAAATCATTATGTTAGCGATTGGTGCGTTAATTATCTTAACTTGTAAACCAGATGGCACTGAAATCACTAAAGGTTCTGTATTCCACGCAGGTATGCGTGCAGTAATTGCAATCTTCGGTATTGCATGGTTAGGCGACACATTGATGCAAGCACACATGACCGAAGTAAAAGAAATGGTGAAAGGCTTTAGTTGAAACTGCACCATGGGCATTTGCTTTTCGCGCTATTTATACTTTCAGTATTAGTAAACAGCCAAGGTGCAACAGTCGCAACATTGTTCCCACTTGGCATTGCATTAGGTATCCCTGCACCAGTATTAATCGGTGTATTTGTGGCAGTAAATGGTTACTTCTTTATTCCTAATTACGGTCCAATCATTGCATCCATTGACTTCGATACTACGGGCACAACCAAAATTGGTAAATATATTTTAAACCATAGCTTTATGATTCCTGGTTTATTAAGCATGCTTTTTCTGCTTATTAATCGGTTTAGGTCTTTTCTCACGTTATTCTTTAAAATGTGATTCGATAACAAAGAACGGTGCTGAAATAGCACCGTTTTTTTATTATAGCCAGACGAAAGTCTGGCTATAAAAACCATACGCTATGCGTATGGAGCCAAATAGATTAAGCGATGAACAGAAAAAAATCTCGCTATATAATGAACAAGGCTGACAAACCAAAAATTCAACATATAGGGAGGATTATCATGGTAAGTAGAACCAATGACGACTCAAGTATATCACACACAAAATGGAACGGTATGTATCACACTGTATTTATCCCGAAGTACAGAAGAAAAAGCAATTTATGGAAAGTTAAGAGTAAATATTGAAACAGTTATGTGACTATAAAAATGTGGAGATAATAGAAGCGCATGCAATGCCAGACCATATCCATATGCTCTTAAAAATCCCACCTAAAATATCAGTATCAAGTTTTATGAGCTATCTGAAGGGGAAGTCAGCGCTAATGATTTTTTTGAAAGACACTCGAATTTAAAATATAGAAATAGGCATTTCTGTGCGAAAAGATTTTTTGTAAGCACTGTAGAGTTAAATACAAAAAGTTGTGGAAAGATATGGTTCAAGATAATTTATCAATGAAAGAACATGTTTCCGCCTTTAAGGGGGAAACAAGGAAATAATTAGACGCAGCTGTCAGTTCTCACAATCCCCTTAAGGAACTTGTGAAGTATAGGCCCAGATAGAGTGTCTACAAACCGCACGTTTTACATGCGGTTTGTTATTGTAGGAAACTTAAAGAATCATTAATAGCTGAGCAAAATCATCAAACACCCAATCTGGATTGGATTCACTGATAGGGATATTGTAATTGTAGCCGTAAGTTAAACCAACAACTGCACAGCCCGCAGCGTGACCTGCGATAATATCATTTTTAGAATCGCCTACGAAAAGCACTTGGCGTGGTTCAAAACCAAATTTTTCCGCATAAATAATAAAGCGGACCTGGATGTGGTTTAATGGCAGGTAAAGATTGGCCACCCAACATTTCACTAAATAAAATGATCAATTCCAAACGCTGCCAATACTGGCTGAACATGTCTTGTGGGTTTATTGGTAACAACTGCTAGGACATAGCCTTTTTCTTTTAAGGTTTCTAATGTTTCTTTTACATTCGGATACAAGCGGCTGACATTACATAAATTCTCGCCATAATAAAAAAATTAAAACGCTCTGTTACCTGCTTAATCTCTTCTTCAGTTAAAACTTTTTCTGTTTGTTTTTTTGCGCCCAATCTAACGCACGGGCAATTAATACAGGCGCCCCATTACCGATCCAAGTTAACACTAATTCTTCTGGTGCTTGCGGTAAATCGAATTCAGCCAAGGCTGAATTTACGGATAACGCTAAATCAGGCAGGCTATTTACCAACGTACCATCTAAATCAAAAGCCAATAAGTTTTAAATTGTGTATTCATTGTTTTTTTCTCTGTTCTATTACAATCGCATTTCATTAAAATGACAGTTATGCTCTCACACTCGCTAACTGTGTACGCATTTGGTCAATAACTTGTTTATAATCTGGCTTACCAAAAATTGCGGAACCTGCCACAAACATATCTGCGCCTGCCGCTGCAATTTCCGCAATATTATCAACCTTCACACCGCCATCAACTTCAAGACGAATGTCATAACCACTTTCATCAATGATCTTATGAGCCTGTTGTAATTTCTTCAACGTTGCTGGAATAAAAGATTGTCCGCCAAATCCAGGATTCACTGACATTAATAAAACCACATCCACTTTATCCAAAACGTAATCTAAGTAGCTCAACGGTGTCGCAGGATTAAAAACTAATCCAGATTTACAACCACAATCACGAATAAGCTGCAAAGAGCGGTCAATATGTTCGCTAGATTCTGGGTGGAAAGTGATGTAGTTCGCACCTGCTTTAGCAAAATCTGGAATAATGCGATCGACTGGTTTCACCATTAAATGCACATCTATCGGTGCAGTAATGCCATAATCACGTAAAAGCGTGACATACCGCAGGCCCTAAAAAGTGAGATTAGGTACATAATGATTATCCATTACATCAAAAATGAATAACATCCGCACCTGCATTAAGTACGTTTTTGTACATCATCACCAAGACAAGCGAGATCGGCAGAAAGAATTGATGGGGCGATAAGATAAGGTTTCATAAAGGTTCTCCGTTGAGAAAATGAGTGCATTTAGTTTACTCACTTAAGTTCAAAAACCAATAGTAATCCTTATATGAAATAACAAGATAAACAAAGAAAGGGCACTTCAGTGCCCTTTCAGTCATTAATATAAATAGACGAAAATTTACACGTCCAAATTTGCTCTCAATGCATTCAGCTCAATGAACTCACGGCGTGGCTCTACTTCATCTCCCATTAAGGTAGTGAATAATTGATCTGCTGCCACAGCATCTTTAATAGAAACTTTCAACATACGACGTGAATTTGGATCCATTGTGGTTTCCCCAAAAGTTGGTCTGCGTTCATTTCACCAAGTCCTTTATAACGTTGTACTTCAAGGCCTTTACGAGATTCTTTCACTAACCATTCAACGGCTTTGTTCAAAAGCTACGCACTGGTTGTACTTTTTCACCGCGTGTAACATAAGCGCCTTTCTTCTAATAAACCATTGAGTTGTTTATTAAGAGAAACAATTTTCGCGTATTCATTGCCGTGAACAAAAATCAAAATTCAAGAAATAATCTGTATCAATACCGTGTTTGCGAACAGTAATCACCGCCTCATACACTTGGCGTTCCGCATTAAATTGTGTACGCACTGAATATTGATGCGCTTCGGTTTCTTTTTGCAGTCAGTTGTTCAACAAAAAGATTTACCCCAATTTTTCAACCGCACTTTCGTTTTTCATCATTTCAACAGAAATTGGCGACTGGTAAATTAATCCTTGCAATACAGAAGCTGGATAATGGCGGCTTAAACGACCGATAAGTTTTTGTACGCTGTTATATTCTGCCACCAATTTCTCAAACACAAGGGCATTCATTGCTGGTGCATTTGCGCTAATATGTAATTCTGCGCCATCTAACGCAAGCGTTAATTCATATTGCTCCATTTCATCCGCATCTTTAATGTAGCGTTCTTGTTTTCCTTTTTTCACTTTGTAAAGTGGCGGCTGAGCAATGTAAACATAACCACGCTCAATAAGCTCAGGCATTTGACGATAGAAGAATGTTAAAAGCAACGTACGAATGTGAGAACCATCCACATCAGCATCAGTCATGATAATGATATGATGATAGCGTAATTTATCTGGGTTATATTCATCACGACCAATACCGCAACCTAAGGCAGTAATCAATGTGCCCACCTCTTGGGAAGACAACATTTTGTCGAAACGTGCTTTTTCTACGTTTAAGATTTTACCTTTCAATGGCAAAATTGCTTGAGTTTTACGATCGCGACCAACTTTTGCAGAACCACCCGCAGAATCACCCTCCACCAAGTAAAGTTCAGAAAGCGCTGGATCTTTTTTCTTGGCAGTCTGCAAGTTTACCCGGTAAACCTGCAATATCTAATGCCCCTTTACGGCGCGTCATTTCACGAGCTTTGCGTGCTGCTTCGCGCGCACGAGCGGCCATAATAATTTGATTTACAATGATTTTTTTGCATCTGCAGGATTTTTCCAATAAATATTCCTGCATCTTTTTCATTCATCGCAGATTCCACCGCACTTTTTAACTTCTGAAGACACGAGTTTGTCTTTAGTTTGCGATGAGAATTTTGGATCAGGCACTTTAACTGAAATAATCGCAACCAAACCTTCACGCGCATCATCGCCTGAAGTCGCCACTTTTTCTTTTTCAGCATACCCTCGTTTTCCATGTAGCTATTTAAGCTACGGGTTAAAAAGCTCCTCGGAAACCTGCTAAGTGAGTACCACCATCACGTTGAGGAATATTATTGGTGAAACAGTATACATTTTCATTTACACCATCATTCCACTGCAATGCAACTTCTACGCCGATGCCATCTTTTCTCAGCTGTAAAATAAAAATGGTTTTGGATGGATTGGGTTTTTATTTTTTTGTTCAAATATTCGACGAATGCTTGAATACCGCCTTCGTAATGAAAATGATCTTCAGAGCCATCACGTTTATCAATTAAACGAATAGATACGCCTGAGTTTAAGAAAGAAAGCTCGCGTAAGCGTTTTGCTAAGATTTTGTAATCAAAGGTTGTGATAGCAAAAAAATATCTGAGCTTGGCCAGAAACGAACCGTTGTCCCCGTTGCATCTGTGTCGCCAATCACTGTTAATGGCGCTTGTGGCTCGCCTAAATGATAGAATTGCTCATGAACGTGACCTTGACGACGAATGGTTAACTGTAATTTATCAGAAAGCGCATTCACCACTGATACGCCCACACCGTGTAAACCGCCCGATACTTTATAAGAGTTATCGTCAAATTTACCGCCAGCATGAAGCACGGTCATGATAACTTCTGCTGCAGAAACGCCTTCTTCTGGGTGAATATCCACAGGAATACCACGCCCATCATCTTGCACCGATACAGAATTATCATCATGAATTGTCACGATAATATCGGAACAATGGCCAGCGAGGGCTTCATCAATGGCATTATCCACCACTTCAAATACCATATGGTGCAAACCAGTACCGTCATCGGTATCACCGATATACATACCAGGACGTTTACGCACCGCATCAAGGCCTTTTAATACTTTAATGCTCGATGCACCATAGTTATCATTGGTCGTTTCTGACATAATTTATCTCATTCTTTTTGTAAATAAAAAAATTGGGCGGGATTATAGCAAAAATCGCCGTTTTGGCGATGCTTTTCGGGAAAAGGAAAGATATAAAAAGGGCGAATAATCTCGCCCCTATAACTGTTATTTTTTTCCAATTTTTTTTAGCGCATCAGCAAAAGGCATTGCCCATCGCATTATTACCTCTTGAACTACGCGCCTCTAGTTGCGTATTTCCACGAGGTCTTGCTGATAAAGTGCGGTCAGATTTTGCCGTCATTTTTTGACCGCACTTTCATCTAATCGCATCGTTAACGCAATACGTTTACGCGGTACATCCACTTCCAATACTTTCACTTTCACGATATCACCAGTTTTCACCACTTGATGTGGATCTTCTACGAATTTATCGCTTAATGATGAAATATGCACCAAACCGTCTTGATGAACACCAATATCCACAAATGCGCCGAAGTTAGTTACATTAGTGATGGTACCTTCTAAAAATCATACCTGGTTTTAAATCAGTGATTTCTTCCACGCCTTCTGCGAATACAGCGGTCTTGAATTCACCACGAGGATCGCGCCCTGGTTTTTCCAATTCTTTGAAAATATCTTGAACGGTTGGTAAACCAAATTGCTCATCAATAAATTGTTTTGCATCAAGCTGACGTACCACGCCCACATTACCCATTAAATCTTGAATAGATTGTGCAGTGGCTTGCAAGATTTTTTTCGACCACTGGGTAAGCTTCTGGGTGGACACCTGAAGCATCAAGTGGATTTTTTTCCCTCCTGCAATACGCATAAAGCCCTGCACATTGCTCAAAAGCTTTTTGGTCCCTAAACGCGGCACTTTTTTCAATTCGCTGCGGCTTTCAAAACGACCATTTTCATCACGATATTCCACAATGTTTTGCGCTAAGGTTTTCGTCATCCCCTGCCACGCGAGCAAGCAATGGCGCGGATGCCGTATTCAAATCCACACCTACTGCGTTTACACAGTCTTCTACTACCGCATCGAGTTTACGCGCAAGTTGGGTTTGGTTTACATCGTGCTGATATTGCCCTACACCAATGGCTTTTTGGTTCGATTTTCACTAATTCTGCCAATGGATCTTGTAAACGACGGGCGATAGAGACTGCACCACGTAAAGATACATCTAAATTCGGGAATTCATTTGCCGCAAATTCAGAAGCAGAATAAACGGACGCGCCCGCTTCACTCACCACAACAGTTTGTGGTTTTATTTTCTTTGATTTCTTTAATCACGTCTTTCGCAAAACGTTCGGTTTCACGAGAAGCGGTACCATTACCAATGGCAATTAATTCTACGTTATGTTCGCGGATCAAGCTGAAAAATTGCCACTTGCGCTTCGGCTTCACGGCCTGTGTGTGGATAAATGGTCGTGGTATCCAATAATTTACCTGTGTTATCTACCACCGCGACTTTAACACCTGTACGTAAGCCTGGGTCCAAGCCCATGGTGCTCTTTCGCGCCAGCCGGTGCCGCCATTAAAAGTGCGGTCAGATTTCGAGCGAAAACATCAATAGCCTCTTCTTCCGCTTTTTCACGTAAACTCGCCATTAATTCCGTTTCTAAATGCAAGGAAACTTTGATTTTTCCACGTCCACGTAATCACTTGCTCACGCCATTTATCCGCTGGCTGACCAGTGAAGCGTACATCTAAATAATCACGAATAATCTCTTCACAATAGCTTTGACGACTTCCCTCTTCTGCATCAGGATCAGCATTTAAGCTTAATTGTAAAAATGCCCTCATTACGCCCACGGAACATGGCTAATGCACGGTGAGAAGGCACATTTTTTAATAATTCTTGATGATCGAAATAATCTTGGAATTTTGCGCCTTCCGTTTCTTTGCCTTCGATCACTTTGGATACAATAACCGCATTTTTCGCTAAATAATCGCGGACTTTCGCTAATAACCCCGCATCTTCAGCAAAAAGCGCTCCATTAAAATATAACGAGCACCATCTAATGCAGCTTTGCTATCAGCTACGCCTTTTTCAGCATCAACAAAGGAAAGTGCGGTTGATTCTGGCTCATTTTTGGCTCGTTCCAAAGTAAATCAGCCAATGGCTCAAGACCAGCTTCAATCGCAATTTGTCCTTTGGTACGACGTTTAGGTTTGTACGGCAAATACAAATCTTCTAATTCGGTTTTTGCTTTGTGTCGCATGGATTTTTGTCACGCAATTCATCGGTCAATTTCCCTTGCTCTTCAATAGATTTCAAAATGGTTTGACGACGATCTTCTAATTCACGTAAATAAATTAAATGGGTTTCAAAATGACGAAGTTGGGTGTCATCCAAGCCACCAGTGGCTTCTTTACGATAACGTGCAATAAATGGAATGGTGTTGCCATCATCTAATAATTGAATGGTCGCGAGGATTTGTTGGGGTTGAACGTTTAATTCAGCCGCAATAATTTGGCTAATTTGTTGATTTAACATTGTCATACTTTTTTGTTATGAAAGGATTCGAGAAAAACGGAGATAGAATACTGGTTTTTAGGCTGTTGGCTCAAATATAATTCGAAAAACTTTCTTTTATTTTTTTATTATGGCAAAATCAAATTATATTACCCGTCAAGGCTGGAATGAGTTTGACCAAGAACTCAAGTTTTTTGTGGAAAGAAGAACGCCCAAAAAGTCACTCAAGCAGTCTCAGATGCAGCCGCACTAGGGCGATCGTAGCGAAAATGCCGAATATATTTATGGTAAACGTCGCTTACGTGAAATTGATCGTCGTGTACGTTTTTTTAACCAAAAAGATTGGAAGTGCTACAAATTGTCGATTATAACCCAAAGCAAGAGGGAAAAAGTTTTCTTCGGGGCATGGGTAGAATTGGAAAATGAAGATGGTGAAATCAAGCAATATCGTATCGTCGGTTGCGATGAATTTGCTCCTGCGAAAAATTGGATATCCATTGATTCCCCAGTTGCTCGAGCTTTAATCGGAAAAACATTAGACGACGAAGTACGGGTAGAAACACCCTCAGGTTTTATCACACTTTATGTGAATAAAATTTGGTATGAAAAATAACTTGGAAAGAATAAAAGATAGTGAATATCTAAGCACAAAGAGAAAACTAATAGGCTAGATATAAACTATCTTACTTGCCTCTTTCCTTATTCGCTGCAAAATCAGCGCCTTTTTGCAAGCATTCTCAACTGCAAAATCACACGCGCTTTAAGTTGCTCACGTTCAGCTTTACTCATATCTAAAGCATTAGCCCCTGCAGTGAATACGATTGTTACGATACCTTCCGCTTGAACATAAGCAACATATTGCGAATATTGATGTTTGTAGGAAATATATTCTGCTAACTCATCAACAAAATGCTTAATTTCACGTGCTGCCGCAGTACGAAAAAGCTTGAGAAGTGCCCGAGCTTTCGCGTAATAGCAAGCGGAAAACGTTCGTACTGTTAGTGATGAAATTCAAAAAAATGTATCCACAGAAACAGAAATAACGCTACCGCCAGCATCAATACGTTTACGCGCTTGACGCATTAATTGGCGCAACATCAAACCTAGCTTCATCCACCATTTCTAAGCCGAGTTCATCCATATCGCTAAAAATGACGATAGAAAGATGTAGGCGCAATTCCAGCCTCGCGCGCAACCTCTCGCAAACTCAAATTAGAAAAACTTTTTCTGCACTCAGTTGATTAAATGCCGCATCCACTAAAAGCGCGACGAGTCTTTTCTTTTTGAACAGCACGAACACCAGCCATTATTTCAACCCCACCCTAGAATAGATTTAACTTCATCGCTGACCGCACTTGCCACACGCTCATAACGATTACGTAATGGTGAACCAGGACGATAAACCAACGCAATGGTGCGTGATGGCTCAGGCGAATAACAAGGAATATATTTTCACACCTTTGCGCGTACCTTCATTCAGTACCGCCAATTCAGGCATAAAAGTTATGCCAGCATTTGCTGCCACCATATTGCGCAAAGTTTCAAGGCTAGTCGCTTGGAAATGGGAGTTTTTCTTTTGCGCCAGCAGTGAAGCAATAATCCAACGCTTGATTACGCAAACAATGACCATCATCAAGCATTAACATTTCTTGACCATTTAATTGGTTCATTGGAAGTTTACTTTCTTGAGCCCAAGGATGATGCTCAGATACGGCAAGTAACATTTTCTCGTTGAAAATAGGTACTTCAATAAAAGCCTCAGTTTCAGGAACAGTGGCAACGATGGCACAATCTAAGCGCCCCTGTTTCCAATTGTTCTAATAATTGATGCGTTTGCGCTTCATAAAGAAAAACTTCTAAATCAGGGAATGCCGCTTTTAGCGTTGGTACAATATAAGGGAGCAAATAAGGGCCAAGTGTTGGGATTAAACCGATGTGTAATGGCCCAGTCATTTCTTTACCTTGATTGCTCGCCATTTCTTTCAATAATTTTACTTCTCGAAGAACTGTACGAGCCTGATCAACCAATAGCATTCCCAGATTGAGTAAACAACACTTTTACGACTAGTGCGCTCTAACAAGATAATACCGAGCTCATCTTCTAATTTACGAATTTGACCACTTAATGTTGGTTGGCTCACATTACAAGAATCGGCAGCACGGCGGAAATGTTTATATTCAGATAAGGCAACAAGATATTCTGAGATCACGGATATTCATGAGATTTTTCCCTATAGAAAAATTCAATTAAAAGAATAGAATTAATTGATTATGACTATATCATAATTTTTCCCTATAATACAGCGCATAAAAATTTAAATTAACAACCAATAGGAGAAAAAAACAATGTCTAGTATGGAAGGAAAAAGTCCCTCAAGTGACATTCCGCACTCGTCAGGGTGATAAATGGGTTGATGTAACTACCTCTGAATTATTTGATAACAAAAACAGTGATCGTGTTCTCATTACCGGGCGCATTCACTCCAACTTGCTCATCATCACACTTACCACGTTACAACGAATTAGCGCCAGTATTCAAAAAAATACGGTGTAGACGATATTCTCGTTGTATCTGTAAATGATACTTTCGTAATGAACGCATGGAAAGAAGATGAAAAAAATCTGAAAAACATCACTTTCATTCCAGATGGTAATGGTGAATTTACCGAAGGTATGGGTATGTTAGTTGGTAAAGAAGACTTAGGTTTCGGTAAACGTTCATGGCGTTATTCTATGCTTGTGAAAGAAACGGTGTAGTTGAAAAAAATGTTTGTTGAACCAAACGAACCAGGCGATCCGTTCAAAGTATCAGATGCTGACACTATGTTGAAATACCTTGCGCCACAACATCAAGTGCAAGAGTCTATTTCAATCTTCACAAAACCTGGCTGTCCTTTCTGTGCAAAAAGCAAAACAACTTTTACACGATAAAGGCTTAAGCTTCGAAGAAATCGTATTAGGGTCACGATGCAACAATCGTGAGCGTACGTGCAGTTTCAGGTCGTACTACTGTTCCACAAGTGTTTATCGGTGGTAAACACATTGGCGGTAGCGACGATTTGGAAAAAAATACTTTGCATAAAGCAGGCAAGTATTTAGCTGATTATTATTTGGGAATGTAATTTAAAGGGCGCATTAAGCGCCCTTTTTCATTTATACAAATTTATTGCAAAAATTAATAATGAGGCGGTGGTATTTCTTCAGATTGGCTTGCAATGTTAGAGGGTTGAAAATCTTTTAATTTATTTTGCCATATAACGCAATTGGACTTGCATTTTATCAATATCAAATTGCTGTTGAACTAAAGCGTGATTTAATTCATCTAATAACTGTTCCTGAAATGCAATTTTTCGTTTCAAGTTCTTCGATGCGATTTTTCTAACATTTGTTGAATTTGCATAAATTTTCTCTAAATTCTAAAAAAAGTTGAGAATAGATAGAAAGACATTTAATCTATTCCTCGTATTATTCCATTCATTATAAAGGATTAACTCATATGTTAAAAAAATTCAAAAATTATCTATCGCAGCATTAATGGTAAGTGCGGTGATTTCTGGCCAAGTTTCTGCAGAAGATAGCGCATTTCGATGAGAAAAGCGGCATCTTATGCCGTAGGGTACGCTCATGGGCGGTCAAATGAAAGATCTTGTAGATTCACACAAAGAAGTCATCAAATATGATAATGCTCGTATTTTTAGATGGTTTTAAAAGATGCCTTAGAAGGTAAAAGTGGATGTTCGTAAAGATGAAAAAAATCCAAAAAAACCTTAGAATCTATTGAAGCAAAAATTAATGGCTGCATCAAAAGCAAAAAGCAGAATCAATTGCTAAACAAGCAAAAAGAAGAAGGTGATAAATTCCGTGCTGAATTTGCTAAAGGTAAAGATGTAAAAACTACGCAATCTGGTTTAATGTACAAAATTGAAAACGCAGGTAAAGGCGATGCAATCAAAGCAACAGATACAGTTAAAAGTACATTACACGGGTAAATTACCAAATGGAAAAAGTGTTTGATAGCTCCGTAGAGCGCGGTCAACCTGTAGAATTCCAACTTAATCAAGTAATTAAAGGCTGGACTGAAGGTCTTCAATTAGTGAAAAAAAGGCGGAAAAAAATTCAATTAGTCATTGCTCCTGAATTAGGCTATGGCGAACAAGGTGCTGGCGCATCTATTCCACCAAATTCAACATTAATTTTTTGATGTGGAAGTATTAGACGTCAATCCAAAAAGCCGCAAAAATAATTAATGAGTTTAATAGCGCGCGTTCTTTAACGCGTGCTTTTTTATTATAAAAACGAGCGGAATTTTTTTACCACACTTTTAACCTAACACCATGACTTTAAACGAAAAACATCCTTTCACCGACGAAGATCGCACTATCATAAACTCCTACAAAGCGGTCGTTGATGGTGTCAGCGCACTGATTGGCGAACATTGTGAAATCGTGCTCCATTCTCTAGAAGATATTGAACATTCTGCTATTTGTATTGCTAACGGACATAACACTAATCGACAAGTTGGTTCACCAATCACCGATCTTGCCTTTACGTTCGCTACGAAATATGCAAAGTGAAAGTGTTTCAAAGCCTTATTTTACACGAGCAAAAGGCAGCGTACTGATGAAATCAGTCACTATTGCCATTCGTAATAAAACTCAGCGTATTATTGGTTTGCTTTGTATCAATATTAATTTAGATGTACCCGTATCTCAATTTTTACAATGCTTTATGCCAATGGAGCATACAAATGAAACATCTTCAGTGAACTTTGCGAGTTCTGTGGAAGACTTGGTTGCGCAGACTATTGAAAAAAACAATAGAAGAAGTCAATGCGGATCGCTCTGTTGCCAATAATACTAAAAACCGACAAATCGTCCTTTCTCTTTACGAAAAAGGTATTTTTTGATATTAAAGATGCGATTAATTTAGTCGCAGAACGTTTAGATATTTCCCGACATACGGTTTACCTGTACATCCGCCAAATCAAACAAGAGCAAGAATAATGCGCTATGTTATCGCCGTCAAAAGCCCTGTTTACGGAAAACAAGGGGCGTTTTTAGCTTATCAATTTGCAGAAGCCTTAATCAAAAAAGGACACGAAATCTCACAGATTTTTTTCTTTCAAGATGGAGTGAGTAACGGAAATGCATTAGTGTATCCAGCTAATGATGAAGTTAATTTACAAAAACATTGGCAAATGTTTTCCATCACCCACAATGTTCCTTTGCATTTATGTGTTGCAGCATCTCAACGACGAGGTGTTGTTGATAACTTAACAACATCAACCACAGATCACTACAATCTTGCAGAGGGATTTACGATTGCAGGCCTTGGTGAATTTATGGCAGCAAGTTTAAAAGCAGATCGAGTAATAACCCTATGAAGATAGCCTTTTTATTTCGCACATCTCCACATGGCACATCCATTTCACGAGAAGGCTTAGATGCAATTCTTGCCGCAACAGCTTTTTGTGAGCCAGATGACATTGGCGTATTTTTTATAGATGATGGTGTACTAAATCTTATTAATCATCAACAACCTGAACTCATTCAACAGAAAGACTTCATTAGAACCTTTAAATTATTAGATTTATATGATGTAGAACAACGCTTTATCTGCACGGAATCTTTACAGAAATTTAAGCTAGAGGATAAGCAACTCATCCTATCTTGTGAAAAAATTGACCGCTCTTTTATTGATAGAAAAATCTTAGTCAAGCAGAAAAATTGTTTTACTTTCTAAAGGAATATTATGCTTTTATACATTTTTCCCAGTCAGACTACCCCAAAACTGAACTAGATGACTATTTTTTTCATATATTACAGAAAAAGATGCGGTAGTATTATGGCAAGATGGTGTGCTATTGGCAGTAAAATATCCCTGATTATTTTTGCAAAATGTAAAAGGGAATTGCATGATATTGAAACAAGATATTTTAGCAAGAAATCTCACCGCACTTTTTACCTCAAAAGCAGTAAGATAAAATTAATTTCAATAGAAGAACTTGTTGGAATCACTGAAAAATCATTCACCACAGCTATCGCTATAAAAAAATCAAATAAATACTTAACCGAAGTATCAAATATAGAATAAACAAAAAAAGTGCGGAGAATTTTCCCCGCACTTTTCTTTTGTCTTCTTTCTGTCTTTAAGACATTTAAGAATCCATCAATTATTTGATGATTTTCGCTACAACGCCCGCACCAACTGTACGACCACCTTCACGGATTGCGAAACGTAAACCTTGGTCCATCGCGATTGGGTGGATTAAGCTTACTGTCATCTTGATGTTATCGCCTGGCATTACCATTTCCACGCCTTCTGGTAGCTCGATTGTACCAGTCACGTCAGTTGTACGGAAATAGAATTGTGGACGGTAACCTTTGAAGAATGGAGTATGACGACCACCTTCTTCTTTTGATAATACGTACACTTCTGATTCGAAGTCAGTGTGTGGCGTGATTGAACCTGGTTTCGCTAATACTTGACCACGTTCGATTTCTTCACGTTTGGTACCACGTAATAATGCACCGATGTTTTCACCCGCACGACCTTCGTCAAGTAATTTACGGAACATTTCAACACCCGTTACAGTAGTTTTCGCTGTATCTTTGATACCTACGATTTCTACTTCATCACCAGTACGGATGATACCACGTTCTACACGACCTGTTACTACTGTACCACGACCTGAGATTGAGAACACGTCTTCGATTGGAAGAAGGAACGGTTGGTCAATCGCACGCTCTGGCTCTGGGATGTAAGTATCTAAGTGGTTTGCTAATTCAAGGATTTTTTCTTCCCATTCTGCTACGCCGTTTAATGCTTGTAATGCAGAACCACGTACGATTGGAGTGTCGTCACCTGGGAAGTCATATTGAGATAGAAGTTCACGAACTTCCATTTCTACTAATTCTAATAACTCTTCGTCATCTACCATGTCGCATTTGTTTAAGAATACGATGATGTATGGAACACCTACTTGGCGACCCTAATAAGATGTGCTCACGAGTTTGTGGCATTGGACCATCAGTTGCTGCTACTACTAAGATTGCACCATCCATTTGTGCCGCACCAGTAATCATGTTTTTTTAACATAGTCGGCGTGTCCCGGACAGTCAACGTGTGCATAGTGACGAGTTGCTGTATCGTATTCAACGTGTGAAGTGTTGATGGTGATACCACGCGCTTTTTTTCTTCTGGCGCGTTATCGATTTCGGTCAAATGCGCGAGCTGCACCACCGTAGTGTTTAGATAATACGGTTGTGATTGCTGCTGTTAAAGTTGTTTTACCGTGGTCAACGTGGCCGATTGTACCCACGTTTACGTGCGGTTTTTGTACGTTCAAATTTTTTTCTTTAGACATTTAAAGAGTCCCTCTAAATAGACACGGTTATCGATGGGTAAATTAAAACCACATTAACCAATAAAAATTGTTTTGCTATAATTGAAGGAAGAGAGAAATGAAGGATGGTGCTGATAGGCGGATTTGAACCGCCGACCTCACCCTTACCAAGGGTGCGCTCTACCAACTGAGCTATATCAGCGTTTGGAGCGGGCAGCGGGAATCGAACCCGCATCATTAGCTTGGAAGGCTAAGGTAATAGCCATTATACGATGCCCGCAAGTCCTAAATTCGTCTGTCCCATCAGGATTCATCTAAAAGATGGTGGAGGGAGAAGGATTCGAACCTTCGAAGGCTGAGCCAACAGATTTACAGTCTGCCCCCTTTGGCCGCTCGGGAACCCCTCCACGCTAAATGAATACTTGATACGAAAGAATGGTGCCGACTATCGGAATCGAACTGATGACCTACTGATTACAAGTCAGTTGCTCTACCTACTGAGCTAAGTCGGCGTGTCGTAAGCAAGTGAGGCGTATTATATGGAAAAACTTTTCGTGACAAGTTTTTTTCTAAAAAAATTATTTTTGCGTGTTCGTTTAAATCACAAGCAAAAATGTGAATTTTTTTAACCAAATCTTATTAAATTTACTGAAAAAAATAAATGCGAACATGGCGGTTATAGAGTATATTTTTTTCTTCGTTTATTTAGCTATCAAATAAAATTATTGTGGAATTTTTCAACTCAGCAAACACCTTTTTAAGCTTTTAATCGTGAACAATGGGCAGAACTTCGTAAATCCGTTCCATTAAAAATTGACAGAACAGGATCTGAAACCACTTTTTAGGTTTTTAATGAAGACCTTTCATTAGATGAAGTAAGTACAATTTACCTACCATTAACTCGTCTTATTAACTATTACATTGATGAAAATTTACATCGCCAAACGGTACTACATCGTTTTTAGGCAGAAATAATGCCAAAACACCTTACATAATTAGTATTGCTGGCAGTGTTGCCGTGGGGAAAAGCACTTCTGCACGTATTCTACAATCTCTACTTTCTCATTGGCCAACTGAAAGAAAGGTTGATCTCATCACAACAGATGGGTTTCTTTATCCATTAGACAAGCTTAAACAAGAGAATCTTTTACAAAAGAAAGGTTTTCCCTGTTTCTTATGACACCCCTAAACTCATTCGCTTTTTTTAGCCGATGTAAAATCAGGTAAAAGCAATGTTACAGCACCAATCTATTCTCATTTAACATACGATATTATTCCCGATGAATTTGATGTGGTAGATAAACCCGATATTCTCATTTTAGAAGGATTAAATGTCCTTCAAACAGGCAATAACAAAACCAATCAAACCTTTGTGTCAGATTTTTGTTGATTTTCTATTTATGTCGATGCAGAAGAAAAAAATTACTGAAAGAATGGTACATCAAACGCTTTTTTAAAAATTCCGAGAAAGTGCATTTAATGATCCTAATTCTTACTTTAAACATTACGCAAGTTTATCAAAAGAAGAGGCCATTGCGACGGCAAGTAAAATTTGGAATGAAATTAACGGGTTAAATCTCAACCAAAACATTCTTCCAACCCGTGAGCGAGCAAATTTAATTCTAAAAAAAGGTGAAAACCATCAGGTAGAGTTAGTTAAATTGAGAAAATAGATTAAAAAGTACGGTAAAAATTCACCGCACTTCTTATATAGCTAATATAAAAAGGAGCATCATTTGATGCTCCTAAAATTTAAACCGAACTTAAGCGTGCTCTTCCGCTTTTTTCAACCGTTCCTTTGACAGTCAAACAAATTTCCGTTGAAATCAAATGAGAAAGCGTTGACGCCAAATATTCTATTTTCTCAAGATTGCCATTGCCTGATTCATCAAAAATAACCTTGCTCTTTCAAGTTTGCAATGAACATAGAAGACTGCTTTATCAAAGAACTCTGGCGCGTTAATACCATGCAATACAGATAAACGTTGTGCAACGAGTTGACTTTCTTTTTCCAGTTCTGCACGTGAAATATCTGGTTGTTTTTGCAAAATTGTCACAGTAATGTAATAACGTTGCAAGATTTCACGCATTCCAGCAGACCAAAGTTGTAAAAATACGTACTTTCGATTTATTGATAGATAAGAAATTATCATTAGAGCTAATCACCTGTTGGCGCGCAAATTCATCAATAATTTGGTGAATTTGAGTTTTTAACTCTTCTTCACTAAAGTGCAAGAATAGCTCGCCTTTTAAGAACGGATAAATCTTGCCAACAGCTTCTACTAATAAATCTTTCTGAATCGCCCTCATAATGCAAAAATGATGCTTGCAACTAAAGATGGCAATACAAATAAGTGTTGAATATTATTGCGATAGTAAGTCATCAACACGGCCGACGCACGTTCCAAACGCACAATTTCCCCAAAGTTATCTTTTTCGACTAACACGCCAACACGATCAAGCGTTAATACATGATTTAACATCGTTTCAGGCGTAGCAGTTGGCAATACAACATCTGCAGAATAAGGTACGTTTTGTAATAATTGTTGATAACTCGCCAATTGTTCCAAAAAGTTGCTCACGAGAAAGTGCACGCTGACGAGAAGACAGTAATGCCGTCCCAACTAAATTCATTGCATTCACCGCGGCAGCTTTTATTAATGTTTACCATCACCTGTTTTGATACAGAATCAACTGCAGGAGCAAACCACTGTGGTTTTTCTTCGTGATTTTGCTCTTTCCAATCAGGAAAATGTTGGCTCAAATAGTTTGAAAGCGTAATTGGCTCACCAAAATTCACAAAAACCTTGACCAAGATTGCGTAATTTTTTTATTACTCGAATAACCAAACCTGCATTTTCTTTTTCTTTTCGCTGCTCCACGCAATTCTTTTTGCGTAAGTATCCACTTCTAATACATGCTCATAGCCTACATAAACTGGAACAACGGAAATTGGACGAGTTTGATTATGTTGCAACGCTTGAAATGTCATCGACATCATTCCCGTTTTTGGCGCAAGTAAACGACCAGTGCGCGAACGCCCCTCAATAAAAATATTCTACGGAATAGCCTCGATGGAATAACTCTGATAAATATTCGCGGAAGATTGCAGAATATAATCTATTTCCTTTAAAAAGTTCGGCGAATAAAGAATGCGCCCCAACTACGGAACATTCTACCCACAGGCCAGAAATTTAAATTAATTCCTGCTGCGATATGCGGCGGAACAAGCCCTTGATGATAAAGCACATAAGAAAGCAATAAATAGTCGATATGACTACGGTGGCAAGGCACATAAACAATCTCATGACCTTCAAGTGCTAATTTACGTACGCGATCTGCATTTTTGCACATCAATACCAGAATAAAAAGTTTATTCCAAAGCCAACGTAAAAACGATCAGCGGCTCGTAAACTTGAATGACTTACATCTGCAGCGATTTCATCCAAAAATCTTATGCGCTTCTTTTTGCGCTTTTTCAATACTGATATTTTTTTCGATTTTTGCTTCATCTTCAATCGCATGCTGAATCGCTTCTGATTGCAATAATTTATTAAACATAGCTTGGCGATTCGGTAAACGAGGGCCTGTTGCCGAAATGCGCTGTTTAGCAAAATGCATTTTTGCCACTCGAGCCAGCTTTTGCGCAATTTTTCATCGGAGCCATGCTCATTCACCATATAACGTAATGAAAACGGCTTTGAGAAAAACGCACAAAAGTATCACGTCCAAAACCAAATAGCAGCAAAAGTTTTTGCATGCCATTTAATAAACGCAAGTTAGGCAAGCCAGATTTATCTTCATGCCCAGGAGAACGCCCCCAAAGGACAGAGACTGGAATAAGTTGCACATCTAAACTCTCAGAAGTGCGGTGTAATTCGAGGTATTTATTGAAGATCGTGGTGGTTTCATCTTTCGCACCTTTCGATTTAAAAATGCGGCGTCCCTCATCTAAATACATAACGAGGCAACTTCACATCAGAAATTTCATTTTTCTCGGCAGGATCAGGTAAACCTAACGCCAAACAATTTCGACGGAAAATAACGAAATCTGTTTGAGAGGTATAAGGCAAAAACATAAACAACAGGTTGGTGAATATTGAGAGAAAGCTCTTCTATCGGATTGGCTGGAATTGGATTATTTTTCACTAATACTGACAGAGGCAAGCTCAATAATTGACGATACATATTTACAAAATTTGCCATGATAAATTTTCTCTTTGTTGTAAATTTGAAATATTTTTAACACATCCGATCTCAACCGCTTTAAAAATTTAGTGACAGAATGTGACCTAATACACAGATTTAAAAAAATAACTATTGCAACTTCACGCAATCTGTATACAATAACAGTTATCTGTATTTAAAAACAGGAGTGTATATGAGACCATTAACAGCACGCCAACAAGAAGTGTTGGATTTATTAAAACGTCATTTTAGAAACAACAGGCATGCCACCAACACGAGCCGAGATCTCTCGAGAATTGGGCTTTAAATCACCCAATGCTGCAGAAGAACATTTTAAAAGCGCTTTTCACGCAAAGGTGCGATTGAAATTATTCCAGGCGCATCTCGCGGTATCCGCATTTTAGACAATAGCGCAAATGAAGAATTTGATGGTTTACCACTCGTGGGGCGCGTAGCGCTGGAGAACCGATTCTTGCAGAACAACATATCGAAGCAACTTATCGCGTAGATGCCGATATGTTTTAAACCACAAGCAGATTTCTTACTCAAAGTTTATGGTCAATCTATGAAAGACATTGGTATCTTAGATGGTGATTTATTAGCTGTACATAGCACCAAGGATGTACGTAATGGACAAATTGTCGTTGCCCGTATTGAAGATGAAGTGACGGTAAAACGCCTTGAGAAAAAAAGGTTCTATCATTTATCTACACGCAGAAAAATGAAGAATTTGATCCAATCGTGGTAAATCTTGAAGAACAAGAAAACTTTTGAGATTGAAGGCATTGCCGTAGGATCATTCGCAATAATGCTTGGATGTAATCTGAGTAAATCAGCGAATAAAGTGCGGTAAAAATTTCCTGTGTTTTACCGCACTTTTCTTAATCTAAAATTCTGAATTTGCCATTCTTTTTACCGCTCTCTATAATGCAATCAATCTTGAATTTAAATAAAGGATGGAAAAATGCAGTTTTCCAAAAATGCACGGATTAGGCAACGATTTTGTTGTGGTTGATGGTGTTACTCAAAAATGTTTTTTCACATCAGAAACCATTCAACGCTTAGCTGATCGCCACCGTGGAATTGGTTTTGATCAGCTTTTGCTTGTTGAACCACCTTATGATCCTGAACTCGACTTCCATTATCGCATTTTCAATGCTGATGGAAGTGAAGTTTCGCAATGCGGAAATGGTGCCCGCTGTTTTGCTCGTTTTGTGACATTAAAAGGTCTAACTAACAAAAAAGACATCGCGGTTAGCACTGCAAAAGGCAATATGGTTCTAACGGTAAAAGACGATAACCAAATTCGTGTAAATATGGGTGAACCGATTTGGGAGCCAGCAAAAAAATTCCATTTACCGCAAATAAATTCGAGAAAAATTACATCCTACGCACAGACATTCAAACCGTCTTATGTGGTGCCGTTTCAATGGGCAATCCTCATTGCGTTGTACAAGTAGATGACATTAAAACAGCAAATGTTGAACAGCTCGGTCCTTTGCTAGAAAGTCACGAGCGTTTTTCCTGAGCGTGTCAATGCTGGTTTTATGCAAATCATCAATAAAGACTATATTAAACTTAGAGTTTATGAACGTGGTGCAGGAGAAACGCAAGCCTGTGGAAGTGGCGCTTTGTGCAGCTGTTGCAGTTGGAATTATGCAAGGTTTATTGAGCAATCGAGTTCAAGTCGATTTGCCAGGCGGTTCATTAATCATTGAATGGGATGGCATTGGTCATCCACTTTATATGACTGGCAGAAGCAACCCATGTATATGATGGTTTTATAACCCTTTAATCTTCTTATCCCCATCAAATTCTTAAAGATGGGGATTTTATTTTTCAGCTCACGCAAACGTTTTTCGTCTTGGTGTTTTTCCTTTATAATAGCCCGCGATTTTTACCTCAAACACAACTCAAAAGGTACCCGTATGTTTCAAACTTTTTCGTGGCTAACCCGCCCTTTCTGAATTCCGTATCCAAGGCTTTAATGCAAAAAAATTCCAACAAAAATCAATTGTCGGTGAAATCGGTTTATGCGGAATATTTGCATTTTGTGGAATTAAATCGACTGCTTGTTAGCGAGCAGGAAGCAAAATTAAAAGCGTTGTTACATTATGGCCCAACTTTGGCAGAACACGAAGCCAAAGGTGAAACCTTTATCGTAATTCCGCGTGTAGGCACGATTTCTTCTTGGTCTTCTAAAGCGACGAACATTGCGTATAACTGTGGTTTAAGTGAAGTGGAACGTATTGAGCGTGGTTTGGCGTATTATTTTTGAGTTAAACCAACCGCTTGATGAAAAAAACAACAGAAAAAAATTGACCGCACTTTTTTACGACAGAATGATGGAAACGGTGGTGCGTCGTCCTGAAGATGCGGAAATTTTATTCCGTCATCAAGATCCGAAACCGTTTAAAACCGCGGATATTTTAAAAGGCGGACGTGAAGCCTTGGTCACAGCTAACGTAGAATTAGGGTTTAGCACTGGCCGAAGATGAAATTGATTATTTGGTGGAAAACTTCACCCAATTAGGGCGCAATCCGCACGATATTGAACTTTATATGTTCGCGCAAGCCAACTATGCCGAATACCGCTACAACATTCCGATTGCTGAATCAAACCCAGATTGGGTGTTTGATAACTTTTGAAGTTATTAGATATTCTTTAATTTATTAATTATTATCTAGTTTTTTATAAAAATAAAAGCAAGCGAAAGCTTGCTTTATTGTTTTTATTAATTATTGTTTCTTGGCACCAAATACTGCGCCCCAGCTATTATCTTTAGATTGTATTAAACCGGCCAGTTCTTTTTGCTTGTTCACCATAAAATTTACCCTCTACTGGTGATGTAGGCATCGAGTAATTAATAGAGGAGCTCGCATATCCGCTTAAATTATTTCCTGAAATATATCCATCTATATTTATAGCTCGGATATCATTAATATCTAATGAACCATTAAATGATTTATTACCAAAGTCAACATTAAATTGTAAATTAGCAGCATAGGAATCTTTACCATTTGAGTGTTGGAATATCGGCAATGATAATAGCCTTACCTAAATAGGATGCTTGACCACTTGTCGGCATATCGGATGTAGGGTTTCCATTATAGAATAAATAACTATTGCTATTACCGTCTAAACTATTAGCTATACCAAAACGAGTGTCAGAATAACTACCACAACATGTTTCTAATTTTCTTCCATTTGCGGTAATTTTTGACCAACTACCTGATTGAATCCCTGGATATCCAATTACTACATTAGTACCATCAACATTGATACTAGTGGTGTTATAGTTATCTATAGCTATGCGCTGACCAGAAAAGTTATTATTGCTACCAGATATTACAAGGGCAGCACCTGTTTCTATTTTTTTGTGTTTGTTGGGTTTCATTGCTATTAATAGGAGCGCCAGAGCTATTTTGTTCTACTTGATTGTTAGTCGGTGCAGTATTTTCGTGATTGTCATTATTGCTACCATTACCGCTACTACAACCAGATAATACGAAAGCGATCAATAATGTTGAGCCAAATTTTTAAAACATGATTTAAAAGAAAACATACTAATATTCCTTATTGAAAAAGTAGCCATAAAAATACCTTCAAAGGTATTAGACTGGACTGTATCATTAGAAATTCAATTTGTCTATAAGTTAGTTAATTTTATAAGGTTAAGTGTTTTAATTTAAAAAGTAAATTACAATACTTATATTTTATTAAACCTCCCACCAAATCAACGCCCATTTGCGTTGTCCGTGTTTTATCGGTTCATTGTTTATTTGTTTTTGTTGATAGAATTGAGCCAAATTTTGTTTTTCTTTTTCGGTGAGATTGCCGAGAGAAAATTCCACAGAATTTAATAAATCCTCAAAAGGTTTCGCCTTTGGAAATGACCGGATTCGGTTTCAATAAAACTCACATTCGCGTGAATGCCTTTTTTTGGTAGAGACGATTGACTAAATAAATATAAGTTGGGAAGCCCACGTCATCACGACCAATGGCTTCAAATACGCCTTCATCGAGAAAATGACGTTGGGTCACTGAGGGTTAAAAAAACGCGTTTTTTTGCCTTGCTTTGCAGCTTTTCAATCATGTCATCCAAATCATCCACAAGCGTCGAGCGAGAGGCGAGTATTACATCCGCTTGAGGTACATCATCCCAGTTATCCGACCATGATTTATGTAGAAGGGTAATATTATTCAGTTGATACTTTTCTTTTGTACTGTTGCACCATCTCTAACATCCCTTGGCTGTAATCGAGAGCATACACGGCTTTGGCATTGTTGGGCTAAAGGAATCACAAACGTGCCAGGGGCCACAGCCAATATCTAACACCGTTTCATTGGGTTGCACATTCATGGCTTTAAGCAACGTTTCGTTATAACGGCTTGGTTTTACCCACTAAATTCTCGGCCATTTTTAGGGTGCTTTTTTTATCCCACTTTGTTGGTGGAAGATTATAGTGATTGCAGGCTTTCAGATGTTGTTGATAGAGATCGTTGAAATTGATGTCATTGATGATCATAGTGGTGCCTCAAAGTGCGGTTAGTTTTCGGATTGTTTTAAATTGCTTGATGATTATATGCTTTCTCCCACTGAAAATCATTTGAAAATGATTGACGCAAACGTTTTCGTTTTGGTGTTTTTCCTTTATAATAGCCCGCGATTTTTCATCTCAAACACAACTCAAAGGTACCCGTATGTTTCAAACTTTTCGTGGCTCACCCGCCCTTTCTGAATTCCGTATTCAAGGTTTAATGCAAAAATTCCAACAAAATCAATTACCGGTAAAATCGGTTTACGCGGAATATTTGCATTTTGTGGAATTAAATCGACCGCTTGTTAGCGAGCAGGAAGCAAAATTAAAAGCGTTGTTACATTACGGTCCAACTTTGGCAGAGCATGAGGCCAAAGGCGAAACTTTTATCGTGATTCCACGCGTTGGCACGATTTCTTCTTGGTCTTCTAAAGCGACGGATATCGCACATAACTGCGGTTTAAATGAAGTAGAGCGTATTGAGCGTGGTTTGGCGTATTATTTTGAATTAAGCCAACCGCTTGATGAAAAAACAACTGAAAAATTGACCGCACTTTTACATGACCGAATGATGGAAACCGTGGTGCGCAATCCTCAAGATGCGGAGATCTTATTCCGCCATCAAGATCCGAGACCGTTCAAAACGGTGGATATTTTTAAAAAGGTGGACGTGAAGCCTTAGTGACAGCCAACGTAGAGTAGGCTTGGCACTGGCAGAAGATGAAATTGATTATTTGGTGGAAAAACTTTTACCCAATTAGGGACGCAATCCGCACGATATTGAACTTTATATGTTCGCGCAAAGCCAACTCTGAGCACTGCCGCCATAAAAATCTTTAATGCGGATTGGATTATCGACGGCAAAAAAACAGGATAAATCCCTGTTTAAGATGATTAAAAATACCTTTGAGAAAAACCCCTGATTACGTACTTTCAGCCTATAAAAGATAATGCTGCAGTGATGGAAGGCTCAAAAAGTTGGCCGTTTCTTTTGCGGATCAAGACGGACAATATCGCTATCACAATGAAGATGCACATATCTTAATGAAAGTGGAAACCCACAATCACCCAACCGCAATTTCGCCATTCCCAGGTGCCGCAACAGGTTCAGGCGGTGAAATTCGTGATGAAGGTGCAACCGGTCGTGGCGCAAAACCAAAAGCAGGTTTAACCGGTTTCTCTGTATCAAACCTTGTCATTCCAAACTTTGAACAACCTTGGGAAAATCCACTCTCCAAGCCAAACCGTATTGCTTCAGCCTTAGATATTATGATTGAAGGCCCATTAGGGTGGCGCAGCATTCAACAATGAATTTGGTCGCCCCTGCGTTATTAGGTTATTTCCGTACCTATGAAGAGAAAGTTAACAGTTTCAACGGTGAAGAAGTGCGTGGTTATCATAAGCCGATTATGTTAGCGGGGGGTATTGGTAATATTCGTGGTGAGCACGTTCAAAAAGGCGAAATTCCAGTTGGCGCAAAAATTGATCGTATTAGGTGGCCCCGCCATGAACATCGGCTTAGGCGGTGGCGCAGCTTCTTCGATGGACAGCGGTAAATCAAAAGAAGATTTAGATTTTGCTTCCGTTCAACGTGAAAACCCAGAAATGGAACGCCGCTGCCAAGAGGTGATTGACCGCTGCTGGCAATTAGGTGATGAAAAACCCAATTCTCTTTATTCACGATGTGGGGGCGGGTGGTTTATCCAACGCGATGCCTGAATTGGTGCACGATGGTGAACGTGGCGGTAAATTTGATTTACGCTCAATCCTTTGCGATGAAAAAGGTATGTCACCATTGGAAATTTGGTGTAATGAATCGCAAGAACGCTATGTCTTAGCAGTTGCGCCAGAAAAACTCGAATTATTTACCGCACTTTGTGAACGTGAGCGTGCGCCATTTGCGGTCATTGGTGAGGCAACGAAAGAGAAACATTTAACCTTGCACGATAGCCATTTTGACAATAATCCAATTGATTTGCCAATGAATGTATTATTAGGCAAAACACCGAAAATGACACGCGAGGTTTCGTCAAAAACTGTCGAAAATCGACCGCTTGCAACGGAAAATATTCAATTAAAAGAAGCTTTCCATCGTGTATTACGCTTACCGGTGGTGGCAGAAAAAACCTTCTTAATCACTATTGGCGACCGTTCTGTAACCGGTATGGTGGCGCGTGATCAAATGGTCGGTCCGTGGCAAATTCCGGTGTCTGATGTGGCCATCACAACCGCTTCATTAGACAGCTATCACGGTGAAGCCATGGCTATGGGCGAACGTGCACCAGTAGCGTTATTAGACTTTGGTGCTTCAGCACGTTTAGCGGTGGCTGAATCCATTACTAACATTGCAGGCACCAATATTGGTGATATTAAACGCATCAAACTGTCTGCAAACTGGATGTCTGCAGCGGGTCATGGTGGTGAAGACGCAGGCTTATATGAGGCGGTGAAAGCAGTCGGTGAAGAACTTTGCCCAGCATTAGGTATCACCATTCCAGTGGGTAAAGACTCCATGTCGATGAAAACCACTTGGGAAGAAAATGGCGAGAAAAAATCAGTAACAGCTCCGCTTTCTTTAGTGATTTCCTCTTTTGCGCGCGTGGAAGATGTGCGTAAAACTGTCACACCTCAATTGCGTACAGACAAAGGCGCAAGCCGTTTATTGTTGATTGATTTAGGCGAAAGAAAAAATCGCTTAGGCGCGACCGCACTTGCGCAAGTGTATAAACAATTGGGTGACAAACCAGCCGATGTGGTGAACGTAGCCAAACTGAAAAACTTCTTCGATGCAATGCAAGCATTGGTGGCAGAGCGTAAATTATTGGCTTACCACGACCGTTCAGACGGAGGTTTAATTACCACACTTGCAGAAATGGCATTTGCGGGTAACTGTGGCGTGGATGTTGATATTTCTCCGTTATTCGATAGCGGAAAAGGATGGGCGCTTGAGCTCGGTGCGGAACACTATGCGCAAGAAATTTCCGAGTTAGCCATTTTTATTTTAACGAAGAATTAGGCGCGGTGATTCAGGTATTAGAGGCGGAACTTGACGCTATTTATACGGTGTTGAAAAGCACATGGATTAGAGGAATTACCTACGACATCGGCAAGGTTAGCAACAATGATCGCATTGTGATCCATCAATTCGGAAGGAAAATTTTTGGATGAAAAACGCTCTGAATTGCGTGGCATTTGGGCGGAATTGACCCATCAAAATGCAACGCTTACGCGACAACCCGGAATGTGCCGACCAAGAATTTGAAGCGAAAAAGCAACAGACAACAAAGGTTTATCCGCTCACTTAACCTATGATGTGAATGAAGATATTGCTGCGCCGTACATCAGCAAAAGGCGTGAAACCAAAAAGTGGCAGTATTACGTGAACAAGGCGTAAACAGCCACGTTGAAAATGGCAGCCGCTTTTTGACCGTGCAGGTTTTTGCCGCGATTGATGTTCACATGAGCGATTTAATGGCAGAGCCGTTACGACTTAAACGACTTCAACGCAATGGTAGCCTGTGGTGGCTTCTCTTACGGTGACGTATAGGCGCAGGTGGTGGCTGGGCGAAATCCATTTTATTTAACCCACAATTACGCGCTCAATTCAGCCAATTCTTCGCTAATGAAAACACCCTTTCATTAGGCGTATGTAACGGCTGTCAATTTATCTCCACCCTTGCGGAAATCATTCCTGGTGCAGAAAATTGGCCACGTTTCGTACGTAATAAATCTGAACGCTTTGAAGCGCGTGCCGCGATGGTGAAAATCAACGACACCAACTCATTGTGGTTTAAAGGCATGGCTGGCTCACATATGCCGATTGCGGTTTTCTCACGGTGAAGGACGCGTAGAATTCAAAAACACCTGAGAATTTAACCGCACTTCAATCGCAAAAACTTGATTGTGGCACAATATATCGACAGCCATTTAAACGTGACCGAAACCTATCCATCCAATCCGAATGGTTCGGCATTAGGGGATTACAGCAATTTCTAACGTGGACGGTCGTATCGCTGCGATGATGCCTCACCCAGAACGTGTATTCCGTGCCGTGAGTAACTCATGGTATCCAGAAGATTGGTCTGAAGATGGTGCTTGGATGCGAATTTTTAGAAATGCGAGAATAAATTTCAAATAATGTGAAATTGCTCACAGAAGATTAATACAAAAATAAGAGATACTGGGTGAGTCAGTATCTCTTATTTATACTGAACAATTCTTGGATATTTTTGTCCATAATATCAATTGAACTATATGAGGAGTTCTTAATGAGTAGTTTAGTTACATTATTAGCTAATATTGTTGCGCCATTGCAACGTCAATTTATTAACTTTATCCGCATTGCTATTTGTGTAGTGATGGTTTTGGATTGGTGGCTTAAAAGTTTGCCAATATGAGGCAGATGGTATCGCACATTTTGTGTCACATAGTCCTTTTCTTAAGCTTCCTTTATAAAAAAATGGAGCAAATATGGTAGAAAATGATAAAGGGTGTTTTGGTAAAAGAATATACCTTATATAAAAACCCTGAAGGCAAAATGGTCTACAAAAATATTGAATGGCATAAAGCTAATGGCACCTATACAGCTTCTTATATTATTGGCGCGATGATCGTGACCATTGGTATTTTAGTATTAGCGGGAATTTGGTCTCCAACATTAGGTTTATTTGGTGGTTTACTCACCTTTGGCATGTCGATAGTCACGCTGTCGTTCCTGATATTTACGCCAGAAACCTGGGTACCTAATTTAGGTGGAGACTTCCCTAACACCCTAATTATGGCTTCCCATATCTATCAGGTGCTGGCCGACTCGTGATTAAAGATATTATTATGATGGCAGGCGGCTTAGTTGCAGCAGCAGAATGTGCGAAACGTTATTTAGAGAATAAAAAGCAGTTTGCGTAATAGCTAGATTTTAAAAGGCTTGCTGGGATAAACAGCAAGCTTTTTGTTATTAAGAGATACAAACCAAGAACAAAGAAAGGAGACTGAATTCAAAAACTTTTGAACATTTGACCGCACTTCAAGCCCAAAAGCTTGATTGTGGCGCAGTATATCGACAGTCATTTAAATGTAACTGAAACCTACCCAGCCAACCCGAATGCTTCGGCATTAGGGGATTACCGTGATTTCTAAAGTGGACGGTCATATTGCTGCAATGATGCCACACCCTGAGCGTGTATTCCGTGCCGTGAGCAACTCATGGTATCCTGAAGATTAGTCTGAAGATGGCGCTTGGATGCGAATTTTTAGAAATACTAAAGTAAATTTCAAATAATGTGAAATTGCTCACAGTAAATTAATTAAAAATAAGAGAAGCTAACACTAGTTAGTGTTTATTATTAAGAGGTATATATGTATAAATATGAAGATTTGTCTAACATATATTATGGAGGTGTCTTTGCCTTAGTTGAAACAATGTAAGACAATACTTTTTCTTTCCTTGGAACAGCTTTTTGTTTGTAATTTTAAAGGCTATTTAGCTACTTGTTCACATAATATAAACTTATCAACCGCAAAAAAATTTACACATAGTTTCTATTGATGTTCCGCTTAATGAGTTTACTCCATTAACTCATAATAGAGTTAATGTTAGTCCTGTAAAAAGTTATTCAATTTGATACAAATTCAGATATTTGTTTATTAAAAACAGAGCCATCATCAACTTTTAATACTCCAGAAAAATTCTTACTTGAGACAGAAAGTATAATGTAGACCGTAGATGCCTCTATATTGGATATCCTTTTTGGAGACCAAGGATTTTCATAAAGTTAAAGTATCATCTGCAATGGTTAGTAGTAAGATTATTAATGAACAAGGTGTAAAACAATATTTACTTGATACAATGGTTCATGAGGGAACAAGTGGAGGACCAGTTATTGATCTAGAAACGGGATATATTTTTGCAATCATTCTTGTTTTAACCGTATTGAAATTGCATAAAACGGATGGGGATCATTTGGGGAAAAAGGTGTAATAAAGAGTTATTTTTTGTGATGCTTTTTGTATTTGAGAATAATTTGCATTGAAATAGTTGAGTAAAAAGTGTCAGAATTAGAACATCTAATTCAAAACACAGAAGGAGACTTGTTATGAAAAAATGTTATTAGCCTCATTACTCAGCTTTGGTATTGCCTCTATTGCACAAGCAGATATTGGTGTAGTAAAAAGATGGCTTCGGTAAAATTATGCAAACGGAACAGTTTACCGTGGTGAAAAAAAGCCTTGAAGAAAGGAGAGCAACTAAAACGTCATAACCACGAAGGCGATAGTGTGATTTTTACCGTACTAAGCGGAAAAATGAATGTGGTATTGAATGACAATGAAAAACATGAAATCAACGTAGGGCAAGTGCTTAACTTTGATGGAAAATACTTTATTCAAGGCGAAGCTGCGGAGGACTCAGTCATTATGGTGACATTAGTTGAGGTAGATGATGCCCCACATAAGCATCATCACGATCACAAACACTAATTAAAGCAAAAGCGGTTCAAAATGGTAAAACTTTTACCAAATTGAACCGCTTGTTGATCTGCACCCCAAAACCTGGACACCTAATTTGAGGTGCAGATTATGTCCTACTCTTATCAATTTCGTTTAAAAATTATCAAACTCGTCACTGAACAGTGATTATGGTATCCGTGAGGGGATAAACTTCATGAAATTTCCCACGCTCTCGTCATTTATTGGCTAAAAGCATTTCACGAAAGAGGGCTTGATGGCGTAAAATCGCCTTATACAAACCTTCAAACATCGAAAATAGTGAAGCCAAAAGATGAAAAAAAGAAAGAAATTGAAATCCTAAAAACAATAGACTTTTTCTAATTCCATCACACTTTATTTTTTTCCAAATGACTTTGACCAACTTTACAATCTTGCATTAGAATACGAGCCTTTAATTTTTGCTGTAAGGAATAGAAAATGGAAGAATCTCCAGAATTAGAAAAATTGCCACGAATTATTACTGGTGTATTGAAAATCGTGCTTTGCACGGCATTGATTGCGTTGGCGATTGTACTCATCATTGCTCTTGGAAAAATCACTTATACTTTAGCGATGATGGTGCTTAATACTTCGACTGTCGTGCCTTATGACGTAGCTGAACAAGCAGTGATGTTTTTTTCTTATATTTCGGGTTTATTGGCTTTGATTGTGCAGTATTTTTAAAAAGCGGCTATCACTTCCCTTTGCGCTATTTTATTTATGCTGGGATCACTGCGATGTTGCGTTTAATCATTGTTAATCATGAAAGCTCGGTGGATACCATCTTATTTGCAGGCGCAATTTTGATTATGGTGATCGCACTCTGTTTGGTGTTATATTCTAATAAACTGAAAAAAATATAGTTTTAGATTCAAAGCAACAAAAAAACGCACTTCAATTGAAGTGCGTTTTGTCTTTTAGTTGAGTTACTCAGATTTGCTTTCTAAAAAGTGCGGTTGAATTTTCTTCTATTTTTTTCTTCCGCACTTTCTGGGACGCCATCCCTGAATTGCCATCACTGATTTCAAACTCTCTTGGCGAACTTGCTCAGCTAATGCTTTATCACCCGCTTGTTCAAATACATAAGATGCCATCATCAAATCATTTGGCTCTAACTGTTCAGGGCAAGCTATCACGTTTTTGAATACATCTGCTGCTTTTAGTAAATTCATTATTACGAACATATAAATAACCCAAAGCACGATTGATACAGCATTTTTGTTTTTTTCATCTGCACGTTTTGCACGTTTTTCGATTAACTTGAGAAGTTTACTGTTATCTTCTGGTTGTAAACGTGTAATTTGAGTACAAAGTTCTTTGCTAATGCTGGTGTTATCACCAATTTTTCTTCAATACTTCAACGGTAAATTCTGATGCTGATTCGTGATCATTACAATCAATTAAACGCTGAATTAAACCAACTTTGAGATCAATATTATTACGGCGACTACGAGACTGAGCATCCCACCATTCAAGTAAACCATCTACGCCTTCTTCATTCATTTTTCTCATCGAGCAAACCATTTTTCTGTTTGAGAACGAAGATCTTTTGAACTCTTCAGCACTGAATAAACCGCTATTTTTCAACACCCATCTAGAAATCTTATCGAGGGCTTGATAGGCTTTAGAACGAAGATAAATTTCTACCGCCAGTTTTAACACTTCTTTATTGCGACCAGCCATTTCTAGCAAGCTATCCACAGAACTGCGCGCTGCTGGCAATTTGTTTTGTTGCAATAAAATACGCGTGCGGGCAATTTCTACCAGCAAATTATCTGAACCAGCTAATTCAGTGGCTTCAATCAAATAGCGATTTGCGCTAAATTCATCACCACGTTGTTGTGCTGCTTCAGCTGCTTTGATGAGGTTTAACACAGGCTCAGCAGAATGTTTGGCATTCTTACCAATCAATTTTTCTGCTTTGGCGTAATCCCCTTCATTCATCTTCATCAAACCTTCAAGGGTTTGTTTTTGTGCTCTCACACGCTTACGGCTAGAAAACCAATTATAAGAACCGCGACTTAAACGTAGAAAACGCGTTACGATCCATTCCAAACCATAAATAATCGCTAAAGCAATTACGAAAAAAATTACTAATGTCGTAATCGACATTTCAACGATATTATTTGTTGTTTCAATACGAACATAGCCTTGCTGACCAGAAAGATAAGGCCCTGCAATCAACCCAGCAAGCAATGCTAGCATTAAAAAGCACTCTAAACATAGGCTATCCTTATTTTTTTGTGGCTCAGCTTTTGCCGGTTGAGATTCTTGTTTTTCTGGTGCAGATGCTTCTGTTGCCGCACTTTCAGCTTTAGGCATAGTTTCAATGGCTTTATCCGCTTCAATTTCCACCTTTTGAACATCTAACGGCGCACGATTGAGATATTTATCAAGCAAGGTCAAACTTTGTAATTGCCCTGGCACATCGACATAAATAGAAGAATCAGCCAGCTCATCTACTGATTTTAAGAAATTTTGCGTCACTTCTGCATTCGTATCAAAAATAGCTACGAACCCAAGAAGCAACCGCATCTAAAGATTGTTTATAAAGTTCATCTTGCTGGCGTGGCACGGCCATAATAGCAAGTTGTAAACGTAAACGAATGTTCTCACGCAGATAAATATCTTGGTTTGGTGCAAGCAATTCTTTTTTATCCGCACTTTGTTTTGACGAAATACGAATGAAGTGATTTAAGAAAGAAGTTGCGCTCTTTTCCACATTTTGCTGCCAATCTGCAATATCATCGGATAATTTACCGCTCTTTTCTGGCGTTTCATCAAAATTCACATTCAGTGCTTGTAACTCATCCACCGTATTGGCAAGCTGTGAAAGTTTTTGCATTACTGCATTTTGGTCTACACTTGAAAGTGAAAGAAGCTGTTTTAAATCTTGGTTGATTGCAGTACGAATCGCATTCGCTTGTGAATTGTTTACCTTAACAAGTGTTTCATCAGCCAATTTTAATAAAGAAACAGCCGTATCAACATCGTTATCTAACACAAGTTTACGCAAGGCGTTATTTAACAAGAAATCTGCTTCGGAAAATAACCAGTCACTCGGTTGTTGTGCACCAGCCAGTTGACTAACTTGTTTTACTTGAGCTTGTAGCGCAGCAATTTCACCTGTTTTGCCTGAAACTAATTGCTCAAGTTGCTCGACTTTATCTTGTACGGTTTTTAAGCCTTGTTCTAATTGTGCAAGCTGTCCACTATTATCAGACACAGGGGCAGAAACAGCTACACCACTTTGGCTTTCAAGTGCGGTTAATTTTTTGCTGAATTTCAGCTACTTGTTGCTGACCAAAATAATAACCAGCCCCACCCACACCTAGCGCAATGAGAATCGCCAATAAACTCAATGCTGTGCCCGTTTTTTTCACAATAGTTTGTGGAACTGGCTGCATCGTTTCAGTTTTTTCAACCACCGTTTCCGGCGTATCACCGACGTGGTCAGTGATGTCGTTAGATTGATCTTTTGCCATATCAATTCCTTAATAAGTCAGATTGAGTAAGGTATTCAATAAATTCAAATTATTGCCCTTTAGGAAAAATCACAATATTTTTTTCCCTTAGGCTTATTTTTTAAAATCTGTAATGCGTTCGCTTTGACAAGAAAAAAATACGGAGCGGTTCTTCCACAAACTGTAAAGAAATGTAAATCTTACATTAGTGAAATTAAGTAATTTACGCAATGAAATTGAGGGTTATCCTATCACTCTTAGGTTAAAAAAAGTCATTTTGATTGTTGATATAAGAAACACCTCAGATATGAGAAATTGAATTAAAAATAAGATTTTTTTAGTCATTTATTTTGCTTTCTGATAATTTAAAGTCTCTGATTCTTTTAAAAAACTGTGATTTGCATCACAAATTTTTTTGCATTTATACTCCCTAAGTGGTAAATTGTTCGCCAATTTTTGTTGTTCTGGTAGGGACACCGCGTGGAATGTAATCTAGCACAAGCAAAACAATGGGTTAGTACCTTGGATCAACGCCGTTTTGAGCGTGCATTACAAGGTTCAGACGATGCATTCCAACACGTTTTAGCGGTTGTTCCTTTACTTTTACACCTAAACCACCCGCAACTTCCCGGCTATGTTATTCACGCCCCTCAGGTATTGCAAGTTTCCTCGCATCTGATTATCAAAAAAAGTGGCTAACCAATGAATACGGTATTCACTATGCCGATCATAAGCCTTCAACACTCAAAAGTGCGGTAAATTTTCACGAGGTTTTACCACCAATTCTAGGCGTTTATTTAATGGGTAGCTTTGGCTCAATAAGTCAAACCTCTTCTTCCGATCTTGATACTTGGATTTGTGTCCGAGACGACTTAACCACTGATGAACACGATCTTCTTAGCCAAAAACTAAACGGATTAGTGAATGGGCCATGCAATTTAATGTAGAAATTAATTTTTTTATTTAATGGATCAACAACGTTTCCGCAATGAACATTATGCTGACCCACTAACTATTGAAAAATAGCGGCTCTGCGCAATATATGTTATTGCTTGATGAGTTCTATCGCTCCGCCGTACGCTTAGCTGGTAAACCTCTACTTTGGTTGCATTTATGGGTGGAAAATGAAAAAGACTATGAAAAGAGGTGGCTCGTTTAATTACTGAAGGGGAAATAGATCCAAATGATTGGGTGGATTTTGGCGGTTTAGGGACAATTTTTCTGCAAACGAATATTTCGGTGCTAGCTTATGGCATCTTTATAAAGGGATTGATTCGCCTTATAAATCTGTGCTCAAAAATTTTATTGTTGGAAGCCTATTCCAAGGAATACCCAAACACTTGCTTAATTGCCCGCACTTTTTAAGCGAGATTTACTTGCAGGTAATACCAATCCAAATCACCATTTTTGATCCTTACATTGCCATTCTTGCAAAAAGTAACCCAATATTTAACCGCACTTTCTGAATTTAAACGTTTGGATTTTTGTGCGCCATTGTTTCTATGTGAAAGCAACAGAAGATCTTGCGCTGTTACCAAGCCAATAATTGGCGTATTCGTCATATGAAAATCCTTGCGCAAGAATGGGGATGGTCTGCAGAAACGGTGAAACACCTCAAATAAAGCGTCCATTTCTGGAAAATTAAAGGATGTCAAAAGAAAAGCCACGATAACATAGTGAAATTTTTAATGTTGAGCTATCGCAATTTAGTGGAATTTGCGCGAAAGCATCACATTCACTCGAGTGTCGTGCCACAAGATATCAACATTCTTTCTCGCAAACTTTATACTGCTTTTGAAGAACTTCCAGGCAAAGTGTCATTACTCAACACACAGATATCTCACAATTTATCAGAAGCACACCTGACTTTTTGTCGAAGTCCGTGGCAATAAACATTTTAAAGATGGTTGGTACCTTTATCAATCAACCAACGCACCATATTATGTTCTCCAAAGAACGGGTGATTGAATATGGAGAAAGCCTCAATAAATTAGTCTCTTGGGCATATTTTAATCATCTACTCACGGAAAAAACGGGGCTTGCCATTTTTAGCAAGAATGTGACTTTAAGCACATTACAACGCTTTGTCACTAACTTGCGTCAGTCGTTTTCCAAGCACCATCACCAAACAACCCTAAAAACAGCGATTTATTGAACCAATGCGAAATTCGTAGCTTGTTTATTGCCATAAATCTCACCACAGATCCAACATCCAAAGTAGAAGAAGTGTTAACGGGTATTTCATCGCGAGATTTATTTAGTTTTTGGACCGCTCGAACAAAGCCTTGTGGGCAGTATCGATTTTACTTATCGCAATGTGTGGAATGAAATCCGAACGCTCCATTTTGAAGGGCAAATGCCATTTTGCTTGCACTAAAAGTGCTTTCTAACAAAATTTATCGTGGCGTTAATCGCCCTGACTCTATCCAAGTCTATTGTTATAGTGAACGTTATCGCCAAGATTTACGGCAATTAGTGATGGGATTAGTAAATCGATGCGTTAGCATCCAAGTTGGCGATATTCAACAACCTTGCCAAACGTCGCGCTTACGCGTAGCGGGTAAAAACTGGCAATTATTTTTTGAAGATCGCGGGATTAGCTTACAAGAAATCGGAAATGAATCTGTCTGCAATGAAGCTGAAAGTGCGGTGGATTTTGACGAAGTTTTACAAATGCCAATTGAAGATAGCGAGACAAACCAAGAAAGTCGTCGCTATCCGTCAGAAATGGATGCCTTCGCAAGTGAAGGATTCCTACAATTCTTTTTTGAAGATAATTCAGATCACAGCTTCAATGTTTACATTTTTAGATGAATCTAATCGTCTCGAAATCTATCGCCACTGCGATGGTGAAAAAGATGAAAAAGTGCGGGAGATTAATCAGCTTTTATCAAAACGCCAAACTAGAAGGCGATAAAAAAATCCTTACAATATCGTTCAACGTAATTTTTAACTACCCTCAATTTTTATCAACTAAAAAAATGGGAAAAATGGCATATCCATTGTGCCGTTTAAATTCCGCCCAATAAATAAGTAATATCCTCGTTAGAAATTATTTTTGGCCTGTTTCACTTTTTGTTTTTAATAGATCTTTCCGTGCATACACAAATTCAGCTATGATTGACATATGTAAACGTGTAGTCTGAAAGCAGGCAACAGGAGGAAAAATGACATTAGATGTGTGGCAACATATTCGCCAAGAAGCCAAAGAACTTGCCGAAAACGAACCTATGCTTGCCAGTTTTTTTCATTCTACGATTTTAAAACATCAAAATCTGGGCGGTGCGCTAAGTTATTTATTGGCGAACAAATTAGCCAATCCTATTATGCCCGCCATTTCTCTCCGAGAAATTATTGAGGAAGCCTATCAAGCCAATCCATCGATCATTGATTGTGCTGCTTGCGATATCCAAGCTGTTCGCCACCGAGACCCTGCTGTAGAATTATGGTCCACCCCATTGCTTTATTTAAAAGGTTTCCATGCGATTCAAAGCTATCGAATCACCCATTATTTATGGAATCAAAATCGTAAATCCCTTGCCCTTTATTTACAAAATCAAATTTCAGTAGCTTTCGATGTCGATATTCATCCAGCAGCGAAAATTGGTCACGGCATCATGTTCGACCATGCAACAGGTATTGTTGTGGGGGAAACATCTGTAATCGAAAATGATGTCTCAATTTTGCAAGGCGTAACACTTGGCGGTACGGGAAAAGAATCGGGAGATCGTCATCCCAAAGTACGCGAGGGAGTCATGATTGGGGCGGGAGCAAAAATTCTCGGCAATATTGAAGTGGGTAAATACGCCAAAAATTGGGAGCAAATTCTGTTGTGCTTCACCCTGTGCCGGAATATGCCACAGCAGCAGGTGTACCTGCTCGCATTGTGAGTCAAGATAAAGCGGCAAAACCTGCTTTTGATATGAACCAATATTTTATCGGCATTGATGATGGAATGAATTTAAACATATAAGGAGACACCATGATCAACAAAGATACCCAACTCTGCATGTCTTTATCTGGTCGTCCCAGGTAATTTTCGGTACCACCTTTCACAATTATTTGTACGACAAACTAGGATTGAAATTTCATTTATAAAGCCTTCACCACGCAAGATATTGAGCACGCCATTAAAGGTGTGCGTGCATTAGGCATCCGTGGTTGTGCAGTTTCAATGCCATTCAAAAGAAAGCTTGTATGCCATTTTTAGATGAAATTCATCCGTCAGCACAAGCCATTGAATCCGTAAACACAATCGTGAACGATAATGGCTTTTTTGCGTGCATATAACACTGATTACATTGCCATCGTAAAATTAATTGAAAAATATCACTTAAATAAAAAAATGCTAAAGTCATTGTTCATGGCAGTGGTGGTATGGCAAAAGCCGTTGTGGCTGCCTTTAAAAAAATTCAGGTTTTGAGAAGTTAAAAATTTACGCACGCAACGTAAAAACAGGTCAATATCTAGCCGCACTTTATGGCTATGAATACATTGATTCTTTAGAAGACCAGAAGGCTGACATTTTAGTCAATGTTACGCCAATCGGCATGAAAGGTGGCAAGGAAGAAATGGATTTAGCCTTTCCAAAAGCACTCATTGATAATGCTAGTGTCGCGTTTGATGTAGTGGCTATTCCTGCCGAAACACCCTTTATTCGTTATGCTCAAGCACAAGGAAAACAAACCATTTCTGGCGCAGAAGTGATTGTACTTCAGGCTGTAGAACAATTTGAACTTTATACACATCAACGCCCAAAGCGATGAATTAATCGCTGAAGCTGCGGCGTTTGCTCGAGCCAACTCTTAACATCAAAAGTGCGGTGATTTTTTTCACCGCACTTCTAATCTTTAATAAAACCAAATTCTCCGCTTTTCATCCATTTTTAAAATTGACGCGTAATTTTTTCTCCAATCCCCTAATACAATTCGAGTAAATCCTTCTTGTTGATGAATCGCCTCACGGTGTGTGTGTCCATGAATTAATAAATTCACACCAAACTCTTGTACTTTTTCTGTCGTGAAGGCTTGATTTACATCCATGATTTCCTGTGATTTGGCTTGTTTATCTTGATTACTCTTTGCCCGAATTTTCTCCGCAATTTTCACCCGCACTTTTAATGGTAAGCACAAAAACAAACGCTGCAGCCATTTTTGATGAACTCTACGGCGAAATTGTTGGTAAGCCCTCATCATCAATGCAAAGCGTATCGCCATGACAAAGTAAGATTTTTTTATCATAAAGTGTGATTAATTGATAATCAGGTAAAAGCTGAGCTCCCGTTTCTTTTGAAAAACGTTCGCCAATCAAGAAATCACGGTTGCCATGCTGAAAATAACATTGCACACCTTGCTCGCTTACCGATTTAATTAAATCTTTAACTTGTTGAATCAATGCAGATTGCTCATCATCACCAATCCAAAAATCAAAAAGATCACCCAAAATGTAAAAGCCGTTCAGCCTGTGGGGCAAGATTCTGCATAAAATCGACAAAAAGTGCGGTCAATTCAGGCCGATTTTTCGCTTAGATGCAAATCAGAAATAAAATAGCTATGTTTCATAAAAAAATTCCACGATTTTTTTGTTTAGATTAGCACATATTGATATTGAATTTGCTATACTTTAACGAAATTTTTGTATAGGACATCCTCATGTTAAAACTACTTCGAATTTTCCTCGTATTAATCTGCTGTATTCTAATTTGTGTACTGGGTACGATTTATTCTTTTATCCGCTTTAAAAATCCAAGCAACGTAGGCATTGTTGCACGTTGGTTTGGGCGTTTATATCCACTTTTTGGCTTAAAAGTAGAACATCGTATTCCTCAAAATCAAGAGCAGATTGGACGCGCGATTTATATCGGTAATCACCAAAACAATTATGATATGGTGACAATCTCTTATATGGTGCAACCTCGTACAGTAAGTGTGGGTAAAAAAAGCTTAATTTGGATCCCCTTCTTCGGTATTCTGTATTGGGTAACAGGCAATATTTTCTTGGACAGAGAAAACCGCACAAAAGCACACAGTACGATGTCTCAGCTCGCACGACGAATTAATGAAGATAATTTATCTATTTGGATGTTCCCAGAAGGCACTCGCAGTCGTGGTCGCGGTTTATTACCCTTTAAAACGGGTGCATTCCATGCGGCGATTTCAGCAGGTGTACCGATTATTCCTGTGGTTTGCTCAACCACGCATAATAAAATTAATTTAAATCGTTGGGATAATGGCAAAGTGATTTGCGAAATAATGGAGCCAATTGATGTTTCAGGCTATACCAAAGACAACGTTCGAGATCTTGCGGCTTATTGTCACGATCTAATGGAAAAACGCATTGCCGAACTTGATGAAGAGATAGCAAAAGGAAACTAAAATGCCACGCCTTTTCCCGCCGTCAATTATTAAAAACAGCTGCGATTTCTACCGCACTTTCCACAGTGCCCGCACCATTGTTAGCGGCAAGCCGTGAAAAATTAGTTGTGCCGCCACTAATCGAAGTTCGTCGCGGTCGCCCGATTGTATTAACAATGCAGGAAATGAATTATCCCCTAGATGGCTCACACAATGTGACAGTATGGGGATTCAACGGTAATTATCTTGGCCCAACCATTAAAAATCAAATCAGGTAGCTTTGCCAAACTTAATTATCATAACAATTTGCCACAATCCGTTGCCTTATCTATTCAAGGTTTACAAGCATCAGGTGAACTGTTTGGTGGGGCGGCTAGAATACTAAAAAAAGGCGAGTCTTGGGCTCCCATCGTGCCTATTGAACAACCCGCAGCAAGCTGTTGGTATCGTTCTGCAACATTAGCCAACTCAGCCTATCAAACCTATCGTGGCTTTAGCTGGAATGTGGTTGATTGAAGATGAACAAAGCCTAAAAAGCTAATCTTCCCAATAAATACGGCGTTGATGACATTCCATTGATTTTACAAGACATGGAATTTAACAATGATGGTCTCCAATTATTCAAACAAAATCAACCGCACTTTGTAGGCAATCGCTTATTAGTCAATGGTATTGAAGCACCATATTTAGATGTCGCACGGGGTTGGATTCGTTTACGTTTGCTCAATGCCTCATTAGCTCGCGCTTATGATTTACGCTTGGATAATGATCAAGAAATGCTACTTATTGCACAAGATTTAGGTTTCTTACCAAAAGCTAAATCGATCAAATCTCTGGTTCTCTCGCCAGGAGAACGCGCAGAAATACTCGTTAATATGAATGAAATTGACAACGTATCTCTCATTAGCGGAAGTAAACGTGGCTTGTACGACAAAATGAAAAATATGTTGATCTCAAGCGATGAACTCGCTGATAACACCGTCCTTGAATTGCGTGCCAAGGGAGAAATGTCAGCATTTAATAAACAACCGAATCTCACTTTCGAAACGGATGCACCAGCAATATTACAACAAGCCGTTGCACAAACTCGAGAATTTAATATTGATGTCACAAACGGTTTAATTAACCAAAGACGTTTTGACCCACGCAAAAGTTGATGTAATAGCCCGAAAAGGAACAATTGAACGCTGGATTTTTAAAATGCCAGTTTACCTGTAGGATTTACTATTCAAGGTGCCAAATTTGTGGTGGAAAGCCAAGGAGAACATCAATTCCAAGCTGAAGAATTAGCTTGGAAAGATACAGTTTGGGTAAAAAAACAAAACTCAAATTTTTAGTGAAATTTGATCAAGCATCTTCTGAAACTACCCATTCTTATTTGGGAGTGTCGAATTTAATGCTAGAAGATATGGGATGCATTGGCGTACTGATGGTACAATAGCTTTAACTATCCCCAAAAACACCATAAATTTTTAATCATTCATACTTTATTTAAAGAGGAAAATCGTAATGAAAAATCATTAACATTAGCCGTACTTTCTTTATGCGCAGCATCATCTGTATTTGCCGCGTCCGATGTTCCACAAGAACCTCAACCAACACTTTACCTTTCAACCTATGATATGTCTGGGAAAAACCCCAACTGATTTAGGTAAAAAAAGATATTTCTCGTTCAGCTAAAGCACACCAACTTTGCTGGGTAGCTAATGGTAATTTTGCTAAACAAATTACTGTTACCGAAGTCTTTAAATCGCCTGAAAAACAACCTTTGCTGTATCAGAAAAATCCAAATGCCGTTAAAGTTTCTGAAGATAAAAAGACCCACACAATCACAACCACTCGTGATGCATTAAACCAAGGTAAAACGGTAGTAAATTGCTGGAAATTTGATGAAAAAGGATCCTAGAGGTCAATATACAATCCAAGTTCAAGTAGGTGCGATTGTTTATGATCCGTTGACATTTAACGTGGTAAAATAAGAAAGAAATAAAAAAACTCAGCTTTTTGCTGAGTTTTTTTAAATTTTATGCAAGAAAAAGTTATAGAAAACTCTAGATATATCCCATCAACAGTTTATTGAAAAATATTACTAGCCTTGAGCTTTTTTTCCAGTATAATCTGACCAATTTTCTGACAAATTAAAACAAGACGATGAATAAAAAACACACTTTAATTTCACTTGCTATTTTGACCGCACTTTATAGCCAACAAAGTTTGGCGGATTTGCATGAACAATGTTTAATGGGCGTGCCAAAAATTTAGTGGTGAAATCGTGACTGGGGATGTGAATTCTCTGCCTGTCTATATTGAAGCGGATAATGCAGAAATTAACCAACCAAATGATGCGACCTATCAAGGTAATGTGGATTTGAAACAAGGCAATCGTCATTTGTTAGCACAATCCGTGCAGGTAAAACAATCAGGAAACCAGCCAACGCCTTTACGCATGGCTTATGTCCGCAATGGATTTGATTATAAAGATAATCAGATCAATATGTTGGGTAAAGATGCAGAGTTTAATTTAGATAGTCACGATGGTAATTTAACAAATTCAGAATATGAATTTGTCGGTCGTCAAGGTCGCGGTAAGGCTGATGATATAACGCTAAGTAATAATTATCGCGTAATGAAAAACGCCACCTTTACTTCATGTTTGCAAGGTGACAATGCCTGGGCCGTAGATGCGTCAGAAATTCGTCAATACGTGAAAGAAGAATATGCTGAAATGTGGCATGCTCGTTTCAAAGTGCATGGTGTTCCCGTCTTTTATACCCCTTACTTACAATTACCCATTGGAGATCGTCGTCGTTCTGGCTTATTGATTCCAAGTGCGGGGACATCTAGCCGAGATGGTCTTTGGTATGCACAACCAATTTATTGGAATATTGCACCTAATTACGATCTTACTTTTACCCCGAAATATATGTCTCGCCGTGGTTGGCAAGCAAATGGGGAATTTCGCTATTTAACCCCTATTGGCGAAGGTAAAAGTGTGCAGGAGAATATTTAGGTAAGGATCGTTACTCTGAATATTCTAGTGATAATCGAAAACGTCATTTTGTTCTATTGGAATCACAATTCTAGATTTTTGCAAAATTGGCGCTTAAATATTGATTATACCCGAGTAAGTGATAAACGTTATTTCAGTGATTTTGAGTCCGTTTATGGTCGCAGCACTGACGGCTACGCAAACCAATATGCTCGCATAGCTTATTATCAACCAAATTATAATTTTTCTCTTTCTGCACGACAGTTCCAGATTTTTCGATGAAGTGGACATCGGCCCTTATCGTGCAATGCCACAATTAGATTTCAATTATTACAAACATGATTTGGCTAATGGATGGTTGAATTTCAAATTACATTCACAAGCTGTTCGTTTTGATAATGACAGTGAATTAATGCCAACTGCATGGCGTTTCCATGCAGAACCTAGCCTAAATTCTTTAATGTCAAATAAATACGGCAGTTTGAATATTGAAACTAAACTTTATGCTACTCGCTACGATCAGAAAAAAGGTTCAGGAAAAAATGCAGAGGACGTGCAAAAAACGGTAAATCGAGTTATTCCACAATTTAAAGTTGATTTACAAAGCGTATTAGCACGCGATACAACGTTCTTAAAAGACTATACACAAACTTTCGAACCACACGTGCAGTATTTATATCGTCCTTACCGAAATCAAAGCAATATTGGTTCAAAACTTAATAATGAGTATTTAGGATTTGGTTACGATTCAGCATTAGTACAGCAAGATTACTATTCGCTATTCCGTGATCGCCGTTATAGTGGTTTAGACCGAATTTCATCGGCGAATCAAGTTACCTTGGGTGGCACAACGCGTTTTTATGATATTGGTGGTGAGGAACGCTTTAATTTATCTGCAGGTCAAATTTATTACTTAAGTAATTCTCGTATTGATGAAAAACCCAGCAAATAAAACACCGACTTCATCATCAGCTTGGGCTTTAGAATCTAATTGGAAAATGAGTGATAAATGGCATTGGCGTGGTAGCTATCAATTTGATACTCATACCAATTCAACATCATTAGCAAATACATCACTAGAATATAATCCCTGAAAAAAATAATTTAATTCAGTTAAATTATCGATATGCGAACCAAGAATATATTGACCAAAAACTTGGGTAAATCAGCTAACGCATATCAACAAGATATCCAACAAAGTAGGGATTGGTTGTAGGCTGGGAAATTGCGAAATAATTGGGCTGTAGTAGGACGCTATTATCAAGATCTCGCCTTACAAAAACCAGTAGAACAATATATTGGCGTCCAGTATAACAGCTGTTGTTGGGCGGTTGGTGTCGGTGCTAGACGCTATGTCACAAGCCACCAAAATCAAAAAGCATAATGAGGTCGTTTACGATAATAGCATTGGCGTAACCTTAGAATTAAGAGGTTTAGGCACCAATGACCATCAAAGTGGTATTCAAGAAATGCTAGAAAAAGGAAAACTACCTTATATTCGAGCATTTAGTTTGGACTAAACATGGTTCAATATAAACGTTAAATCTACAAAAAGAGCGGCTAAAAATAGCCGCTCTTTTGTCACAATATACAAAATAAAATACTGATTAGCAATTACCTAACTTTTCGTTTAAAACGCTGAGCAACTGATCTTTACTAATCATTTCTTTTTCACCAGTACGGCGGTTCTTATATTCAATTTCACCGTTCTCTAGGGTTTTTCTCACCGATTACCACCATATGCGGTACACCGATAAGTTCCATGTCTGCAAACATCACGCCTGGGCGTTCTTTACGATCATCAAAAATCACATCTACGCCTTGTGATTGTAAAGTACGGTAAAGTTCTTCAGCGTATTTTTGCACGGCTTCAGATTTGTGCATGTTCATTGGCACAATCGCTACAGTAAATGGTGCAATTTCATCTGAAGGCCAAATAATACCGCGATCATCATGATGCTGTTCAATCGCTGATGCCACCACACGAGTTACGCCGATGCCGTAGCACCCCATTGTCATCACAAGAGGTTTACCGTCTTCACCTTGAACGGTCGCTTTCATCGCTTCAGAGTATTTTTTACCCAGTTGGAAAATATGTCCCACTTCAATACCACGTTTAATTTGAAGAGTACCTTTACCATCTGGACTTGGATCGCCTTCCACTACATTACGTAAATCAAATACTTCTGGCATTGCTACATCGCGTTCCCAGTTCACATTGAAGTAATGTTTTCCATCGATATTCGCGCCACAACTAAAATCAGACATTAACGCTACAGTGCGGTCAATAATCACTGGAATATTTAAATTTCACAGGGCCCTAATGAACCCCACGCCAGCACCAATTTTTCGCTTTGATTTCTGCTTCATCTGCAAACTCAAGAGGATCTGCCACTAATGGATGTTTTTTTGAGCTTTAATTTCATTTAATTCATGATCACCACGAATAATCAAGGCAACAAGCGGTTGATTTTCATCAGCACCTTTTTACAATCAACGTTTTCTCACAGTTTTTAGTGATTGGTTGATTAAATTGTTCTACAAGTTCATTAATAGTTTTCGCATTTGGTGTATCAACCAATGTCATTTCTGCAGTTGACGCTTGACGCTCACCGATAGCTATCGCTTCAGCAAGCTCAATATTCGCTGCAAAATCCGATTCTGTTGAGAATACAACATCATCTTCCCCGCTTGAAGCTAACACTTGGAATTCGTGAGAAGCAGAACCACCGATAGACCCCGTATCCGCTTGCACCGCACGGAAATCTAAGCCTAAACGGTTAAAAATGTTACTGTACACTTGGTACATCACATCATAGGTTTCTTGCAAACTTTCTTGTGTCGTGTGAAATGAGTACGCATCTTTCATAATAAATTCACGCGAACGCATCACACCAAAACGAGGGCGCACTTCATCACGGAATTTAGTTTGAATTTGGTATAAATTAAGTGGAAGTTGTTTATATGAAGAAACTTCTCGGCGGACTAAATCAGTAATCACTTCTTCGTGAGTTGGACCAAGTACAAAGTTACGGTTTCCGCGGTCTTCGAAACGAAGGAGCTCAGGACCATATTGCTCCCAACGACCAGACTCTTCCCATAATTCTGCCGGTTGCACCACAGGCATTAATACCTCGATTGCACCACCTTTGTTCATCTCTTCGCGAATAATCTTTTCTACTTTTTTCAATACGCGAATACCCGTCGGCAACCAGTTATATAAACCAGAAGCCATTGGGCGAATCATACCTGCACGCAACATTAATTGGTGGCTAACAACCTGAGCATCATTTGGCGTTTCTTTAAGAGTGGAGAAATAAATATTGACTTGTACGCATGGAATTAACCCTAGATTCTGAAAAATTGGCGAGAGTATAACAAAAAGTACGGTTGTTTTTTTAACCGCACTTTAAAGTTATACAAAAATTTTCTGCCCATTACCACAAACGCGCTTTTTCTTTTACCCGCGATCAAGGATGTCCAATCATTTGATAATTGATTTTTACTTTTATCAATATAATCGAGAATTTTTCTGATATATTTCTAAATGTGCCTCTTTTAATAGTTGCAAGGCTAATTTTTGTGTCATCATCCAAAAGCTCATAACAATGCATCGCATAGTTATGCATCTCTGTAATAGAATTTTTTTATCGACGAAGACAGCATTGGTTTTTGCACCTAATAATGAAATAGTCTCCGTATAAATATCATAAAAATTCTTAAATAAACTTTCTTGGTTTTTTAGAAGAAACATATCTACTAATAGAACCTTCTCTATCCCTTCTATACATATAGAAAGGATTTGGATAAATCACATAATTATTAATATGTCGAATGAGCGAGAATGTCCAAACCACATCCTCAAAAAGCCGTCCTTTAATAAAAATAAAAGCTTATTATCTTTGATGATTTTTCTTTTTAAAATTTTTGTATAAGGAAAACCAACAAAAATGCCCTTTTTCACTTAAATACGCATATTCACTATTAAAAATAACCTGCAATCTTTTTATTGGCAGTATGTGGTTGATTGTATGATTAGGGTATACACTACTCATATAATTAATAATCAACTCAGGCTGTTGATATTCATCAATTAATGCTTCAATATCATTTAATATTTGAGTACCATTCCAATAATCATCACTATCCAAGAAAATAATATATTCACCACGTGCAATATCAATACCACAATTCCGAGACTCTGAAACCCCGCCATTTTTGCTTATGAATAAAGACAATATTTTTTTATGTTTTTCCGCATAACGGATACAGATATCCATTGAAGAATCCGTTGATCCATCATCAACTAAAAATTAACTCATAATTCACAAATTCTTGCGCTAAAACAGAATCAAGGCATTGCTCTAAATATTTTTTCTACATTATAAACCGGCACAATAATACTAAATAAAAGGAGTATCTACTGCTTTTTAGCGATTTATCTTTGATCTGTTTTTCCTAAAAAAATGTTGAACTTTGTGCAATATTTTTCCGGATTATAGAATTCCGCCCACTGCTCCGCTAACCAATAAGGCTTAATTTCATTATTTTTTTCTACTAATTGTTGGGCCACATTTTTTTCTAATTAAATAGAGACGTCCCTTTGTTATAATGGTTCGCCTCAAAAGAAAACAATAGCATGCGCCTCATCGTCTGCTTGAGCGAGTTCTTCTTCACCATCTCGCTGTAATTTAATGACGCCATAATGAAAAATATTTTTCTAATATAATCTTGAGTCAGTCGTTCATAATTCTCAGCTAATTCAACATTACTTTCAGAAATCAATACAAATTCATCATCTTGAATATCTGAATTTTTCCACAATAGTTTTCCAACATTTTATATGAGAAAGTGTTCTTGATATTTCTTCATTAGTAATCTTTCTATGTAAACATTTAGTAGCTTTTTCTATATTAAAAAGAAACTTGAGATCAGAAATATGACTCACTTGATTTTTCATCAAATGAAAAACCGGTATAAACTCAGGGTGTTTTTCAATAAAAGATTGAGATATTTTTGATTTATCCTCTGAATAAATCACATAACGTTTTAATTTAGACATAAATTCCCTTTAGTATTTATATTAGTTATCCAAAAATCGCCTTATGCTCTTGGATTAATCGCATAAATGGTAAACCAAATCTCTCTAATTTGATCGTTCCCACGCCATTGATTTGCAACATTTCAATATTACTTGTTGGCATATATTGTGCCATTTCTTGCAAAGTCGCATCATTAAAGACAATGTACGGCGGAATATTTTCTTTATCGGCGATTTGTTTGCGTAAGAAGCGCAGGCGTGCAAATAAATCCTTATCGTAATTTGCAACACCTTGACGTTGTGGATTATGGGCAATCTTACTGATTGCAGAAATTCGAGGCATTGCCAGTTCTAATGGTTCTCCACCTTTTCAGAAATCGCTTTCGCACTTTCAGTAAGTTGCAACGTTGGATTTAATTCACTAATAACCTGTTGCACAAAACCCAAATGAATAAGCTGACGAATGACAGACTGCCAATGCTCTTTGCTTTTATCTTTTCCGATACCATACACTGAAAGTTTATCATGTTGGCGTTCAATAATTTTCTGATTGTGCATGCCACGCAACACCGCAATCACATAATGTGCACCGAAACATTGCCCCACTCGATAAATAGTAGACATTACTTTTTGCGCATCGACTAAGCCATCATATTTTTTAGGAGGATCAAGGCAAATATCACAGTTATTGCATGGCGTTTGTCGATGCTCACCAAAATAATTGAGAAGAACTAAACGGCGACAAGTCTGGCTTTCTGCAAATTCACCAATAGCTTCTAATTTATGTTGCTCTATCTGACGCTGTGGCGTTTCTGGTTTTTCTAAGAGAATTTTTTGTAACCAAGCGTAATCCGCTGGCTCATAAAAACAGAAACAGCCTCTGCAGGTAAATCATCACGTCCTGCTCGCCCCTGTTTCCTGATAGTAAGATTCAATGCTGCGAGGTAAATCAAAATGGGCAACAAACCGCACATTGGATTTATTAATCCCCATTCCAAAAGCAATGGTTGCGACTACCACTTGAACATTATCACGCTGAAAATCCTGTTGCACGCGCTCACGAAGTGCCGTTTCCATTCCCGCATGATAAGCTGCAGCAGAGACGCCTTTATTGCGTAAACTTTCCGCAATTCTCTCAACCTTATTTCTGCTGTTGCAATAAATAATCCCACTCTTGCCCTTTTGAGCTAACACAAAACGCGTCAGTTGCTCCATTGGTTTATATTTTTCTTCCAAGGTATAACGAATGTTCGGTCGATCAAAACTACCAATATATTTATGCGGATTTTCCAGATTAAGGTGAGTCAAAATATCTTGGCGAGTAGCATAATCGGCTGTCGCGGTGAGTGCCATAATCGGCGCATGAGGGAAACTAGCTTTTTAAAACCGCCAAGCTGGGTATACTCAGGACGAAAATCATGCCCCCATTGAGAAATGCAGTGAGCTTCATCAATCGCAATAAAGCTGACTTTACTATAGGAAATAAGTTGAAAGAAACTGTTCGTCATCACTTTTTCTGGCGACACATAAAAGCAGTTTAAGTTGCCCAGAAATAAGCTTTATTTTTGTACTTGTTGCTGCTGTTCTAAAGTCTGACTAGAATTAAGAAAAATCCGCCTCAATTCCATTAGCTTGAAGTTGATCCACTTGATCTTTCATCAAGGAAATCAGCGGAGAAATCACTAAAGTTAAACCATCAAAACAAAGCGCGGGAATTTGATAACAAAGCGATTTGCCATTCCCTGTTGCCATTACCACCAAAGCATCTTGTCCGTTTAACGCGGCATTGATGACTTCTTCCTGCCCTTTACGGAAAGATTGATAACCGAAAACCGATTTCAAAACAGAAAGTGCGGTCGGTTTTTCTATTATTTTTGGTGATAAATGAGAATCAAGCATCTTAGAACTGCACGTTCTCGCCATGTGCAGCACAAGCTTCAACTAAACAATCCCAAAAACGTTTTCCGTCATTAGAAACCCAGTCGCCATTTTTAAAAGCAAAATGAAAACCACCTAATTTACTCGCAATCCAAAGCTCAAGTAATGGTTCTTGCTTGTTAATCACTATTTGTGTGCGATTATCAAAAGGTGATTGTAAATACTGAACCTTGCGTTTCACAATCTACATCCGCACCTTGCGCTTCTAATTCTTCTTCAATTTTTTGCCAAACTTGTTCAATATTTTGATGAAATTCTGCAATATTCATAAAATGTTCCTGTTTAAATCTGATAGAATGCGGCAAATTATAAAGCCTTTCTTAAGCTTGTGAAAGGCGGATTTACCGATAAGTAAGAGAGAAAAATGAAAAAAACTACTATCAATTTTAGTGCTTAGTGCAATTTGCATTCTAGCAACAGGATGCGGCGTAAAAGGTCCCTTTATATTTCCCAGAAAAAGAACAAGCACAACAAACCAAATAAGCGATTATCCAATTACAATCCCCAAAATCAAAAAAACAGGAACACAACATGAATTTCTTCCAATATAAAAAAATAATAAGCTTTATGCTGAAGATATTCCGGTTCAACAACTTGCTGAACAATTCGGTACACCTCTTTATGTATATTCTCGCGCAACACTTGAACGCCATTGGCATGCTTTTTGACTCAGCCTTCGGTAAGCGTCCTCACTTAATTTGCTTTTGCCGTAAAATCTTGCTCGAATATCGGCGTATTAAACATCATGGCAAAACTAGGTTCAGGTTTCGATATTGTCTCGCAAGGCGAACTTGAGCGTGTACTTGCAGCGGGTGGCGATGCATCAAAAGTAGTTTTTTCGGGCGTTGCTAAATCCCGAGAAGAAATTATTCGTGCACTAGAGGTTGGAATCCGTTGCTTTAATATGGAATCAGTTTCTGAACTCAAACACATTAACCAGATTGCAGGCGAGATGAGGGAAAAATTGCACCAATTTCTTTACGAGTGAATCCAGATGTTGATGCGCATACGCACCCTTATATCTCAACAGGATTAAAAGAAAATAAATTTGGTGTAAGCGTAAATGAAGCTAGAGAAGTGTATAAATTAGCCTCAACGCTGCCAAACATAAAAATAACAGGGATGGATTGCCACATAGGCTCGCAGCTCACTGAATTACAACCATTTTTAGATGCAACAGATCGCTTAATTGTCCTAATGGAACAATTAAAAGAAGATGGAATAAAATTAAAACATCTCGATCTGGGCGGTGGTTTAGGCGTGACTTATACGGATGAAAACACCACCGAATCCCAAGTGATTACGCGAAATGCATTGTTAGAAAAACTACAAAATTATCCTGAACTTGAAATTATTCTTGAACCAGGCAGAGCAATTTCTGCAAACGCAGGGAATTTTTAGTAGCCAAAAGTGCAATACCTAAAAAAATAATGAAAGTCGTAATTTCGCTATTACCGACACAGGAATGAACGATATGATCCGCCCTGCATTGTATGAGGCTTATATGAATATCGTAGAAATTGACCGCACTTTAGCAAGAGAAAAAGTCATTTATGATGTTGTGGGGCCAGTTTGCGAAACGTCTGATTTCTTAGGCAAACAACGAGAACTTTCTATTGCTGAAGGTGATTATATAGCTCAATGCTCAGCAGGCGCCTATGGAGCAAGCATGTCATCAAACTATAACTCAAGACCCTCGTACTGCAGAAGTTTCTAGTAGATGGAGATAAATCCTATTTAATTCGTCGTCGAGAAACCTTACAAGAACTTTGGGCATTAGAGTCGACCATTTAATCTTTCTTATCTTAAAAGAGCGGTAAAAAAATGATCTATTTTTCTACCGCTCTTTTTCTATCCATCAATCAAACTACCTCAAACAGTAAGTTTGTGAGATAAATCAAATTTTTTTCTATTCTAGATTGGCATAGAATTGAATTCTTTATAGAATATCATGTTTTTTTAAAGTGGACTTTTTGCCACTAAAAGGGGAAATTATGCAAGAAAAAAACTAAAAGGTTTTTATTGATTGACGACCATCCATTAATGCGTCGTGGCATTAAACAACTTGTAGAATTAGACGATAACTTTGAAGTGGTGGCTGACGTAGGCAGCGGCACAGAAGGGATTTCTGTGGCATTACAAACATCACCTGATGTGATCATTTTTAGATCTCAACATGAAAGGACTTTCTGGGTTAGATACACTCAAAGGATTACGAGCAGAAGGCGTCGATGCACGAATCTTAATTTTAACAGTGTCTGATGCAAAAAAATGATATTTATACTCTGATTGATGCAGGTGCAGATGGTTACTTGCTAAAAGATACGGAACCAGATACGCTGCTAGACCAAATCAAAGCGCATTGCACAAGGTGAAGTTATTCTGAGTGATTCTATTAAAAATTTATTGTTAGAACGTACTCATGAAGAAAATCCATTAGACAGCCCTAACTGATCGTGAAATGGGCGTACTTCGTCAAATTGCGACAGGTCTATCAAATAAACAAATTGCAGCACAACTGGTTTATTTCAGAAGAAACCGTGAAAGTACATATCCGTAATTTATTGCGCAAATTAAATGTACATTCTCGTGTTGCCGCAACGGTATTATTTTTTTGAACAAAATCGTTAACAAAAATAATCATAAAAAAATGCGCTAAGATAAACTTAGCGCATTTTTTTCTTTACAGTAACAATATTTACATTAACTCAATAAATTTAATATCTTCTAATAGTATATACAATTCTTTTTTTAATACCTTGTTCAAATTGTACTTCTGCACTTTCTCGATCTAAATCGAGACGCATTCTTTACTCTTTTTATCAAGCAATTTACGAGCATCATGTGTTGGCATATCACGCACAACTTCATATAAGTTAGCCATCGCAGGATAGGTAGATAAATTCTTACCAAAAGGCCTTAATAGCATTGTAAGACGGATTACTCCTTCTGAAGTATTACATTCCCCAGATTGCATTGCTCGAGCAATAACATCAATGCTTTCTTTTTAATCGTATAGTGCGCTCATGCTTGGCTTTAATAATCAATTCCTTTTGGATTTTTTTAACTGTTTTAATAAATATATTGCATATAAACTCAATCCAATCAGCAAGAAAAATGCAACTACAATAAATAGCCAAATCATAACTTATCTAAATTGGTTAATATCAATACGCTCGAAAGTGCGGTATAAATCATCTTCACTTTCATCTTCGTCTTCAATGCCAAGTTCTTCCATTAATTCAGAAATTCTATCTAAGCATTCATCAACAAATTGTTGATCTGCTTTACTAATAGTTTTACCTTCATCTAAAGCATCCAATAATTCATTAAGAATTTCGTTATTTTTCCAGATTTTCAAGCTCTTTCATTGGATCTTGTTTTTTTCACCTGTTTTATTACAGGAATCAATTGACCTTTTTCAGGCTTATTAATAAATTCAACAACCAATGGAACCTTTTTCTTACTACCGATTTTTTTGGATCTTTTAATTTCATTTTTGAAGTTTATTCGATTTTTCTTCAACCGCACTATGACGAGATCCTGAAGCTAAACCTTTATGTTTACGTTTTTTTCTTATCTTCACGAGCTTTTAGCATCCAATTCATAGCGTGTAAGCTTTTTTTACCTGGGCGTGCTTTTGTTATATCTATTTTTTTATCTGCTTTTCGAATTGGCATAATATCGGTAATTCGACGTGTTTTTCTTACGAGCCATAAGGGTATCCTTTCTAAAAATTTTTGCGGATTGTATCACTAGTGCGTATTTTTTTCTCACTAATAAACATAAACTTTACCTAAACTTATTTTTATTAAAGTATTAACTTCTAAAAAACAAAAACCCCAGCTTTTCAACTGGGGTTCTTCTGTTTTTATTTAATTTAACTTAGATAAGTATTTGGTAACCTGGCGGTGCCCTACTCTCACATGGGGATGCCCCACACTACCATCGGCATTACAGCGTTTCACTTCTGAGTTCGGTATGGTGTCAGGTGGTTCCACCGCACTATCGCCGCCAGGATAATTCTTTGATAACTTGTCTTTTCTCTTTTATCTTTCGCTACTCAGCTCTTACTCGACCTTTCACTCGTTCTTATTGGCTACAAGCTGAATCCGATTTTCTTTCTATTGAGTCTTCTATATTTGATTTGTTTGTCTAGTCTTCTCTTTCGCTCTTTTCCAAAAACACTTGAGCGTTGTATAGTTAAGCCTCTCGGGCAATTAGTACAGGTTAGCTCAATGACTCACATCACTTACACACCCTGCCTATCTACGTCTTAGTCTTAAACAACCCTTACAGATTTATAATCTGGGAGAACTCATCTCTTGGCAAGTTTCGTGCTTAGATGCTTTCAGCACTTATCTCTTCCGCACTTAGCTACCCGGCAATGCGTCTGGCGACACAACCGGAACACCAGTGGTGCGTCCACTCCGGTCCTCTCGTACTAGGAGCAGCCCCAACCAATTCTCCAACGCCCACGGCAGATAGGGACCGAACTGTCTCACGACGTTCTAAACCCAGCTCGCGTACCACTTTAAATGGCGAACAGCCATACCCTTGGGACCTACTTCAGCCCCAGGATGTGATGAGCCGACATCGAGGTGCCAAACACCGCCGTCGATATGAACTCTTGGGCGGTATCAGCCTGTTATCCCCGGAGTACCTTTTATCCGTTGAGCGATGGCCCTTCCATTCAGAACCACCGGATCACTATGACCTACTTTCGTACCTGCTCGACTTGTCTGTCTCGCAGTTAAGCTTGCTTATACCATTGCACTAACCTCACGATGTCCGACCGTGATTAGCAAACCTTCGTGCTCCTCCGTTACTCTTTTGGGAGGAGACCGCCCCAGTCAAACTACCCACCAGACACTGTCCGAGACCGCGTTCCGCAATCTTCGTTAGAACATCAAACGTTAAAGGGTGGTATTTCAAGGTCGACTCCATAATCACTGGCGTGACTACTTCTAAGTCTCCCACCCTATCCTACACATCAAAAATTCAATGTTCAGTGTCAAGCTATAGTAAAGGTTCACGGGGTCTTTCCGTCTAGCCGCGGGTACACCGCATCTTCACGGCGATTTCAATTTCACTGAGTCTCGGGTGGAGACAGCCTGGCCATCATTATGCCATTCGTGCAGGTCGGAACTTACCCGACAAGGAATTTCGCTACCTTAGGACCGTTATAGTTACGGCCGCCGTTTACTGGGGCTTCGATCAGGAGCTTCTCTTTCGATTACACCATCAATTAACCTTCCAGCACCGGGCAGGGCATCACACCCTATACGTCCACTTTCGTGTTTGCAGAGTGCTGTGTTTTTTAATAAACAGTTGCAGCCAGCTGGTATCTTCGACCGGTTCAACCTTCAGGGGCTAGCCCTTACAATCTACGCCGGCGCACCTTCTCCCGAAGTTACGGTGCTATTTTTGCCTAGTTCCTTCACCCGAGTTCTCTCAAGCGCCTGAGTATTCTCTACCTGACCACCTGTGTCGGTTTTTCAGTACGGTTTAGATAAACCTGAAGCTTAGTGGCTTTTTCCTGGAAGTGTGGTATCGGTTACTTCAGCTCCGTAGAGCCTCGTCATCATCTCTCAGTGTTAAGGAAGTCCGGATTTGCCTAAACTTCCCACCTACCAACTCAAACGCACATATCCAACAGTGCGATAACCCTAACCTACTCCGTCCCCACATCGCAGTTTATCCAAGTACAGGAATATTAACCTGTTTCCCATCGACTACGCTCTTCAGCCTCGCCTTAGGGGCCGACTCACCCCTGCCCCGATTAACGTTGGACAGGAACCCTTGGTCTTCCGGCGAACGGGTTTTTCACCCGTTTTATCGTTACTTATGTCAGCATTCGCACTTGTGATACGTCCAGCAAACCTCTCGATTCACCTTCATCCGCTTACACAACGCTCCCCTACCCAACAGACTTACGTCTGATGCCGCAGCTTCGGTGCTATATTTCAGCCCCGTTACATCTTCCGCGCAGGCCGACTCGACTAGTGAGCTATTACGCTTTCTTTAAATGATGGCTGCTTCTAAGCCAACATCCTAGCTGTCTAAGCCTTCCCACTTCGTTTCCCACTTAATATAGACTTTGGGACCTTAGCTGGCGGTCTGGGTTGTTTTCCCTCTCCACGACGGACGTTAGCACCCGCCGTGTGTCTCCTGAGTATCACTCTTTGGTATTCGTAGTTTGCATCGGGTTGGTAATCCGGGATGGACCCCTAGCCGAAACAGTGCTCTACCCCCAAAGGTGTCCGCTCAAGGCTCTACCTAAATAGATTTCGGGAGAACCAGCTATCTCCCGGTTTGATTGGCCTTTCACCCCCAGCCACAAGTCATCCGCTAATTTTTTTCAACATTAGTCGGTTCGGTCCTCCAGTTAGTGTTACCCAACCTTCAACCTGCCCATGGCTGAGATCACCGGGTTTCGGGTCTATACCTTGCAACTAGTCGCCCAGTTAAGACTCGGTTTCCTTCGGCTCCCCTATTCGGTTAACCTCGCTACAAAATATAAGTCGCTGACCCATTATACAAAAGGTACGCAGTCACCCCTTTCAGGCTCCCACTGCTTGTACGTACAAGGTTTCAGGTTCTATTTCACTCCCCTCACCGGGGTTCTTTTTCGCCTTTCCTTCACAGTACTGGTTCACTATCGGTCAATCAGGAGTATTTAGCCTTGGAGGATGGTCCCCCATCTTCAAACAGGATATCACGTGTCCCGCCCTACTTCTCGTTAACTTAGTACCACAGCCTGGATGTCGAGTACGGGGCTATCACCCTGTGTCGCTAAGCTTCCCAGCTTATTCCTCTATCTCTGCTGTTATCATTAACAGGCTCTTTCGCTTTCGCTCGCCGCTACTGACGAAATCTCGGTTGATTTCTTTTCCTCAGGGGTACTTAGATGTTTCAGTTCTCCCGGTTTGCCCTCACTTACCTATGGATTCAGTAAGTGATAGTAGATTCTTCATCTACTGGGTTTCCCCATTCGGATATCTTGGATTAAACGCCTCTTATCGACTCATCCAAGCTTTTCGCAGATTAGCACGTCCTTCTTCGCCTCTGATTGCCAAGGCATCCACCTTGTACGCTTAGTCACTTAACTATACAACCTCAAATGTTTTCAATCACTTTAAGTTTTCACTTCAAAGTGTGGTCAATTTGATGCGTATTTTCATTCAACTAAACACTTGATTGCTTTTTGTTCAATCAAGATTTTATGCAAAACAGGTTTGCTCTCAGAGTTTCCTTCTCAGTTCCCTCTTTTCACTTTCCTATTTTGCCTACTCAGACTTTCTCTCGAAAATCTCTTGTTTTCAGCTTGTTTCCAATTTTTTAAAGAACAGTAAGATAATCTAACAAAGTTATCTTTAATTGGCGTCCCCACGGGGATTCGAACCCCGGTTACCGCCGTGAAAGGGCGATGTCCTAGGCCTCTAGACGATGGGGACATCAATTAAAGATACTCTATCTTCTTTTTATCTTTCAACGTTGCTTTCGCTTCGTTTTTCACTTGCTCATTTGTCTACAACTATCAGCCAATCTGTGTGAGCACTCGCTGTCTCTCGTCTTTGGTAAGGAGGTGATCCAACCGCAGGTTCCCCTACGGTTACCTTGTTACGACTTCACCCCAGTCATGAATCATACCGTGGTAAACGCCCTCCAAAAGGTTAAGCTATCTACTTCTGGTACAACCCACTCCCATGGTGTGACGGGCGGTGTGTACAAGGCCCGGGAACGTATTCACCGCGACATTCTGATTCGCGATTACTAGCGATTCCGACTTCATGGAGTCGAGTTGCAGACTCCAATCCGGACTTAGACGTACTTTCTGAGATTCGCTCCACCTCGCGGCATCGCCACCCTCTGTATACGCCATTGTAGCACGTGTGTAGCCCCTACTCGTAAGGGGCCATGATGACTTGACGTCATCCCCACCTTCCTCCAGTTTATCACTGGCAGTCTCCTTTGAGTTCCCGACCAAATCGCTGGCAACAAAGGATAAGGGTTGCGCTCGTTGCGGGACTTAACCCAACATTTCACAACACGAGCTGACGACAGCCATGCAGCACCTGTCTCATGGTTCCCGAAGGCACTCCCGTATCTCTACAGGATTCCATGGATGTCAAGAGTAGGTAAGGTTCTTCGCGTTGCATCGAATTAAACCACATGCTCCACCGCTTGTGCGGGCCCCCGTCAATTCATTTTGAGTTTTAACCTTGCGGCCGTACTCCCCAGGCGGTCGATTTATCACGTTAGCTACGGGCACCAAGCTTTAAAGCCCAATCCCCAAATCGACAGCGTTTACAGCGTGGACTACCAGGGTATCTAATCCTGTTTGCTCCCCACGCTTTCGCACATGAGCGTCAGTACATTCCCAAGGGGCTGCCTTCGCCTTCGGTATTCCTCCACATCTCTACGCATTTCACCGCTACACGTGGAATTCTACCCCTCCCTAAAGTACTCTAGTTACCCAGTCTGAAATGCAATTCCCAGGTTAAGCCCGGGGCTTTCACACCTCACTTAAATAACCGCCTGCGTGCCCTTTACGCCCAGTTATTCCGATTAACGCTCGCACCCTCCGTATTACCGCGGCTGCTGGCACGGAGTTAGCCGGTGCTTCTTCTGTATTTAACGTCAATGATATGTACTATTAGCACACATCCCTTCCTCAATACCGAAAGAACTTTACAACCCGAAGGCCTTCTTCATTCACGCGGCATGGCTGCGTCAGGGTTCCCCCCATTGCGCAATATTCCCCACTGCTGCCTCCCGTAGGAGTCTGGACCGTGTCTCAGTTCCAGTGTGGCTGGCCATCCTCTCAGACCAGCTAGAGATCGCAGGCTTGGTAGGCCTTTACCCCACCAACTACCTAATCCCACTTGGGCTCATCTCATGGCAGGTGGCCTTGCGGTCCCGCACTTTCATCTTTCCGATTCTACGCGGTATTAGCTACAGTTTCCCGTAGTTATCCCCCTCCATAAGCCAGATTCCCAAGCATTACTCACCCGTCCGCCACTCGTCAGCAAGAAAGCAAGCTTTCTCCTGCTACCGTTCGACTTGCATGTGTTAAGCCTGCCGCCAGCGTTCAATCTGAGCCATGATCAAACTCTTCAATTCAAGTTCAATCGCTCAATAAACTACTTAGCTATAAATAAAAACACTACTTAAAAAAAGTAATTATGAATTTTCAGTTAAGCACCTATTAAGACTTCAAAATTAAAAAAATATTTTTAAAACAAGTCAATCAACAAGTGCCCACACAGATTGTCTGATACATTGTTAAAGAGCAAAAAACAACGACGCACGTGGAAACTTAAATACTTCACAACAGTGCGTCGTTGTGTGCTGGTGCATTATAGGGATTTTAAAAACCCTTGCAAGTACTTTTTTTGCAAAAATTATTTGAATGAACAAATTTTTATTCGTCATCTAATTTTTCTATAGCCTTTCAAACCATTCTTTCTCAAAATTTCGTTTAATTTCTTTAACAAACGCTCCTTTTTCAGATTGACTTAAAAATTGGCTATTTTTATTTTGCAAAGCACATACTAACTTCCAATAAAAAAATCTAAAGTTGCTCCGCTGCCGCTTTTTCTTTAATTCCACCAATGCATTTTTCTGCACCAATTTCTCTTAGCATAGCAACATCAGTAATGCCAACTTTTTATTAGCGATCTTTTCGTGCTTTGATAGTTAAATTGGGTAAAATCCTTTAATCTATTTAGCTTTCTTAAAGTACGATCTAACTTCTGATTGCGAATTTGCTGAATAGAAAGAATAATCAACTTTCTACACAACATATTATTACGCATCACCTGATCTGAAAGTGCATAATATTGAGAAAGTACAAATCTCTTATTCAACTCATTTGTTGTAAATGGTTCACAACCTAATTTACTTAATTGAATTGCAAGTTCATCCTCACCACGTAGATAAAGTTTTTTATTCTGCCAAATGGCAAACATTGTCTCTTCCTTGTGAAACAAACCGTAACCTGTAAAAAGATTTTTAAAGGTAACATTTCCTACCAACTGATCTAATAGAGAGGCAAACATTATTTATATGCTCGTCTTTTTATATTCATATAAATCTCCTATGAATAACAATTTTTAAAGATGGTCAGTAGAAGTACTTCTGATGTGGTTTTATATCATGAAGTTTTTATCTTCCTAAGAATAAATTTCAGATTTGTGAAGCTGATCGTAAATTTGAAATTTATTTTTTTATGTAAACAATTGGTTTATATATAAATATACTATATTTAAAAAAATTTTTCTCACCATTATATTTTTGTATATAATTTAACCTAAAAATTCAATTAACAAGCTTTTTATAACAACTCCCTCATTTTAAGATTTAGATCTGCTTTTTGGAATACAGATCCCATATTTTTTTCCAAATATGAATATTTTTCTTGACCTGTACATCAATACAGATATAATCACAAAAACTTGAACATTCAAACAGGAATTCACTTATGGCAACTAAAGAAGAAAAACAAAAAGCACTAGCTGCAGCATTAGGACAAATCGAAAAAAACAATTTGGTAAAGGCTCTATTATGAAATTAGGCGATACCAAAACGTTGGATGTAGAATCTATTTCTACAGGATCACTTGGTTTAGATGTTGCACTAGGAATTGGTGGTTTACCTATGGGACGAATTGTAGAAATTTTCGGACCAGAATCATCTGGTAAAACAACATTAACTCTTTCCGTCATTGCTCAAGCGCAAAAAGCGGGAAAAACCTGTGCATTTATTGATGCAGAACACGCCCTTGATCCTATTTATGCAGCAAAACTTGGGGTAGATGTAAAAGAACTTTTTGTTTCTCAACCAGATAATGGTGAACAAGCACTTGAAATCTGCGATGCATTAGTTCGCTCTGGCGCAATTGATGTAATCATTGTGGACTCCGTTGCCGCACTGACACCAAAAAGCTGAAATTGAAGGGGATATGGGTGATTCCCATATGGGGCTACAAGCTCGTTTAATGTCACAAGCTTTTACGTAAACTTACTGGCCAAATTAAAAATGCAAACTGTTTAGTTGTATTTATTAACCAAATCCGAATGAAAAATAGGTGTGATGTTTGGTAACCCTGAAACCACCACAGGCGGTAATGCATTAAAAATTCTATTCTTCTGTTCGCTTAGATATTCGTCGCACTAGGGTTCTGTAAAAGATGGCGAAAATATTATTGGAAATGAAACACGCGTAAAAAGTAGTAAAAACAAACTAGCGGCACCATTCCGTCAAGTAGATTTCCAAATTCTTTATGGCGAAGGTATTTCAAAAAGCAGGGGAATTATTAGAACTTGGTGTAAAACACAAGTTTGTAGAGAAATCAGGTGCATGGTATGCCTATAATGGAGAAAAAAATTGGCCAAGGTAAAACTAACTCAATGAAATGGCTCAATGAAAATCCAGAAAAAGCAGATGAGTTAGAAGCTCGTTTACGCGCAGAATTAGTGGCTAATCCAGAACAAGCTTTAATGGCTGACATTGAACAATCTGAAAATAGTTCAGAATCAGAAAGTGATTTTGAATAAATCAAATCATCAACGCCAAAAAGTGCGGTCATTTTTTTAACCGCACTTTATATCAACTCAATAAAAAAATAAAGGAATCATTCCTTGTCATCCCTTGCTTTTAATTACATAGTTAATCTTCTTTCTCGCAGAGAATATAGTGAATTCGAGCTCCGCAATAAAAATGCAGGAAAAAGAACTTTTCGGAAGAAGAAATTGATGATGCATTATCTTTATGCCAGGCAAAAAATTGGCAAAGTGATCGTCGTTTTTCAGAAAATTATATAAATTCACGCGCACAAAAAGGTTATGGTGTAGGAAGAATTCGACAAGAATTACTCCAATTAAAAAGGTGTGTCTTCTGATATTATTGATGAAGTTTTTAATGGAATCAGAAATTGATTGGTATGAAATGGCAGAGAACTTGTTACGTAAAAAATTCCCAAATTACAACGAACAGCAAACGCCTAGAATGAAACAAAAAATTTGGCAATATATGCTATCACATGGATTTCGTAGCGATGAATTTGCTGATTTAATTGGGCAAGACCAAAATGAATGGGATTAATGTAAAAGTTGAGAACAAATTTTATATACCCAAATTCCCAACACAGTCATAGCTAAACACCCGAATAAATGCATCATCAAAACACAAAAATCCATTTAACCACTTGTCATTAAAAAAATAATTCCACAACTTCGGAAGAAAAAGAAGAAAATGTGGTTAGCGATCCTAAAAAAACCGGTAATTAAAAAAATAATCGCCATTCAGAACTAATTTGTGGAAATTGCCAAAAAAAGCCCAAGTAATACACCAATAATTAAACAACCAAGCAAATTAGCTATTAAAGTTCCAAAAAGCAAATGAGGAAAATAAAAGGATTAAATAACAATCCTATAGCTCCAACGCAATGACGCGCCTAATATTGCACCACAACTTATGAATAATAATGCCTGCATTAATAATCTAATCCAAATTGAGTTTGCAAATAACGAGCAACTGATTCTTCTTTATTTGAGCCAATAACTTCTAACTCTGGACAAGCTTTTTTTAAACGAATATCTGCATCTTGCATGATACAGCCTTTACCAGCCCAAGAAAGCATTTCTACATCATTCATTCCATCACCAAAAAGCAATACAGTCTTTTTAACTCATACTCGCGTGATTCGAGTAAATGTTTTAATGCATCGCCTTTTGAAACGTTCTTATTCATCACTTCCAAACAGGCTAATGCTGAATAAACGATCGTCGTTACGTCACCAAACTTATCTCGTAAATAACTTTCTACTTCAACTAAATCCTCAGATGTTTTACCAATAAAAAGACTTTTTCAGTCCCACGTCCATGATGTTTGGAAAAAAATCAACTACGTTATAATCAGAATCCAGATTCTTTATGGAACTGACGCATTGCAGGAATATCTTTATTAGTAAACCATCCTTCATCTTGATAACTATTCATGCATACTTTGGAAGTATCAAATGGCGTTTTGTAAAAGCTCGAGAACTAATTCTTCAGGCAAACTGTTGCTATAAAGCAAATTACCCTGTAAATCCCGTACACGAGCACCATTTGATGTAATCATAACCGCACGTTCCGCACCAATTTTTTTCCAAGAATGGATGACACATCGGTATGGTTACGCCCCGTTGCCAAAATGATATCCACACCGTTTTGCTCTAATGCTCTCAGCGTATCAATGGTAAGATCACCGACTAAATGTTCAGGTGTTAAAAAGGGTGCCATCTAAATCAGACACCATTGCTCGAAAAAGGTAAATTCATAAAAACCTCAAAAAAATAATTTGCGGTTATCATATCACTAAATATACAAATTGCCCTTGTCCGAGATCAATGTATAAAAAAACAGTAATAAAAATAACCGCACTTTCGCAACAACTAGTTACTTGTATTTAGTTGCTGCAAACCAGAATGTATCCCTGTTTGGTTCATATTCTACTAAAAGCAACCTAATACCAATAACGAGTTAATCTATTTTTATTTAGAAGAACATAAATTCTAATAATACTAAAAAAACCACGCAATAAAATTTCATATATTGGCATTACCAGTTGAAAAACGATAACAAATTTCATTTTATTTCTCTTATAATGCAACTGTTCGAACGATAAGCAGTATCTCGAATGATGTATGTTTATTCCCCAATGGATAGTCAAAACACAAGGAGATTATTATGGCTTTTTAATATGAAAAACAGACATTTACTTAGTCTTGTTCATCACACAGAACGTGAAATTAAATATCTCTTAGATCTCTCCGAGATTTGAAACGAGCCAAATATGCAGGCACAGAACAACAAAAAATTAAAAAGGCAAAAATATCGCGCTCATCTTTGAAAAACCTCCACCCGCACACGCTGTGCATTCGAAGTCGCCGCTCATGATCAAGGCGCACAAGTCACCCTACATCGACCCTAACTCCTCCCAAATTGGCCACAAAGAAAGCATGAAAGATACCGCACGCGTATTAGGCAGAATGTATGATGGCATTGAATATCGTGGCTTTAAACAAAGTATCGTTCAAGAACTTGCTGATTATGCTGGTGTGCCAGTATTCAATGGCCTAACCGATGAATTCCACCCCTACACAAATGCTTGCCGACGTACTTACCATGATTGAACATTGCGACAAACCATTAAGCGAAATTAGCTATGTATATATTGGAGATGCTCGCAATAACATGGGTAATTCACTTTTATTAATTGGCGCAAAATTAGGTATGGATGTTCGTATGTTTGTGGACCTAAAGCATTATTACCAGAAACAAGTCTTGTGGAAATGTGCGAAAAATTTGCGAAAAGAAAGTGGCGCTCGTATTACTGTAACTGAAGATATCGATAAAGCTGTGAAAGGTGTAGATTTTGTCCATACTGATGTATGGGTTTCAATGGGTGAACCATTAGAAACTTGGGGAGAACGCATTAAATTATTACTTCCTTATCAAGTCACACCTGAATTAATGAAACGCACTGGTAATCCAAAAAGTGAAATTTATGCACTGCTTACCTGCCTTCCATAACAGTGAAACCAAAGTTGGTCGTCAAATTGCTGAAAAATATCCTGAATTAGCTAATGGTATTGAAGTGACTGAAGACGTATTTGAATCTCAATGAACATTGCATTTGAACAAGCAGAAAACCGTATGCACACAATTAAAGCAGTCATGGTAGCAAGTTTGGCATAAGGAGGCGTATGAGAATAGTTATTGCATTAGGCGGTAATGCGTTATTACGACGCGGAGAGCCACTGACAGCCGAAAATCAACGACAAAAATGTTCGCATTGCTTGTGAGCAAATTGCTAAGATTTGGCCAAATAATGAATTAGTGATAACACACGGTAATGGTCCACAAGTGGGTTTGCTCGCCTTACAAGGCGCTGCCTATACTGATGTACCAACCTATCCTTTAGATGTATTAGGTGCAGAATCAGTAGGAATGATTGGTTATATGATTCAACAAGAACTCGGTAATTTAGTTCCATTTGAAGTGCCATTTGCAACTTTATTATCTCAAGTAGAAGTTGATATCAACGACCCAGCTTTCAAAAATCCAACTAAACCAATTGGCCCTGTTTATACGAAAGAAGAAGCTGAACGTTTGGCAAAAGATTGGTCTATCGCACAAGATGGTGATAAATATCGCCGCGTTGTGCCAAGTCCATTGCCAAAACGTATTTTTGGAATTCGTCCGGTCAAATGGTTGCTTGAAAAAGGTAGTATCGTAATTTGTGCGGGGGGCGGTGGCATTCCGACCTATTATGATGAATATCATAATTTACAAGGTGTTGAAGCCGTTATCGACAAAGATTTATGTTCAGCTTTACTTGCAGAAAATCTTGACGCTGATTTATTCATCATCGCAACTGACGTTTCCGCAACCTTCGTAGATTGGGGTAAGCCAACTCAAAAAGCAATTTCTGTCGCATCACCTAAAAGCTATTTCAGAACTTGGTTTCGCTGCAGGTTCCATGGGGCCGAAAGTACAAGCCACGATCAACTTTGCGAAACAAACAGGAAAAGATGCAGTAATAGGCTCTTTATCTGATATTGTGGACATTGTGAAAGGAAAAGCAGGTACTCGTATTACGAAAAAGCTGAAGGCATATCCTATTATGCTTAAATAATAAAAGAACTTTGAGAAATCATTCTCAAAGTAAAAAGTGCAGTCGGCTTAACCGATGTTTTTGCCAACCGCACTTTAAACGTTACACATAAAGGAGCTCGCTATGGATGCGTCCAAAAAAGAAGAAAAACGTTTAATTTCCCATCAGCGTTTACCATTTTTATTTGCAATATTAATTCTCGCTGTTGGGTTAACCTGGGTAATTCCATCTGGTTCATATTCAAAATTAACATATAACTCCACTGATAATGTTTTTTGTGGTCAAAGCTTACGGCGTTGATGATAAAACTTATCCCGCCACAACAGACACTCTTGATAATCTCAATATCAAAATTAAACTCTCAACTTCACCGAAGGCGTGATCAAAAACCAATCGCGATTCCTGGTACCTATCAACGTGTAGAACAGCATCACAAAGGCATTGAAGACATTACAAAAAGTATGGTGGAAGGAACCATCAGAAGCTGTTGATGTTATGGTCTTTATCTTTGTACTAGGTGGTATGATTGGTGTCATTAACCGTACCGGTTCTTTTAATGCTGGTTTGATGGCTCTAGCGAAGAAAACCAAAGGTAATGAGTTTTTTATTGTATTCTGCGTATCCGTCTTAATGGTGTTAGGGGGAACAACATGCGGTATTGAAGAAGAAGCGGTAGCATTCTATCCAATTCTGGTGCCAGTATTCTTGGCTCTGGGATATGATGCAATAGTTTGCGTAGGGGCAATATTCCTTGCTTCATCTATGGGAACTGCATTCTCTACAATTAACCCATTCTCCGTTGTTATCGCATCAAATGCAGCTGGTATTCAATTTACTGAAGGTATTGGTTTCCGTGCTCTAGGTTTGGTTTTAGGGGCTACTTGCGTAATCGCATATCTTTATTGGTACTGTAAAAAAATCAAAGCTGACCCAAGTTTTTCTTTCACTTATGACGATCGCGAAGAATTTCGCCAACGTTATATGAAGAACTTTGATCCAAATGCAACTATCGCATTCTCAGCTCGTCGCAAATTAATCTTAACGCTTTTCTGTATTTCATTCCCTATTATGATTTGGGGTGTAATGGTTGGCGGATGGTGGTTCCCTCAAATGGCTGCATCTTTCCTAGCCATTACTATCATCATTATGTTTATCAGTGGCTTGTCTGAAAAAGATATTGTGGAATCCTTCACAGAAGGTGCATCAGAATTAGTAGGCGTGTCCTTAATCATCGGCCTTGCTCGTGGCGTAAACTTAGTGCTCGAACAAGGTATGATTTCTGATACTATCCTTGATTATATGTCTAATGTGGTTAGTGGTATGCCGGGTAGCGTATTTATCTTGGGTCAATTAGTCGTATTTATTTTCCTAGGCTTAGTCGTACCATCTTCTTCTGGCTTAGCCGTACTTTCAATGCCAATTATGGCACCACTTGCTGACTCAGTGGGTATTCCACGCGATATAGTGGTTTCCGCTTACAACTGGGGACAATATGCAATGCTATTCTTGGCTCCAACAGGATTAGTATTGGTGACACTCCAAATGTTGCATATTCCATTTGATAGATGGGTTAAATTCGTCATGCCAATGATTGGATGTTTTGTTACTATTGGCTCCATTTTATTAGTAGTACAAGTATCTTTATATAGTGTTTAACTAATTAGTTAAAATTGCCGCCTGAGATCACAGTTTTTTTCTAGGCGGTTTCTTTTTATAATAAGTTATCTTTTTGTTAGCATAAAAAGGATTTACTATGCTTAAAAAAATGTTTCGATAATATAGATACTCGAATTCTTAAAGCATTACAACGAAATGGTCGATTACAAAATAATGAACTGGCCAACGAAATAGGTTTATCCAATTCAGCTTGTTTTACGTCGAGTGAATCACTTGGAAGAAAAGCGGCGTAATTGATAACTATGTAGCCTTATTAAATCCCTAAAAAAGTAAACTGTAATCTCATCGTTTATGCATTAGGCTCTGAAGAAGACCCAGAATTAAAAAGAGCGGTTTATTTTTGAGTAAATTAATCCCTCAAATTACCGAATGTCATTTTTATGGCTGGTAGCTTTGATTTCTTATTGAAACTCAATGTATCCGATCTTGATCAATTTAATTACATCAAAAACACCTATCTCAATTCTAGGCTTGGCATTAAAAACCTTAAAATCAGAAGTAACACTAAAAACGGTTAAGTCAACAACTGAATTGCCTTTTATAAAAACTCGTATTATTGATACGAGTTTTTTTATAACAATTAACAAACTTCAGCCTGTTCTAATATAACTTTTTGTAAAACTTTAATTCCTGCTTCTATATCTTTCAATCAGTAAATTCAAGAGGGTTATGACTAATTCCTAAATGAGATGGAACAAAAATCATACCTGTCGGACAAAGTGTTGCCATATGCATGGCATCATGTCCTGCACCACTTGGCATTATTTCGTAAGAATAACCAAGGGAATATGCAGTTTCAGCTATTTGGTTTACCATATTTTTCAGGTAATACTATTGGATTATCTTTTTGAAATAAGTTGTAACTCAATTAATAATCCTCTTTTTCTGAAACTTTACTAATTTCCTCTTGTAATAATTCAAATACAGAATCTCTAGCTTGTACATGTGTAGCCTCGAATATCTACTAATAATTCGCAATATCCTGGCACAACATTCATTACTCCTGGTTTAGCTGTAATATTACCTACTGTGGCTACTGTAGAATGTCCAGCTTGAATAGCCGCTTGTTCAATAGTAAGTGATAATTCAGCTCCTCCTAACAATGCATCATGACGATAATGCATTGCTGTTGCTCCTGAATGATCCGCTTGTCCTTTAATTTTAACAATTGCACGAATCGGGGCAGCAATACCTGTCACAACACCTATTGTTTTTCCTTCATTCTCTAAACGAGGGCCTTGTTCTATATGAAGTTCAAAACATTTAAATTCCTTTTGCATCACGTTTTGCTTGATTAACCAAATTAAAATTCATTCCTACTTCAGCCATAGCTTCTGATAAACCCTTTCCTTGTTTATCACGTAACGAACTTAATTTTTCTTGATTTACTATGCCGCACATAACTTTACTACCCAATGTAGCAAAAATTAAATCTACTCGATTCTTCACAAGTAAAAATTATCAATTCTAAAGGATAACGAGTCTGAATATTCTGTTCACACAATTGCAAAAGAATTTCCAACCCAGCAACAGATCCCAAAGGACCATCAAATTTACCAGCATTCACAACAGTATCAATATGTGATCCGAATGCAACTGCAGGTAAAAATCTTCTTTACCTGCCTTACGAATAAAAAGATTTCCAATTGAATCTCGACGAATAGATAAATCATATTCTTTTACATAATTCAATAATCATATTATGGGGCCTTTTTCATCCTCCTCTGTAAAAGCTAAGCGAGTCAGCTCGTTTGGTACTGATGAAATAAAAGCTAGTTTTTCAATTAAATTTTTGAACACGATTAAGATTAATTGACATAGTTTTCTCCTGATACGGTTTTATTTTTGATATTCGTCAAACAATAATAATTTTTCGTTGAAAATTAACCTTTTTCTAAGCGTAATATCGGTATTGCTAAATGCCTCTAAAAAGGAGTAGAAAATGAAAAACATGTTACTGCTCAGTAGCTCAAAATACAAGAACACAGGTTATCTTGAACACACCATACCTTGGTTACAAAATTTCTTGGCTGATTATCGTGGTAAAACAATTTCTTTTTGTGCCTTATGCTGGGGTACGCCGCACTTTTTGATGAATATGAAAAACTGTGCAAAATGCACTTTCTGATTTAGGGATGAATATTGTTTCCGTTCATCGTGGTAAACAACATCGAGATATAATTGAACAAAGCAGATGTCATTGCTATTGGCGGCGGGAATACATTTTTTGTTTGTTAAAAAACAGCTTTATGAACACAATTTGATTGATATCATTCGTGAAAAAGTAAATAACGGTACGCCTTATTTTTGGTTGGAGTGCTGAGGGCCAATGTAGCTGGCGCATCTATTATGACAACTAATGACATGCCAATTACTTATCCTCCTTCATTTCCAAGCATTACAGCTTTTTCCTCATCAAATTAATCCACACTTTATTTCAGGTAAAATGCAAGGCCACAATGGTGAAAGCCGAGAAGAACGTTTGGCAGAATTTTTACTCGTTAATCCAACTGCATTTGTATATGCCTTACCTGAAGGTTCTGCGCTTCATATACAAAATGAAATGGCAACTGTGTTGGGTGAAAATCCTATTTTGTGCTTCAGTGAAAATATGGAATGTGGCACATTTGACATCAATACAACTTTTTCTTATTAACTTAAAAGGAACATATAATGGAATTATTTAAATCCATCGTTGCAGTGATTGGCATTATTGCCACAATTTATTTTTCTAATTAAAAAGCCGAAACCCGAACCGTTTTTGATTGGTGTTGGTTTAATAATGTCTATTCTGACACTTAATCCAATGAGCGCATTAGATGCTTTTGCCAAAAGCATGACATCTGGCGGATTAATTATGGCCATCTGTTCTAGTATGGGTTTTGCTTATGTAATGAAATACACTCAATGTGATACTCATCTGGTACATTTACTTACCAAACCATTAAGCGGATTAAAATTCTTCTTAATTCCGATTGCAACCGTCATCACCTTTTTCATCAATATTGCTATTCCTTCTGCTGCGGGTTGTGCAGCTGCGGTTGAGCAACATTAATTCCTGTTTTTAAAAAAAGTGCGGGTGTTCGACCAGCTACTGCTGGGGCTGCTATTTTTAGCAGGTACTTTTTGGATCAATGATGAGCCCAGGTTCATCTCACTCAGCAATGATTAGTGAAATGTCAGGCTTAACTATCGCTCAAGTAAACCTTTCACATGCGCCATATAATATGATTGCGGGAGCAATAGGTGCGGTTGTTTTAACAATTCTTGCGCTTGTTTTTTAAAGATTATGGTGAACAACATCGTAAAAGCTTATCTTGCAGAACAAAAAGAAAGTGAAATTAAAAGTTGTTGAAGGCGTCAATGTACTTTTATGCTCTTGCACCATTAATACCATTAGTTATTTTAGTGATTGGTGGAACGTCATTACAACAAGTACCGGGTCTTGAATGGACTAAAATGGGAGTTCCTCAAGCGATGCTTATTGGTGCAATTTACGGCATTATCGTAACTCGTATTTCCCCAGTAAAAATCACTGAAGAATTTTTTCAATGGTATGGGAAATTCTTATGCAAACGTACTTGGTATCATCATTGCAGCCAGTGTATTTGTAGCAGGATTAAAATCTACGGGCGCAGTGGATGCTGCAATCTCTTTCTTAAAAAGAATCCAACGAATTTGTACGTTGGGGGTGCAACAATTGGACCATTCTTAATGGGCTTAATTACAGGTTCTGGCGATGCTGCAGCGATAGCCTTTTAACATGCCGTCACACCACATGCTGTAGAACTCGGATACACTCATGTAAATCTTGGTATGGCAGCAGCCATTGCTGGTGCAATCGGTCGTACAGCTTCACCAATTGCAGGTGTAACCATTGTTTGTGCAGGCCTTGCGATGGTAAGCCCAGTAGAAATGGTAAAACGTACCGCACCAGGCATGATACTTGCTGTTTTATTCTTAGCATTATTTATGTTGTAGAGATAGTAAAAATTGACCGCACTTTATTTAAGTGCGGTCTGTTTTTATAGACTTTTAAAGGAAGAAAAATGAACTTAGATTTAAATCAACTTGTTAAATGGCGTCGTAATTTCATCGTTTTCCAGAAATTGGCTGGAGTGAATTTTTGGACAACTTCTCGCATTGCGGATTACTTGGAAGACTTAGGGTTGTTTTTAAAATTTTTCTTGGTAAACAAATTATAAACCCTGACTTTGTTCGTGGACGAAAACAAGCCGTAGTAGATAAAGGTTTAGCTAATGCAAAAGCCTATGGAGCCAATGAAAAATGGCTCGAAAAATGGAAGGGTACACTGGTTGTGTGGCATTATTTGATTCAGGTAAAACCAGGGAAAACTATTGCATTGCGTTTTGACATAGACTGTGTGAATGTAACAGAAACTCGCTCACCCTGAGCATATTCCAAATAAAGAAGGTTTTGCCTCAATTAACGATGGGTTTATGCATGCTTGTGGACATGATTCACATATTACAATAGGTTTAGGCGTTGCATTATGGATCGCTCAGAACAAAGATAAACTCACTGGAAAAAGTAAAAATTGTATTCCAACCAGCAGAAGAAGGTGTTCGTGGTGCAGCTGCTATTGCACAAAGTGGCATAATTGATGATGCAGATTATTTTGCTTCTTCACATATTAGTTTTTTTGCGCGAATACAGGCACTGTTATTGCTAATCCAAGAAATTTTCTTTCCACTACAAAAATTGATATTCGCTATAAAAGGTAAACCAGCCCACGCAGGTGCTGCTCCCCATTTAGGTCGTAATGCTTTTATTAGCTGCAGCGCATACAGTCACTCAACTTCATGGTATTGCACGCCATGGTGAAGGAATGACAAGAATTAATGTGGGTGTGCTAAAAGCGGGTGAAGGGACGAAATGTCATTCCATCCTCTGCTGAATTACAATTAGAAGTGCAGGAGAAAATAAAGCAATTAATGAATACATGACTGAACAAGTCATGCAAATAACCAAAGGTATCTCTATAAGTTTTTGATGTAGCGTACGAAACTGAAATTGTAGGTGAAGCCGTGGATATGAATAACGATGTTGAACTTATAAAACTCATCGAAGAAATATCCCTTGAACAACCACAAATAAATAACGTAAATTCAGATTATGCTTTCAATGCAAGTGAAGATGCGACTATTTTTAGGTAGACGTGTACAAGAACACGGAGGAAAAAGCTATTTACTTCATTCTTGGAGCAGATCGCACAGCAGGTCATCATGAGGCTGAATTTGATTTTTGATGAAAATCAATTGCTTACTGAGGGTTAATATTTATACATCTTTAGTACAAAAGATTATTAGCTTAATTAAATAAAAAAATATTTTTACTCCTTTCTTTTAAGAATCCTCTATTTTTTTCTTAGAATAAAGGCAATATCTACTCACCTTATAAGGAAAAACTCAATGATTAATAGACGTCATTTTATTCAAATCGGTGCAAGCAGTATTCTTGCATTAAGTGCAAGCCGTTTTGCGACAGCAAAAGGTAAACATGATGTAGATTTACGTATTGTTGCTACTACTGACGTTCACAGTTTCTTAACAGACTTTGATTATTATAAAAACGCACCAACCGAGAAATTCGGTTTTTACTCGTGCAGCAAGCCTTATTCGTCAAGCACGTTCTGAAGTAAAAAATAGCGTATTGGTTGATAACGGGGATTTAATTCAAGGTAACCCTATTGCTGATTATCAAGCTGCTCAAGGCTATAAAGAAGGCAAATCTAACCCTGCGGTTGATTGCTTAAATGCAATGCATTATGAAGTAGGGACTTTAGGTAACCATGAGTTTAACTATGGTTTAGATTATTTAGCTGACTGTATCAAACAAGCTAAATTCCCAATTGTGAATGCCAACGTAGTAAAAGTCGGAACTGAAGAACCTTATTTCACACCTTATGTCATTCAAGAAAAATCAGTTGTTGATAATCAAGGTAAAAACACATAAATTAAAAATTGGTTACATCGGTTTTGTGCCACCGCAAATTATGGTTTGGGATAAAGCGAACCTTCAAGGTAAAGTTGAAACTCGTGATATTGTAAAAACAGCGCAAAAATATGTCCCTGAAATGAAGAAAAAAGGGGCTGATATTGTCGTTGCATTAGCTCACACAGGCCCATCTGATGAACCTTATCAAGAAGGTGCCGAAAACTCAGCATTCTATCTAGCTGATGTACCACATATTGACGCCGTTATTTTTGGTCACTCACACCGTTTATTCCAAATAAAGAATTTGCGAAATCACCAAATGCAGACATCGTAAATGGTACAGTAAAAGGAGTACCAGAAAGTATGGCTGGTTACTGGGCAAATAATATAAGCGTGGTGGATTTAGGATTAACAGAACACAAAGGCAAAATGGATTGTTACCTCTGGAAAAAGCGGTTCTTCGTCCAATCTATGATGCAGAAAATAAAAAAAGCACTTGCAGAAAATGACCCTGAAATTACCGCACTTTTAAAAACCTGTTCACGAAGCGACACGTAAATTTGTTTCTCAACCTATTGGTAAAGCAACAGATAATATGTACAGCTATCTTGCATTAGTACAAGATGATCCAACCATCCAAATTGTGAACCAAGCACAAAAAGCCTATGTAGAAAAAGTTGCACCAAGTGTTGCAGCAATGGCTGGCTTACCTATTTTAAGTGCGGGAGCACCATTTAAAGCAGGTGGCCGTAAAAAATGACCCTACAGGCTATACCGAAGTGAACAAAGGTGAATTAACTTTCCGTAATGCGGCAGACTTATATCTCTATCCAAATACATTAGTAGTTGTTAAAGCGACAGGCGAACAATTAAAAAGAATGGTTAGAATGCAGTGCAGGTATGTTTAAACAAATTGACCCTGCAAGTGATAAACCACAATCATTAATTGATTGGGAAGGTTTCCGCACTTACAACTTTGATGTTATTGATGGTGTCAATTATGAATACGATCTAACCAAACCTGCTCGTTACGATGGTGAATGTAAATTAATTAACCCAGAATCGCATCGTGTAATGAACCTCACTTATCAAGGCAAACCAGTTGATCCAAAAGCAGAATTCTTGATTGCAACGAATAACTATCGTGCTTATGGTAATAAATTCCCAGGCACTGGCGATCAACATATTGTTTACGCATCACCAGATGAAAACCGTCAAATTTTTAGCTGATTACATTAAAGTAACCAGTGAAAAAGAAGGTTCTATAAACCCTAGCGCGGATAAAAACTGGCGCTTTACGCCAATCAAAGGCAACGATAAATTAGATGTTCGTTTTGAAACCTCGCCAAGCGAACAAGCAGCTCAATTTATCAAAGAAAAAGCACAGTATCCAATGAAACAAGTTGGTACTGATGAAGTTGGATTTGCTGTATATCAAATTGATTTATCTAAATAATAATTAGAAAAATAAAATGCTGCCTGAATATCAAAATTTAGACGGCATTTTTCTTCTAAAGTGCGGTCAAATTTTTAAGGTTTTTTGCTTAATTTTTAATTCATTCTCTTTATGTTTACGGGTAATATAGCAACTAATCACATTCCCCAAATTCATCATTCAAACCTATTACTTTTTATACAAGGAGATTAAATAATGAAAAATTATTAACCACTATCCTTTCTGCTACAGCCATTCTTTTTCCCTTTAACAACCTCTGCAAATACTACGGATAAAGTAGAACAAAGTGCGGTACAACCAGAAAAAGCAAAAAGGGATTTGGATTGATGTACGTTCTGCGGAAGAATTTAATAGTGGTCATTTACAAAATGCGGTTAATATTCCGCACGATCAAATTATTGAAGGAATTAAAGCTGTTAGCTCAGATAAAAATGCCCCTATTAATCTTTATTGCCGCAGTGGTCGACGTGCAGAAGTTGCATTAAATGAGTTGAAAAAAAGGCTGGATTACACTAACGTTACTAACCATGGTGGTTATGACGATTTAATTAAAAAAAGGTTTGAAATAATATCACTCAGTTTCTTATAAAATCCCCTAAATTTCTTACTAAAACATTTAGGGGATTTTTTATTCAAGATAGAATCAAATAAAAACACCCTGTGGATAACTCATAAATAATCTGTCATAAAACTGTTTTTACTCACTTGGTAACTTTGATAAAAATAAAGTTGTTAATAACTTTCCATTTTACACACAAGATTTTTTTAAAGAAAATGATCGCATTTTCACAAGATCTTTAGATCCTATAACACCAGTTTCCATAAGGATCGAATAAGGTTATTCACAACCACAAAGGATCTTAATAGTAACAATAATAAGATCTTTCTATATAAAAAGAGATCTTATTCATTAATACAAACCTGATCTTTCAAAGGATCAATAGTTCCATTCTTTTTTTGTCAGGTGTTTTTAAATTTCTGTAGAATAATGCCAATTTTTGATCCGAATAAATAGAGATAGATATGTTTTACACTGAAACTTATGATGTGATTGTGATCGGTGGTGGCCATGCTGGTACAGAAGCTGCGCTTGCACCAGCTCGAATGGGATTAAAAACCCTTTTATTAACGCATAATGTAGATACTTTAGGGCAAATGTCTTGTAACCCTGCAATTGGTGGGATCGGTAAAGGTCATTTAGTAAAAGAAGTAGATGCAATGGGCGGATTAATGGCTCATGCTGCAGATAAAGCGGGGATCCAATTTCGCACTTTAAATAGCAGTAAAGGTCCAGCAGTGCGTGCTACTCGTGCTCAAGCTGACAGAGTTTTATATCGTCAAGCTGTTCGTACTACATTAGAAAATCAACCCAATTTAGATATTTTCCAACAAGAAGCCACCAATATTCTAATTGAGCAAGATCGAGTTACAGGCGTTAGCACAAAAATGGGATTAACTTTTCGTACTAAATCAGTGGTATTAACTGCAGGTACTTTCTTAGCCGGTAAGATTCATATTGGTTTGGAAAATTATGAAGGTGGTCGTGCTGGAGATCCTGCTTCTGTAAATCTTTCACATCGATTAAGAGATCTTGGATTACGTGTAGATCGCCTTAAAACAGGTACACCACCACGTATTGATGCGCGTACGATCAATTTTGATGTATTAGCTAAACAGCATGGTGATGCGGTGTTGCCTGTATTCTCTTTTATGGGATCAGTAGATGATCACCCACAACAAATTCCTTGTTATATTACCCACACCAATGAACAAACTCATGAAGTGATCCGTAATAATTTGGATCGCAGTCCAATGTATACCGGTGTGATTGAAGGGATCGGTCCACGTTATTGCCCATCTATTGAAGATAAAGTAATGCGTTTTTCGGATCGTAATTCACATCAAATTTATTTGGAACCAGAAGGCTTTAACCAGTAATGAAGTATATCCAAACGGGATCTCGACCAGTTTGCCGTTTGACGTACAAATGGGCATTGTGAATTCCATGAAAGGATTAGAAAAAGCTCGCATCATTAAACCGGGTTATGCCATTGAATATGATTATTTTGATCCACGTGACTTAAAACCAACCTTAGAAACCAAATCGATCTCGGGTTTATTCTTTTGCGGGTCAAATTAACGGTACAACCGGTTATGAAGAAGCGGCAGCACAAGGCTTATTAGCGGGGATTAACGCAGGTCTTTACGTACAAGAGAAAGAGGCATGGTATCCACGCCGTGATCAATCTTATACTGGCGTATTGGTTGATGACCTTTGTACGCTTGGTACTAAAGAACCGTATCGCGTATTCACTTCTCGTGCGGAATATCGTTTGTTATTACGTGAAGACAATGCAGACATTCGTTTAACACCTATTGCCCATGAATTAGGTTTAATTGATGAGGCTCGCTGGGCACGCTTTAATCAAAAAATGGAAAAATATTGAACAGGAACGCCAACGCTTACGCAGCATTTGGTTGCATCCTCGTTCGGAATATTTAGAAGAAGCTAATAAAGTGCTTGGTAGCCCGCTTGTACGTGAAGCCAGCGGTGAAGATTTATTGCGCCGTCCAGAAATGACCTACGATATTTTGACTTCTTTAACACCATATCAACCAGCAATGGATGATAAGGAAGCTGTTGAGCAAGTAGAAATTTCTATTAAATATCAAGGCTATATAGAGCATCAACAAGAAGAAATCGAAAAAAACAAAAACGCCACGAAAATACGGCTATTCCAGCTAACTTTGATTACAGCAAAGTGTCTGGTTTATCTAATGAAGTACGTGCGAAGTTAGAACAACATCGCCCGGTTTCCATTGGCCAAGCAAGCCGAATTTCAGGTATCACCCCTGCAGCAATTTCAATTATTCTGGTTAATTTGAAAAACAAGGGATGTTAAAGCGTGGAGAATAACGTTTTCTTAATTTAAATGTAAAAAGAGTTATTAATTTTTGATCTGACCATAAAAAGTAGACTATTTATTTAAGGGACTGATGATATTGCATCGGATTCAGTCCCTTTAATTATATTTAATCTAACTTTTTGAGGTGCAGATCAAATTAACCGCACTTTTTATTATTTGAATAAACTAAAAAATTAATTTTTCGCTTCTGCCGCTGCTTTTACAATTACTGCAAATGCTGGGGCTTTTTAATGATGCGCCACCCACTAATGCACCGTCGATGTCTGGCTGAGTAAATAATTCAGCTGCATTTGCATCATTTACAGAACCACCGTATTGGATAATTACTTGGTCTGCCACGGCTTGAGATTTTGCAGCGATGTGACTTCGGATAAATGCGTGAACAGCTTGTGCTTGTGCTGGAGTCGCAGATTTGCCAGTACCAATCGCCCAAATTGGTTCGTATGCGATCACTGCACCGTTGAATGCTTCTACACCTAATGCGTTGATGACTGCATCAATTTGACGCGCACACACTTCTTCTGTTTTGCCTGCTTCGTTTTCAGCTTCAGTTTCACCGATACATAATACTGGTACTAAACCAGCTTCTTTTAATGCACCAAATTTTTTCGCTACGAATTCGTCGCTTTCTTTATGGTAAGTACGACGCTCAGAGTGACCGATAATGATGTATTTTGCACCAAAATCTTTTAACATTTCGCTAGAAATATCACCAGTAAATGCACCTTTCACACTGATATCTACGTTTTGTGCACCTAACTGAATCACACTTTTTACCACCGCAGCTGCAACCACAACCAGAAAGTGCAGCTTCTGCCGTACCTAAATACATAACGGGGGGCGATTGCTACATCACAACCTGTTACATCATGTAATTCTGCTTTTAATCCTTCGATTAATTCTTTGGTAAACGCTTTAGAACCGTTTAATTTCCAGTTACCCATAACTAAAGGACGACGTGCCATTTTTGTTTCTCCATAGTTGATAAAAATTAACTTGCTTACTATACCAAAATTTCGCCACGATTCTTTTGCAGAAGATCATAAAATTAAAAAAATTCTCATAGAAAGATGATTATCTTGTGCTAAAAAGCTACAATTACCTGTATGGAACCAATAAAAATAACCAATTATGAAACTTTTTCAAAGCTGAACAATGGAATATTGACGTGCTTCTTCCTCTTTTTGAAGCCTATCGCCAAGCTTATGGACAAGCAGAGAATCCAGAACGCACCTTGGCTTTTTTTAACTAATCGCATGCGTTTTAATGAAAGCCTGTTTTTTTATTGCGGTGGACGAAAATGAAAAGGCTATTGGCTTTTGTGCAGCTTTTTCCCTCGCCTTTCTTCTTTACAATTACAACGCTATTGGCAAATCACCGATATTTTTTTGTGTTGGAACATGCTCAACAAACAGAAATTTATGCGGCGCTGATTTCTAAAGCAAAAAGACTTTGTGTATTTCACGCAATCTAATCGTTTAGTCGCGGAATTAGCGCAAAAATCAATACTCAATGTTGGAATCGGAAGGGTTTAAATTAAACCCGAAAGAACGTTTATTTGAATTGAGTTTGTAATGCTAACAGTGTTAAATCGTTATTGGGATTATTTGCGGATTGAACGCCAAATGAGTCCGCACACGCTCACCAATTATCAACATCAACTCGATGCCATCATCAAAATCTTAGCGCAACAAGATATTCACGCTTGGGCGCAAATAACACCCAGCGTGGTGCGGTTTATTTTGGCGGAAAGCAAAAAAAACAAGGCTTAAAAGAAAAAAGCTTGGCTTTGCGTTTATCCGCACTGCGTCGATTTCTCAGTTTTTTGGTGCAACAAGGCGAATTGAAAGTAAATCCCGCCACAGGCATTTCTGCACCAAAACAAGGCAAGCATTTACCGAAAAATATGGATGGCGAGCAAGTTCAACAGTTGCTTGCCAACGATAGCAAAGAGCCGATTGATATTCGTGATCGTGCTATTTTGGAATTAATGTATAGTTCAGGTTTACGTTTATCTGAATTACAAGGCTTAGATTTAAACAGCATTAATACCCGTGTGCGGGAAGTGCGTGTTATCGGGAAAGGTAACAAAGAGCGAGTAGTGCCGTTTGGGCGTTATGCTTCGCATGCCATTCAGGAATGGTTAAAAAGTGCGGGCATTATTTAACCCAAAAGATGAGGCGTTATTTGTTAGCCAACTTGGAAATCGTATTTCTCATCGAGCTATTCAAAAAAACGCTTTGGAAACTTGGGGCATTCGTCAAGGCTTAAATAGCCATCTTAATCCGCATAAATTGCGCCATTCCTTTGCGACGCATATGTTGGAAGCCAGTTCTGATTTACGCGCCGTGCAAGAATTGCTTGGACATAGCAACCTTTCCACTACACAAATTTATACTCACTTAAATTTTCAACATCTGGCGGAAGTGTACGATCAGGCTCATCCAAGAGCGAAGCGTAAAAAGTAAAAAGTGCGGTTTACAAATTAAATTTTATAAATGGAAAGGAATCTTTAAATTTCTTGACTAAGTTAGGATTTTTCTTAATGCATTTAATGCTTTCTTTTTAGAAATTGGCTCAAATATATCCATATTTCTTTTTATGGCAATACCCGTCAATGCATCAGATAAATGCCCTTCAATTCCACAAGGTGTGAAAACTATATATTTATAAATGTTGTATTTACTATCCCAATCAACAATTTCTCAGATGTATGATGGTAAATCTTCAACTTTGCTATTTAAAAATGACATAGTCAATCCAGGATTTAAATTCATCTAGAGTAATAGCTTGAGAATACATACAAGATATAGCAAATCCTATATCCTCACCATTATCTTCCCTAGTTAATTTAAATTTTTGGGGCTGTACTAGATAACGACTAAAAAAATCCCATTTAGGTTAGAATAAACCAATGAGAAAAAGTCGCTTAAGTCAGCATAAACAAAATAAACTCATTGAACTGTTTGTCGCAGGTGTCACAGCAAGAACAGCCAGTGAATGGTTAATGTAAACAAAAAAATACAGCCGCTTATTACTTTCATCGATTACGCTTACTCATCTATCAAACAAGCCCACATTTGGAAATGTTTGAAGGAGAGATTGAAGCCGATGAAAGCTATTTCGGCGGTACTCGAAAAGGCAAACGTGGTCGCGGTGCCGTGGGAAAAGTCGCAGTATTCGGGCTTCTCAAACGAAATGGCAAGGTTTATACCGTCGTTGTCCCTAATGCGCAATCAGCGACATTATTGCCAATTATCCAGAAAGTTAAGCCTGACAGCATTGTGTATACGGATACCTTTCGTAGTTATGATGTGCTTGATGTCAGTGAATTTAGCCATTTTCGCATCAATCACAGCACGCATTTTGCTGAAAACCACAACCACATAAACGGAATTGAGAATTTTTGGAATCAAGCAAAACGCCATTTACGCAAGTTTAATGGCATTCCCAAAGAGCATTTTGAGCTATATTTAAAGGAATGTGAATGGCGTTTTAACAACAGTGAAATAAAATCTCAAATATCCATTTTAAAAACAATTAGTTAAGGGTAGTTTGGTCTAGTTATCTAGTACAACCCCTAAATTAATACATAAATACCATTTAAAAAGGTGCGATAATAACCGCACCTTGTTTTTAATCTAATGTTATTTAGTGGGATAAAGCTTGTTTTTACTGCAACATCCAATCCTGCTGTTGGGCGACCTAGCAATTTCTCAAGGGTTTTTGTCTTCTGAGAATAATGCACCGTTTGACGCATCCACATCCCATTGTGCAATTAAGCCTGCAAAGCCTTCATCTAATCCTGCTTGCACAAGTGCTGTGGCATAATCTGCTGCAGGAATATCCACGTAAAGGGATTTCTTTACCTGTTTGTTTGCTGATTTCTGCTGCAAGGTTAGCTAACGTCCAGCTGGTTGAACCCGCAAGCTCGTAAGTTTGGTTTTCATGACCTTCACCTAGTGCCACATTTACTGCAGCTTCAGCAAGTTCTGCACGAAGTGCGGATGAAATTTTTTCCGTTTTTTTCTGAACCATAGAAAGCATTGTTTGCTAATGCTGCAGGAATTGAAGCTGTGTAGTTTTCGGTGTACCAACCATTTCGTAAGATAGTGTAAGTAATGCCCGAAACTTTTAATTCGGCTTCAGTTTCAACGTACTCACCGGCAAGAGATTTCACTGTGTTGTCGTTGGTTGCACCGAGTAAGCTAGTATAGATAATATGTTTCACGCCTGCTTTTTTTGCTGATTCAATTACGTTGTTATGTTGTACAAAAACGCTGACCGATTTCATTACTTGATACCAAAATTAATGTATCTACGCCTTGTAATGCTTCTACTTGTCCTTCTGTTTTTTTGAATAATCAAATTGGCGGGCTTCTGCACCTGAAATTTTTTTCTGGAGAGCGTACAAGCGCAATGACGTTTGCTTGTTTTTGCTTTTAATAAGTCTAATGCGATTGCGCCAAATTGGCCTGTTGCACCAGTAATTGCGATAGTTTTAGTTGTCATGATGTTTTCCTTCTTGTTAAGTTGAAATGATATTTGAACATTGATTGTTCGCTTGATGTGGCGTATTATTTTTAAAACTTACTTTTTAGGAAGTACTTACAAAAATGTAAGTTTTATAAAATTTAAAAATATTTTTATCAATTGATTTATAAGGAATTAAAAATGGAAAAAAATTTTTGATCAGGGGCAATGTATTAGCTTCAGCTTGTCCATCTCGCCAAATTTTGCAGCATTTAACAAACCGCTGGGGAGTATTGGTATTAGTAAGTTTACATTCGGGCACCAAGCGTTTTAGTGAACTTCGCCGTGCGATTGATGGCGTAAGCGAACGTATGTTGACTAAAACCCTGCAGGAATTGGAAGCCGATGGGATGTTAATTCGTAAATCCTATAATACTGTACCACCGCAAGTGGATTACACATTAACTGAATTTGGGGTAGAGGCTTCTAATAAGATGTTTGAGTTGGTGGATTGGTTGGAAACAAATTTGACAGGAATTTTAGCTGCAACAAAAACATTAAGAAATCTACTGCACTTTTTAAGTAAAAATAGTGCAATTTTTCCAAAGAGATAATAAATATGAAAGCCAAATTAGTCAGTTTACTTGCGCAAGCAAATATAAAAATAAGTGATCAACAAATTCAGCAGTTGATTGATCTGGTCAATTTACTTAATAAATGGAATAAAAGCTTATAATTTGACGTCAGTTCGTGATCCACAAGAAATGTTAGTCAAACATATTTTTAGATAGTCTTGTAGTAAGTCCTTATTTACAGGGTGATCGTTTTATTGATGTCGGTACTGGCCCTGGCTTGCCTGGTTTACCTTTGGCAATTATTAATCCTTCCAAACAATTTGTCCTCCTTGATAGCTTTAGGCAAGCGTATTAGTTTTATTCGAAATGCTATACGTGAGCTTAGACTAACTAATGTAGCCCCAGTTTTAAGTCGAGTAGAAGAATATCAACCTGAAGATAAATTTGATGGTGTATTAAGTCGTGCTTTTGCTTCGTTAAAAAGATATGACAGATTGGTGTCATCATTTACCAAAAAGAAAATGGATATTTTTATTCATTAAAAAGGTATTTATCAGGAAGATGAAATTAATGAATTGAATAAAAAAATACACTGTTCAAGAAGTGATTGAATTACATGTTCCAGAACTTATAGGTGAACGACATTTTAATCGTTTTGCGTTAAATAGTTACAATTTTGTAAAAAAATTTTTCTAAAAGTGTGATTTAGTTAACGTTTTTCAGTGCTTTTTAAGTTGAATCTAATTTGATCAAATGTATAATTAGGACGTTTTAAGGTTTTTAAAAATGTCGAGAATTGTACAACAAGCGAAAAAGTTCAGTATCAAAAAGCTATTTTTATTGAAATAGTCATTATGCTGCTATTGGCTTGTTTTTTTGCTTTATGGCAAATGAAAAAGTGCGCTTGATTTTTTTATTCAGATTTCTTTCGGCATTAATTCCTTTTCGGTGTTTTTTTGTGTATGTGGTTTTTTTATAGAAAACAACATTTAGCCACAAAAATTGACCGCACTTTATAAAGGAGAAGCAATAAAATTTGTTCTAACCATTGTTTTTTATTAGTATTTCATTTAAATACTTTTCAGTTACAAATTTTTATTATTTTTTAGTGGTTTTTTATTGCATTAATGTTGAATAATTTAGTTCCATTTTTGCTTCGCCGAATTTGATTTTTATACTTTTTACTAAGGGTTTATTATGTCTGGACAAACAACATCGGAATACATTAGCCACCATTTATCCTTTCTCAAAAACAGGGGATGGATTTTTGGAATGTTCATATAGATACGTTGTTCTTTTCTATTCTTGCTGCGGTTATTTTTCCTATTTGTTTTTTTCTCGAGTAGGGAAAAAAAGCAACAACTGGAGTTCCAGGAAAAAAATGCAATGCTTAGTTGAAATTGTTGTGGAATGGGTTAATGGTATCGTGAAAGAAAATTTTCATGGTCCACGTAACGTAGTTGCGCCACTTGCATTAACAATTTTTCTGTTGGGTATTCATCATGAATGCTATCGACTTAATTCCTGTTGATTTCTTACCTCAATTTGCAGGTTTGTTCGGTATTCATTATCTTCGTGCAGTGCCGACAGCAGATATTAGTGCAACTTTGGGTATGTCCATTTGTGTTTTCTTTTTTTAATTCTTTTCTACACAATAAAATCTAAAAGGATTCAAAAGGTTTAGTTAAAGAATATACGCTTCATCCATTCAATCATTGGGCATTTATTCCTGTTAACTTTATTCTTGAAACAGTGACTTTATTAGCTAAACCAATTTCACTTGCGTTCCGTTTGTTTGGTAACATGTATGCAGGGGAATTGATCTTTATTCTTATCGCTGTAATGTATTCCGCTAATATGGCCATTGCAGCATTAGGGATTCCGTTACATCTTGCTTGGGCTATTTTCCATATTTTTGGTTATTACCTTTGCAGGCTTTCATCTTTATGATGTTGACGGTTGTTTATTTAAGTATTGCTTATAACAAAGCAGATCATTAATCATTTTTTATTAACCGGCTCTAGGGCTAAAACTTAACTTCTATTGGAGAAAATTATGGAAACTGTAATTACAGCTACAATCATCGGTGCATCAATTCTTCTTGCATTTGCTGCATTAGGTACTGCAATTGGCTTTTGCTATTCTAGGGTGGTAAATTCTTAGAATCATCAGCTCGCCAACCAGAATTAGCATCTAGCTTACAAACTAAAATGTTTATTGTGGCTGGTCTTTTAGATGCGATTGCAATGATTGCTGTTGGTATTTCATTACTTTTCATTTTCGCAAACCCATTCATCGGTTTATTACACTAATCACCTTATTTGCTTATCAACGTAAAACAAGCATAGTAAGGAGGACGTTGTGAATTTAAATGCAACATTGATTGGTCAACTTATCGCATTCGCACTTTTCGTGTGGTTTTTGCATGAAGTTTGTTTGGCCACCAATTATTAATGCGATTGAAACACGTCAAAGCCAAATTGCGAACGCTTTAGCGTCAGCTGAAGCAGCTAAAAAGAGCAAGCAGATACGAAAAATCTTGTTGAACAAGAACTTTCAGCTGCAAAAGTACAAGCTCAAGACATTTTAGATGCAGCGAATAAACGTCGCAATGAAGTATTAGACGAAGTGAAGGCAGAAGCCGAAGAACTAAAAGCAAAAATTATTGCTCAAGGTTATGCAGAAGTAGAAGCAGAACGTAAACGTGTTCAAGAAGAATTACGTCTTAAAGTGGCTTCATTGGCAGTGGCTGGTGCTGAGAAAATTGTGGGTCGTTCTATTGATGAAGCGGCAAACAATGACATTATTGATAAATTAGTTGCAGAGTTATAAGAGGCTTAGCTTATGTCAGAATTAACTACAATAGCTCGCCCTTATGCAAAAGCTGCATTCGACTTTGCCATTGAACAAAGTGCGGTCGAAAAATGGACTGAAATGTTAGGTTTTGCTGCAGCCGTAGCTGAAGATGAAACGGTAAAAGCTTACTTAAGTAGTTCTCTTTCTGCACAGAAATTAGCTGATACAGTAATTTCTATTTGTGGCGAACAATTGGATCAATATGGGCAAAATCTTATTCGGTTAATGGCTGAAAATAAGCGTTTGAGTGCTATTCCTGCGGTGTTTGAAGAATTTAAACATCACGTAGAGGAGACACCAAGCTATTGCAGAAGTTGAAGTAACGTCTGCGCAACCATTGAATGCAACACAAATCGAAAAAAATTGCAGCTGCAATGGAAAAAGATTAGCTCGCAAAAGTGAAATTAAATTGCAACGTGGATAGCGCACTTATTGCTGGTGTGATTGTTCGTACTGAAGACTTTGTGATTGACGGAAGTAGCCGTGGGCAACTTACTCGTCTCTCAAACGAGTTGCAATTATAAGAGGAATACAAGATGCAACTAAATTCAACTGAAATTAGTGAATTGATTAAAAAAACGCATCGCTCAATTCGACGTGGTCAGTGAAGCGCGTAATACAGGGACAATTGTTTCTGTAAGCGATGGTATTATTCGCATCCACGGTTTTAAGCGATGTGATGCAAGGTGAAATGATCGCCTTACCTGGTAATCGTTATGCGATGGCACTAACCTGAACGCGATTCTGTTGGTGCTGTAGTTATGGGACCTTACGCAGATTTAGCGGAAGGTATGGAAGTTCAATGTACAGGTCGTATTCTTGAAGTACCAGTTGGTCGTGGTTTATTAGGTCGTGTAGTTAATACGCTTGGTCAACCAATCGATGGTAAAGGCGAAATTGAAAATGATGGTTTCTCACCAGTAGAAGTAATTGCGCCAGGTGTTATCGATCGTCGTTCTGTTGATCAACCTGTTCAAACCGGTTATAAAGCTGTTGACTCAATGGTGCCAATCGGTCGTGGCCAACGTGAATTAATCATTGGTGACCGTCAAACTGGTAAAACAGCGTTAGCAATTGACGCTATTATTAACCAACGTAATTCTGGTATTAAATGTATCTATGTTGCGATTGGTCAAAAAGCCTCTACTATCGCAAACGTCGTGCGCAAATTAGAAGAACATGGTGCGCTTGCAAATACTATCGTGGTAGCCGCATCAGCATCAGAATCAGCAGCGTTACAATATTTAGCACCTTATGCTGGTTGTGCGATGGGTGAATATTTCCGTGATCGCGGTGAAGATGCGTTAATTGTTTATGATGATTTATCAAAACAAGCCGTAGCTTATCGTCAAATTTCATTATTATTACGTCGTCCACCAGGTCGTGAAGCCTATCCAGGTGATGTGTTCTATTTACATTCTCGTTTACTAGAACGTGCTTCTCGTGTAAATGAAGATTACGTGGAAAAATTCACTAAAGGTGAAGTGAAAGGAAAAACTGGTTCTTTAACCGCACTTCCGATTATTGAAAACCCAAGCTGGTGACGTATCTGCGTTTGTTCCAACCAACGTAATTTCTATTACCGATGGACAGATCTTCTTAGAATCTAACTTGTTTAACTCAGGTATTCGTCCTGCGGTAAACCCAGGTATTTCGGTATCTCGTGTTGGTGGTTCAGCGCAAACTAAAAGTTATTAAGAAATTAGCGGGTGGTATTCGTACCGCGCTAGCTCAATATCGTGAATTAGCAGCATTTTGCACAGTTTGCATCAGATCTTGATGATGCGACTCGTAAAGCAACTTTCTCACGGTGAAAAAAAGTAACTGAATTATTAAAACAAAAACAATTTGCTCCATTATCTGTTGCAGAACAAGCGGTTGTATTGTTTGCTGTTGAATTTGGTTATTTGGATGACGTGGAATTATCAAAAATTGCAAGTTTTGAGACCGCACTTTTGGATTATTCTAACCGTAATCACGCTGAGTTTATGCAAGAGCTTACTAAAACCGGTAACTATAATGACGAAATCAAAGATACATTAAAAAGGTATTTTAGATAGTTTTTAAAGCGAATAGTGCTTGGTAGTAACGGAGAGATAAGATGGCAGGTGCAAAAGAGATAAAAACCAAAATTGCCAGTGTACAAAGTACACAAAAAATTACTAAGGCAATGGAAATGGTGGCGACCTCGAAAATGCGTAAAACGCAGGATCGTATGGCTGCATCTCGTCCGTATTCTGAAACTATCCGTAACGTTATTAGTCATGTGTCTAAAAGCAAGTGTCGGTTATAAAACATCCGTTCTTAGTTGAGCGTGAAGTGAAGAAAATCGGTATCTTGGTTATTTCAACAGATCGTGGTATGTGTGGTGGTTTAAATGTTAATTTATTCAAAAACCACACTTAACCAAATCAAAAATTGGAAAGAACAAAAATATTTCTACAGATTTGGGCTTAATAGGTTCAAAAAGGGATTAGTTTTTCCGTTCCTTTGGATTTAATATCAAAGGTCAACTTTCTGGTTTAGGTGATACGCCCTGCTCTAGAAGAATTAATTGGTGTCGCAAATACAATGTTTGATGCTTATCGTAATGGCGAAATTGATGCAGTTTATATTGCATACAATAAATTTGTTAATACGATGTCGCAAAAACCTGTTGTACAACAATTAGTTCCTTTTACCAGAATCTAAAGACGATCATTTAAATGAAAGACAACAGACTTGGGATTATCTTTATGAACCAGAACCAAAAGTACTATTAGATAGCCTTTTAGTTCGTTATTTAGAATCCCAAATTTATCAAGCGGTTGTAGATAATTTAGCTTCAGAACAAGCGGCCTCGAATGGTAGCAATGAAAGCAGCAACGGATAATGCAGGTAATTTAATTAATGATCTGCGGTTGGTGTATAACAAAGCTCGTCAAGCAAGTATCACAAATGAATTGAATGAAATCGTAGCCGGTGCGGCAGCGATTTAAGAAAAGAGGAACGGTAATGTCAGCAGGAAAAATTGTACAAATCATCGGTGCGGTGATTGACGTTGAATTTCCACAAGATGCAGTGCCAAAAGTTTACGATGCATTAAAAGTTGAATCAGGTTTAACACTTGAGGTGCAACAACAATTAGGTGGCGGTGTGGTACGTTGTATCGCATTAGGTGCTTCTGACGGTTTAAAACGTGGTTTAAAAGTAGAAAACACGAATGATCCGATTCAAGTACCGGTAGGCACAAAAACCCTTGGCCGTATTATGAATGTATTGGGTGAACCAATTGACGAACAAGGTCCAATCGGTGAAGAAGAGCGTTGGGCTATCCACCGTTCTGCACCAAGCTATGAAGAACAATCAAATAGTACGGAATTATTAGAAACTGGTATCAAAGTTATCGACTTAATTTGTCCATTTGCCAAAGGTGGTAAAGTTGGTTTATTCGGTGGTGCTGGTGTAGGTAAAACCGTAAACATGATGGAATTAATTCGTAACATCGCGATCGAACACTCAGGTTACTCCGTATTTGCGGGTGTAGGTGAACGTACTCGTGAAGGTAACGACTTCTATCATGAAATGAAAGATTCTAACGTATTAGATAAAGTATCTTTGGTTTATGGTCAGATGAATGAGCCACCAGGTAACCGTTTACGTGTTGCTTTAACTGGTTTAACCATGGCAGAAAAAAATTCCGTGATGAAGGTCGTGATGTATTATTCTTCGTGGATAATATCTATCGTTATACCCTTGCTGGTACCGAAGTATCTGCGTTATTAGGTCGTATGCCATCAGCTGTAGGTTACCAACCAACCTTAGCAGAAGAAATGGGTGTATTACAAGAACGTATTACTTCAACCAAAAACAGGTTCTATTACCTCTGTACAAGCGGTATACGTACCTGCGGATGACTTAACTGACCCATCTCCAGCAACAACTTTCGCACACTTAGACTCAACCGTTGTATTAAGTCGTCAAATTGCATCTTTAGGTATCTACCCAGCTGTTGATCCATTAGATTCAACTTCACGCCAATTAGATCCCACTTGTTGTTGGTCAAGAACATTATGATATTGCTCGTGGTGTACAAGGTATATTACAACGTTATAAAGAATTGAAAGATATTATCGCAATTCTTGGTATGGACGAATTATCTGAAGAAGATAAATTAGTGGTAGCACGTGCACGTAAAATTGAACGTTTCTTATCACAACCGTTCTTCGTTGCTGAAGTATTTAACGGTACTCCGGGTAAATATGTTCCATTAAAAAGAAACCATTCGCGGCTTTAAAGGTATTTTTAAGCGGTGATTACGACCATATCCCAGAACAAGCGTTCTATATGGTAGGTTCAATCGACGAAGCGCTAGAAAAAGCCAAAAAAATATGTAATCACTTCAAGTCATTTGAAGGAGAACAAAAATGGCGACATTTAATTTAACAATAGTAAGCGCAGAGCGAAAAATCTTTGAAGGTGAAGTAAAACAAATCCAAGCAACAGGTGTTGAGGGGAACTAGGCATTCTCCCTGGACACACACCATTGCTAACCGCAATTAAGCTAGGGATTGTTAAATTTACCCTTCAAGATGGAAATGAAGAAGTTATCTATGTTTCCGGTGGTTTTTAGAGGTTCAACCAAATATTGTTACGGTACTAGCAGATGTTGCTATCCGTGGTAGTGAATTAGATGAAGATCGTATTCGCGAAGCAAAACGTAAAGCTGAAGAGAACATTGTATCTCATGCATCAGATGTCAGATCATGATTTACTGGTTGTGAAACTTTCTAAAGAGTTAGCAAAACTTCGAGCTTATGAGTTGACTGAAAAACTCTTGAAAACAAGACGGTAATATATATAGTGAATTGATCTGCATCCCAAAAGTTGGACAGCAAACCAACAATTGAGGTGCAGATTTTTATGGGTAAACACTACATAATCGACTTTTCGAAATGACAGATTATCCAACTCATTTTTGGAATGGGAAAATGAGTATTAGAGAAAGTTGCACGTACAATATTCCTTCCAACGCCTTAGTCAGGACGTGGTTGAAACGGTTTGAAATTAAGCAAGATAAAGACAACGCACTTAAAGTGGCCATTAAAGACCTTAAAGCGAAACATCCTGATTATGGCTGACTGATGCGTTCATGCCCATTTACCAGGCGTGAATCATAAAAAGTCCAACAGCTAATACAGACACTTGGGCTTCAAGTGCAGTCAAGAAAAAGCAAGAAATTTACCCCTATCGAGGCACGATAGGGATTGCCCTGAATCATCTTGAACGCGATTTTAGACTTATTTAACAATGAGATAGTCTCCTATAATCTCAGCTATTCACCAAACTGGAGGTTAGTAGAAGAGATGTTAATGCAAGCCGTCAAAGGGTTAGACAAAGCTTATGGTGTCATTTTTACATTCAGACCAGGGATGGCAGTATCAAATGGTGGCTTATCGTCGAATTTTAGCTGAACATAGCATCATTTAAAGTATGTCGAGAAAAGGAATTGCTTTGGACAACACTGCGATGAAAAGTTCTTTGGGCGATTAAAAACGGAATGTTTTTATGGTTGGGAATTTATAGTAGAGAAGAGATAGTTGATGTTGTCGGAGATTATTTGGATTGCTATAATCCGACCACTGACGGATTCAAAACTAAAAGGACTGAGTCCGATACAATATCGAAAACAATCCTTTTCTGCATATGGATAGCCGAAGTTATTGATCGGAGCTAGTTCTGATTTGTGGATATAAATCGAAGTCACGGGCATGATTAAATCCGACCAGTTTGCTTCCCAGTTACCAAACAAATATTTTGCTACGGCTTGTGTATCTTTTATCTTCAACAGATCTCTGCTAAACGCATTTTGGCAACGTCTGCGGAATCAACTGGTACCCATCCAAATCCTGCAAGGTGGAATTCAGCACGGCAGTGCTGACCACCACTTACGTTTGCGATGCCTTGTTCATTCGCACTACCAAAAGCACCTTTGGAATATTTGTCCATTTTCTGCCGCACCTAGCTGAATACCAAAAATTTCACGAGCTGGGATGCCTGCCGCACGAGCAAGTGCCACAAATACAGAATTAATATCGGTACATTTACCTTTTAATACACCAGTGGTAAGAATTTTTCTACATCTGCTGTCGCCACAACCTAATACAGAATTATCACGTTCCATATTTTTTACGATCCAACGGTGAATAAGTTCTGCTTTTTTCAATGGATTCGTTTCTTTACCTACGATTTTGTCAGCAAATTCTTTCACTATGCCATCAGTTTTAATGTGTTGGGTAGCTTTTAAGTACTCTTGTACATCCACGGGAATACTGAATATCTTTTGGCGGGTATAATTCTCCAAAGCACCTTTCACCATCGGTTCACGGTCTTTTGTTTCAATGACCATAGTGACTTTTAAATCACGCTTTTGTGCATCTTTATCCCAAGTGGCAAATAAGGTTTTCGCACCGTATTTATTGTTTTCTGTTACATAGGCATTCATGTAATTACCTTCAAAGTGAATCGATTTCACTTGTTGGTATTCCCTATTAAATGGCAACGGAACCCATAAATTGGTTTGTCCTTGTGAGCCTTTTGGCGCAATTAAATCGTAGGTTTGCGTGAATTCATAAAGATGGGTGTCTGTATTGTAGTTTGGAATATTGGTGTTTGCATGAGCTAACAGAGCCACATGCAGAAAGCACGCAACTCAGATAAGTTTCTTCATGAAGAGATCCTCTAGTTAATAATAGTTAAAACTTAACATATTAGATAAACTAATACGCCACTATGCTAACGGATTTTTGAGCAATAATTCAACCGTTTTGCATAAACTTTTTATTTTTCTTATATAAAAATATTTTATTTTCCAACCACGCACTTTCCTTCTAACATTTGACACTCTAGCCCTTACACCCCTATTATTCCGTCGTTATTTATTTAAGATTTACGGAACAAAATAATTATGGTGAATAAAACCGCTCAACTTAAAAGCAAGCCCTTGAACAACGCATTCTCATTTTTAGACGGTGCGATGGGGACGATGATCAAAAATATAAACTGACGGAAGCCGATTTTCAGAGGCGAGAAGTTTAAGGAAAGTGCGGTCGATTTACGCGGTATAATGATTTACTGACATTGACTCAGCCACTACTAATTTCCGCTATTCATGAGAAATATTTGGCAGCGGGTGCCGATATTATTGAAACCAATACTTTTAGTTCAACTACGATTGCTCAAGCAGATTATGACTTGCAATCTATCGCTTCATGAGCTCAATTTTGTTGGTGCAAAATTAGCTCGTTTGGCTGCAGATAAATATAGCACGCCAGAAAAACCTCGCTTTGTTGCTGGCGTGCTAGGGGCCAACAAACCGCACAGCTTCTATTTCACCCGATGTAAATGATCCCGGTTTCCGCAATATTACTTTTATGGAGTTGATTGGATGCTTATGCCCAAGCAACAAAAGGCTTAATTGAAGGTGGGGCGGATTTAGTATGATCGAAACCATTTTCGACACGCTTAACGCTAAAGCGGCCGTTTTGCTATTGAAAGCGTATTCGAAGAAGTAGGCGTGGAATTGCCAATCATGATTTCCCGGCACCATTACCGATGCTTCAGGACGAACCCTTTCTGGGCAGACCACCGAGGCTTTCTATAACTCCCTCCGTCACGCTAAACCACTGACATTCGGTTTGAACTGCGCGTTAGGGTCCGAAAGAGTTACGTCAATATGTCAGAACAGCTTTCAAAAATCAGTGAAACCTATGTTTCTGTGCATCCGAATGCGGGCTTGCCGAATGCTTTTGGTGGTTATGATTTAGGGGCAGAAGAGATGGCTGCTCATTTAAAAGAGTGGGCAGAAAGTGGTTTTGTGAACATTATCGGCGGTTGTTGTGGTACCACGGAACACATCAAAAGCCTTTGCTGAGGCGGTGAAAAATATTCCACCACGCAAATTGCCACAAATCAAAAACTGCAATGCGTTTGTCTGGTTTAGAACCACTCAATATTGACGATGAAAGCCTGTTCGTGAACGTCGGCGAACGCAATAACGTAACAGGTTCGGCGAAATTTAAGCGCTTAATTAAAGAAGATAAATTTGCCGAAGCCATTGAAATTGCCATCGACCAAGTGGAAAACGGTGCGCAAGTGATCGACGTCAATATGGACGAAGCCTTGTTAGACGGCAAAAATGCGCTGACCCGTTTCCTAAATATTATGGCGACCGAACCCGATGCCGACCAAAGTGCCTGTGATGATCGACTCGTCTAAATGGGAGTAGATTGAAGCAGGTTTACAGTCGGTGCAAGGCAAACCAATCGTTAACTCTATTTCCTTAAAAGAGGGTGAGGAAAAATTTATTCATCAGGCTAAATTGGTGCGTAAATACGGTGCAGCCGTTGTGGTCATGGCATTTTGATGAAGTAGGGCGAGGCTGATACTGAAGAGCGTAAAGTCGAAATCTGTACCCGATGCCTATAACATCTTAGTCAATCAACTTGGCTTCCCGCCAGAAGACATTATTTTCGACCGAATATTTTCGCCATCGGCACTGGGATTGAAGAACACAACAACTACGGCGTGGATTTTATTAACGCCACAGGTCGCGATAAACGCTCTTTACCGCATGCGAAAATTTCGGGTGGTGTGTCAAATGTCTCTTTCTCCTTCCGTGGCAACAACGTAATGCGTGAAGCCATTCACGCCGTCTTCCTACCATGCCATCAAACAAGGCATGGATATGGGGATCGTGAACGCAGGACAACTCGCAATTTACGATGATCTTGATCCTGAATTACGTAATGTGATTGAAGATGCCGTATTAAACCGTACACCAGATGGCACAGAACGTTTACTGGATATTGCAGAAAAATATCGCAACCAAGGCAACGATGAAAGTGCAGTGGATTCTGTGGCTGAATGGCGTACGTGGCCTGTGGAAGAACGCTTAAAACACGCTCTGGTGAAAGGGATAACTATGCACATCATCGAGGACACCGAAGAAGCGCGCCAAAATTGCCAACGCCGTTAGAGGTGATCGAAGGTCCGCTCATGCGCAGGCATGGACGTGGTGGGCGATTTGTTTGGCGACGGCAAAATGTTTCCTACCGCAAGTGGTGAAATCCGGCACGCGTAATGAAACAATCCGTGGCGTATTTAGAACCGTTTATCAACGCCACCAAACAAAAAGGCTCCAGCAACGGTAAAGTGGTGATCGCTACCGTAAAAGGCGACGTGCACGACATTGGCAAAAACATCGTGAGCGTGGTGTTGCAATGTAATAATTTTGAAGTGATTGACTTTGAGCGTGCATGGTGCCGGCGAGACAAAATCATTCAAACGGCGATTGATGAAAAGCCGATATTATCGGCTTAAGCGGTTTGATTACGCCATCTTTAGACGAAATGGAATACTTCCTCGGTGAAATGACGCGTTTAGGGTCTGAACTTGCCTGTTTTAATTGGCGGTGCTACCACCTCAAAAGAACATACCCGCCATTAAACTTTATCCAAAAATACAAACAACATGGCGTGTTCTATACATCCAATAGCTTCATCGCGCGGTAACGGTGTGTGCCACATTGATGAACCCTGAAGGTCATGCTGCATTGTGGGAACAGTTCAAAAGGATTACGAAAAATCCAACAATCCTTTCGCCAATCGTCAAAACCGTTGCGTAAACAACTGAGCATTGAAGAAGCACGCGCCAACCGCTTTGATGGCTTTAGTGGAGAATGGGCTGATTACGTGCCGCCAACACCAAACCAAACAGGCATTGTGGAATTTAAAACGTGCCGATTGCCGGAGTGCGCAAAATTTATCGACTGGTCGCCGTTCTTCCGTGTATGGGGCTTGATGGGTGGCTATCCAGATGCCTTTGATCATCCAGAAAGTGGCGAAGAAGCCCGCCGCGTGTGGAATGATGCGCAAGCGATGTTAGATGCTTTCGAACAAAACCACAAACTTAACCCAAGCGGTATTTTAGGCATTTTCCCTGCTGAACGTGTGGGCGATGATGTGGTGTTATTCTCCGATGAAGACCGCACTCAACCTATCGGCACAGCTACGGCTTACGCCAACAAACGGAACGTGGCAAAAACAGCAAAAGCCAATTTAACTTTGCCTTGAGCGACTTTATCGCCGATCGCGAAAAGTGGCAAAAAGACTGGATGGGTATGTTCGCCGTGTCGCGCCGGCATTGAAGAAATGGAGCTAGTGGAAGGCTACAAAGCCGCCGGCGACGACTACAACGCTATCTTGCTACAAAGCCGTCGGCGACCGCCTCGCCGAAGCCATGGCAGAATACCTGCACTTTGAGATACGCACCCGCATTTGGGGCTACACCCAAGAGGAATTCGACAACCAAGGGTTAATTAATGAAAACTACGTCGGCATCCGCCCTGCACCGGGTTATCCAAGCTGCCCGGAACACACCGGGAAAAAAGCCTTGATTTGGGATTTATTGGAAGTAGAAAAACGCATCGGCATGAACTAACCGAAAGCTACGCCATGTGGCCGGCAGCTTCCGTCTGCGGTTGGTACTTCACCCACCCTGCCAACAACTATTTTCACTTTAGGTCGAGATCTGATGAAGACCAAGCTCAAGATTATGCCAAACGTAAAGGTTGGGATGAGAGGGAGATGATGAAAATGGCTGGGTGTGGCGATGGAAGTAGACATTTACTACTAACTCTAGATAATGAAGATATAAAACTATAGGACTAAAAATAAATCATTCATTAAAAAGTTTATCTCAGCAAAAATAGACTCATCGAGAAATTCAAGACTGGCTTTCTCAATTTCCAGCAGAAAGTCAGCCTTTAGTAAAATTATTATTAAGCCATTTGAAATTTATTTCTCGTGATGATTATTCTAGATGGGGTGATCCAGACTATTTTTATCTTTCTTAAATGAGGAATCTACTATGCCTGTATTCTGTTAGAAAATTAAATATCCAAAAACCTCTCCTTATTATTGGGGAGAAAATAAAGAAGCTATTTATAGACCTGAAACATCTCAGGAAGTGAAGATCTAGTTCACTCCTTTAACATCTAATTTAGTACGCCAAAAATAGTAAAATTTTTATTAGACCATCCACTCACTAGATGAACTTAGAGATAAAAAGTTAGAAACTATATTCTAATTGATGATTCCATCGGTAGTGGAGATCGAGTATCCGAATTTATTAATTCAATGTTAAAACACCCCACATTTTTAGTTGGTGGAATTTTGGTTGAGTTAATATCTATATTGTTAGCTTTTCTCGTTTTCTACGAATCTGATAATTATGAATATTAGAGGAAAAAGATAAAAAGCTGAAATAAACTTAAAAAGTTATCTAAAAATTACATTTATAAAGTAAATTCGTTTTACCATAAAAAATGGGATAAATTCTCGCTAGAGAAAACTATGAACAACTCATAGAATTATGTAAAAATCAAACCAAAATACACTTTTGAGGCAAGGTTAGGGAGTATGGAGAAGTATTTTCAAACATTATTTTTATCATAGTGTACCTAATAATACGCCAGGCGTTATATGGTTTGAAGCACCTAATTGGAAACCATTAATGCCACAAAAGATCAGTTCCAACATGACGGTAAATTTCTGCTTGAAAATGAATGATGAAATTAATATCTCTGCCCATATAAGTGATGAACTTTGAATATTCTAAGACTAATTAAAAAGAGGAATTAGAAACCAAGCTGCATATCTCAAAGACTTGCCGTTGATGTAAAATAGTGCAAATAATTTGCTAAGTCATATAAAAACATAGGATTCATAGATGAAAAATACTCGATTAACATACAGAGGATTAGATTTTCTATAGAAATATTAACTTGCCATCTTGGGATAATAGCATGTATATTCCTAAGTCTTGTGTGCAGGCTAAAAATCTATTTTAGCCATCAATATTCATATATTATTGATATCTACGAAAACTTTTAGTTTCATAGGTGGGGATATCGGATAGGTATCTCTGGATAAATCTAACGTTAAGGCAGTCAGATGCGATCAATATCAATCCTAGCTTTTCCTGCGATGACTTAGGACTAGGATTGATATTGAAGGATCTGTTGGTTCCCTTGGAATCATCAGCTTTAATTCGACCGGGACCCAAAGGTAAAAGTAAATGGAAAATGGCCTGCACACCAACTATTCAAAGCTACTTAAACTCAGTATTCTTTCAGCTCAAAACCTCACAAAATATTGCCAAGAATTTACAAAATAAGAACTTACCTGTAATTTTTACATTACGTCACTTAGTTAAAAATCACTGACACTAATTATTTTTATCTTAAGAAAAACAATTATCGTCGTAGAGAACAAGCTAACTATAGAATGTTTTCTATACAGAAGCGTTCTGGTGGATACAGATATATTCATCAAGTCAATAAAAAGAAATTTTTAAAAGTTCAGCAGATTTATAAACTTGAAATACTACAAAATATAACCTCACCAGGCATCTTTTACTCATAGTAATGGGGGAATAAAAAGATGTGCTTTTGAAACATTGTGGGGCTCGTTGGTTATTTCAATATGATTTGAAAAGACTTCTTCTTATACGATTAATGAAAAATGTATAAGAAAAATATTCCTGTGAGTATGCTACCGCCCTCTCTTATTTGCTTTGAGTTAGCAGAATATGTACAACCACGCATTTTACCTAGAAATTTTATTAAATTATACATATATAGCTCGTAGTCTATCTGATTATAAATTTTATATGAATACTGAAATCAGTTTGGAGTGCTTCCTCAAGGTGCGCTAACTAGCCCCTATGCTCAGTAACTTAGCTACATTTAGTTAGATGTTAGTTTAACGGAACGCTAATAAAAATAATTTAATTATACAAGATATGCTGATGATATTACCTTTTCTTCTTAGTACAGATATTAGTAAAAAGTCAAATAAATTTAATATACACAGAGGATTATAAATATCATTTCACAGCATAAACTAATAAAATGCTAAGAAAAACTAGAATTGCAGGTCCTGGAGCAAGGAAAGTTGTTCTTGGATTATTAATAGATGGAGGAAACCTAGAATTCCTAAAGAAACATATAAGAGAATAGAGCGTCTTCTATACGCTTCCAATAAAATATGGATTAATTGAAACAGCTAACCATGAGGGCTTTTGATACATACATGCATGGCTTTTCTATAATCATCTTTCAGGATTAATAGCATTTGTAAAAGATGTTGACAATGCAAGATGGGAAATATTTTTAGTAACTTATTTTCAAATATAGAGAGACCGTTATAAAACAATATAATTTTCTATGATAATGACAATATCCTAGTTTGTCTTCAAACAATTTAGCACTCAGTATAAGTGCTGGTACTATCAATTTGTAATTAATCCCCCACGATGGCGCACGCTTCCCAGCGTGTCCAATTTCACTACACTTCAAAAACTGACCGCACTTTTATTTCTAGGGGCGCGCGTTAGGAAACCGCGCCAGCATAAGCGTTAAACACAAAAAGTGCGGTGAAAATTTTCGCGTTTTTGTATTTACTGCAACACTCCCACCATAATTTCATTTACTCCGTTTGTTATTAACTTGAAAGCCTAGTTGCACAATCCCCAATTTCCGCTATCATACGCGCTTATTGCTCGGAATTTTGTATTTATGAATAGATTAAAGATGGCGTTCTTTGTGGGTGTTCTTGTGAGTTTATTTGCTTGTACCACAACACATCAGCCGAAGAAGACGGTTAAATCTCGATTTTTAAAGAACAATATTAGTCAAGTTGAGTTAAATAATTCTGTTAATTACAAGCCATATCATTATCGTTGTAATAATAAAAGAAACTGGCGGATTTCTCATTTGACGACTTATTTCCTGTCGCGTGAAAGCCGTATGAAAGATAACTTCGGGTTTTTATTTGCAGCTAGATAATGGCAAGGCGGTGCCTTTTTGATCATTCTATACGCTGACACTGGAATGCGCGGGGTACAAAATTTGAAGTGGTTTATCGTTCGTATGATCCGATCCAAGGAAGTTATGTGGATTTAATCGCGCGATCTCAAAGTTCAATTTACTACAAGAATCAAGGCAAGGCAAGCAAGTTCCTTGGTTGATTTGTAAGGGCGGTTGATTTTTCTCGAAATAATCTCTTTTACTAGCAAAATGAGAAATTGGAATTAGGTTTTCCACCTCTCTATCCCATAAATCTCTCTCTCTTCTGCATCAAATTTCACGCTTATATCAAAGGCTTGAGCAAGATTCTCTGAATTTAGCACCGCTTGTGTTTTGTCTAGTCGCAAATGATTTTGCCTTTGTCGAGCAAAATCACTTCATCACAGTATTTATATGCAAAAGGGGATAAATGATGGATCGCTACAACGCAAGTATGCTGTGGCGTCAGCGATTTTAATTGTTCCATCATGTCTATTTGGTGATAGGGATCGAGTGGTGCGATAGGTTTCATCAGCAAGCAATAGTGGCGTATTTTTGATGCAATACGGCGAGTTGCACCGGGCTTTTTCTCCGCCTGATAGTTTCTGAAAGGATTGACTAAGCAAATGTCAATAGAAAAATTTTTGTGAAATATCCGTGATTTTTGACCGCTCTTTTACCGATGATAATGGATGAATTTAAGCCAAGAGCAATGACATCATAAACCGATAAATCCCAATGGATATTGGTATCTTGCGCAAGATAAAGCGAGTTGCTGGCTTTTTCAGCTGTACCATTTTGCTTAACAGGGCTGTTTCCAAAATAAATTTCACCTCTTGTAATAGGTGGAAAATTCCCGCAATCGTTTTGAGCAGTTGATTTGCCCTGCACCGTTTGCGCCCATAATGCCGATAAGTTTTTCCTTTAGAAGCGTGCAGCTGATGTTGCTTTGCCTACAAGGCTGAGAAAGGCTTTCGATTCTAATCATTATCTTGCCAACTTGCGTTGCTCCGGTAATTAAAAATCCAAATTAAGCAAGGTGCGCCAATGATTGCGATGAGCGTGCCAATATAAATATGTGAGAAGACTGGAATATATTGGACGCAAAGATCCGCCAGAGTAGCAATAATGCGCCAAGTAATGCACTGGTAATGTAAAGTTGCGAAGGGCGTTTTTAGCAATAGGCGAGCAAAGTGCGGTGCGATTATGCCAATAAAACCGATAGTGCCCTGTTTGCGGAATTGTTGACCAACTAATAATGCCACGCCAAAGGTTGTGATGAAAAAGCTACGTTTAGGATTCACGCCCATTGTGTCGCGGGCTTTCTTCACCGAAGGTGAGCAAGTCAATATAGCGGCGTTCACGATATAAACAGAACAATCCCAACAATACGAATGGAAAGTGAAATGAGTAGCGCATCAAGTTTTGCCCACATACGAGAGAACCTTGTAGCCAGCGGTAGAGTTCAGCTACTGCCCACGGGCTTTTTGCGTTCGAAAGTAGCAATGCAACGGCAGCCGAGAGCAACATATTGACGTGCTAAACCACTCTAAAATCATCGCCGTTGTACCGTGGTTTTAGCGATTAAATAAAAACCAATACTAGATAATGCACCAGCCACACCGCCAATTAACAATAACCCAGAGTAGCGGAAAAATAGTAAAGCAAAAAGACACTGGTGGTGGTTGCACCAGCACTACTTCCTAATAATCCAGGGCTTGCCAGTGGATTTTGAAATATCCCCTACGTTGCATTGCTCAAGCAAAGCAAAGGCTTGCGCCAGTTAAAATGGCTAATCCGAGGCGCGGCAGGCGAATATCAAGCAATACGAGCGGGCGCATATCCGTGAGTACCCATCGGCATTTTTGAGATGAGCAAAATCGCCGAGCTGATGATAAATCCAAATCCGCTAATCAACAGCACGCTAAGAAAAGTGCGGTATTTAATTTTAGTGTTTTGTCAATGAACAATTTCCTATGTAATCCAAATATCATTTTAACTGTTGATAAATCCTCTCTGCCCCTTGCCACACGCCGTGATCAAAGCAATAAGTATATTTCATTGGAATACGAAAAGTGCGGTCGATAAAAAGATTTTGTAAAAGCAGATGTTTAAGCACCTGCTTGTTCGTTATAACTTTTGTTGGTCGGTGATTTCAATCAACACGTTTGGTCTAGCTCGTAACACCTTTTCAAGAGAAAAATTTTCGTGCCGTAAGTGGTATTTTAGCGGGTTAAAGCCTGTGAGAGTTAAGTAAAGTGGGATACTGCATGCGCATAGTTTCATAATGCCTGTATCTGAAAGTATTAATGTGTCGGTGAGAGATAGATTGAGGAGAGAATCTTGTAATTTAAGTAACGAAGATTCCGCATGCGTTTCGTTACCTGGTGAGGTTTGCCCTGGCGCAATATTAGTCCCAAATACCTCCTCTGCTGTTTGTGGGTGTCATTAATTGGCTCAATTTTTGCGCGAGTTTTTAAATCTGCTACAAGTTGTGGATAAAAGGTTTTCCATTGATAAGCAAACGTTTTATCTAGATAGGCAATAATGCGTGAGTTGCGGCTCAAGGGTTGGCTTATCCATACTGAGTTTATCCAACATCATCAGATTTTTAGAATAAGGAGACTGTGCAGCAATTTGCTCAGGAGCGCAATTTCCGACAAAAAGACGATCGCTACAAAGCGTGAGCGAGACGAAATTGCTCCGACGCATGCGGAGTCAAGAAGCAGTGCGATAAAATTAAACGAGTTTTTGCATATAGATAATGATACGCTACGCCATCAGAATACAGGCGTGCTGAGCACATGCCCTGATATGTGGGTAATAATTAGAATGATCCTTTTAACCCAACGTAAACATTACGTCCGTCTTGGCCATAGCCAAAGTACGTTTTCGTATTTTTGTTGAATACACTGTTTAAGTTCGCATAAATCGGTCAAACTATCAGCCACTTTATAGTTCATGCCTAAGTTTGCCAAGGTGTAGGATGGCATTTTGAAATCGCTTGAATCAAGGCGTTTACCTACAAGAAACATTCACATCAGAACCCACTCCGTGATTTGATCAGCTAAACCAAGGTTTCGTGTGTGTTTTGGGCGACGAACCTCGTTAAACCATATTGATCATGTTTCAGATTTAATATAGGTGTAAGTATAGTTCGCGGTAACCTGAAAAGGCTATCAGTGAATTTTCCATTATACGCCACTTCTACGCCTTTGATCTTCGCTTTTACCATCACGGCTTTACAGCACGATTTGTTTGGATTTGCATAATTACCGGTCACGGAATTCTCATCAGTTAAAAAGTTATCGACATTACGGGCAAGGAAATAAGTCGTATCTGAGCTACGGCGTTTATCATCGCTTTGCACGTAAAACACCTGATTCACGAGCTTTTTCTGCTTTTAAATTCGAGGTTAGCTAACCAAGTACCACACCGTAATATTCTGACATGGTTGGATTGTGAATAGCTTTTACCCAAACTAGCGCAAAGCGCGCTTTTACATTTGGCGAGAAGCGACAAGCACCGGCAAGACGCAAAGTGAAAGGCATTTTCAAATAAGCTGTTGTCAGTCCATAACGACCGCCGACAAGAAAGACTGCGGATCGGCGGTAAATAAACGGTAACGCCTGCGGCAACACTCTTCTCAGTTAATCTCAACAAAATTGTAGCAGCGGAGGCTGTATATTTCGTATTTGCAATCCGCTAATACGCTGACCGGCCTGGTTTGACTTCACCTTCACGGTCGAAAGTTACTACCGATTGATAGTTCGTATTCAACTTTTTGCTGTCGGCTATTCTGTTTTGGACCAACAGCGGAAGCCCAACTTTGATATTGTGCGGTATCAGCATCCGTTTTAACGTGACTTACCGCCGCTTTTATGCACGAATAAATCTTCTGCATTACCAAAATAACCGCTTACGATGTATAGCGGGTTTCAGCGTACGCGAGTATTATCCGCACTCTAATTCATCTGCAAGGCACTATTATCAAAATGCGAGGTTTGAGAAGAGTGGAAAAAGCAAGGAATCCACCTCCTTGCATTATCATCAAAACCTTAAACGAATGATGCATTCATCTCGGTAGAAAGAAATACCATCTTTTCACTCTTCTGCTGGTATATTAGCTTTTGTCTTACCAGTAGCTACTGGTGTAACTGAAAATATTGTTGCTTGCAGCTGAAATCCCTGTTGTACGGTGGCTATCGCCATGAATAGCTCAACATCGAAACCATTTTGCCGACCAGATATAGTGACAGAACCATCGTCGTACGGTGCGACCCACTGGCAAAAGTCAAAAATCTACCGTTAAATGGTTTCGTCTTTACATAATCCACTGTGGTGATATAAACTACACCACCCTTAGCATCACTGTCCCCAGCGTGCAGATTGCTCGCCGCGTAATACTTTCGATGCGGTCAATGTTACTTAATGCTAATCCACCGAAAATCAAAGCCAGTAACCAGAAACAGGATTACTTTGCAGACACCGTCAATAATGACCGCAGTGTGTTTTGAATCTGCGCCACGTAAAGAATACAGTTGGTCGCTGCCACGACCTCCAGAGGCACTCCCATCGCCAGGGCTCGGCACAGTTTTTCAATACATCACTCACATAAGTTGCATTACGTGCTGCAAAAATCTTTTTCTGTTAATACGGCAACGATGACGCTGTTTGATCGATGGCTGTACAGGGGCTGCGTGGATGCTGAATACACATTGATCGGCTCAAGCTCGGTTTTGGTTTCAGCTTGTACAAAAAGCCGATGCACTCAATAAAAGTGCGGTAGTACTAAGTTAGTTTTCATTAAGTTGGTCCTCTTTTAAAAAGTGCGCTATTTTGGCACAATAGAAATTCATTTCTAGTTGAGAATTTTCATTTCACTTTCAAAAATTCTGTTCATTTTGTAAAAATTCGTTTTTGACCGCACTTTTTCGCCTTTTTATCCGCCCTGCGCTTTCAAGCATAATGCTCAGACTATTGAATGAATTATGATGGTTTAGAATTTCTATTTTGAGCTATTTATCTTCTAACATAACATCACACTCTATCTTCCTCCAGCGTCCTTTAATTGCTTAATTAAATCCTTCAGGAATAACTGTCTTTATCGTTTAATTCTTTTTTGTAATATGAAACATTCTTTCAGGTAATTTCTATGACTGTATTTCGTCTTAATTTTTAACCGCTTGTATTTCATTAGGGATAGCATCACAAGCGTGGCAGGACATACTTATTTTTGGTATTAGTTACCAATATTATCGTGATTTTGCAGAGAATAAAGGGAAGTTCACAGTTGGAGCCCAGAATATTGAGGTTTATAACAAGAAAGGGGAATTAGTCGGTACATCAATGACAAAAAGCACCGATGATTGATTTTTCTGTAGTGTCGGGCAACGGCGTAGCGGCATTAGTGGGCGATCAGTATATTGTGAGTGCTGCACATAACGGTGGATATAATAGCGTTGATTTTGGTGCGGAAGGACAAAACCAGATCAGCATCGTTTTTCATATCAAATTGTAAAAAGAGAAATAATTATAAACCTGGTCAATATGATGGCGATTATCATATGCCTAGATTACAGCAATTTGTCACTGATGCTGGAGCCGATAGAAATGACAGAAACAATGCATGGAAATACGTATGCAGATCATGCCAGATATCCTGAACGTGTCTCGTATTGGTGCAGGTAGACAATGGTGGAGAACAGCTGAAGATCAAGAAAAAGGACGTAATAGTTCATATTGATTGCTAGTGGTTATCAGTGGAGAACAGCAGGCACACGCATTCACAAGGCGGAGCGGGCAACGGCACGGTAAACTTAAATGGAGATCTCACAAAAACCTAATAATTATGGACCTTTGCCAATTGCTGGTTCTTTAGGTGATAGTGGATCGCCAATGTTTATTTATGATGCAAAAACAAAAATGGTTGATCAATGGCGTATTGCAAAACTGGTAACCCTTTCTTGGGAGCTGAATGGATTCCCAATTAATTAGAAAAGACTGGTTTTTATGGACAATATCTTTGCAGAGGATTTGCCTATAACATTTTTAGAACCAAGAAGTAACGGTCATTATTCATTTACTTCAAATAATAATGGAACTGGTATCGTTACTCAAATCGAATGAAAAAGTGAGTATGCCTCAATTTAAAGTCAGAACGGTTCAGTTATTTAATGAAGCATTAAAAGCAGAAGATAAAGAACCTGTTTACGCCGCAGGTGGTGTAAATGCTTATAAACCAAGACTAAATAATGGTATATTTCATTTATTGACTATGCGAAAGGTGAAGTTACTTTTACTAATAATATTAACTAAGGGGCTGGCGGTTTATATTTTGAAGGGTGACTCTACAGTATCTTCAGAAAAATAATGCAACTTGGCAAGGGGCAGGCGTACATGTAGTGAAGGTAGCACCGTTACTTGAAAGTAAATGGTGTTGAAAAATGATCGCCTTCTAAAATTGGTAAAGGAACGTTACATATTCAAGCAAAAGGTAAAAACTTAGGGCTCAATTAGCGTTGGCGATGGTAAAGTAATCTTGGCTCAACAAGCCGATGAAAATAATCAAAAACAAGCCTTTAAAAGAAGTTGGATCGTAAGCGGTAGAGCAACAGTTCAAACTCAACAGTGCAGATCAAGTTGATCCTAACAACATTTATTTTCGGCTTTCGTGGAGGACGATTTAGATCTTAATGGTACACTCATTGACCTTCAAACGTATTCAAAAATACTGACGAAGGAGCGATGTTAGCTAACCACAATGCAAACTCAAGCGATCAGACATTATCATTACTGGAAGTGATACTAGCAATAATCAAGGAGGCGACTTAACCAATAAACGTGATATTGCTTTTAATGGTTGGTTTGGTGATAAAGATGATACTAAAAATACTGGACGTTTGAATGTTAATTACAATCCACTTAACAAAGATAATCACTTCCTTCTATCAGGTGGAACAAATTTAAAACGGCAATATTACCCAAAATGGCGGTAACTTAATTTTTAGCGGTCGTCCAACGCCTCATGCTTACAATCATTTAAATCAAAAATCATGCCAAGATAGAAGGTTCAACGCGAGGAGAGGTCATCATCGATGATGATTGGATTAACCGCACGTTTACAGCTGAAAACTTTCAAATTCAAGGCGGGACAAGCGGTGGTTTCTCGCAATGTTTCTGCAATTAATGGTAATTGGACAATTACAATAACGCCTCAGCAACTTTTGGTGTGACACCAAATCAAGAAAATTTAGTTTGCATTCGTTCTGATTGGACAGGACTCACTCAATGTAAATCAGGAAAAACTGACTAATGAAAAATCATCAATTCGTTACCAAGAACAAAAGTAAATGGCAACGTGCAGTTATCTAATACCGCAAGCCCTCGTTGCATCAGGATTCGTGGATTTAATTGGCAACGTGAATTTAACCGAACAGAGTCGATTTACCTTGAGTAACAACGCAACACAAACAGGAGCATTGCAACTTGAGTAATCAGGCAAATGCCACGGTGAATAATGCAACTTTAACTGGCGATGTTCGTTTGAGTAATAACGCTCATTTTAATCTTATTAATACTCAATTTACCCATCAAATAAGCGGTGAAAATGGCTCTCAAGTCAGTTTGATAATGCGAACTGGACAATGCCAGCAAACACAAGTTTAGGTAGTCTAACACTCAATAATAGTGAAATTACGCTGAATCCAGATTTTGTTACTCAAGCGAACAATAGCCAATTTAATACGTTAACGATCAACGGCAATTTAAGTGGCAATGGGACGTTTTAATTATCGTACTTATCTGACCCAGTATTTAGGCGATAAATTACAAATTAATGGACGTGCACAAGGTGACTTTAAGCTTTAATGTGCATAATACGGGGCTGAAACCCACAACACTTGAACAATTAACACTAGTTACCCTTAAACAAGCGGTAGATTCAGGCTTGAACTTTACCTTAGCCAATCAACACGTTGATGCATGGGTACTTAGCGTTATGGAGTTAATTAAAAAGGGAATGAATATCGCTTATATAATCCGATTAAAGAACAGGAGTTAACCCAAAACTTAACCAATGAAGCTCAAAAAGTTAAAGCGAATTATTAGCGAAAAACGGCATTAACCGAAAAACGTCATGCTCAAGAAGAAAAGTGCGGTCAAAAAGTTCAGTATTATCTGAAGCATTGCCTGATCAAAGCCATCTCAACACATTAAAAACGGAATTAGCAGCACTTCAACGCAACCAAAAATGCAGCACAGGAAGTGCAAAATCAGAAAGAAAATGGCACTAACTCAAGCACAAGCTACAAGTTACAAGCGGCTCAAGAAAAAAAGCGCAGACTGCAACCAATGCGTACGAATCCGCTAAAAGCCCTAGAAACTGCTCAAGCTTTAGATGAAGCAAATATTGCTTTAGCGACAGCACAGGTGAAAAAGAGGAAGCTCAAAATTGAGTTTGCCACAGCTAAACTGACACAACTTATCTCGCAAAACAGCAACAAGAAAAAAGCACTGGCTGTTGCTGAAGAGGGAAAAAGTGTTATCTGAAAAAGGGCATCTTTACAGGCTGAAAAAGCAGGCTTTCTATTTTTATGGTGTTATCACTTGAAGAAGTGAAAGAGGATCTTATCATCACAGAAGAACTTCTCCGACAAGCACAAGCTAACAATGCAGAATTGAAAAGCGAAAAAGCATTACTTGAACGCGACTTAGAAGAACAAGCTAATCAAAATAAAGAGGCTCAAACCTTCAAAAACTACTCTTGCGGAAACACAGCAAGAGAAAGCAACTGCAGCTCAAGAAAAAAGCAAAAGCAGCAGAACAAAAATAATAGTAGCTTAAGCGACCTTAATCTAGGCGAATCAAGCTGTTATTTAGCAAACAACAAGCGGTCGAAAATCTTAAAAATAGCACTAATACACAAGCTCAAGCATTAACGGCAGAGCAAGCAAAAGTCGAACAAGACAAAAACACAAAGCAGAGCATCACAAAAGCAAATGCTCAACAACGTCAAACCGTTGAGCAAACTATGCCCTGTTACTGCTCAATTCCGTCAAGAGGAAGTGAAAAAACAACGTCAAGCGGCAGAAGAACAAGCACGACTTGAAGCAGAAAGACAACGTCAAGCGGCAGAAGAACAAGCACGACTTGAAGCCGAAAGACAACGTCAAGCAGCAGAAGAACAAGCATCGTCTTGAAGCCGAAAGACAACGTCAAGCAGCAGAAGAACAAGCACGACTTGAAGCCGAAAGACAACGTCAAGCAGCAGAAGAACAAGCCGTCTTGAAGCCGAAAGACAACGTCAAGCAGCAGAAGAACAAGCTCGTCTTGAAGCCGAAAGACAACGTCAAGCAGCAGAAGAACAAGCTCGTCTTGAAGCCGAAAGACAACGTCAAGCAGCAGAAGAACAAGCACGACTTGAAGCCGAAAGACAACGTCAAGCAGCAGAAGAACAAAGCACGACTTGAAGCAGAAAGACAACGTCAAGCAGCAGAAGAACCGCTCGTCTTGAAGCGAAAGACAACGTCGACAGTCAGAAGAACAAGCACGACTTGAAGCAGAAAGACAACGTCAAGCAGCAGAAGAACAAGCACGACTTGAAGCAGAAAGACAACGTCAAGCGGCAAGAACAAGCACGACTTGAGCCGAAAGACAACGTCAAGCGGCAGAAGAACAAGCACGACTTGAAGCCGAAAGACAACGTCAAGCTGAAGAGGAAAAACGTCTAGCGGAAGCACAACGCAAGCAAAAGAGCTTATTAGTCGTTATTCAAATAGTGCTCTTTCTGAATTGTCTGCAACGGTAAATAGTATGCTTTCGGTTCAACATGAGCTTGATAAAGTTTTGGTTTCCGATTCAGATCTTTCAGTATGGACGAATATTACGCAAGATACGTTATGACTCAGATGACTTCCGTGCTTATCAACAAAATATGAATTTACGCCAAATTGGTGCTCAGAAAAAGTTGAGAATGGACGGATGGGGCGATTTTCTCACATGGTCGTGCTAATAATACCTTTGATGAGCAGATCTCCAATCAGATGGATCTCACGATGGTGTCAGCATTTGCACAATATCAATGGCATGATTGGCAATTGGGTATCAACGCAGGTTATGGAGTGAGTTCAAGTAAAATTTCAGGTGAACAAAGCCAAAAATCCATCGTCGTGTGATGAGTTATGGTTTTAATGCGAACTATCAGTTCCGTTTAGGAGAATTAGTTGTTCAGCCTTATCTTGGTGTAAATCGCCATTTTATTGAAGGAGAAAATTACCAATACGAAGGTGTAAATATCCAAACACCGAAAATAGCATTTAATAGCTATACTACAGGGGTTAAGGTAGATTACACCTTACACCAGCTCAAGATGTAACAATTAAACCGTATTTCTCGGTAAATTATGTCGATGCTTCAAATGCTCGCGTGCAAACTAAAGTCAATCAGGCGACTTTACAACAACAATTCAGGGCGTTATTGGCAAAAAGAATTGGGTGTAAGTGGTGAGATCTCGCACTTCCATATGTCGGTATATGCGACTCAATCTCAAGGTTCACAATTAGTAAACAGAGAACAATTGGTGTGAAATTAGGATATCGTTGGTAGCCTAAGAGCTGTTCTTAAAGAGGCTTTTATGTTGTAACTGAAACAATGTAAAAAGCCTCTTTTTCATTCTTTTCAACTGCATTTTTCGCCTTTATCCGCCTTGCGCTTTCAAGTATAATGCAGGCATTTTTAATCACATCAGATCAACGATTATGAGTACAAAATTTAACGTAAAAACATTCCAAGGTATGATTTTAGCCCTGCAAGAATATTAGGTAAACCAAGGCTGCACGATTGTGCAACCTTTTGATATGGAAGTGGGCGCTGGTACCTCTCACCCAATGACTGCATTGCGCGCATTAGGCCCAGAGCCGATGGCATTTGCTTATGTGCAACCTTCACGCCGCCCGACAGACGGTCGCTACGGTGAAAACCCAAACCGTTTACAACATTACTACCAATTCCAAGTAGTAATCAAACCTTCTCCAGATAATATTCAAGAACTTTATTTAGGCTCGCTTGAAATGCTCGGTTTCGATCCGACCAAAAACGATATCCGTTTTGTGGAAGATAACTGGGAAAACCCAACTTTAGGTGCATGGGGCTTGGGCTGGGAAGTATGGTTAAACGGCATGGAAGTGACCCAATTTACCTATTTCCAACAAGTAGGTGGCTTAGAATGTAAACCTGTAACAGGCGAAGTGACTTACGGTTTAGAGCGTTTGGCACATGTACATTCAAGGCGTAGATTCCGTTTATGACTTAGTTTGGTCTGACGGTCCATTAGGGCAAAACCACTTATGGCGATGTTTTCCATCAAAAATGAAGTTGAGCAATCAACCTATAACTTTGAACACGCAAACACAGATTTCTTATTCTACTGCTTCGACCAATACGAAAAAGAGGCACAAGAGTTATTAGCCCTTAGAAAAACCGTTACCATTGCCAGCTTATGAGCGCATTTTTGAAAGCAGCACACAGCTTTTAACTTGTTAGATGCACGTAAAGCAATTTCGGTAACAGAACGCCAACGCTATATTTTTACGCATTCGTGCATTAACTAAAGGTGTAGTGGAAGCCTATTATGCAAGCCGTGAAGCCTTTAGGTTTCCCTGGTTGTAAAAATAAAGGCTTTAAAACAAATTCACAAAAAGTGCGGTGAAATTTGACCGCACTTCAGGAGAGCAAAAATGAGCAAACCAATTCTTTTTATGCAGAAACATGCCCAGATACCGCACCATTTGTCGCGGAGTTGGATCGCTTAGGCGTGGATTACGATGAAGTAGAAATTATGACTTCATTACCTAATCTCAAGCAATTTATTCGTTTACGCGATAGCAGATGCAGAATTTGATAACTCGAAAGCAAATGGCTATTTAGGTATTCCTAGCGTTGTTATTACCAAATGGCGATGTTGTTTTAGATGAATCCCAAATTAAAAGAGATTTTTCTAAAGTGATAAAAAACGTTAGCTCTTGCAACTTCAGCGATGATTTTGACCGCTTGTAGCAATGCGCAACCACAAGCTGAAAATGCCAACTGTGGGCGGTGAAAACAGATGCTCACGGTTGCTTACTAAGTGCGGGACAGTCTTATTCTTATTTGAAAAAGCCTGTGTACAAGTGTTTTGATGTGGCGGATATTAAGCTAGACGATCCTGCGAATAAAACCCAAGCGGTTTTATGGCATTCTTTCGGAAGATAAGCAACAGGTTGAAGTGTTTGCGTCTGATTTGCCTGAAAAATACGATTTTAGATGTGGTAAAAGGCGGATATGTCTCAAAAAGATGGCAAAAGTGCGTTTAATGAAAACCAAGACAAAGTTGGAAAGATTCGTAAGTAATGAAGAAAGTCAGTTTTTGCAATTTTTTATTTAAAATTGGTGATGACTATTTAATGTTTTTGCGAAATTTAACACCCTGCAGTGTTGTTTTTATCACTGGCATTATTTATGTATTTTCTGAGCTGAATTGACACATTGGGGCGTGGAGTGATGTACTCAGTGCTGTTTTAAGTTTCGCTTCAGGATTTATTGCACTCAGCGTCATGCGCAATAAATACTGTCGCTTTTGTAGCGCGAGATGCTGAAAACTTTAAGAACACTAAGCGGAGAGAGCGAACTTGATGAAAATATTGGTACGCCTGCATTATTTTAAAAATGCTCTGGGTGGAGAGCAACAGTAAACAACTAATCTTTTTTGCGGTAGTCAATATTGTTGCAGTATTTATGGTGTTAGTTTACGGCACCAAATATGCCTTGAATTTTTATAGCTCAATTTCAACATTAAATGATTAGGTATCGAATATGAAAAAAATAACCCTAAAATTCACCGCACTTTGCTTGGCTCTAGCTTTTAGCAAGTAGTGCGTTTGCAACAGAAAATGGTCAAACTTCCTCAAGTTCTGATTATGAATTAGAGAAAGTATTGATTTTCAGCCGACACGGATTGCGTTCACCAGTGGAAAAAGATCCGCAAGAAATGGCGAAATATTCCCCTTATGAATGGGCAAAATGGAATGTACCATCTGGCTATCTCACTGCAAAAGGGACAGTGCTAGAAACCTATTTCGGACAGTATTTAGGGTCAATGGCTTGCAGATAAAGGGTTATTAACAACAGAACGTTGTGCATCGGGTGAAGGTATTTTCGCTTATGCGAATGGTGTGCAACGCACCATTGCAACAGGTCAGGCGATTGTTTCTGGTGCATTTGCAGGCTGTAATGTTCAACTGCAACATCACGGTGAAAATTGGTTCAGAAAAAGATCCGATTTTTAATACACAGGCGCATAATCCAAGCAAAGCCTTGATTGAATCTGCAAAAAATAACGTTGATTTAACCGCTTTACAGCAAAAATTAGCGCCAAATTATGCGCTATTGAGTGAAATCATCGATTACAAAAACTCACCAAACTGCTTGCAAAAAGGCGAATGTGATTTAGGTGGAAAAGTCGGTGAATACAGTATTAAAGACGGCAAGTCGGTCAAGATTACTGGCTCTATCAGCACAGGAAAGAAAAATTGCTCAGTGCATTATTGCTCGCTCATTATGTGGGTAAGCCTGATTCAGAAATCGCAAACGGCCGCGTGGATAGCCAAGAAAAATGGCGTGCAATTAACGAAATTAAAAACGAATATTACCGCACGTTATTTAAAAACAACGAAGCGTTGGCACAAAATGCACTCATATCCGTTGTTAGCATTTATTCAGCAACAGCTAAATAGTGAAAAACAAAAATTAACTTTATTGGTTGGACACGATTCTAATATCGTCGCTCTGCTATGCAGCACTAGGTGTTGAGCCTTATGAATTGAATGATTCATTAGAAAAATATCCCAATCGGCGGCAAGTTATTATTTGAAGTGTGGAAACACAAACCAAGTGGGAAGCTCAAATTTAAGTTGGATTATGTGTATCAAAACCACAGAACAACTGATTAACATCACGCCATTAAGTTTAGTAACACCACCAAACCAAAACAGCATTAACCCTCAAAGGCTGTGAAAAAGATGAACATGGTTTTTGTGATTACGAGCGTTTTCAACAGGTGTTGAGTGAGGGTATTGAAAAACGGTAAGAAATAGCTTTCATGCAACCTCATGAAAAATACTTAAAAGAAAATTCGCAGAAATTGCGAGTGAATCAAACGGATGCAGAAAGAAAACTATGGCAACGCATCAATCAGGGATCAATTTGATTAGATTTTCGATTTAACTCGACAAAAGCCACTTTTAAGTTATATCGTTGATTTTTTATTATGCGAAAGCAAAGCTGATTATCGAATTGGACGGTAGTCAGCACTATGGGCCCGATCATCAGGAAAAAGACGTATTGCAGGATGCAGAATTAAATTCACTTGGTTTTACGGTGATGCGATTTAGCAATGATGAAGTAATGCGTGAAATTGAATAGTAGTCGAGCAGATTTATTTGTTTTAGAAAATGTAAGGGCTGATTGAGTATGAGCGTTAAGTCGCTCTGCCGAAATCTCCCCTACCCCTCTTTGCTAAAGAGGGAATTCTTGAGTAAATTGATAGTAACTGGCTCATTTACATTTTAATTTCAATAGAGATTAAATTATCTGCTTTCACGCTAAAGCGAAAACATAGATATTTAACTCTCCAAAGATCCAATCCCTCTTTAGCAAAGAGGGGAATTCTTGAGTAAATTGATAGTAACTGGCTCATTTACATTTTTAATTTTAATAGAGATTAAATTATCTGCTTTCTAGAAACATTAAAGTAGAAACATAAATATTTAACTCTTCAAGATCCAACTCTTTAGCAAAGAGAGGTCAGGGAGAGTGGCAGAAGTGATAACGAAGAAAATAAGAATTTAAATCTACGAATTTTTAAACAAGAGAAACAAAAATGACAACCAAAACTTCCTAGTAGAAATCGGCACAGAAGAGCTGCCACCAAAAAGCTCTCAAAACATTAGCGACCTCTTTTGCGGATAACGTTGAGGCGGAATTAAACCTAGCGGGCTTATCATTCGACAAAATCGAATGGTTTGCAGCACCACGTCGTTTGGCGGTGAAAGTGTTGAACTTAGCCACACAGCAACCACAAAGCAGATCGAAAAACGCGGGACCTGCAGTGTCAGCAGCCTTTTGATGCAGAAGGCAAACCAACAAAAAGCGGCTGAAGGCTGGGCGCGTGGTTGTGGGATTACCGTTGACCAAGCAGAGCGCATTGCGACTGATAAAGGTGAATGGCTCGTTCATCGTGCAAAATTGAAGGTCAGCCGACCAAAACACTTACTAAACGACATTGTAGCCAATGCGTTGGCAGAGTGCCAATTCGAAAAGCCAATGCGTTGGGCTGATAAAACCGTGCAATTTATTCGTCCGGTCTCATACTGTGACACGTATGTTAGGTGTGATGAGTTAATCGAAGGCGAAATTTTAGGTGAGCAAGTGCTCGCACTATTCGCGGTCACCGTTTCTTAGGGCGAGAAAGAATTTGAAATTCAACATGCAGATCAATATCCACAATTATTAAGTGAAAAAGGTTCTGTAGTGTGAGTTTCAACGAGCGTAAAGCAGAAATTTTGGCAAAATCTCAAGCAAAGCAACCGCACTTGGCGGTGTGGCTGACATTGAAGAAAGCCTGCTTGAAGAAGTGACTTCGTTAGTAGAATATCCAAATGTTTTAGCCGCAAAATTTGAAGAACGCTTTAGCGGTGCCTGCGGAAGCCTATGGTTTTACACCATGAAAGGCGACCAAAAATATTTTCCGATTTATGACAAAGACGGCAAGTTACCGCACTTTATTTTCGTATCGAACATCAACCCGGAAGATCCAACGGCAAATCATCGAAGGGAACGAAAAAGTGGTTCGCCCACGTTTTCAACCGATGCGGAAATCTTCAAAACTGACTTGAAAACAAAAACTGGTTGATCGCTTACCACGTTTAGAAACTGTGTTGTTCCAACAACAACTAGGTACATTGAAAGATAAAACTGACCGCATTGAAATCAACTTGCAGGCGAAATTGCAAAACAAATCGGTGCAGACGAAGCAAAAAGCCAAACGCAGGGCTTACTTTCAAAATGTGACTTGATGACCAACATGGTATTCGAATTCACTGATACGCAAGGCGTAATGGGTATGCACCATGCTCGTCACGACGGTGAAGATGAAGAAGTCTGCGGTGCGTTAAACGAACAGTATATGCCACGCTTTTCGCAGGTGATGAATTACCTAACTCATTGGTAGCGTGCGGGATCGCTTTGAGGGATAAATTTGACACCTTAACGGGTATCTCGGTATCGGGCAAGCACTAAAAAGGTAGCGCAGACTCACTTTGCATTACGTCGTGCGGCATTAGGTGCATTACGTGCTATCGTTGAGGAAAAACTTACCAGCTAGATCGAAGATTTGCAGTGATCCGCCGCACTTTTCGGCGATAAACCCACGAATCAAAACGTGGTTGCTGATGTGGTGGACTCATGCTCGGTCGTTTCCGTGCATGGTATCAAGATGAAGGCATCGCGGTGGATGTAATTCAAGCGGCTATAGTAGCGTCGTCCAACTCGTCCAGCTGATTTTGATGCACGTGTACGCGGTATCACACTTCCGTACTTTAGATTCAGCGGAAGCAGCGAGCAGCAAACAAACGTGTGTAAGCAATATCTTAGCGAAAGCGGATGCTGCAATCGGCGAGATCAATTTGACCGCTTGCGTAGAGCCAGCAGAAAAAGCCCTTGCTGAAGCTGTACTAGCATTACGTACTGAAGTATAACCGCTTATCGCACAAGGCGATTACACGGCAGTATTAGATAAATTAGCAAACTTACGCGCACCGGTAGACAGTTTCTTTTGATAACGTGATGGTAAATGCTGAAGATCCAGCATTACGCCAAAATCGCTTAGCGATTTTAAACACGTTGCAAGACTTGTTCTTACAAGTGAGCTGATATTTCAGTGCTTCACACGATATAAAAAGGGATGGCTGATTTTTCATCAATCATCCCTTCTTTTATAGACTTCAAGTAATTATTTCTCTATAATCACCGCACTTTCCCCTTAGCTCAGTTGGTTAGAGCAGGCGACCATAATCGCTTGGTCACTGGTTCAAGTCCGGTAGGGGGACCATTCGACTTGTCAAATAACGTCTTTTCTGTCAAAAAAACATCATAAAAACAGCATTTTATAATCAACCTTATTGTTGTTTTCGTCTTTTATTGTTTGTCATTGTTCGTTTTTATTGTTCCCTTTAAATGTCCCTCTTTTATGAAGGAACAAAAACGAGGGAACAGAAGAACGGTAAATTTGTTATTTATTAGGGCTTGAACAATGGCTAGAGACTTTTCATTCACTGATTCTTATATTCATGGAATTAAACCAACTAATAAAGAGCAACTATTTTTCTGATAGGGATAATCTGTATTTATTGGTTAAACCAACTGGAGCTAAAATATGGCGATTCTATTTACACTCACTCACTAACCAAAAACGCATAAAAATCTTTTGAAATTATCCATCAACTCCACTCTACTTTGCTAGGGATAAGGCTTGTATATAGTGCAGACTATTGGCACAGGGGGTACTGTTGAAGAAGAAACGTATGCAGCAAGAGGAGAAAGAGAGGAAATCTGAGACCTTTAAAGAGCTTGCATGCTATGGCGTGATAAACGATTAAAGAAAGGAGAGTTAGAAAAGAAAAGTATTGAGAAAGCTTTATAGAAGAGTAGAACCTTTATTTGTTTGATAGGTTTAATTTTTCTAGATTGTTAGCTGAAAATATTAATTTGAGATTTTCTATACTTTATCTCGATTAACTAGCGCTCGTAGAAACAATGCTCTAACAGCCTGAGTTTTTCGGCTAATTGCTTTTTCAGTAAACCTAGCAGCGCTATACCTTAATTTACCTGCCCCCTCAAATTTTGCATACAGACAAATGCTATTTTCTCAGCAAATCTTCCTTTAAATTCTGTTGGATATTCGTCATGCTCACTTCATTTTATAATGGATCTCTTTCCTGAACCGACGGTGGTGCAGGAGGTGAACGTAGGTAGATAATGCAATACTTGCAAAGAGTTAGTATAATGTTGATTTTCATAGAGAAATAACCTTATAAAATTGGTTGAGCAATAGACTTATGCTATTCCATATCTTTGGAATAGCATCTTTGTATACAAAAGACCAAATAAAGCCTTTCGATCTGGTCATCAGCAAATAAAAATTCTCCTGCAATCATAATATATGTTTTTAAAGTTAATTTTGGGAGTATTCCAATAAGTCATTATTGTTAGTAGATTTTATTAATTAAATAACCGTCCTTGTTTATAGACCTTTTTGTATTTGAGAAACTAAATAATATTGTGAGTATTGCAATGTATACTGCAAAAATAAATACGAGCCACTGAACCATGGTTAAATTTAAGAATGACCATTGGCTTTCATTACAAGAGCCTGTAGGATTAAAAATGGAGGAACCATTGATGAAATGGTAAGGTTTCTGGAAAGTTAGGGATAAACTCACATTGTTTCCAAGGGGCTGGATTCGTGTAGATCCAAATGGCGCAGTGATACCAAAAGGCCTTTTAATACTACTAAATAATCCGAGTATCAAGGCGATTAATCCTCACAATAAATGATTTTTGGCGTAAGAAGGCTAATGCCCGCAATAAATAATCCAATTATCAGCTAAACGTTCATATACGCAAAGCACACAGGCTGTAACCCATTCCATATTGGAAATAGAAAGTGCGGTAGATTCCAAGGCTAAACTTGATAAAGCTAGCAAAACCATGCGGAGCGTTTTTCAGAAAATTGTTTTAATAATGTGAGCATTCTGTCTCCTTAAATTGGCAAAATTAAACTTAAGCTTTACAACCAATCTGTAGTGCAAAGGTAAAATAAATTCGATAGCAAATAAACCTACAAGCGACATAACAACGGTATAAGGCAAAAGCCATATAAACCATTCTTCCGTAAGAAAGGCGAATTAATGGGGCAAGGGATGAAGTCAATAAGAATAAGAATGCAGCTTGTCCATTTGGTGTCGCGACTGATGCAGTTTGTTCCAGTATTGATTGCCACAGATAGCAATTCAAATTGGTGAGGTAAAATTACGCCATTCGCTAATGCCGATTTTGGCTTCGTGATATAAACCGTTGCGACAAACACGTTATCAGAGATAGAAGATAACAATCCATTAAAGATATAGAAGAGAGCAAGCTGAGTATTTTTCTTCAGAAGCAAGTACAAAATGAATAATAGGTGCGAATAGTTTTTGATCAATAATTACAGCAACCACAGAAAAGAAGACAACAAAGTAGGGCTGTAAATGGGCAAGGACTCTTGGAATGCTTTACCGATAGTGTAGTTCATCAGTCACACCAGTGAATGCTGTGGGCAAAAATGATGATACTTTAAACCAATTAAAGCCTACCGCCGCGAGATGGAACGCCAATCCAAGAATTAACCAAATTGCGATTAACGCTTGACGCCTAATTTGATTTTGTCTTGTTTTAGACATTTTTCTCTGAATTAGTGCGATCTAAATCTGACAAAATTTTTCCATACATCTTCAGGTAATTTTTCACCATAACCGAATAATTTGAATTTTTTTCGACTAAGAAGCAAGTGAGCAATCCGCAGATAAATACTGGAACAGTAACTGGCGCCATGCGGAAGAAAAATTCGATGAAGTTCCCATTTGGCTTGTTCTGCAATGATTAAGTTTTGAGGTTCACCCACCATTGTCATCACACCACCAAGTGCAGTTCCGACACCAGCATGCATCATCAAACTACGTAAGAACGAACGAAATTTTTTCTAAGGGTTTCATGATGTTGTGTCGCATTTTTCCGATCATCAGCAATATCAACGGCATCAATTAAACCATTGCCTGATGCGACTTTATGGTAAACGCCATAGAATCCCATCGCTACGCTGATAATAACTGCAACAACGGTCAATGCATCAAGGAAAAGCGTGATAGGAAGGCAGCGCTAAAGCAGAAAATGCGAGAGAAAGTGCAGATTTTTGAACGAATTTTGACAAGTAATTTAGTAAATACGTAAAGAAGTAGTTGTTTCACAGAGAAAATTCCGCTACCATAAACATTAATAGTAAACCACTTCAAAAGTTTAGCCATAATCTAGCTTTTTACGTGTTCTACGTTTTAGTCATCCCCTATAATAATAGCTTCAATAGCTAATAAACCACCGGGTTGAAGGATAGCATTTTCAATGCCATGCCTAACGTGAAAAATAAATTCAGCGACTAATAGCCAGCCCGCTAGGAAAGGGCTGATGAAAAAGAAAAATAATCGGATTAATAATAGAGAAAAGCAACATATGGCAAGTTTATACCAATCCGGACTTGAACCAAGAAAGTTTTTCATAAAAAGCTTGAATGTTTGTCATAGGGGACTCCATTATTTTTATCATGCTGACATTGTAATATATATCCGTCTTTAAAGGATAATAAAACTAGCTGTTTTTCATAAAATTGCATCTTTTTATTTTTATCTGATTTTTAAGTGTAATGCAAAACGATAATGACATTTTTAAAAGCGCAAAGTCCTGCGGCTTTGGCTGAAAGAGTATATTGTAAAAAGTATTTGGCAGGATATTTTTCCCGCAGGGAGTAATTTGCCTTCAGAACGAGATCTTGCTGATAAAAATAGGGGTAACTCGTACAACATTACGTGAAGTGTTGCAACGTTTGGCTAGAGATGGCTGGTTAACAATTCAGCATGGTAAACCGACGAAAGTGAATAATATTTGGGATACGGCCGGACCAAATATTATCGAGACATTGATTAGTTTGGATATGCGTTCAGCACCAATGATTATTGATAATATGCTATCTTTACGTAGTAAAATGTCTGAATTTTTATATTTATGAAGCTGTTAAAAATTCTCCAGAGCAATCTGCCGCACTTTTTGCATCACTAGAGCAATTGGAGAATACTGCTCAAGATTACACGGAATTTGACTATACTTTGTTTCGTCAATTTACTGTGGTAGCTAATAAAGCCTTTTTTATCGATTAGTATTCAATAGTTTAAAGGGCGTTTATCAACGAATTGGTTTACTCTTCTTTAAAGAGGAAAAGCACAGAGAACTTACTAAACAATTCTACTTTAGAAATGCAGCAAATTTGTCAGGCAGGTAACGCTGATGCTGTGGTAGATTGTATTCTGTAAACATAATGTTCGCTCTATCACTTACTGGCATGCTATTTTTAGAGCGGTTACCTCAAAATCTATCTGATTAATCTATAGGGAATGAGAGGCTTAAAATAGCCCACGTGTAAATTTATTTATTTTTTTCATGTGAAAGACATTATTCTCGTCTTCTATTAACATTTTTAGAATACTATGCGCATACCTAGAATCTATCACCCTGAATCACTAGAATATCAAAACGCAATGCCAACTTTCTGAAGATGCCGCCAATCATGTTGGTCGTGTATTGAGAATGGTAGAAGGTGAGCAACTTGAACTTTTTGATGGTTCAAACCATATTTATCCAGCAATAATCACAGAATCAAATAAGAAATCGGTAAAAGTTAATATCTTAGGGAGAGAACTTTCTGATAAAGAATCCAATTTAAAAACCATTTAGGTCAAGTGATTTCACGAGGTGAACGGATGGAATTCACCATTCAAAAATCTGTGGAATTGGGAGTAAATGTGATTACGCCACTGTGAGTCTGAACGTTGTGGCATGAAGTTAGATAGCGAACGGATGGATAAAAATTCAACAGTGGCAAAAATTGTCATTGCGGCTTGTGAACAATGTGGTCGTAATGTGGTGCCAGAGATTCGTCCTCTAATGAAATTACAGGATTGGTGTGCAGAAGATGATGGGCGATTAAATTAAATCCCACATCCTAGAGCATCAACATAGTATAAAACGTTACCAATGATTCCAAAAGATGGGGTACGTTTTGTTAATTTGGTCTCAGAAGGGTTATCAGAACAAGAAATAGTGCAAACACAACAGAAAGGTTTTTACTGAAATTTTATTAGGAAAGCGTGTTACGTACCGAGACTGCTTCACTAGCAGCGATCAGTGCATTCAAATTTATCTGAGATTTAGAGAATGATGGAACCGGTAAGGGAAGTTTCTCATCGCAATGCCTCATCTAGACGATTATTTTTAACTGAACTGTAGTGTATATAGTGTGAACATACACATGAACAAGGTTCTATGGGATTAATAGTAATCAGCCCACGGATTAAGTATTGCGGAACTCTATTTAAAGCTTTAATTTTATGATGAGAAATGACCGCACTTTTTGGTAATGAAAATGGTCGTTGCTGGCGGTCCGATACATCTCAGAACGTGGTTTTATTTTTACATAAAAATACGCTTAATCATTCAACATACTTATAAGGTTACTGATACATTTCTATGACAACATCTGCTGATGTTGTAGAAACCCTAGGGTCTACATTCGCTCCAGAAAAATATTAGTTGCGCTAGGATGTGCAAGTTGGTCTGTAGGACAGTTAGAAAAGAAATTAGTAATGCCTGGTTAGTTGCACCAGCTAGTGAACAAATTTTGTTTGATACACCTTATGAAGAACGCTAGCATAGTGGCCAATCAACTCTTGGTATTCATCCCCATAATCTTTGTGATGGCTCAAGCGGGGCATAGTTAATGGGATCACTGTACTTGCCTTTGATTTTGGTACAAAAAGTATTGGTCAGTGCGGTTGGACAAAGTATAAC